>JAEEGG010000322.1_pt1 | contig 187864 bp, 151 predicted proteins | sample 9134161 | NCBI WGS metagenome assembly JAEEGG01 (sample SAMN16246543, study PRJNA631951) | gut metagenome | biome: gut microbiome; feature: rumen; material: CR-attached | host: Bos | place: Iran: Karaj | collected 2018-10 | reverse complement strand
ATCTCTACGGTCCGTCCGGGCAGATTATCTCTTCCTCCGGGACGATCGCCGCAAACAATCCAATTCGGTTCTCCTCGGAACAATTCGATGCCGACCTCGGACTCGTCTACTACAATTATCGGTATTACTCCCCTGAACTTGGCAGATGGCTTTCCCGTGACCCATCCCAAGAGTTGAATTCAATAAACTTATATTTATTTTGTCAAAATAATTGCATTGAAAAATATGACCACCTGGGACTATGGTTGGGAGAAACTCACAGAAATATTACAAGGTCAGCTTTTAGTTCAATTCGCTTAATTGAAATATCTAGGTCGAATAATTGCGATATAATTGTAATTGGTAAAATTAAAGAACAATTAATATCAATAGTCATAGCGTCTAATGTTAATACAGATAGCGGTGAAACTGGAAAACAACAAGAATATCATTATTGTTCACAAATGAATTGGACACATTTACAGGCAATTGAAAAATATAAAGCTACTCTTGCATCTAACGTTGGTGACCTAAATAAAATACTCAATCAAAAAGGATATCTTGATGAAAGTAAATGTATTGATGCATTAGAAACTTTGGGATTGTTGACTCATATGTGGCAAGACTACTATGCACACGGAGTTGAACGAGATGATAGTTGGTTTGGTGCACAAGTTGGGACGTTGCGAGGTTCTCCCGATGCCATTGATTTCACATATTTGCCTGTAACCTTTGGCCTTATGGGATTTAGAGGTGGTCACGGTGGATTCTTTAGGATTATTAATCCATTCTCACATGTAGAACCAGGAGATAGAGCTACAGATGCTGCCAACAGGCGTAATCAAGCGATGATTTTTACTCGCAATAAACTAGTTATATATCTTAACAAATGGATTAAAAAATGTAAATGTGTATATAAAAATATGTTAAATGTGGTGATAGTTGTATTGTGGTTATTGACCTTATCTTATAACTTAAATGCAAACGAGATTGAAATGAAATTAGTTAAAACAATAGAGTCAAATCCCACATATATGAGCTTTGATGAAATGGAGAAAAGTTTGATTTTGTGTTTTATAGATGATGAGAATAAAGTGAAATATCAAGAGTATAATATTGCTTCTCAGAAAATCAACAAAATCAACAATAGAGTTCCTACCGGTGTTCCAAAACTCATTAACAAAGTGAAGTTCGTGACGGAATGCCAGTTATATAAGAAAGATGACTACGGAGAGCATCAGGTGGATAAAACTGATTTATGGTTCTTTGGCTATTCTTCAAATATAATTTTGAAGAAAAAAAATACAACTGGGTATGAGGTGGTATGGAGTATGCCGCTTGGAAAAGATCGAAGATGTGAGTGTATTTTCAGAAGCGATTCGGTATTTCCGTATCTTCTTATAGAGGATGATGGACAATGGATGATATATGACTCCAAAGATAAAAGTCTAATTAAAACGATTAAGATTGTCAGTAACGTTTTTGTACATCAAATATATTTATCAGAGTTTTTAGATAACATTGTTAGTGAAAACAAAATAGATGATATTGATTTTGCTACCACTATTTTTATTCCGAAAGAGGATTGGCAAAAAAAGGTCAAAGAAAATCGTCTTACATTGCCTCCTTTATTGTCTTTTTTTCCCGATGACAACGGTTTCTCAAAAAATGAAGCCAAATTTAAATTTCAATTACTTGCTCCATATAGGTATGAAGGTCTTTGTTTTTTAGATAGAAATACGGTTGGAATGATTATCTCGATTGGGACACGTATGAGACTTACGGGGGAAACACGTTTGCTGTTATATCATTTTGATAAAAATATAATATTTGTCAATAAACGCATTACGCCTAATATGTGCTTTTCTCCTAAAAGATTCACTCCAGATAACATTGCATTTTCCCAAAATGGCAAATATTTGGCTTATTGTTATGATAAGAAGATCTATATTTATCAGTTGAACCAATCTTCAAAAGAAGATTGATTCTGTGATACTGCGCTGTTCCCCAAAAACTGGACAGCTTGACAAGGTGTAAAACGGCATTATATTAACAACCAGAGAAAGGAGCGCGCCGTTTTATGCGAAAAAGCTATGACAGCAAATTCAAGAGTCGTGTTGCACTTGAGGCAATGCGAGGAGAACTGACGATTGCGGAGATCGCCAGCAAGTATCAGGTTCACCCGAATCAAGTTCAAAACTGGAAGAAACGTCTCCAGGAAGGCGCCTCGGAACTCTTCATGTGGCCTTCGGAACGGAAGGCCGAGCAGAAGAAGATGTACACGGAGGACGATTTGATGAAGAAAATCGGACGTCTTGAGGTGGAGAACGACTTTTTGCGAAGTGTGTCCTTGGCGTTGGGCTTGAACATCGAAAAGCCCAAATAAATCCGTTGTGCAAGGATTTGAGCGTCAGGAGACAATTGGAGTTGCTCCATGTGCCGCGTTCGAGCTATTACTACCAGCCGCAGCACAGCCCTGAACAACAGCGCAAGAATCAAAACGTCAAGGACGAAATCATGAACATCTACATGGACAAGCCTTTTTACGGAATTCGCCGGATAACGGCCGAACTCCGCCAAAAGGGTTACACGGTCAATCACAAGCGCGTTCGTCGTCTGCACAAGGCAACGGGCTTGCGTACGGTCTATCCACGACCGCACTTATCCACATCGAAACCTCATCCGGGGCACAAGGTCTATCCCTATCTCTTACGAGATTTGAGGATAGACCATTCGAACCAGGTTTGGACGACCGACATCACCTACACCAAGGTTTCAGGATGCAGAGCCTTTGTAATCGCCATCATAGACCTCTACAGCCGAAAGAACCTGGCCTACAACGTCGTAAATACAATGGACGCATACTCCTGCATCGAGACTCTGCTGCTCGCCATGACCAGATACGGCATTCCCGAGATATTCAACTCGGATCAAGGAAGCCAATTCACCAGCAAGGAGTTCACGGACGTACTCAAGGAGTATGGAGTCAAGATCAGCATGGATGGACGCGGCAGATGCCATGACAACGCCAAAATGGAACGGTTCTGGTGGTCCCTGAAGTACGAAGACCTTCTGATCAAGGAGTACAAGTCCCTGCCTCAGCTCCGCAGAGGAGTCCAAGGATATGTGAACTTTTACAACGGAGTTCAACTTCATTCGGCCTTGAACTACCGGACACCGGATGCCGTCTATGAAGAAGGCCTTCACAACAGAGCCGCACTTTTATTGCAAAAAAAGAAAACAAACACTTGCAATCAAAACAAGGAGGATGTATATTAGACGAAGTCAAGGGGGCTCCGCAAAACCCGACCTGCTCCTCCGGAGCTATATGGTCGGTCGGGTTTTGCTCCGCCCCGAGCCGGTCGACAAACCAGAACATTTACACCTATCAATCTCAAGAAAACTGTCCAACCAATGGGGTACACCGCACTCGCACAGAAAGTCTCGCCAAAACCACTTACCCCTTTCATGACATTTTATCATGATGCCTATGAGGCAGTGTTGTCAGCAACAACTAATATTCAATTATATTCTGATTTGGCTTTAGACAATTTCCGGCGAGCTATAGACGATTTAAGTAATCTTAATAATTCGTGTGCTTGTAGCGAAGCAATAGGGGAATTTTGGGGAGGGCATAATGATAAATGTAAAAGAAAACTTATTTAAAGGATCTGACAATGAACCAGACTCGTTTTATTTCCGCTAAGACCGTCTCCTTGTTTTTAACCGTTTCATTTCTCCTATTTGGAATAAAACTATCCGGAATCGAGGTGAAAGTTGTCAGTCCAGAGGAAGCAGTTATCCTTTCTCCTGCGTTGGAGTCTCTTGATGACTCTGTTAAGAGCACTGACATCATAGAGATTCGACAAAATGGTTTGAAAGATTTCTTTTTCCGTATCATTCTGTCGAATCCCCAAAAAGCAAAAGAAGCAGGGGAAATGGAGATTGGATCTATTTGCCTTATTCTTTCCAATAAGAACTATGATTTCGTGAGTTCTATCTATCTGAATTCCACCCCCGGCACAACGGAAGAAAAACGTGTTTTTGAGCAAGTTTTTTTCAATTTTGAGAAATATTTAGAAAAAACACAAGAGGGTGTGGATTATTTCGACTATAATGCATGGCTTGTTTTTGGTCTGCCAGTCATTCGGGCGTTTCAAAAGATGCATGGTGTACGATACACCAACCAGCTTATGATCCGCTCCCAAAAAGATGAATCTTTTATTACGAATAAGCTATATAAAGATTCAAAAGTAGAGACGCGGCAGACATACCTGACAAACGAAATCCCTTTGATGGAGCATGACCAATACATTCCGACCGGGCTGTTGTTTTCCTCTCCAAAATCCCTTCGTACTGAACCGGAGAAAAACTTCGAATCCGTGCAGAGGGAGAATCAAATCGAAATCCATTGTAAAAATGGGTACAGCTTTCTTTTTGAAGAGGCAGCTTCGGAAATCCTGCATGCCTCCATCTATTATCAAGGCAAACTTTATGGACAGATGTCATTTGATTCAAAGAACATCCGTTATTGGTTTTCTTCTGTTTACCCAAGAATCTATCCCTCCAACGCAGATAAAAACGATGTTGTTCTAAAGCCCATCGAATCCAATGTCGATTTGTCTATCTCGCCGTTCTCGGCGACGATGACATTTGACAATTTGGGAAACAAGGCAAAAAAACTCGTTTTTACCTATAAGGAAGGGGACAAAGAATTGACACAGAAAAAGTTTCCTAAGATAGAAGATTGATAACACATCTTTATCGTCCTGCTTGTTAGACGCCAGATAATTTGTCCGATTTTCGCGCCATTTAAGATGTCCGTTTTTTCTTGAATACGTGACAAAGCGTGGCGGCGAGCCGTGGAACGCCACCAAGTTCATCTTTGATCCCGATGAGAAGGCCCGACACCGTGTACCCGGCGCGTTATCTGGCGCCAATAACCGGACACTTTTCGTGGCGCGAGCTTGATCTGAGCTCACGCGCCACTAAAATGCCAGATAGGACACCAGACTTGAAACTTGAAGGCAACAACCGACAAGGCCGCTAAATCGTCCTGAACGGAAACGATACGCCTGAACGGGAACCCAACAAAGTCCTGATCCATGTGAAGATTCCATGTTTTTTTGAAAAAAACATAAAATCGACTTGAATTATTCCATGGAAGGTGTATATTAAGAATAGAACAGATTTCCGCCTGCGGATTCTATTCTATGCTCTTTCGAAAATAGCGTAACATTCTACATCTGTGTGAGAAAAACAAAAAAAGCGCGGATGAACTGTTGAAATCCACGTTCATTTTTCGACGTTTTATTCTCCGTTTTCGAAAAACATGTCGAATAGTTTGCCTTTTTTATGCTAAAAATTTAGTGCAACTCTTTGATGGTAAGTGATTTATGAGCTCAAAAAGTGATTCGCACAGGGTATTTTGGACTATTCCGGCTGGAATTCCAAAATGCCCTTTAGTTTTTTTCGAGCTCGAATTGTTGCTCCGCCTCGCATGGAGTCAGCATTCCCAACTTCCGATGTGAGCGCATGTTGTTGAAAAAGACCACATAATCCGCAACATCCCGCCTCAAATCATCGACCGAGTCATAGTAGTTATGGGAGAGCTCTTCCCGTTTCATGCATGAGAAAAAGGACTCTGCGACTGCATTGTCCAATGGCGTTCCCGGATTTGAAAACGACTGGTTCACGCCGAGATCACGCAGATGTTTGCGGAATGTGTATGCGGTATACTGCGTTCCCTGATCGGAATGAAACGTCAGGTTGTCCGGACGATGGCGTTGTTCAAATGCGGTGTCAAAAAGACCGATCATGCGTTTCGCTGTCGCGTTCGCCATGACATCGTACGCAACGACCATACGTGCATACAAGTCAATGATCACCGCTATGGAGTAAGGGGCATCTTTGACATAAACACTTGTGAAATCGCTCACCCAGACAAGATTCGGAGCCTCGGTCTCAAATTTGCGTTGGACTTTGTTGCGATAATACTTGTACTTCCGATTAGTCGTTGAAAAATAACGGACTCGCACCTGCTTGCAGACCAGATTCATTTCTTTCATCAGGTGAGAGACATGTGCCTCGCTGACCACATATCCCTGTTTGTTGAGGGCATGTTTGATTTTCCGCGCCCCAAAACGCTCCCGACTTTCGTCAAATATTTCCTTCACGAGGGGACGAAGTTTATCGTTGTTGAGTTCATACCATTTTCGAACAGGACTGCGCAATTTATGATGATAGTAGGTCGATTTCAACACGCCGAGAGTCTTGCACAGGATATAAACCGAGAAATCTGATTTCAGTCGGTCGATTGTCTCTATCTTTGCTCCCAATGGAATGCCCAGCAGGAAACCACTTCGTCGAATGATCTCATTTTCTGTCCGAAGCGTTTGCATTTCCCGTTCGAGGCGGTAATAACTATCCGGAGTGACCGTACGTACGCACGATGCGCGTTTGATTGGAGAAAACTTTTGAATCCAATTGTATGCCGTGCTCTTGCAAATACCAAATCTTTCGCATAAGACATTGACAGGCGTTCCCGCACGATACAAAGCAACAAGTTCGGCCTTCTCCTGTTCAGTCTTCATATCTGTTTGAGTTTGATTGAACTGTTATATTGTTTTCCTGAGTTCATTTTTTTCGCAAAAAACGATTCAAGGACTAATGCCCCGGCACTCGGAATGCGGGTTCCATTTCCTCCTGTTCGGCATGGCCGATTCCTGCACCAGTTGCGTAACGCCGCCACTTTGAAACGGTGGAACCGACCTTATTAAGAATCTTCTTCGCCTCGAGGGCACTGATTCTGAAAAAAAGCGCGACCTCCATCGCAAGTTCAAAGTCAAGGGAGTTGTCCGTGTCAGTTATGTTCAACGAGAGACCGTGTCCCTGCGAATTCGGGTTGATGTCGTAGGCGGGTGAAAGGTTCCAACCAGATTCCGCCAGCAGAAAACCGTGGTTGCGCAGATGGTCGTCCGTGTTGGATACCGCAATGGAGAAAACGATGCGTCGCCAGAGTTCGTGCAAATCGGCGCCTGGTCTGGCTCCGTAGCGCATGATGAATTCCGCAAGCTCAAGATAGCTTTCGCCCTGCTGGGCGTCGGCTCCGTCTGTTTTGCCAAGCAGTGTCATTGCCGAGGCGAAATGAATCCGTTCGTAACCATTCCGGTCAAAACGTTTGGTCAGGAAGGTCGAACCATACTTGGAAAAGTGTTCCAATTTGATTTCCGGCACATTCAAACCCGCATCACGCGCCATCCGCATGACCGCGTATTCCCACGCAGACATATTCGAGGTATCCTTGTGGCTGGGGAACTTGGCGATCCACTGCGATCCATCCTGAGCAGAAATGCAGGCTTTCGGTCGAGCTCCGCCCAACGACGAGCCGGGCGCGATCAGCATCGCAAGCCATTTTTCGCGTTCGGAATCCGCGCTGTCATCGTCGACGTGTCTGCTCGCCTCCTCGAGTTCGCGCAAACGAGCCCACGGCGGAGCCGCCATAGCCTGATCGTCGTTCAGGAAATGCCCGTCGGGATTCGTTTTGAAGCGCAATGCCCCCATGCGGGCTTCATCATGAACGCCCAGCAGGTAATCGGATTCCATCAGAATCCTCGGCGATTCTCCCTCTCGGCGGGCCCGATATGCCTCCCGACGCTGCATGAGCTTCCGCCCCCAGCGATCCGGTGCAGAATCCATGAAGAGTCCGAAGTTCGGTTTCATGGTGAATTGAGGTCCGGCGTACAACTGTAAATCGGGATCAAGTGCCTGACCAGGATGTTCCCTCAGCCAGTCTTTGCTGAACTCGAACGAAAAGACTTCCTTGCCCCGGACCTGCTGCGCCGTGAGTATGCCGAGCAGAACAGGCGCCCGTCGCGCGGACCGATGATCGAAGTAAACGTAAATAGTCTTGCCTGTGTTCATACTCAGCTCCGTTTCGATGCGCGTCTGCGGACGGACAACCCGATATCCTGAAGCTTCCGTCCAAGTTCATCGTCCGCGGCGACCTTCAGGATGTCACGTTCCAGCCCCAGCGTCAGGAGAACTTGCATGTAATGCCCTATCGCCACGGTCGGTGCGCCATTCTCGATCTTTGCGAGCGTCACGATACTGATCCCTGCTCGTTCCGCCTCAAGTTTCGCCGTGATATTCCGGCGCAGGCGCGCCAGACGAATGTTTTCGCCGAAGGTACGCAGGAGTTCCTCCGTCTTCGGCAGTACGATTGCAGTTTTTTTCGCCATGTCAGCCTCCGTAATTTGGCGTCATGAATCCGATAACACATATTAAAATAGCATCGCATAGCCAATAAGTCAAATCTAATATGGTGTTATGCAGCGTTTTTTTAATTGTTTCCAGGTTTGGACGTGCAACCCAAACTTGAGCTGCACCTGTGGTGCAGCATTGCTCGGATGGATGCTGTTCGACAACGGTTGAATTTATACAGGCGACAGGGGTTATTTCGGAACAAACCTTTTAATCTTCTCTTATGTCTCAGCCCCCGAAGTCAGTTCCGGGGCTGACCGCGTTATGCCACGGAAAAACATAAAGGCGACTTGAATTATTCCATGTATGATGTATATTAAATATCGGAATAGATTTCCTCTCTCGTGGTTTTTTATTCCGTGCTCTTTTGATCGGTTTTAGCGTAACAATCGACCCGCTATGTGAAATTAAAAATCAGCGCGGTCGACCTGTTGAACTCTACGTTCATTTTTCGACGATTTATTCTCTTTTTTCTGCAGAAATATCGCATAGGTTGCGGTTTTTATCGCAAGAAATAGCTGCGAAAAATGAGTGGTGAGTGGTTTCTCCCCTCATAAAGAGTGGCGCTGAAATCGGTTCGTGATACGCTGACGGTATTTTGGACAGTCTGAATGAGACACATCCAAAATACCGTTTTATTGTTTAGCTTCGAGCGAAAAATGCGTCTTCCACCTCAATTGGAGTAAGATTTCCAAGTCTTTGGCGAACGCGGACAGTATTCCGAGACAGCCTGTTCAAGAGCCTCAATCGAATCGTAGCAGTGATGCAAAAGCTCATCCCGTTTCATGCAGGCGAAGAAAGATTCTGCCACGGCGTTATCTAATGGGATTCCCAGATAGGAAAAGGACTGTTTGACCCCCAACTGTCTGAGGCGTTGCCTGAATTAGAAATCAGTGTTGGGTTTTTTCTATGCCTGCGATTATGGCGTTTCCGTGGATGAAGCAAAAGCTATCAAATGGCGGCGAAAAGCCGCCAAAAAAGAACAACCGTCCGCTGAGTTTAATCTTGGCGAGGCTTACATTACCGGCTGCGGCGGAGTGAAAGAGAACAAGGAAAAAGCAATCAAATGGATTAAAAGCGCGGCGAAGCATGGACACAAACCCGCTCAGGAGATCTTCAGCAAGATAGAAAAGCGGGGCTTCGAAAACGTGAAAAAATACCTTTATCCCAAGATCCCCTTCTGTCGTTGGCGATGACCGCTTGTCTGAGATTCGGTCGGAATTCATGATTCGTCCCCCCAACGGGCTTGCAATTTGGACGAAATTATAATTACGCTATATATTATTATATGCAAACCGCAAGTCAAACTCTACCACATAGCCCACAAGCACAATCTAGGACAGATCCCATGCTCACGCATATTCCGGCATCCTCCCGGCTGATGCCTTTCTGTATCGGGGCTCCTGCGCGAGCAGAGCAGCAAAATACAGCCCTCCTCGCTGTTTGCTCGGAGGACTGCCGTGCGGTTAAACGGGAGTTTAGCGCCAAACACGTCAGAGACTGGGAAACCGATGTCGCATCCTGCTGAAAACACAGTGCTGTTCCCTCATACACCGTTTATGGCTTCAAGAAATAATCTTGTTTTTTATTACATGAGCTTGTTTTTTATTGAAACAGATGTTATATTAAAGATATATGAGACTTGCTTGGGGCATTCATGCTCTGAAGAAAGCTCAAACGTCATGCTCGCATGTTCATCGCGAGTTCATAACACAATCTGAGGAAAAAACCGGACATGATTGAAGCAAACAGGACATATCTTTGGCAGACACAACTCAGCGTTGATGCCCGGATTCTTTATGCTTCAGCTCCGGCCTTTCTTCTACCCAAACATAACTCAGCTGCTTATTTCAGACTCTTCTGAACTTAGCGGCTGTTTTTGTTTTTATGCCTCGTTGTGGGATCACAATTCCCGCGACGGGGCTACGGCATCCCCGGATTCCGGATTCTTATACATGGCATTTATCGAAAAACAAGCTGATCGTTACTGGGGATTCGCCTATCTTCGTCCACGGACGGAAAAAAAAGTAGCGGATATCCTTGCCGGACGGGATGTCCCAGTGTTTCTGCCGCTCGTCAACAAAGCTCGACTTCATCACGGCTCAAAAGTCGTGACTCCGCTTCCGATGATTCCCGGCTACATATTTCTTGCTGCCGGAGATCAGGAACGCAACGAGCTGAAACGTTCAGAAAAAAGTTTTGTGCACATTGAGCTGCTTAGGACTTCCATTGAAGAGGAAACTCTCATTCGTGAACTGAACGCTCTGCATCAGTTTGAAATTCTTGCTCAGTCGCAGGAAGTCTACGTTAATCCGGGTATTCGACGTGGAGATAAAGTTGTTGTAACACAAGGCCCGCTGAAAGGACTCGAAACCGAAGTGATCCGCCGCGATGATGCTCGGAATGCAATCATTGTCAACGTTACAATTCTCGAAAAGACAGTTGAGTATCCTGTCTCTGCCGATGAACTGAAAAGAATCACCAGCTGACATCTTTTTTCAGCCCCCGTCCATCGCAATCCACTTCTCTATGCACACGACAACTGTGTTTTTTTCTTTGTTTTGAATTTGCTAAAGGTTTTATCATGAACCGTATCATCGTTACCGGCGGAGCCGGATTCATCGGGTCGGCCGTGGCTCGGCATATCATCAACGACACGTCGGACGCCGTCTGCGTGGTCGACAAGCTCACTTACGCAGGAAATCTCGAGAATTTGGCGACCATCGCGCAATCCGACCGGTTCAAGTTCGAGAAGGTCGACATCTGCGACCGCGACGAACTCGACCGTGTGTTCAGCGAGTTCAAACCGACGCACGTGATGCACCTCGCCGCCGAAAGCCATGTGGACCGTTCGATCGACGGTCCCGGCGAGTTCATCCAGACGAACATCGTCGGCACGTACACGCTGCTTGAGGCGGCGCGGAAATATTATCACACGCTGGACGACGAAGCGAAAGTCAAGTTCAAGTTCCACCACATCTCCACGGACGAGGTCTATGGCGACCTGAACGGCCCGGAGGATTTCTTCCGCGAGACCACTCCGTATGCGCCGAGTTCGCCGTACAGCGCCAGCAAGGCGTCGAGCGACCACCTGGTCCGCGCGTGGAAACGCACCTTCGGCCTCCCCACCGTGGTCACGAACTGTTCGAACAACTACGGGCCGTACCATTTCCCGGAGAAGCTGATCCCTCTGGTGATTCTGCACGCTTTGGACGGCAAGGAGCTCCCGGTTTACGGCGAAGGACTCCAGATTCGCGACTGGCTGTACGTCGAGGACCACGCGAGGGCGCTGTACCTCGTGGCCACGCGGGGTGTTCCAGGCGAGACGTACAACATCGGCGGGCACAACGAGAAGAAGAACATTGAGGTCGTGAAGACCATTTGCGCTCTGCTCGACGAGCTCAAGCCGCGCCCGGACGGCAAATCCTACGCCGAGCAAATCGTTCATGTGAAAGATCGTCCGGGCCACGATCTGCGTTATGCAATCGACCCATCAAAGATCGCCCGCGAGCTCGGCTGGAAGCCGCAGGAGACGTTCGAAAGCGGCATCCGCAAAACCGTGCTGTGGTACCTCGAACACAAGGACGACTGGTGCGCTCACGTACTCAGCGGTTCGTATAAAATGGAACGCCTCGGAACAGGAGAATAACGCATGAAAGGTATTGTACTGGCAGGCGGCGCGGGAACGCGTCTTCACCCGATTACCCGCGGAGTGTCCAAACAGCTCCTCGGCGTGTACGATAAACCGATGGTCTATTACCCGATCAGCGTGCTCATGCTGGCGGGCATCCGCGACATCCTCATCATCACCACACCCGAAGACCAGGCGAGCTTTCAACGTCTGCTGGAGGATGGTTCGCGCTTTGGCGTGAACTTCAGTTATGCCGTCCAACCAAAGCCTGAAGGCTTAGCACAGGCTTTCCTGATCGGCGAGGAATTCATCGGCAATGACCGCGTGGCGCTCGTGCTCGGCGACAACATCTTCTACGGCGCCAAGCTCGGCAAGCTCCTGCACAACGCCGCGGACCGCGAGGTCGGCGCAACCGTGTTCGGCTACCACGTGTGCGACCCGGAGCGTTTCGGCGTGGTCGAATTCGATTCGAACGGCAAGGCGATCTCCATCGAGGAGAAACCCGTTCACCCGAAATCGAACTACGCCGTGACCGGACTCTATTTCTACGACAACGACGTCGTAAACATCGCGAAAAACATCAAGCCCTCCGCGCGCGGCGAACTCGAGATCACCGCCGTCAATAATGAATACCTTAGCCGCGGCCAGCTTCACGTCGAAATCTTCAAACGCGGTTATGCCTGGCTCGACACCGGCACACATGATTCCATGCTCGATGCCGCGAACTTCATCCGTACAGTCGAGACCCGTCAGGGACTTCAGATCGCCTGCCTCCAGGAAATCGCCTATGAGAACGGCTGGATGACCGCCGACGAGGTCCGCGAAAGCGTCAAAGACATGATGAAGACCGAGTATGGACAGTATCTGTTGAGACTGGTTGAAGAATGATTACGACCGGATCTCAAAGCTCCCCTTTCTACCCACAGCACAAAACAACAGAATAATTCAGCATGAAAATCGCAGTAGCAGGAACCGGATATGTCGGTCTTTCCATGGCCGTATTGCTTTCCCAGCATAATACCGTCAAGGCCGTTGATCTTGTACCGGAAAAAGTCAGCATGATCAACGCGAAAAAATCCCCGATCATTGACAAAGAAATCCAGGAGTATCTCTCCACAAAAAAGCTCGATTTGGAAGCAACGACAGACGGGAACAGCGCATATCAGGATGCCGAGTTCGTCATTATTTCCACTCCGACGAACTACGACCCGAAGCTCAACTATTTTGACACATCAAGCGTTGAGTCTGTCATCCAGCAGGTCATTGCAGTCAATCCGGATGCCGTGATGATCATCAAAAGCACGGTCCCGGTCGGATTCACGGAGAGCGTACGCGAGAAGTACTGCTGCGACAATATCCTGTTCAGTCCGGAATTTCTCCGCGAAGGCCGGGCGCTTTATGACAACCTGTATCCGAGCAGAATCATCGTCGGCACGCCGGTCCGGAACGTTCGCCTGCACAAAGCCGCCGAAACGTTTGCCAACCTCCTGAAAAACGCCGCCCTGAAGGAAAACATCGAAATCCGGATTATGAATCCGACCGAGGCTGAAGCTGTAAAACTTTTTGCCAACACTTATCTCGCGCTGCGCGTCAGTTTCTTCAACGAGCTTGATACTTATGCCGCGGTTCGCGGGCTGGATTCAAGGTCAATCATCGAAGGTGTCTGCCTGGATCCCAGAATCGGAGACCATTACAACAATCCATCCTATGGATATGGCGGGTATTGCCTGCCGAAAGACACAAAACAACTGCTTGCCAACTATAACAATGTCCCTCAAAACATCATTTCCGCCATCGTTGCCGCAAACAGCACTAGAAAGGATTTCATTGCAGAACAGATTCTGGACAGGAATCCGAATGTCGTTGGAATCTATCGACTGACGATGAAAGCCGGTTCCGACAATTTCAGACAGTCTTCGATTCAGGGGGTCATGAAGCGGTTGAAGGCCAAAGGGATTGAACTCATCATCTATGAACCGAGCATGAAAGAGGACTCTTTCTTCAACAGCCGCGTCATTCGCGATTTGAACCAGTTCAAAGAACAAAGCGACATCATTCTGGCGAATCGCTGGAGTGAGGACTTGAAGGATGTCGCGGAAAAAGTCTATACCCGTGACCTGTTCCGGGTAGATTGAGGAATGAACCATGATCATTCGTGAAAAAGCATATCCGCGCGCAGCGCTCATCGGCAATCCGTCCGACGGCTACTATGGCAAGACAATCGCATTCGTATTCCGCAACTACAGCGCCGAGGTCACGCTGTACGAATCGCCCACCCTCGAGATCCTGCCATCCATGCTGGATTACAACACCTACGAAAACATGGCGGACCTCACGAGCAGCATCACGAAGTTCGGCTACTACGGCGGCATCCGTCTGCTCAAAGCCTGCGTGAAGACCTTCTACACTTACTGCACAAATGAACATATTAAGCTCAGCGACGACAACTTCACGCTGCGCTACCAGTCGGACATTCCGAACCGCCTCGGGATGGCGGGCTCCTCCGCCATCATCACGGCTACCATGCGCGCCATGATCCGCTTCTTCCAAATCGAAATCCCGAAACCGGTACTGGCGAATCTGGTGCTGTCCGTCGAGCTCGACGAACTCGGCATCAAAGCCGGACTTCAGGACCGCGTGGCGCAGGTCTACGAGACACCGGTCTACATGGACTTTAACAAAGAGCACATGGAGAAGTTCGGTTACGGTATTTATGAACCGATCGAAATTCCGGACGACCTGCCGCTCTTCATTGCCTACCGCACCGACCTTGCCGAGGGATCGGAAATTCTCCACAGCCGCCTCGCGCTCGACTACGAGGCGGGCGTGCCGGAAGTCCACGCCGCAGTCCGCGAATGGGCCGAGCTGACCGACAAGGTCCGTGACGCGCTTGCTTCGCACCGGTATGACCTCCTGCCCACTTTGCTTGACCGCAACTTCGACCTCCGCTGCGAGGTCTGCGGTTCGTCCGTGAGCGAAAAGAACCGCCGCATGGTGCGGATCGCACGCCAGTTCGGCGCTTCCGCCAAGTTCACAGGTTCCGGCGGCGCGATCATCGGCATCTACCGCGACGACACGTTCGACGACATGAAGCGAGAGCTGAAGGAATATGATGTCGAAGTCATCAAACCTGAAATCGTACGGCACGGCTCGGAGACGGGCTTTCCTCAACTATGACAGGTGTTTCAAGATCATCACGCCGTTTTCCAATGATTCCGACCGTATCTTTCTTGCGGCCGGCGAACTCGAACGCGCTGGAACGAGAAACCGCGAACAGTAGGATTTAACTTGTAAAAACCTAGGAACGCATACCCATGGAAACCAGAAAAGCACATATACTTGAGCATTGGCAGATAGTGGCGATTTTGTTAATGCTGTATGACTTTTCTGCAATTCTGCTCTCGTATTTCGTCGCCTTGTGGGCGCGTTTTGATTTTGTCTATACCACCATCCCGTCGGCGTTCTTGTCCGCCTATGTTAGATCGATAGCGTTTTATGCAATCATCTGTATTATTGTTTTTTGGGTAACCAGGCTATATAAAATCATCTGGCGTTTTGCAAGCGTCGTCGAATTGATAAAAGTCGTAGAGATATGTATCGTTTTATCGTTGTTGTATTCCGTAATCATTACAGCAGTCTACGGAAGAATGCCGATCTCCTTTTACCTGTGGGGAGGAGCCACTCAACTGATGTTCCTGGTTGCAATTCGGTTTTCGTACAGGTTTATTCTGCTCCTGCAAACCGTGTACAGGAAAACGGATGAGACGGTTGGCCGAGTGATGTTGATAGGAGCCGGTTCCGCGGGACAGATGATTCTTCGGGATATCAACAGAACAAAAGAGGTAAACGATAAGGTCGTTTGCTGTATTGATGACAACCCGAACAAGTGGGGCAGGTTTATTGAAGGAGTGCCCATCGTTGGCGGACGGGATGATATCCTGACCAATGTCAAGAAGTATCACGTAACGAAAATCTATATGGCGATACCCTCTGCTTCTGCCGAAGACAGGAAAGAAATCATTGGCATATGCAACGTGACGGATTGCCAGCTGAAACAGCTTCCGGGGATGTACCAGTTTGTCCTTGGAGAGATCCATGCCAGCGACATGACGGATGTTTCTGTTGAAGATTTGCTTGGCAGAGAACCGATTACGGCCGACATGCAGGAAGTCTTCAACTTTATCAACGGGAAAGTTGTACTGGTGACCGGCGGAGGCGGTTCCATTGGCTCCGAATTGTGCAGACAGATTGCTGCCCATAATCCAAAGCAGCTGATCATATTTGATGTTTATGAAAACAACGCATATGCGATTCAGCTGGAACTGAAGGAGAAGCATCCTGAGGTCAATCTGGTGACGCTCATCGGTTCTGTCCGCGACAGTCGTCGCCTGTTCAAGATATTCGATGAGTACAAGCCGCAGATTGTTTATCACGCGGCTGCGCATAAGCATGTTCCGTTGATGGAGGACAGTCCTTGCGAGGCGATCAAGAACAACGCCATCGGCACCTATAAAACCGCCTATGCGGCCATGGTGCACGGCTGTGAGCGGTTTGTCCTCATTTCTACGGACAAGGCTGTGAATCCCACCAATATTATGGGCGCATCAAAGCGGTTATGCGAGATGATCATTCAGTCCTTTGACGCAAAGATCAAAGCGGGGAAAGCAGCAGAGATCCCGCAACTCTTCACGCACGCCAGCGAAGATAATATCGATAAGGATGAAATCGGGAGTATTTTCAAGAACGTAAAGACGGAATTCGTGGCTGTCCGGTTTGGCAATGTGCTGGGTTCCAACGGATCTGTTATTCCCGTCTTTAAAAAGCAAATTGAGAAGGGTGGACCGGTGACGGTAACTCATCCGGATATCATCCGATACTTTATGACAATTCCGGAAGCGGTTTCTCTCGTAATGCTCGCCGGCACATATGCCCATGGAGGGGAAATCTTCGTCCTTGATATGGGGAGCCCGGTGAAGATCGACACGCTTGCCCGGAATCTCATCAAGCTGAGCGGATATCGACCGGACATCGACATCAAGATCGTTTACTCCGGTCTCCGCCCCGGTGAAAAGCTGTATGAAGAGAAGCTCATGGCAGAGGAAGGCCTGAAGAAGACAGAGAACGATCTTATCCTTATCGGATGCCCAATTCCATTTGACATAGATGTGTTCTTAACACAGCTCGATGATCTGATGACTGTCGCCTATTGCAACAGGAAAGACATTCGCAACCAGGTAGCGGCAATGGTAAACACATATCATCCGGACAATACAGCGCATCTGTAACCATGAAAAGGACAACAGATTCTTCGCAATGGCTGCCGGAGAAGAAACAGTTCAATCCAACTACGAAAAAGGAAAACAATGAAGACTATTGTAACCGCTGATTCCCGTTTTGCCGGAATCCAACCCTTTCAGAATAAAGTCTGGTTGTCGAGTCCCACTATGCACGGAGACGAGCAGCGTTGGGTAGACGAAGCGATTCAGACGAACTGGGTATCTACAGTCGGAGCAAATATAAACGAGGTTGAGAAACAGGTCGCGTCCGTCGTTGGCCGGAAATACGCAGTGGCGCTCTCTGCCGGTACCGCGGCCCTTCACCTTGCTGTCAAGCTTGCCGGCGAGAAACTCTACGGTCAGCCTAAAGTCGGACATGGAACGCTGGAAGGTCATCGTGTTTTCGCCAGCGATATGACCTTCGACGCCACGGTGAATCCGATCTGCTATGAGGGCGGTGAACCTGTGTTTATCGACACGGAGTACGACACGTGGAACATGGATCCGGCGGCTTTGGAGAAAGCGTTTGAAATGTACCCGGAGGTGCGTCTGATAGTTGTCGCTCATCTCTATGGCACACCGGGCAGGATCGATGAAATCCGCTCTATCGCCGATGCTCACGGCGCTCTCATCGTCGAGGACGCGGCGGAGTCGTTCGGCGCCACGTACAAGGGGGTGCAGACCGGTTGTTTCGGGACTCTGAGCATCCTGTCCGGGAATGGCAACAAAATCATAACAGGCAGCGCCGGGGGCTTCCTTCTGACCGACGAGATCGAAGATGCGAACAAGGTCAGGAAATGGAGTACGCAGAGCCGGGAGGATGCCGCGTGGTATCAGCACGAGGAACTGGGCTACAACTACAGAATGTCCAATATCATCGCCGGGATCCTCCGGGGGCAGCTTCCGTATCTGGAGGAGCACATCGCGCAGAAGAAGGCGGTTTTCGAGAGGTACAAGGAAGGATTGAAGGATCTGCCGGTTGAAATGAATCCGTTTGAACCTGTCAGCGTGCCGAACTACTGGTTGAGCTGTCTGTTGATAGATGAGGCCGCCATGTGTCAGACGGTGCGCGGCGAGAAGGATGAGCTGTGGATCACGGAACCGGGCAAGTCCTGTCCGGGAGAGATCCTGAGTGCGCTGACAAGCTTTAACGCGGAAGGGCGGCCGATATGGAAGCCCATGCATATGCAGCCGATTTATCGTTCTCACCCGTTTATTACCCGTGATGGCAACGGGAGGGCGCGGAGCAATGCGTACATAAAAGGAAAATCGGTGGACGCGGGGGCTGATATATTCAGACGCGGACTCTGCCTGCCTTCGGATAACAAGATGACGCCGGAACAGCAGGACGTGATCATCGAGATCATTCACAGGTGCTTTTTGTAAGCCGGCGGCATCTGCATGAAGGCGCGGATCGGACGAACTCATGATAAGCGTCATAGTCCCCGTTTATAATGTAGAAGCTTATTTGAGAAAATGCCTGGACAGTGTAGTCAATCAGACTTACGGGGATCTGGAGATCCTGATCGTAGATGACGGGAGTACGGATCAAAGCGGAAAGATATGCGACGAGTATCAGTTCGATAAGCGCGTGAGAGTCTACCACACCGATAATCACGGACTCTCAGCCGCAAGGAACTATGCGCTTGATCGGGCAACTGGAGATTACATAGCTTTTCTGGATAGCGACGATTGGTTTGAAAATACTGCGCTGGAACGTTTCGTAACCGTTGCACAAAGCACGGGGGCGGATATCGTAGCATGCCGGTTTTATCAGGAATATGCAGACAAAACGGTGAAGCCGGAAGGGATCGATGCGGAATTCGTTGTCGAAGGCGATGAAGTCCTCAAATCGATGGTCATCGACCATAAACTGACCGAGGATGTGTGGAACAAGTTCTACAAAGCAGGTCTGTTCGACTCCATCCGCTACCCGGAAGGACGATTGTTCGAGGACAAGGCGACGACATACAAGGTGCTCTGGAAAGCAGATAAGCTGGCTTACACGCCGGATCCCCTGATCCACTACAGGAACCGGGAAGGAAGCCTGTCCAATGTCCACTCAATGAAGAGCCTTTTGGATTACTGGTTCGTTTATCGCGAGAGGTTCGATACGCTTTCTCCGATCTCGGATCAATACTACAAGGCCGCTGTCTCCGAAGCAGTCGGGGCGGTCAGCCGGATGTGGAGATGGTATGCGGGATGTAACGAACAGGAGAAGCGGGAAGCCAACGAGATTTTGAACGATATGCGGATTTTTGTGGAGGAACACAGACGCGAGGTAACGAGCGGAGCGTATTCCGGACATGTAAAAGCGGCATGTTATTATGCAAGGATGCGAAGTCCCCTCATCTTCAACCTCCTGTATTCCCTGAATACGCTCTACAGAAGCAAAAACCGGAACAGGTATTTTGAACAATAAGAACCAAAGGCTTTCGGGATGAAAAGAATCATGATCATTGGCGCGGGGAAAGTTCAAGTGCCATTGATTGAAGCCGCCGGGAAGGAAGGATACTTTACTGTTGTTTGCGACTCGAATCCGGATGCGCCGGGAGTACGGCTGGCCGATGCGTACTGCAAGGTAAGCACAAAGGACAGAGCCGGGCTGTATAGAACGGCGCAGGAGAAAAAGATCGACGGGATTGCGGCAAACTCGGAATATGCGATGCTTGATGTTGCATATATAGCGAATGAGCTGGGGCTGGTCGGAAATCCGGAGGACGCGATCAAGGTATTATCGTCAAAGAGTACGTTTAGGGAACTGCAGGAGAGGACGGGACTGTTCGCACCGAGACTCGTGAGGATGGGCGAGCAGACCTTCCCCGTGATCGTCAAGCCTGACATGAGCTCGGGAACGAGGGGGACGACAGTTGTACTGGAATGGAATGATGAAGCCGAAGCGGCAATGCAAGCCTGCTCGGACATGTCCAGGAACGGGAAAGCCGTCATTGAGGAGTACATGCCAATATCGCCGGAAACGGTGATCGAAGGAGAGATTTTCATTCACAACGGGCAGATTCTGTGGGACGGACTTTTTCGATCCATCAGAAGCAAGAACGCTCCAATGATTCCTATGACCTATGTGTTTCCCCTCCGTGAGGAGAAAGAGAAGGATTTGCGGCATGCCCTGGAAAAGGCGTTCCGCGCCGCCGGAGTTGTTCACGGGGAGTACAACATCGAAGCGTGTTTTGTGAAAGATCAGCCGTTCATCATCGAAATAAATCCCAGGCAGGGCGGCAATGATCTTCCCCGATATGTTCAGGAGCATTGCGGGATCGATTATTATAAGTTGCTCGTTACGACGTCGGCCGGTGATGACAGCTACTGGGAGAGTCTGAGGGGATATGAACGACAGAACAACAGGATCACACACCACATGCTGTATCCGAGAGAACATGGACGGTTCAGAGGTGTGGAAATCGCCGAGGAAATAAAAGACCATATCTCCCGGACACAGGTCAATGTGACCGCGGGAGATGCAATCGAAACTGCCAAATACGGCTCATCAAGCATCGGATATGTGGATCTGGTGTTTGCCGATTCCGATGAACAGATTGAAATCAGCGGACGGTTGGAAGACCTGATCAGAATCGAAGTCGATGAAGCTTGAACCGATAACAGCCGAGGTGGCTGAGAAGTATCGAAAAGAGTTCGCGCAGTTGTATTTTGAGAATGTGCGGTCCAATGCTTTTCATGAGCACTACACCTACGATGAAGCATATAAGAAAATGGACGACCTCATTGGTCATCTCGCAGACAATACGGCCGTCGTGTACGGGGCGTTCGACGATGAGGAATTGGTCGCGTTCATCTGGGCGTATGTTCATCCGTTCCGGGAAGAGACCAGAATGTATGTGAGCGAGATACGGGTGAAGGAAGAGTACCGGAAACAGGGAATAGGCAGTCAGCTGTTGAGGCAGGTTGAGGACAAAGCGAAAGAGATTGGGCTTCATACAATATATCTCCATGCGGAGGCTGGAAATATGGATGCCAGAAGGTTTTATGAATCCTGTGGTTATGTTGAGGAACGGATTCAAATGAGGAAAGAAATCAAAGTAGAGTAAAAGAAGGATGTTAGAGAACATGATTGTTCTAAAAATTATTCTAACCATTATTATAATAGCGGCATGCGTAGGGCTGATTGCCCTCGTAATGGAGCATTTTTCTAAGTCAAATAGTCACAAACCATATGGACTATATGAGAGGTTTTTCAAGAGGTTTTTGGACGCATTTCTATCGACAGGAGCCGTAATAGTGTTTTCCCCTATCCTGTTGATCCTTACAATACTCGGCGCAATCGAGATGAAAGGGAATCCTTTCTTTTTACAAGAGCGTCCTGGTAAAAATGAAAAATTATTTAAACTCATAAAGTTTAGGACAATGAGCAATGCGAAAGATAAGGGTGGCAACTTGCTTCCTGATGAAAAGAGGTTAAATAAGTACGGCAGATTACTACGTTCAACTTCTCTGGATGAACTGCCCGAACTATGTAATATTATTTGGGGTGACATGTCAATTGTTGGTCCGCGACCACTTATTCCAGCATATTTACCTTATTTCTCAGAAGAAGAAAAACACAGGCATGATGTTAGACCGGGATTAACAGGGTTAGCCCAAGTCAATGGAAGAAGTTTTATATCGTGGGAAGAAATATTTCGATACGATGTAGAGTACGCAAATAATGTGACATTTGTCAATGACTTTATAATCATCTTGTCGACTATGATGAAGGTGGTTAAGAGAAAAGATATTGCTGATTTGACAAGCTCATATGTTGGAGACGATGGGAAAAAGCATTTTATAGTAGATGGAAAAGATGTTATTCTCCATCTACCTTTGAATATTGAGAGGGCGAATTCTTATGTTACCGGAGATAGGTAGTAATTTCTGGCTTGACCCAAATGATAATTATACATTCGAAGCTGAATTATCTGTTGCTGAGTTTGGCTATAAGGGAAAAGACACGGCTCTCTTATCTACTGGACGTGCTGCTGAAAATATGGTTTTGGATGATGTTGAATCTCGGAATCCAAATATCAATAAAGTAGCTATTGTTCCTCCTTATACATGTCATACTGTTTTGGAACCATTTTATAAGCATGGGTATGAACTATATACATATAGAGTATCATTAAACCTCGAAACGTCTGCTATTGATTTAAGAAAAGTAATTGAAGATAAAAAACCAGGGATTGTACTAATACATAGGTACTTTGGGTTTGATACAGTAGTCGGATGCCATGACATCATAGATGAGTTTTCAGAAAAGGGTATTGTATTTGTAGAAGATGGAACACAATCTCTGTTTAGTAATTATGAGTCTCTTAATGCAGATTATTACACTGGTAGTCTAAGAAAATGGGCTGGTCTACCAGATGGTGGCTTTGCCGTAAGTAAGAAAACGTTATTTAGAGCAAAACCCGATGAATATGACGTTGAACTGACAGCTGTAAAGCTTTCTGCGTCTTATGAGAAGAATTCGTACATTCAAGGACTCCAAGTAGAAAAACAGCATTTTTTGAGCCTTTATGCTGAAGCAGAACAAATACTCAATTCTGAAACAAAGTACTATAAAATAAGTCCCGTATCTGTAGGCGTTTTTAATAAATTGAATATAAAGGAATTAATAAACCGACGCCGCGAAAATTATAGTTGCTTATTTGAAAGAGTAAGGGGCAGGAAATGTATAAGACCAATATTGGGACAATTAACCAGAGAAGTTGTTCCTCTTTACTTTCCAATCTATGTTGAAGATAGAATAGCGTTTCAAACAAAGTTGCGTGAGGAAAGAATTTATGCTCCTATTGTGTGGCCACTTCCAGATAAAGCACCACTTATCTGTAATGAAGCTAAAGAATTGTATAATCATTTAATATGCATTCCGATCGATCAAAGATATGGCATAGACGATATGATGCGAATAATCGACTGTATGGAGAAACTATAATATGAGGATCACTCCGATAACCTATGAGCTTTGTTGTCTATATCAAAGCAAACTCAGTGACTACATATATCAAAGCGTTCGAAATAGTCATTATATGGATTCCTTTGCTCAGAAGGATGCAGAATCAAAGTGTGCAGAACTCAAGGAGTATTTGAAGGATAACAAGGCAGTATGCTATGGTGCTTTTGATGAAGAGCAATTGATTGGTTTTATATGGGCTTATGAGTTTCCTTTCCGCGATGACAAGAAGCGACTTTACATCAGTATTATTCATGTTGATGTAGAATATAGGGGACAACATATAGGAAGTCAACTCATAGAAAAAGTTCAGGAATATGCGGAAAGAAATAATTATAATGCTCTTTTCCTTCATACCGAAGCCCATAATACGAATGCCCAGTGCTTTTATAAATCGATTGGATTTAAACTTGAAAGATTGCAATTAGCAAAGAAAATCGAAACCTCCACAAACTCATGGGGGGGGGTAAAACTACTTGAAGCAGGTTTCTTGAAAGAGCATATTGATGAATTTTGTAATCTATTTTTACAAAATCTCAAAGCACATACACTTGTTGCTTCCTTTGATTATCAATATGCATACATGAAAATGGAAGCGCTATGCGACTATTTATCTGAGGGAAAAGCCTTTTGCTTTTATATCGGAGAAAACAATCATATTTCTGGCTTTATCTGGGGCTACAAGTATCCCTATAAAGGAAATGATAGGATGCTGATAGCAGCGATTCAGGTATCGGAAGACTGTAGAGGCAAAGGCTACGGGATGCAACTTATAGAATCATTACAGGATATAGCACTGAGGAATAATTTGCACTGCGTATACACACACACGGATGCCATCAATAAAAGGGCACAGAATTTTTACCATAACTTGGGCTTTGTTGATGAAGAGTATCAATTTGTATTCTTTAAGAAGATTGGGTGAGTTGATGAAAGAAAAACGATTATTAGTTTTGGGAGCAGGTGAGGCGCAATTACAAATAATTGAAGCCGCTCTTAAGCAAGGAATATACACTATTGTCTGTGATAAACGAGACTATCTAAAAGGAACTAGAATTGCAGACAAATATTATTGTGTGGATTATATGGACCGGGAAGCTATATTGAGAGTTGCCGAAGAGGAAAAGATTGACGGGGTCGTTTCTAATTCGGAACCAGCTATGATCAATGTGGCGTGGTTATCAGAACAACTCCATTTACCTGGAAATAAAGAGAGATCAGTGGAGACATTATTATCTAAAACTGCTTTTAGAGAGCTGCAGGAATCAGTTGGAGTCTTTGCTCCAAAACATCGTATTGTTTCAGACGAAAGTACTCTTCAGGATGCCATTAATTGGATTGGATATCCATTAGTTATTAAACCAGTCCTTAGTTCGGGCACGAGAGGGACAACCATTATAAAAAAAAATAATAATGAATTGGCATTACAAGCTTATCGGCAGTGCGCAAGTTTTTCGAGGAATCAAGCTGTATCTGTTGAGCAATATGTCCCAATGAGTGAACTGGTAGCATATGATGCAGAACTATTTGTTAATGGAAATGAAATTCTTTGGGATGGCTTATATGCTTCTTTTAGGACTGATGATGCGCCTATGTTGCCAATGATGGAGTCTTTGCCATTAGATTTAGAAGAAGATAAGATTAATAGAATCAAGGAAGTTATCAGCAAACTTATTCATGCCTCTGGGGTTGTACTTGGAGAGTTTAACGCAGAATCATATTTCACACTAGAAGGTGATGTGTTCGTAATAGAAATTAATCCTCGGCAGGGTGGCAATCATATTCCTGATTTGGTTCTTGAGCATTCGGGTATTGATTTTACGTCTCTTCTTTGTACCACATCGGTAGGTGATAAGCAGAGTTTCGAGAACGCAAAAAACCAAGATCGGAAAAACGAATATGTAACAATGTATGTCGTGTTTTCGATAGACGAAGGCCAATATCAAGGGCTGATATTCAGTGAAACAATTAAGCCCTACGTTGTTTGGCATGAAAATGTAATTAATAAAGGCGAGAGTGTATCGCGAAAAAAGAATGCTGGAGATGCTGTTGCATTTGTTAGACTGTCTTTTCCAACACAAGAAAAACAAAGAGAGCTGACTCGAGAAATCTCCGTGCATATAAAGCCAATTGTAATGCAACTGTAACCACAGATGTGAGGTAAGAATGCTATCTTTTTATACATTGGAGCAATCCGAACAGTGGGATGCCGTTGTACGCTCCTTCAAGGAATATGATGTTTATTGGCTTAGCGGTTATGTAAAGGCATTCCAAATCCATGGTGATGGGGAACCGCTTCTGTTTCACTTCGAAGGATCAGATGTTCGTGGCATTAATGTAGTCATGAAGCGTGATGTGGCGAAGGATGAACGATTCGCAGGAAGAATTCCTGAAAAGCAGTATTTTGATTTTGCCACGCCCTATGGATATGGTGGATGGATTATAGAAGGAGAAGGGGTTAACGGTCTATTTGATGAATATAAATGTTGGCTTGAGAAGAATGGAGTCGTCAGTGAGTTTGTAAGATTCCATCCTATCGTCAAGAATCATGAAGCATGTCGTTCATTTTATGAAGTCATTCAGTTGGGAGAAGTTGTTCATATGGAGCTTTCCTCTCCGGAAGATATCTGGAACAATATCATCAGCAAAAATCGAAACATGATTCGAAAAGCCGTAAAGAATGATATCAAGATTTACAATGGTCGCTTCCCTGAAATCTTCGAGAAGTTCCGTGTGATATACAACGGAACGATGGATAAGGATAACGCCGAGGAGTATTATTACTTCAAACCAGAGTTCTACACATCAGTCTTGGAGGATCTGCCGCAGAATTCGCAGGTGTTCTGGGCTGAAAAAGATGGGCAGGTCATAGCAGCGAGTATCATGATCGGCGCGAATGGATACCTGAACTACCATTTGAGTGGTTCTCTCCGTGAGTTCAGTCCCTTAGCGCCTGGTAACCTGATTCTTTACACCGCTGCTCTCTGGGGGTGCGCTAATGGCTATAGGACGTTTTACCTTGGTGGTGGCGTTGGCTCCGGAGAGGACAGTCTTTTCAAATTTAAGAGAGCTTTCTATAAGGGTGATTTAAACCACTTCTTTATTGGAAAGAAGATATACGATCAAGCGAAATATGATGCATTGCTCGGCCTAAGAGACGAGATTAATAATCCGGGATTCTTCCCGAAGTATAGAGGATAACATGGGTAAAGTTGTATGGATTGTAAATGAGTATAACGGTCCGACTGCTGTACGATCGCGGCAAACCGTTTTAAGCCAGAGGCTTGAAGAGAGGGGATATACGGTTTATCTGTTCAGTGGAAGTTCAGACAACAAAGGCGGCAAGAACGCAATTGAGGACGGCTCTGCATTTAAGTTTGTGGAATCCGATGGAGCGAAATTCTATGTGATCAAGACATCGAATTATCGAAGAACTTATGAAAGAGTCCTTGTTGCACTCCAATTCCAGCATCGCCTTTGGAAACTCCGTGATCGACTTCCCCAACCAGACGTGATCGTATCGGATTTTGCAGGTCTTTTCGGTAACGTGTTCCTCAGATGGAAGAAGAAGTATGGAACCAGAATTATTTACGACATCCTTGATCTTTGGCCAGAGGGCTTTGTAGACATGGGGTATATCAAGAAGAACTCTCTTATTGCGAAGTTTCTCTATAGCCTTGAACACAAATCCTACCGGGAAGCGGATGGAATTATATTTTCCATGCAGGGAGGAAGAGATTATATTATTGACAAAGGCTGGAGTAAGGAAGTTGGCGGAGATGTCGATACCAGTAATATCGGTTATCTAAACAATGGCGTTGACTTGGAGACGGTAGATAAACAGAGAAATGAGATTCATCTGGATGATCCTGATCTGGATACAGCAAAATTCAAAGTCGTTTATCTTGGGTCAATCAGTGCTATGAACGGACTGGATGTCCTTGTCGAGACCGCAAAGGTTCTGCAAAAACGTGGAAATAATAAGGTCATAGTCTTGGTCTATGGCTGTGGCAACCAAGAGGAACAACTCAAAAAAACAGTTGAAGATTATGGACTTACGAACATAAAGTTCAAAGGAAGGCTTAATAAGAAGTATGCCATGAGTCTGCTTAGCAGAAGTGATTTGAACATCTTCACGTTTAGAGATTCCCCGCTTTGGAAATATGGTGTCAGCCCGAACAAGCTGTTCATGTACTTTGCAAGTGGAAAGCCCGTACTTTCTATGATAAGACCGAATTACGACCTGGTGGAAGGAAAGAAGGCCGGGATTTCTGTAGAGAACAAGCCGGAAGTCGTGGCTGATGCGATAGAACGATTCTGCGGGATGGATCGGGCGGAATATGAAAGCTACTGCAAAAATGCCCGTGCAACCGCTGAGGAATATGACTATAAAAACCTTGTTCAAGTCCTGATAGATAAGATAGAGGGTTAATAAAAATGAATTTACTTCTTTTGACACAAATTTATCCTGAGCCGGACGACAGAAATGGTTATAAGCCAACAAAAACAGTTGAATACTTTGCTAAAGAGTGGGTAAAAGCAGGCCATTGTGTGTTAGTGGTTCATTGCCAAACAAAGTTTCCATTTTTGTATTATCTTGTTCCTGTAAAATTGTCGAATGCTATTTTCAGGAATACATATGCTTTGATTCCAACATTATCCTCAAGGAAGAAACTGTTACGAGAAGAATATGGGGTGAAAATATGTAGATTGCCAATAAAGAAATATATCCCTTCAACGCCTTTCTCCAGAAAAGAAATGAATAAGCAGGTTAGGAAAATCATCAATTTGTGTTCAGATCAAAATTTTCAGCCAGACATAGTTATGGGACACTTTGTTAACCCCTGTTTTGAGCTAACCTCGCGAGTCGGAACTGAATTGAATGTGAAAACGTCCTTTGTCTTCCATCATGAATGCTCAAAAGAATATGTTGATAATTATCGCCTAAAAGAATACTTAAGAGGGATAGATATAATCGGCTGCAGGTCAATTCTATTATCAAAATCAATTAAAAAGGTTTTTGATTTGCCGTATGATCCCTTTATCTGTTATTCCGGTGTTCCTAATAAAGCTGTCGAATCCGCTGATCGAGAATGTAAAAAGCACAGTACTAATTCTGGTGTAGTAGAGTTTCTTTATGTTGGAGGCTTAATGGCCAAAAAACATGTGGATACCATCATTCGTTCTTTTTTTGCAGTCTATCAAGATGGATATCATTTAACAATTGTGGGCGGGGGGGCAGAAGAAGATTTTTTGAAAAGACTTGTTAAAGGGAAAGGGATTGAAAATGCCGTTACTTTTACGGGAAGACTCCCTAGAGATCAGGTTGCATTAAAAATGCGGGAGGCAAATATATTTGCTATGGTAAGTGAGAAAGAAGCCTTTGGCATGGTTTATCTTGAAGCAATGTTGCAGGGATGTATTGTTGTAGCTTCTGTCGGTGGTGGGTTCGATGGAATTATTAATGAGGGGAAGAACGGGTTTCTTTCTCCTGAGGGAAATGAAGAAAAACTCACAAAAGTTTTTGATACAATATTGAAAATGCCAAGAGCTCAATGGAATCAAATAGGTCAGGCAGCAATAGATACCGCTGTTAATTTTTCTGAAAAAGCTGTTGCAGAAAACTACCTAAAGAATGTTTCTCAAACATTAATAAAAAATATAACATCGGAGTAAAAAATGAAACTCTACGACAAACTTGTAAACAAGCAAGAATCCTTGGCACTTGTAGGTCTTGGCTATGTTGGAATGCCCATTGCTCATGCTTTTGCAAAGAGAGGCCTTAATGTTATCGGTTTTGATCTAAATGCGGCGAAAATTGAGTTGTATATTTCTGGCATTGACCCTACTCAAGAGATTGGTGATGAGGAAATAAAAAAAACAAAGATCCAGTTCACGGCGGATGAGACGGAACTGAAGAAAGCAAAATTCATCATCGTGGCTGTGCCGACACCGGTGAATACTGACCATACTCCGGATTTGACTCCTGTCATCAGAGCATCCGAGATTGTTGGGCGCAACTTAACAGAGGGGAGTATTGTCGTATACGAGTCTACGGTCTACCCTGGTTGCACAGAAGATGTTTGTATTCCGATTTTGGAGAAGCAAAGTGGACTGAAGTGCGGTATAGACTTCAAGATTGGTTATTCTCCTGAGCGTATCAATCCCGGAGATAAAATACATCGGCTTGAGAACATTTGTAAAATCGTGTCTGGAATAGATCAAGAGTCTCTGTCCGAGATTAAGGCTGTGTATGATTTGGTTATTGAGGTGGGTACACACCCTGTCTCTAACCTGCGTACTGCGGAAGCTGTAAAGGTTGTTGAAAACTCTCAGCGTGATATAAATATTGCATTTATGAATGAGCTTGCCATGGTGTTTGACCGCATGGATATTGACACTAATGAGGTGGTAGACGGCATGAACACCAAATGGAATGCTTTGGGGTTTAGACCCGGTTTGGTCGGTGGCCACTGCATTGGCGTTGACCCTTACTATTTTACCTATGAGGCCGAGAAACTCGGTTATCACAGCCAGATTATTTTGAACGGTCGTATTGTGAATGACTCCATGGGCGCTTTCGTGGCAGACAAGGCTATCAAGAAAATGATTGAAGCTGGACAAGCTCCAAAAAAGAGTAAGGTGGTTATCCTCGGTCTTACCTTTAAGGAAAATTGTCCTGACACCAGAAATAGCAAAGTCAACGATATTATCAAGCATCTAAACACCTATGGTATTGAGCCAGTCGTGGTTGATCCCTGGGCTTCTGAACGTGATGCTATGCATGAATACGGTGTAAAGCTGACTAGAATCGAAGATGTTGCTGATGCGAATTGCGTGATCTTAGCCGTTGCTCACAATGAGTTTAGAGCATTGCCCCTTGAAGCCATCAAGAAGCTTTTTAAGACCGGAGATGATGGAGAAAAAGTCTTTATTGATGTGAAGGGCCTCTACAAAGTTGAGGAGCTGAAAGCATCTGGGATGCAATGGTGGCGGTTGTAATGCTGCGCTAATCTCAACAGGTCGATATCTCGTCCCGTGCACTTGTAGATTATTTGTTGCATAAGTTTTTCAATATCTCGTTTTGAGTTGAGAGGTAAGAAGGTGAAAATACCATTTGTGTCGTTCCTTCCGATGGAAAAGGAGCTGAATAGCGATCTGAGAGGAGCCTTTGACCGAGTGTTCACCCGTTCATGGTATATCGAAGGCGCAGAGGATGAAGCATTTGAAAAGGCGTTTGCGGAGTATTGTGGAGCAAAATACTGCATTGGTGTCGGGAATGGGCTTGACGCTCTGATGCTTGCATTGAAGGCGTTAGGGATTGGAGAAGGCGATGAGGTTATTGTGCCTTCAAACACCTATATTGCCACAGCTCTGGCAGTTACCTATGTCGGCGCGACTCCCGTCTTCGTTGAACCGGACATCAGGACATTCAATATCAATCCGGAGCTTATCGAAGCGGCTATCACGGAAAAAACCAGGGCTATTATGCCTGTTCACCTCTACGGTCAAGCCTGCGACATGGATCCGATTATGGAAGTGGCGAAGAAGCATGGACTGAAGGTGGTCGAAGACTGTGCACAAGCTCATGGCGCTACCTATAAAGGACAGAAGGTCGGCACCTTTGGTGACGCCGCTGGTTTTTCTTTCTATCCGGGGAAGAACCTTGGGGCTCTTGGTGATGCCGGCGCTGTTGTGACGAACAACAAAGAGCTGGCTGACATGATTCGTGCTCTCGGAAACTACGGATCAGACTATAAGTATCACCATATTTACAAAGGCAATAATAGCCGTCTGGATGAGCTCCAGGCCGCTTTTCTAGGGGTAAAGCTCCCGCATCTTGAGAGGATGAATGTGGAGAGACGGAGAATTGCGGCGTTATACTCAGATGGAATCAAGAACCCGAAGGTAATCACTCCGTATATACCGGATTATACGGTTCCGGTCTGGCATATCTACGGTATTCGGTGCGCAGAACGTGATGCGCTTGAAAAGCATCTGAACGACAAAGGCATCAGAACGAATAAGCATTATCCGATCCCGATGCACTTGCAGGAGTGCTACAAAGATTTGAATATTACGAAAGGCTCGCTTCCGATTGCGGAGGAAATCAGCTCCACAGAACTGAGCATTCCGATGTATTACGGGATGACGGATGAAGAGATTCAGTATGTAACCGATGCCATAAACGAGTTTTAGGAGCGACGCAGATGTATCTGAGAAAACTTGAATTGAAAGATGCTCCTTTGATGCTTGCCTGGATGCACGATAAAAATGTCACGGCAAACCTCAGGACGGACTTTTCCTCGAAAACGATGGAAGATGCCGAGAACTTCATAAGGTGGAGTTGGGAAAACAAGGAAAACATCAATCTTGCCATTGCATCGGATGAAGACGAGTATATGGGTACCGTCAGTCTGAAACACATCGAAGATGGCAGTGCCGAGTTTGCGATAACGGTACGTGCCGAGGCAATGGGCCGCGGTTATTCCTGGTTTGGCATGGAGAGCATCATTGAGAAGGCTTTTCATGAATACGGGCTGGAGAGTGTTTACTGGTGTGTATCCAGGGACAACACAAGAGCGGTTCGTTTCTACGACAAGCACAACTTCAACGAGGTGCTGGATATCCCGCGGAAGGTCCTGGATCGTTATAAAGGCATCGAAAACCTGAAATGGTATTCCGTGCTCCGGGGTGATGAGTTCAGAGTGCCGGAGTCTGTTGCAGGGTGCAGGGTTATCCATATCAAGACGATACCCACCGTGGATGCCGGGGAACTGTCTTTTTTCGAGGGGGCTCACGAGATCCCGTTTGAGATTAAGCGTATCTACTACATCTCCAAGGTGCCGGAAGGAATGCGGCGAGGGTTCCATGCCCATAAAGAACTGAAACAGCTCTTGTTCTGCCCCTATGGCCGAATTCAGTTGGTGCTGGAGAATAAGATGGGAAGAGAAGAGATCGAACTGTCGGATCCAAGCATTGGCGTCATAATCGATCGATGCACATGGAGAGAGATGCTCTGGTTACAGAAAGACTCAGTCCTGTGTGTGGCGGCATCCGATTATTACAAGGTCGAAGATTATATCAGGGACTACGATGAGTTCCGGCGGTTTACTGGATGCTGAAAATGAAAGAAATCATTCTTTGGAGACTATGAGGTGTTGATAATGAATTTGAAGAAGAGAATATATGAAGATTATTTCAAACCGAGTAGACTCTCGGAGTATAAGGCGGTGCTTCAAGCATTTCGCGATGCAGGATATAAGATGGTTGGTATCCCTGATTTATATAATCTTATAACCTTGGGGGGGGGGGGTAAGGTTTTTATCAATCGTCATGATATTGATACCTCTCCGATAGTTGCACGCGAGATGTTTGAAATCGAGAAAGATGTTTATGGTCACGAGGGATCTGTGACATATTATTTCCGGGATTCAACCATAGACAAGAAACTAATAAAAGATATTGACGACTATGGTTATGAAACAGGATACCATTACGAAGAATTAGCGACCTATGAAAAAGAACACAAACTGAAAAATATTGAAAAGATGCGTGAAGCATTGCCTGAATGCAGAGAAATGTTTCTGAAAGATGTAGCACAATTCAGGAGAGAAACAGGTTCTCCATGTTTGACAGTTGCTTCTCATGGCGATTTTATAAACACCATGTATAAGATTCAGAATAAAGAAATCTTGAGAGACCGGAGGACAAGAGAGCAAGCCGGAATAATTGTTGAAGCTTATGATGAGGCTGTAACAAGATGCATACAGGCAAGATATGCGGACCAGGTTTTGCTGGGGCACTTTCCAAATGAAGTAAAACAGGGTATCACAACTGGATATGACATTATCATGACTTTGACACATCCAAGAAACTGGAAAGTTGATTTCTTTTCAAATACCCAAGACAATATTATGCGATTCTGGCAAGGACTGAAATATAAATAATATAGTTTTGCTTCCGGTCAGGCTATCCGCGCAGCAAGCTATGCGGTATTACGCCCGACCGTACACGGCTCGGAATCAAGCCGGGCACAAAAACAAATCTCTATGCGGACTCGCAAAACAGAAAATCGACAGAACCGAACGATTGAATACTCTGTGCCAGACGGTTTTAAGTTCCATGATCAGCTCACTGATTGTTTCCTTGGCTTGCGGTTCTCCGCTGTAGACGTTCCATATCGTGGTAAACGCCCCCCGAGAGCAAAAAGTTTCACATTATCATTTAATAGCTAGTCTCGCAACCTGAAGAGCATTCCCTGCGTGATGCCGTGTTCGTTGCGAAATTCGACAATCCATGAAGGACGATTGCAAGCTTCTCCTGCCCAGTTCAAGTTTTTTCTTCGTACCCGCGTTTCACAGACTTTCTTTTTTTTATAGCATCTCTTAACGGGGAACAATATTTGTTTTGAAGTCGGTCTCCGGGATTATTTTCAACGTTTTTTCAGCACAATATCGTGGAACAAACTTGAAAAGATGCTGAAAGATGCTATAGTAATACGTTATGCTCATATTTAAAGACGTTAAACTTCTTAAATATAACATTGAAGCCGACGTTGTCAATCATACACCTCTAAATTTATCCGGACGGTAGTGAGGATAGGTGAAAAATGCTTTTTTCTATAATTGTACCAGTTTATAAGGTCGAAGATTATCTTGAAGAGTGTATTCTCAGCGTTTTGAATCAAACATGCGAGGATTGGGAAATGATATTAGTTGATGATGGAAGCCCGGATGAGTGTCCCGTTATATGTGATAAATATGCTGGTGAATATAAAAACATATCTGTTATTCATAAGAAAAACGGGGGCTTATCCAGTGCACGGAATAGAGGCATTGAAAAATCGACTGGAGAGTATATTGTTTTTCTGGATTCGGACGATGTGTTACTGCCCGATGCCCTGAAGAATATAAGTGGTGCCCTGAAGAAGAAACCTGATGTTTTGATTACTGAAATGTACAATACTTCGGATGTTCATGCGCAAATTGTCAATCATGAAAAATACATTAAACCCGAGCAAACAGATAAAAAATCAGTGATACATTTTGTCTTTGCTAAAGAGGATTTAACATGGCCCGCACAGCAGTATATTGTAAAAAGAGCATTTATATGTGAAAGAGAGTTGAAATTTGAAGAGGGGTTCTATCATGAGGATGTTGATTGGACATCCCGGCTGTTTTTAAACGCGGAAACTTTTTCCTTTTTTCCTTATATATGGTACGTAAGAAGATTTGAGAGGGAAGGTTCTATAACAACAGTTCCAAACCCGAAAAGGACAAAGGATGTGATTACATTGGTCGCCAAACAGGAAAATGAGCCCAAGTATAATTTATTATCCAAAATGGAAAAACATGAAATCTTTAATCAGTTGGGAAGAGCATTATTATCATGCTTGGTGAACATTTATAAATACGAACAAAACGAGAGAGATATAATATATAAATTGCTTGATAATAATTATTCTATGTTGAAATATTGTAAATTGCTAAGACATAAAGTATTCTATATATTAATTGCAACAATTGGAGCAAAAAATGCGATAAAAATATCCATGATAATTCGAAAGTATTGTAGGTAAACGAATGATGAGCGCAGCGACAAACACTGTACAAATAAAAGAGCCAGATATTCGTATCCGTGTAAGTGATAAAAAAGCACTATATGGTTTGAGTATTGCGTCCATTCTTTTTGTATTTTTACAAAATAATCAAATATTGAATCTAGCAATAATCGCTTTGTTTTTAGCGATCCTCACTCAAAAAGACATGAGCACCGCTATTTGCTCGTATTTTTATCTAACCACATGGGAGCGCTTTACAACAATGCCTGTTCTGTCCGCAATTTCGATCATAGATATGATTCTGGGACTCGTTGTTGTAATCCAGCTAATTCATAAAAGAATTCGTATTCGTCTAGACGATTCTGTTCTGTTATGCATTGCTTGTATTTACTCAGTTATAGCTTTGTTACTTCATCGCAATATGTCAGGAATCAAAATGATTTTTGATGTTTTTATTGTAATTTACATAAGATATATCAATCAAGAAAAAGAAGACAATGCGGACTTCTGGAAACGAGCTTTTTTGTTTATATTTATTTCTACAATTTTATCCATAATGTGGGGATTTGTCTCTTATATGCAAGGAAATGTTGCCACTATATATTTGGACGGAAATATACATTCAAGACTGCGTTCTACTGTTGGAACAGATCGTTCTTGTATGTTGTATTGTGCTGCTGCAATATATCCAATTTTCTATATGAAAAAAAAATGGCTGAAAATATGCTCTTTAGGATTGCTAGCAACTATGACACTACTGACACTTAGCATTACAGCCGTGCTATGTGTCTCTGTATTTTGTATAATATTGTTGATTGATTCCTATAGAAAATCAAAATTGAACAAAGGAATATTAGCAATATTAATTGTTTTAATATTGGGAACATTTTACTATGTTTACAATTATGGGTCTGGAATAAATGCAATTGATAATATGATATTCCGAGCAAAAAAGGTATCCATGTTGGCATCAGATGGCGAATATTCAAGTGCAACGTCAGGAAGAACAGAAATCTTTGACGATTACTGGTATATATACAGTAACAGGTTTAGTTTTTTCAACAAATTATTTGGGAGCGGCGTTGTAAACTACAAATACTACTATGATCTTCCTGATTATGTTCACAACACCTATATGGATATGCTTTTATATATGGGATTAATTCCGTTGATCTTTGTTTTTTATCGGTTTTATAACGGAATAAAATACTATAAAAATAATAATTACCAATTGCAGATATTGCTATTAAAGACCTCATACGCCCTTACGGCACTATCCGTATCAATGTTTACCGCAACTTACTGGTGGGTATTCTTTATTATATAGATTGAGGGAAGGAAACGTTAAATGGATAAAACATTATACCAAAAGAAAATTCATGAAGAAATTCTGGATATAATGGATGTAGTGGATAGGGTATGTAGAAAAAATCGCATTCACTACTATTTAATAAGCGGTACTCTTCTTGGAGCAATTCGGCACGGCGGTTTTATACCCTGGGATGATGATCTTGATATTGTGATGCCAAGAGAAGACTTCAATCGATTTCTAGATATTTGCAAGACTCGGCTTCCAGATGGTTATAAACTGAATTGGATTACGACGGAACCGGAGTACTGGAGAATCTATGCAAAAATAAGTAACACGCAGACTGTGTTCTTAGAACAGGGAGCGCAAAGGAATTGCGGAATATTTGTAGATGTTTTTCCAATTGACGATACCAATGGATACAGCCGATTTGTTGAACTCCGAAAACAAATCATTAAGAAGCTAGCCGTAATGATCAGCGGAAAAAGGTCTCCAGAATCATTTTCTGGGCTAAAAAAATATATTGTAAAATTCCTTACCTACAAAGCTTTATTTAAGATAGCGAATTTTATCATGACAATGACAAATGGGAATAATAGAAAATATTATTCCAACTTTGGTTCTCAGTACCCAATAAAGAGAAGAACAATAGAGAAGGAAGCATTTGGAAATGGGTGCGATATAAAATTTGAAAATAGGATATATATTGCACCGGATAAATCAGAAGCAGTTTTGAAAAATATATTTGGAAACAACTATATGGAACTTCCTCCAGTGGAAAAAAGAAAAACACACTATCCGGCATATGTCAGGTTTAGTGATGGTACCGAGGCTTTATTTGCCGATGAAAAAACGAAACTGTCTATATCTGATATTTTATAGGGAGAAAACGATGAAATATTCAATACAAAAAATGCAGGAAATAGAAAAAGAGTTGATGGCAATAACTGTTAGCATCTGTGACAGAAACAACATAACATATTATTGTCAAGCAGGCACCGTATTGGGTGCGGTCAGACATAAAGGTCCGATTCCTTGGGATTATGATGCGGATATTATTGTTCCCGAGAACGAAATTGACAGATTCGTTGAGTGCATGATTCATGAGCTTCCCCCAAAATATTATGTTGATTATTATAAAATTGACGACAAAACTTTAAGGCAATTTCCTAGAATTGGTTTAAGAGGATATAGTACAAATAAGCTGCATTTGGATGTTTTTAGGTTGATAGGGCTTCCAAATGATGAATCTGAACAGCTTAAACTGATCGAAGAGGCTCGTTACTATACCAAATCCAATGCTCTTATGAGACAGCCATTTTGGAAGCTGTTGCTAAAAGGTAAATTTTTATTCGCTTTTGGAAAGTTAGGTGTTGGAAAGTATAGTAGAATGTATTTTATTGAGGAATTTAACAAGCTGTGCAATAGATACCTATATTCAACGGCTTCATTTGTCATGAATCCATCTGGCAAATATGGGAAAAAGAATATTTTCAGAAAAGAAGTTTACGGGCAGGGTGTAATCGCAGAGTATGAAGGATTATCTGTAAGAATACCGGATCAAACAGATTTCTACTTGAAGCAATATTATGGCGATTACATGAAATACCCTCCTCAAGAATATATTGATTCTGAGATGAGCAAGATATTTGATATAAGGTAAGGACATGCGAAAAGAGAGTAGAAGTCAAAAGGCTTTCCTAAACACCATCATGGGATTTGCCGATGAATTTGTGGCATTGATATGTGGATTAATCCTTCCAAGATTAATTATGACAACATTTGGATCCGCATATAATGGGATCACATCTTCTATCAGTCAATTCATTTCTGTGATTGCCTTAATGAAGGCAGGAATCGGTGGCGTTACCAGAGTTGCTCTATATAAACCTTTAGCTGAACATGATTACAAGGGAATCAGTGCGATTGTCATTCAGACCGAACGCTTCATGCGCAAAATCGCTTTGATTTTTGTTGCTTTTGCAATCATCTTCTCAGTTATATATCCAATTTGGATTAATAGAGATTTTACATGGTTATTTTCCTTTTCACTTATCTTGATTATATCTATGTCAACTTTTGCTCAGTATTATTTTGGTTTGACATATAAAATGGTTTTGATAGCTGATCAGAAACAAAGTGTAACATTTGTCTTTGATATTATAGGAAAAATAATTAATACCATTGTAGCGGTATTTATTATTTTACTCGGGGGAACCATTCATTTAGTAAAGCTTGGAAGCTCGATTGTTTTTGTGATTATGCCTATAGCTGTTAGCCTATACACCAAAAAAAAATATCATATCGATAAAACAGTCGAGGCAAAAGGTGATTTAATCAAACAACGATGGGATGCTGTCGGTCACGAAGTAGCAAACTTTGTAAATAATAATACTGGCATTATGGTTTTGACGGTATTTGCCGGGCTTTTAGAAGTTTCTGTGTACACAGTTTATTGTTTTGTCATAGTAAGCATACGTAGAGTTGTTACAAATTTTATTACGGGATTTGGAGCCGCCTTCGGTAATATGTATGTTAAAAACGAGGTGGAGCTAATGCATTCAAACCTTGCCCTATATGAACTTATTGTATTCTCAATTGCATCTGTTCTTTACTCCGTAACTCTTGTTATGATAACTTCATTTGCTGGTATATATACCCATGGCGTACATGATGTAAATTACATTAGACCAGTGTTTGGGATCATCTTTACAATCGCTGGCGCTTTTAGCTGTTTCAGGATTCCTTATGAAACGGTTGTAAAAGCAGTAGGTCATTATAAACAAACAAGAAATGGTGCGTTTGCCGAAGCAATAATCAACATTGTTGTTTCGTTGATATTTGTAATACACTATGGGTTAGTCGGCGTTGCGATTGGTAGCCTATGTGCTGCTGTTTTTCGAACATTTCAATATGCTATATATCTTGGAAGAAATATTCTGAAAAGGAGTCTTTCGATTTTCCTAAAGCATCTCGTTGTTTTTCTCTGCATTAGTCTCACGACTGTGCTTATTTCAAAGATATATCTTATAGATATATCGAACATATGGCAATGGGTATTAATGGCAATTGTTACAACTATTGTAGCAACCGCATTAACTTTTATTTTTGATTTTTTGATATACAAAAAGGAACTTACGATCCTTTTTGTTAAATTTAAAGGAATTTTTAAAAGCAAAGAAAGGAGCTTCTTTCAATGGCTAAGTACAAAATAGGTTACACCACAGGAGTATACGATATGTTTCATATCGGGCATTTGAATATTCTTCAAAAAGCCAAGGAGCAGTGTGACTATTTGATAGTCGGCGTTAGTACGGATGAAGTCGTTAAGAACTATAAACACAAGAGTCCTATTATCCCTTTTAAGGAAAGAATTGCTATCGTGTCCGCCCTCAAGTGCGTTGATGAGGCTGTACCTCAGACCTCTATGAACAAGATGGAAGCATGGAAAAAGCTTCATTTTGATGCGCTTTTTCACGGATCCGACTGGAAGGGAAGCGACATGTATAACAAAATGATTGAAGAGTTCAAACAGGTAGGTGTTGATGTTGTTTTCCTCCCTCATACGGAAGGAGTATCGTCGACACTTTTATCTGAAGTTCTTCACAAGATAAACGAGGGATAGGCATGGCCATCAAAGAATGCAATAAGAATTGCTGTGGATGCGGCGCCTGTGCGGACATATGCCCCAAAGGCGCTATTTCATTAAAGGAAGATGATGAGACTTTCAGATATCCTGTAATCGACAAAGAGAAATGCATCAACTGCAGTCTGTGTGAAAAAACATGTCCTTTGAACTTTTCCAATTTCCAAAGTTATGCTTCTGTCAAATCGTATGTAGGTACATACAAATCCAAAGATGTGATCTATGACAGCTCGTCTGGCGGCGCTTTTACAGCAATATACCAAACATATTATCGAGGAGGATATGTAGTCTACGGCGCACAGTATGAGGATCACTTTAAGGTTGTTCACGGACGGGCGGAAACGGAAGATGAATGCAAGAAGTTCAGAAAATCCAAATACATTCAAAGCGATACAGTTGGGTGCTTCAATAAGATTGAAGATGATTTGAAGGCTGGAAAGAAGGTCTTATTCTCAGGTGTATCATGCCAATGTGCGGCTTTGATTTCATACCTTGATACAAAAAAAGTTTCAAGAGACAATTTGGTAACGGTAAGCATTCTTTGCCATGGTGTTCCAAGCCAAGCATTGTTTGATAAGTACATAAAAGAGGAAGAAGAAAAAGAAAAAGCGCACGTTTGCGAGTTTAGATTCAAGAATAAAGAAGCGGATAGAAACAAAGTCAATTCAAGAACCGCATGGGTTGAATTTAGTAATGGACACAAGTATATTCGCACAAGAGAAAAAGATCCTTTTTTACGAGGATATTATTCACGTCTTTTTTACAGACCGTCATGTGCTGTATGCCATTTCACATGCAAAGAAAGGGTTTCTGACTTCACGATTGCAGATGCTTGGGGAATTGAAAAGGTGAAACCGGATTATCGACCGATTGAAGGTGTTTCCTTGCTTCTGTTCAATACCGAAAAAGCAAGAGATGCCTTTGAAACGATAAAAACCGTAATGGATTTAGAAGAAGTTTCATCGGAGTGGGCTCTCACAAGTCAGAGATTGTTCAGAGCACCCACTGATATGCACAGGAACCGTGATAAGTTTTTCGAATTGTTGAAGAGAACAAGTTTTAGGAAGGCGGTATTTGAGTGTACTAAGCCTCCATTGAAGCAAAGACTTTGGAGAATGATACCGGAATCTATTAGAGGCAAGCTCAGATCTGTTGTGAAAGGGTAATAGCATGGATGCAGGAGTCGTTGTGACGGTGAAAACTATAGAGCGTTTTTGGCAGATGGCTTTGAAGAATGCGAAGGACTGCGACAAACCCGCAGAACCCGGCACAGTATTATCGGACCTCCTACGTTTATATTGAGGTGGTTAGTGCTTTTCAACACAATGTAAAAGCAAATATTTACAATCATTTCTGAAAAATAGAACCAGAAAACAGTGATACAAACACTCAAATTTACAAATAAATAAACCAAACAACTTACGGAGAGATTCTATGATTATCTTTGCGCAAAAAAAAATTAAGAAAAGCTGCGGGGCATTCAAGACTATTGCTATCCTGGCTTCTTTGGTGATGACACTCATTGGTAACGCACAGACCGACAAACAGAAAACGGATGATGCAGCCTTGCTTGATTCCTATATTCAGTCAAAAGGATACAACAACACCATTGTTTTTACTCCGTCAAATATTAAACAATTTTGGACGGAGAAAAGCGTTTTCAGTCAAAATGAAACGATTAACATTCTTTTAGACGATGAACTCAAAAAAAGTTCTCTCTTAAGAATCCAGCTTGCAAATGTCGATGTATCGCAGGACTGCAGAATTGACATTATTTCAAAAAATGATGATTTGCAATTTTCTGTTTTGAGCAACGAAAAAACAGTTATTTCAGATGCATTGCAAAATGACACTTTTATAGGTTACAGTGTAAAATCGGCGACATTCCATCTGGAAGATACAAATGATTATTCATTCTTTCTAAGCTTTACCGCAACAAATTCCAGAAAATTGGAAGTAGAAAGGATTGTTTTATCTTTTATGAAGAATGATCTCTTTCTTTCTTCCCCAGGAAAACTTGTCATTACGGATACGAATTGTTCGACTTCTGATGCAAAAACAAAGATTACAGAGAATTCTTTCTCATTAACAGGGATACGTTCCAGAGTCTATTCCAAAAACAGAATACTTGTTTCTGATAATACTATTACCAATTCGGTCAGGATAAAGAACATTGGCGAGAAACCAACAAAAGTTTATCTGGGCTATGCTCCATATACAAAGGATGGGAAGTTAATTGACAACAAAAATATACCATATAAAAGCGGCAAAGTTATGAATGTCATTTCGATTGACAAGGAAAAAAACACAATCGTTGTGGATTCGGAGCCTGAATGGGAAAAAGGATGCCGTCTTGTTTTGGACGCAAAAGAAGATCTTTCTGACTTTCCAAATCATTCATTTGTGGAAGGAACAATAGAGGATGTGAAAAAAGTTGATGATAGTCATGTTGAAATTCTATTTAACAAGGCAAGTAAAAAAGATATCAAAATCGGGACTTCTGTTCGAGTCCAATCTCGCCAAGGAGCGACTTACCTTTATACTGGTTCACAATTGCTCCAACCTGGAGAAGAAGTAACTTTTTCGGCTAAGATAAAAAAAGATGACAATCACCTGAAATTTGGATCCAAACTTTGTCGTGGGACATATTATGTCGTTCCGGTTATTCTCTCAAATACCGCCGGTCAGCAGGAACAGAATACTGTTCAAATTGAAGACTTTATTGTAGAGTATTAATATATTGTGACAGTCTCAGGAGATCGTTGTAATGCTCACATTGATAAATGGGAGCATTACAACGTTCCAGCGGGACTGCTCAAACACAGTTGCCCGCATGTTCGTCGCAAGCCACAGTAAACTCTCATATTAAGGACATGCCGGACATGATTGAAGAGGATACGACCAAATTCTGGCTGAAGCCTCGTATGTTTTTTTCACAAAAAAAAGATCTGTTTTCGATTGATATACCATGCGTTGCGCTGGGGGGACTAATTAGAGTCATATATTGCATCGTATATCCTGTCCCTGTTCGCGATTCCTTTAAATACAAGGAGTTTATTGAATTATGGGATTTTTCGGGCATTATTCCGGGTAAATCATATTATCCTCCTCTCAGCATCTTCATTCTCAAGATACCTTATTCATTATTCGGATATGATGTAATTAAAGGTGGAACAATCATCAATATTGTTTTAGGTTTGGGGATCATTATAGCGTTAATCAAAATAGCATATGCATTATTTCCCTCAAAAGCCGCTGCATTGTGTAGCGGCATATTAGTGGCAACACATCCAACACTTATTCATTACTCTTGTCAAATGACAAGAGAAAACTCCTATTTATTTTTTTCCTGTCTGGCGACATATTTTTTTATAAAAAGTCTTACCAGAACAAGTAAAATATTCTATGTGGCATATGCCGCGATATTCTCCTCATGCGCTCTCTTATGCAGATTTGAAGCATTAGAATTGTTTGCAATCTTTGTACTTTGGATAACATTTTCAAACCTTAAATCTTTTTCAAAAGGCATAAAGAAATTATTCTTATTCATTTCATTCTCAATTATTTCTTTTGGCTCAATCGTTTATATTATGAATGTCCCATTTTCTTATTTTTTGTCTGGCCGTTATTTAAAGAAGTTTGATTTTATTCTCAATTGGGCTTTTTTACAATGATAGATGTTTTTGTATCAATAATACGCTCTCTTTATGTTCCAGATTTTTTCCTTTTTTTGTTTTTTTGTATTTTAATCCTTTGTTTTAAATGGAGAGTTGGTCTTCTTTTTGTTTTGTCTATTATGTTCTTCTTTGTATGGAGAATAAAAGCACCGATTATTACTTCAAGATACTGTTTCTCGATTCAAATCTTCTATATTATCTCGCTTGCCTACGCATTAAAAGTAGTACAAATCAAACAAATAAAAAGAATTATTGTTTCTTTTATCTTTTTGGTATTAATCTCTCATTTCTTCCTCTCTTTTTCTGGTTCACGAAACAACTATTTGTTTTGTTTAATGGAAGATACAGCATTCTTTTTATCACACGACAAAGAAGCAACTATTTTAATTGAAGAAAAGGAATATGATCGAATTCTGTATTCTCCCCAAAAAAACAATCAAATAGTTTTATGTCACCCCCCACAAACATATGAAGATTTAGATTCGATCTATTATCAATATGACTTTTGGAATAACAATGCATATCTAGTATTTTCAGAAAAAGGGGGAAAAAATAGTGCCGGAACCTTAAAAAAATGTTTATATAATTCCAATACAATATTAAAGAAGACTAGGAATTACATAAAAAGCAAAAAACAATATATTTCGGTATATTTCCATGAGAAGTTTATCCCATCATCTTTTGAGGATTTAAAAACTATCCCAGCCTTAAACTCTATCATTTGTAACGGCACACTAAAATCCTGCAGCCCGTTTTTTGAGACATATATATATCAGTTGGGAAACAAACTTATTTGGATTGTTGGTGCTGATTTGCAGTCTAAAGACAAAATAATATATCTTTTGTTTCCAACAAACCAAGTTTTTCTATCACGCAAAAGATTTAAAGATAATCGAAGTTTTTATGCAGATACCAAGAATGAAACAGGACGCTATGGGAAATACAAAGTTTTCGAACGGTCTCTCCCGAATGAATACCCTGTCAGGGAAATAGATGTTGGTTATTTGATTAACCAAAATAAAACCCTGTTTAAGCCTTTTTATCTATCTTTGTCGAAGCCCGTCGAAACGATGCCCAAGGCTAAGCCTGCCGCTGTGCCCGTCGCAACCGCGGATGAGGCTGAGAAGCTGAATGCGGATGCTCTTTTATTTTTTGAAAAAAGGAGCAAGAAATAATAAAGAGGGGATATCATCCTCTGTATTCTGAACATTTCAAAAACGATAAATCTGTTGCATTGTCTAAAGAACTTAAAGATAAGATTATTGCTAAAGGATATGATTTGGAAGAATTTACAGAGAGAGAAAACACAAAACACTTGGCCAGCGCTGTTTGAAGATTTCCGAGATGGATGATGCTGCAAGCTTGAAGTTGTTGGTCAGGAACTGATACGTTTTTCCCTCATCGTCCATGAATTCGATGAGCTTGAGTTTGCCCGTTTTTTTTGACCGAGGCTGCGCCGGTATATTCGATGAGTTCGTCCAAGATCGCGCCTTTCTTTGGCAGAGCTGGACGATGCTGTCCGGTTTGATTGAGACATTTTTCTTCGCCGTTCGGACATCCTTCCGTTGGTCATCAGCACATAACAGGGCAGATTGCCGGACAAGTCCAGCTCCGTATGAAGCTTGATTGCACCTTTCTGCTTCCGGTAATGGGCCCAGCTGTAGACCGTCAGGCTCAGAGCTATGGTTGTGCTGTCGATGACATGGAGCGGGTTTTTGAACTTGAAATTATGCCCGGGAGCACAGGCAAGCGCACGATTCAGGATTTCCTCGAACATCGCCCGGAAGATTTCCGGCGAACGCCGGTTTATCGCGTCCGACATGTTGACTTCGAAACCGCTTCCATATCGAGATGGTACATGCGTTCGGCATTCATGAGCAAGCCTGACTCGACCTCACGGAGAGAATCCTTTCCGGCGAGCTGGGCGCAGAAAACCGTTTTGAGCTGGCGGATGGCGGTAAAATGCGTGCAGTAACGGTCGCCGGAATGCTTTTCCACGCTTTTTTCCAAACGATATCGCGGAACAAACTTGACAAGTTGCTGGAAGATGCTATAGTAATATGCTGTCGAGTCTCCTATGTTTTCATTGAGACTGTTAGTGTTCTATAATATAGCGCAGGAGCCGACGTTTTCAATCATAACCTTTTTTTTCCAGACAGCAGTGTACAAATGCTTTTTATGGGGAACAAAGAATCGCATCCGATGGTTCTTATCCGTCAACAACCGAACGCTCTCTCAAAAACGAATTGATAGAGATTTCCTAAAAATATCCGAGGATTTTTGACAATGAAACAACTAATCGTTCCGATTGCAATCCTTGTTGCGTTGATTGCCTTCTTCGCCATCATTGACCGCAAGGAGTTCAGTCGACATGATGATGTTCAGACGGTTCAAGGCGAGAGCCTCGCATCCAACAGGAAACCAACGGGCTCTGTCCCCGAACCAAAGACAGTGACTGAAACAAGGTCAGCAGTCGACACTCAGTCTGTGACTGAGACCAAACAAAAGACAGATGCGAAGTCTGCCGAAACAAAGCCGATAGCCGAGACCAAACCGGAGGCAGAGACGAAATCAGAAGCCCAACCTTCCGCAGTTCCTGTCGCAACTGCGGAAGAGGCAATTAGAGCAAACGAGGATGCCTTAAAGCTCCTCCCGAAAAAAGAAACAACCACGCTATCAAAAGACATAAAATCTGATACCAAAACTATTGCAGGAAACAAATCTGTTCCTATGGCAGTTCCAGTTCTCACCCCAGAAGAAGCCATAAAAGCCAACAAAGAAGCAATTGGATTCCAACGGAACAAAGCAATAGCCAATGCGTTTCAATCATTCATTCACAGAATCGGACTTAACCGAATTCATTTTGTTCTTTCCCTGCTTCCGCTATTGCTAATTATCGATGTCATTTTCTTTAAAAGGAAAAAGAAATGTAGTAGCAAGCTTAAAGATTATTTTTCTTTGCCGAGACGTATATGCATTCTATTCTCTGTTTCACTGCTTGCTTTTGGCATTCTTGTATTCGTTCCCTGGAGTGTCTATTTCGGAAATAGTCTGCAGTTTCCGTTCATCTTTCAGGATTTTGTCAATTGGAATCTTCGTGTGCTTACAATATCCATTATCGGAGCCTGTATCATTTTACTGTTGATACCGCCAATCGTCAGCGATTATCTTGTCGCTATCATCGCGGGGCTTGGATTATGTGTTTATATACAGGCGATGTTTATGAATCAGCACCTTGGAACAATGGATGGTCTCGAACCGGTTTGGAGCGAACATCACGTTTTTGGAACAATAAACTTGATTATATGGATTGCTATTGTTTTGTCTCCCGTTGTTTTACGGAAGCTTGTGCCATCCTATTTTTCAAAAGTCATATCAATGGCTACAGGGATTGTTCTTTTTCTAGAACTTTTAGCTACTGCATCTATGGTCGTTTCAGCAAGTTCAAGCGTTTGGACTCGTCAAGATTCCTATTATGTTGACAGCTCACAACAATTCCAACTTTCAAAAGAGAAAAATATAATTCTGTTTGTTATGGATATGCTAGGCAGCGAAAATGTTAAAGAATGTTTTAGGAGCTCCCCCGAAACGAAAGAAATAGTAAAAGATTTTATATGGTATGCAGATGCATGCTCCTATTATCGCGCGACGTATCTCGGGTTGCCACATGAGCTGACCGGGACATCGTTTCCGCCTCCAGCAAATAGCTGTTATGAGAGCTTTCAAAAAATGTGGCATTCAACGCCATCGACCGCATTTTACAAACAAATTCATGATGCCGGGTATGAAGCAAGATTTTATGTAAAACAACCGGATTTTACAATTGGATCAGCTGATTGTTATCATGAATACTTTTCAAATATTGTAGCTAAAGATATCATCTATGAGATTGATTATAATTGTCTCCATGATTGCTTGAAGCAAATATCGTTATTTAGTTCTGTGCCCTATTTAATCAAAAAAAATTTCTACTACTCATTCGATTTTTCCGACAATGTGGTTCAGAAGCTTGTTCCTGACATCCCTTCGGGAAAACAGGCCCTTCCATATTTAAATGATGATTTTTTAAGAAGAATGTTGTCATCTGGAATATCAACAAATGCGGACTCTCCAATTCTAGCATATTATTATATTAGGGGAGCACACGTGCCATGGATTTACGACGAAAAAAGCAATAGGACTGAAGAACTTGACAGTCCAATTCCAACTGTCAAAGGCTGTTTCTACCTTTTGTCTGAGCTTATTCGTCTTCTTAAAGAAGCTGGTATTTATGATAACACTGCAATTTTGTTGTGTTCGGATCACGGAGGACATAAGGGGTTTTCAAACCCATACGACATGACATTTATGGTTAAGCCATTTCAAGAAAACAAAACAGAGGTTTCGATCATTGACTCAAAAGTCCAAAGCATTGACATTCTCCCAACTATATTAAAATTGGCATGTGGTGACACTGCTGATTTCAAAGATTTTGAAGGTTTTCCGTCCTTTGACATCCCCAATGACAGAAAGAGGAAAATATATGTCTTAACTTCTTGCAAGGATTATCCGGTTTTTGAAGACGAACAGGGTGTACGTAGCAATTGTGTTGAAGAATATATTTTTAATGATATCAAGACATTAAAGCTCGGGAAAGAATCAGAATCGTTTGTTCGACGCATTCCTTTTACTATTATCTCTCAAGAAATCAAATAAAACTATATCGTTTGGAGTGATTCGATGCATTATTTAGAAATGGCTCTCGGCTATTTGATGGATGTATGTTACTGCATAAGCAATAACTACTGGATTTCAATTATCCTATTCACTGCAATTACGAAGGTTCTTCTTTTGCCGCTTACACTATGGTGTCAGAAGAACTGCATCATCATGGTTAAGATCATGCCTCTGGTTAACAAGGTCAAAATCCAGCACTTTGGCGATGAAGATACAATAGCGGAAAAACAACGGGAGATTTTCAAGAAAGAGCATTATCATCCTCTTCTGAGCTTGATTCCTCTTGCTGTTCAGGTCGTCATCCTGATGGGGCTGGTTGCGGTCATTCATCAGATCACCGACACAGGAAAGAATGAAGCTTTGGGGATAATCCCAGCCAAAAACGGCGGTTGGAGCTATTTGTGGCCAGTTCTGGCAGGTCTTTCCGCATGGATTCTCGGCTATGCACAAAATAAGATCAATCCGCTTCAGAAAGAACAGAGCAGATTATCTCAGGAATTCACAAACTGGATTTCGATCCTTCTTTCTTTCTTCCTTGGCATTTACGTTGCGGCAGGCGTAATTCTTTACTGGATTTGCAGCAACCTCATGACGATTCCTCTCCAATGGCTCTGCAACATTTTGATCCCCCCGAAGAAATACGTCGATTATGATCTTTTGGCAAGTACACGGAAAGAGCTTGACCACCTGAAGAACATGGGAGCAAATGTTCAGACAAAGGAACTGAAAAAACGCGAGAAAGCAGATTATAAACGATTTTTTTCAATCGCAAACAAGCATCTTGTTTTTTATTCGGAGGCAAGCGGCTTTTACAAGTATTATCAGGCGGTGATCGAATATCTGCTGAGTCATTCGACGATGACCATACATTATATCACGAACGACCCGAATGACCAGATTTTCGAACTTGCAAAAACACAAAGTAAGATTAAGCCGTATTACATCGGTCAAAAACGGATGATCACTTTGATGATGAAAATGGATGCCGACATGGTCGTAATGACAACGCCTGACCTTGACAACTTTTACATCAAGAGAAGCTACGTACGGAAAGATGTCGAGTACGTCTACATTGACCATGCTATCTGCAGCATCCATCTGACAGTCCGTGAGGGCGCTTACGATCATTTCGACACCTTCCTGTGCGTAGGCCCAAATCAGGTTCAGGAGCTTCGGGAATCTGAAAAAGTCTACGGAACCAGGAAGAAGAATCTGATTCCTTGCGGATATGGACTTCTCGACAATCTGGTTGACAAGTACGAAAAGAGTAAGGATAAACAAAATGAAAATCCGAAGAAACGAATCCTGATTGCTCCGTCCTGGCAGGAAGCCAACATCCTGGATTCCTGCCTGGATCAAATCCTCTCCGGTCTTCTTGGAAAAGGTTATTTGATTATTGTCCGCCCTCACCCCGAGTATAAAAAGCGTTATGTTGCCAAGATGAACGCGATGATCGAACGGTACAAGGACATTTCCAAGGATGAGCTGATCATCGAAACGGATTTCTCGTCCAATGTTACGATTTTTACGGCTGACCTGGTCATTACCGACTGGTCCGGGATCGCGTATGAATTCTCCTTCTCGACGTTAAAGCCGACCCTCTTCATCAATACCCCGATGAAGATCACAAACAAGAATTACAAGAAAATCAGCCTGGAACCGATTGACATCTCGCTTCGTAAAAAGATCGGCATAGAGATTGATCTGGATAAGATTGATCATATTGCGGATGCGGTTTCGGATATTTTCTCCAAAAAAGACGAATTCCATGACAGAATCTCCCAAGTGCGTTCCGACACGATTTTCAATTTAGGGCACAGCGGAGAAGCTGCTGGGAAGTATATTGTCAGCCAAATCATCAAAAAAGACAGCATAAGGAAACAATCCAACTCATGAGCAACAAAACGGTCTATCTGGACTTGGCGGGCGATTTTATTCACCCGGGTATTATCAACATCATAAAGAAAGCTGCCGAATATGGCGATGTGCTGGTCGGTCTTTCTACGGATGAATCATTGACAAAGCATCGCAGACTGCCGCTCTTGAACTACGAGCAGCGGAGAACTGTTGTTGAGCAACTGCGTGGCGTCACTAAAGTCGTTCCGCAGGAGGACTGGAGCTGCATCTCGAATTTGAAAAAATACCGCCCGGATTATCTCATTCATGGGGATGACTGGAAAACCGGCCCAGGCAGCAACCTGAGAAAAGAAGCTTTTGAGGTCATGAAGGAATTAGGTGGTGAGGTTATCGAAATCCCATATACATACGGTTTTGAATCCTCCAAGCTGGCAAAGGCTCTTAATGCATACGGAACGACTCCTGATCTCCGCCTGACAAAACTCCGCAGATTAATTGAGGCTAAACAGCCAGTGAGAATTCTGGAAGTCCACTCCGGTCTTTGCGGATTGATTGTCGAAAATCTCGAAGTTGTAAAAGAGGACGGGGTCCATTGCTTTGACGGGATGTGGTCGTCCAGCCTGACAAGCTCGACGAACAAAGGGAAACCCGACATAGAAGCGGTCGACCTGACGACTCGCCTGCAGGAATTGAACGACATTCTTGAAACGACCACGAAGCCGATCATATATGACGGTGATACCGGTGGCAAACTGGAACATTTTGCATTTACGGTCCGCACACTGGAACGAAACGGCATTTCAGCTATCATCATTGAAGACAAGGTCGGGCTGAAACAGAATTCACTGTTCGGGGCTACGGTTAAACAGCAACTGGCACCGATTCCCGATTTTTGCGCAAAAATCCACGCCGGCAAAAATGCGCAGGTCACAGATGCTTTCATGATCATCGCCCGCATTGAAGCCCTCATTGCAGAGCACCCCATGGAAGAAGCAATTGAACGTGCGAAGAATTATGTGGAAGCCGGGGCGGACGGGATTATGATCCACAGCAAAAACAAAACCGGTGAGGATATCCATGAATTCTGCAAAAGATTCCGCGCCTTATTCCCAACAGTCCCGATTGTTGTCGTCCCCACCACCTACAACCACATCTACGAAAAGGAACTGGTGTCATGGGGCGTCAATATAATCATTTATGCCAATCACATGCTACGTGCGGCATATCCCGCGATGAACAATGTCGCAAGAAAGATTCTGGAGCATGAAAGGTCGCTGGAAGTAAACGATGACTGCATGCCCATCAAGGAAATTCTCAACCTCATTCCTTACGAGAAACAAAGATAAAGGGTTATTTCGATGATCCATCCGTCACTATTCTACCAGTGCCTGTGCGATGAAGGCATCGATTTTTTTGCAGGCGTCCCGGATTCCCTGCTGAAGCATTTCTGCACATTCATCCGGCAGAATGTTTCAGAAAGTAACAACATCATCACGCAGAACGAGGGCGGGGCGGTCGCTTTGGCCGCAGGGCATTATCTTGCGACCGGGCATCTGCCATTGGTCTATATGCAGAACTCCGGGATTGGCAACGCGGTTAATCCGCTGCTTTCCCTTGCGGATCCGGAGGTATATTCTTTGCCAATCGTTCTCCTGATCGGGTATCGCGGAGAACCCGGAGTTCATGACGAGCCCCAGCACAAAAAACAGGGCATGGTGACTCCCGCGCTACTGGATGCAATGCGGTATCCATATTTCATCCTTGGATCGGAACCGGAAGAAATCCTACGCCAGACGAAAGAGGCGATCCGAATCGCAAAGGAACAGAAAACACCGGTTGCGTTGGTCGTCAGAAAAGGATTGTTTGAGGAAATCCCATCGCTTCATACAATGTCGGACACGAAAATGACCAGAGAAGATGCTTTGGAGGAGATATCGAAACTCCTTGGCATTTTTGTCTCCACAACAGGATTCACCTCACGTGAGCTGTTTGAAATTCGCGAACGCAGAAAAGAGGGGCATGAATGCGATTTTCTGACTGTCGGCTCCATGGGACACAGCTCCATGATCGCATTGGGAATCGCCCTGGCGCATCCTGATCTGCCCGTGACATGCATTGACGGGGACGGTGCATTTCTGATGCACCTCGGGGCGCTCGCGATTCTGGGAAGCAGAAAACCCGGCAACTTTACACATATCGTCATCAACAACGGCGTTCACGATTCGGTTGGCGGACAGCCAACGGATATCGGCGCTTTAGATTTGGTAAAACTTGCTTCTGCCGCCGGATACCAAAGGATTGAATCCGTCTCCACACGCGAAGAACTGCACAGGATACTTTCTGAAAATTGTAGTGGTTTCCGTTTCATTGAGGTCAAGGTTCGTCCCGGTGCAAGAAAAGATTTAGGACGTCCCGCCACAACACCGCAGGAAAACTGCGATGCGTTGATGAATTATATTCAAAACTTTGCGAAAGGGTAACAATATGATTAGAGAAGCGGTTATTCTCGCCGGAGGAATGGGAACCAGATTGAAAGGATCTCAGGGGGAGATTCCAAAAGGATTCATCATTCTTGAATCGCTTCCGATCGTTGAATGGTCCATTCGGAAACTGATTTCCGTAGGGATTGAACACATCGTAATCGGAACCGGGTATCATCATGAGTTTTATGATGACTTGTCTAAGAAATATCACGGTGTTGAAACGATTCAGAATACGGAATACGCCAATACGGGCAGCATGGGAACGCTTGAGGTCGCTGCGAAGAAGGTGACACAGGATTTCCTGTTGCTGGAGTCCGATCTGATCTATGATCTTTCCGGGCTTCGAATCCTCGTGCATCATCCGGAGGCAAATGTTCTTCTGCTTTCGGGTGAAACTGCATCCGGGGATGAAGTCTATGTCCAGCCTGATGCCGACGGCAATCTGTTAGCTCTCGGGAAAGATAAAGAAAGAAAATCCACAGCTGCCGGAGAGCTCGTCGGTATTTCCAAAATATCCGTCCGGCTTTTAAAAGCCATGTGCGGCTATGCGGCGGAACATCATACGGACATTCCCAAAATGGAATACGAATCCGCCATGCAGGCCGTTGCAAAGGATAATCCGGTCTCTCTGCTGAAAATCGAACATTACGCCTGGCGGGAAATCGATGATGTCAGCCATTTGAACATGGCGAAAAGCGTTATCCTGCCGAGAATCCATGAATCGGAAAGTCTTCTCAGTGTTCCTCGAGAAGTCCTGTTGAATCCGGGGCCCGCGACTACGACTGATTCAGTCAAATATGCTCAGGTCGTTCCCGACATCTGCCATCGGGAAAAAGAATTCAGCGAGCTGCTTGCATATACCCAGCGTGAATTGACGGCTCTGGTCGCGGATCCAGCTAAATATGAAACCGTCCTTTTCGGCGGTTCCGGGACGGCTGCCGATGAGGCAATGATCTCCTCCTGTGTCGGAGACGAGGATCATCTCCTGATCGTTGACAACGGCGCTTACGGCGCGCGCATGGCGAAAATGGCTTCCGTCTACCACCTTGACTTCGATGTACTGAAAGCCGATCCATGCCGCCAGGTCAGCCTGGATGCGCTTGAAGATGCACTGAAGAAGGGGCATTACACGCATCTCGCCTATGTATTTCACGAAACGACGACCGGCGTCATGAATCCTGCGAAGGAAATCGGAAATCTCTGCAGAAAATATGGCATCACCACCATCGTCGATGCGGTCAGCGCATACGCGGGGATCCCCTTCGGACTTGATGATTTCAATATTGATTTCATGTCATCCACTTCCAATAAAAACATCCAGGGGATGGCCGGACTTGCTTTTGTCATCTGCAAAAAAGACAAATTGCTGGAACTGAAAAACAAGCCGATGAGATGCTACTATCTCAACATCTATGATCAGTATCAGTATTTTCAGAAGACAGGACAGCTTCGTTTCACACCACCTGTCCAAACCTTCTATGCGCTGCGGCAGGCAATTACTGAAACAAAAATCGAAACAATCCCTGCCCGTTACAAGCGGTATTCCGAGGTGTGGAGTCTGCTTGTAGCGGCATCGAAAAGAATCGGTCTGAGAATGCCCGTTCCCGAAGAAGAACAAGCTCATCTTGTGACAACATTCCTTAACCCAGATTGGGATCAGTTTGATTTCGATACGATGCACGATTTCTTCCTGAAACATCACTTTACCATCTATCCAGGCAAGGTCTCGGATCTTCCCACGTTCCGAATCGCCAATATTGGAGATATCAAAGTCGAGGAAATGAAACGTTTCATTTCCCTCTTCGAAGAATATTTCCGCGATTTCACAAAACAAACGCATTAACTATCTTAACCTTTTTAATCACCTCAAAAGTAAGGAATCAATCTATGGACCCTCTTTTTGCTTATGTCGATCCATCCGTAATGACCTACACGATTCAAGCTGTCGCCGGTGCAATTATTGCTTTGGGCGCAGTAATCGGCGTCTCATGGCGTATCATGAAGAAAAAAACGCAGAAAGTCCTCAAAATCGATGAAAACCAAAAAAAGGAAGTCGAGGAGGATGTTCAGATTATTGACGGAGATGCTACACAAACTTCGGAAACTCACTCTTCAGAGAAATAAAGGAGTCAACTCCCCGTCTTTCATTTGGAAAAAAGAACTACCTCATTTCCAAATGAAAGCTGTTTGTCTACTAATTCCCTTGTGGACATTAGCGGCATTCTTTTTTTTAATTGTATACTCCACCTTTCGAATCGTATAACCCGACAGTTTCCGTCGTTTTTTTGTTTTCTCCTCCACTGCTGTCCGATTAAAATGAGCAGCAACAGTTTGCAAAGAGATCAAGTTGTTCAGGTGCATTCCAGTCTGGAGGTTTCTTCAGGGTATCTCTGTTCAAATTGAGGACTTCGCCCAAAGCGAAGTCTGACATGAGCGTATCGCGGAGCCGGTTTACCGGTTCTGTGATGCCGTACCGGCATTTGCTGACGAATTTGATGTAGGAAAGCAACAGATAGAGGATGAGCGCCACTCGGATCTGCGTCATGACGGCGTTCTTTGAGATGCCGAGGACGCTTTTGATTTTGAGGTTCTGCTTGATCCATTTGAAGAAGAGTTCTATCTGCCAGCGCTGTTTGAAGATTTCCGAGATGGATGATGCTGCAAGCTTGAAGTTGTTGGTCAGGAACTGATACGTTTTTCCCTCATCGTCCATGAATTCGATGAGCCTGAGTTTGCCCGTTTTTTTGACCGAGGCTGCGCCGGTATATTCGATGAGTTCGTCCAAGATCGCGCCTTTCTTTGGCAGAGCTGGACGATGCTGTCCGGTTTGATTGAGACATTTTTCTTCGCCGTTCGGACATCCTTCCGTTGGTCATCAGCACATAACAGGGCAGATTGCCGGACAAGTCCAGCTCCGTATGAAGCTTGATTGCACCTTTCTGCTTCCGGTAATGGGCCCAGCTGTAGACCGTCAGGCTCAGAGCTATGGTTGTGCTGTCGATGACATGGAGCGGGTTTTTGAACTTGAAATTATGCCCGGGAGCACAGGCAAGCGCACGATTCAGGATTTCCTCGAACATCGCCCGGAAGATTTCCGGCGAACGCCGGTTTATCGCGTCCGACATGTTGACTTCGAAACCGCTTCCATATCGAGATGGTACATGCGTTCGGCATTCATGAGCAAGCCTGACTCGACCTCACGGAGAGAATCCTTTCCGGCGAGCTGGGCGCAGAAAACCGTTTTGAGCTGGCGGATGGCGGTAAAATGCGTGCAGTAACGGTCGCCGGAATGCTTTTCCACGCTTTTTTCCAAACGATATCGCGGAACAAACTTGACAAGTTGCTGGAAGATGCTATAGTAATATGCTGTCGAGTCTCCTATGTTTTCATTGAGACTGTTAGTGTTCTATAATATAGCGCAGGAGCCGACGTTTTCAATCATAACCTTTTTTTCCCAGACAGCAGTGTACAAATGCTTTTTATGGGGAACAAAGAATCGCATCCGACGGTTCTTATCCGTCAACAACCGAACAATCTCTCAAAAACGATATTGATAGAGGTTTCCTTAAAATATCCAAGGATCATTGACAAATGAGACAACTAATCGTGCCTATTGCAATCATTGTTGCGTTGATTGCTTTCTTCGTCATCATTGACCGCAAGGAGTTCAGTCGACATGATGATGTTCAGACGGTTCAAGGCGAGAGCCTCACATCCAACAGGAGACCAACAGTCTCTGTCCCCGAACCAAAGACAGTGACTGAAACAAAGTCCGCAGTCGACACTCAGCCTGTGACTGAGACCAAACCAAAGACAGATGCGAAGTCTGCCGAAACAAAGCCGATAGCCGAGACGAAATCCGCCGAGACAAAGCCTGTCGCCAAGACGCTGCCCATCGAAGGAAAGCTTGCTCCTGCTGCCATTCCCGTTGTTACGGCAGAAGAGACGGAGAAACTGAATGAGGAGGCGATGGTTTTTGCTGAAAACAATGCAAAGAGAATGGATTTTTCAAAAAGGGGGATGGAACTCGTCCATGAAGACAAAATGGATACATACGCGTCTATTTCCATCGCGGCGAGTTTCGATGAAATATTCCGAAAGAACGGTGTTATCAAAAAGAGAAGTGATTTTTTAACAAGAAAGATTCCGAAGTCGTGGGAAATTGATTATAATACACTCCGGGGCAATTGCGACTTTGGCGAAACGGATAAAGGCTTCGAAATTCACTCTCCCGATGGAACACTGACCATAAATACATCTCCAAAGCAGATTTTAAACACAACGACAGGAATCTCTGTTGAACTGACCGGAAAGACCACCGAGACAAAAGTTAAATTCGGGATAGAAGAGCTTGGCCTGTTTCGTTCTGGCAAGGTATACATAGGAGAAATGTCTGGTATTTTCAATAAGGAATGCTTCAACTATGAAATAAGTGCTTTTGAGCACTTTGATACAGTTCGACTGTTTCTCGAAATAACAGGTGATGTTACGATTCACATGCTGAGAATCTATCAGAAAGAGATAAAGAATTCAACTTGTCTTGAGGGACAAATCATTGAACGTTCTTCTTTGCCTGATCCCAAGACGTCCGACTATCCCAATTGCCGATACACGATTCATTTTGATGGAAATGCGATTTTCTCCGGCAAACCACTTCCCAAAGAAGTCGTCTTGGTTGTTGAGGGATTTAAAAACTATGAAATAATTAAAACGGAATCAATAAAACCTGGCGATAAAGTTGAATGCTCATTAATTCCATATGAAAGCCTTCCTGTAAGCGAACAGTCAACTCAGCAATCCGATGAATTGGATTTATATCTATTAGAACGGTATTATGTGTTGAACATCCATAAAATTGCAAAGTTTAGAGAGAATGCAGCAATTCCATCTTCGGGAATATTCTTTTCTGATGGGGAATTATATACCTCAATATTTGAAAAAAAGATCAATCCACCGCTTTCACAGAGCATAATTAGTTCACAAAACAATGCTATTCAACATGATTTGGCCTATATGAATAGCATTTTAAGAAAGTGTGACAAAACGTATATTCAACAAATGAATAATGCCTTTTCAGAAGCATGGAACAGAGAAAAAGCTAAAGATCCTTTGGGGTACAACCGCATTGAAATTGATGGAAATAAATACGTTTGGCGTAACATAAATAATTCTTTTTGGGCTTTGCCGGAAAACTATACTTTTCTTAAGGAACCAGACATTCTTTCCTCAGAAACATTGGACTGTTTTACAAGTCTTAAGCATGCCTTAGAATCAAATGGAGTACAACTTATAGTATCCCTGGTTCCAGATCTTTATACACTTTCTTCAAGAGTAATCAACAAAGATTTTTCTAATGTTCCAGATCTTCAAACGGCAACATATGTGAAGCAGCTTTCTGAGATAGACGTGGAAACCATCTATGCATCAGATCAAATTATTAAAAACTATAACAGATATCCGTTTGCATTTTTTTATCCTTCGAACGGTCACCCTTCCGATCTGACGCAAGATTGTTTGTCAGATATTTTGGTCGAAAGATTAGAAAGGCATAATATCATTCCTGATCTTAATCCTGAATTATTTTCGAAAAAAATGGTTCCTAATCATTACGGGTATGTTTTTCCCTCGAACTGTGATAATGGGATGAACTTAGATGGAACAATCTATCCTTATACAATGTTTGAATATAACGGCAAACCACTAAAAAGGAATCCGAATGGTAGTATTATTGTATTCGGTAACTCATATATGCAACGACCTACACAAGATTGTTGTGCCATTCCAATGCTTCTTTCTAAAAAAATGAATATTTCAAATGATGTTTATCTCATAGGAGGCTTAGGTCCATTTACAGATGGTTTGAACCAAATACTGTCTCGTCCCGAGTTTTTTCTAAAAAACAAAAAAGCTCTAATTCTTCATGTTGGAACAGGTCATATAAAGTCTATTAACAGAGCTTCAGCAATGTTTAATATACAGCGGGCTGACCAGGAAAGATTACTGCTAAATCATAAAAAGATGGTTGGCAGTTTTTCCCTTCAATCCAATATTTCTGATCTCTCCCATTTTAATGGTGATTTTTGGGATAATCTAAAAACAAAAACGCTATTTGAACTCGAAAACAACGAGAGACACATTATAACAATTAAAAATGATGAGACCACTTCAACTAACAAAACCAAACCGATTCTTTGCCTTATCCCTTGCTGTACTGTTGAAAACGGGGTTTTGACAATTGAGGTCAATGGCGTTTCTCGACCCGTTTTTCGATGCAGAATGACGGCAAAATTCTATAACCTATTATTTGAACTTCCAGCAGATACAAAAGAAATTACTATAAAAATTAAAGGGAGGCCTGGTACCCCCTTTGCAATTAAAGATATTCAAATCTGGCAATAACCTATGGTCTTCTCATCCTACTTGTTCATCTTTTTTTGCCTTTGGCGCTGGTGGGGTATTATGCCGCGCCGAAGACACTCCGCCACTTCATGCTGACGATCTTCAGCTACATCTTCTACTTTTTTTCTCAATTTTGTGTTTTTCATTTGCATTATTCCATTTCCAAGCTATATTTTATATTCAATACCCCTTTTTTAATCCGCTTTTTGCCTCCAAAATTTCCTGAGAGAGCAACGAAAAGAATTCTGAATATGATTTTCGCAACACTCCGACAGCTATTCCAAAAGCATTTCGGCACAGTTCTATTATGCACTAATTGGATTAGGCGGAGCAGAGCAGAAATACAGTACGCTTTCGCATTTCGCTCAAGCGGGCTTTTGCGTTGGAAACGACAGGAACATTGCAACCCTCATTGTTCACTTAATCTATCTCAATCTTTCCGCAGAAGGTCATATCTTCATGCCAGCGTTATTGGAAAAGGAATTGTTTATTATACCTTCGGTATAGTTTTCATGCTAACACTCTATTCTCATGCACAGAGTATCGCAAAACAGGTAGACCTACCTGCCGCTGTGCCCGTCGTGAGTGCGGATGAGGCGGAGAAGCTGAACGAGGAGGCGATGGTTTTTGCTGAAAACAATGCAAAGAGAATGGAGTTCTCAAAAAAAGGGATGGAACTAGTTTATGATGATAAAATGAACACCTATACGTCTGTTTCTATTGCGGCCAGTTTTGATGAAACATTCAAAAAGAATGGTGTGGTTAAATCACGTTCTGAATTATTAACAAGGAAGGTTCCTAATGGATGGGCAATTGACTACAGCACATTAAAGGGGAACTGTGATTTTAATCGAAAAGAGAATAGTTATGAAATCTCATCTCCCGATGGTGTCTTGAAAATCAATACACCAGCACGACTTGTATTAAATACTTCAACTGGAATTTCTGTGGAATTAACGGGTAAAACGCCGGAAACAAAAGTTAAATTAGGAATAGAAGAATTGGGACTGTTTCGTCCAGGTAAAACCTACGTTGGGGAATTGTCGGGAGAGTTTGAAGAGGAGTGCATCAATTACGAGATAAGCGCACTTGAGCATTATGACAATGTTCGTCCGTTTATCGAAATCACGGGAGATGTTACAATTCTTGGTCTTCGGATTTATCAGAAAGAGTTGACGGGTACGACATATCTTGAGGGCGAGATTGTCGAACGCTCTGACTTGCCCGATCCTAAGAAATCCGATTATCCCAACTGTCGATACACAGTTCAGTTTTCAGGGAATGTAATTAAAGGCGGTGTACCTTGCCCCAAAGAAATGGCATTGATTGTTGATGGCTTTGAAAACTACAAAACGCTTAGAACCGACACGCTGAAAAAGGGCGACAAGATCATCTGCTCCGTTATTCCTTACGACACCCTGTCTGAAGATGAACAATCTGTGCAACAAGCGGATGACTTGAATCTTTTTACCTTGGAGAATTACTATGTCCTTGGCGTAAGAAAATTAAATGCTTTTGCTGATGGAGACAACGCTTTGTTCCCCGCCTCTGGTGTTCATTTTCTGGATGAACAGAAAGAACATGTCTCTATTGCCAATCAACACATTAATCCCCCTATCTCAAAAGAGTTACAAGAAGCTCAAGCTCGTGCAATCGCCGATGACCTTGCCGAAATCAATGAAATGTTAAAAGATTATGATGAAGAAAAAATTAAAGAGGTCAACACATCTTTTGCTCTGGCATGGAAAGCCGAAAAAGAAAAGGATACATCTGGACACAACGTTATCACAGTTGACACAAGCAAAAACAAAATCATTTGGAGGCAGTTGGACAATTCTTTCTTTTCTATAAGTCCAGGTATCTCAAGTATTATAGCAACAACAACGGTAAGCGAGGACAATCTTAATGCATTGATTGAACTAAAAAAAGTGCTTGAAGCAAACGGTGTTCAACTGATATTGTCAATCGTTCAAAGCAGAGAACCTATTGTCGCTCGAATTATTAATGAGGATTTTAGAAGAATTCCTGATTATCACATGTATAATAACATTAGAATACTTCTTGAACATGGTATTGAGGCTATTACTCCAAGCAAAGATTCTGTTCTTCGTTATAATGAGGAAGAATTTGTTTACAACGTTGGAAACGATGGTCATCCTTCAATTCTAATTCAGAAGATAGTATCTGAGATACTTGCAAAACGCCTCGAAAGGTACAATATTCCCAAGCGCCTGAAAAAAGAACTTTTTAGTTTCCAGGAGGAAAAGCATACTTTTTATGGATATGATCCATTGCGGACTTGGCCGGAGAATTGTGATATCGGCTCACATAAGCCGGGTGAAGCAATAATGGTCAGGAAGCCAGTATTGCCTAAGGAACATTCGTATATAAATAGCAAAAGTGAGGTTCTTGTCATAGGAAATTCTTACATCGGTTCTCCATATACTTCGGGAGGAGGACTCGTATCTTGGCTGGATTATAATCTTGAGTCTGATGTATCGAGTTTTTCGTACACCCAGAATGGACCTGCAACGGTATTTATAAACAATCTTCTTGTCGATCCTGAAAAATACTTGAAGGGCAAGAAAGTCTGCATAATCCAATTTGCTATGAGTCATTTGCTTAGAGTACAATGGCACAACATTGCTACGCTTGATAGACAGTTGACATTATTGACATCAACGAAGCCTGTTTCAAAAGTTCCCGTTATTCCACAGGAAAATGTAAGTTTACCTAATCTGTCGGACAGACAAATGACTACCATTGGGCTTTTGAAAGGATATAATTTCAAAGCAACTACTCAGGAATTTGAAATTGCAAATTCCAAAATCGAAACAAATAATAAGAAATCACTGATAGTAATCCCATCTTGTCTTGTTTCTGGGAAAGTTTCTTTGTCTATTAATGGTGAATCGCAATTAATCCCATCTTCTTTTGACGGGTCGTTAAATTCTTATCAGTCTCTCATATTTGAAATACCTGCAGACACAAAAGAAATATCAGTTACTGTAACTGGCAATAACAACTCCGTGTTCATAATTAAAGATATTGAACTTTGGCAATAACCCATGGTTTTCTCCTCCTACCTTTTCATATTTTTCTTCCTGCCGCTGGCGCTGCTGGGGTATTATGCCGCGCCGAAGAAACTCCGTCACCTCACGCTGACGATCTTCAGCTACATTTTCTACGGGTGGGCGAATCCGTGGTTCTGCCTGCTGATGCTGTTCAATACGAGCGTGGACTACACGAACGGCCGCCTGATGCAGGCATATCCGGCGAGGAAGAAGCTGTTCGTGACGCTTTCGATCGTCTGCGACCTCGCAATCCTCGGCTTCTTCAAGTACTTCAACTTCGGGCTTGACAACTACAATGCTACGATGGCGGCGCTGGGCATCCCGGAAGCGCAGTACCTCGGGTTCTTCCGCGTGGTGCTGCCGCTCGGCATCAGCTTCTACACGTTCCAGAGCATGAGCTATGTGATCGATGTGTACCGAGGCGACGCGAAGGTCGTAACGAACTTCATCGACTACGCCTGCTACGTTTCGATGTTCCCGCAGCTCGTCGCAGGACCGATCATCCGGTTCCAGGACGTCGCCGATCAGCTCCGCGAACGCACGTTGACCTGGGAGAAATTCGCGCGCGGCACGGCGTTTTTCATGCTCGGCATGGCGAAAAAAGTCCTGCTCGCGAATCCGTGCGGCAAGATCGCAGACACTACGTTCAATACGGGTGACCTGAGCTGTTTCGACGCCTGGTACGGCGCGGTGGCGTATGCGTTCCAGATCTACTTCGACTTCAGCGGCTACTCCGACATGGCGATCGGCCTCGGGCTGATGCTCGGATTCGTGTTCGCGAAGAACTTCGATTCGCCGTACCGGTCGAAGTCGATCACGGAATTCTGGCGGCGTTGGCACCTGTCGCTTTCCACGTGGCTTCGCGACTACCTGTACATCCCGCTCGGCGGCAACCGCAAGGGCAGCGTCCGCACGTACATCAACCTGGCCCTCGTCATGCTGCTTGGCGGCCTCTGGCACGGCGCAAGCTGGAACTTCCTGATCTGGGGCGGCATTCATGGCGGCTACCTCGCGTTCGAGCGTGCACAGGGCAAGGAAAGCATTTACCACAAGCTCCCGGCGCTTTTGCAAGTCCTCATCACGTTCTTCATCGTGTTGATCGCGTGGGTGTTCTTCCGCGCCGACACGCTGCCGGACGCATGGCAGTACCTCAAATGCATGTTCGGCGGCGCGACGCCGGGACAGGGCGAAGCAGTCCGCGGCCTGATTTACAATCCGTATTATGTGGTGAACTTCATTCTGGCTGGCGTCACGATCTGGGCGCTTCCGCAGACGTGGGATTTCACACGGCGGCTCACCTGGCCGAAGATCGCATGGTGCATCGTGCTGTTCTTCGTTTCGCTCATCGCGCTCACCACGCAGAGCTACAACCCGTTCATCTACTTCATCTTCTAAGGAGGCGCGATCATGTCTGAAGTAAAAAAAGTCAAGCTCTCCCGCGAAGAGATCGCAAAACGGGAAATCGGCGTAACTGATGTTTCGAAAGCACAGAAACTTTTCCTTTCCATTTTCTTCCTTTTGATCATCGGCATTTATCCGTGCGTGCAATTTGTCTATTCTTCGCCGCTGAAGGAGATCCGTCCTGCGGCGACCGCGCAGAAGGCGTTCAAACAGTACGAGACGGCGATCGAGGACACCTCTTTGCTTCGCGCCATCCTGCTTACGCCCGCTCAGGAATTCCTTACGAAGTGCTTCCGCACGGGCAATGAAAAAGTGATTGTCGGCCGTGACGGCTGGCTGTTCTATTCCGGCGACTACGACTACCTCGTGAATCCGGGATTCCTGCAGGAGGGTCGCATGCACAAGCGCGATCTCGCGGGCGTGCATCCCGATCCGGTCGCGGCGATTAGAAAGTTTGCCGATGACCTCAAAGCCCGCGACATCCGCCTGATCCTGATCCCGGTGCCCGGCAAGCCGCTGGTCTACGGCGACAAGCTCGGCGCGAGCGACAAGCTCGGAAACAACAAATCGTTCGCCGAGTTTAAAAAGCAGATGAACGAGCTCGGCGTGGCCGTGCTGGATTTCACGGATGATTTCAAATCCATGCGGAAAGACGGCGTGGAATCCTACCTCAAGACCGACACACACTGGACGCCTGCCGCCATGCGGCTGGCGGCGAAGAAGACAGCGGAAGCGATCGGCGATGCCGAGGCCGGCAGCGAGGATGGCGCGAAAGCCACGATTACAGCGCGCGGCGACATCGCGAACATGCTGAAGCTTCCGGACGTGGACGACATCTTCCCGAAGCAGACGGTCGAGGTCGTGCAGTACGACGTCGTACAGGACCGCGCCTCTGACGTGCTTCTCCTCGGCGACAGCTTCACCAATATCTTCTCGCTCGACGTCATGGGCTGGGGGGCGCGCGCCGGATTCGCCGAAACGCTCGCCCACGAGCTGGGACGTCCGATTGACGTGATCGCCAGAAACGATGCTGGCGCCCATGCTACGCGCGATGTGCTGTCCTCGGAATTTCTGCGCGGACGGGACCGCCTTGACGGCAAGAAGGTCGTCGTGTGGGAGTTCGCCATCCGCGAGCTCGCCGTCGGCGACTGGACGGATTCCCCGCTCGAATTGCGCGAACATGAGGAAAGCGATTTTCTGACCATAGAAGAACCGAAGACGGTCACTGCGACCGTGCTGGCGGTTACGTCCGTGCCTCGCCCGAACTCCGCCCCGTACAAGGACCACGTGATGAGCCTGCACCTCGGCGACATCGACGGCAACGCCGAAGCGCTGGTATACATCGTCAGCATGCGCGACAATGTCTGGACTGACGCCGCCCGGCTCCGCATCGGCGACCCGGTCAGGATCGAGCTCAAACCGTGGGCCGACTTCGAGGAGGAATACGGCAGCTGGAACCGGAGCGAATTCGAGGATGGCGACCTGATCCTTCAGGAGCCGTGCTGGGGCGAACTCACTACCGACAAACAATAACCTGAACGCAAAAGAAAGGTTTCCGAATATGAAAAAGACTCTGCTTGCTCTCCTCACTGCCGCGGTCGCTACCATGGCTTATGCCGCCGACGTCGCGGACATCGCGAAGAAGGCCATGGAACAGGTCACGCCGAACACGATCACGTTCAAGGGCCAGGACGGCTGGCTGTACAGCAAGAACGAACTCGCGCATCTCTCCGCGGGCGAACTCGCCGGAGGCAAGATCGTGGAACATTCCAAATCCACGAAGAAGGACAACGCCAACCCGATCCCGGCGATGGAGGCGTTCAACAATGAGCTGAAGGAGCTCGGCGCCAAGCTCATCGTCGTGCCCGTTCCGCCGAAGTGCGCCGTTGTGCCTTTCGATGGGCTGAAACAGGGCGACGCCATGATGTATCTGAAGCCGTTCTATGAAGAGCTCCGGGCAAAGGGCATCGAGGTACTTGACCTGTATGACACGTTTGCCGCCTCGAAAGAGCCCGTCTACTGCAAGCAGGACGCTCACTGGAATCAGGCTGGAATCAAGCTCGCCGTGAAGAAGCTTGTCGAGCTTTCCAAGCTCGAACCGGGCAAAGAGACATTCGAAGGAAAAGACGAGAAGATCAAGATCGTCGGCGACCTCATGCTCTCCCTCGACAAGGCTGCACAGCCGTCCGAAGAGCTTTCCATCACGAAGTATTCCGGCAAGCTCATCGACGAATCCTCGCCCGTGCTGCTCCTCGGCGACAGCCACACGCTGTTCCTCTCCTCCGGCGGCGACATGCTCGCGGAAAACGCCGGCCTCGCCGAATGCCTCGCCTCCGAGCTCAAGATGCCCGTCGACCGCATCGGCGTGAAGGGCAGCGCCTCGACCGTCGTCCGCACGAACCTCTACCGCAAGGCCGCCAAGGACGCCGCCTGGATCAAGAACAAGAAGGTCGTCATCTGGTGTTTCTCCGCCCGCGAGTTCACCGAGTCCACCTCCGGCTGGGTCGTCGTCCCCGTAATCAAGAAGTAACAGTATTCACACAGCTCATACAAGCTCATTTCCCGCCCTCGGAGCCCCAACCGGTTCCGGGGGCTGTTTTTTTCAAACACACGGCATCACCCTCCCCGGATAATCGGAAAAAGCCGCTCTTGTGACTTGCTTTCTCGCGTGCGCGGGTGTATATTACTCATCAGGAGAAGCGCAGACCATGAAAGAGATCACAAGTTACACATCCATTTTTAGGGATATTACTCAGGGAAACTATCTATACGTTGAAAAAAAGACCGAACACATTTGGAATCCGGTCAAATCATACAAAGAGATTTGTTTCATGGTTCGATCAGAACGGTTTGGAAAATCGCTGAAGGTCTCCACGCTCGAAGCGGTATTCCATGGCAAGAACGATCTCTCCAATGGGCTTGCTATTGATGTCAAATCCTATGCCCGGGACCGGCATCCGGTTGGCGGTATGACTTTTTTTTCGTATAATTCAGGATTGTTCTGATCATCACGACATCATTACTACGGTGGAACGATGAATATGCAAAACAAAAAACTGGCGATCGTCGGAGCGAGTTATCTGCAGTTGCCGCTGGTATTAAAAGCCAAAGAACTTGGAGTCAAGACGATTTGTTTTGCGTGGGAAGACGGCGCGGTCTGCCGCGATTATGCCGACAAGTATTATCCGCTCTCGATCGTTGAGAAAGAAAAAATCCTCGCTGTTTGTCGTGAAGAAAAAATAGACGGGATCACCACGATCGCGACGGATATCGCTGTCCCGACGATCAATTATGTCGCACACGAGCTGGGCCTGATCGGGAACAGTCTGGAATCCGGATACATCTCCACGAACAAATTCGCAATGCGTGAAGCCCTGAAAAAAGGAGGTGTGCGCTGCCCGTTCTTTCAAAAAATATCCGGCATTTCCGATGCTCTTGAAGCAATCAGGCATACTACGTTCCCGGTAATCGTCAAACCATGCGACCGGTCCGGGAGCATGGGTGTCACCAAGGTCGACAAACTGGAAGATTTGGCGGATGCGGTGACAGCCGCGCTTGATTGTTCTTTCTGCAAAGAAGCGATTTTGGAAAAGTACGTTGATATCGCTCAGGAAATCAGCGTGGAAGGAATCTCCTGGCGCGGAGAACACCATGTCCTTGCCATTACGGACAAGGTGACGACCGGTGCGCCTCATTACGTGGAGCTCGGGCAACATCAGCCGTCTCGGTTGCCTCAGGCGATCCTGAATGAGGCGGTACGTCAAGCAAAACTTGGCGTAAAGGCGCTTGGAATTGAATACGGCGCTTCGCATCCGGAATTGATGGTTTCCAAAGACGGCGAGGTCTTCGTGACGGAAATCGGGGCTCGCATGGGAGGCGATTTCATCGGTTCGGATTTGGTCTGTCTTTCCACCGGCTATGATTTTCTGAAAGGCGTGATTGAAATCGCCTTGGGAGAGTTTTCCGGCGTTCACTTTGGAGAAAGGCATTTTGCCGGAGTATGGTTCTATGCCCCGGACACGCCGCAGGTGAAGGACATCATAAAGCATCGGCCCCGCTATCCGTGGATCGTCCGCGGCGAATTACATGAAGACGAACTTAAACCTTTGACGCGCAGCGCCGACCGCGCCGGATATTTCATCTATAAAAACAGAGAAAAAATACTACTAGGGGAATAAGATGAAAACAATACTTGTTTTCGGGGCTTCAGGTAATGTCGGATTGTATTTGGTCGATTATCTAAGAGAGCATTTGGATTTACAGGAATATCGGCTTGCCGCTGTTGGAAGAAAAAACATACCTTTCTTCAGCAAATATGATATAGACTTCTTTCAGGTTGACATTCAACGCGCCGAAGATTTCAATGTTCTGCCTGGCAATGATGTTTATGCGGTTATTCATTTGGCAAACATGCTGCCGGCCAGGATGAAAGACTATGATCCACATTTATACTTGAATATCAACACCATAGGAACATTGAACATTTTGGAGTATATGCGCAAAGTCAAGGCAAAGCGTATTTTATTTACACAAACATATGCTGACCTCGGAGGTTTCTTCGGGAAAGAACTTGTTTTAGGCAATTCATTACCCAGGAAGTTAAACTATCGCGGAGACCATGCGGTATATGCTATCTCAAAATGTGCGGCAGTGGATTTAATGGAGCATTATCACCAGGAATACGGAATTGACAATTACGTTTTTCGCCTTCCGAACATATATATGTATTCTCCCGAAAAGTATTACTATGTTGACGGGGTAAAAACACTTGTTTCCTACAGGTATATGATTGAACGGGCCTTGAATGGAGACCCGATTGAGATGTGGGGAGACCCCGATTTAGGGAGAGACATTGTTTATGTAAAAGATTTGTGTCAAATGATGTATCTTGCCCTGCTTTGCAAGCGAGATACCGGGACATATAATGTCGGCACGGGAAAGATGACCACAATGCGGGAACAAATTGAAGGAATGATTGAGGTATTTTCCCCTGCTTGTAAAAAATCAAAAATCATTCCGAAACCGGAAAAACGTAATTCCATGTCATATGTCATGGATATAAAGGAAGCTCAGGAAGAACTGGGCTATATCCCGAAATACGACTACATTTCATATCTAAAAGACTACAAAACAGAAATGCAATCAGGGCGTTGGGAAGGAATGAGATAAAATGAAACTCCTCTCTTTTGTCATTCCATGCTATGGAAGCGAAAAAACAATCGAAGCAGTATATAACGAAATCGCTTCCAAGGTCGCGGAAAAAAATGAATACGACTATGAAATCATCGCAGTGAATGATTGTTCTCCCGACGGGGTTCTGAGCGTCCTTTATCATCTGAATGAGAAAGATCCGAAATTCAAAGTCGTAAATCTTTCACGCAACATGAACCGCCCCGGAGCTGTCATGGCCGGATTAAACTGCGCATCCGGAGATATTTCGATCGTCATGGATGACGATGGACAGTGCCCCATGGAAAGACTTTGGGACCTGCTCGAACCTCTTGAAAACGGATTTGATGTTTCCATGGCGAAATATCCGCGGCGGAAACAATCGTTGTTCAAGGATTTCGGCACGTGGGTCAACAAGAAAATGACGGAAATCATTTTACAACGCCCTCCCGATTTAGAGTTTACCAATTTTATGGCGATCAAGAAATACATTGTCAAAGAGCTGATACAATATCATAATCCCTATCCGTACATGACCGGTCTGATTTTGCGTACAACAAAATACATCACAAATGTCACGATGGAAGAGCGTAACAGGTTATCCGGAGGGACAACTTTCACATTCCGCAAAATGTTGTCTTTATGGATTAACGGACTTACCGCTTTTTCCGTTTTGCCGCTTCGGATCGCCACATTTCTGGGGTTCATCGTTTCCTCGATCGGCTTTCTTTTCGGCATTGTTTTCCTGATACGGAAACTTGTCCGACCGGATATCGCGGCCGGATACAGTTCCACGATCGTCAGCATTTTTATCCTGAATGGACTTGTTCTCCTGATATTGGGGATGATAGGCGAGTATATTGGAAGGATTTATATTTGCCTGAACAAATCTCCGCAATATGTCATCAAAGACAAAATCGGTTTTGACAACAACGAAGAATCCAAATGATCCGTCAGGCCATCATAACGACATTAAAGCTTCAGCCGGTGGTTGTGCTCTTCAGCTGCGTTTCCATATGCAGCAAACTCGCGGCAAAACAGCTCCCGGCGGACGCCTCGTCCCTGTCGGATTTCATATTCCGAAGCATTACGAACTGGCGCCTGATTCTTCTGCTGGGACTGATGGTCTTTCTGCTGGGCATCTATGCCTTCCTATGGCAGATCATCATAAAGAAATCAAAAATCGCGATCGTCTATGCGAACAAAAGTTCCTATTTGTTTTGGACACAGCTGGCTGCCGTTGTGATATTTGGTGAACATTTATCTGTTTGCAACATGCTCGGGATCGCCATTATTTTCGCAGGCGTGATCCTCGGCAATTCGGAGGCGGTAAAATGAAATTGGCGATTTGTGTCGGGATCATGTTCTTAAGCGCGTTTCTTGCCGCATTTGCCCAAATGCTGCTCAAAAAAAGCGCGGATGAACCGCACCGGAACCTGTTAGGCAATTATCTGAACGCAAAAGTCATAACAGGTTATTCGATTTTCTTCTCAACGATGCTTCTGAATGTTTACGCGTTTACCGCCGTGCCATACAAATACGGCGCTGTGATCAATGCTTCCTCCTATACTTTTGCTCTGGTTTTATCAATTGCCATGTTCAAAGACAAGTTCACATGGCGCGCCATTTGCGGCAATCTGCTTATCATTCTCGGCATAGCAGTTTACTCTTTCGATCATTTCATTCCAAAATAAGGAACTTTTTTTATGGATCATATCCCATTCAACAAACCCTATATCGTCGGCAAAGAGCTTTGGAATATCGCGCAGGCCGTTCAATTCGGAAAGCTGGCAGGCGACGGGTATTTCACCAGGCAATGCAATCTCTGGTTTGAAGAGCATTTCCACGCAAAGAAAGTCCTGCTGACGCATTCCTGCACCGCCGCACTGGAAATGGCGGCGATTCTCTGCGATATCAAGCCGGGCGACGAGTTCATCGTACCGAGTTATACGTTCGTTTCCACCGTCAACGCGTTTGTCCTGCGCGGCGGGATCCCTGTTTTCGTCGATATTCGGCCCGACACCATGAATATGGATGAAAAGCTCATTGAGCAGGCCATCACGCCAAAGACGAAAGTAATCGTACCCGTTCATTATGCCGGCATCGGCTGCGACATGGACGCGATCATGGATATTGCCAAACGTCATGGTCTTCTGGTCGTGGAAGATGCGGCGCAAGGCGTGTGCGCCACATACAAGGGGAAATATCTGGGGACAATCGGCCATCTGGGGTGCTACAGCTTCCACGAAACAAAAAACTTCATCTCAGGAGAAGGCGGCGCGCTCGTTATCAACAACGAACGTTTCTTCGAACGCGCCGAGATCATCCGGGAAAAAGGGACCAACCGCGGCCAATTCTTCCGGGGCATGGTGGATAAGTACACATGGGTCGATATCGGATCCAGTTATCTGCCAAGCGAAATGATCGCCGCATTCCTGTATGCCCAGCTGGAAGAATCGGACAAAATCACGGAAAAGCGCCTTGCGATCTGGAACGAATACCACCGTCTGCTTGAACCGCTGGAGAAATCCGGACGCCTCAGACGTCCCGTCATTCCCGCGGATTGCGGCCACAACGCCCACATGTATTACATCCTCCTGAAAGACCTTGATACACGAACGAAGCTGATTGAATATTTGAAGAAGCAGGATATCAGTCCCGTATTCCACTATGTGCCGCTTCATTCCGCGCCCAAGGGAATCGAACTCTGCGGAAAGAAATACAACCTCCCGATCACGGAGGAATATGCGGAACGTCTGCTTCGTCTGCCGTGTTACTATGAACTCCCGATCGAACAGATCGGTGTCATTGTCAAACATATTCAGACCTTCCTTTGCGCTGCCGGCCAAACAAAGTGAAAACACGATGCAAATGACGCGGAACAGATTTCCGCCTCCAGGCCAGGGGTTGAATGAACTACCCGCCGCAAACAGCGTGGCGGTTCATTGTTTCGCTTCGGATGCCGTGCCGTCCCAGTAGACGCGGTTCCACACACGCCACCCGTCGGGAATCGTCCAGGAGAGTTCTTCGACCGTGCCGGATCCGCCGCCGATCCACAGGGCCGCCGCCCCGGTATCGGCCCGGCGCAGGAGCAGCTGGGGCAGAGGACGGTCGGGAAGGAATCTTCCGGCGGCAACGACATCCCAGCCGGACGGGACCGGAAGCGTTTCCCCGTAATTCAGGACTGCGATCCGACCGTTCGTATCCAGGGAGAAAACCGAATCGTAGGCAGGAGAGATCGGACCGCAGGCCAGCACGGGGCGTCCCACATGGGTTTCTCTCCAAGGGATATCAGGAGAACAGAGGTAATCGCCGCCTGTCTCCGTGCAGTGGAACAGCAACTGGTCGGAATCGCCCTCCACGAAATACCCGACTGTCATGACCTTCCAGACAGCCGTGAATCCGCCGGGGATTCCGCGTTTCGAGCCGTCCCGGGCAACGTACTGCAATACGCCGTTCGCGGGAGACTGAACAACCGCGCAATACCCGTCCGCCGCAAAATAGGCTGAGTAGTAGGAACGGGGCCGGTCGTTTTCGAACGTCAGAGTACGAAACATTGCGTCGTCCGGATCCGATGGGGTGACGCCGGTCAGCCGGGTGGATCCGGCCGCATCCGAATGGAACAGCAGTTCGTTTTTTCCGTCAAAATTCAGGTCGCCCGTGCCGAAGAACACGCCCCGGGCGGCGGATGCCCTGACGGTGTACAGTTCTTCACCTTCAACATTCCGGATCAGGAACTCCGTTCCGCCGTTCTCCGCCGTGCGGTACAGCAGGATATCCGAGATGTCGTCCCCCGTGAAATCGTCGGGGCGGACGAGCCTCGGCACGTCCTGCGAATCGGCACGTTTATCCAGAGAATAGATCGTCCAGTACTGATTGCCATGGTCGACGCGGGATGCACGGGGCGGAAGCTTGTCCCGGTAGAGCATGACATAGCGGTTCTCCATGATGGCGTAGGAATCGGGGCTGCCGTCGTACGGACCGTTCTGGAGGAAATTGTCGGTGTCCGGGTGGGCATAGTTAAGCAGATGCGGCGCGAACCAGTCGAATCCGAAGTATTTCGCATCGGGATGCTGCAGACAGAACTCCAGAACCTCATGGATTTCACGCCGTTCACGATCATGCTCAGGGCGATGGAATGTGGTCAGATCGCGGACGGCGTTCCTGATCTGCGGATTGACCAGGAAGATGCACGCGAAAAGACACTGGAGAATCCGGTGCCGGTTCTGAGTCAGAAGAAACGCACCGCCCGCGAGGAACAGGATGTGTCCGATCAGGAAATGACGGAGGAGATTCTGTTTTTCAAAAAACAGCCAATACAGGTAGAACGAATATCCTGCGAAGAACAGCGTCCAGCTGAGGAATTCCTTCCGGTACGTCCTGACGAAAAGAAACCGGACGGCAAAATAAAGCGGCACAACCAGCATGACCAGGGAGAACGGCAACCCGTCGACAAGGTATGTGAGGCGGAACCGGTCCAGAAAATGCTCGGCGACCGTCATGTTTCCTTCCACAGCCTCGTTGGAGAAATAAAAGAAATGGAACCGCAGGTTCTCCACGTACAGCCGCGGAGAACACCCGAAGCTGAAGAACATGAATATCTGCGTCAGGAATGTGACCAGGGCCATACCGCAAAACAGCGTCAGCACGTCGCACGCGAACCCGGACCAGCCGTTGCGCGGAAAGAGCTTCAATCGGAGCCAGATCCACGAGCCGCAGACGGCCGCGACCGGAAGCAGACTGATTTCCTTGACTTGCAGTGTCGTCCCGAGAAGCACGCCGCCCCAGAATGTGATCCGCCGGGAAACGCGCCCGGCGTTGAAGTCGGAAAAGAGGACCATGGCGCTGATTTGCACCAGCAGGCTCAAGGGGATTTCCCCCAGCGGGGTATAATACCAGACCAGCGAGCCGTCTATATTGGGAAAAAGAAAATAAGCCGCCAGATAGAAAAGGGCGAAAAAGCCCCAGTTTTTCCGTTCGATGAACCTGAATTTCAAGGGGAGATACAGCACCAGCGCCAGCAGGGACAGATTCATCGCCAGCATGACCATATGAGGCACACTCAGACCGTTGCCGAACAGCCAGATCCCGAACGCCACAGGCATGAAAATCGAGAACCCCGTCAAAAGCCCGGGAGCCATCGGGCAGCCGCTCGCATAACGGTGCACAAAACCTCTTCCCCAGGCAAAGCTTTTCGCGGAACAGCATTGCCAGGCGGCGTCGATGTTCAAATTGTCACGCATCCCGACGTAAATAAGGAGGACGACCAGATAGCAGAGGAAAAGGAACGCCACCCCGCCGCAGACCAGAGATGCGTATGCGAAATACCGTCCGGGACCGGACGCGGGAATATCGGGACGGAAACGGGCCAGAAAACCTCGGGCGGGCGTTGAGCGACTTTTCCCGGCGGCATTCTCCTGCCGGGACGTTTCGATTGCACCGGTTGTATTCGCGCGTTCTTCCGTCCTGGATTCGGACAGGACGTTGTCTGATGGATCGACCATTGCGTTTCCTGCTGTTGTTCAGAGTGTTGCTAAAAAAAGGTAACTGTAACAGGGAGCCTCTGTCAAATGATTATGAGAGAGTGTTCGGTTATTGTCGGACAAGAACCGCCGGATGTGCTCTTCCTTTACTATAAAATACGCCTTTTTTTGTTTCTGTCAAGGCGTAAAGATGAGAAAAACTAATTTTTTCCGATTGTTGAAATGCCGACGGTATTCCGGACGGTCATATTGAGATATATCCAAAATACCGTTTTTATCCAGCCTCGAACAAAAAGGGATTTTTCCGTCGCGTCCGGCCGCATCAGATATGATTTGCCACTTCGTATGCGTCCCAGATCGCCTGATGGATATTGCGGCATTCCCTGCAATCGCCGATGGCGTAGAGTTCCGGAACATCCCGCATGGCGTGATACAGAGAAGTATCGCTGCGGAATCCGGCGGCGACGATCACGGCGTCCGCCTTCAGTTCGGAATCCTCGCCGCTCTTCTGATCGTGCAGGATGACGCCGGTGTCCGTCACCTGTTTCGCGACGGTATTGGCGCGGATCGCGCAGCCTTTGAACCGGACCAGGGCGGCCAGCATATCCTTGTTGGCGGAGCACAGCGGCGCATTGAGCGTGAGAATGTCTTTCTGCGCTTCCACGATCGTGACATTCTTCCCGAAGGATTCACGAAGCCACAGGGCGAGTTCGCAGCCGACGGTACCGCCGCCGAGCACGACCAGGTCTTTTCCAAGTCCGGCAGCATTGTTTTTCAGTACGGATTTCGCGTCGTACACGGGGATGCCTTTGCCCAGATCGAACAGGCGCGGCGTGGCTCCGGTCGCGATGATGAGTGCGTCAAATGTCATGCCGCGAAGCATTTCCTCCGTCACGGCGGCGCCGGGATGGATTTCGACTTGGAGTTCCTTCATGGTATGAATGTACCACTGGATCAGGGCCCTGTCTTCTTTTTTGAAATCGGGCACGCCGGCGGGGACGCATGCGCCGCCGAGGCTGTCTTCTTTCTCGAAGATCACGGGCTTGTGACCGCGGATCGCCAGCACTCTCGCGGCTTCCATGCCGGCGACGCCGCCGCCGACGATGACCACTTTCTTCGGGCGCAGAACCGGATTGTATGCGAAATCGCGTTCTCTGGCGCACTGCGGATTCACGGCGCAGTTGACCAGCGAATAATTCTGGATTCGCCCCATGCAGCCTTCCTGGCAGCTGATGCAGGGGCGGATGTCCGCTTTCCTGCCGCTGCGCAGTTTGTTCGCGTAATCGGCGTCGGCGAGCAGAGGACGCCCGAGAGAAACGATATCGATCCAGCCGTCCTTTACAGCCTGCGAAGAGAGATCGGGATTCGCGAGTTTTCCGGCGCAGATCACCGGGACCTTCACCGTTTCCTTCACGGCTTTTGCGTATTTCAGGTAGAGCCCGTCCTTCTGGTACATGGGCGGATGCGACCAGTACCAGCTGTCGTAGGACCCGACATCCACGTCGAAAGCATCGTAACCATACTGCTCCAGCAGTTTTGCGACTTCGAGCCCTTCGGCTTCGTCGCGGCCCTTTTCTTCGAATTCTTCGCCGGGGAGCGCGCCTTTGCGCCAGTCCTTGATGAAACTCTTGGTGGAAAGACGCATGACCACCGGGAAATCGGAACCGCAGGTCTTCGTGATCTCTTCGCGGATCTCCCGGGCGAAACGAAGCCTGTTTTCCAGCGAGCCGCCGTATTCGTCCGTGCGATGATTGAACATGGCGATCGCGAACTGGTCGATCAGGTAGCCTTCATGCACGGCATGGATCATGATGCCGTCGAATCCGGCGCGTTTTCCGATCGCCGCCGCCTTGCCGAACATGGCGACGATATGATGGATCTCGTCCACCGTGATCGCGCGGCACGTCTTGTCGAGCCACCGGTGCGGGATTTCGGACGGGGCGACGGGATTGTCCGCGCCCTGGTCTTCCGGAATCGACACGCGTCCGAAGCCGCCGGAAAGCTGAAGCAGGACTTTGGAGCCGTACGCATGGATTCGTTCCGTCATTTCCTTGCCGGTGCGGATGAACTGATGCGGATTCCGCGTCGGGACAGGCACGCCGGGGCAGGAGTGCTCCTCCACCGTAAAATCGGCGAACGTGACGCCGGTGCAGATCAAGCCGGTCCCGCCTTTTGCCCGTTCCACATAATAATCAATGCCGCGCCGGTTGAACGCTCCGTCGGCGTCGCCGAGCCCCAGAGGCCCGACCGGAGCCATCATGAAACGGTTCTTCAGTTCAAGGTTGCCGATCCTGACCGGCTGGAATAAAATGTCGTAGTCCATAAAAAGACCCCTGATGAAATAACAAATGAAGTTCAGTAGAAAACCTCATTTGCAGTTTGTATTCAAATACGTTCGCCCACAATATACCACGTTCCGCTATTGTTTTCAAGCTATCGTTTAACAAATAAAAAATTTTTGCTTTCAGTCGGTCCCCTTTCCTGTTTTCTCCTGTTCCCGGTTTGATTTCAGTCGAATACGGGTGTATAGTATGCGAAAACGGCAGTCATCCTGCTGCTACTGAGCAAAAATGAACAGGAAAGGAGCCCGCTATGAAAGTTATGGCCGTCAACGGCAGTCCCCGCAAGAACTGGAACACCGACACCCTGCTGAAGAACGTACTGGACGGCGCGGCCTCGGCTGGCGCGGAGACGGAGATGGTCTACTTGTACGACCTCAATTTCCGCGGATGCAGGAGCTGTATGGCATGCAAGCTCAGAAAGGAACCGCGCCCGAACCGTTGTGTGTTGCGCGATGACCTTACGCCTGTATTGGATCGCATTCATGAAGCAGATGCGGTGGTGCTGGGCAGTCCGATCTATTTCAGCGAAGTCACCGGCGAGATGCGTTCTTTTTTCGAGCGTTTCCTGTTCCAGTATCTGAACTACGATGATTACAGCAAGCCGCTGAGTCCGGCGAAAAAGACGGCATGGGTTTTCACGATGAACTGTCCCGAGGCATGGTTCCCGCAGGTCGGCTATCGGGAGGTCTTCCAACGCTACGAGAACTGGATGAAACTCTATTTCGGCCATTGCGAAACGCTTCTTTCCATGGACACCATGCAGGTGAAGGACTACAGCCGGTATCATCTCGGCATGTTCGACGGCAAAGCAAAATGCCAACGCCATGAAACGGTATTCCCTCAGGATTGTAAAAAGGCGTTCGAGCTCGGCGTGAAGCTGGCAGCCAGGTAAACACTTTTTGGTGGGAACAACGAATCACGGAAGGAACAGAAGCTCATGCGACGCACAGACCGCGAGATCAAAGATCCGAATACCATTTGGGCAATCCTAAGTTCCCTGCCTGCCGGACATCTTGCCTTGAACGATGCCGGAAAGCCCTACGGCGTGACCATGAACTATCTCGCCGAACCCGGTCCGGACGGAAGCGCCGTGCTGTATTTCCACGGAGCGAAAGAAGGACGGAAAGCGGATATTCTGGCGCGCGATCCGCATGTTTATTTCTTTGCCGAACGTGACGACGGCGCGAAGGAGATCGTGCGGCCCGGCGGCATGCGAAGCGTAACGAACCTTTATGTCTCCGTCGCCGGAGAAGGCATGATGGAACAGATCTGCGAACCGGAGGAAAAACGCCGCATCCTGATCGCACTGGCAAACAGATTTGTCGAATCGCCGTTTGAATCCCTCCCGGACGCCGTCGTGGAAATGACCGCGGTCTGGAAACTCGTCCTGAAAAACCTGACGGGCAAATCGAATCCGCCTTGTCGGGATGCGCATGATGCCGGAACGGAAAAGTCCGGAGCTTAAAATGAACAGAATCTTTTTTTCATTTCTTTTGGCTGCAAATGTGCTTTTCGCGGGATGCTGTTGCACCTCGCGTGAAAACTGGCGGGAATACAGAATCTTCTGCGGGATGTCACAAAGCGACGGAGCCGTCTCGGAAGCGGAATGGGAACAGTTCTGCGAAGACTATGTGACGGCGGAGTTTCCCGACGGCTACACGACGTTAAAAGCAACAGGCCACTGGAAATCGGACGATGCCTCAGCCGCCACTATGCGCGAGGATTCACGCATCATCGTGGTCCTGGCTCCGTCCGATGCAAAAGATAAAGTCCGGCGGGTCGCGCACCAGTACAGACAGCTTTTTAACCAGGAGGCCGTGCTGATCGTGACATCCCCCGCTGAAGCTGAATTCGTGGATGTTTTTTCCGGGGAGCAACCGTAATGCAGAGGGAAACAGCGTCTGGTCCGAAAAAGGAGGAATAACGGATGCGTTTCGGTTTTTCTATGCGGGACTCGTTTACCTCATCATGCCGATGGTCCCCAATCTCATCCGGGCAAAGAACAAGTCCGTGGACTTTGTCCGGGCACAAAAAATGGCATCCCCAATGGGATTCGAACCCATGTTACCAGGATGAGAACCTGATGTCCTAGGCCTCTAGACGATGGGGACGCACCGAAAGAAGTATTGATTACTATACACCCGACGCGGGAAAAATACAAGCAGGCGACTTATATTTTTCGCGAAAAAACGACCGGATGAACAGGATCACAACCGGTGATTGATTATTTCTCGTTCTCCACGCCGGACAGCGTGATGCGCGGCAGATAGCCGTGCGTTTCAAAGTACAGGAGCCTCGGCCCTTCGGCGGTCGGATCGAGCCAGACGGCTTTCTTCGCGAGTTCGGCGGCTTCTTCTTTCCGTCCGAGCGCAAGCTCGTTTCTGCCGAGCGCGCCGAGGCGGGCGGCTTCGCGCTTGCCCTCCGGCGAAACCACCTTGAAGACCGTGTAGACGCGGTTGATGCTCTCCAGCCCGCGCGGGACGTCGAGGCGGTAGAACCAGTGCAGGCTGTCCGGATCGGAGATCATGAGGTTGACGATGGAGTCGGGCTTGATCTCGTTCGCGCCGGCGATGTAGCGGTTCGAGTAGATCGAATAGGAGAAGCACGCGCCCTTGTTGTAGATCACGTAGTCCGCGCCGTATTCGCCGCAGTAGCGCGCCAGATCAAGCTCGGAGCCGTGGAACATCGCGTTCAGGTATTTCTCCGTGGCGTCGCGGATGCGCTTCATGCCGAACTGAGGATTCATGACGAGTCCGGTCCCCGCGTACGCTTTCAGCATCGGCCCGACGGTGAAGTTCGCCGCCACACCCTTGCCCGCCACGGCGTCCTTGTGCTGGCGGAACCACAGGATCAGCATGGCGGTCTCCCGGAACGCGACGTCGCCCGTATAACGGCGGGGCGTTCCGATGGACACGATCGTCTCCCAGAAGAGAATGAAAACGAAAACGCCAGTGAGCGTGCGACGGAGGAATTTGAGCAGGCGCGGACAGTCGAAGATGACCGTGCAGGCCTCGGCGGGATCGACTTTCCATGGCGCGTGCCGGAACGCCCGCAGATACGTGCGGACGAGCATCGGCAGGGACACGCAGAGGAAGAGGATCACGAACTCGTGGTAGCGCACGATGTAGATGAACCCGACGATGAACCCGACCGTGAAGATGTTCGGCAGGAACGTCCGCGACAGCGTCTTCATGAACTCTTCCCGTGGTATTCGGAACAAGGTCAGTCCCAGCAGCAGCGCGGCGTACAGCGCCAATGTAACCGGAAGCAGGCCGAACAGGAAATGGAAGAGGCCGAACTGGAGCCTGCGCCCGAAAAGAAGGCTCGGGAAGAACGACGACGCGATCTCCCAGGTGGCGGAGTGCATGGAGGGCGTCCACATGATGCGGGCGTCGTAGTTCAGCAGCAGGGCGTTCGCGGGCTTCACATTGTTGAACTTGATCTTCGCCTTCATCGCCTCGGAGAAGTGGCTGTAGTTCGATGCGTATTCCGGGGTGTTGCCGAACTGAGCCCAATTCACGTACAACGCCGCCGCCAGAATCGGCACCGCCAGACGCAGCGCGAGCTTGCGGCCTCCGGTCAGATTCAATCGACGCGACACGCTCTGAAGCGCATAACAGCAGAAGAGCGACGGCATCGCCACCCACAGGATCGGGGCATGGATCAGGCCGTAGGTGACGTTGAACGGCACGACGAGGGCGTTCAGCAGCACGGCGGCGGCGATTGCGATCCAGGCATACAGCAGACCGCGTTTCATCCGGTATCCGCAGACCGCGCGCAGGACCTCGATCAGCGCCCACGCGGAGAAGATCATCTGGCACAGGTCCCACGCGATGAACGCCAGGAACACCACGCAGAAAATGATCGGCATCTTCCACCAGCGCGCCCGGCTGCTGCACCACGCCGCCAGCACGAACGTCATCGTGATCAGCGGGATGCAGAATTCGCCGCGCACCAGGTCCTGCCCGGTGGAACGCGCGATCGCCGACAGCGCCACGGCGTGCAGGAATCCGCCGCAGAACGCCAGTTTGCGCGGACATTTCAAGAGCAGAAGCCACAAGAAGATCAGCGCGGATGTGAGCGACGCCCACAGCCGTATCTGCGCGCTCATCCACTGCGCCATGTACGGATGGTCCTGGAATAATTTTTCGCGCGGGGAACTCTCCGGGTCGGGCGCGATCAGCTGTTTCAGCCGCCAGCCCCAGCCGAGAAACCACTCCAGCGCCATGTTCATCTGCGCGTAGGGCGGGATGTCCTCCATATGCTTCAGCGTCTCGTCGCGTTCCGGCACGCCTTTCCCCTCGGCGATGTCCTGCGAGTAGGAATACATCATGGCGCTCTCGATGGTGAACGGCGAGAAGTTGTTGTGCCGGAGCGGGAGGAAAAGCTCGAAGAACGAGCGGCGGTCCTGTTCCTGCTGCGGAACCTCGCGGATGATCTCGTTCAGCATCAGCACGGAGGTGTTGTAGTGGTACGTACGGAACGAGAACGCGGTCAGGAGGATGAAGAGGAAAAGGAATGTGTTCCAGAGGCGTCTGTGGCCGGATATGAACGAAGAGAGTTTATTTTTCACGTGTACTGTTTCCTTCCCTGCGAAGAGGGGATGCCGAGTTCCTCGCGGTATTTCGCCACGGTGCGGCGGGCCACGTCGAGCCCCTTCTTTTTGAGGCCCTCCACGATTTTCTGGTCGGAGAGCGGGTGAGCGGGATTTTCGTTTTTGACGGCCTCGCGGATGTACTCCTTGACCGCCGAGCTGGAGACGTCCTCGCCTTCGGTGTTCTGGTAGCCGCCGGTGAAGAAGTCGCGGAATTTGAACGTGCCGGCGGGCGTCGCCATGTATTTGTTCGCGATGGCGCGGCTGACGGTGGTCTCGTGGACGCCGAGACGGTCCGCCACGTCGCGCATGGTCATGGGGCGGAGAAATTCCGGTCCCCTGTCGAAGAAATCGTGCTGCTGGTCCGCGATGACGCGTGCGATGCGGACGATGGTGCTTTCGCGGTCGGCGAGCGCCTTGCGGATTTCCATGAGGCTCTTCAGGTTCTTCAGGATGTAGTCGCGGGTCTCCTGGTCGGTCAGCGGGTCGTCGAGCATTTTCATGTACCGGTTCGGGATCAGGAATCTCGGCTGGTATTCGCGGTTCGGACGCACGGCGTATTCGTCGCCGGAACGCTCGACCGTGACCTCGACGGGGCAGTATTCGGTGCGGGACTGCGCGATGGATGCGGCGGGCCGCGGGTCGCAGGTACGGCGGAGCTCGTCCGCCATGGCCTTCACATCCGGTACGGTCACGCCCATGTCCTTCGCGATCTTCGGGAGACGGTTGTGTTCGAGGTCGTCCAGGTGACGGGTCACGAATTCGGTCATCCGTTCCGTTTTCTTCCCGGCGCGTTCGAGCTGGATCAGGAGACATTCCGGCAGGGAACTCGCCCCGATTCCGGGCGGATCGAACGTCTGCACGAGCCGGAGCGCGGCCTCGGCGGTCTCCAGCGAACACGGCACGGACTGCGCGATCTCGGCGGGGACGCTTCGGAAAAAGCCGTCGTCGTCGATGTTGCCGATGACCTCTTCGGCGGCACGGCGCACCTCGGGCGTACAGTCCTCGGTATTGAGCTGTTCCATGAGGACCTCCTGCAGCGAGACTTCCTGCGCCACGGAGTTGAACATATATTCGCGGCGTTTCTCGGCCTCGCTGTCGGGCGGATCGCCGCCGTCCTCCTGACGCACGGACGCCCAGTCGTCGTCGCCCTCCAGGATGCGCGCCAGTTCCTCGTCGTAGTCCAGACGGTTTTCGTCGAGGTTCTCAACCGGAGCATCGTCCTGAACCGGAAGATCGTCCGTTTTCAGGTCCGCTTCCTCCTCGTAGTCGGAATCATCGTCTTCGGTCGTGATCAGGGGATTCTCCGCCAGGACGTCGGCGAACGAGCCGGACAGCTCCATGACAGGCGCCTGCAGCGCCTTCAGCGCCTGAAGGTGCTGAGGCGAAAGGATGTGGGTCTGTTCCAGACTCTGATTGGCGCCCTGGGCGAAGTTCTGATCCATTGTTTTTTCCCGGATTGAAATAGTATAACTTCTTACTATACCCCCGAAACGCCTTTTTTTCAAAAAAAAGACACCGCTTTTCGCATTATTTTATGGGAAAATGTCTGAAACCGTGCTATATTATGTTTTGACTTTTTATTCTGAATCAACCGATACTACTCAGGAGACCGTCATCATGCCGGAAATGCCGAAAGCATATCTGCCCGCTGAAATCGAAGAGAAATGGTATGCCGAGTGGGAGGCGAACAAGCGCTTCCACGGCGAACCCAATCCCGACAAGAAGCCTTATTCCATCGTCATCCCCCCGCCGAACGTGACCGGCATCCTCACCATGGGCCACGTCCTGAACAACACGCTTCAGGACATCCTCATCCGCTGGCACCGCATGATGGGCGAGGAAGTCTGCTGGTTCCCCGGCACCGACCACGCCGGCATCGCCACCGAGAGCAAGGTCGACAAGGTCCTCCGCGAGAAGGAAGGCATCGACCGCCGCGCGCTCGGCCGCGAGAAGTTCATCGAACGCGTCTGGGAATGGAAGAAGCTCTACGGCGGCACGATCATCAAGCAGCTCCGCAAGCTCGGCACGTCCTGCGACTGGGACCGCGAGCGCTTCACCATGGACGAGGGCCTCAGCGCCGCCGTCCGCAAGGTGTTCGTGCAGCTCTACGAAAAGGGTTACATCTACCGCGGCAAACGCATGGTGAACTGGTGCCCCGCCGCCCAGAGCGCGCTTTCCGACGAGGAGGTCATCTACAAGGAAGTAAAGGGCAAGTTCTGGCATTTCCGCTATCCGCTCACCGACGGTTCCGGCTATCTCGTCGTCGCCACCACGCGCCCCGAGACCATGTTCGGCGACACCGCCGTGGCCGTTCCGCCCGGCGATCCGCGCTACAAACACCTCGTCGGCAAGACCGTGAACCTCCCGCTCACCGACCGCAGGATCCCGATCATCGAGGACGAGCACGCCGACCCGGAAAAGGGGACCGGCTGCGTGAAGATCACGCCCGCCCACGACCCGAACGACTATCAGGTCGGCAAGCGCCACAACCTCGAATTCATCAACGTCATGAACCGCGACGGCTCCATGAACGCCCAGTGCGGCAAGTACGCCGGCCTCGACCGCTACGAATGCCGCAAGCAGTGCGTCGCGGAGATGGAGCAGCTCGGCCTCCTCGAAAAGATCGAGGACATCGTTCACAACGTCGGCTTCTCCGAGCGCGGCGGCGTGGAGATCGAAACGCTCCTCAGCGACCAGTGGTTCGTCCGCATGGACGAGCTCGCCAAGCCCGCCATCGAGGCCGTCCGCTCCGGCGCGATCAAATTCTATCCCGACCGCTGGGCCAAGACCTATTTCCACTGGATGGAGAACATCCAGGACTGGTGCATCAGCCGCCAGATCTGGTGGGGACACCGCATCCCGGCTTGGTACCGCGGCGACGTGAACGACGAGAACCGCGAGGTCTACGTGGGCGTGAACCCGCCCGAAGGAGACGGCTGGTATCAGGAGGAGGACGTGCTCGACACCTGGTTCAGCTCCTGGCTCTGGCCCTTCTCCATCATGGGCTGGCCGGAAGAGACCGCCGAGCTCAAGTATTTCTACCCGACCAATGACCTCGTGACCGGTCCGGACATCATCTTCTTCTGGGTCGCGCGCATGATCATGGCGGGATACGAGTTCAAAGGCGACCTGCCGTTCCGCAACGTCTACTTCACCAGCATCATCCGCGACGAACTCGGCCGCAAGCTCAGCAAGTCCCTCGGCAACTCGCCCGACCCGCTGAAGGTCATCGAGACCTACGGCGCCGACGCCCTCCGCTTCTCCATCGTCTACATCGCGCCCGTCGGCATGGACATCCGCTACTCCAACGAGAAGTGCGAGCTCGGCCGCAACTTCGCGAACAAGCTCTGGAACGCCTGCCGGTTCCGCACCATGCAGGGGCCCGTCTCCGCTTCGTTCGACACGCTCGCGATCCCGGTCGAAAAGCTCACGCAGGACGAGATCCACATGCTCAACACGCTGGAAAAGGCGTGCGCCGACGTGAACACCTCCCTCCGCGAGTTCCGCTTCCATTCCGCCGCGCACGACATCTACGAGCTGGTCTGGAACAACTTCTGCGACTGGTTCATTGAGGCGTGCAAGCCGCGCTTCAACGCCGACGAAGCCGCCAAGCAGCAGGCGCTCGCCGTGCTGGACTACGCGCTCTGGAAGCTGCTTCGCCTTCTGCACCCCTTCATGCCGTTCATCACCGAGGAACTCGCCCACCGCATGGGTTTCCTTGCCGACGGCCAGTCCATCATGACCGCGGCGTTCCCGGAGGCCGACCTCAAGCTCCCCGCGGACGCCGACAAGATTTCCGAGATGACCGCCGACAAGTACGCCCTCATCTCCGCCGGCCGCAACCTGCGCCTCTCGAACAACATCGCTCCCGGCAAGCGCATCGAGTACCACATCCGCGCCGCCTCGCAGGAGATCCTGGATTCCCTCTGCGACCAGATGGACTCCCTCACGGCCATGCTGAACGCATCCCTCATCAGCGTCTCGCTCGAAAACTACGCGAGCGAAGACGGCACGCCCGCGCCGTCCATCGTCTGCGACGCAGGCGCGATCTTCCTGCCTCTGAAGGGCCTCGTGGATCCCGCGGCCGAACGCGAGAAGCTCACGAAGCAGAAATCCGAGCTCACCGGCTGGATCAAGGCCGCCGAGGCGAAGCTCAGCAACGAGAAGTTCGTCAGCCGCGCCCCGGCGAAAGTCGTCGAGGACGTGAAGACGCAGCTCGCCGACCTGAAGGACAAGCTCGCCCGCGTCGAGGAATCCCTCGCCGCGTTCAAGGCCTGATCGTTTCTTCAGTTTCCGTAAAAAGATTCAGGCTCCCTCCGTTCGCGCGGAGAGAGCCTTTTTGTTTTTTCCGTAAGGACTTTTCTCCTGTAGTGCGCCCGCTGTAAAAAAATGGCTGATCCTCAACCCTCCGTCCTCACATTCCTCTGTTGTTCGCGTTTAGCGTTTATGTAAAAGAATCACCGAGCGTGAGCGAGGGCTACCGAGGCGGCGCAGCCGCCCCCAGCGAAGCGGGACGCGAACGCGTCCTTTTTCCTTTTCTCGCTTCAAAAAAGAGAAAATACTAAGAAAAGCAGAAAAATCATTTGATTTTTCCTTAGAATGCGTGTAAATTGTGTTTTGGAATCGCTTCCCTAACCAACAGGAATCCGGTTTCGTGCTCATTTCATCGGTTATTTCAGCAAAAAATCATCTGTAAACCCGCCAAGTTTCAATCTGTCTTTTTTGCCCAAGAAAAGAAATATACCAGCAAAGGACCTTTGTGTCTTCATATTTTGCTGGGCGTTTCTCTTGCGTTTCTTGGGCAGGTTCTTGGCGGGACCTACAGATGTGCGCATGGGGATTCGTCCGGCTTTTTTGTATCTGTATTACCGGCCTCCTTTTCGCGTGACTTTTGCATTACAATCGGCAAAAACAACCCAATCAGGAGTGTTAGGTTATGGAATTCAAAATCTTGTGTCCCTGGTGCAACCAGCATTATTCTGTCGATGAATCATTCATCGGGCAAAATGTCGAATGTTCCGTTTGCAAAAAGGAGTTTATTGTCAGAAATCCCAACGATTCTGTACCGAAAGAAACATATAAAGCAACAGATTTTTTTCCTAAACAGAATAATGTGAATAAAACAGGTGTTTTTCAAAAAAACAATCTACAGGAAAAGGCTATTATATCTAAAAACCACCTTCGGAAGGGAATTATTGTATTTGCCTCTCTTATTATCGTTTTATGTCCTTTGTGTCTCATATATTATTCTATAGATTTATTAAAAAACAACAAAGCTGAAAACTATTTAAAGAAAGGGACAAATGCCTTTGAGGAGCACCGATATGAAGAAGCTGTAAGTTTTCTGAATTATCCTGCATCCCATGGTATTTCCAAGGCACAATTCTTGCTTGGGATGTGCTATTACAATGGAGACGGCATAAAAAGAGACATTTATGAAGCAGTAAAATGGTTTCGCAAAGCAGCCGAACAGGGAAACAGTGAAGCACAATTTAAAATTGGTGTTTGTTATTTGGATGGGATGGGAGTAAATCAACGAGAAGATGAAGCTCTTTTTTGGCTTCAAAAATCGGCAGAACAAGGAAATAGTGAAGCACAAATCAAATTGGGGGACCTTTATTATAGCAAAGGAGAGGTCAAAGCGTTCTCCGAAGCTCTTAAATGGTATCAAATGGCAGGAAAAAAAGGCAAGGAAGATAGAAAAGAGCAAATGGATAATTGCAATTTGTTCGTCAAAGCGACAAAAGGTGATACAGAGGCACAAATCGCAGTGTTTCTTGCTTACTCGGGAGGTTTGTTTGGAGTTAAGGAAGATTTGGATGAAGCAAAAAAATGGTTGATTAAGGCTGCGGATTCAGGGAGTCCTGAAGCACAAACTCTTCTTGGCGCCCTTTATTTCAAGGCTGACAATAAAAAAGAAGCCGCGAAATGGTTGAGCATGGCAGCTGAGCAAGGAAACGTAACTGCCCAATATCAGCTTGGAGGGCTTTATTTGGTAGAAACGGACTACAAAGAAGCAATAAAATGGCTTCGTAAAGCCGCAGATCAAGATCATGCTGAAGCACAGTTCGCGCTGGGACTGTGTTTGTATCAGCATTACGGCGAAGCAAGCAGGGCAGAGTCTCTGATTTGGATACGAAAGGCTGCGAACGGAGGCAGTGACGATGCAAAGGATCTTCTTAAAAAACTTAGTTACTAGCTTGAAGTTCTAATAACAAACAACAAACGAAACAAACATCCATTAATCATTATTAAGGAGTTCTGATTATGAAAACAATCGTCTCTATCTTTGCTTTTTGTGCTGTCATTGAGTCTGTGCTTGCTGGAGCGGCAGTTCGATTGGGATCACAAGGAGCATATCAAATGATGGGAGGAAATAATAATGCAGTTCGTGTGGGCTCAGAAGAAGCATATGATTTAGTGAGAGGGAATAGTGGAGGAGGTCGTGTGGAATCAAGAGAAACAGGTTCATCTGGAACTGGAAAAAATAAAAAAATTTTTGGGAGCACTGAAGAGTTAAAACAATACCTCAAAAAAGAAATAGAAAAATTGGAATCAGAAGAAAAACAACGAGCGGAACAAGCCGCTGCGGCATATGACAAACTGGCAGATGAAAGAATTAAAAAACATGTATTTGATCCATCATCATCTTTTAAGGAATGTGTCGAAAAGAATGGAATACAAGTTGTTGAAGCAGAGGACATAAAGGAAGCTGGAACTCTTGCAAAAAAGCAAGCATCAATGGATAGCAATTATATTGTCAAACAAATTGAGCTTAGCCAAGCATTATCTACATGGCAAATAAGTACAACTCCTCCTTATTATCTTGAGGATCCTGCAAGATATGATTTTGAAATATATGATTACCCAAGCATCAAATATAAAAATATTATTATAATGAAATATCCCAAAGAAGGCATTTCCGCTAAAAGGAACTATAAATTTATAACTTTTTCAAAAAAACCTACGGACAAAGAGATTAAATTTGAAGAAGGTGAAGTCATCTTTGTTCAAAAGGGATTAGACCTTGATGTAAAAATGAATCAATTGCGTTGTGTTACTATGACAGGGAAAATACCTGATGATGTTATAAAAAAAGTGATAAAACAACACAACAAACAGTTACCAGATGAGGTTAAAGAAATAATGAGGAAAGAATCAGAATTTACAAAAAAATAACATTTGGTATCGCAAAGCATTTGAAAAAAGAGACGAGAAAGCAAAGAATATCCTTAGAGTGTTTGAAAGATGAGTACATTAAAATACTGGTGAAAGAAGAATTTGCCGCTTCGCTGGGGGCCCGCATGCGCGGGCCTCGGTGAACTCGTTTGCACGAGTTCGACAGATTACTTGAACGCGGGACGCGAATGCACAGAGACAAGAATCGACTGTTTGTCGTCGAGGACGTGAAGACGCAGCTCGCCGACCTGAAGGACAAGCTCGCCCGCGTCGAGGAATCCCTCGCCGCATTCAAGGGCTGATTTCCTGCTCGGTTTTGCTCAAAAATTCAGGCTCCCTCCGTTCGCGCGGCGGGAGCCTTTTTCTTACTCTGGATTCGGTTATCCGGGATTACTTGAAGAGCAGCGGCGCGAATTCGCGCAGGCTGCGGCGCCAGGTGAGCCATTCGTGGTCGGTCTTCGGGGATTCGTAGAAGACGAGGTTCTTGATGCCGTGGTCCTTCAGGATGCGGTAGGTCTCGCGGACCGGGTTGGTCTTTTCCGCCTCGCCGACGCTGATGAAGACGAGCTTCATCCGGGAGTTGAACTTGTCCGCGTCCTTGTAGACGCCGCCGAAGACGGTGTTCACGTCGCCGCCGCCGGGAGCCGCGCCCGGACCGGAGAAGTTGCCCGCGCCGGAGAAGCCGCCCATGTAGGCGAACTTGTCCATGTTGTCCGGGAAGATCGTGTTCCAGGTGTTCACGCCGCCCATGGAGAGGCCGGCCATCGCGGTGTTGTCGCGGTCGGTCTTCGTGCGGAACGTGGCGTCGACCCACGGTTTGAGCTCCTTCACGAAGATGTCGGTCACGCGGACGCCGCGCGGACGCACCGCGCCGTAGTTGCGGACGTTGCCGCTGTCCATGACGACGATCATCGGGACGGCCTTGCCGGAGGCGATCAGGTTGTCCATGATGTCCGCCATGCGGCCCTGTTCCTCCCAGCCGGATTCATCCTCGCCGCCGCCGTGGAGCAGATACAGCACGGGGAAGCGCTTTTCGGGATCGGTCTCGTATTCGGCGGGCGTGTACACGCGGCAGTGGCGGTCCAGGCCGTTCATCTCGGACCAGTAACGGCAATGGCGCACCTGGCCGTGCCTGATGTCCTTGTTGAAGTGGTAGTAGGCGGCCTCGGCCTCATCCTCGGGGATCTCGATGCCGGACATCTCGGTGCTGCATCCGTAGAACGCCTCGCTGCCGTAATCGAACGCCTTGTTGCCGTCCACGGTGTAGCTGAAATAGTGGAAGCCCTCCACCAGCGGATCCGTGGTGACGGACCACCAGCCGCTCTGGTCCTTCTTCAGCTCGTAGGTCTTGCCTTCCTGCGAGATGGTGACCTTCTGCGCGCCCGGAGCCTGCATGCGGAAGAACGCCTGTTTGGTCTTCGGGTTGACCGCCGGGAATTCGGAGTTGTAGATGTTCGTTTCCGCCGGGACGAATCCTTCGGGGAGCGCGGAACGGGCCGGGCCGCCGAAACCGCCGAAGCCGCCGCCGAACTGGGCGAAAGCAGCCGTCGTGAGCAGAATCGCTCCGGCCGCGATGCAGGTCTTTTTCATTTCCATGGTGAAAATCCTTGTGTTTTTGAGGTTAGTTTGTTGTCGGGATGAAAAGTTTTTCCAGTAAAGTACAGCAAAAGCATGTTTTTGTCAATCCCGCGAACGCGGTTTTTACGAAAAAACACATGCTTTTCGCGTTTTGTGCATGAACAGGGCTTGTAGGAAAGACGAACTAAACAGTTTTTCAGTGTTTTTCCGTCAGGCTGTCCAGCACGGATTGAGCTCCGGCACGGACGCTTTCGATCAGTTCCGGTGGTTCGAGCGGGATTGCCTGCCCTTTCTGCGACAGGATCCACGGCACGATGACCTCGCCGGGCACTTCGGGGATATGGAACAGCCAACCGTCGGCGGTCTTTTTGATCTTCTGCCTCGAATGCATGCGGTTGGCCTTCGCGAATTTCACCGCGTCGCCCGTCAGCCGGATCTTCACGTCGTGAAGCTTCTCGTAGCTCACGATGCTGTCGAGCGTGACGGAGTCGATGATGGCGCTGTCCGGCGTGAACGTCTCTTTCCGCAGGGTCGCGTTCCGGATGCGGTTGATCACGAACGTCCGAGGCGCATTCCGCAGGTGGCAGAACGCCTTGATGCGCCATTCGTGCTGGTACAGGAACAGCACGTGCGGATCGACCTCGCGTTCCTTCACGCCGCCAGTCTGGTCGTCATAAAGGATGCGAAGGCGGCGGTGCGTCTGCCACGCTTCGAACACGGTCGAAAAGACCGAGGCATTTTCCGCCACGCCCCCCTCGGCGAATACCTTCAGCGAACGGATGAGCGTCTTCTCCAGAAATTCCGGGCTGTTCCCTTTCAGCAGCTCGTCCACGGATTTCGTGATGCGTGCCCGGACCGGATTCGGGAACACCTCCTCGGCGATGCGACCGCCGAGGATGAGCGCGAGCATGACGGATTCCGACAGATTCGCCGGGCAGTTGAACTCCCATTGAGGGTCCTCGAGGTAATAGATCTTCTGCCGCCGATCGAACCGGACCGGGCAGTCGAAATCGCTCCGGAGCAGGTCGATGTCGCGGTACACCGTGCGCAGGCTGTATTTCGCCCGGATCGTCTTCCCCTCCGCAAGCTCAATCTCGCGGTATTCGTTCAGGAGATTCTGCGCCGTCGGACAGCTGTTTTTCTTCAGAAGCGACGCGATGCGCGCCAGACGGATGATCTGCGCACGGGGCGGCATTTTGCGGCCCTTCATCTTCGACGGTATTCCCCTGCGTGTACGGGAAATCGTTTTTTGAGGCGTTTTCTTGTTCATTGAATCTGACTCCCGGTATTTTGACTGACACTCCTTAACAGTATCACAGAATACCGGAAAGTCAAACTGAAAAGTATATTCCCTCTTTGTATTTTTGCGTTAAGAACAGGGTAAAAGGCCGAAAAACGACGCTCCAGGCGGAACGGATGCTTTTTTCCCGGAAAAAAGGGTCCTCGACTTGATTTTTCCGGGAAAAGATGTATAGTAATGGTTACAGTTTTTCTTGATGGTCGCTTAGTTCAGTTGGTTAGAACGCATCCTTCACACGGATGAGGTCGAGAGTTCGAGTCTCCCAGCGACCACCATTTTTTTGTCTTCACGGCATCATCGTCCTCACGATGATGCTTTCTTCTTCTCTTCCTAAGTCCACCTCAATTCGAGGGTTACGGAATGAATAATCGCCCTTCTCTTTCTCCGCAGAGAATCCAATAAGTCGCACTTTCGTCTGAGCTCAGGGGCACTCCCGACCCAAATTCTCCGTTTTCGGCGGTTTCGAGATGGGGACTCGACCTCATCTAAAATAAGCTCAAACAGAGAATTGTGCGCTGTTTGGATTGAGCAGATTCTCTTCTCATCTTGACTTTCCCTCAAAAAAAGTTATACCATCACAAAAAAAGAAAACCGACACTTGCAAATAAAACACGTGGGATGTATATTAAGGTGAAATCAAGGAATTCCCGCCGAAAAACCGGCCTGATCATCCGGCTGATGCGTCCGGGCTTTCGCCTGCTGTTTCCGAGTTTGAAATGATGTTCCAACCGAAACGTCGCCTCACAAGGCTTTTACTTTCAACCCTTTTGTTATAGGAAAACCGAGTATGAAATTCTCCGCCTTCTGTTTCGTTCTCGCGGCTGCTTTCGCAGCCGTATCCGTTTCATCCTTTGCTGCCGATCCCGCAGCCGAGCTTGCCAATGCGCCTGTCCGTTTCCGCCCGAACATGACGCCGGCCGACCAGCCCATGCCGGACGGGTTCGTTCCGTCCGATACCAACGTGTTTTGTGCGCAGTATCCTGCCGTGAACGTCAAGACGAAAGAGGCGATTTTCAAACTGAACGCACCCGGCGCCCGTTCCGTCACGCTGAACATGTGCGGAACGCGTTACAATCTCGAGCGCGGTGCGGACGGGCTGTGGCAGGTGAAGACGAAACCGCTCATTGTCGGGTTCCATTACTACAAGTTCAACGTGGACGGGAATGAAGTCTTCGATCCCGGTACAAAGGCATTTTTCGGCAGCAACGCAATGCAGTCGGGGATCGAGGTCCCGGAGGATCCGGACGATGCGGCCTATTACCAGTTCGACAAGAATGTTCCTCACGGACAGATCCGCCGTTGCAAATACTGGTCCGAGATGAACGGAATGGAACGTGTTTGCAACGTCTATACCCCCGCGGAGTACGACAAAAACCCGGACAAAAGATATCCCGTTCTCTATCTCATGCACGGCTGGGGCGAGGATGAAACCGGCTGGCCGAATCAGGGGCATGCCGATTACATTATGGACAACCTGATCGCGGCCGGAAAAGCGGTTCCGATGATTGTCGTGATGGACTGCGGCGATATCAAGAAGGGACCGACGGTCCGGCCCGCCGATGTGGATGTCCTCCAGATTTTCGTCAAAGAACTCATTCCTTTCATTGATTCGACGTTCCGCACCAAGACCGACAGCCTCAACCGTGCCATGGCCGGTCTTTCCCGCGGTTCCGGACAGACCTGGCTGACCGTCCGTGCCAACCTCGATACATACGCGTGGCTTGGATGTTTCAGCGACAACTTCATCATTTACGATTCCGGGTATTCCGAGAACGGCAGATTCCATGATTCCGAAAAGCCGGAATACAAAGAAAAGCTCAAACTGATTTTTGTCAGTCACGGGTCCGCGGAGAATCCGGCAATTCCCCGCACCATGGTCGAACTCATGAAAAGTCACGGACTCAATGCGGTCTTCTATGAACCCCAGGGTACGGCGCATGAATGGCTGACCTGGCGCAGAAGCCTCCGCGAGTTTGTGCCCCTGATCTTCAAGTAAGGGCACGGCCTTTCATTGGCGACAAATTGATAAAGGGTATCTCTATTGATTCGATCTAGTGGATTTTCAGCAGACAGGCAAACAAGATGACGCAAGAAGATTTGAGCGTGGCTGCCTGAAGGTAACCACCGAAAATCTTCCCAATCGGGATTTGCCCAGATGCAAAAAGCCGTCGAATCCCACTTAATAGAGATGCCCTGAACTCAATCCTGGGGGACAAAATGACAGATTCAAACAATCGCGAAACAGTAAAGTGTCTCCTTTTTTTCATCATTTTTGGAGCCGGTATTTTTCTTGTTGCCAGTGCGATTAATTCAAACGGCGCCAGGATTCATCTCGTTGGAAAAGTGACGGATATGAATAACCGGGAACTGGAAGATGTTACATTAGATCTTGATTTCAGCCGTCCCAAAAGATTTTGGTCTCAAATCTGAACATATAAGGGAAACTAGAAAAATAAACGGCAGTTTTACGATAGAGAAAAGCCGCTACACGAGTGTTTCCATATCGTTTGATAAAGATGGCTATCGCACAGAAAATATAACATTTTACACATCTGAAGCAGCAAATACTCCCAAGTCGGCGATTCAGGAAAACTGCCATATTAAGCTGAGGGAAATCGGGACTTTGGCTGCATTAGTGAAAGGGGACGCCCATCTTGAATATGATGAAGAGCGGCAGCTCCTGACAGTTTTCGACCTTTCTGAAATTGCAGATGGATATTTGAAAAAAAAGGAACTGAAGTTGGGAGAAGCAATTCCACTTAAAAAGTATCTTCGTCTTGATTTCGAGCGTGACAACCAAGGTGAAATCATTTTGGAAAAACGAACCCTTATCAAGATAGTACTGTTCCCATTAATTTTTACCTGCGTTTCATTTCCTCCGATCCGGACGATGGCCTCGTTCTAGCTGGCACGAACGGGCGGGACAAGGTTGATATCACTGATATAACTTGGCTCACCCAGGCACCGGAAGGTGAATATGCCGCAAAGAAGCTCAAAATCCCGTTCAAAGATAGGAATACACAATATTTCTTTTATATTAAGTGTGGTAAAAATTATGGAAAAGGGGTTATTACAACCACAATGTTTAACAATAGCAATAATAACAATTATATATATTCCAGATTGTTTGTAAAATTATATATCAACAAGAATCAAAATGATCTGAATGTTAACTCTTATTAATTCTCTTTTTAATATACTCTATTGAGGGGAACGAAGATGGCAGACCACACCTACGAAGTCACAAATATCGACAAGACCGAGCCTGCGCTCTTTTTCTGCCGGCATCGACAATCTCCGGCGGCTCAATGGGCGCGGCCTTGCCATGCATCCTCACGGACGCCAACCGGTTTCCGTCGGCATGGAGGTCATACGGGCGACACTGCCACCTCATCCTTCCTCCGTGCGTGTCTCAAGATCGCGGGGATTGAAACCTCGTTGGTGTGCTCAGGTCCAACGGGTTCACGGCAGAAATACCATTTCATCCCAGCCCGGCGGATTGCCACGACAGTGGCTTCCCGGTCATTCAGGTCGGAGCGGGTATCCATGGCTAGAAGAAAAACAAGGCGTAAAATAAAATCGCATCCTGACAAACACTACGGCAAAACGGTCAACGCCATGACTGTCGCCCAGCCCCTCGTCGCGCTCAAAAACAACAAAATAGCAAACCGGTTTTTCGGGGTTGAAAAAAACGCTGATCCAGCAGAAACTGTTCGAACGAAGTCAACTCGCTCCTGTCCCGTTTTCGCAAACCCAAACCGGACACAACATGGGCGGTTTTCCAGTGAATGTTATGATCGCGCCGGATCAGTTCCCCAGCAACCGGTACGCTCATCGGCGCTTTTATCTTTGGATTAATCCAGCACAAGAATTAAATATATGGACCAGTTTTGTTGTTTTTCACTCAATCCATAGTTTAAAAATATCATGATTTTTTATGCGGATTGATTTGACAAACAGTAAAACGTGCCATATATTAAACACGGAGGTTATGGAATTATGGCATTGCGAGAAAAACAAATATCGGTGTATCTGATTGAAAATTTAAAAAAGGTTTTTGAAAAGCATCATCTGGCCGGATCGTTCATAACAGAACCGATGATCTTTGCAAATAGGCCTTATGATTGTATTTTCAAAACACAATCGGGAATTACCCTGTATATTGTTATAACATCCGCTGTTTCAGTCAAAACGGCGGAAAGGTACGATGCGTTATCGAAGAAACTGGACATTGAAAATCAAAGAATTCTGCTGGTTTCATTTCAGATTCCACAGATGTTAATCGAACAATTTGACGGTTCCAGGCTCAATTTCTACTCTCCCGAAGGTTCTTCAAAGATAGAATTCCCGTCTTTTTGTTACATTGTTTCAATTTTGGGCAAAAAGAAAGGTGTGGCTCGAAACAGCGGAACGGTTTTTGTGGGGAAAGCCAGCTCTTTGCCTCGGCTCTTTCTGGCAGAGCCGCGACGGAAATGGACACAGGGAGAACTCTCGGATGCCGCCGGTGTCACACGCGGCTATGTTTCGATGGTCTTGAAAAAAATGCTCCAAGAGGAATACATTGCCTTAAGTAATGGCAAATATGAATTGACTGCGCCTGATAAGATGCTGAATGACTGGTCTGCTGTTTATCGTTTTGCCCGATACATCAAGCGTCAGATGTTCGCCATGCACTTCACCAACTACGATGATGGTCTGAGAAAACTGAACGGAATATTGACGGATCGGAAGATAAAATTCGCATACATGGGCCCTGCGGGGGCATATTTGCGTGAGCCATATATGAAACAGGACATGCTCACGGCATACGTTCAGGAGATGCCGGAAGAGTGTATGGATTTGTTCCCAGTGGAAAACGGGGGAAATGTTGTTCTGTACATTCCGCAGTCAGAGCGAATTTTCATCGGAGAGCAGAAAGTCAATGATTATCCGGTCGTTTCAGATGTCCAATTGTACCTGGATTTGAAAAAAATGCCCGGACGCAATGAAGATCAGGCGGAATACTTGCGACAAAATAAAATGTTTTGGGAGTGATCATGCCGAACACCAGCACCTCTTTTCGCGATTACAACGATTCTTTCACACAAAAGGTGGAGAACGCGCTGTTGGATGTGTGGGCTCTTATGGGGGCATATAGAGACGACCTGGTCCTGATTGGCGGCCTTGCTCCGCGCTATATTACGGCTCCGCAGAACACACGTGATTATTCGCTGACACGTCACTGCGGAACAATGGATATCGATTTGGGTGTTTCCATTGCGGTTTCCAATCAGCCCCGTTACAAAGAGATCATTGACATTCTGAAACAAGCCGGGTTCCAAAATGCTGTGAATGACAGAGGAAATCTCAAGCATCACTCTTTTGTGAAAGAGGAGGATGGAGAAAAGATTGTCATTGACTTTTTAACCACAGAATATGACGGACCTGATGATTCCAGAATGCATCAGATTTCCGAGGATATATCTGCGATTCAGACATTGGGACTTGGATTGGGGTTTATCAATCCGCTCAAATGTCATGTCTCCCGGATTTTTCCAGATGGAACGATAGCAGAGGAAATCATCAATGTTTGCCGCCCAGTTGCTTATATTGTTTTGAAAGCCCTTGCTTTTGACAATCGGCGTAAAGACAAGGATGTTTATGATCTGATCTTTGTTTTGGAAAACTATAAGTCAGGGGTTGATTCCGTCATTGCAGAAATCCTTCAGAAAGACCTTCAGGCAGATTCATTTTCAAAGGCGATCGAATGTCTGGAACGGCACTTCCGGGATTTAAATCAAATTGGACCGAGAGCATACGCCAAATTTATGGGCAATTCAACCCTCCAACCGCAAGCATATGCCATCGTGCAGGAATTTTTGCAAAAAACAAAAAAACTTTTGAAGGAGAAGTGATATTTTGATTTATATTTATCCCCAAATACTTCTTCTTTTCAGCAAAAAGAATGCAGAACATCGTATCCGAGGGCAGCATATTTGGCAGCCGGATTAACCGCATGATGAGGATTCTCCGCGACATCGCCGTGGACACGCAGACGGACCACTTTCTGACTTGATGGTATCGCGAAACGCCGCAAAAGGATGTACCGGCGCTCAGGCGCGCCTCGGAGAATGCTTATTCCGGGCTGAATCATCTTTCTTTTGAACCGGCTTATTTGAACTGCACCCAGTCGACATGCATCAGAATGCCGTCGGGCATCGTAACGAAGAGATTGTGCACGCCCTTCAGCTGTTTCAGAACAGCGGCGGAGGCGTCCTGCCATTCGTCCTTTGCCACAATCGGGATTCTCGCGATCAGGTCGCCATCCACTGCGTCCGCATGAACCTCAATAGTCCCGCTTCCGCCAACGCGCGCAAAAACATGGACGATGGCGGCCGACAGGTCCTTTTCCCCGAAATCCACACGGTCGTATTCGATCCAGATCGGACGGCGGTAGTTGTCCTTGTTGCGGAACACCGTCTTCCATCCGGCGAACGGGTCTTCCGTGCGGTTGTATTCGACCCACACGTGATTGGAGTCACCGATGGCGGAGTAACGGTCGATCTGGATCCTGCTGGTCGCCGGCGTGATGCCCACGCCGCGCTGCGTCGGCATGATCTGCCGAATGGTCCCGTCCTCATTGAACGTCAGGTACTCCGCGCAGATGGAACGGTTCACATCGTGTTCGCGGCAGTAGTCGTTGTGGTGGTAGAAGAAATACCACTGGCCCTTGTACTCCACGACGGAGTGGTGATTGGTCCAGCAGTCCGTATTCTGTTCCATGATCTTGCCTTTGTATTCGAACGGTCCCATCGGGCTGTCGCCCATGCAGTAGCAGATGCACTCCGTCTGCCGTTCGCACCACGGGAACGAATAGTAGTATTTGCCGTTGCGCTTGAACATGAACGGGCCTTCCTTCAGGCCGTTTCTCGGCACATTGTGATTGACCGTGACAATCTCCGAATCCAGTTCAATCATATTGTCCTTGAGCCGCGCGACGACGAGGGCGTTGCCCTGCGCCTGCCAGGTCAGATACGGCGTGCCGTCGTCATCGATGAAGATGCACGGATCGATGCCGTTCACGCCGGGGATCGGTTTTTCCTGCGGCACATACGGGCCTTCGGGCTTGTCGGCGATCGCCACGCCGATCGCGTTGCGTCCGTCTTCCTTCTGGCGCGCAGGGAAATAGAAATAGTATTTTCCGTTTTTGCAATTGCAGTCGGGAGCCCACATGGAATAGCTTTTGCCGTCCACCCACGGGACTTTTTCCTGATCCACGATCACGCCGTGATCGGTCCAGTCGAACAGGTTTTCGGACGAATACACATGGTAGTCCGGCATGTTGAACCCCTTTTTATTCCGCGATCCCGCAGGCGCCGGAATATCATGAGACGGAAAAACGTACACTCTGCCGTTGAACACATGGGCGGACGGGTCGGCGGAGAACGCACCGGAAATCAGCGGATTCTCTGCGAATGCCGGAATAGCGATTGAGGTCGCAAACACTGCGATACAGATGTTTTTAACGAGTTTCATGGTTTGAGCCTTCCTGTTTGAAAATGGTTGTGTTTCTTATGGCTTTTTCAAAAAAGAAAAGCCCTGTGGGAGCAGGCCGATTCTTTGCGGAATCCCCCGATTGCCACTAATATACATCCGCCATCTTTGGTTTGCAAGCACCGGATCATGCAGTTTTTTATGAATCACGATAAAAAACTGCCGGACATCCCGTCCATCCGTGAGGAAGGCGGAAATATCCGGCAGAATTCAGTACGGGCTTAGGGTTTGCCCGTTATCCGTTATTTTTTGTCAATGTAGACGACGATCTTGCCATTCTCCTTGCCCGGGATGACCTTCATGCGAAGGGTTCCGGTAACCTTGGTGCCGACGCCGAGCTTCGTGAGCGGGACGTCAAGAGTGGCCTTCGGATTGTCCTCGTTGGAAATGAGTTCCTTCTCGGTCAGCTCGCCTCTCCAGAGATTGGGGCCATAGGAGTGGGTGAGGTTCCAGTTGCCGGGCGTGATGTCTTCGAACACGTATTCATCGACGCCTTCCTTGAGCATTACGATCGTGTTGCCGGCCTGATTGTAGCTGGAGAAGCCGCCCATTCCGCCGCCACGGCCGCCGCCGAGCTGGAGTTCAGCGCCTGTGCCGATGGTGGCGAGGGGGTTCTCGCGATACTGCGGAAGTCCGCTGGAGAACGCCTCGACCTCGAAGTAGTACTTCTCGGGAGCGGTGTTCAGGCTGTGCATGTAGAGCTTGTTGTCGCCGTAGACGATGTAGCTGTTGTAGAGCTTGTTCGGCTCGATGCCGTAGCGCACCACGTATCCGTCCGCGCCTTCCACGGGCGTCCAGAGGAGGTTGGCTTCGCGGAGGTCATCGGGATTGCGGACGGCCTTGAAGTCCGTGACCTTCGTGGTCTTCATCTTGTCGGTGGTACCGAAGATGCGGAGATCCTTGATGGCGAAGAGAGAGTTGTCGTAGGTCGCGATGTTGGTGACCTTGACGTAACGGGCCTTCACCGGCTTTTCGAACTCGTTGTAGTCATGCTTGAGCTCGAGGTTGTTCTCGGGCTTGTCGATGACCGTGGTCCAGTTGGTGCCGTCGGTGGAGACTTCGACCTTGTAGCACTGGTAACGGGTATCGGGGCCGGTCGAGCGTCCGCCGCCGAACATACCGCCCATGCCGCCGCCGAAGCCGCCCATTCCGCCGCCGAATCCGCCCATGCCACCGGCAGGAGCGCCGCCAGCGCCCTGACCCTGCGGACGAGGACGATTCTGGCCGACCTGACCGCCGGCAGCACCGCCGGCAGGAGCGGCACCGCCGCCAAATCCACCGAAGCCGCCGGCAGGAGCAGCACCAGCGCCGGGAGCGCCGCCGCCAAAGCCGCCGAAACCACCGAAGCCACCGGCAGGAGCGCCACCAGCGGGAGCAGCACCGGCACCAGCGCCGGGAGCACCGCCGCCGAAGCCGCCGAAACCACCGAAGCCACCGGCAGGAGCGCCACCGGGAGCAGCACCAGCGCCGGGAGCACCGCCGCCGAAGCCGCCGAAACCACCGAAGCCACCGGCAGGAGCGCCACCAGCGGGAGCACCGCCGCCGAAGCCACCGAATCCGCCCATAGCACCCATGCCGCCAGCGCCACCGGCGCCCTGACCGGCAGGACGATTACCGCCGGTCGTCGCCTGCGGGGCTCTGACCTGGTCCCAGTTCAGCTGAATGGCATTGATGCTGGCCTCGCCGCCGAGGTCGACCATGAAGTATTCGCCGGGATTGCTCGTCTCGGCCGCCCAGCAGGTGAGGAAATCCTCGTCGAGGGCGTTGACCGCGGGATGGTTGGCCGCGGTGGAGGAGACTTCGGTGCGCTTCTTGTAGGAGAGAAGCTTCCAGTCGGTATAGTTGTCCGCGCCGCCGACCTTGCGGTCGTTCGGGAAATACTGCGGATAATCGCCATAGGCGGTATCGGAATACATCACGCCGTCCTTGTCCACGGCGGTCGGGAAGATCGCGAGTTCGGAGCCGCGTCCGTTTTCACCGTAGTGGGCCGGGATCATGCAGATGGTCCAGAGGTTGCCCTTCTTGTCGTGGAAGGTGCTGCCGTGTCCGGCGCCGACCTCGAATCCGCTGGTCTTGAACGTGAGCGGATTGTGTTCGGAGTAGACGAACGGTCCGGTGGGGCTGTCGGAGACGTACACGCCGTGGGAGTAGGAAATGAACTCAAGGCCGATGGCGGCGTACTGCAGGTAGTACTTGCCGTTGTGCTTGGTCATCCAGGGACCTTCGATCCAGGGAAACTCCTCGGGACCGTAGTCGCGACGTCCGCCGAAAATGGAGTAGATCACGTCCTCGGGCTTGCGCGCCTCGAAGCCGTGGTTCTTGATGTCGCTGAAGAACAGCGGAATGGGTTCGGCCTTTTCCTTGAAGGTCTTGGTGTCGAGTTCGACGACCTGGAACGGCATGATCTGCGACCAGCCGAAATACAGGTACAGACGGTCGCCGTCGGCGAACAGGTTGGCGTCGCCGTAGCGGTCGCTGCTGAGCTCGCCGATCTTCTCCCAGGTACCGGCCTTGGGGTCGATCGCCTTGTAGACGTTGCGGTTGTTCATCGAGCAGCCGATGAGCTCGCCCTGGAACTCCACGACGGAGACGACGCCGGCGGGATAGTTGGGGGCGTCAACATAGGTCCAGTTCTGGAAATCCGGGGAGTACCAGTAGCCTCTGCGATGCGAGACGAACAGATAGTAGTCGTCCTTGTAGATGAGGACGACAGGCTCGCCGCCGCGGACGCCGCGCTCATGTCCGACGAGGACGTCGAGGGGGTTTGCGAAGGTGTGTTTCGGCTTCGTCGACGTCTGCGCGTACGCCGTAAGGCCGAGAGAGAGGGCGCCTGTCATTGCAAGCGCGATCAGCAGTTTGGAATGTTTCATTTGAGAACCTCTATCAATTCGTTTTTTGATTGAGAAATTGGTTGTTTTCGAGGCAGAATCGCCGGGTGCGAATCTTTATTTGCCATACAGTAAGCCTTTTTTCTGTTTTTTTCAAGGCTGTTTTATGAGAAAAAATGTATTTTCTATGTTATTTTCTGAAAGAATTCTCCCATTTCCGCAGGAAGAAACACAAGGAATAAACACATCCGATGTTTTTTTGAGGGAAGGACCGAACAACTTTTTGAAATGACCATGTCAATTATTCACAAAAGTTGTTTGATTTCATACTGAATCCGTGTTACATTAATATGTCTTCTGCAGTGCTGTTTCCTGATGCAAATGAACTGGAATTGAAGCACAAACCGAACCCGAAACGCTGTCAGCCATGCAAAGGATAGACCGATGAAAGAAAGACAGGAAGCCATCAAACGCTACATCGAACGCAAAAGCGACGTAACCCTGGCCGAGCTTACCAGGGAGTTTTCCGACTGGTCGGAGATGACGATTCGCCGCGACCTGGAGTTTCTGGAACAGAGACGGTTCCTGATCCGCACGAAACGCGGCGCGCGCATCATGCCGACGAGCTATGAGGTGAGCGTGGGCATGTACGGCGAACGCGAGAAGCGCAACTGCGACCTGAAACAGGAGATCGCGGCAAAGGCGGCAGCGCTGGTCGAGACCGACATCAGCATGTACCTCGACGCCGGATCGACCGCGATGATGCTGGCGCGCGAGCTCCCGGACCGCAACCTGATCATCACGACGTCCGCGCCGAACATCGGGATCGAGATCGTGCTCAAGAAGAAGAATCCGACGGTCATCCTGCTCGGCGGTACGCTCCAGAGGAAAACGATCTCGACCTGCGGGCTCAATGTGCTGGACCAGCTCAAGACGCTGAATATCGACACGGCGTTCGTGTGCGCATCCGGGTATACCGACGCGACAGGATTTTCCGTTGGCGGCCAGCACGAATGTGTGCTGAAACGCGCGATCATCGCATCCGCGCGACGCGTGATCATGTTGATGGACAGCTCGAAACTGAACTCGATCCTGCCTTTCACGTTCGCCCAGCTCTCCGACATCGACACGATCGTGACGGATTCGAAAGCGCCGGAATCCATCAAGGCGGCGTTCCGGGCGGCGGGCGTTCACGTGCTCTGAGTTCAAACCAGACGGAAACGACAAAATATGTTGAGCGTAATCAGGATGCCCCAAATGGGCGTCTCCGACGAGAGCGCGATCCTGTCGAAATGGCTGGTCCGCGAAGGAGATCGTGTCCGGAAAGGACAGCCTGTTTTCTCCCTCGAAACCGATAAGGCGACATTTCAACATGAGGCGGAAACGGACGGTTTCCTCGTGCGTATCCTGACCGGAGAAGGCGAAGAAGCCGCGGTCGGGAGTCCAGTCGGCATTATATCCGATACCGGAGAATTCGATGAAGCCGAGCTGAAAGCGCTGCTGAAAGAAGCAACCGAGACCGGAAACAAGACTCAAGCACATATTCAAGCTGAAACAAACGGGCATGAAAAGGAAACGGATCAAGATGAAATACAGAACCGCTTTTCAGCTCAAGTTATGCAGAATACCGGACGGAAGATTTCGCCACGTGCGCGAAAGACGGCAGACGAGCTGGGAGTGGATTTAAGCACGATTCGTACAGGCAGCGGCCCGTGCGGGCGTATTCTTGAGCACGATGTGTTGAACGCCGTTCACAATGAAGCCGGACGGAAAAAAAACGGAATCTACTCCGGGCGTCCGCTGACGGTTGCCGACCGGGTCAACATAAGGTCGGCAGATGATAGGAATCCGGGGCTGACCGGATTTGTCAGCAAAATGTTTGATGCCCGGAATGTATTGGCAGAATGCACACCTCAAAACAAACTCATGCTCGGGATGGTGATCTGTCACGAACTGGCGCGGCTTCTGGTCAAAACGCCTGAGCTGAACGCGCGGCGTCATGGCGACAGAATCTATGAATACAATTCGGTGCATCTGCGTCTGAATGTGGAAACGTCATTCGGCACGCTGAAACCGGTCATCCGCTGTGCGGAAGCATACACGGCGGAAGAACTGGCTCTGCTGATGCACAACGCAACGGAACGCTGCAAACGGTTCACCTCGAAACCGCAGGAGTTTCAGGGGGGGACGTTCACGGTAGTGGATTTGAGCGGATATGGGGTGGATTCCTTCACGCCGGAGCTGACGCCGCCGGAACTCTGCTCGCTCGGAATCGGCGCTGTCACCATGCAGACACGCTTGAACGAACGAGGCGGAATCGAGGCGTATCCGGCAATCCGGCTGACGCTCGCCTATGACCGCGCGGGCATCGACTCGCTTCGGGCGGCAAAAATCCTGAACGAACTTGCACTTCAGCTCGAAAAAGACAAAACAAAACATTAACAATGAACTTCATATAAGGGCAAAAAACATGACATACGATCTTCTGATCCTCGGCGGAGGACCCGCAGGATTCCGGGCGGCGGAACGCGCCGGGCATTTCGGGCTGAACGCGGCGATCTTCGAGGGGAAAGCGTTGGGCGGCGTCTGCCTCAACGAGGGGTGCATCCCGACCAAGACGATGCTGTATTCCGCGAAGCTGTACGATTATGCGAAAGGCGGCTCGGAGAAATACGGCGTGACGGCAAAGGAGGCGGTACTGGACCATGCGTTCGTGGTGGCGCGCAAGGACAAGATCGTGAAGAAACTCGTCGCGGGCGTGGAAATGCAGATGAAGAAAGCCCACGCGAACGTCATCCGCGAAAACGGCGTGCTGGCGGGTAAAAACGAAGCGGGCGAGTTCATCATCGAAGCAGGCGGAGAAACGTTCGCCGGGAGAAACGTGCTGATTGCGACCGGATCCTCCGCCGCGGTCCCGCCGGTCCCCGGACTGAAGGAAGCGCTTGCGGACGGTTTTGCGGTCACGAACCGGGAAATCCTGTCGATGACCGAAATCCCGCCGAAACTCGTCGTGATGGGCGCGGGCGCAATCGGGCTGGAAATGGCATCGTATTTCAATTCCGCCGGTTCGGACGTAACGGTCGTCGAAATGCTTGACCGCATCGGCGGACGCATTGACCGCGACATCGCAGCGCTGCTCCAGCGAAACTACACTGCGCGCGGGGTCAAATTCCTGACCGGAAGCCGGATTCAGTCGGTCGAAGGCGGACATATCCGTGGCGTGAAGGCGAACGGCGACGAATTCGAGCTGGAAGCGGACAAGATCCTGGTCGCCGCCGGACGCAGGCCGAACACGCAGAATATCGGACTGGAATCGCTCGGAATCGAACTCGGCGCGAACGGCGGTATCCGCACGGACGAGAAGATGCAAACGAATGTGCCGGGCGTATTCGCCGCCGGGGATGCGAACGGCGTTTCCATGCTGGCGCACACGGCGTACCGTGAAGCCGAAGTCGCGGTGAACGTGATCCGCGGAATGAACGACACAATGCGCTACGACGCGATCCCGTCGGTCATCTACACGAACCCCGAAGCGGCGTCCGTCGGCGAGACCGAGGAGACCGCGACAGAAAAAGGCTTGAACGTAAAGACGGTCAAACTGCCGTTGCTTTTCAGCGGGCGGTATCAGGCGGAAAACGAGGGCGGAAACGGCATCATAAAACTGGTGCTGGACGAGGAAAAACGCATCCGCGGCGCGTGCATGCTCGGCAATCCGGCCTCCGAGATCATTCCGGCGATGGCCGTGGCGGTCGCACAGCGCATGACCGCCGCCGAACTCGCGCAGACGGTGTTTCCGCATCCGACCGTGGCGGAAGTCCTGCGCGACGCCGCCTTGATGGAACTCTGACACGGAGCGGACGCGATGCCGAAGACACAGATCATCCATCCCTCGGACCTGAGGCGGGCCGGGCAACTGGAAATGCCGGAGATCCCTCTGAACAGGTATAATAAAACCTTCGGGGAGGAACGGAAGGCGTTTTCGCCGGAGGAACTGAAGGATATTTACCTCGACATGCGGTACATCCGCGAGGTCGAGACCATGATCTACGGCGTCCGCACGGTCAAAAACTACAACGGGATCGAATACTGCTACACCGGCCCGGCGCATCTCTCCACCGGACAGGAGGCGGCGGCCGTCGGCATGGCGTTCACACTGAATCGCGACGACATCATCTTCGGCTCGCATCGGAGCCACGGCGAATTTCTGGCGCGTGGATTCCGCGCCATCCGCACGCTGGGCGAAGTCGAGCTTGATGAGAGCATGAAATCGCGACCGGACATCTTGCGCGTCGTGGAGCAGAACACAAAAAGCAGCAGCATCCGCGAACTCGCGACGGATTTCCTGCTCTACGGGTTCATCTGCGAGGTCTTCGGACGCGCGAACGGGTTCAACCGCGGACACGGAAACTCCATGCATGTCTTCTTCCCGCCGTTCGGCATCTACCCGAACAACGCCATCGTGGGCGGTTCGGCGGGAATCGCGGCGGGCGCGGCGCTGTACCGGAAAGCAACCCGGAGCGGAGGGATGGTCGTGTGCAATTTCGGGGACGGCGCGCTCGGACGCGGCCCGGTGTGGGAAGCCATGAACTTCGCCGCCATGGACCAGTTCAATCTGCTGTGGGAAGAGGGATACCGCGGCGGCCTGCCAATTATCTTCAACTGCATCAACAACTGCTACGGCATGGGCGGACAGACCTCGGGAGAGACGATGGCCTACGGATGCGCCGCCCGGGTGGCCGCCGGCGTGAATCCGGAAGCCATGCACGCGGAGCGGATCGACGGCTACAATCCGCTGGCCGTAATCGACGCCTTCCGCCGGAAACGCGCGCTCATCGAGGCGAACCGCGGCCCAATCTTCCTCGAAACGATCACGTATCGTTACGCGGGGCATTCCGCCACGGACGCGAATTCGTACCGTTCTCAGGAGGAGATCGAGGAATGGCGCAAGGCGGATTCGATTCTTGCATTGAGGCGGAATCTGGAGACCGCCGGACTTGTTTCCTCTGCTGAATTCGAGGCGATGGATGCTCGGATCATCGAACATGTTACGCGGCTCACACGTCTGGCGGCGGACACGTCAGTCTCGCCTCGCCCCGACCCGGTCCGTGAGCCCGACGCATTCCGCAAATACAATTTCTCGAACGGGCGAAGCGAGGCGCATCCGGCGGAAGTCGGGCGCGACGTCACGCAGCCGATCGAAGAGAACGTGAGGCGGAAGAAGCTCAAAGAGAAAACGAGGTTTTACCTGGACGCCGCAGGCAAGCCGGTTTCCAAGCTGAAGGCGTTCACGCTGCGGGACGCGCTGTTCGAAGCTGTCCTGAGCAGGGCATACGCCGACGACAAACTCATCATTTACGGCGAGGACAACCGTGACTGGGGCGGCGCATACGGCGTGTACACCGGACTGACCGAGGCCCTGCCCTATCACCGGCTGTTCAACGCCCCGATCTCCGAAGCGGCAATCGTCGGCACGGCGGTCGGCTGCGGGATGTGCGGCGGACACGTGCTGATCGAGCTCATGTACAGCGATTTCATCGGGTGCGCCGGGGACGAGGTGTTCAACCAGCTGTCGAAATGGCAGGCGATGTCGGCGGGCATGCTTCAGATGCCTGTGGTGCTGCGCGTCTCCGTTGGGGCGAAATACGGCGCCCAGCATGCACAGGACTGGACCGCACTCTGCACACATATCCCCGGACTGAAGGTCGTTTATCCGGTGACTCCGTACGACGCGAAGGGCATGCTGGCGGCGGCGCTCGCCGGGACCGATCCGGTCGTCTTCTTCGAAAGCCAGCGCCTGTACGACACGCCGGAGATGTTCCATGCGGACAGCGTGCCGGAGGAGGATTACGAGATCCCGCTCGGGACGCCCGACATAAAACGAGCAGGAGACGACCTCACGATCCTGACAATCGGCCCCGCGCTATATCCGGCGATGCAGGCGGCGGAACGCCTCGAACATGAATTCCGTCTCTCCGCCGAGGTCATCGACGCGCGGTCGCTCGTGCCGTTCAATTTCGAACTTGTCGTACAATCCGTGCGGAAAACCGGACGCATCCTGATCGTGTCGGACGCCTGCGAACGCGGTTCCTGGACGCAGACGCTTGCCGCCCGCATCGCGCGGTACTGTTTCGACGAATTGGACGCACCGCCCGTCGCAATCGGCGCGCCGAACGAAATCTCGCCGTGTCCCGAGCTGGAAAAGAGCTATTATCCGCAGCCGGACTGGATCCTGGACGCGGTCCACACGCTCATCCTGCCGCTGGACGGCTGCACGCCGCACATGGATTTCCGCGACGCGGAACTGATGCGGCAGGACCGTCTGGGAATCTGACGGCGGCTTTCTCCTTATCCACCGTCCCCCCCTTTTTCGCCGCTCAAATTCATGGTAAAACCGGACTATTTGACGGAACCGGGTGGAAAGTTCGGCGTTCATGGTGTATATTATATGCTCCAAAAAATTTTTGGAGCAACCGCAACCGTGCGTGTGTACGCACAAGGAGACAAGCATGAGAAAAGTCCTCATTCCCACCAAACTCGACAAGGTCGTTGAAAAAATCCTGAGCGAACACGGTTTCACCGTAGTCCAGAACCCGGACGTGCAGCTGGCCGATCTGGCCTCCGAAAACTCCGACGCATCCGCGATCATCGTCCGCAGCGAGAAGGTCACGCCCGAGATCATGGACGGACTGAAGGACCTGAAGCTCGTCGTCCGCGCCGGCGCCGGTTTCGACAACATCGACATCCGCCATGCCCGCAAGCTCGGCATCGACGTCATGAACACCCCGGGCGCGAACTCCAACGCGGTCGCCGAAGAAGTCATCGCCCTGATCCTCGCCGCCTACCGCAAGCTCGTCCCCGCCGACCAGTCCACCCGCGCCGGCAAATGGGAAAAGAAGAGCTTCATGGGCCGCGAACTGACCGGCAAGACCGTCGGCATCCTCGGCCTCGGCAACATCGGCCGCCTGCTCATCAAACGCCTCTCCGGCTTCGACGTGAAGATCCTCGCCTACGACCCGATCCTTTCCGCCGACCTGGCCGCCCACCTCGGCGCCCAGCTCTGCACGGTCGAGGAAGTCTTCGCGCAGTCCGACATCGTCTCCCTGCACATCCCGGAAAATGACAAGACCCGCGGCATGGTCAACGCCAAGCTGCTCGGCCTCATGAAGAAGGGCGCCATGCTCGTGAACTGCGCCCGCGCCGGCATCGTCGACGAGGAAGCCATCCGCGCTGCCAAGCAGGAAAAGGACCTCATCTTCTGCAACGACGTCTACGCGAAGGACGCCGCGGGCGACAAGACCGTGGCCGACATCGCCGACATCATGCTCCCGCACCTCGGCGCCAGCACGAAGGAAGCCAACTTCCTCGCCGCCAAGCGCGCCGCCGACCAGACCGTCGCCTACTTCGAGGACGGCGTGACCGCCTGCGTCGTGAACAAGGGCGTGCCGGACGGACTCGACGCGAACTACCAGAAGCTCGCCTCCGTGCTCGCCGGCCTCGGCGCAGCCTACCTGAACGGCCGCGCGATCTCCAAGATCGAGCTCAGCTGCTACGGCAAGCTCCACCAGTTCTCCAAGTGGATGATCGCCCCGGTCACCGCCGCCATCTGCCCGCCGTTCGACGCCTTCAGCGGCGCGGACGAGGCCCTGAAATACCTCGAATCCCGCGGCATCCAGTTCATCGTCCGCGAGGTCGACGAGAGCAAGCACTACGGCGAAGCCATCACGCTCGACTTCATCGCCGGAGCCGAACGCATCTCCATCCGCGGCACCATCGCCGAAGGCCGCCTCATGGTCTCCCGCATCAACTCGTTCGACGGCATCTACATCCATCCCGCCGGAAACTACCTCTTCGTCGAATACGAAGACGCCCCCGGCATCATCGGCAAGATCACCGGACTCCTCGGCCAGAACAACATCAACATCGCCGACGTCCGTGCACCGCACAGCCTCGAAAATTCCCGCTCGATCCTCGCGGTGAACGCCGAAAGCGCCGTTCCGGCCGACCTCGTCAAGGAGATCGCCGCCGCCGTCAACGCGATCAACGCCTTTACGTTCGACTGCTGATGGCCGAAACGCTCTGCGTCATTGCGCTCGGCGGAAATCTCGGGGACATCCCCGAAACCTTCCGCCGGGCTTGTGAAGCACTCTCCGACGCCGGATTCCGTATCCGGCGTTTTTCGTCTCTGCTCCGCACCGCCCCGCTCGGATGCGAGCCCGGTGCGCCGGAGTTCACGAACGCCGCGCTGTCAGGGTTTTGGGACGGTACGGCTTCCGACCTGCTCCGGGTTTGTCAGGTAATCGAGGCGGACAACGGGCGTCCGAACGACCACGTCCACCATGTGTCGCGGACGCTCGACCTCGACATCATTTCTTTCGGACGGGAGACGATTGATCTGCCGGAGTTGAAAGTCCCGCATCCCGAGGCGCCGAAACGCGATTTCGTGATGGTCCCGGTGCGCGAGATCGAACCGGACCTGGCCGACTGGCTGCTGGAACAGGCAAACGGCAAATAGACAATGTTTTCCGGCAAACTTTTCCGCTGAATTTTTTTCGTAAAAAAAGTTGTTTTCCACCTCGATTTTCTTGCAAAAATCATTTTTCAATCTATATTATAATCCCAAGATAATTCAAACAAACACGAAGCGGACGCCGGATTCCGGGAGATTTCCGCACAACATCATCGCAATCAGGAGTTGTCTCCATGTCACAAACCTCTGACCAGCCTGAAGAAAAGAAAGCCCCCGAAACCACGCAGGCGGCCCCCGCCGCTTCTGTCGCGGAAAATACGGTTGCCGCAGCAGCAAAGACCGACAACCTGGCTTTCACCAATCCTGATGAATACAAGCACAAGCACGGCGAACACAAAGACGGTGAGCATAAGCATCACCACCATCACCACCATCATCACCACCGCCACTTCCACATTCTCAATTTGTCCCCCTCGGGGATCCTCGAAAACCTCAAGTTGCTTTTCAAGTCCATTTACGCATACCCTTATATCTTCCTCTTCCTGTCGCTCATTTTCCTGTTCGTCATGAACTCCGGAATCGTGCTCTCCCAGCTCAACGCCCACAAGGGCAGCTTCTCTAATGTCGAAACGTTCTACCGCTGGCAGGAGTATCTGGTCATGAACAAGGCGGTCCTGATCCGCATTCCATTCCAGATCACGCTCGTGGTAGCCGTCGGCATCCTGCTTTTCCTGATGCAGCAGGCGGAACGCCACTGGCAGCGCAACGTGCTGAAACTTCTCCCCGCGCTCGGCGCGGCGGCGATCTTCTCCATCCCGATGGGCGGCGGCAAAACCGCCGAGGAATTCGCGCAGAGCGCCTGCCGCGACTGCCTCCGCAACTACCATATCATCTGCATCGAATACGCGGAGCTCAACGACGGGGCGTTCCCGGCGGAGCTTCCCGAGAAACCGGCCCCCGCGGCGAAATACACCGCCGACCACTATGTCTACCACGGCAGAGGCAAAAAAGCAAGCGACGAGCCGTTTGTTCTGGTCGAAGACAAGGACCTCAACCATATCGGCAACTACCGTTATGCGATCCGCAACGACGGCGTGATGCTCGTTTCGAGATACGGCGGCCTGTACGAAGAATACAAGGGCAAAGGCAAAAAACAGCCCTGACCGCCTGAACCGAAGCGGGGAAGCGTTCGAGGGGATGAGATGAGCAACACACTGATCGCATTGGCGGCGCTTGCCGTGCTTGCGGGGGCGCTTCTCGTCGAAAGCATCGCCACATGCCAGTTCATCATCCCGGACCGGGTAAAACGTGCCTCGGAAGGCATGAACCGCCTGCTTCTGCTGATTCCCGCGCTCGCCGTTCCAGTGTTCGCCGTGTTGTTCCTGTTCGTGCTGAAGGGACGGTTCTACGAACGCCTGTGCCACGCGACGTTCCTGCTCGCGCTCTGGCTCTATGCCGCCCGGTATTGCTGGTTTCTGCTCGCTTATCACAAATCCTTTCTTTCACTGAGTTCTGTCTACTACCACCTTTTCTTTATCCTTTGTCTTCCGATAGTAGCGATTGACCTGACGCCGCTTGACAGGTATGTGGAAACGGTCTATCCTCTCCTGGGACCCGCGTCGATCCTCGCCGGAGCCGGGCTTCTGCTCGTCTTCTATGTCGCCGCGTTCTTCACGACCTGCGCGAACAAAACGAACGTTTCAGAACCGTTCAACTGGCCATTGTGGTTTAATATATTGGGGATAGTGGTGTCTATCCTGGTCATTCTGGTGGGCGTCATCTATCGGCTGGTCTGGTGATTGTAAGATAGATTCCCCGGACCGGACCGCCTGACAATCAGGACTCCGGCTCTCAATTCCATCCTTTTCTCTCTTTTTTCTTGATTCGGCTTGACTTTTTCACATGATGACGTATAGTATTTAAGAAACGATACGTCATGAGGTGATCCATGGAAACTGCGAAACTGACCCTGCGCCCGACAAAAGAAGTGATCGAACTCGCCCGCAAGATGGCAAAGGAGGACAACACCAGCATCACGCAGATGTTCTCCTCGTTCATCCTCTCCAGAAACAAACAGAAAAACAAACGGAAAGAGATTCCGGCGGGACCTCTGACCGAGTCCCTGATCGGGATCGTCAAAGTGCCCGCGGACTGGGATTACAAGAGCGAGATGGAAGATATCCTCAACGAAAAATACGGGCTGAAATCATGAGGATATTCCTTGACACCAATATCCTCCTGGATGTCCTGCTGGACCGGAAGCCGTTCTGCGAAACATCGTCAAAACTCTGGCGGCTCGCGGAATGCGGAAGACTAGAAGCGGTCATATCCGCGATCAGCTTCAACAACGTCTTCTATATCGTGCGCAAATACGCCGGAAAAGAGGCGGCGCAGAGGACCGTTGAAGTGATGAACGTCAATTTCTCGGTGTTCCCGTTGACGCAGGACATCATCGGCCGGGCGATCGCGGCAAAACTGCCGGACTTCGAGGACTCCATCCAGTTTTTCTCCGCGGTCGCTTGTGAAGCCGACTATATTATCACGCGAAACGCCAAAGACTTCCCGCAGGAGAGCATTCCGGTCCTTTCCCCGGCGGCATTCCTCGGTCTGAAGAGCCTTTCCTGACGGCAACCGATCCAGGGCAGTCGTCTTTTTCCCGATTTTTCGGCTGAATCCTGTTTGAAAAAGCATTTCCGGCGTGTATATTAGGTTTTGAAAACGCATACGCGCCCGGACGGGCACGCCCTCACAGGGGCAACCGCGCCGGAGCGCACGATCTTTCACCCCACCCCGACAGGATACAACCAACCATGAAGCTGAAAACCATGCTGAAGACTCTTTTCTGCTGTGCCGGAATGGCCGCACCGTTCCTCTCCGCCTGTGCCGCGACGCACGAACCGCACCAATTCGAAGCGGGCGACAAAGCGTTCCTGCTGGACGGCAAGCCGTTCCTGGTCCGGGCGGGCGAGCTGCACTATTCGCGCATCCCGCGCGCGTACTGGGACCACCGCATCAAGATGACCAAGGCGCTCGGGATGAACACCATCTGCATCTATCTCTTCTGGAACTACCACGAGATGGAGAAGGACAAGTTCGATTTCGAGGGCGAAAAGGACATCGTCGAGTTCGTGAAACTGATCCAGGAGAACGGCATGTACTGCATCCTGCGGCCCGGCCCGTACTCCTGCGCCGAGTGGGAAATGGGCGGCCTGCCCTGGTGGCTGCTGAAGAAGGACGACCTGAAAATCCGCACGTTCAAGGACGAGCTCTTCAAGGAACAGACGAAGGAATGGCTGACCGAGGTCGGCAAGCGGCTCGCGCCGTACCAGATCCAGAACGGCGGCCCGATCATCCTCGTGCAGGTCGAAAACGAATACGCGTGCTTCGGGAACGACGGCAGCTACATGGAGGGCGTGCGCGACACGCTCCGCGAGTCCGGATTCGACAAGGTCACGCTCATGCGCTGCGACTGGGGCTCCAACTTCAACAACTACAAGGTCGACGGCGTGGTCCCGTGCATCAACTTCGGCGCCGGATCCAACGTCGACAACGAATTCCGCAACCTCAAACGCCAGTTCCCGAACAACCCGCTCATGTGCAGCGAATACTGGACCGGCTGGTTCGACCACTGGGGCAAGCCGCACGAGACGCGCGGCGTGAACACGTTCATCGGCAGCCTGAAGGACATGCTGGACCGCAATATCTCGTTCAGCCTGTACATGGCGCACGGCGGCACGACGTTCGGACAGTGGGGCGGAGCCAACGCGCCGCCGTACTCCTCGATGGTGGCGTCCTACGACTACAACGCGCCGATCACCGAGGCGGGCTGGACGACCGACAAATTCTTCGCCGTGCGCGACCTGCTGAAAAACTACCTGAACGAAGGCGAGACGCTCGCCGACGTCCCCGAGGCAAAGCCGCTCATCGAGATCCCGGCGCAGAACGTGGGCGCGGGCCGGCCCGCGCCGCTCTTCTCCGGCCTGGGGAAAGCCGTCGAATCCGAAGAGATCAAGCCGATGGAGGAATTCGACCTCGGCTACGGCATGATCCTGTACCGCACCACGCTCCCGGCGTCCGCATCCGGACAGCAGCTGAAGCTGACCGAACTTCACGACATCGCGCATTTCTTCCTCGACGGCAAGCCGCTGAAGAACATCCTCGACCGCCGCCTGAACCAGAACACCGTGAAGCTGCCGGCGTTCGATAAGGCCGTGCGGCTCGACATTCTGGTCGACAACAACGGCCGCGTGAACTACGGCGAGGCGATCATCGACCGCAAGGGCATCACGAAGTCCGTGGAAGTGATCGGCGCGGATGGCAAGGCGACCGCCCTGCGCGGCTGGCAGGTCTTCCGCATTCCGTTCGACTACGATTTCATGAAGGCCACCGCCGGGAAGTCCGGCACGGGCGAAGGCCCCGTGCTCTACAAGACCTCTATCAAGCTCGACGCCGTCGGCGACACGTTCCTCGACATGTCGAAGTTCGGCAAGGGCATGGTCTGGGTCAACGGACACAACCTCGGCCGTTACTGGAAGATCGGGCCGCAGCAGACGCTGTATCTGCCCGGCTGCTGGCTGAAGAAGGGCGACAACGAGGTCATCATCCTCGACACCATGCCCACGGACACGCCTGAATTCCGCGGCGTGAAGGAACCCGTGCTCGACCAGATCCAGTCCGATCTCTCGCTGAAGCACCGCCTGCCCGGCCAGAACCTCGACCTCTCCGGCGAGACGCCCGCGATCAAGGGCACGCTCCCGAACGCCGACGGCTGGCAGGCCGTCAAGTTTGACAAGCCGGTCCAGGGGCGTTACATCTGCCTCGAAGCGCTCAGCGAACAGGGCGGCAGCACGACCATGACGTCCGCTGCCGAGCTCATCGCGACCGGCGCCGACGGCAGGGACCTCAGCCGCATCGGCTGGAACATCGTCTACGCCGACAGCGAGGAGACCGACCGCGAGAACAACGGCGCGGAGAAACTGATCGACCAGCAGGAATCCACGTTCTGGCACTCCGAATGGAGCGCGAAGCAGACCCCGCTGCCGCATTCGGTCGTCATCGACATGGGCGAATCCAAGCTCGTCGGCGGGTTCCGCATCCTGCCGCGCACCGACCGCAATACCAACGGCAGAATCAAGGACTTCCGCTTCTTCGTGAAGGAAACGCCGTTCAAGTTCTGATTATGAGCGGGAAAGCGCGCGCGAAAAACAACCGCACGATCGTCCTGAGCGGCGAACAGAAAGCGCTTCTGGCGCGGGAGATCACGCCCGCGCCGGATGCCGCATTATCCCCGGGCGAGGCCGCGAACCGCGTGTTTCAGGGCGACTGCACGGCGGTCATGCCGCAGTTGCCGGAGGGTTTCGCCGCGATGGCGCTGCTCGACCCGCCGTACAACCTCACGAAGACTTTCAACCAATCGACCTTCCGGAGCCGTTCCGAGGACGCCTACCGCGACTATCTGGCGAGCTGGATGCCGCTCGTGAAGCGTCTGGTCCGGCCCGGCGGCGCTGTGTATCTGTGCTGCGACTGGAAATGCAGCGCCGCGTGCTTCGAGGTCCTGCGGAAACACTTCATCGTACGGAACCGCATCACCTGGCAGCGCGAAAAGGGACGCGCCGCGGAAACCAATTGGAAAAACGCCTGCGAGGACATCTGGTACGCCGTCGCGCCGCCCGAGGACGCGGCGATCTTCCACGCGGACGCCGTGCGCATGAAACGCAAGGTGATCGCGCCGTACCGCGAGAACGGCCGTCCGAAGGACTGGTCCGAGGAGGACGGCGGGAAATTCCGCCTCACCGGAGCCTCGAATTTCTGGGACGACGTCTCGGTGCCGTTCTGGTCGATGCCGGAAAACACCGACCACCCGGCGCAGAAACCCGAAAAGCTGATTGCGAAGCTCATCCTCGCCTCGACCGACCCCGGCGACATTGTGTTTGACCCGTTCTCCGGCAGCGGCACGACCGCCGTCACGGCAAAAAAACTCGGGCGGACGTTCACCGCCATCGAACAGGACCGAGACTACTGCTGTCTCGCGCTCGAACGCCTCCGCCGCGCGGACGCGGACAGGACGATCCAGGGCTACGAGGACGGCGTCTTCTGGGAACGCAACACACGGAGGACAAGTCCTCCACTGCAGTAGTGCCGTGCTACGCTACGGCACGGAAACCGTGTGAGGTAAAATCAGTTGCGCGGCTGGCCGTTTGAATTCAGGTCGCGGACGGTGAATGTGCCGTTGTCAAACGTGATCTCGCGCAGGATGTCTTTTTTCGTGAGGGAGCCGACGACGAGTTCGCCATAGCCGCGTGCGTCGAGATGCTGGAACGGCATGTGAATATGTCCCGCCACGGAGAGCGCGATCTTTCCGGCGTTCAACAGCGCTTCGGCGCGTTCATAGTGAATCAGACGGTGCCGGAACGACTTCAGTTTGTCGTTGCCGCGAAGCGGGAAATGCCCCACGCAGACCAGCGGACGCGGATCGTCTTTCGCCGCCTCGCGTTCCAGAAAGTCCGCCGTCTCCGGCATCATCTCGCCGCAGGACAGCACGGGCGTGAACGGGCGCGCGCAGTCGATTACGGCGAAGCGCAATTCAGGCGTTTCGTACACGCCGGGCAGCGTCATGGGACAGTGTTTCGTGAGTTCGGCGCGGAAATGTTCGAACGCCTCGCAACAGGCGCGGTCGCGCACATAGCGGTCGTGGTTGCCGGGCGAGAAAAGGATGGGCATGCCGGATTCGACCAGCGGACGGAGCTGCTTCAGCGCCGCCTCGAATTCGCGCGGATCGGACGTGCTGACGGCATCGCCCGTGAAGATCGCGAGGTCGGGCCGCAGGGAATCCAGGATCGTGCGGACGGCGGCGTCGACGCGTTCCATGCGGTAGGCGCCGTGCCGGCAGAACGTCGAGTTCATGAGCCCGAAGAAACGCTTGTCGAGCAGGGCGCGCGGCGAGAAGACCGCGTGTTCGTGGATGTCGGAGAAAAGGACGAACTTCGTGCTCATACGGCGGTCAGGGATTCGCCTTCAGCGCCTTCACGCTCCGGTAGAAAGCAAGCGCCTGTTTCGCCTCGGGGAGGAACTCGGTCCCGTTGAAGAGCGACACGGCGCGCGTCTGGTCGGCGATGGCCGCGTCGATGTCCAGCGCGAGGTAGGCGGCGCGCGCGGAAAACTCGCAGGAGAACGCCTCGGTGGTACCGCCCGTGCCCGCGTAGGCTTTCTTCACGGCGGCGGCGGCGGACACGACGTCCTGCACGGGGAGCCAGCCGAACGGAGCCTGTTCGAAGGAATAGGCGAGCAGGCGGGACAACGCGGTCGGGGACGCGGCGAAATCCCTGAACGCGGATTTGAGTTCGGCGGAGAACTTTTCCATCTCGCCGGTGCGTTCGTAGTAGCCGAGCAGGAGCAGACGCACGTCCGCGTTGTCCTTCACCTTCGCGGCGATGGCCTGCACGGCGGCGTTGTTCTCGCGGACGCGGCCCGTGCTCTCGTAGACGAACAGCTTCGCCTGGATCGCGATCTGGTCGTCGGGACGCAGCACGAGGATCTTGTCGGCGGTGGAGATGATGACGGAGGACAGCCCGGTCTGGATCGCGTTCTGGAGGTCCTTGTGCATGACCTCGAGCTTCAGCTGGGAATCGAAACTGAACTTGCCGGACTGGAGGTCCCTGATCACGTTTTCGAGTTCCTGCGGGACGCCCTTCCACACGATCTTGCCGTCGTCCGCCACGATGACGAACGGGATAACGACCTCGGTTCCGGCGAATTCCGGGTAGACGTCGCCGTGGTCGTCGCCGTAGACGGGCATGCGGAACTTCGAAAGCTCCAGCGCGGCGGTGCGCGTCTTGCTGGAACGGGAAATCGCGTAGAACGAGGCGGGTTTGTCCTTGTTTTCGAGCGACTGCTCGTAGATGGAATCGACCATGCGTAGGACGTCTTTCGCGCCGGGCAGCGCGGGGTCGAAGAACAGGAACACCTGAAGCGGGGCCGCGGTTTTCGGGACGGTCCCGGTCACGAGGGAGAGCTTGCCGAGGTCTTTTGCCGGAGTCACGATGCCGCCGACTTCCGCGGCGTAAAGGCCAGATGCGGACGCCAGCAGAAGCCCGGCGAGCACGGCTGTGAAGAATGCGTGTTTCATGCGTTGAAATCCCTTTCTGATTCGGTTGCCGGTTCAACGGATTCCGCCGCCTGCGCGGCGGCGTGCACGGTCTGCGCCTGGTCCGGATTGCCGTTTCCGCCGCGACGCCCTCCGCGATGCCCGCGGCGGCGTTTTATGTTCGTCGCGCCGGAGGAACGGACCGGGAGCGGGCAGCTGTCCTCGAAATCGGGGATGTGCCAGGCGACGATGTTCTGGATGATGGCGAATTCGCGCGCGCCGGGATAGCCCTTGCGGTCGGCGCAGGAATGCAGACGCCGGTGCGTTTTGAACCGGAGCTGCATGAGGAGGTTGTTCACGGCGTCGGACGTGGTGCGATGGGTCAGGACGAGCGGATGGAACAGCCGCAGGATGATGTGCCGGAGGTCGCTTTCGACGCCCAGGTAGTAGTCCCAGAGGCCGCCGCGTCCGGCCTGCCCGATCTCGGTCTCGGCGAACGGCAGCGCGACCATGGCGACCGCGGTGGAGAGACTGGCGCGGAAGATGCCGGACCGGATGCGTTCGCCGCGAAGCGCAAGAAGCTGGAGCGCGTAGTCCATCTCCGGCGTTTCGAAGACGGCGTCGAGGTCCGGCAGATAGTAGCGCAGAAACCCGTAGTCGTGGAACGCCTTCAGGATGGAGTCCGTGTAGGAATTGCGGAGGATCTTTTCGAGTTCGAGCGAGAGGCGCGACGGAGAGGCGTGGAGGATCAGCTCCAGCGAATCGCGCACGGCCCTACCCGTCTCCGACTCCATCGTGAACCCGTACTGGCCGACCAGTTTGATCGCGCGGAGCACGCGGACCGGGTCCTCCTCGAAGCGAAGCGACGGGTCGCCGATGGTGCGGACGATGCCGTCGCGGAGGTCGCTCACGCCGAGTCCGGTATGGTCGACCAACTTGTCGTCGATCGGGTCGTAGAAGATGGCGTTCACGGTGAAATCGCGGCGGAACGCGTCGTCGCGCGAGGTGCCGAACGCGTTGTCATGGAAGATCATGTTTTCCGGGGCGTTCTCGCAGCGTTTCGGGCGGTCGGCCTGGTCCTCCTGGTCGGGGCGCTTGCGGAACGTGCTGATCTCGGTGATGTCGCGTCCGCGGATGAGGTGGACCAGACGGAACCGCTTGCCGATGATGAGCGTGTGGCGGTCGCGGAAGACGCGTCGGACCTCCTCGGGCGTGGCGGCGGTGGAGACGTCGTAGTCCTTCGGCGTACGGTCGAGCAGGATGTCGCGGACCGCGCCGCCGACGAGATAGGTCTCGAATCCGGCGGAACGCAGGCGTCCGATGACATCGATGATATAGGGGTCGATTTTGTTTTTCAGGGATTTGGGCATACGGGGAACTAACAGGAGATCGGGGAGAAGTGTTTCTGGAGGATCGTGTCGACGCCGTCGAGCGACGGGTCGCGGTCCGGGTAGTCGGCGTTGAAGTGGAGGCCGCGGCTCTCCTTGCGGCTCATGGCGGAGTCGATGATGAGCTCGGCGACGGTGGCGAGGTTGCGGAGTTCGATCAGGTCCTTCGTGAGGTGGAAATCCCAGTAGTACTTGTCGATCTCGCGGCGGATGTTCACGATGCGGCTCTTGGCGCGTTCGAGGCGCTTGTTCGTACGGTAGATGCCGACGTAGTCCCACATGAACCTGCGGATCTCCTCCCAGTTGTGGGTGATCACGACCTGTTCGTCGGAGCTCGTGGCGTCGCCGCTGGACCACGGCGGGGCCTTGTGGTTGTCGAGGCCCTTGCGGAGGTCGTCGAGGTTCGCCATGATGTGCTCGGCGGCGTTCGCGGGGACCACGAGCGCCTCAAGGAGGCTGTTGCTGGCGAGGCGGTTCGCGCCGTGGAGGCCGGTGCAGGCGGTCTCGCCGACCGCGTACAGCCCGGGGATGCCCGTGTAGCCGTTCACGTCCGTCTTCACGCCGCCGCAGCTGAAATGCGCCGCCGGGACCACGGGGATGAGGTCGCGCGACATGTCGACGTCGGCTTCCAGGCACTTCGCGAAGATGTTCGGGAAGCGGCGCTGCAGGAACTCGCGGTCGTGATGCCGCATGTCGAGCCAGGCGCAGGTCTGGCCGGACCGTTTCAGTTCGTTGTCGATGGCGCGCGCCACGACGTCGCGCGGCGCCAGGCTCTTCATCGGGTGGTAGTCCTGCATGAACTCGACCGGCTCGCCGCCGTCGCGGGAGATTTTCAGCACGCCGCCCTCGCCCCGGAGCGCCTCGCTGATGAGGAACGACCGCACTTTCGGGTGGAACAGGATGGTCGGGTGGAACTGGTAGAACTCCATGTTCGCGATCCTGGCGAACGCACGGTAGCCCATGGCGACGCCCGCGCCGCAGGCGACGTCCGGGTTGCTGGTGTAGAGGTAGACCTTGCCGCAGCCGCCTGTGGCGAGCGTGGTGGAGAGGGCGGTGATCGCGACGACGGCGTTCTCGCGGCTGTCCAGCGCGTACGCGCCGATGCAGCGGTTTTCGCCCATCCAGCCCATGTGCCAGGTGCTGATGAGGTCGATCGCCACGTGGTATTCGAGCACGTGGATGTCCGGGTTGGCGCGGCAGGCGGCGATGAGGGAACGTTCGACCTCCTCGCCGGTGATGTCGCCGGCGTGGAGGATGCGGCGCTTGTGGTGGCCGCCCTCGCGTCCGAGGTCGAAATCGCTGTGTCCGGCCTCGGCGGGGGCCTTGCCCATCTCCTCGCGCGTGGTGAAGTGCGTGCCGATGTCGTTGATGAGCCACTTGATGCGCTCCGGGCCGCGCCGCACGATGTCCATGACGGCCTGCGGGCTGCACAGATGCGCCCCGGCCTCGAGCGTGTCGGCGAGGTGTTCCTCGAAGGTGTCGCCGACGTCGGTCACGCAGGCGATGCCGCCCTGCGCCATCTTCGAGTTGCAGTCGTCGATGGAGCTTTTCGTGATGATGCCGATGGATCCGGCGTGATGTTCCGCGAGCATGAGGGCGGTGGAAAGCCCCGCAAGACCGCTTCCTATGACCAGATGGTCGAAATAACATTCCTTGGCTGTCTGCATTTTTTTCGTCCAAAATCACAAAAGCGATTTTCAATTTCAATAAACACGATATAAATTACATTGTAAACCTGTTTTTTTCCAGTCTTTTTCACGCGAACTTTAAACAAAAGGCGATTTTTCATGAAAGAAAGCCGTTTTTCGATATATTTCCGCCCTTTCCGGGCCGACAGGGCGACGCCGGAGGAACTGGCGTTCCGCGTCTCGTGGAAGCGCACCGTGCGCGATCTGCTGGTGCTGGCGCTGACCGGCATGGCGCTGACCACGGCGTTCCCCGGGGTGAATTTCCAGCCCGCGGCATGGGTGTGCATCGCGCCGCTGCTGTGGCTCTGCGCGGACGTGTCGAAACGCCGCGCGTTCGCCTACGGCATGACGTGGGGATATTTCTGGAGCCTCACGAGCACGTTCTTCCTGCGTGAGATCAATATCGCGATCCCGTTCGTCTTCGGCGCGGTGCTGGGCGTCTTCATCGCGTTCTGGGCGATGCTGATCCCGGTCGTGTGCCGGAGTCTGCTGGTCCCGCCGGAGGTGCGCGTGCGCGGCGCGGCGGCGGTCGCGGCATATCCCCGATCCCAGGTGCGCGACGAGATCCTGGCAATGTTTACGCTGGCGGCGTGGTGGGTGATCCTGGAATGGATCCGGTCGTGGATCTTCACGGGATTCCCGTGGAACCTGCTGGCGGCGACGCAGTGGAAGAACCTGAACCTGATCCAGATCTGCGAATACACGGGCATCTACGGCCTGAGCTTCCTCGTCATCCTCGTCAACATCGCGCTCTTCTTCACGGCGAAGGACCTGCTGGCGGTCGCGCGCGGCGCGAAATACCGCCGTCCCTTCACGCTCTACGCGGCGCTCGCCATCGTCGCGGCGGCCGCGGTCTCCGGCATGGGCGTATGGAAGAAATACAACCGAATCTATGCGCCGGAGAACGTGACGGAATACAAGGTGGGCGTGGTGCAGCCGGACCTGTCGCAGCGGCGCGCCGGAGGTGAGGACAGCACGCGGGAAGCGCTGGACGTGTGTTCGCGTCTGTCCGAGGCGCTGATCGCCGACAAAAAGGCCGCGGAGGCCGTTTCCGCCGAATTCGATTCCATCCCCGTCGGGGAGCCCGCCCCGTCAACGCTCCAGCTGATCGTCTGGCCGGAGACCGCCGTCCCGACCGCCTACTACGGCGGCGCGCCGATCTGCACCGAGTACCGTTCCCGCGTGCGCCGCATGATCCGCGAAAGCGGCACGCCGTTCCTGGTCGGCACGCTCTCCTACGACAACATCCGCAGCAACACCGAGTTCGACATGTTCAATTCGGCGCTTCTGCTGAAGGAATCCCCCCTGACCGGCGGCAACATCAAGTACGACGCGGACACCGCGGGGCGTTACGACAAGGTCCACATCGTGCCGTTCGGCGAGTTCATCCCGCTGAACGACAGGTTCCCCGCCATCGGCAGGCTGGTCGGCATGGGCCGCAACCTCACACCGGGAAAGGCGTTCCGTCCGGTCGACCTCACGAAGGACGTGCGCGCCGGGATCATGATCTGCTACGAAGACGTGTTCGCCTACGCCGCGCGCGAACTGGTCCGCAACGGCGCGAACTTCCTGCTGGTCATCACGAACGACGCGTGGTACCCGACCAGCACGGAGCCGGAACAGCACTACGCGAACTCCGTCCTGCGCACGGTCGAGACGCGCCTGCCCATGCTCCGCTGCGGCAACTCCAACTACAGCGTGCTGATCGACCAGTTCGGACGCACCGTGGACAGCGTGACGAAGCGGATCGACCCGGTGACGGGCGACACCGAGCTGACGCCGTGGGAACAGAAAGCGGCCTCGGCGGTCATGACGGTGAGGGTGCCGAAAAATTACAGGCCGACCTTCTACGTGCGCTTCGGAAACGTGTTCGTGCTGGTGCTGTGGGTAATCTTCGCGGGCGGCATGGCGATGGTCCTGCGGAACAACTGGCTCTTCCGCAAGAAATCCGACACCCCTGAAAAGTAACGAGGGAAATCAGAGATTGTCCAGCAGCGCCGAGGCGTCGCGCAGGACCTGTTCCGGCGACTCGAAGCGGACGGCGTTCCAGCCGAGTCCGCGGGCGTGTTCGATGATCTCGACGCGGTCGTCGAAGAACACGAGCGGACGTCCGTAGCGGCGTTCGAAGGCGTCGAACATGACGCTGCCCTGAAGTTTGAACGCGCCCGCCTCGAAACTGTAGATGCCGCCCGTGACCAGGTGCACGAATTCGCAGTATTTGAAGACCTGGTCGAGGTGGATCGGGGAGATGTCGGACATGTACGAGAACCGCGCCCCTTTTGCGGCAAGCGCGCGGACCGTCTCCAGCATGCCGGGCATCGGGTCCCGGACGCCGCACCGCCAGGCATCGAGCAGATACTCCCGGGTACGGCGGTGCCCAGTGAAGTCTTCAAGCCGGTCCAGAAACTCCGGGACCGCGATGCGCCCGGTCTCCAGGGCCGCGCCGTGTTCCCACAGCCGTCCGACGCTCTCGCTGTCGCCCGGATCAAGGTCGAACCGGCGGTACATCTCGTCGAAATTCAGCTTCATGCTGACGTTTCCGATGTCGAGCGCGATCACGGGCGCGGAAATGTTTTTTGCCGTATCCGTACTCATGCGAGAGTCCCTTCCGCGATCCGGATGGTCAGCAGTTCCAGCGCGATGCGGGCGTTTCCGGCGGAGGACACGATGGCGCGGTTGGCGTCGACCAGCGCGCGGAACGCCAGCACGAGTTCGCGGTCGGTGAACCGCCGGGCGTTCTCCCACGCCTTGTACGCCCGGAACGGGTGCATGGAGAAAAGCGGGGACTTGACGGGCGGCGGCGACTGCTTGTAGCGCTCGTTCATGCGGTAGAAATAATCGGAGGAGGCGTCCTCGGGGATGCCGAGCTTGACGCCCTCGCATTTGACGGAGGCGAGGTTGCGGAATTCGCCCATGACGGAGTAGATCAGCACGATCTCCGGCTTGGACGCGCCCTTGTCCTGTTCCAGATGCTCCATGATGCTCGGGATCAGCTCCAGCGCCTTGCGGGAGTTGCGTTCCACGAGCGCGGACGAGAACGCCCAGGCGAGCGTTTCCGTGGCGCGGCTGCATACCTCGCGGCAGTCGGCGAACGTCACGACCGGCTTGTCTCCGGCGTAGGTCAGGAGCTTTTCGATCTCGGTGCCCAGGCGCGCCTCGTCGGCGCCGATGGTCTCGGCGAGGAACGACGCGGCGGCGTCCTCGATGCGCTTCCCGCGGTCCATCACGATGGACTGGATCCGGCGGATGAGCATCTTCGCGAAGCCCTTGGTCTTCGGGTCGGCCTTCTCGAACCATTCGAGCTTGCCGCCGGAGGCATCGCAGGCGGCTGAGGCAACCTTGTAGAACGCCTTGCGGCGGTCGAGTCCGGGGCCGTCGATCACGAGCGTGATGTCGGCGGGGATACCATCCTGGAGGAACGCCGCCAGACGGTCGAGCCGCGACGGTTTCTTCTTGGTCGAGGGCTCGGAGAACGCCTCGTCGAACTTCAGGAAATGCTTCAGCCAAACGATCTTCTCGCTGGAGAAGAACGCCGGGGAGTCCAGCGACAGCAGGAGTTTGTCCAAAACCTGGGGCGCTTTCTCGTTGTCCGAGTCGCCCCGGATGATCTCCAGCGACGGGTTGTCGTCCGGCGGGTCGCCGCAGAGCGCGCGCATCATCTCGTTGGCGCGCTCCTTGACCGCGTAGTCCTCGTTGCCGGAAATCAGGTAGAAAGCGCCCATGGGAGTCAGTCGATGCCGGGGATGAAGGTCTCTTTGCCGGTGAGGGAGGCGATGGTCTCCACGATCAGGTCGACCGCGGACTCCACGTCGCGCAGGTCGCAGATCTCGGCCGGGGTGTGCATGTAGCGGTTCGGGATGCTGATGAGCGCCGTGGCCACGCCGCCGCGCGTCATCTGGATGGCGGCGGTATCGGTGCCGCCCGTGGCGCGGTGGCCGGTGGTCATCTGGTACGGGATCTTATGCTTCGCGGCGGCCTTCAGGATGCGGTTCAGGAGCGGCGGATTGTTGTCGGCGTTGCGCTGGAGTTCCGCGCCCGCGCCGAGCTTGATGTCGCCGAGGAGTTCGGGCTTGATGCCGGGGACGTCCGTGGCGAATCCGACGTCGACCGCGATGGCGGCGTCCGGGTTCACGCCGAACGCACCGGTGATCGCGCCGCGGAGGCCGAGTTCCTCCTGCACGGTGCCGACGCACGCGACGCCGACCTTGATCTTGCGTTTGGAGAGCTGGCGGAAGGCTTCGGCGATGACGAACGCGCCGATCTTGTCGTCGAGGCTCTTCGAGTGGACGCAGGTCTTGCTGAGCATCTCGAAATTACGGGAGAACGCGACCGGATCGCCGACCCGGACGAGCTTCGCCGCGGCTTCCTTGTCCTCCGCGCCGATGTCGATCCAGAGGTCTTCGATCTTCGGGACGGCCTTGCGTTCGTCCGGGGTCTGCAGGTGGATCGGCTTGCGGCCAATCACGCCGGGGATGTGGCCCTTTTCGGTGAGGATCTCGACGCCGGTGCCGGGGAGCGTGAGCGGATCGATGCCGCCGACGGAACGGAAGGAGATCAGGCCCTGCGGCATGATGCTGACGACCTGGAATCCGATCTCGTCGTAGTGGCCGGACAGCATGAACTGGAATTTCGCGTCGGGATTGAGGCGCGCGATGGTGTTGCCGAGGACGTCCGTGCGGATGTCGTGCGCGAACGGCTTGAGGTAGTCGCGGTAGACTTTGGCCTGTTCGAATTCGAACCCGGAGGGTCCGCAGGTCATCAGGAGTTCTTCGAGAAACTTTTTCGCTTTTGCGTCGATCATGATGTTATCTCCAAAAAAAGTGGGGTTGATGTGTCGGTTTCGGGGCGCGGTCAATCGCCGGACTTCGCCGGAGCCGCGTTCAGCGGCACGCCGAGTTCGCTGTACTCGCGCGCCTCGCCTTCCGGCTTGCCGTCGCGGAAGAAACAGTCGCTCGCGATCATGCCGTTTTCGTGGAAGTTGCGGGTCAGGCCGTGCAGGACTTTTTCGCCTTTGTCGTTGTATTTGAACTCGTGGATGGTTTTCGGATAGCCGCTTTCGGGGAAGCGCTCCAATTCCGTTTCGACGTCGAACTCATCCGCGAGCTTTTCGTAGATTTCCGTGGCGCGGTCGAAATCGTTTTTCAGCAGACAGGCGCGGAGGTCCTGAGCTGTCTGCATGCCCTGCCCCGGAGGCTGGTCAAGCGCCAGAAACGCCGCGCGGTTCACGACGTCGGCGGTCCCGGTCCCGCTGCCGGAGCTGGTCTTGTCCTGATGGAAGAAGAAGCCCACGAACAGCACGGAAGACGGATTCTCCGGAAGATATTTCGAGAAGAGACGTTCCATCGGCGTGCCGGTCACCATGAAGTGCGAAGCCTCGCCGTCCGCATCAATGACGGTCTCATGGACCACGCCGCCCACGGTGAACCCGCGCTGAAATCGGGCGGGCGTCACGGAGGAACACGCCGAGACGAACACGGCGGAAGCGAACATCAGGGCAAAGAGGACGAGACGCTGGAACATGATAAAGACTCCGGGATTCGGGATAATTTTCTATTTGGATTAATGTATCACAAAAGCCGGATTTTTCAAGCGGAAAAGGGCCGCCGCGGGAAAAAGAATGCGCGGGGCGGTCACTTGGACGTCGGCGTGGTTGTGCGCCAGTAGGTGTTGAATACCGTTCGCAGGGACGTCCGCTGGGCGTTGTTCTGCGGATTGAGGCAGTGGCGCGCCGCGAAGAAGACGACGCCGGAGACTTCCTTCCTCAGGATGAGGTAGAGGACCTGGTTGGATATCTCGCTGGGCGACTCCATGCCCGCGGTCACGCCGGCGTTGTACACGCCGATCCCGGCATACAGCTTCACGTTCGTGCCGCGCACAAGGTCGGCCCACCAGTTCACGATCCCGGCGAACGGCGCGATCTTGTTCGCGAATCCCCAGTTGATCTGGGGGATCACGAAGTCGATCCAGGAGTTTTTCACCCATTTTCGGACGTCGGCGAACGACTGCGAATACGCCTCGACGCCTCTGGACGGGGAGCCGTCCGGGAGCGCCGCCGACTTGTTCGCCCAGATGCCGACCGGGCTGATGCCGAACGGGATGGAGGTGCCGTTCAGCTTGTTGAACGCACGGACGGTGCCGGACACGCTCCGGATCAGGAGTTCGGTGTTGGCGCGGCGCCAGTCGGCGAGCGTCTGGCCCTTCCTGCCGAACTTGCGGAACGTGGCGGCGTCGCAGGTGTCGTCCACGCCGATCGGGTAGAAATAATCGTCGAACACGATCCCGTCCGGACGGTATTGCTCCAGCACCTCGCGGACGCTGTTGACGACGTGCGCCACGACCTCGGCGCGTCCGGGGTCCAGAAAGAAAAACGAGAGGTTCGTCTTCCTGTTGTCCCAGCGCACCACGAGCCCGGGATTCTGCCGCGCGAAATTGCGGCTCGAAAGCGTCTTGAGGTACGTGGAGGCCGCGGATGTGTTGACCTGTCCGACCCGGTACGGGTTCATCCACGCGTAGAACTTCAGGCCGCGGCGGTGCGATTCGGCGATCATGAACGCCATCGGATCGAACCCGCCGTCGTGCGGTTTCCCCTCCTCGCCGGTCAGCCAGCGCGACCACGGGTTGATCGCGGACGGATAAAGGGCATCGCAGGTGGGGCGCACCTGGAACATGATGGTGTTGAACCCCATGGCGGCGATCCGGGCGGCAAGCGAACGGAACGTCGCCTGAAACTCCGCCGCGGTGTCATGTTTCGGGAAGTCAAGATTGAACGCGGTCGCGACCCAGATGCCGCGGAATTCGTTCGGCTTGGCCGTGTACTCGACGGGAAGCAGAACGGGGCTTCCGCCGTAATTGCCGTTCATCGTGACGACGTTGCCGGAGAGGTCGCGCAGCGGCTGCGAGTTCACGCGGATCGGCGCGGAGGAAGAAGCGGATGTGGTGGTCGTTTTCGGTTGTTGAACCGAAGAAGCGGATGCGGCGGTCGAAGCCGGTTTTGTCGTCGTGGTCGTCGCCGTTGACGAGGTCTGTTTGGTCGTTGTTTGTGTTGCCGGTTTTGTAATCGTGGTCGTCTGTGTGGGCATTTTCGTCACGGGCGGCGGATCCTCGGCGGGCGGCGGGATCGGATGCGGCAGCGGCAGGGATGCGCCGGAAAGGCACACGCAGAGGAACACGGTCAGGAACAGCATCGGCAGGAGAACCGCCCGGAAACGGAATCCGATTCGCGTAATCCGGGCGGGAAACAGTGTTATGCCGAGGCGGTCCTTCATGCGTTACGCTCCGGGGAAGGTGCGGATGGGCTTCGGGTCGACGAAGACCGCGGGCCGCAGATAGATCAGTTCCGTGGGGGGCATGTCGCAGACGCCGGGCGGGATGTTCGCGAGCGTGGCGGCGTTCACGTGGGGAGAGAGGACGACCGGAAGCGACGGGTCGAACAGGCGGACGGCCTCGATGTCGTGCGGACTGGCCGTGAAGGTGTCATAGGAACCGCGCAGTTCATTGAGCTTGTCCGGAGTCTCCAGCACGCCCTGCCAGCCGTCCGGAACCCAGCAGCAGCCGTCGAGTTTCAGGCCGAAACCGAGCAGTTCGTGTTTGCGTCCGTCGTACAGCACCAGGACGCGGTCGCCGAACGATGTTTCGCCCTCGAAACCGCATGCGGACGGAATCCCGCGCACGGTCTGGTTCCTGCCGCGCGACGCGCCGAGCACGAAGGCCGCCGCCACGCGCAGAGCCGTGAAGGAACCGGGTCCGGTCCCGACCGTCCACGTGTCAATGTCGTCGTACGTGAATCCGGCCTCCTTCAGCGCGTTGCCGACGAGGATCGGAAGCGAGGAAGAATCGCGTCCCGGCAGGTCGACCCGGAACGAGGCGGCGGCATGGCCGCACGGATACACAGCCGCGAACGAAAGCTCGCCGCACGAAAAATCCAAAGCCGCTCTCAGCATGGGTCAGGCGTCCTTTCCTGAAATCAAAACCAGCGACGCGCCGGATTTCCGCAGCTGGCGGTTCGCCCAGCGGGCGAATTCCCGGAGCGCGGGCAGATCCCAGTGCGGCAGGTCTTTCTTGCGGCCGCGGTCGAGGTGACCGGCGCGACGGCAGAACCGTCCGCCGTCGATCGCAATGGCGAAAACGTCGCCTTCCTTCGCGGAAGCGAGGCGCGTCCGCACCCACTTTTTCAGGTAGTTTTCGGTGGCCTGGGCGCAAGCGCATTCGTCGCACTCGGCGCGCAATTCCAGCACGTCGGTGTATTTGGCATCAGCGGCGGCGGGATCGCCCCACTGGACCGACCAGGTGATGTTCCAGTTGCGGCCCGGCGGAGGCGGCGTTTCCGCATCGGACGGAGCGAAAACGTACAGGCTCCAGGTGCAGATCAGGTCGCCGCCTTCGGCGCGGACGATGAACGTGGACGTGCCGTCGCCGATGCGGGCAGCGTTGGCCCAGCGCCAGATGTCCTTGCCGGTCTCGAACCGCACGGTGCGGCCGTCGGCGAGACGGAACAGGACCGCGAGCGGCGGCGTGGCGCCCTTGTAGAGCTCGGCGTCGGAACCGTCGAATGAAATCAATCCAGGTTCCTTCACAATGCCCTCGGCGGACGGAGTCTTTACGACGGCGTACGCGGCGATGGCGCCGCGGAAGCGCAGGCCGCCCGCCGTGAGGCTGCGGAGCTCAAACGCATGCGGCAGCTCGAATCCGGTCTGGACCGCGAGCGAGGAATCGTCGAGCTTGTAGCGGTGGGAAATCACGGTCGGAATGCCGAACGGGATGCGGCTTTCGCTGTCGAAGGAGACTTCCGCGCCGTCGTCGGAATGATGCGGGCGGCGGAGTCCGGCGAGCGCCATGGACTCGGGATACTCGCCCGGAACCGCCTCCAGCGAGGTGACGGTGAGGCCGTCGAACGGCGTCAGCGTGAAGAGTCCGGCCGCGGGCTTGTCCAGCTCGAAACCGACGCCTTCGCCGCCGAGCCGCCAGAGCCCGTCCGGGGTTTGTTCGAATTGTCTGTAGTTCATCCGATCACCTTCACGAGCTCGTCCACGGGTTTCACGTTGCGCGGACGGCAGGCGTTCTCCCTGCCGAATCCGAGCGGGGAGACCGCGACGGACCGCCACGGGGCGGCGATCCCCGACGCGGCGTCAACTTCGGCGCGGTTGTAACAGCAGATCCAGCACGTGCCGAGACCTTCCGCCGTCGCCGCGAGCACGAAATGCTCCATCACGATCGATGCGTCGACATCGATGATGGACCCGCCGTCGGGGCGTTCCCACGCGGCGGAGGCATTTCCCGCGAGCACGGCCACGACGGGCGCTTCCTTCAGCCACGGGAACATGACCTTTTCGCAAATCTTCGCGCGGATGGCGGGGTCGCGGAACAGAAACAGCTGGAAAGGCTGGCGGTTGCAGGCGGTCGGGGCGAGCTGGACGGCGCGCGAAATCTTCGCGATCGCTTCGTCCGGGACGTTTTTGTCAAGATAGCCGCGGACACTGCGCCGGGCTTCGATCACATCGTAAAAATCCATGAAAACCCCCAAAAACTAATCGGTTTCAATTCAAAGCGGAATAACGTAAAAATGCGTTATCTTACTATACAGGCGGTACGGCATTTTTCAACCGGAAACCGCCTTTTTCAGAGAAGAAAATCCGGGAGCTGTTTCGCGCACTGCCGCAGGAGGGCGTCGCGTTCGTGCCAATCCGGGCAGAGTTCGTCCATCTTCTGCTTGAATCGTTCGGAGTGGTTCATCTCGAACTTGTGGCAGAGTTCGTGCAGGATCACATAGTCCACGACCTCCGGCGGGAACAGCATCAGCAGGGTGTTCAGCGTGACTTTCCCCGTGGCGGAACAGCTACCCCAACGGGATTTCTGAGGATGTACCAGCACACGGAATTCCGGAAGCCCAAGATTCAGCGCATGAGTACGGATACGGGCGGTTAAAACCGGTTCCGCGAGCTGCGTCAGCACGGACAGAAACGCCTGTGCAAACGCTTTTCCGTCCGCAGGATCGCCTCGCATGGTGATCTGCCGGAACAACGGGTCGTACCAGCACCGGACCGATTCCGCGCCGGGCATTTCCTCGACCGTAATCTGCAAAGTTTCTCCAGTCAGGCGCAGTTCGATTTCCGTTGGAATCCGCCTCGGCACATCCGGTCCACGCGGCATCGCGCCGGGTTCCGGCGCGAGCTTACGGATGGTCGCGGCCAGCCACGCGGTCTTGCTCTCCGCGAACTTCCGCGCGGACGCCACGGAACGGCGTTTCGGGATCACCAGCTGCACCGAGAACGGATGCGGACAGACGCGCAGGAAGAAGCGTTTCGCCTTCAGCGAACGCCGGACCGCGCAGCAGACAGGCGGCATGCCGTCCGGCAGGTCAAGCATGATATATTCGGGATCGGGCTGCATGGTGGTGCCTTCCTGAGAAGTAAAAACTCCCGAACGTTTTTTTGCACATCCGGGAGTTTGATGGATCGTATAACAAAGTGGTTTCGTTCAAGCTTTCTTCCCGTGTCCGTAGGCGGCGTATGCGAGCGCGGAGCAGACTTCTGCCGAGGTGCGGCCGAAGACGCCGATCGACTTCGGGAGCAGGCTGGACGCCGTGAATCCGGGAAGGCTGTTGCCCTCGAGCATGAACACGGCCTTGTCGGAGTCGCGCACGATGACGTCGATGCGGATGAGCGTGGTGTTGCCGACCGCCTGCGCGAACTTCAGCGCGGCGGCGCCGATCTCTTTCTGAACAACCTGGTCGATGGTGACCGGCGGACAGAAATACTTGGTCTCGCCCTGCGCGTGGGTATACTTGGCGTCGTAGTCGTAGAGGGTGCCGGGATGCTGGATCTCGATGACGGGGTAGACTTCGCCGAGGACGACGCCGACCGTGGCTTCGGTTCCGGCTATGAACTCCTCGACAAGAACGCGCTTGTCGTATTTGAGCGCGGTCGAGATCGCGAACTTCCATTCGGAGACATCGCGCACGAGGGAAAGCCCGAACGTGGAGCCTTCGGAATTCGGCTTCACGATCAGCGGCAATTGCATTCCGGCGGGAATCTCCGCATCGGGGTCTTCGATCAACGCGTAGGCGGCGTTGCGGATGCCCGCCTGATCCATCACGCGTTTGGACTCGAACTTGTCCATCACGATGCGGCAGGACTCGGCGGAACCGCCGACGAACGGGATCCCGGCCTGTTCCATCATCGCCTGGATCGTGCCGTCCTCGCCGAACCCGCCGTGCAGCACGGGGTAGACGACGTCCGCGGCGCGCATCCGGTCGGTGATCTCCGGCTTCGTGATGTCGTACGAATCAACGTTGTGGCCCGCGTCGCGGAGCGCGTTGACGACGTTCGCCGCGGACTGGAGCGAGATTTCACGTTCGGAGCTGTCCCCGCCCATGAGGACGAGGATGTCCAGGGGTTTCTGCTGACACATGGCCGCCGCCTGTTCTTTCATGTTGATCGATTTGACCTCGGGTTGAAGGATGATGTTGGAATGCCGGAAAACCGCGCCGCGCATGGCGCGGATGAGTTCGTAGCAGTCGTGTCCGGAATGCGCCAGGAGCTCGGGAGACGGCGAGGCGTCGCGCACGATCCAGTTCGCGTGAACGGGAGACACCACGAACGCGCCGGAGCGCTTGCCCTTCATCCCGGCGGATTCCAGCAGACGGCCCGCGTAAAGCTCAGGAGCGGGATTGCGGAAGATCGAACCGGCGCTGCGTCCCTGCGGAGACTTGCGGCGGCGTTCATGCTCCGCGACCATGGCGGCTTGTTCCGCCGCCGGATCGACCGGACGGAAGCGGAAGCGGGCGGACATGACCATGATGTTCTCCGGGATGCCGGAGTCGCGGTAGCGCCAGAGAAAGGCGTTCTTCGGGACGACGGACACGGACGCGGTCTCAAGGTCGAGCAGCGTCATGTCCAGCAGGAAATCGGAAATGGTCTGGCCGTTCGCGCCGGCGTTCATGTGCAGGCCTCCGCCGATGGAGCCGGGGATGCCGCACAGGCCAGCCGCGCCGCCGAAACCATGCTTGAGGGCTTCGTTCAGGACGGCCGCGAGCTTCGCGCCCGCGCCCGCCGTGCAGAGGCCGTCGTCCGAGCAGGTGACTTCAGTCAGGACGCCGGACGGTTTGAGGTAAACGGTTCCGTCGGTCGGTTCGTCGGAGCCGACCAGGTTCGTACCCGCGCCGAGCGGACGCGCGATCCATCCGGCGCTGAGGACGTAGCGCAGAAATTCGAGCGTGACACCGGGATCGGTGACACGGGCGTACAGAAATGTGCCGGAGCCCGCGCCGAGGGAGGTATGGTCCGCCCAGACGGCGTCCGGGACAAGCTCAATGTCCGGAAACTCGCGGGCGGCGCCGGCAATCAGTTCACTTTTTGTAAACTTTCTTGGGATCAAAGACACGTTCTCCAACGACTTCCAGCGTGTCGCCGACGACCTTGCGGAAGAAGCAGGTGTGATAGCCCTCGTGGCAGGCGGCGCCGCCGACCTGCTCGACCTTGAAGATCACGGTGTCGGCGTCGCAGTCCACCAGGATCTCCTTCACGATCTGCACGTTGCCGGACTCTTCGCCCTTGTGCCAGAGTTTGGAGCGGGAACGGGACCAGTAGACGCCGTGTCCGGTTTTGAGGGTCTCCTTCCAGGATTCCTCGTTGATGTAGGCGAGCATAAGGACCTCGCCGGTCTTCCAGTCCTGGGCGATGGCAGGGATAAGGCCGCCGCTCTTCTTGAAATCAAGTTCGATCATGGTAATTCAGTCCAAATCGGTGCGTGGCGGGGTCATTCTTTATCCGCGGGGACAGCCTTCGGAACGGAGTCGGCGTCCTTGTCCGGGATGCCGATGACCTTGACGTCCTGCTTGTCGCCGGTAACATTCTGCTCAGGAAGATCGGGAACGATTCCCTCGATCATTTCCTTTTCGGCCTTGGCTGCTTCGGACTCCGCGGCGGCTTCGGATTCTGCGGCGGCCTCGGATTCGATGGTTTCCCTGTCGGCGGGTTCCGCATTGTCGGAGACGGACGGAATCTCGGAGGCCATGCACAGCTCGAACGCGTAGCCGCGGCACTCCTCGGTCGGAGCATGTCCGACGAACCGCACGGGATTGCCGGGGGTGGTCGAACGCGGACGGAAGGCTTCCTGTTCGGAAACGAGGTTGCCGTCTGCGTCGAGCCAGTAGAAGCGATAGGCGAATTCATAGTCGATGTCGCCGAAGAACGCCCACTTCAGGGCGGAGAGTTCGCAGGTCTTGCCGAAAACGCGCACGGCCAGATAGCCGTTTTCGTTGATCTCGCTCTCGACGTCGCGGAACGTGAAGATATTCGCGGCTTCCGCGGAGATGCAGATGTTGCCGGGCTGGATTTCCGCTGCTTCGTTTGCTTCCATCACGTGGACGCGTTCATCGGTCGGGGCGGGAGTGGAGGCGCAGGCCGAAACGACCAGGGCGCATGCGGCAGCCGTCAGAATGGAGAACAGTTTCATGGTTGTTTCCTTTCGGTTTTATTTTCTAAATAAATGTTTGATTTGTATTCCGGTGAGTAATTTACACCGCGAAAGCGGCGTTTTCAAGCCTGAATGTCACATTTTTTGCCGACATATACCTGACGCGGGCGCACGATGCGGGTGCTGTTGCCGATCATCTCGCGCCAGTGGGCGATCCAGCCGGGCAGACGCGCCAGCGCGAACATCACGGTGAACATCTTCTCCGGGATGCCGAGCGCACGATAGAGGATGCCGGAGTAGAAGTCAACGTTCGGGTAGAGGTTGCGGGAGACGAAATAGTCGTCGCCGAGGGCGGCCTTTTCAACCTCGAACGCCACCTGGAGCAGCGGATCGGTCACACGGCGTTTCGAGAAATAGCGTTCGCATTCGGCCTTGATGATTTTGGCGCGCGGATCGAACGTCTTGTACACGCGGTGTCCGAAGCCCATGAGGCGTTCCGGGTTGTTGCGGTCCTTCACGCGGTCGAAGAACTTCTTCACGTTGCCGTCATGCTCGATGCGGCGGAACATCTCGATGACTTCCTGATTTGCGCCGCCGTGGAGCGGGCCGGAGAGCGCGGACACGCCGGCTGAGATCGTGGCGTACAGGTTCGCCTGCGTGCTGCCGATCGTGCGGACCGTCGTGGTCGAGCAGTTCTGTTCGTGGTCGGCGTGGAGGATCAGCAGGACGTTCAGCACGCGCACTGCCTCCTCGGAGATCTCGTACGGCATGACCGGCGAATCGAACATCATGTTCAGGAAGTTCGCACAGTAGGACAGGTCGTAGCGCGGATACACAACCGGTTCGCCGATGCTCTTCTTGTACGCGAAGGCCGCCATCGTGCGGACCGTGGAGATCAGGCGCGCCGTCGAGGTGTCGATGTCCTCGCGGAACGACAGCAGGTCGACGTTCGGATAGAACACCGCCAGGGCGTTGATCATGGTCGAGAGGATGTGCATGGGGTGCGCGCCGCGCGGATACAGATCGAAGAAATGGCGCATATCCTCATGCAGCAAGGAGTTGACGTTCAGGAGCTTGGAGAACGCGCGCGCCTCCTCCGGACTCGGCAGTTCGCCGTGGACCAGCAGGTACGCGATGTGGACGAACCGGAGTTTCTCGTCCGCCACAAGTCTCTCGATCGGAATCCCGCGATAGCACAGGATGCCTTTTTCTCCGTTCACGTATGTGATGCTGCTGCGGCAGACCGCGGTGTTCATCAGGCCGGGGTCGAACGTCAGGCAGCCGGTCGTCTTGCGGAGGGCCGTGATATCGATCGCCTTTTCGCCCTCGGTCCCGACAATGATCGGCAACTTAATGTCCTGTCCGTTTATGGACAGTGTCGCGAATTCACTCGCCATCGTGCAGCCTCCTCTCTCGTGTTGTTTCGGGCCGTTCGTTGTTGCAAAACTGTATGGAAAAACATATAAACTGAATAATGTACACCCCGCACGCGAAAAAATCAAGCGGAAAGCAGTATAAATATGGGAAATAGATGGAAAGAGCGGGCTCCTGGGACTATTTTCAGGCACTGTCATCCAAATTCTTACGAATCAGAAACTCAGAGAAAGCTTCCCCATGCATACATGTTCCGATGAAAAAATGATGAGGAAGAAACGATTGACACCCTTTCCGCGCATACGCGCAAGTTTCAGTTAAAACAAGTTCCTTAACTGAAAACTTGGAGAGGGGAAACGATCATTTTCTCTTTCCATTTGTCCTATTCGTGCATTCATGTCATATACGTCCATCCTGAAAGAATTCAAATACGAATATGAGACAAAAGTTTCACTTGGGCGATTGGGACACCAATATGAGACACTTTGTCTCAATTCAATATCATCATTATCATTGTAACCGATTGATTATGCAATATTTTAATTCTTGGCACGCAAGTTGCTTGATTGCAGTCGGCATATTCAACACACATCAAATCAACCATCAAAACAAAAGGAGTCGCGATTATGCTGGACATTCAGAAAATGACCGAAAAGACCCGTGAAGCCCTTGCAGCCGCCGGCGCCGCCGCCCGCGAAAACGGAAATCAGGAGATCCGTCCGATCCACCTGCTCTCCGCTTTGGCACATCAGGAAGGCGGTCTGCTGCCGTCGCTGCTGAAACGCCTCGGCACTCCGAATTCGCTACTATCGGACGCAGTGGAAGCCGAACTGGCCAAGCTGCCGAAAGTGAGCGGGAACGCCGCCGACGTGTATCCGTCGCGCGATTTCAGCAACATCCTTGTGGAAGCCCGCGACCGCGCGGAAAAAATGAAGGACGAATACATCAGCGTGGAACACCTCCTGATGGCGATGATCGACAAGGACGCCGCATGTGCCGCCGCGCTCGAAAAGGCCGGGCTCACGGCGGATACGCTACTAAAGACTCTCGTTGAGATCCGCGGCAACCAGCGCGTAACCAACGAGAATCCGGAAGCGTCATTTGAAGCGCTTGAGAAATACGGACGTGACCTCACGCAGGCCGCCCGTCAGAACAAGCTCGACCCGGTGATCGGCCGCGACGACGAAATCCGCCGCACAGTGCAGATCCTCGCACGCCGCACGAAGAACAACCCGGTGCTGATCGGCGAACCGGGCGTCGGCAAGACTGCCATCGTCGAAGGGCTGGCGGTCCGCATCGTGAAGGGCGACGTCCCGGAATCCCTGCGGAACAAGCGTCTGGTGGCGCTCGACATGGGCGCGCTGATCGCCGGCGCGAAGTACCGCGGCGAATTCGAGGAACGCCTGAAAGCCGTCCTGAAGGAGGTTTCCGGCTCGAACGGCGACGTGATCCTGTTCATCGACGAACTGCACACGGTCGTCGGCGCGGGCGCGTCCGAAGGCTCCATGGACGCGGGCAACCTGCTGAAGCCCGCCCTGGCGCGCGGCGAACTGCACTGCATCGGCGCGACCACGCTCAACGAATACCGCAAGTACATCGAAAAGGACCCCGCGCTCGAACGCCGGTTCCAGTCAGTGCTCGTGCCGCAGCCGTCCGTCGAGGACACGATCTCGATCCTGCGCGGCCTGAAGGAACGCTACGAACTGCATCACGGCGTGAAAATCCGCGACGGCGCGCTCGTGGCGGCGGCCGTGCTGTCCGACCAGTACATCGCCGACCGGTTCCTGCCGGACAAGGCGATCGACCTGATCGACGAGGCGGCGGCAAAGCTCCGCACCGAGATCGACTCCTGTCCGCAGGAGATCGACGAGGCGGAACGCAAGTCCATGCGCATGGAGATCGAACTCTCCGCGCTCCGCAAGGAAAAGGACGAGGCCAGCGCCGCGCGCCGCGAGGAACTGGAAAAGGAACTCGCCGACATGAAGGAAAAGGCGAAGGCCATGCGCGCCTCCTGGAACGCCGAAAAGGACGCGATCGGGAAACTTCAGACGCTGCGCGAAAGCCGCGACACAGCGAAAAGCGAGCTCGAAAAGGCTGAACGCGACAGCGACCTCCAGCGCGCCGGCGAACTCCGGTTCAGCATCATCCCCGGCATCGAAAAACAGATCGCCGCGGCGGAAAAGGCGCTCGCGGGCGACGAAAACGGCAAGCGCATCCTGAAAGAGGAAGTGACCGAGGAGGACATCGCTGACATCGTGAGCCGCTGGACGAACATCCCCGTCGCCAAGCTCGTCCGCAGCGAACGCGACAAGCTGCTGCACCTGTCCGAGCACCTGCACCTGCGCGTCGTGGGCCAGGACGAGGCCGTCGAGGCGGTTTCCGATGCCGTCCTGCGGTCGCGCTCCGGCCTGAAGGACCCGAAACGCCCCATCGCGTCGTTCCTGTTCCTGGGGCCGACCGGCGTGGGCAAGACGGAACTCGCCCGGGCTCTGGCGGAAGACCTGTTCGATGACGAACGCGCGATCATCCGCATCGACATGTCCGAATACATGGAGAAATACAGCGTGTCGCGTCTGATCGGCGCCGCGCCAGGTTACGTCGGGTTCGAGGAAGGCGGCCAGCTGACCGAGGCGGTCCGCCGCCGTCCCTACGCCGTAGTACTCTTCGACGAGATCGAAAAGGCGCATCCGGACGTGTTCAACCTCTTCCTGCAGATTCTGGAGGACGGGCAGCTGACCGATTCGCACGGACGCACCGTGAGCTTCAAGAACACGATCATCATCATGACGTCGAACCTGGGCAGCGACCTGCTGCTGGAGTGCGGCGGGGACGTGGAAAAGACGCGTCCCGAGATCGACAAGCTCCTGCACGCGCAGTTCCGCCCGGAATTCCTGAACCGTATCGACGGCATCCTGCTCTTCAAGCCGCTGGAGCTTGATCAGATCGAATCCATCTTCGACATCCAGATCGCACTGCTCCGAGAACGCCTGAACAAGCAGGGCGTGGCACTCGAAGTCACGAAGGAAGCCCGCACGCTGCTCGCGAAACGCGGCTACGATCCGCGGTTCGGCGCGCGTCCGCTGAAGCGCGTGCTCGTGAACGACCTGGAGACGCCGCTTTCGCGGATGCTGATCTCCGGCGAACTTCACGAAGGCTCGGTCCTGACCGTCGGCGTGAAAAAAGACGGCGAACTTAAGTTCACGTGCGCGGATAAAGGTTGAAAAAAACGATTCGCACGCTATATTAAAACGTCAAATATATCAGAATCCGGAGAGAGATCATGCACAATAAGAAACGCGGCATCGACCATGCCGAAAAAATAGAAGCCGACGCGGCCGCCGAGGCACGCGAAATGCCGACCATGGAGCCGAAAGGCGAAGCGGCGTTCGATGAAGCAACGCAGGCCGCGGCGTCCGCGATGGCCGACGCGAACTTCGAGTACGAGGCGGAGTGCGCCAAGATCGAAAAGCTGGAAGCAAAGCTTCAGGAAACCGAGGAGAAACTGAAAGAGGCGGAGCGTCTCCGCCTCCTCGCCCTCGCCGAGATGGACAACCAGCGCAAACGCCTGGCGAAGGAGATGGAGAACGTGCGTTACAACACCACGCAGGACACCGTCTTCCCGTTCCTGCAGGTCTTCGACCATTTCACGATGGCCGTGGCCGCCGCCGGGAAATCGAACTCGCTCGAATCGCTGATCCAGGGCATGGAGATCATCCAGAAGGAATTCGACAAGGCGTTCGCCGACCTCGACATCACCGTGATCGACGCCGCCGGAAAGCCGTTCGACCCCGCCCTGCACGAGGCGGTCGCCGAAGAACCCTCCGACACCGTGCCGAACGGGACCGTGATCCGTCAGTGGAGCCGCGGCTACCAGTGCGGTTCGCGTCTGCTGAAACCCGCGATGGTCGTGGTCAGCTCCGGCCCGGCCGCCGCCGCTGAAGACGCGGAAAAGAAGGACGGAGAATAAGCAGGCCGGATCCGCCGGAAGCGCCGGGAGACCGGAAGCCGACGGCGGGTCCATATATTCAGGCAATTTGAGGTAACATTCATGGCGAAGGATTATTACGACATATTGGGAATATCCAAAACGGCGTCCGCGGACGAAATCAAGAAGGCGTACCGCAAGCTCGCCGTCAAATACCATCCGGACAAGAATCCCGGGGACAAGGCCGCCGAGGAGAAGTTCAAGGAAGTCTCCCGCGCCTACGAAGTCCTCAGCGACGACAAGAAGCGCAAACAGTACGACCAGTTCGGACCCGATCTCTTCGAACGGACCGGAGGCCAGGGCTACGGTCCCGGCGCGGGCGGCTTCGGCGGGGGCGGCCCGGGCGGGTTCTCCTCGTCCAATTTCAATTTCTCCGGCTTCTCCGACCCGCGCGACATCTTCAGCCAGGTGTTCGGCGGAGGCGACGGCGGATTCTCGTTCGACGACCTGCTCGGCGGCATGAGAAACGGCCGCGGCGCGCGGCGTCGTTCGGCGTCCGGCGCGCGCAAGGGCGCGGACCTGAACTGCCGCGTGGAGATCGACCTCGAAGACGCCATCCTCGGCGCGGACAAGAAGATACGCCTCGCCAAGGACGAGACCTGTACCGCGTGCGGGGGTTCCGGCGCGGAACCCGGCTCCACGCGCAAGTCCTGCCCCTCCTGCGGCGGCTCCGGATTCATCGTGTCCGGCCAGGGGTTCTTCCAGCAGCAGGAGGCGTGTCCGGCCTGCCACGGCACCGGCAGCGTTATCATGCATCCGTGCAAGCGCTGCGGCGGACGCGGCGTGATGCGCGTGGACAAGGAGCTCCAGATCCATATCCCGCCCGGAGTCGATGAAGGCTCCAAACTGCGCGTCGCGGGCCAGGGCGAACCCGGCACGGGCGGCGGTCCGGCGGGCAATCTCTACGTCATCATCGGACTGCGCCCCCACGCCGTCTTCGAACGCAAGGGACAGGACCTGATCTGCGAACTGCCGATCACGCTCGAATGCGCGCTCCAGGGCGGCGTCGTGGACGTGCCGACCATTTCCGGCCGCACCCGCATGAAGATCGCCCCCGGCACGCAGAACGGGACGATGCTGCGCCTGCGCGGCAAGGGCGTGCCCGCGCTGAAGGGCGGCGCGCGCGGCGACCAGATCGTCCGCATCCTCGTGGAAATCCCGTCCGGCCTGACTGACGAACAAAAGAAGGCGATCGCCTCGCTCGGGCTGACCGGCGCGAACTACCCGAAACAGGCGGAATTCCGCGCGAAAGCCGCGAAATTCCTGCACACATAACCGAACCGGACAGCACCATGGCCTCGGCAAAGAAAGACAACGCGAAAAACAGCAACGATCCCGTCATCGCGCGCAACCGCAAGGCGTTCCATGATTACGAGATCATTGAGACCTGCGAAGCGGGGATCGTGCTCGTCGGGACCGAGGTCAAGAGCTGCCGCGGTCACAGCGTCCAGCTTCAGGACTGCTTCGCCCGGATTGAAAACGGCGAACTGCTGGCCTACGGTATCCACATCTCGCTTTATGCGTTCGGCAACCGGTTCAACCACGAGGCGAAACGCCCCCGCAAGCTCCTGATGCACAAAAAGGAAATCCTGCGCCTCGCCAACAAGGTCAAGGAAAAGGGCTACGCGCTCATCCCCCTGAAAATGTACCTGAAGGGCATGCACGTGAAAGTCGAAGTCGGCCTCGCGCGCGGCAAAACGTTCGGCGACAAACGCGAGACGCTCCGCCGCAAGCAGGACGACATGGATATGCGGCGCGCCATCGCCGCCAGACGCCGGGGCTGATTCCGCCCGGCGTTCTATTTTGTCTCTTTTTTACGAATGACTGCGGACGAGTTTCCGTTCGACGGATTCGGGATGCAGGTTCAGATTCTCAATGTAGCGTTCGGTCGGCCCCTCGGCGACCGCGTCGAGCAATCTATTCAACGCGTCGGCGGAATCCAGATATGAAATCGAAGCCCGAAGCGCGCCGGGATAGCCGCGTCCGCGCAGAAATTCCAGCAGGGATTTCCGCGCCACGACGTATGCGAACTCCGGTCCGTAGCAGTCCAGCATATCTTCCATGTACACGCGGATGGTCTCCGTGAACTCCGCCACGTCCGGCGGAGGCGCGGACGGATCGGCGATCTCCCGGAAGATCCACGGATTGCCGAGCGCGCCGCGCGCGACCATGCCGGCGGAACACCCCGTTTTCTCCAGAAGCATGCGGAACGACGCGCCGTCCATCGCGCCGCCGTTGGCGACCACCGGGATGTCGAGCGATTCGCGGACCGCGGAAATGATCCCGTAAAAGACCGGGCCGGAATAGAAATTGCGCATGAGGCGGCCGTGGACCGTAATGGCTTTCGCGCCCGCGTCGCGCAGACGACGGCAGAACGCGACGGTCGGCACGGGGTCGGATTCGTCCTGAATCCGCGTCTTGGCGGTGACGGGCAGACGCGAGGCGGAAACGAGCGTCTCGAACGCGCGGACGGCTCCGTCCGGGTCCTCCAGCGCAAACCGGATCCCCTCGCATTTGCGGGCGACTTTCGGCGCGGGACAGCCGAGGTTGAAGTCCAGCACGTCGAAATCCATGTCGTTGATGATCTCGGCGGCGCGTTTGAGCGTGGGGAGATCGGAGCCGACCAGCTGGATGCCGAGGAAGCCCGCGTCGGAACCGCGTTGCGCAAGCCGGAGCGTCTTCTCCCCCTGAAACACAAGGGAACCGGCGTCGATCATTTCGGTGAACGCATGACGGCAGCCGAACCGCCGTATCATGCGGCGGAACGGGATGTCGGTGTGCCCGGCAATGGGCGCCATGACGGCCGCACCCGGCGGGTAAAGCTCGGGGGGCATGGAACTAACCTCAGGCGTCGTCGCGGGAAACGATGATCGCGGCGTTGGTGCCGCCGAATCCGAAGCTGTTGCTGAGCGCGTGGCGGATGGGGACGTTCATGCGCGGCGTGCGCACGATGTCGGCCCAGGCCATGGATTCTTCAATGTCATCCGCGTTGACGGACGGGCTGACGAAGGAATGCTCCATCATCTGGGTGCAGAAGATCAGTTCGATCGCGCCTGCGGCCCCGATCGGGTGACCGGTCTGGGACTTGGTGCTGTTGATCATCGGGGACGCACCGTGTTCGTGGAACACTGCCTTCAGGGCGTCGACTTCGACGGGATCGCCGACCGGAGTGCCCGTGCCGTGCGTGTTGACGTAGTCGATATCGGACGGCTTGAGGTTGGCACTGGCGATGGCATCGGACATGACCGCCGCGGAAACTTCGCGGCTGGGAGCGACCATGTCGCAGGCGTTGCTGTTGCAGGCATAGCCGCTGATGCGGCCATAGGTCTTCGCGCCGCGCGCTTTCGCGTGGGCTTCGCTCTCCAGGATCATGATGCCTGCCGCCTCGGACAACACAAATCCGGTGCGCTGCTTGTCGAACGGACGACTGGCCTTCGCAGGATATTCATTGAAATTGCTCGAAAGCGCATGCATCGCTCCGAATCCGAGGGCCTGCTGCCAGGCGAGTTCCTCGCAGCCGCCCGCCATGACGATATCGTACGCGCCGGACTGGATCAGGCGGAACGCCTGAATAAGGGCCACCGCGCCGCTTGTGCAGGCGCAGCTGACATCATAGCTCTCGCCGCCGATCTTGTAGACCAGCGAAAGGTTGGCGACGGCGGACGACGGCATGATGCGCGGGATGCTGAACGGGGAGATCTTGCGCGTCGAATGCGTCCGTTCATAAGTTACGATCGACTTGTAATACTCGGAATAACTGCTGCCGCCGCAACCCGTGATCACGGCCATTTTCGAGCCGGGAAGCGTCTCCATGGTATAGCCGGCCTCGGTAATGGCTTCATATGCGGCGGCCACAGCCATGATGCCGCTTTGCGTCATGTACCGGAGCTGTTTGCGGTCAAACGCAGGACATTCGAACCCTTCGAGATTCACCACGCCGGCGACCTGCGAGTCCAGATTAAGCTCCTGCCAGAACGGAACCCGCGTAATCCCGATTTTTCCGGTTTTCAGAGACTCCAAATTTTCGGCCAGACTCATTCCGATCGGGGTGACCAGACCACGGCCTGTGATAACAACGGGAATCATTCGCTTCGTTCCTAATTGGTTTGATAGTGGTTGACGTACATAATTTATCTTAATACTTTACACGCTGTTTTTTATTTTTCAAACGCGGCGGAACATTTTTTTAGATAAATGTCTAAAACACACGAAAAAAAGATCACTTTCCCACCCTGGCCCGGATATCGGACAGCTTTTCCGCCTCCGGGACGGAATCGTTGTAACGGATCAGGGCATCCAGACAACGGAACGTCTCCTGACGCGGCAGCGCGCGGAGGATGTCGATGCCGACGCTGTTCACGCGGCTGATGTACTGCGTGGAAACACGTTTATCCTTGGTCGTGAACATGACGAGTTCGATGCCGGCACAGACGCTGAGATCGGTCTGAGGCGCTTTCAGGATGGCCTCCTTCGCCGACGCAATGCGCTTCTCGTCCTCGACCTGAAGACGCGCGTTTCGGGTGGCATCCGTCTCCTGCACATTGCGGTACAGCGGGGAATTGGCGATCTCGCCGCTGCGGATGGACGCGATGGTGATCTCGTTCAGCGCCTGTGTGTGCACGAGCTTCAGGTCCGGGTCCTTGAGCATCCAGCGGGCACGGGCGACGGTCTCGAACTCCGCCACGGACCTCGGTTTCGCATAGTAGGCATCGAGCAACGGGGAAAGCTCCTTTGCGCAATCGAGAAGGTCACAGGCGGCGAATCCCGGCCAGATCTTTTCACGCGTTTCGACCATGCGGACATACGAATGCTTCAGTTCCCTCATCACGGACGGCATCCCGATCATCGCCGTGAACGCGGCGTCGCGTATCTGGGCATCCTTGGAATCCGATGCCTCGTTGAGCAGTTCGATCGCCTTCTCCGAAGACGCGGCGATGTTCGTGAGAGCGAGGAACTGCTGGATCGGGGTCTGGCCGGCGGCGGCGATACGCTTGATAGCGCTCTGCAGGTCAGGGATCGAGGCGTCCCCGAATTCCGTCAGATGCACGAGCGCGAACCGGTTCGTGAAGTATTCCTCGTCCTCAATGTCGAGGCAGTCCACGAACAGGGAAATCAGGTCGGTGCCGCCCTTCATGTCGACGTTGCGGAACAGCGTATAGATGACGGCGATGTTGGCCGAAGCGAACACATGGAAATCCTCCGTCGCGCCGAGGTAGAGCGTGAAGTTCTCGTACTGTGTCTGGAGTTTGCGCCACATGATGCCGTATTTCGTAAAGAAAAGCGATTGGAGAATCTTCTCCTCCGGCTTTCCCACAGCGCTGAGTTTCAAAGCGTTGGAAAGCCGGATGGATTTGACCGGGATCAGCGTGATCGCGGCGAAATCCTCCTTCAGGTCTTCATCGTCATCCTCCGCGGCCGCAGGAGTGGCGGAGGCTTCCGTTTTTGCGTCTTCCTGCGGCTTGTCGAACGGCTTTACATAAATCAGCCGCCAGGACGGGACAACGTCATCGGAAAGATCCCGGTTCATGATCGGTTCACGGTTGCGCTGAAGCGGCTTGTACGGATAAATCATCCTGTCAAGACGCTCCGTGATCTCCTTGATCGCCTCGGCCTCGGTCTTCGCGGGTTTCTTCTCCTCGGATTTCGCGGTTTCTTCCGCTTCGGGGGAGTCTTTTTCCTGTTCCTCGCCGGGGAGTTTTTTCACGGCGGATTCGGATTCCTCCGGTTCGTCGGGAAGCTTTTTGATCGGGGCGGCATGAAGCAGGACGTCGGACGCGGCGAGCAGGATCACGCAGAGAAGAAGCAGACAGGTGCGGATTGCATTTTTCATGTGGTACTCCCGGGTGCGTCAGGCCGAAGCCGGTTCGGTTTCCTTGTCCCGGCGCCACTGGCGGCGCGGCTGCGGAACGTCATCGTTGGGTTTGATCGTGTAGTGGTTCGCACCGAGCAATGCGTCGAGTTCGTTCAGGAGTCCCCTGGAGACATAGACGCGGACAGACTGCGGCAGTTCGATAAAGGCGGCCAGACGATCCTTCGTGGCGGCGCAGACGAGCACGGGAACGGGTTCCGGGCCCTGTTTCTGCTTCGCGTTTCTGCGCCGGGCCGACGGATCGTCGGCTTCTTCCGGTTCAAATCCCGCCGGGAAGAGTTCGGGCGGCGGCGTGGCGTGGCGCGTGAGCAGGTCGCGCAGTTTTTCGCAGGCGTCCGGCTTCATGTCGTCCTCGAAGAGATTGACCTGAAGCGTGCCGGCGTTGAAGAACGGAGCGTCCTCCAGCGGGATCACGTCTTCGAGCTGAAGCGAAACTTCGGCATCCTCCTCCTCGCCCTTCTTGGTGACGGCGCGGACAAAGACCTTCGCGCCCTCGACGAGCAGCGAGTTGACCTCGGTGTAGAGGCGGTTGTAGCAGACGCACTCGATGGTGTCGGTGAGGTCCTCGATCTGGACGATGGCGAAGGGCTTGCTGTCGCTCTTGGTGTATTTCTTGGCGACCGAGGTCACGAGGCCGCCGAACTTGACGCCGATGTCGCCGGGCATGCGCGAAATCTCCGCGAGGTTGGCCGTGGAGAAGTTGCCGATGGTCTTTTTCGAGGAGGAAAGCGGGTGACCGGAAACGAAGAATCCGAGGAGCTGCTTCTCGTCCTCCAGCATTTCGCTGTCCGGGAATTCCGGGATGTCCGGCGGGGCCTGTTCCTCGAGTCCGGCGTCCTTCGGGTCGTCCAGCATGTCGAAGAGGCTGGCCTGGCCGGATTCGCGGTCGCGGCGGGCGGCCGAGGCGGACGTCAGTGCGGAGTCGATCATGGCGACGAGCTGGGAGCGTTTGAGGCCGGTGGAATCCAGCGCGCCGCAGCGGATGAGCGCTTCGAGCCCCTTGGCGTTGAGCCCTTCGGTACGTTCGGCAAGGTCGGTCAGCGAGGTGAACGGGCCGTCCTTGCGCGCCTCAATGATGACGGCGGAAACGCCCTGCCCGAAGCCCTTGATGGCGCCGAGGCCGAATCGGATGGCGTCGCCGTCCACGGTGAAGTTCACGTCGCTGGTGTTCACGTCCGGCGGGAGGATGCGGATGCCGGTCGTGCGGCATTCGTTGATGAGGAACGTGAGCTTTTTCGCGTTGGAAAGTTCGCTGGTGAGGACGGCGGCCATGAACTCGGGCCGGTAGTTCGCCTTCAGGTAGGCCGTACGGTAGGAGAGGAGCGCGTAGGCGGCGCTGTGCGACTTGTTGAATCCGTACTCGGCGAACTTTTTGATGTTTTCCCAGATGTGTTCCGCCTGGGCGGTCGGGATCTTGTTCGTCTGGGCGCAGCCCTCGATGAACTTGTCGTGCTGGGCCTCCATGTCCTTGATCTTCTTCTTGCCGATGGCGCGGCGGAGGATGTCGGCCTGGCCGAGCGAGAATCCGGCGAGCACCTGCACGCACTGCATGATCTGCTCCTGGTAGAGCATGATGCCGTACGTTTCCTTCAGGTATTGTTCCATGAGCGGATGGTCGTATTCGAGCGGGATGGTGCCCTTTTTGCGTCCGACGAAGAGGTCGAGGAACTGCATCGGGCCGGGGCGGTAGAGCGCCACAAGGGCGATGATGTGCCGAAGATTCTCGACGCCGAACTTGCGGCAGAGGTCCTGCATGCCGCCGGATTCGAGCTGGAACACGGAAACGGTGTCGCCGCGGTTGATGAGGTCGTAGGTCTTCTGGTCGTCCAGCGGAATCGTGTCCATGTCGAGCGTGATGCCGTGCGTGCGCTTCACGTTGTCCACGGCGTCCTGGATCACGGTCAGCGTACGGAGGCCGAGGAAGTCCATTTTGAGGAGGCCGATGCTCTCGCAGAGCGGCGCGACGTACTGCGTGATGACTTCCTCGTGCGCGCCGCGCCCGAGCGGGACGAGGTCGGCGAGCGGCTGGTTGCAGATGATGACGCCGCACGCGTGGATGCCCATCTGGCGGTTGAGCTGTTCGATCGGGGCGCAGTATTGGAATATCTCGCGGACCCAGGATTCCTTTTCGAGGAGCTGTTTGAGCTCGGGCGACTCCTTGACGGCCTTCGCGAGCGTCATCTTCGGGTCTTCGGGAATGAGCTTCGTGATCATGTTGCCCTCCGCCGGGGTACGGCCGAGGACGCGCGCGACGTCCTTCACGACGGCCTTCGCCTTCAGCGTGCCGTACGTGCCGATCTGGGACACGCTGTCCTCGCCGTATTTCTTGATCACGTAGTCGATGACCTCCTGGCGGTGACGTTCGCAGAAGTCCGTGTCGAAGTCGGGCGGCGACACGCGGTCCGGGTTCAGGAAGCGCTCGAACAGCAGGTCGTATTTCATCGGGTCGATGTTCGTGATGCCGCTCAGGTAGGCGACGATGGAGCCTGCGCCGGAACCGCGTCCCGGTCCGACCGGGATGCCGTGCTCCTTCGCCCAGTTGATGAAGTCCCACACGCAGAGGAAGTAGCTCGGATATTTCGTGCGGTTGATGACCGACAGTTCGAAGTCCATGCGGTCGAGGTTGCGTTTCGCCTCCTCCTTTTTGTCCTCCGGCGGATCGAACGGGTCGTAACCGTATTTCTTCTCGTAGCCGCACACGCTGTCCGCGCGGCCCGTGCCGTACAGGCAGATACTGCGGAGGTAGGCGGCGGATTTCTTCATGACGATGCGGCGTTCGACGAGGTTGGCGCGCTTGGCGTCGTCGGGAACGGGGTCATCGGGCTTTTTCACGCGGTTCTCCTCGATCTCGGCATCGATCTCCGTTTCGGATTCGGCGCGGATGGCATCCAGGTCGAGCGTGTCGATGAACTCCTGCGGCGGGGTGTATTCCGGGTAGTGGTTCTCGTAGCCGATCGTAACGTCGCACTGTTCGGCGACCGCGAGCGTGTTCGTAATCGCGTCCGGAGCCTCGGTCCCGAAGACCTTCATCATCTCGTCGCCGGACTTGAAGTAGAATTCGTCGTACTCCATCTTCATCCGGCGCTCATCGCTCAAAGTGGTGCGCGTCTGGATGCACAGCATGATCTCGTGGGAACGCGCATGCTCCTTCTTCAGATAGTGCACGTCATTCGTGGCAACGAGGCGGATGTCGTTCTCCCGGGCAAGCTGGATGAGACCGCGGTTGACGGTCTTCTGGTCCTCGATCCCGTGGTACATGAGCTCCAGGCAGAAGTTTTCCCTGCCGCCGAAAAGGTCGAGGTAGTCGAACAGCACCTTGCGGCCGGCGTCCACGCCGCCGCGCAGGATCGCCACGTCGATCTCGCCCTGCAGACACGCGCTCATGCCGATGATGCCCTCGTGGTATTTCGCGAGGAGCTCGCGGTCGATGCGCGGCTTGTAGTAGAACCCGGTCATGTGCGCTTCGGAATTAAGCTTGCAGAGGTTGTGGTAGCCGACGTTGTTCTTCGCCAGCAGGATCAGATGAAAACCCTTGATGTTCGGGACGCCGGGCGTTTTTTCCAGACGGCTGCCGGGCGCGATATACGTCTCGCAGCCGATGATCGGCTTGATCTCCGCCTTCTTCATGGCGTTGTGGAACTCGTAGCAGCCGCCCATGACGCCGTGGTCGGTGATCGCGCAGGCCTTCATGCCGTATTCCTTTGCCATGGTGACCAGGTCGACCTTGCCCTCGGCGTCCTCCTTCTTCAATTTCGCCCAGGAGATGGCGCACGCGCCGTCCAGCAGGCTGTAGTCCGTATGCAGGTGCAGATGCACGAAATCCGTAGCCATAATTCCCGTATCCCTAATCGTTTGCGTTCAAATATAACCATGGACGGCGGCGGGAAACGCGCGTGTCCATCTATAAAAGGCGATATCATTTAATTATACAGCCGAAACGGGGATTTTTCAAACCGGAAACAGGAAAAAGGCAAGATTTGATACCAAAAGAGCGAATTACGAAAGAAAAGAAGGAATCACCGTAGGAAAACACATATCCTTATGTCCGTCCTTTTCAGGGTATTTTCCCGCTTTTTCCTCATTTAGATTTGCATTTTGGGAAAAACGTGTTATTTTATAGTGTTTCACGTGTTTTTTGTCGTGGGCTGGTAGCTCAGTCGGTAGAGCATCGCCCTTTTAAGGCGGGTGTCCAGGGTTCGAGTCCCTGCCAGCTCACTTTTTTTGTGCCCTCGTTCCTGAGTTTTCTCCTTCTTCCCCGGAATCCCGTTTTCCCGTATCTTAAAAACGAAAAAGGGTTCGCACGTAACATGCAAACCCTTGAAGATCAAAATGGTGGTGGGGGATGGATTCGAACCATCGAAGGCATGGCCGGTAGATTTACAGTCTACTGCATTTGACCGCTCTGCAACCCCACCAGGAAACAGCACTTGGAGCGGGTAGAGGGAATCGAACCCTCACAATTAGCTTGGAAGGCTAATGTTCTACCGTTGAACTATACCCGCGGGCGTTTCAAAAGAGGATTTATTACTATACATCTTTTGCCGGAGAAATCAAGTCCGGAACAAGAAAAAAGCGGAAAAAACACAGATATGACGCTCAAACACGAACACAAGGTTTGGAAATCAGGATTTCGGAACAAGCGGGGAGGCAAAGCCTCCACCCAGGTTGTGACGGGCTACGCTCCGACACGATGCCTGGAGATCAGGATTTCGGAACAAGAGGAGTGGGAGAGTCTTTCTTGTGGAAGAAATCCTGCTGAAAAGCATACTTCTCTCCTCGGTAACAGCTCATGCGCTGGATCCAGCGGTAGCGGAGACCTTTGAAGCAATAGCCGAGCTCGCGATGTCGGCAGAGGTAGAGGAAATCGCGGGCTGCTTCGGCCGCAAATCCGAGGAACGCACGGCAGAAACAAGGCTTCGCGCCGTAGAGCATGCCGTTCGCGATACCTTCGTTGTAGAACCGTTTGCGAAGGATTTCCGGCGTATAATTGTGCGAATGGACCACGGCGGCGTCCTTTTCGTAGACGACCTTCAGGCCGGATTCGCGGATGCGGAGCGCCCAGTCGATGTCCTCCGAATACTGGAATGCCGGATTGAACCGGATACGACGCGCAACGTCGGTACGGACAGCGGAGAAGACCAGCGAGAACATGAACCCCCAGCTTGCCGCGACCGTGCCGTCGCCGAATGCGCGCTCGTAGTCCTTCCGCACCAGCGGGAGAGCGTCCGCGCGCGGCAACTGGTTGCCGTAGACCGCGCCGACGGCGGAGTCCCGAAGACGCGCCACGATGCGTTCCACCGCGTCGCGGCTGCACGGGACGGCATCGGAATTGTTGAAGACGATGTATTTGCCGTGCGCGGCGTCGACCGCGCGGTTCAGCACGCGGGGCGGATTGTACGGCAGGCCGTCCCACGGAACAATCGTGACGGACGGGAACGACATGGCGATCTCAAGCGTGCCGTCGGTGGAATTGTCGTCGAAAAGCAGAATCTCCATACGGTCCGCGACAGTCTGTTCGCAGAGCATGGAGAGCGTGTCGAGGATGAGGTCGCGATCATTGTGGGAACGCACCACGACAGTGATTTCGGGCGGACAACCGGATTGTGTTTCCGCGGACATGGGAGATCACGCTCCGGCGGTTTTCAGCTCGAATGCGCCCTGTTTCATCAGGCGGAAGAAATCGGCGATCTCGCGCGGGTGTTCGGAGAGTTCGTTCACGGAGAGGATGCAGGCCGTGGAATCGCGGTCGTCGGGGGAGAATCCGTGCATGCCGGGGATGGGCTTCGCGCCCATGTCGCTCGGGACCAGCTGAATGCCGGGGTCGAGCAGGAATATCTCGTCGCCGTAGCTGGCGTCGGCGAAATCGACGTGGAACGCGGTCTTTTCCTCCGGGGAGAGCCAGTGGCCGGGCGCGCCGTTCACTGCATCCATGACCGGCTTGCGCGCTTCCGGTTTCAGGAACCACACGCGGAGCATGGTGGAATCGTACGCGGCAACGTAGTCCTGCCCGAATTTGAGCGGGAGCGCCTCAAGCATGGCCTTGATATCGGTCTCACCTTTCAGCGGCGTCATGCCGTGATCGGAGAAGATGCAGAAATCGACCTGACGGAAATGCGCCCGGGCGGTTTCAAGCAGGCCGCGCACCTTGGCGGAGAACGCCTCAAGATGCTTCGCCACGACCTCGGGTTCGTGTACGTGAAAATGCAGCATACTGTCCAGACCGGCGGTATAAACGAAGAAGAACTCCGTCTTTTCCTCCTCAAGCAACCTCTTCGCGGCTTCGATGTTCTGGTCGTCATTCAGACGCCAGTTCGAGATATGGAACGGCACGCCGGACTCGGTCAGGACGTCGCGCAGATTTTTCACCGGAGCCAGGCCGTGCGGCGCATACATGTCATGTTTCTCGCTGTAATCGAAATACGGCAGGCGGGCATACGGCACACGATAGAGGTTGAAGTAACCCGTGTAGTGCATGTGGCGCGCCAGCCAGAGGCTTACGCGGTGACGGATGCGGTGGTTATCGAAGATGACCGACGGATGCAGGAAGGGATGCAGGAAGCGGAAAAAGCCGAACGGGGATTTCGCGTCTTTCGGGCGGTAGAAAAAGCTGAAATGGCCGTGTTTCGTGGGGGGTTCGCCGGTCAGGATTGTGGGGACGCACGTCGAGGAATAGCCGAACTGCGTACGGACGGGAAGCCGGACCGGGAATTCGTCCGTCATGAACTTGTAGCGCTGGACGATCTCGTACCCGAGCGCATCGCTGAACATGAAAATCTTGACACGGTCCTTCAACGGAAAACCCCCCTGAAATCAATGAATCGAACGTTGATTATAATTTAGCACGGAAGTCCAAAAAAATCAAATAGAAATCCTGATTAATTGTACCGTTTCCACAGGCGGATGAACGTGTCGGTCTCGTGCTTGGGATCCTCCAGGCAGGCCGTCAGGAGCCGCAGGAGCTTCACGCGCGGATGGACCGCAAGAGGGGAAAGCAGCGACGGCAGGACCGGGGCGCTGAGGATCGAGAGAATCACGGACTTCAGCGAACGCGGCCCGGCGTCCGCGATGCGGCAGGCGGAGAAATGCGCATCGGCGGAGGCGATATGACGGGTGATTTCCGTGGCGACGAGCGCTATCGTGCGTTCCCAGCAGTCCAGATGATACGCGTAGTCGGGTTCCTTCCCCGTGCCCGGCGCGTATTTGAACGACAGCGCATCCTCGTATGCCGGGATCAGCCAGGACGCCTCGTAATACTTGCGGAGCGCTTCGAGGCGTTCCGTCCCGGTCGTGCGGTAGTCGTGATGAACGATTAAAATGGCATCGCCGCAGCCCAACGCTGCCTTGTGGAGGTTGCGTCGGACGAAATCCGCCTCGTTCGGATCAGTCGCCCGCTGACGGGCGAAGAGAAGCCCCGCGCCGCGGTTGAGGAGGAGACGGGCGGCCTCGGTCCAATGAAGTTCGGAAAACGGGCAGCGTGGCGCATTGTCGAAGACATGTTCATCGCCGAAGATGATTTGTTTCCCGGCGAAAAGCTCCTGAATCATCAGCGTATGCGCGTCTTTGTACAACGACTTCAAGGATTTGACGCAGCAAAAATCAATATCGATGGCGAGCTTGCCGTGCCACTCCGAAGAGATGGAGCCCAGAAACTTCTGAAGTCCCGGAGACGGGTTCTTTCCGTTCAGGATCACGAAGAAATCCATGTCATTGTACGGCATGCCGTCGGGCGTAGCGCCGCCCTCGCCGCGTCCGTAGCCGCCGCCGAGCGCGACGGCGCGAATCGCGGAGGATTCCGGCGAGGCGGCAAGGGAAGCCCGGATGCCGTCGAGGGCGTCCTGGATATGGCGTTCAACACGGGGATCAGCGGATTTGGAGTAAGACATGGTCGGAGGGATATTTTTTGAAATCAGTTGTCGGAACACTCGGCGGGAAGATCGGGATCGCGGCCGAATTCCTTGCGGTAAAGCCGGGCCGCGGTCCGGAGGACGTCCGGCCATATTTTCGCATCCAGAACGCCCGCGCGGGGCGTGTACGCGGCGATAAACCGGAGAGCATCACGACGGGAAAGTCCGAGGTCCATGGCGGAGAAGAAAATCCCGGCCAGGTCCTTGACGCGGTAACGGCGGCGGATGCGCGAACGCAGTTGCGCCCGGTGGAGGTCGATCACATGCAGTCGGATGCGTTTCTCCTGAAGCGAGGCGGGATCCAGCAGGAAATGGCAGATGTAGCAGTCGCGGTGGTTCAGGCCGCTGCCGTGCATCCGGGCGATCGTTACGGCCAGAGTGCGGATGATGCGGTTCTTGAGCGCGGACGGCGGCGGGTTCGTCTTCCAGTCGCGGCAGAAATCCTCCAGCGAGACCATGCCGACGAGGTCTTCGGTCACCAGAAACGATTCCATGGCGGCGGGATTGACGCCCCGAATGCCGAACGCGCAGGCGGTCATGGTCGGCACGCCGAGCTTGTTCAGCAGGGAGATCGCGAGGTATTCGTTGGCGGATCCGGTCACGGGGAGCTTGAACTGGAGCAGGTTTTTCCATATCTCGCGCCAGCCGACCGGCCCGTGCAGCTTGATGAAGTAGGACTTGCCGTCCATGCGGAACCGCATGGTCTTGCGGTTCTTGACGTCGCGGAAGACTTCCCCGGTCACGGCGAACGCACTGGCGAACGGGTCCCTGCCCCAGGCTTTCTGAAACGTATCGTTGAAGTAGAGCTTTTCCACGAAATCCTCGCACGGCTTACAGTTTGTCGGGCCGGACGGTCACGTTGCCCTTGGAATCCGTCATGTAGACGGGCTCCTCCTCCGGGGGCATTTCGGCCGGATCGGAGGCGGCCTCCTCCGGCGTTCCGGTCGCGCGGATCATGATCTCGAAAACCTTTTCCGGGGCCTTCTTTTCCCAGCTGTTCTTGTATTCCATCGCGATGCCGCAGACGCCCGGACCGATGACCCGGTAGGCGAAATAATGCGTGCCTTCGCGCCCCTCGACGGGCCGGAACCGCCGCGTGCCGTCCGGATCGGGATCGGACTCGTAGCGTTCGCCTTTCTCTGCAAGGATGCGCACGCTGCCCGCGCCGTGCCGGGAAAACCAGTCGTACCCGGGTGTGCCGTCGGCGCTCAGCGCCACCAGGATCGTGTCGCCGACGCAAAGATCGAGTGTCCTGCCGGAATCCGAGTTCGTCAGCAGTATCTGCTGCGGGGAACGGCATGCGGACGTGAGGCAGGCGGCGAGAACCGCCAGGGAAAGACTGAATATGAACCGGAAAAACGTCATGAACTGCAAAGGAAAGGATCTGGCTCAGTTGCCCGCCATCATGTCGGCGGCATCGGCTTCGGCGGTCGTGATCGGCTTCACGCCGTAGTCGTTCGTCAGGACGTCGAGAATGCCGGGCGAGAAGAACGCGGGGAATGTCGGGCCGAGACGGATGTTCTTGAAGCCGAGCGTGAGCAGCGCCAGGAAGACCGCGATCGTCTTCTGTTCGTACCAGGAGAGGACGAAGGAGACGGGGAGCTTGTCGAGCGTGCGGATGCCGAGGGCGTTCTGAAGTTCGAGCGCGATGCGGACGATGGAGTAGGCGTCATTGATCTGGCCGATGTCCATAATGCGCGGGATGCCGGTGATCTTGCCGAGGTCGAGGTTCAGGAAACGGTACTTGACGCCGCCGGCGGTCAGGATGACGGTGTCGGGCGGGAGCGCCCTGGCGAGCTCGGTGTAGTACTCGCGGCGTTCGTCGCGTCCGTCCTCGCCCGCGATCACGATGAAACGGCGGATGGTGCCGTTTTCGATATAGTGCGCGATCTGGGAGATCACGGAGCAGACCTGATGGTGGCCGAAGCCGCCAGTGAGCACGACGGAATCGGTGTCGAGCGGCGTGGGGGCGGGGAGACTCTTGGCGAGGCGGATGACCTCGGAGAAGTCCTTCTGCATGCCTATGTGGCGGTGCGTGATGTGCGGCGTCCCCTTGCAGCCGGCCATGCCGGTCGTGAAGATGCGTCCGCGGTAGGCATCCTGTACCGGCGTGATACAGTTCGAGTTTACGATGATCGGGCCGTTGAACGAGGCGAAATCCTGCGTCTGGGTCCACCAGGATCCGCCGTAGTTGCCCTTCAGGTGCGGGAACCTGCGGAACCCGGGATAGGTGTTGGCGGGGAGCATGTCGCCGTGCGTGTAGACGTCGATGTCGGCGTGTTCGGTCTGGATCAGGAGTTCTTCGAGGTCCTTCAGGTCCTGGCCGGACATCAGGATGCCGGGATTCTGGCCGGCTTTCCAGGAGACGTGGCAAATGGCCGGGGAACCGTAGGTCTCCGTGTTGGCTTCGTCCAGCAGCGCCATGGCGATACCGGCGATGCGTCCGCATTCGACGATCAGCAGTGCGAGGCGTTCGTGCGTGGTGTCGGGCTTGGCCGTGGCGGACAGCACCTTGATGATGAAGTTGTAGATGGCGTTGTCCTCATAGCCGAGGGCGAGCGCGTGGAACGCGAAGGCGCAGACACCTTTCAGGCCGCTCATGAGCAGGTCGCAGTAGGCGCGCTCTTCAGGGTCTTCAACGAGGGCGGAAGGATCCACCTGGATGTCGGAATCGAGCGTGCGGAGAGCGCGTTTCGCCTCGTCGATGAGGGAATAGATGCGGTCGGGGTTGAAATTGGTATCGGTGAGCGTGGCGGACATGGCGCGGACGATGAACCGGCTGAACTCGCGCGTGACATTGGTGCGGCCTTCAAGGGTCAGGGCGACGGCCTTGAGCTCGGCGATGAGGCGGTCCTGAAGATTGGCCGTCTCGGAGGTCTCGCCGCAGCGGCCGCTTGTCGTGCAGCCTTTGTTGCCGAAAGCCTCCTGACACTGATTGCAGAACATGGATCCTTCCATCTGGATTTTCTCCTTTATAAAATTGATGTTGCGTTTCAGAAAACAGGAAATCCCGGATGTATTTTACACGCTGGAATACGTTTTGTCAAATCGTTTCCGCGGAAATCGCACGGGATTTGCGAAAAATCGTTTCGTATGAAGGAACGAAACAGTCAAAAACAGACAGGCGGCCCCGGCATCGAAAGCACGGAACCGCCATGCCAATCGTTTCACGGATCGCGTGATTTAAGCCTTTTTAACGATCTTGGACCAGGAATCCTTCAGGGCGACCGTGCGGTTGAACACCGGATGCTCCTTGGAATGGTCCTTCGGATCGGAGAAGAAATAGCCGATGCGCTCGAACTGGACATGCGTGCCGGGCGGAAGCTCGGCCAGGCCGGGTTCGATGCGGCATTTCGCAACTTTCAGGGATTCCGGATTCAGGTAGCTCTTCCAGTCGGCGTCCTCCGGGATGGCGGAAAGGTCGGGAATTGTGAAGAGTTTGTCGTACAGCCGGACCTCGGCCTCCAGGGACCGGTCGGCGGAAACCCAGTGGATCGTGCCCTTGACCTTGCGTCCGTCGGGGGCGTTGCCGCCTTTCGTGGCGGGGTCGTAAGTGGCGTGCAGCTCCACGATCTCGCCGTTTTCGTCCTTCACGAACGAGGTGCAGGTCACGAAATAGGCGCTGCGGAGGCGGACTTCCTTGCCGACCGCGAGGCGGTGGAACTGCTTCACGGGGTTCTCCATGAAGTCGTCGCGCTCGATGTAGAGCGTCCTGGAGAACGGGACCTTGCGGGTGCCGGCGGCGGGGTCTTCCGGGTTGTTCACGGTCTCGACCTCCTCGACCTGGCCTTCGGGGTAGTTGTCGATCACGAGCTTCAGCGGGTTCATGACGGCCATCGCGCGGCGGGCGGACTTGTTCAGGTCGTCGCGGACGCAGTGGTCGAGGAGTTCGATCTCGGTGAGGCTGTTGAACTTGGTCACGCCGATGGTCTCGCAGAAATCGCGGATGGCGGAGGCGGGGATGCCGCGGCGGCGCATGCCGCAGATGGTGGGCATGCGGGGATCGTCCCAGCCGTTCACGAGGTTGGTCTTCACGAGCTCGAGGAGCTTGCGCTTGCTCATGACGGTGTAGGTCAGGTTGAGGCGCGCGAACTCGATCTGCTGAGGTTTGCACGGGGTGTCGAGCGTGTTCAGGATCCAGTCGTACAGCGGACGGTGTATCTCGAACTCGAGCGTGCAGATGGAGTGCGTGATGCCCTCGATGGCGTCCTCCAGGCAGTGCGCGAAGTCGTAGAGCGGGTAGATGCACCACTTCGAGCCGGTGTTGTGGTGGTCGGCGTGACGGATGCGGTAGATCGCCGGATCGCGCATGTGGATGTTCGGCGACGCCATGTCGATGCGCGCGCGGAGCACCTTGCTGCCGTCCGGGAACTCGCCGGCGCGCATGCGTTCGAAGAGGTCCAGGTTCTCCTCGATCGTGCGTTTGCGTCCGGGCGGCTCCTTGCCGGGCTCGGTCAGGGTGCCGCGGTATTCCTTGAATTCCTCCTCGGAAAGCTCACAGACATATGCCTTGCCCATCTTGATGAGCTGAACCGCGTATTCGTACATCTGATCGAAATAATCTGACGCGTGGAAAAAACGGTCCTCCCAGTCTGCGCCGAGCCATTTCACGTCTTCAAGGATGGATTCGACGTACTCGGTGTCCTCCTTCACTGGGTTCGTGTCGTCGAGGCGGAGATTGAACTTGCCGCCGAACTTCTGCGCGGTGCCGAAGTTCAGGCAGATGCTCTTCGCATGGCCGATGTGGAGATAGCCGTTCGGCTCCGGCGGGAAACGCGTCTTGACCGCGCCGCCGTTCTTGCCGGCTTCGAGGTCCTTGCGGATGATCTCGTGGATGAAGTTGTCGGGGAGATTGATCTCGGTTTCGCTCATGATTTGTCGCTCCGTATGTGATTCAGTCAAAAACAGAATAATCTATTAGTATAGCATGATTTAACCCGGCTTTCAAGCCGGAATCCGAAAGTTCAGCAAAAGTTGACGAAGAGGACCTCGGGCGGACAGCAGATACGGGCATTGAACCAGGTTGCGCCGATCCCGGCGGACACGTACATCGTCGCGCCGGTCGAACTGTGCCGGTACGCGCCGTATTCCAGACGTTTGCGGTACCGCGAAGACGTGACGACCGCGCCGAATCCGGGGATCCGGAACTGGCCGCCGTGCGTGTGGCCGCAGAGGATCAGCGGCGCGCCTTTCAGCTTGTCCGTAAGGAGCATGGCCGCTGCCGTGTCGGGATTGTGCGAGAGAATGCAGACATTTTCGGAACGCGGGATCGCCGCCTCGCAGGAAAGCCCCTCGCCCTCCTTTGCGTCGTCCAGCCCGTGGAACAGGATCCCATGAGATTCAACTGTCTCGTTCAGGAGAAGGCGAAATCCGGCCGAGGCGAAAAGGTCGCGCCAGCGTTTCGCGGGGAGCCAGCGGCGACGGAGTTCCCAGTTGCCGCAGACCGCGAACTTTTGCGGCCCGGACGGGATGGTACGCAGGAAATCAAGCGACTTGTCGATCCAGGCGGCTTCTCCGGCGAGGTCGCCGCCGAAGAGAATGCAGTCCGGCATCGGGATCGCCTCGAAAAGCTCCCGAAAAGATTTCGTCAGCCATTCTGTTCCGCCTCTCTGCCGCACCCCCGGAAAAAAACCGCGTACGCCCGCGGTACGGATGTGGGGATCGGAAAAAAACAGCATGGTTCGTCCGGCCAGTTTCTGCTTGGAAACACGCAGGAAACGAACATGCAGTCCGGACGGAAGCACGCGCGTATCCCTGACTAGCGACGGGGCTGGCTGCCAGAGCAAAGCGCCCGCGCGCTGCTCAGGGGTCAGCTTCGTTTTCTGTCTCCGGACGTAGATCCGGGATTTGAAGAAGGAAACGTCCGACATGGCCGGTACGCGGGTGGAGAAGGAATTACTCGCCGGAGAGTTCTTTGATCATGTCGGCCGGCAGGGGTTCGAGCTTCTCGATCAGACATTCGCCAAGCTCGGGCAGCTTGACCTTTTCACCGATCTTGTGTTCGACGAGCGCCTGTCCGAGCGGAGCCTTGTAGGCGATGCGGCCGCGGTCGACGTCGCCGTCCCATGCGCCGAGGATGTAGTAGGAGACTTCCTTGCCGTTGGCGTCCTTCAGGAAGACGCGGCAGCCCGGCACGACGGTGTCGGTGACCTCGACGTCGGCGAAGTTCGTGACGTCCATGAAGCCGAGCGATTTTTCGAGCTCGGAACGGCGTCTCTGAAGGAAACGGCGCTGTTCCTTGGCGGCGTCGTATTCGGCATTTTCGCGAAGATCGCCGAAGCTTCTGGCATACGCGACGGCCTCGGCGTTCTGCGGGATCAGAACCTCGACAAGATGCTTGAGTTCCGCCTGCATGCGCTTCTGCGATGCGACGGACGCAACCGGAGGCTGTTCGGTGGAGCTGGCCGCGCCGATGCCGAGGAGCTTGCTGCCCTCGCCGCTTTCGATGTATTCCATGAATTCGGGGGAGATGCGGCCCATTTTGACCATAACGCTCTGGAGCTCGCTGGCCTGCGTGCGGAATTTCTGGAGGCTGCCTACGATGGACGGGATGTCGCCGTCGGCGTTCTCGATGAGATATTTGCGGAAGTCGGCCTTTTCACCGAGCAGGATGCGTTTGAGTTCGCGCTGGGCCGCGCCCCATTCCTTCGGGAGATCCGAACGGTTCAGGGCGGCGACGACGGTCTCCATGTCGACCAGCGAGGTGATGATCTTGGATTTGATGCGGGCCTTGTTCTTCCATATCCAAAGACAAACGTCGGCGGACAGGGTGTCCATCGCGGCGATCTTGGTGATGATGCTCTGGACGAGGGCGGCGTCCGCGGCTTCACGCGCGGCGGCTTCCTCCTTTGTCTCATTCGCGGCTTTCTTCAGCGGCTCGAAGAAGACGGTCATGCAGCGGAGCGGGAGCATCAGGCCGAGGGAAACGAATTCGTCCTGCGTGTAAATGGCGCGCGTGGCGGCCAGAAGGCCGTCAAGGTCCTTTACGGAAACTTTCGCCCAGATCGCGAGGTTCGCGAGCTTGACGTCGGCCGGGATCGAAGCGGGCCAGAACGGGACCTGGCCGCGAAGCGGAGTGAACATCGAAGCGAGAATTTCGGGCGAAGCGTCGAGGGAAAGCCAGGAAATGGATTCGGCGAGCATCTGGACGTCCTTCGGGAGGAGTCTGGAGCTCACGCGGACGAACAGTTTTCCGAGCTTTTCGGCGGCGGCCTCATCAACCGTCACGGTGTTGCCTGCATCCACGACGCCTTTCAGGAGCGTATAAAGCTCCAAGACGCTGCGTGAATCGCTGAAATGACGCTTTCCGCCTGCCGTGGCGGCCGCGGGCGCAGCATCCCACCAGGCCGCGAAATCCGAGGCGGCAAAAACCTGCGGAACCAGGAGACGCTGCACGAATTCCTGGAGCTTCTGTTCCGGGACCTCGACCAGCGCCAGACGGTTCAGGATGCGGCGGTATTCGGACGAGGGGCGGATCGCGGAGCGAAGCGGGGAGATCAGATCCACGAGATCAGGTGTCGTCTCGAAGAAATAGGCGGAAACGACGGCCGAGGCGATCGGAATGGAGGAGCTGCTGGAACCGTCGATCGGGGTGACGGCGATGGTGCCGGTCACGCGGTCGATGCCGGTGATACGGCCGCACAGTCCGGTTTCCGCCTGGTACATGATCGCGGTGGAACGCAGACGCTGGAGTTTTTTGAGGCGGAGAGCGACTTCACGGACGCCGACGTTCGCATCTTTCGCGCCGAGGGCTTTCACGACCGCGCCACTCACCAGATAGGGGGGAAGCAGCTTGCGGACCGCGTAGTTCAACGAAGAGCGGAAATTCGCAGAATCGAGGATAGAGAGCTCGGCGATGCGGACACAGAATCTGGCCTTGTCGACGGAGGCGGAAATCTGGTCGTCCCACGCCTCGAACAAAGCTTCGAACTGAGGCGCGGCGGCGCGAAGTTCCTGAATGCCGTCCGCGGTTCCCAGACGGTTGACGCGGTCAAGCAGGACGTTGACAGCGTCGTCGTGCTTTTCCAGTTGGGCGTACAGGATCAGGTCCGGCAGAGAAAAGTCATTGATGCTCATAGTGAGTCGTCTCCTTCGACATCGTTTAGTCAAATAGCATTTGCGATTTATATAACTAATTAATGTACACCCAATTCGGTGTTTTTTCAAGTTTTTTTCGGAATCGGAAGCATTTTTTCCTGTATTTTGATTTGATTTTTTCCAGGAAAGAACTATGTTTATTATTTATTTACCTGTTTTCACCGACCTTTTTCAGCACATCCCGGAGTCCTGCGCCATGGAATCATTCGACGTCATCATCTGCGGAAGCGGTCCCGCCGGACTTGCGGCCGGGCTTGCCGCCGCCTCGCACGGCGCTTCCACGGTCATCCTGGATCCGAACTACGTCATCGGGCGCAAACTGTGCGCCACGGGAAACGGTCGCTGCAACTTCTCCAACACTCTGCCGCCGCTCAAATTCATGGCGGAATTCGGACGGCACGGACGGTTCATGACCGACGCCCTGCGTGCCGCGCCGCGCGAGTTCTTTCTGGAACTGCTTCAAAAGGAGGGAATTCGCCCGACGGTCGAAAACGAGATTCACTATTTCCCGATGAACGGCAGGGCGTCCGATGTCCGCGATGCATTTCTGCGTGCGGCGAAACGTGCCGGAGCGGAAACGCGCCTGTCCGTGTCCGCACGGCGCATCATCGAGGAAGAAGGCGCATGTGTCGGCGTCGAAACGGACGGAGGTGAAATCATCCGGGCAAAACACGTGATCCTGGCATGCGGCGGCACGGCAGCGCCCTCGCTCGGCGGCACGGCATCCGGGCTGGAGCTCGCGAAAGCACTCGGACACGGCATCCGCGAGCCAGTCGCAACCCTTGCGCCGATCCATGTCGACGACCCGTGGATTTCCGAACTTGCCGGACTGACCGTGCCAGACGCCGAACTCGGCGTCATGGTCGGGACCCGTCACGTCTCCATGCGAGGCAGCATGCTCTTCACGCATACCGGGTTTTCCGGTCCGGCGGCGCTGAACCTTTCCGGTACAGCAAACCGGGTCCTTCTTGAAGGAAAGCCCGCTCAGATTTTCCTGCGCGTCCTGCCGGACAAAAAGGAACAGAACCTGTACGACTATCTGATCGACGAACGGGAAAAAATGCCGGACCATCTGCTGAAAAACTCTCTCGCACGCATCATGCCGCGTTCGCTGGCATCGCTCGTCTGCGAACGTCTTTTCGGGGAGGATTTCCACTCGAAACGCCTTACGAACGCCGGAGCGCACGAACTCGCGCATCTGCTTGACCGGATGCCGTTCACGGTGTCGGAACCGGCCACGATGGACGAGGCGATGGCGATGGACGGCGGCGTCCTGCTGAAAGAGGTCGATCCGCGCACGATGGAAAGCCGCCTGGTCAAAGGCGTGCATTTCGCCGGGGAGATCCTCGACCTGACCGGTCCGACCGGCGGCTTCAACATCCAGTTCGCACTCTCAAGCGGACGCCTCGCGGGGCTTGCCGCGGCTGGCGCGCTGTAATCCAATTCCGCGTCATTTTCTGTTCAGCGGGGAAACAACGCTTCAGGCGCAGGCGGATTCGGCTGTTTGAACTTGACGAGCGTACCTTCCAGCCAGATACGGAAGGAAACGCCGCGCGAACGGCATTCATCCGCGCAGATCGCGAGCATGGCAAACGGATCGGCGACAGGCGTTTCCGGATTCGCGCGGGACAACTCCAGCCTCGGATCGTACAGAAATTCCGAAAGCGTCTTTTCATGTTCAACGGCGTAACGGAGCGCTTCGGCAAGCGGCGACCGCGGATTCTGAGCTGGAAGCATCTCCCGGCACCGTTCAAAGATTTTCGCCGCGACCCGGGCGGATTCGAGCCGGACGGCGCGGCGTTCGCGGTACAGGACCTCCGGCGCACCGCCAAGACGTTCCGCGCGGATCCGGGCATGGTCCTCCAGTTCGCACAGCGCATGGATCCCCTTCAGAAACTCATCGGCGAGCCAGTCGCCTCCGGCTTTCGCTTCCTCGAACATGCGACGCAGATTCATCCAGTCGGGAAGCGTCCGCACGACCAACGCGGCACAGACCGGAGCGATCGCCTCCGCCGCGGACAAGACCAGTTCGCGCAAAGCGGATTCGGAGATCACAATGCCGGATTCCTGTTTCAGGCGCTCGGAGATCGTACGGAAGGTCATGCCCGCCAGATAAAAATCAGTTACGTAAGCGACGAACGACGCATCGAACATCTGTCCGCCGCCGGACGGATCGGGAAACAGTGCCGGAACGGGCGCGGCGGAAGCCATCCCCGAACCGTCGTCGGAAACATACATGGCGCGGTGAATCGTCCGCCGGACGACCGGAGAGCGCACCGCGACCGCTTCCGCCGATTCGTATGCGACAACCGACATCCCGGCGGATTTGGAGGGCGGGAGTTCCAGTTTCATTTCGTCCGACGGAAGATCAGGCGGAACAAGCACCGGTTCGGAGACGTGATAGGATGCGGCGGACTCGTGCAACTTGCCATCTTTCGTTTCCGAAACATGGTCAGTCCGTTCAGCACCATAATCCGTTGCATCAATTTCTTTCTCAGCCGGAATCGCATACAGTCCGGGCATAACACGTCCGTAGACCTGACGTGAAAGCAGGTCAATCGTCTTTTTCAGGTCGGCATTCTCGTGCCGACTTGCTTCAAGCTCGTGTTCGAGCTCTGTTTTCCGGTCGGACGGCATAGGATCGGGGGGATGAACTTCTGCCGGAAGAGGGAATTACAGGCCGAAGAAGGCCAGCGGGCCGTCGTAACACATAGTCTTCGCGAGCTTCATGGCGACGGGTTCCGGCATCTGTCCGGCCTCGACCATGCCGCCGAGCGTGGAGGAAAGGATCCTGCGGAACATCTCGAAGCGGGAACCGTAGCTCAGGAGCTTGCGGGAATCCGAGACCATGCCGGCGAACGCGCTCAGGAGATCGACGCTGCCGATGTATTCCAGCTGGCGTTTCATGCCGATGGGCGTGTCGCAGAGCCACCAGGCGGATCCGAGGCGAACCGTGCTGCCGAACGCACGGGAGAGCGCGGCGAGCGTGGCCTGGTGAACCTGGTCCAGGCAGTAGAGCACGACCTTCAGGCGGCCGTCGAACCGGTTCAGGAAGCGGATGAGTTTCGTCTCATGCGACTGGAAAAGATCGCTTACGTCGCCGCCTGAGTCCGGCCCGATCGTGCGGAACAGGAAATCGCGGACGTCGCGGACCGCGCCCATATGGAGCTGCATCACCCAGCCGCTCCGGCTGTTCATCTCGCCGAATTCGCCGAGCAGATAATCCGCGTAGTTCGAAGCTTCCTCCGGGAAAACGGATTCGCCAGAAAGAGCCTTTTTGAACGTCTCCGCGGCGGCCGCGGCGTCGCCGGTCCCGCTGGATGCGAGTTCGAGCCCGTGGTCGCTGGCGCGGCAGCCGTTTTCGGCGAAGAAATCGTGGGATTTCTGAAGGACGTCCAGCAGTTCGGCGAGCGTGGTGATCCTGACGCCCCAGCGTTTTCCGAGACGTTCGATATAGGCCGGGAATCCCGGTTTCCCGGCCTTCATGGCCGCATCGGGACGCCAGGTCGGGCGAACGACCGTCCGGCCCATGCTCCCGTTGACGATCTTATGATAATCAAGCGTATCGGCGGGATCGTCTGTCGAGCACATCACTTCGACGTTCATGCGATTCAGGAGCGCCTGCGGGCGGCTTTCCTCCTTCGCGAGGATGTCGTTGACTTTCTTCCAGATCAGCTCGCCCGTTTCCGCGCTCAGGAGCTCCTCGACGCCGAGGAACCGGAGGTCGAGATGTATCCACTCGTAGACCGGATTCCCGGCGATCCGATCGAAGACTTCCGCCATGGCGATGAACTTGTCATGCGGGGATGCGGAGCCGGTAATCTTCTCCTCCGGTACACCCGCTTTCCGCAGGACTTCCCACACGTAATGGTCCGTAGCGGCGAAGAGCTCCCATGCGTCCCTGAAGTTCTCGTTGCGCGCGATGGCCGCGACGTCGGCGTGGTTGTGCGGATCGAGGATGGGAAGGTCTTTGACCGAGGCGAAAATGCGTTTTCCGGTTTCGTTGGCGATGAGGTAGTCCTGACCGAGGAACATGGCAAATCCTTTCATCTTATGCTTATGATTGTTTCGTGGATTTCAGGGAAATAATATACTTGAAACCAACGAAAATACAAGCGGAAGCACGTGATTCCCGGCGTATTCCGGTACCTGCCCGGAGAGCAGCCAGGCGTCAGAAGACTTGCACCGCCTCGCGGATCGGAACGATCCAGCAGCAGACGTTGTGGAAATCCGTCCGCGGGATGCGATGTTCCTCGGCGGCTTTCTGGAGCGGCTTCAATATAACTTCGTCGTCTTTGCGGGAATAAACGGCAAAGAGGTATTCTTTTTTGTTCCGGAGCTTCACCAGGACCGTGTCACCGTCGCCGGGCGCATCCAGTCCGCGGAGCAGCAGACGAGTTCCGGCGGGGAAGAATCCGCTGCGCTTTTTGTCGATCTCGACAGCGAAGAAACCGGCCTGGACCGGCGAGGTGAACATGACGACGCGCCTGGATTTTTTCCGGATGATCTCTTCTATTGAATCGATTTGCGGGTCAAAGTCTTTCAGGTCGTCCAGACGGAGCAGCGGCGTCGGCGCAGTCTGCGACGCGCCGTACCGTCCGGCATATTTTTCACGCAGGACATAGGCGGGATTTCCGGCCGCTTTCGGTTCGGACGGATAGGCGGATTCGGCTGACTCCGTCTCCAGATACTCCTGAATCAGGGGATGAAGATTGTCCCACACGGTGGAATTGATCTTGCGTGTACGTCCGCTGAGCCAGAAGGCAACGGTCGTGTGCGAGACCCCGACCGAACGGGAAAAACTGAGCAGGCTTCCGCATTTGTCGATCGCGGACTGAATGGCTTTCTGAATTGATTCGGTGATGACCAAGGCTGGCTCCCCTTAACGTTCTTCTTGGATGAAGGGACTGTGTTGACAAGGAATATAAATCTTACCTATCACTATACACCGTTTGAAAAAAGTTTCAAGTATCTTTCAAAAAAGAAATCAAAAACTTTCAATTCAAGTTCAAAAACAATACAATAGGACAAGCTTTCTTTTTTATAAGGCGACATGGAAAAAACGGGAACTTTTTTGGAAATGCGGTGTCTATATGCGATGTCGGAGGTATTTCCGCGATCCAATAAACTGGACCGGCGGAACTCCGGCACATATTCCGATACAGATCATCAACACCGACCCATTTTGAGGAGATAACTTGGCATGAGACAGGAAGAACTTCAGGAACTGCAAAGCAAAATCTCGGACGCGTCCGCGTTCATCCGCCCGCTCCGCACCGAAATCGGCCGCATCGTGGCGGGGCAGGAATATCTGGTCGACCGCGTGCTGCTGTCGCTGATCGCGAACGGGCATCTTCTGCTGGAAGGCGTCCCCGGTCTGGCGAAGACGCTGCTGGTGAAGACTGTGGCGCAGGCCATGGACGGCGTGTTCTCCCGCATCCAGTTCACGCCGGACCTGCTGCCCTCGGACGTGGTCGGCACCACGATCTACAACCAGAACGACCACACGTTCTCGGTCAAAAAGGGACCGGTCTTCGCGAACCTGGTCCTTGCCGACGAGATCAACCGCGCACCATCCAAAGTGCAGAGCGCGCTGCTGGAGTGCATGCAGGAACGCCAGGCTACCATCTCCGGGGAGACCATCCCCATGCCGTCGCCGTTCCTGGTCCTCGCCACGCAGAACCCGATCGAACAGGAAGGCACGTACCCGCTGCCGGAAGCCCAGGTCGACCGTTTCATGTTCAAGCTGAAAGTGGACTATCCGACCCGCGAGGCGGAACGCTCCGTGATCGACCGCATGGCGCACCCGGAGACGAACCTGCGCGCGCTGGCCGTGGCGAAGCTCTCCGACATCGAAAACGCCCGCGAATGGGTCGACAAGGTCTACATGGACGAAAAGATCCTTGAATACATCCTCGACATCGTGATCGCGACTCGTCCGAAGCACCACGCCGAGCTTTCCGGCCGCCAGAACGGCGTGAAACTGGGCGAACTTGCCGAGCTGGTGCAGTTCGGCGCATCGCCGCGCGCCGGCATCGCGCTGGCCCTCGCGGCGAAGGGCGCGGCGTTCCTGGAAGGCCGCGCCTACGTGATCCCGCAGGACGTGAAGGCGCTCGCGCCGGACGTGCTCCGCCACCGCCTGATCCTCAGCTACGAGGCCGAAGCGGAAGGGCTCGACGCCGACAGCATCATCGAACGCATCCTGAACGAACTCCGCACGCCGTAGTCCGTATCCCCGGCACGTTCATCCGTCGCAGATTCACAGCAATTCAGCGAGGTTCACCCCATGTTGACCAGAGACCTGCTCGCCAGGATCCGGAAAATCGAAATCAAAACGCGCAAAGTCGTCGAGGAGATGACCGGCGGCGCTTACCGCAGCGTGTACCGCGGACGCGGCATCGAGTTCAGCGAGGTCCGCACGTACACCGAGGGCGACGACGTCCGCGACATCGACTGGAACGTCACCGCCCGCACGGGCGTCGCGCACATCAAGAAATATGTCGAGGAACGCGAGCTGACCGTGATCATCGCGGTCGACATCTCGTCCTCCACGCTCTTCGGGTCCGCCGAGGACGACAAACGCGACAAGATGGCGGAGACCGCCGCGCTCCTCGCGTTCAGCGCCATCCGCAACAACGACAAGGTCGGGCTGCTGCTTTTCTCCGATCGCGTGGAATCCTACATCCCGCCGCGTTCGGGACGCGCCCACGTGATGCGCGTGATCCGCGACCTGGTGGCGACACATCCGCGCGGACGCGGCACGAACATCGCCGCCGCGCTCGAATCGCTCAGCCGCACGCTGAAAAAGAAGACCGTGATCTTCCTCATCAGCGACTTCATGGACGAAGGGGATTTCTGGAAGCCGCTGCGGATCCTGAACCGCAGGCACGACCTGGCGGCCATCCGCGTGGTGGATTCGCTGGAGACCGCCCTGCCCGCCGCGGCCGCGCTCGAACTCGAAGATGCCGAAACCGGCGCGACCTTCGCGTTTCCCGGCAGCAGAAGAGCTGCCGCGCGTTACGCCGCCGCGCAGGAACTCTTCGACCGTCAGCTTGAGGAAAACTGCCGCCAGGCGAAAGTCGACCTGATCGAACTGCCGTGCACGGGCGACATCGTAAAGCCGCTGATGGGTTTCTTCCAGAAGCGCGGCAAACGAAAATCCGGAGGCTGATACCCGATGATGAAGTCAAGATTGATTGAAAAGACCTGGTTCCGGATGCTCCCCGCCATCCTCGGCGGAGTCCTGCTGATCCTGATCGTCGCGGGGGCGGCGGTCGCGGTCCGCTGGTATATGTCCGCGAAGGAGGCAGCCGATCCTGTCCTGCTCGGCGAACCGGTCTACGAATTTGAAGGCAAGGAACCGGCCATCGGTACGCGTTTCAACGCGGTCCTGAAATACCGCCTGCCGTGGTCCGACTCGTTCAAGCTCGCTGCGGCCGAACCCGGCAAAAACCTCCAGCTCACCTCGGATCCGGCGTTTTACCGTTCGCGCATCCGCTGGGGATATTCCGACTGGACGCTCGTGCTCCCGCTTCAGGCGTACCGCGGCGGGGAATCCGGCGGAGGTTCGGTCCTGGCTGAATTCTTCGCGGGCAAGAGCATCGAAACGCCCCTGCCCGAACTGAAGGTCGCCGACCTGGTGCTGCCACTGGACGACAACGGCACGGAGCTTTCGCTCGCGCCGCGCATCGAAACGCACGACAAAAAAATGTCCTGGCTGACCGCGGGCACCGTCGCGGCGGTCATCATTCTCGTTTCGCTGGCCGTCTGGGCGCTTCTGGCGCACAAAAAACGCGAAGCAGCCAAACACGTCAAGACCATTTGGGAAAAAGCTCTGGAAGCCATCCAGATGCTCCGGGCGCAGGTCAGGAGCGGCACATCCTCGCCCGAACTCGCCATCGCCGGACTCACCGACGTCGTCCGGCATTATCTTGAGGCGCGGTTCCGTCTGCGCGCCGAACGTCAGACCACGGCGGAGTTTCTGACGGATCTGGAACGGAACGACAAGCTGCTGGAAGACAAGGACCGGAAGTTCCTGCGTTCGTTCCTGGCGTCCGCCGACATGGTGAAATTCGCCCGGATGCCCGCCGATCCGCATCTCTTCGAACAGGCGTCCGGAAAGGCGGAGGAGCTCGTCTCCGGCACGATCCCGCGTGAGGACGACCTGCCGGGCAATCAGGAGGAAGGCCGCAAATGAAACTCGAATATCCCTGGCTGCTTCTGCTGTTCATCCCGTACGCGGCGGTGCTGTGGTTCGCCTGGACGCTGCACGCGCCGTCGATCCGCGTCCCCGGACTGGCGCCGTTCCGTCGCGCCGCAGGCAGGAAAGGCCGCCGTGTGAACTGGCGCAAGCTGATCCCGTTCGTACTCTTCGCGCTTGGCGGCGCGGCCATGATCGTAGCCCTGGCGCAGCCCCGCGAGGGCATTGAGGAAATCCGCTCGAAGGCGGACGGCATCGACATCATGATCGCGTTCGACCTGTCGCCCAGCATGGAGGCGTATGATCCGCCCGCGGACCATCTCACCGACACGCAGATCATCAATCTGATCCAGCGCGGCACGCTCAAAAACCGCGTCGAGACTGCCAAGGAGGAGATCGCCCGTTTTATTGAGGAGCGCCCGAACGACCGCATCGGCCTCATCGTGTTCGCCAGCATGCCCTACGTGGTGTGCCCGCCCACGCTCGACCACGCGTTCCTGCTCGCCAACCTGGAACGTCTTTCCTCGCGCCAGATCGGCGACGGGACCGGCATCGCGGCTCCGATCGCCAGCGCGGTGAAACGCCTGAAGAGCTCCGACGCGAAAAGCCGCATCCTCGTGCTCTTCACCGACGGCTCGAACACGGTCAACGGCCAGATCTCGCCGCGCGACGCGGGCAAGCTCGCCGACACGTTCGACATCACAATCTACACGGTCGGCATAGGGTCACGCCGCGCACGCATCCCCATGCAGAGTCTCCTCGGCGGCGTCATCCTCCAGAACTATCCGGACGAATTCGACGAACCGCTGCTGCGCGAACTCGCGGACATGACAGGCGGGCGTTACTACCGCGCCGCCGACGCAAAAGGCATGGCGCAGGCCATGGACGAGATCAACAAGCTGGAGAAAACGAGTGTGGAGCAGCCAGTGGTCGTCAACTGGCGGGAGCTCTACCCGTATTTCTGCTGGTTCGGACTTGGCGTCATCCTGCTCGGATTCTGCTTCCGCCAGACGGTCTGCCTGCGCCTGCCCTAAACGCATAATCTGTTCCGGGCCTTATCGTGTCCGAGCGCAGCCGGACACAACCGCAGTGGAGGCGCCGCCTCCCGGAGCTTACAGCTCCGCGCCTCTTCTTATTATAAAAAACAAAAGTTCTTTCTTCTTTTGCGCTTGACATTCACGGGGACTGTCGCTATATTAATAGAATAAGCAAAAGCAACCCTGCCGGGCCCGGAGCGGAATATGGAAAAACCGCGCGGATTTCCGGCATTTCCCGGAGTATACAGCATGAGCAAACAACTGGTTATCGTGGAATCCCCCGCGAAAGCGCGCACGATCGGGCGCATCCTGCCGTCCGAATACATCATCAAGGCCTCGATGGGCCATATCCGCGACCTGCCCGAAAACTCGTTCGGCGTGGACATCGAACACAACTTCGCACCGCAGTACGAGGAGAGCAAGGCACGCGGGCACAACCTCGGCGAACTCAAGACCGCCGCAAAAAACGCGGAAGACATCTATCTGGCGTCGGACCCTGACCGCGAAGGGGAGGCCATCGCGTGGCATCTGCAGGAAGTCCTGCGCAAGATCAACAAGAAGGCGCATTTCCACCGAGTCTCCTTCCACGAGATCACCCGCAGCGCCATCAACCGCGCGTTCCAGGCTCCCGGCGAGATCGACATGAACCGCGTTGACGCCCAGCAGGCGCGCCGCGTGCTCGACCGCATCGTCGGCTACCAGATCAGCCCGCTGCTGTGGTCGCGCATCGAACGCGGCATCAGCGCCGGCCGCGTGCAGTCCGTGGCGCTCCGTCTGGTCTGCGAACGCGAACGCGAGATCCTCGCGTTCATCCCGAAGGAATACTGGATATTCGAGGCGCTGTTCCATCCGGAAACCGCCCCGGGCCGTTCCTTCCGCGCGAAACTCGCGAAAGTCGACGGCAGAAATGCCGACGTACCCGACAAGGAACAGGCGGAAGCCCTGCGCAAGCTCATCGACGACGCATCCGTGTGGAAGATCGCCGACCTGGAGACTTCGCCACGCCGCAAGTTCGCTCCGCCGCCGTTCATCACCAGTACGCTCCAGCAGGCCGCCAGCTCCGCCATGGGGTTCACCGCGAACCAGACCATGCAGACCGCGCAGCAGCTCTATGAAGGCATCACGCTCGACAACGGCCCCGTCGGCCTCATCACCTACATGAGAACCGACGCGGTGAACATCGCGATCGAGGCGCAGGCGGCATGCCGCGCCTACATCGAAGCGACGTTCGGCCCGGACTACGTCCCGCAGAAACCCAACATCTACAAATCCAAGGCCAACGCGCAGGCCGCGCACGAGGCGATCCGTCCGACCGACGTCAATTTGACCCCGGACAAACTCCGTCCGTTCCTGAACCCGGCCCAGCTGAAACTCTACACGCTGATCTGGCGGCGTTTCGTGGCATGCCAGATGAACCCGGCCCTGCTTGAGACCACGACCGTCACCGTGGAAAACGCCGCGTCCGCGCCGCACGTCTTCTCGTTCCGCTCCTCCGCGACCGTGACGAAGTTCCCCGGATTCCTCGCCGTCTACAACATCAAGGATGAAACGCACACGGCGGAGGACGACCAGGACGAATCCGCGCCCGATCCCGAGCTCCTCGGCATGCTCCGCAACGGCACGAGATGCGATCTCGCCGGATGCAAGCCCGAACAGAAATTCACCGAGCCGGCTCCGCGCTATTCCGAAGCCACGCTCATCAAGGAACTCGAATCCAACGGCATCGGCCGTCCGTCCACGTACGCCACGATTGTGAACACCATCCAGGTCCGCAAGTACGTGAACCGCGAAAAAGGCAAGCTCATCCCGACCGAACTCGGATTCCGCGTGAACGACTACCTCGTGAAGTCGCTCCCCGAACTCTTCCAGGTCGGATTCACCGCCGATATGGAAAAGAAGCTCGACAACGTCGAGGACGGCGGGGTCGAATGGACCGCCATGCTCCGCGACTTCTACGGCGTTTTCTCCGAATGGCTCAAGGGCGCGAAATTCGCCGACGCCCCGGACGACGGCAAAGCCGCCGCCCTCATCGGCATCCTCGCCGGGTTCCAGGGGTGGGAAAAACCCGTCGCGCAGCCCGGCGCGAAACGTCCGTTCAACGAGAAGACTTTCTTCAACTCGGTCGTCTCCAAGAAACAGTCCGGCGTCCCGGTCACGGTCAAGCAGTGGAACGCTCTTCTCTCCATCGCGGCGAAATACCGCGACAAACTCCCCGGCCTGGAGGAAGCCGCCGCGAAGTATGGATTCACCGGAGAGCTGGATGAAGCGCAGGCGAAGCTGAACGCCCACTTGCAGGCGATCAGGGAACGCCAGGCGGTTCAGGTCGAAACGCCGAAGTTCGAAGCCGATCCGCGTCTGGAAGCCGTTTTCCAGGCGGCGGAAAAGGTCAAATGGAACAAGGCGGAGCGCATCCGCGGTCGTGTGTATGACGATGCGGCTTTCGTGGAATCCCTCCGCAAGCAGTACAAGGCGGGCAAGACGCTCAGTGCCAAGCAGATCGCCGCACTCACCCGCGTCATCCGCAAATATCCCGGACAGTTCCCCGAAGGCGACCTCGCCGCCGCGACGCCCGCGCCGGAACAGAATCCCGCCGCAAAGGCGCAGATCGACTCCCTGCTGAACGCGTTCAAGTCGTTCGAAAGCTGGAACGAACCCACGGTCCGCCGCGGACGCACGTTCAGCGACCGCGACTTCATCGCATCGCTCGCCAAGCAGCACGCATCCGGCAAGGTCCTCAGCGAAAAGCAGGTCGCCGCGCTGGAACGCATGGCCGCCAAGTATAACCTGAAACCGGTATGAGCCGTGTCCGCCGCATCAGCCGTATCAGAAGAGTCATTCTCTTCTGGGCGGCGGCGGCCCTGATCGCCGCGCTGGAGGCCGTGCTGACCGCGAACTGGCTGGTCGGCAAAACCTCGGCGCGCATCTATTCTTCCGTGAACGAAATTCCGGCCAGCAAGGTCGGGATGGTCCTCGGGTGTCCGGAATATTCCGGCGGCCGTCCCAGTCCCGTGCTCGCCGGACGGCTTCAGGCCGCGGCGGATCTCTATCATGCCGGCAGGGTGCAGTTTTTGGTCGTGTCAGGAGCGGATTATCCTGAAAGATTTCATTGGCAAATCCCCGCCATGACGCGGGGATTGGTCGCACTGGGTGTCCCGAAGGACGCCATCATCGGCGACGGTAAAGGTGTCCGCACGCTCGATTCCATCCTCCGTATGCGGGATGTTTTCGGCTATGAAGACTTCATCACGGTCTCTCAGCGGGACCACCTCGAACGCGCGCTTTATCTGGCGGACCATCACGGTATTCCGACAATTGGATTTGAGGCGGGAATTCCGTCGGGACTGTATTTGAACGAATGGCTCGGATCAGCAATCCGCGCGCCCCTTTCTAATGTGAAAGCTATTCTGGACATCGCGATCGGCCGTCAGGCTAAATACCCGATCGAGCGATAAAACAAACGGACAAGGAGCAGAAAACTATGAATCCTGTTTCCGATACGGTATTGATCCTGGCCGCGGGCGGAGCGTCCACCCGGTTCGGCGGCGGGTCCAAGCTTTTCGCGGAACTCGACGGCATCCCGGTCTTCCTCCACGCCGTCCGCACTGCCGCGTCCGTGCTCGCGCCCGGTTCGATCATCCTGTCCGTCCCCGCCGCGGCCGAAGCGGATTTCCGTGCCGCCGCAAAAAAACATCTTCCTGACGTACCGCTTCATTTCACACATGGCGGAGCGACCCGGACACAGTCCGTCCTGAACGCCCTCGAAGCCGCCGCGAAACTCGGCGAATCGCGTTTCCAGCTCGCCGCTGTCCACGATGCCGGACGACCGATGCTAACGCCGGAACTCCTTCTGGCGTGTCTGGACGCCGCCCGGACGCACGGCGGCGCGATGGCGTGCCGCAAGGTCGCCGAAACGGTGAAGCGCATCACCCCGGACGGATTCCTCGGCGAGACCGTCCCGCGCGATGAGCTCCGCACGGCGGAAACGCCGCAGGTGTTTCATTTCGAACCGCTCCTGAACGCCTACCGCAGTGCCGCCGCGTCCGGCGAAGTCTTCACCGACGACGCGCAGGTCATGGAGCGGTTCGCCCCGGTCCGCGTGTTCCCGGTCGAACACGATTTCCCGAATCCGAAGATCACGTACCGTCCCGACCTGGAGCTCTGCCGCACGCTGCTGCGTCTCCGCCGCGAGGGAACCGGCGCATGAAGCCGAAGGCAAAAACAGCCTCCGCTTTGAACTCCGGCAAAGCAATCCCGCGCCGCCGGAATCACCTGTATTTCCCGGTCGTCCTGGCACTGCTTGCCCTACTTGCCGTCGTGCTCCGCATCATCATGACCGTGGAGGTCGTCCATACGGACCCCTTTGCCTACAATCCGCCGGATGTCACGGACATGGCGACCTATCACGCGCTGTCCCGCGGCATCCTGAACGGCGTTTTCCCAAGTGAGTTCGTCTACCAGCCGTTTTATTACACGGTTTTTCTCCCGGCGGTGAAATTCCTGCTCCGCTCCGAATACATGAGCGTGGGCATCGCGCAGTCGGTCTGCGTCGGTGTCATCGTATGGTTCGCGGGGCTGACCGGCGCGATGCTGCGGTCACGCGTGACCGGACTCGTGGCGGCGGCCCTGTGCACGGTCTCCACGATGCTGTTCTTCTACGTGCCCTACGCGCTGATCGAGATCCAGCAGGCGATGTGGTTCACGCTGCTGCTGTATTTCACGCTGCGGGCGATGAAGACCGGACGCGCCGGATTCTTCGCGGCGACGGGCCTGATGCTGTCGTTCGCGATCCTGTCGCGCGGCAACGCCTGGTGTTTCCTGCCCGCCTTGGGATTCGCGTACTGGACGGCTCTGCGCCGGAAACGCTTTTCCACGCGCCGCAAGGCCGTTCTGGCGGCGGTTCTCTGTCTTGCCGCAATTCTGCTGCCCCAGCTGCCTTTCGCCGTCAGAAACACCCTTGCGACGCATTCCCTGTCCGGTCCCTCGACCGCCGGGCCCGCGGTCCTCACGCTCGGCAACAATCCGGAATCCGCGCCCGGCGGCCTGCCGATCCCGTATCCGCCGACCTATGACGAATGGATGGAACACGAGTCCGAATATTCCATCCCGCGCCGCATTTTCGACTGGTTCCGCGCGGAGCCGATGGCGTTCCTTCAGCTTCAGGCGGAGAAATTCTTCCTTTTCTTCGATTCGGACGAGATTCCGAACAACATCCAGCTGGGCGTGAACGCAACAGGAAGCAATATCTTCCGGGTGTGCGGCAACCTCCGCACGGGAATCCTCATCGCCCTTGCGCTTGCCGGGTTCTTCCTGTATTTCCGCCGCCTGAAAAATCATCCCGGACGCCTTCTGCTGTACCTATTCCTCTTCCTGTACGCGTTTGCCACCGTCGCGTTTTACATGCTGGCACGGTTCCGCGTCCCCGCCATCCCGTTCTTCGCGATCGGCGCGGCGCTGTTCGTCACGGACGTCTTCGGGATGAGACGGCTCGCTTTCTGCCCCCGAATCAAGAATCCCCCCCTATGGATCCCGCTGAAATACGGTCTGGCGTGGCTCGCGGGCGTGTATTTCGTGTGGGGCATCTATCCGTCGTACCGGAAGGCGTACGAACCCGGTCTGACGAAGCTGACGCGGCCGGACGGCGTGCGGCTGGAGACCTCATCGACGCTCATGGCGCACGACAACGGCCCGAACTACCTCGACGGCTGGATGGCGGCAAATCTCGACAGCGGCGTAACGTTCTCCAAGACGTTCTCCGCGCATGGCATGGACCTGAGCAAATACGCGAAAGCATACGTGACGGTCACTCTATACACATTGGAGTCACGAGCGATCGAGGTCGTCTGCAACGGTAAACGCGAAACAGTCAATCTGACCCCGCACGATCTGTACCGTCTGCCGCTCATCCCGGTCCGGCTCGGACCGTTCTCCGTGCCGGAAGACCTGACGTTCACGTTCTCGTTCCCCAGGCTTGCGCCGGACCAGGTCGGGCTTGCGGTCGATTTCCACCGCGACTACGGACGCACGACGTACCTCGGCGAGGTCTTCCCGGCGGAGGCGGTCGTTCGCCTCGAACTCGAAAAGAAAGATCAGCACCCGGAACCGGCATCCCCCTGACGGATCATAAGGGATCCGGGAAAACATGCTTGCTTTTTGGCGAAGATGAAGAATAATAATCCGCGGAAATTCAAGCACCCTGTTTTTTTAAAAACTCATTTCCTCCATCCCCAGTAAACCTATGCCCGGCGGTCATTTCTTCCCGAAATCCAAAATGGATTTCGAGGAAGAAGGGGGCTGGTCCGGGCGTTTTTCGTAGTCCGGACAGTCGTCCATCGGCTGGACTTCGCAGTGTTTGCGCGTACAGATCACGGCGAAGGCGTTCACGAGCGCGTGGGCACAATCCCGGCAGAAACGGTGTTCCGACGGGGTGTCCATGTCCAGGATCGAGGTCTTGCGGGAGGAGGCGGATTCATCGTTGCCGAACAGCGCGTCCAGCGCCTTGCGTCCGGCAGAGGCCGAGGCGACATCCGCGGACTTCGGAGCACTGGGAGCACCCGCGTCCGCACCGCAGAACGAACAGACCAGGTGTTCGCCCTTCACGTCCCAGCCGTCGAGGATCTTTTCGAGCCTCGCGAACGCGGTGCGTCCGCAGGCGGGACAGGTGAACTGTTCGCCGGGTTTCATGGCGTGCCGGAGTCCGCGCTGCTCTGCGCCTGCATCGCCTTGCGGCGTCTGCGGGCGTTCAGGGTCTGGTAGAAAAGCGGGACGAGGAGCTTCAGGAGGGCGGCGGCGGGCACGGCGAGGATCATGCCGGAGATGCCCGCGACGACCGCGCCGAGCAGGACCACGATGATCGTCTCCACGAGCGTCAGGCCGATCGCCTCGCCGACCAGCACGGGATACAGCAGGAGCTGTTCCAGGATCACGTGGATCAGCAGGTACGCCAGCGCGATGCCGATGATGGGCATCACGATGCCTTCCTGCGCGAAGATGATCGCCACGACGACGGACAGGATGGCCGCCAGCACGGGGCCGAGGAACGGCAGCAGGATCGTGGAGCCCGCGATGAGCGAGAGGACGGGCCAGAACGGGACGTTGAACGGGATGAAGATCAGCGCGTACAGGATCGTCTCCAGCACGATGATCCAGAAATAACCGACCAGCCACGCCCGGAACATCTTGTAGATGTGGTTGATGATGTGCGCCGCGCCGCTGCGTTCGTGCTCGGAAGCGTCCGGGAGCCAGCCGCTTTCGTAGATGCTGCTCACGGTCCATTCGCCGAGGTTCTGCCCGAAGTCCGCGCGTCCGGCGGCGAAGACCGCCATCCTGAGCAGGAAATAGTAGTAGAAGAACAGGAACATCACGAGGTCGAACGCGAAAGTGCCGACCCACGCGGTGATGTGGAACGCGTTTTTGACGAGCTCGTTGCCCGCCTTGAGCGTGTACTTCGCGAAATCGGCGTTGTGCTCCTCCATCGCGGCGGTGATGCGGCTCCGCATGCGTTCGCGGACGTTCAGGCCCTCCTCCTCCTTCGAGGGCGGGTCGAGGCGGTCCAGCAGTTCGCCGAGCTTCTGCTCCAGTTTCTCGACCGCGTGGTTGTTCTGCGCCCACTGGGACAGGGAATCGCCGGACATCGCGGCGAACGGGCTGATGAAATGAACGATCGTCCAGGAGAGCAGCACGGTCACGATCACGACGAAGATGACCGTCATGGCGGAGGCCTGCGTCGCGATGCGGCGATTTTCCGCCTCGGAGAGCCCATTGGACTGTTCCAGCGGACATTCCGCCTCGGTCTCGGACGCGTGTTCCGGCTCGTCGCCGAATCGGCGCGTGATGCGTTTGCGGAAGGCGGTGAACGGGGCTTTCAGCTTCACGAGGAAGGCATGCAATCCGAGCATGACCTTCGTCCCGAAGAAACGGCGTTCGAGGAACTGTTCGAAATGGAACGACAGGACGGCTGCGAGGATGCCGAAGAACAGCGGCTTGACGAAAATCGCGGCAAGCAGAAACAGGACCAGTATCACGAAGACCGGGATGAAGCCGTGCGCGGGTGCGATGAACATGTCCGCCTTCGGACGGCGGAGGAACTTACGCGCCCCGGATGAGTTCGGTTCCGCGGGACATGCCCCGGTCTTGTCCTGTTCGGTGTCCATGCGCGGTTACTCGGTGACGATGGACTTGCCGGAGCCTTCCGTGACCTCGCCGACGACAAACGCGCGGATGCCGGCGGATTCGGCGGCGTCGATGGCGGCCTTCGCGGCGTCCGGACGGACGAACCAGACCATGCCGACGCCCATGTTGAACACGCGGTAGGCTTCCTGCACGGGGAGGCTGCCGATCTTGACCATGAGGTCGAAGATGGCGGGCCGGAACGGGATATTCGCGGTGTGGAAGACGGCGTCGACGGTCTTCGGCAGGATACGCGGGACGTTGTCGACGAGGCCGCCGCCGGTGATGTGGGCGATGCCGTTGATCGTAACGCCCGCGGCCTTCGCGGCCTTGATGGCCGGGAGATAGCAGGTGTGAGGCTTCAGGAGAGCTTCGCCGACGGATTCGCCGCCGAGCTCGGCGGGGGTGGATTTCACCGTGTATCCGGCGGCCTCGAAGAGGAGTTTGCGGGCGAGGCTGAAGCCGTTGGTGTGGAGACCGTTGGACGCGAGTCCGATCGCGACGTCGCCGGGGGCGATGTTCTCGCCGGTGATGATCTCGCTCTTCTCCACGATGCCGGTGATGATGCCGACCAGGTCGAAGTCGTTGCCGTACATGCCGGGCATCTCCGCGGTCTCGCCGCCGAGGACGGCGCAGTTCGCGGCGCGGCAGGCGTCGGCGATGCCGCCGAGGACGTCTTCATAAAGCGGGCTGCGGAGCTTGCCGATGCCGATGTAGTCGAGGAAATAGATGGGCTCCGCGCCCTGCACGGCGATGTCGTTGATGCAATGGTTCACGATGTCGAAGCCGACCGTGTCGTATTTTTGCATTTCCGCGGCGACCATGAGCTTGGTGCCGACGCCGTCGATGCTGGCGACGAGGACGGGTTCGCGGTAGCCCGGGAAACCGGCCCGGAAGAGGCCGCCGAAGCCGCCGATGGGGGCGAGCATTTCGGGACGTCGTGCGGCGGCGAGACGGGGCTTGACGCGGCCGAGGAGTTCAGTTGCGAGGTCGATGTCGACGCCGGCTTCTTTGTAGGAGGAAGGAGTTTGCATGCGGCAGGGGTGCTTTCGTGTTGTATGTGAACTTATTTGAGTTTGATGTTGGAGAATGCGGCTCCGAGGCTGCCGAAGGGTTCGTTGCTCCGCGGGAGCGGATAGGCGGAAAGAATCTTGTTCTGCGCCTCGAAAACCGGGGCGAGACCGGACTGTGCGAGCTCAAGGATCCTGTCGAGCTGTTCGCGGTCGAACGGGACTTCCTCGGCGGTGCCCTGAAGCTCGATGAACTTGCCGGACTCGGTCATGACGACGTTGAAATCGACGTCCGCGCCGGAGTCCTCCTCGTAGCAGAGGTCGAGCAGCGGCACGCCGCCGCGGATGCCGACGCTGATCGCGCCGACGTTCTCGCGCATGGGAAACCGATGGATTTTTTTCCCGGCGAGGAGCTTGCGGAACGCGATCTGGAGCACGACGCTCGCGCCGCAGATGGAGGCGCAACGGGTGCCGCCGTCGGCGTCGATCACGTCGCAGTCGATGTACAGCGTGTTCTGTCCGAGCGCCTGCAGGTCGATGACCGAACGGAAGGAACGCCCGATGAGGCGCTGAATCTCCATGGTGCGGCCGGACTGCTTGCCGCGTGAGGCCTCGCGCGCGACACGCGTATTGCCCGCGCCGGGGATCATGCCGTATTCGCTGGTGACCCAGCCGCCGGAAACGCCCTGCTGGCGCATCCATCCGGGGACGCCCTGTTCGAACGAGGCGGAACAGATGACCTTGGTGCCGCCGACCTCGATGAGCGCGGAGGCAATCGGGTGGGCGAGGTAGTCGGGGGTGATGCGGAACTTGCGCGGCTGGGACGGCGCGCGGCCGTCAATGCGTTTCGTGTTGTTCATGGGGTCCGATTCCACGTTCAAAAGAAAAACCGCCGCCCGACAGATGGCCTACGCGCAAGGTCTTAACGCTTAGAGCTGCTTTGTTCCCAACCTGACTCGGTTCACGCAATTCCATCGCACAGGGTCCGGCGGACGACGGCAAATTTTATGCTGTTTTCTTTTTGCGGGGAGAATTCTCCGCCTTATTTACTTTACACCGTTTTGTGAAATATTCAAGGCAAAGAGTGAGTTCCGCACGTAAATTTTTCCGTTCGATGATCCGGTCGACGAAGCCCTTCTGAAGCAGGAACTCAGAGGTCTGGAACCCGTCCGGAAGCTGCGCCTGCGTGGTCGCCTCGATCACGCGTCGTCCGGCGAACCCGACCATTGCGCCGGGTTCTGCGAGGATCAGGTCGCCGAGCGAGGCGAAACTGGCGGTGACGCCCGCGGTGGTGGGATGGGTCAGGATCACGATGTACGGCAGTCCGGCTTCCTTGTGGCGGTGAAGCGCGCCGCTGGTCTTCGCCATCTGCATGAGGCTGATGAGGCCCTCGTACATGCGCGCGCCGCCGCTGGCCGTGACGATCACGAGCGGGAGACGTTTCGCGGTGGCGGTCTCGATCGCGCGGGTGATCTTCTCGCCGACGACCGCGCCCATGCTGGCGCCGAGGAACCGGAAGTCCATGACGGCGAGGACGTACGGGATGAAGTTGATGGCGGTCACGCCGGAAATCACGGCGTCGCGGAGACCGGTCTTCTCATGGTTGGCGCGGAGCTTGTCGACGTAGGGGGAGACTCCCTCGAATTTGAGCGTGTCGACGGATTCGAGCTTCGGGTCGAGCTCCTGAAAACTGCCGAGGTCGGTCAGCAGGTCGATGCGCTCCAGCGCGGTCATCGGGTAATGATAGCCGCACTTCGGGCAGACCTGCAGGTTTTCCTCCTTGCGGCTGGAGAAGATCAGTTCATTGCAGTTTTTGCATTTTTCCCAAAGCCCCTGCGGGATGTCTTTCCGTTTCGCGACCTCGCTCTGTTTCTGGATGCCGTGATGCGCGATGACGCCGACCGGGATCGCGGCGGTCGTCGGCAGAGGTTTGACTTTTTTCACAAATGCAGCCATGGCAGCACCTTATGGATTGGGTTGATTCCGGCTTCGTTATTTCATCGGCGGGCGGCCGAGACCGCGAAGACTTTGGCGGCTCCCGCGTCAAGCAGGACAGCCGCCGCCGTGGCAAGCGTGGTGCCCGTCGTCAGAACATCATCTACAATTAATATAGCACGCTTTTCGCATTTTGTCGAATCCGTCGGCGAAAAAGCGCCCGTTAAATTCAAAATTCTTTCCTTGCGGGTCAGTCGCGCCTGCTGGCGGGTACGCCTGACACGGCGGAGCGCCCGGACCACGGGGACGCCGAGTTCCGCGGAGATGCCCTGACAGATCAGGTCGGCCTGATTGAAGCCGCGCTGCACGAAACGCGTCCAGTGGAGCGGAACGGGTACGATCATGTCGACGGGGCACGGCAATTCGCGTTTCAGCTTGTCCCCGAGCAGACGGCCGAGCGAACGCGCGAACTCCGGGCGGTTGCGGTACTTCAGCATCATGATCGCGAGGCGGGCGTTTCCTTCCATGTGAAAGAGCGAGAACGCCTGACTCCACGGACGGGGCGGTTGGTGAAGACATTTCGGACAGACGTCCAGGATGCCGTCCATCGGACCGCCGCAACCGGGACAGTACGGAGGCGAGATGAATGGAAGCGATTCCATACATTCCGCGCAGAACATCCCCGGCGTGCCGTCGAACGGCGGTTTGCCGCAGATGGGGCAGCGGAACGGCGCGACCGCGGAAAGACACGGGATAAGCACGGAATCGAGGCGGAACGGCATGGCGCGGCCTCAGCGTTTCTTCGAGTAGGTGCCGTCCGGGTTCTTGCGGACGCGGTGCAGGATCTCCAGTCCGATCATGGTGGAGATCACGGTGGACGGCGGAATATTCGCGGCCTCGGAGATCGCGTCCACGTTCGCAGGCCCCTTCGCCAGCACGTTCAGAATCGCCGTCTCCTCCTCGGAGAACATGGAGTCGTCGAGCGCATCCGGCTCGTCCTGCGCGCCGTCCGCATCGTCCGCGCCGAACGGACTCACGGGCGTTTCGCGGAGCGCGGCAGGATGGAATCCGGGCAGAAAATCGAATTCGTCGAGGATGTCGTCGAAGTTCATGACGAGCTTCGCGCCCTGCTTGATGAGCGTGTTGCAGCCCGCTGCCGACGGATTGTCCGCCTCGCCCGGCACGGCGAACACGTGGCGGCCCTGTTCCAGCGCCTGCGCGGCGGTGATCAGCGAACCGCTGTTGACGCCCGCTTCGACCACGAGCGTGCCGCAGGAAAGCCCGGCGATGATGCGGTTTCGCATCGGGAAGGTGTGGCGCGTGGGCGCGGTGGTCATGGGAAATTCGGAAATGACCGCGCCGCCGGTGCGGATGATGGCGCGTGCGAGGTCGAGATTCTCGACGGGATGAAGTTTGGCGAGGCCGCCGCCGAGCACGGCTACGGTTTTGCCGCCCGCGTCGACCGTGGCCTGATGCACGATCGTGTCGATGCCGATCGCGAGGCCGCTGATCGTGGTCCAGCCACCGTACGCGGCGGATTCCGAAAGATGCCGCGCCATGCGTGCGCCGTAGTTCGAGGCGTTGCGCGTGCCGACGATGGAGATGGAGCGCGTGCCGAGGTCGGCGGGCAGGGTTCCGCGCATGTAGATGCAGAGCGGGGCATCGCGAAGTTCGCGCAGTGCCGCCGGATATTCGTCGTCGGTGCGGCAGAGTATGGTCACGCCGCCGTTCCGGGCGATCTCCAGCTCGCGGTCGAGCTCGACGAAATCGCGCCAGCGGAGGATGCGTTCGGCGAGGCCGGAGCTGATGCCGCGGATGCGGGAAAGCGAGGCGGCGTCCGATTCGAAGATGGCCGAAACGGAGCCGCAGAATTCGATCAGGGCATTGGCGCGGGAACCGCCGATGCCGTTCAGCATGTTCAGGATGATGCAGCCGTCATGATCGTTCACAGACTTCCTCCCAGACGGCTTCGATGGCCTCGCGCGGGACGTCCGTGCGGACTTCGGCGCGGCCGATTTCGAGCGGCAGGACAATGCGCGGCACGCCGGAAACGGCTTTCTTGTCCGATGCCATCGCCGCGAGAAGCGCCGACGGTTCGCAGCCGGAGACCGTGACGGGCAGGCGGTACTGGCGGAGCAGCGCGGCGATCTTCGCGGAGGAATCCGCGTCGAGCTTGCCGAGCCGGACCGAAAGCCGGGCGGCGGCGGCAGTCCCGACCGCGACAGCTTCGCCGTGTTCCAATCCGCGGTAATCCTGCACCTTTTCGATCGCGTGCCCGAACGTATGCCCGAGGTTGAGCAGCATGCGTTCGCCGCGTTCCTGTTCGTCGCGGGACACCACGGCGGCCTTCAGCGCGCAGGAACGCGCCACGAGGGACGCGAGGCGGGCATAGTCGCGGAAAAGGGTATCTCCGGCGGCTTCCAGCTCATCGAAGAGCGAACGATCAAAGAGAACGGCATGCTTGATGAGCTCGGCGAAACCGTTCGACATCTCGCGAGGAGGGAGCGACTTCAGGAACATCGTATCCATCAGGACGGCTTTCGGCTGGTAGAACGTGCCGACCAGGTTCTTTCCTTCGGGCAGGTCCACGCCGGTCTTGCCGCCGACGCCGGAATCGATCATCGCAAGCAGCGAGGTCGGAACCTGCACGCAGCGGATTCCGCGCATGTAGATGGACGCGGCAAACGCCGCCATGTCGCCGACCACGCCGCCGCCGAGCCCGACGATCAGCGAACCTCGGTCAAGCCCGGCGCGCGCTGCGTCCCGGCAGATGTCCCCGATCGTCATGAGGTGCTTGGAGGTCTCGCCGGCGGGGAAAACGGATTCCGACACGCCGGATGCCCCGGCATCTTGAAGCGTACGGGACAGGAGTTCGCCGTACAGAGGGTAAACGTTGGAATCGGAGACGATCAGGACTTTCACGCTCTTCGCGAACGGTGCGAGCAGTCCGGCTGCCGCGCCCGACGTGAAGAGGTCCTGCGCCACCGAAATATCGTAAGAGCGCGCTCCGAGGCTGACTTGCACGGTCTCCATGTCAGCGGGCGTCTTTCGCGACAGAGAGAAGTTCAGCGTAGGTCGTGCGTCCGTCGTAGAGCGCCTTTCCGACGATCGCGCCTTCGAGGTTGGAACAGCCGAGCGAGATCAGGCCGCGCACGTCCGCGGGCGAGCTTACGCCGCCGGACGCGATGATCCTGCAGTCCGGGAGCTGTTCGCAGAGGTTCCGCATGAACGGGAGGTTCGGGCCCTTCAGCGCGCCGTCTGTGGCGATGTCGGTGAAGATGAAGCGTTCGATGCCGAAGAGGAACAGCGACCGGGCGAGCGCCGCAGCCTCGACCGTGGAAGTCTCGACCCAGCCGCGCGTGGCGACCTTGCCGTCGCGGGCATCGATCCCGGCCACGATCTTTTCCTGGCCGAACGCGTTGATAAAGTCCTCGGCGCTCTTCGGATCGTCGCAGACCGCGGTCCCGAGAATCACGCGGGACACGCCCAGATCGAACGCGCGTTTCGCATCGTCGACGGTACGGATGCCGCCGCCGAGCTCACACGGGATGGAGACGCGGGCGCAGATCGCGCGGATCGCCTCGGAATTGGTCATCGCGCCGGATTTCGCGCCGTCGAGGTCGACCAGATGGATCAGCGGCGCGCCGGCCTGTTCCCAGACAGCGGCCTGGTCAGCAGGCGTACTTTCGTAGACAGTCTCCTTCGCGTAGTCGCCCTGAAAGAGGCGGACGCAGTTGCCGTGAAGCAGATCAATGGCAGGGAATAATTTCATGAATGGGTCTCTCCTTTGCACAAGGCCGAGAATCCGCGCAGGATCGTCAGCCCGTTTTCCTGGCTTTTCTCCGGATGGAACTGCGTCGCGGCCAGGTTGCCGCGCGACACAGCCGAGGTGAAACCGCAGATATAATCCGTCTGTCCGGCGGTCACGGACGCGTCATCCGGCACAACATAGAACGAATGAACGAAATAGAACCACTTTGGCTCTTTGAATGAAGCAAAACACGGATGCGACGAACGGAACGAAACCGTGTTCCAGCCCATGTGCGGCACCTTCTCCGTCGCGGACTCGAACTTGCGGCAGCAGCCTTTCAGGATCCCGAGGCCCGGCACGCCCGGCGCTTCCTCGCTGGATTCAAACAGCATCTGAAGTCCGAGGCAGATTCCGAGGAACGGTTTGTCCGCCGCGGTCCAGTCGCGCAGAAATCCGACAAAACCGGCGCGGTCAAGGTTCTTCATCGCGTCGTGGAAATTCCCGACGCCCGGCAGAACCACGCCCGCCGCGTCCGCGGCTTCGGACGGCGCGCGCACGATGCGGACCTCGGCGCCCGCATAAATCAAGGCTCTCTCCACGTTGCGGAGATTGCCCATGTCGTAGTCGATGATCGCGATCAATGCCATATTGATCCATCCTTCATTAAAAAATAAAACAACAATTAATATATCCCTTTTTCTTCAAAAAGTCAAATCCCGCCCCTCAAATCCAATGCTTGAGACCACTTGCATCAGACCGCGATGATTTCCGCATCCAGTCAAAGAGTCCTGTTTTCCTGAAGTTTTTTCTGAAGCTTTTTGAAAAATGTCTAGTTTCAGTTAAAAGAGGTTTGTTTTAACTGAAACTAGCGCGTATGCGCGCGAGATAATCTTTTCATTTTCCAATCGACTTTTCCAATCGACTTAAAAAAAAGAGTTTATGCTCAAAACATGGGAATCACGATCCTGAAACAGCAGCCCTTCCCCGGGACAGAACGCAGCTCGGCTTTCCCGTTGTGGAGCTGGGCGATATGCTTCACGATCGCGAGGCCGAGGCCGGTCCCGCCAAGCGCACGGCTGCGTTCCTTGTGAACCCGGTAGAAGCGTTCAAAGATGCGAGGCTGATTCTCCTCGGGGATCCCGCATCCGTGATCGGTTACGAAAATGACAGCGTTATCATTCTCGCGGGACAGAGACAATTCGATATCCGGGCTCCCGCTGTACTTGATCGCATTGTGAATCAGATTGGACAAAGCCTGTTCCAGCAGCTGGGCGTCGCCGGATACGGAGACCGGTTCGGCATGCGTGATCCGGACCGTCATCCCATGCTGTATGGCTTCCTGCTGAAGGGCCTGCATACCTGATTCCAGAATATCCTGCAAATCCACCTGCAGGAACTCCCGGCGCTGGCGTTCCGGGTCGTTTTCGAGGGCAGCGAGGCTCAGGATGTCCCGGATCAGCGCGTTAAGCCGTCCCGCCTGCTCGTCCAGCATTTTCATCAGTTTTTCATACTGTTCCGCGGGAAGATCGCGTTCCTCCTGGATAGTTTCGACCGCGCCGAGGATACACGTCATCGGCGTTTTGAGCTCGTGGGAAACATTCGCGATAAACTCACTGCGGAACGATTCCAGTTTCTTCATCTCGAACAGCTGTTTCTTCAGCTGTTCCGTCATTTTCGACAGCATCTCCGCCAGGGGCCTGACCGGCCCGCTCTCCGGAATGGGGATCCGCGTTTCAATCTCTCCCTCGAAAATATCCCCGGCACAACGCCCGACATCCACCAGCGGACGATAGATACGCTTCAGCAGATAGAGTTGCAGCCATGCGAGCAATCCGGTCGAGATCGCAAACAGAAGGACAATGCCACCGGTAATCCACGGGAAGATTTCCATGTACGGGAAATCCTCCTTGGCGAAACGGACTACGTACAGCCCGTGCGGCGTCTGCACCGGCACGGCATAATAGATCATTCTCTCCTTCAGCGTCTCGCTGTATCGACGGGCAAACCCGATCGTCCCGCTCTGCGCGGCCTTGAACTCGCTGCGGCCGGAATGGTTGTCAAACGCGAGGTGGATCGGGTTTGTGTCCGCCAGCACGACGCCCTGCGGCGAGATCAGCGTGATACGGAAGATGCGGTTGTCGAACGCGCGGCAGAATTCGATCGCGGATTCCGTGTTTCCTGACAGAAGCCTGTCCTCGATCGCCGTGGCGGTCAGGTCCGCCTTCTGCGCCAGACTCTTCATCATTTCGC
>JAEEGG010000318.1_pt1 | contig 196057 bp, 193 predicted proteins | sample 9134161 | NCBI WGS metagenome assembly JAEEGG01 (sample SAMN16246543, study PRJNA631951) | gut metagenome | biome: gut microbiome; feature: rumen; material: CR-attached | host: Bos | place: Iran: Karaj | collected 2018-10 | reverse complement strand
TCCAGATGATTGGATTATAGCATCTTTTGGGGAAAAATGCACCATAAATTTGGCCCGTATTTGCCCCTAAAATGAATTCTATGTAATTAGGCGATATTTCAGTCGGGTTTTAGTTTTTCATTCTAGCTAATCACAAGATTATCAAAATCGATTATACGCACGAGGAGGTGTCTTTTATGTCGGAGATTTATTTTACGATCGCGGGAACGAACCATTGGCACGGGCAGGAATTCATTGAGCCCCAGATGAAGGTAAAGCTCGTCAAGGAGCCGGACAACGAAGTGGATTCTGAGGCAATCAAGGTAGAGATGCCTGGGATCGGACAGATAGGGTATGTTGCTAACAGTCCCTACACTGTTATCGGTGAGAGTATGAGCGCGGGCCGGATCTATGACAAGATCGGTGATGAGGTTGCAGGAACTGTTCTGTATGTGCTCCCGAAGGGTGTTCTTTGTGTTCTGGAGACGTCAGAGAAGAATGAAGAAAAAGTTGAAAGGTAGGGCTGAGCAAGATGTCAATGGAGCATACGGTTAAAGTGACATGTCCCAAATGCGGGACTGAGGGCGACTTTGTTATCTGGAGGAGCCTCAATACACAACTTAATCCGGATATGAAGGCGAAGGTGCTTTCCGGAGAGATCTTCCGATTCAGGTGTCCCAAGTGCGGCGAAGAGTCCAGTGTTGTCTACCCGATGCTTTACCATCAGATGGAAGACCAGATTATGATCCATCTTGTCACCTCGGATGAGGATGTTGAAGATGCCGCAAAGGCGTTTGATGATATCGCAAATGGTACGATGATGCCAGGCATAGACATGTCGGAAGCAGATTATACATTGCGCATGGTTGGGACACAGAATCAGCTGCGGGAGAAGATCTATATCTTTGATAGTGACATGGACGATAGAGCGGTAGAAATGTATAAGCTCTGTCTGAAATCCAATATGTTGGTTAACCAACCGGAGATCAAGGTTGCGGAAATGTTTCTGGAGATGAATGATGGTGAACCGGAGAATTTCGCGGTACAGCTTGAGGATGGCACGTGGGGCACGATGCCATTCCACAAAGAAATGTATGAACGGATAAAGCAGGATATGCTCGATTCCTCGAACGATGGAAAGAGAACGTATTTTGTAGATCAGCAGTGGGCGATTGAGTATATGGATGCTCGTGTGCCCAGGTAAAGGAAGGAACTTATTGGAATAGCACACGCTACACAAGGGGGTGTTTATGCGTTGGAGAGGTACAAGTCCAAACTGAAAGATTTCAGGGTGGCGGCCGGTCTTACTCAGCAGGAGCTGGCTGATGAGACCGGCGTCGCAGTAAGGACGATCGCCCTGATCGAGACAAAGGAAGGATCTAATCCTTCGGTTGGAACATTAAAGCGACTTTTGGCATATTTTAAGATTACATTCGAAGAGCTCTTTCCCTGAAAAATACAGGGTTGCAGTATCCGTTATGGTATGGAATGCAATATGATGCACTTGAAGATCAGTTGACCCGACGGTATAATAAAAACGAACATAAGTTCGAAAGAAAAACCGGGGGTAAATGACTTGCAAAGGTGACAAATTCCCTTTTCCTTTACAAGTACAAAACCGGAACCAATAGTTTTGTCTTGTATAGTAAAAGGAGGAGAGGTAATTTGAGTCGTGTTGATTTGTATTGCAAAAAATGCCGAAGCAGCATGCATGTATCATGCAAGCTGTCCGGTGATTCAGATCAGGAGCTCTTAACGGGAGCGATAATGAAATGCTACAGATGTAAGCGAGTGATCACCATCATGAAGCTTACAGAGGGCAAGGTTGCAACCGAAGCAGACAGCGCAGGCAGGCTGTTCAGGTAACCGCCCGGCATATGAAACTATAGACAATTGAACGAAGGCATCATGATAAAGGAGACGCCCTGAACGCGGGGAGTAAACGTCAATCCTAGAGACGCATGAAAAGATGATCGGCATGGACCGCGCTTTTCATGCGTTTCTTTTTTGCGCCCTTTTTCCCGGTCATCGGCCGGAAAGAGGGAGAACATGACAAAGGAAACAAACACAATTGGATCAAGAATCAGAGAATGCAGAAAGGCACTGGGCCTTTCCCAGGAGGCGCTTGCGGAGCTTCTTTATGTGAAGAAGAATACCATCTGCAGATATGAGAAGGATGAACATGATATTCCATCCAGCAGTATTGTTGCTTTGGCAAAGGCACTTCATACGACTCCGAATTATCTGTTGATGGGAGAAGCCGAGGAGGATCCCTGGATGGAAGATGTAATGCAGGTACTCTCTGAGATCAAGGACCCTACCATGAGAAAACTGGCGATCAATCAGCTTAGATGTATTGCATGTATCTAATAAAATGACAAAACAAGACGTCTCTTTTTTGCTCCTGTTGTTCCCTGACAGGGAACCAAAGTTCCCGGATGGGGCGCTGTTTATCCCGATTAAGTCCGATAGAATAAGTCTTGTCAAAAGGAAAGACAAAGCAAACCGGTTCGCTTCTGTCTCATCAAATCAAAGGAGGATGCGATGAAAGACGAAGCAAGTATAGTTGAGCAGTATGCAGACTCGGATGTCGGGGAGCGGATAGCGATCCTGATCAGATACTATCCCAATTTCATCCGCCTGGTGGAAGGGTTTGAACGGAACCTCAGCTTCATTATCAAACAGGAAAAAGAAATGAAACGAAGGGCCGCCATCGGCGAGTTGGGAGTGCGGGTACAGAATTCCCACATCAGCGATCCGACGGCCAGAGAAGCCATCGACAACATGATGATCGAGCAGGCGATACGGGAAGGAGATCTGACCGAAGTTATCGCAGAGCTCGATGAGGACATTCGAAGAACCCACGAGATGGAGGTTCGTACCATCCGGGAGATGAAAGAGGATTACTCCGTTTTCAGCAGTTCCTTTCTTTATCTCGCTCCTGATGAGGCAGAGATCTTTGAAAGGTATCTAAACTGCGGAAGAAGCACAGAAAAGCTTTCTTACGACTTGGACCTGAAGCCCGAAACCCTGAGGTCGAAGATCTGCAGGTTCAAGAAAATCGTAGTGGATCAGACCAGTAACATATTAATCAGAAAGTATCAGTTTAATGGAGGAATCGCATAATGTCATATAGAAGATTTAAGGGAAACGTCAGACCGGAGTATTTAAGATTGAAGGATGCCATGGTGACCTTCTCCATGGGACCGGACAAGATCGAAGCATTGGCCAAGGAGTGCGGTGCGTATTTCAAGGTGGACCGTGTCGTACTCATCCACACAGACACAATGCGTGAGTATATCGAGTCATTTAGGGAGAATTAATGTACAGCATTGCGTGCATTATCCTGCGCAAATAAAGGATTTTTGAGAATTCGGCATTTTCTAATTGCATTTTGAATGACCACATGAGATAATTAACTTGTGACGGACGATAATGCTGTTTAGGGGATGCCGGATTCACTCTTATTTACAAAAAAGGAGTGATAACATGGCACAAACAAGAAAAGACCCCAGAGGCAGAGTGCTCCGGAAGGGCGAGGCCTGGAGAGAACAGGACTACAGGTACAGCTATAGTTACATAGATCCCCTCGGACGTCGTAAGTGGATCTATGCGAACGACCTTCTGACACTTCGGGAAAAAGAAAAGAAGCTGATGAGAGATCAGCTGGACGGCCTCGACCTATACGCAGCAGGCAAAGCAACTGTCAACAATACCTTCGACAGGTATATCTCAACCAAATATGATCTGAGAGATTCCACCAGAACCGGATATCTGTATACCTATAACAGGTTCGTCCGGGACACCTTCGGAAAGCGTAAGCTCGTGGATGTGAAGTTCTCGGATGTGATGCACTTCTATCTTCATTTATTAAATGTAGACGGAATTGCACTGGGAACCTTGGACAGCGTCCATTGCGTTCTGCATCCCACCTTCGAACTTGCTGTAAGGGATGATATCATCCGCAAGAATCCGACGGACGGCGTGATGAAGGAGATCTCCAAGAAGTCAGGCAAGAACAGAGGGATCCGCAGAGCTCTTACCAGAGACCAGCAGAAGGCCTTCATGGACTACATCGCCGGACACCCCATCTACTATCACTGGTGGCCCCTGTTCGTAGTTCTTCTGGGTACGGGAACCCGTATCGGAGAGTGCATCGGACTTCGCTGGGAAGACCTGGATTTCGAGAACAGACTGATCAGCATCAACCATGCTCTTACCTATTATAAGAGCGGACACGTTGGAAAGCAGATCATGACGGTCTCCCTTCCCAAGACGGAAGCCGGTATCCGGACCATCCCCATGCTGGATGTGGTGAAGGAAGCTTTCGAGATGGAGAAAGAGCAGCAGTACGATATGCTGGGCGGACTCAACGAGCAGATCATTGATGGCATGAGCGGCTTTGTTTTCCAGAACAGGGATGGCCATGTGCCGAACCCGCAGACGGTGAATGACACCATCAAGAGGATCGTAGATAACTACAATGCCGAAGAAGTCCTGAATGCGGCTAAGGAAAAGAGAGAGCCTTTCGTTCTTCCTCACTTTTCCTGTCACGTTTTGAGACATACTTTCGCGACAAGGCTTTGCGAGGCAGAGAGTAATCTGAAGGTGATCCAGGATGTCATGGGACACAGGTCTGTAGAGACGACGATGGACATCTACGCAGAAGCGACAAATGAAAAGAAACAGGCATCATTTGAGGGCTTGTCCAACAAGCTCGCAGGATTGTTTTAGAAAGTGGATCAGCATCTTTTGTTGACCACAGAACATTCCAATGACCTGAAATTGACCAAAATTGGCCTTACTCAGTCGGAAATAACCGTCAGTCGGTGCTGACAGAAATACCCCTTAATCGGGATGTATCGGAACCAGTCAGACACCACTCAGGCGGCGTCCCGACCATGCGCCAAGGCTAATGGCCCCCAGGGCCACGCCCATATAGCATTTTCAAGCCCTCAATATCGCACGGATATGGGGGCTTTTTTGATGCAAAAATATTTCCAAACTTGCCCCAAATGTGACTGATCTGAATTGTTTAATATTCAGTGGATTCTTTCGAAAAAAGAAAAAATGCCGTATAAATGGAGAAAACACACAAATAACATTAAAAATCTCCAAATATAAAGCAAATATTGACTATAATTGGCAGATGTGATATAATCTGTCTTGTGAAAAGCTTTATACAAGGAGACTGCATATGGCCATTATAGGGCGAAAAGAAGAAATCAGAGAATTAGAAAAGTGTGAAAAATCAAAAAAATCGGAACTGATATGTGTATATGGCAGAAGGCGTGTTGGGAAAACATATCTTGTTGAACAGACATATGCGGATTATTTTGCGTTTCGTGCAACCGGAGTAGAAAGCGGCAATACACGCACACAGTTAAAATCTTTTAAGCAGAGGCTTGCAGAAGCTGGAGATAAAGAAAAACGCATTCCGGCAAACTGGTTTGAGGCATTCTCGAGACTAGAGAAGGTTTTATCTGCGGAGGAAACAAAACGTTCTGTTCATGGAAAGAAAATAGTTTTTTTTGATGAATTCCCGTGGTTCGCGACTGCAAGATCAGATTTTTTGGAGGCATTTGGAGAGTTTTGGAACAGATGTGGAACGGTTAATAGAGATTACGTATTTATAATATGTGGAAGTGCGACTTCGTGGATCATAAAAAATGTTTTAGAAGATTCAGGAAGCCTGTATGACAGAGTTACAAGCCAAATATTCCTGCGCCCGTTTTCACTCAAGGAAACAGAAATGTATATGCAGGACAGAGAGTTTGGGTGGTCGCGAAGACAAATAGCAGAATGTCAGATGGTATTTGGCGGGTTGCCATATTTTTTTAGTCTGTTGAATCCGGATGAGAGTCTGAATTGGAATATAGATGCATTGATATTTAAGCCTCATGCTTTACTGCGTCATGAATCAAAGAAACTTCTGGAGGCAACGCTAAAAAAATCGGCGGCATATAATACTATAATGGAATGCCTATCTTCCCATCTTTATGGTATGACAAAAGCGGAGTGCTTTGAAAGTCTGGATATATCTCAAGGAACATTTTCCAGGGCTGTGGATGACCTAGTGAAATGCGGATATGTGCATGAGAGTGTAGATAATTATTCGAAAGGGCATCCATTAAGACTGCAGCTAGTGGATCCGTTTTTGCTCTTTCATTATAAATTCCTGACCAATGGCATATCCGAAAAGACAAGATTTGAAAATTTTAAGAGCGACACCGGAAAGTATACGAATTGGCGTGGACATGCTTTTGAGATACTTTGCATGTATCATATAGATAGCATTAAGAATGCTTTGGGTATATCGGGAGTACAAACTAACGAGTATGCATGGGTCAGCGAAAAAAATGAAGCTCAGATAGACTTGTGCATAGAACGGGATGACGGGATAATAAACCTCTGTGAAGAAAAATATACTGATACTGCATTTTCTGTCAGCCCGGAATATGAGAAAAATTTATTGAAAAAGAGAGATATTTATCGTAAAGAAACCAAAACGAATAAGGCACTTAAAATTGTGGTTATATCAGCTGAAGATATAGCGGGAAAAGCCAATACGGAACATATTGCAAGAGTCTTGACATTAGATGATTTGTTTATATAAGGCAACCTTGTTAAGGAGGTGAGTACGGTCAGAAAGATAACTAGAGGCACGTCAAATCAGTTGTAAATCCGATTCGACAATGAAGTGTGCCTTGCGGAGCAGGAATGCGTCAAATCTTGATTACTGAGTAGGGAGTAAATAATGCAAAACAAAAACATCTTAAAAGAACTGATTTGCTTAAATGGCGGCGAGTCAAATATTGCCTATGCCGAGAGCAATATGTGGTTCAGTGAAAATCCGAAATACGCCGCCTTCGTTGCCGAACTCAAGGAGAATATACGGAATAATGACGTCAGAGGAAGCATTTTGATTGCCACGGATAGAGAAGTCATCTGGGCCTCCGGCTCGCGTTCCGTCGACGTGAACGGCGATACGGTAACCCCACTGTCCACCTATGAGATTGGCTCGCTCACCAAGATGTATACGGCTGCAATCATTTTCAAGCTTATTGACGAGGGGAAGCTTAAGCTTACTAACAGGGTTTCGACTTATTTCCCTGAGTATTATAAGGCGGAAGGAATGACTGTTTTTGATCTGCTTCATATGCGCTCGGGAATGGTTGATTTTGTCAACGATTGCAAAACGTTCTTCAATAACGATGAAGCTTTGATGAATGCATTTGATAACGGTGAGATTACTGACGAAGTATTTTTAGAGCATCTGTTTACGCTCGACTTAACATTTGCGCCGAACTCAAAAATGCAATACTGTAATACAAATTATGTTCTTCTCGCTATGATTATCGAAAGAATAACGGGAAGGAGCTACAAGAAGAATGTCAGAGAGCGTATTTTTGAGCCGTTGGGCATGAACTGTTCTTCTGCTACGACTTGCGGCGACGTTACGAGTGTTCCAGAGGGTGAGGGCGGCTATATGAAGGAGTATCAGATAGCAAGGGGCGCGGGCGACATCCATTCAAACGTGCTGGATCTCGTGAAATTTAACCGTGCATTGTTTCATGAAGAAATCGTCAGTCCAGAGGGTAAGGCGGGGATGCTCGACTTCGTTGATAATTACGGTTGCGGTTGGGGAATGTTTCCCCAAAATGCCGATATGATGTTTCATGACGGCGACACGAATTCATATTCTGCGGTGGATGTCGTATTTCATGCCTCTGATGCGGAGAAAAGATGCTATTTCCTTATGATGTCCTGCTGTAACGGAAATGACGAGCATGAGGAAGAAAACGACGAGACCGCTGAAGCGGAGAACGACGAAACGGAAGATAACGACAAAGAGGCTAAATTCGATCAGTACCAGCTGGTATTTGATCTTTGCCAAAAGTTTCTTCAGTGATTATCTTTCAGCTAAAACTGACTAAGACAAACTAAAGATTTAGGGGGCTGAACTAAGTGATAACTATTAAAGAATCAACATATGATGATATCAAGAATATACAAAACCTGTGGGCAGATGAAGACGTCATGCAGTATATCTGGCCAGGAGGATTGCATGAGACAGGGGAAGCAGTACGAGAATGGTTAGATAGATTCATTTCTGCAAGACCAAAGCAAAATCATTATTCAATTTTTGAAGATGGCAAATACTGCGGTGAGACTCAATATCGTATTGATTCGGAAACTAAAAATGCTTCTTTGGATATTAAGTTATTTGAATTTGCCAGGGGCCGAGGGATTGCAACGCAGGCGCTACTATACTCTATTCAAGAAGCTTTTAAACAAGGAGCTGAAAATCTGTGGGTTGATCCCCATCCAGCTAATGCCAAGGCAATAAATTTGTACCGTAAGTTGGGATTTATTCAGAAAGAAATGCCTGAGTATGTTATTGCTTTAGGAGAAGATCCTTCTCTTTATATTTACATGGAACTGGGTAAAAAAGAATTCAATGATAAACTTGAAGATGCTATCAATACCATAGAGTATGATAACAAAAAAGCATAGCAACGGAGATAAAAAATAGCATGTTGAAAAAAGCGACTAAAGTCATTGGTAAAATACTTCGAGGTATACTGATTGCTCTTGTGACAATAATTATTATATTGTTTGTAGTAAGGCTTATCGGCAGAGCGGTAAACGGCAGAACGCCTGACGGCGGTATCAACGAATCTATGCTTGTGGATATCAACGGAACGAAGCAGTGGATAAACATCTACGGACATGACAAGGACAACCCCGTTCTATTGTATCTGCACGGCGGACCGGGTTCCGCAACAAGTCATCTTGACTATGCGTTCACAAGAAAGTGGAGCGATGTTTATACGGTAGTCACATGGGATCAGCGTAACTGCGGAAAAAGCTATGACACTTCAAAGACGGATACCATAACCGCAGATATCATGATGCAGGACGGCAAGGAAATGACTGAATATCTGCTTGACTATATGAATAAGGATAAGATAACTCTTATGGGACATTCGTGGGGGTCACTGTTCGGCGCAAACTTAGCTCTTGAATATCCCGAATACTATGACGCATTTATCGGCACGGGACAGTTCATCGACTATACTGAGAATGAACAAAGACTGTATGAAGCTGCACAGAAATGGAGTGAAGGTGATGAAGAGGGAAAGGAACTGCTTGAAAAATGGTCTTCTAATGGTGCAGACACAGTAGATGCTCTTATGGCAAGAAACGAGATTATGGACAGGTACGGCTACGGTATGATGAAAGACGGCACAGATTATAACATCTACACTACGATACTTTTTAACCCGAACTATACGATTAAGGATTTTATCGGATATGTAAAAAACGGTGAAAAGTCATTCGAGCCGTATATGGTGTTTTGTACAGGTGATATGTCAAAGCTGTCGCTGCTTGGCAAATACGATTATCAAGTACCCTTCTACAATATAAACGGCGATATGGATTATCAGACAAACTATTGGCTTGCCTGCGAATATTTTGAGCAGGTGAGCGCTCCCCGAAAAGAAATGTTCGTGATGGAAGAAGCGACACACGGTCTGCTTGAATCACGTTCGGAAGAATTTTCTGAGATACTCCATAAAATTGCAGAAATCCAGAAGAACAGTTAAACCGGAATAGAATGTATTGTTTGTTGAGCAGATTGTATTCCAGTTTTACATTTTATGAAAATTTAAAAAAGTATATTGACTCTCACATTATGTGAGGGATTATCGTTGTAGTGAGCTCAAGAGAAAAACATCCATGGAGGTAGAAACAAATGCTTAAAATAGGCGAATTTTCAAAACTATCCAGAGTAAGCATCAGGATGTTACGCCACTATGATGATATCGGACTTTTGAAACCTGCAGAAACAGATGATTTTACCGGGTACCGCTATTATCGCGAGGAACAGCTTTTTGCCATCGGAAGGATCACGTCACTCAAGGATATGGGCTTTGCCCTTGCAGATATTATCAAGATCCTTGACAGCTATGATGATAAAGAAAAGATGGATGCCTTTCTGTCAGAGAGGCAGAAGGAGCTTTCAAAGCTTTCCCAAGAAACGGAGTACAAACTGATGCTTCTGGAAACAGCCAGAAAGAGGCTGAGGAAGGAGCAGAATATGAGTTTTGACGTAACTGTAAAAACAATTCCTGAGAGATATGCTGCCACGGTTCAGATGGTGGTTCCTCACTATGAAGATGAAGGAATGCTCTGGAATACAATGATGAGCGAATGCAAGGATCTTGTGCCGGCCGACCCGTGTCTTGCGGCGGCTGAGTTTCTTGATCCCGAGTACAAGGAAGAAAATGTTGAGATCATTGCGTGGATGACCGTGAGAGGTTCTTATAACGATACGGAACATGTGAAGTTTAAAACTCTTCCTGAAGTAAAAGTTGCAAGTTGTATTATTAAAGGCAGCCACGATCAGATGGGTGAGGCATATGCAACTGTGGCGTCATGGATCAAATCTAATGGATATAAAATGAATGGACCTATGTTTAATATCTATCATGTGAGTCCTGCACAGACACAGAATCCTGATGAGTATGTAACGGAAGCTTGTTTCCCTATTGAGTAAATACTATCTATGCCAAGGAGCTTAAGTGTTCCTTGGCATATTATTGAAAGGAGCGGTCATGGAATATGTTCACGTAACAAAAGATAACCTCGAAGAGGAGCATATTTGCTGCGCGATATCAAATAATAAGGATGTTCAGGTTTCTTCTAAGAAGGCATTGTTTGCATGCAAAACAAACCGAAACGAAGCAGGGTGACGAGAAAAGATAACACTTTCGGGTGATGTGCGGAATGAAAAAGAAATGTATAATAACGCTGTAAGATCTGAAGAAGTTTTATGGGGGGAAGACGAAGGATGAAACGGAAAATGAAGCAGTTATTGGGGATTCTGCTAAGCCTGGTGATGGTATTGGGCTTGATGCCGGAGATGAGTCTGACGACGCATGCAGCTGATACGGGTGTGGTGAATCCCTATGCAAGCCTGGTGAATACCACCACGACGGTGAAGTTCAACAACATGGACTGGTATGTCATCGAGGATAATTCTACGTCATTGAATGCCGGGACGATCACGCTTCTTGCGAAGGATCCGATCAGTACGTCAAAATTTAATAGTGCTGAGGATGGCAATCATTATAGTGGATCTGCGGTAAAGGGGTATCTGGATGACCTGACGAAACCAGGGGGCTTCTTCGCAAACGTGGCGGATGCGATCGTGAAGATCCCTTCCCTAACGACCAACAAATATAATAGCACCGAAACAGATGATGAGGCTACGAATGTTAAGCTTTACTTGCTGAGCGTTGAGGAGGTAAATGGGCTTCCGGAGAGTGTTAGAAAACTCTCAAGGACAACAACCGCAGGCGACGGCTGGTGGCTCCGATCGCCAGGCAGCTCCCAATCAATTGCGGCGTACGTGAAGGATGGCCAAGTGAATAGCGAAAATGGTACCGTGCTGCAAACGTTAAACGTCCGTCCCGCATTAAAGCTCGATCTGTCAGAAGTCGACTTCTCAGAAGACTCAATGTCTTTCTCTCTATCAATGAATAAACCGCCGCACTTTATCGATGCGGATAAGCTCCAGCTTGCCGTCACCGAAAATGCTACTAAAGCCAAGGCCGGAACAATTAGAGGGAAGGATGATGAGGGAGATGCATATACTTATAAGATCGTCGGCGGCAATGCCCAGGATCTTTTCGAGATAAACTCGACAACGGGCGTAGTGACAATGAAGAGCGCCGTTGACGCATTCGATTACGAAGAATGGGTGGAGAGCGGACGGCAATATATAATTGAAGTTGAGATTGCGGATGATAAAGCGACCTCTTACAACGAATTGTTATGTACCAGGCATTCATTCGAGATCAAGATCATGGACGTAAACGAAGCCCCGTATTTTGATTATTCGCCCGAAGAACCAAAAAAAATCGAAATAGCAGAGAACTCTCGCGTCGCTAACAAAAAGGTGAAGTTTGCGGATTCTGATAGGCATGCGACAAATTCAACCTTCGTAAATAACGAAGTGCTGGCGACAGGTGGCGACGTCGATGTCTTTCAAGTGTCAAAGCAAGGAGTTATCAGCGTTAGGGAAGGTGTGACACTGGATAACGACAAGCGCGCCGAGTATCAAATCGTTATTATGGTTCGCGATGCCAACAAGGACAGTGACAACAACCAGATCTATCCAGATTTATTCAGCGAAACGACGTTTACTATCACGGTGCTCGAGAGAGATGCAAAGGTTACCGAGCAGCCTGTTGCGGCGGAGGGATGGACCTATGACGGCGCTGAGCATGGACTCATAAAGACTGAAGGAAAGGCATCGGACGGTACGATCAAATATGCATTAAAGATGGATGACTCCGTCCCTGCAGACAATGAATATATCTTCGCAGATGCAAGCCAGATCAAGGGAAAGAATGCAGGTACGTATAAGGTATGGTATAAGGCCTTTGCAAAGACGGGCTTTATCGACAGCAAAGCCGGCAACGTTGAAGTGACGGTTTCTAAAAAGCCTGTGACCGTATCGGGCATTACTGCAAAGAACAAGGTTTATGATGGTACGACCAATGCGGAACTTATCATGGATGATGAGGCAGCTTCAGCCGTTCACGCAAACCTGGAAGGCGTTGTGGCTGATGATGCCGGAAAGGTTACGGTAAGTGCCGTTGGTGAATTCGATGACGCGAACGCGGGAACTGGCAAAATCGTAGTAATAAGTGGTCTCACGCTAATGGGAACGGCCGTAGGAAACTATGAGATCACCACTTCGGGCAATCAAAAGACAGCGACGGCGAACATTACGCCGAAGTCAGTGATTGTCACGGCGGGTAGCCAGACGGTTCCTCTGAACGGAAGCATTGATTCTAGTCTGAGTGATTCGACGGCGTCCGCTGAAGGGCTGCTTTCCGGTGACGAACTCAGCGCTGTTAAGCTGACGTCAAGCTCGACCGCACACGCGACAACGAGCGGTAGCATCACGCCAAGTGATGTCCGGATCAAAAATGCCGGTGGCGACATAACGGGGAACTATGCCGTACAATATGCGGACGGTGTGCTTACGGTAAACAAGGGCACTGTTTCATACAACGCGCCTTCGGCGAAGAAGTCTCTGACTTACAATGCAAAAGATCAGATGCTTATCAACGCTGGTAACATAACAGGCTGCGAGGGCGCGATCATGAAATATGCGCTCGGAAGCGACGATTCCACAGTGCCCTCGGACACAAGCTTCGGTACGGCCCTCGTGAAGGCTATGGATGCGGGAAGCTACACCGTATGGTATGAAATTGACGGAGGCGCTGATTATGAAGACATTGCCCCGCAGAAGATCACAGGCATTAAGATCGCGGCGAAAGAGGTACGCCTTAGCTGGGGTACTGCGGCGTTTGTATATGATGGACAGGAGCATTTCCCTGAGGTGACGCTTACGGGCGTTGAGGCTGCAGACAAGAGAGGGGTTGGCGTTTCTGTGTCAGGAGCGGAAAAGAAAGCCGGAAACTATCATGCAGTAGTCACGGCCCTCACGGGAGAGAAGGCTGGGAATTATATGCTTGAAAACACTGCCGCAGGTTGCTTTTGGAAGATCACTAAGGCGGCCATAACCCCTTCCGTCACGATAAGTGGTTGGACTAAGGGACAAGTGCCGAGCAACCCTGTGATCACGGGCAATCCCGAAAACGGAAAGGTGACCTGTGAGTATAAGGCTTCCACGGCTGATGCCTCGGCATATTCCGAAAAGGTGCCGATGGATGCGGGAGAATATGCTGTCCGGGTGACGATCGCTGAAACGGCAAATTACCTTAGCGGCACTGCAACCGCGACATTTGAGATTATGGATTCAAAGAATTCCCTCGACAACCTGAGTCAAATGCTTTGGGCGGCAATTGCCCGTGGCGGAGAGCAGACTGTTTATTGGAAAGAGGGGAATGCGCTTTCCTACGACATTATGAAAGTCTTGGAGGATCATGTTCAGATCACTCTCGTATTTGAATATAGTTATGAGGGAAAGGATTATAAGGTGACCATGCCTGGCAGCATTGTTAAGGCATTTCCTGACATTACCTGGTATGGGCCTTTGTACCTGTATGCGCATTATGGAAACAATGAGGCAGAACTTAAGACATATGTGGTACAGAAGGGTGACACCCTGAGCAAGATCGCCGCTAAGCTTCATGCTTCGGTAAAGCGCCTAGTGGAGCTCAACGGTATAAAGAACCCTCACCTGATCTATCCCGGGCAAAAACTCTTTTACGGTGACGGAAATGTTCTCCAGGGCACAATGCCTCCCGCAAACGGAACCTATGTCGTACAGCGAGGCGACAGCCTGAGCAGGATTGCCGCAAAGCTGGGCGTGTCCATCGGACACCTTGTGCAGCTAAATGGAATTAAGAATCCCAATCGCATCTGGGCTGGCCAAGTCTTCCGTTACTAATGGGCAACCCATACGGGCAATCAATACAACCAACAAATATGATGATCCCATATTGCGGGCTGGACTGTGAGGCTTGCGAAGCTCGTCTGGCAACAATTAATAACGATAATGAGCTGCGGATAAAGGTATCGAAGGAATGGACTGAACTTAATGGAGTGGAGATCACCCCGGAAATGATCAACTGCTCCGGCTGCCGGATTCCGGGAGTAAAGACGGTGTACTGTGATTCTTTATGTCCGATCAGGCAGTGTGCGAGAGAAAAACAAATGGAAACCTGCGGCGGTTGCCAGGAAATGAGGTCATGTGAAATGGTAGGAGCAATTATTGGGAACAATCCTGATGCACGTGGCAGGCTTGAAAATGCCGGAAGCGTATGATGGCAAATGTAATAACGGGAATAAAGAGAGGATGTAGAGATCATGTTCAGAGAAATGAGACGCTTTAAGCAGAAGATTACCGATGAGGAATGCATAGAAATACTGAAGAACGAGCCAAGAGGTGTTCTGTCTGTTCTTGGAGATGAGGGATACCCGTATGGTGTTCCGCTGGATCATTGGTATTCGGAAAGTGATGGAAAGCTTTACTTTCACTGCGCGAAAGAAGGTCATAAGATCGATGCAATCTCGGGATGTGATAAGGTTAGCTATTGCGTGATGGATAAAGGATATCGAAAAGAAGGCGAGTGGGCACTCAACATTCATAGTGTAATAGCATTTGGACGGATCCATGAGGTTACGGATGATGAAAAGAAGAAAGAAATCTGCACTTGCCTGTGTCAGAAGTTCACTGATGATGAGACATATCTTGAAAAGGAAATGAAAAATGCTTTTCCCCGCGTATGCTGTCTGGAATTGGATATAGAGCATATGACAGGGAAACTTGTGAACGAGGCGTAGTGATTACGGGCGCAAGTTTGATTATAATCAAGTTTGAGGTTGAAACTTAGATCACATCTATGTATAATCAAATATGATATTTATTTTATTGGAAAGGAGCGTAATTTTTTATGAGAATTAGGGTTGTTAAGGCTCAGTAGTCTGAGCTTAAATAATTGATTGAATCGTAAGCTCAGATGAATCCTAAGAGAAATGTTGTTAGGAGGAGCATGATGAGCTATATAAAGGCAGAAACTGTACTGCCACAGGAATTAATAGAAACGATTCAGCAATATGTAGACGGAAAAATGATATATATTCCATGCAAGGAGAAACAAGAGTGGGGCACGACCACTTCCGCCAAGGCATTCTTTCGTGAGCGTAACGAAAGGATCTACGAGACTTATAAAAGCGGAATGAGATTGTGTGATCTTGCACGCAGTTTTTCCTTATCGGAGAAGAGTATTCAAAGGATTCTCAGGAACCAGAGACATGCCGTAAGCGAAGGCATTGAGAGTATCTGAGAAGAAAGAGACCAGAATATATTTTCGCTGTGGAGGTTGCGGGAAAAAGCAGGAGTTTGTTAATTCGTACAAATTCAGAGTAAATGCTAATGGTAAAAGCGTAGACATTTGGCTGATCTACCGTTGCAAGAAATGTAAGCATTCCAAAAACCTCACGATTTATGAGAGGACGCATCCTGGAAGGATTCCGACGGAATTGTTTGAATGCTTTATGAATAATGACATGGAGACTGCCATGGAATATGGCAGAAATATAGACTTTTTGAAGAAAAACAATGCTGAATTTAAGTGAATGACGGCTGGACTTAGGTCCGGCCGTTTTTAAGTGGTTGAAGTTTCGTAAGAGGAGCTGAATGGTAGTGGATTAACTATTGTTCGGCTCGTTTTGACTATACATAATCCCTTTGCTTTCGGTAAGAATTGTGTTAGAATAAGGGCATATTATCTTTCAGAATAACGTATTAAAGAGGTATGGAGATTTGCCAATATTTATAGATTTATTTCTGACCTTCGCTAAGATCGGATTATTCACATTCGGCGGGGGGTATGCGATGCTTTCTCTTATAGAGAATGATTGCGTGGAAAAGAAAAAATGGATAACTCACGATGAAATGATGGATGTGACTGTTGTTGCAGAATCAACTCCGGGTCCTATCGCCATCAATTGTGCCACCTATGTTGGATATAAAAAAGGGAGGCTGCCAGGAGCAATAATAGCTACGCTCGGGATGGTTCTTCCTTCCTTCATAGTAATACTGTTGATATCAAAGTTTTTTGACATGTTCCTTGAAATAACATGGATTGCAAATGCATTTCATGGGGTCAAGATAGCGGTTGGAATACTGATAGTGGATGCAGCCTTAAAAATGCTGATCAAGATGAAGAAAAAACCGATGCCTATAATCATGGTAGTTTGTTCGGGGGTAGCTATGATACTAATCAGTGCATTCTCTATTAACGTTTCATCCATGGTGCTTATGCTCGCTGCGGCCTTCACGGGCGTAATTGTATTCATTATAGGATCACATACTAAGAAGGAGAAAAAGGAATGATATATTTTGATTTGTTGATTGGATTCCTTGAAGTCGGGTTCTTCTCCTTTGGCGGTGCTTATGCAGCTATCCCACTGATCAGGGAAGTTGTACTGGCTCACGGCTGGATGGATGAAGAAATGGTTACCTATATGATCGCGATAAGCGAAAGTACACCAGGACCGATCATGGTGAATATGGCAACTTATGTTGGAAGTGTAAAGGGAGGAATCCCGGGGGCTTTGATAGCCACGACAGCAACAGTCCTTCCTGCGTTTCTTGTAATTCTGTTGATCATGGTCTTATTTAAAAAGGCTTTGCAAAATAAGTATGTAAAAGCAGCACTTGGGGGCTTAAAGCCGTGTGTTATCGGTTTAATCCTGTCGACAGGTATTATGATGATAATTAGAAATTGCAATATTTCTTTAAAAGCAAAACCGGATGTATTAACCATTGGTCTTACCTGTGTTCTTGCAGCAGTATATTTTGGATCCAGAAAAATAGTTAAAAAGGGAATATCACCAATAATGCTTATCAGTGTATCTGCACTTGTTGGTGTTGTAGCTTATGGAATCCTGCCGAGGTGAAGAGGTTTCACAAGGAGTTATTGATTCAGAGTACTTTGTAGGGTATGAATTCAAAAAGAATTTGTTAAAAGTACAGCAAGCAATAATTATTTATTGCCTGTCGTGTGACGGCAAAATTGGGTAAAAAGCATTTCATCAGTCCGATTGCCCATACGGTGTTATATTGTGTTACTGTGAAATCTTTCCCTTGTTTATTCCCTTATCAGCGCTCGTAAAGCACTATGGGACAATATAACACAAGGGAAATCATAAGGGAAAGTAAAACATCTGCAAATTTTGTATTTACAAGGGCTTGCGGATGATGAAATAAAAAGTAGTAATGAGTTATAAAGCCCATGGGAATGGTTCATTCCCAATCGGGGTTTGTGGAGGAAAGCATGACGAATAGAAAGACTAACATTGTTCCTTTTGAAATGAAGTATTTGAATGAGTATTATGATGGCTTTAATACTGAGATTACAAAATACCAATGGCCTGATCCTTTTCGTACAGTTGATGATGCAAAAGAGTTATTACAAGAATTCTTGGATGAAATGAAAAAGGATGAAACACTTTTATTTGCGGTTGTTGATTCAGAAGAAAGATTTGTTGGAAGTGTTGAGATGCATGGACTTTCAGAGGATTGTCCGGAAGTGGGAGTATGGATTTGTGAGCCTGAGCAGGGAAAGGGGTACGCATATGAAGCCCTTTCTTATATATTGCATTTCGCGCAGGATAAATATGGTAAAAAGAATTTCTTTTACGAGGCTGATGTTCGAAATGTCGGCAGTACTAAATTACTGAATAAGTTTTCGAATCTATACGAAATCAATACGCTTGGCGTAGAAGAAATTGTAACGGACTCGGGAAAAGAGCTTAAATTGCAGGGGTCAGTAATGAAAGTTAAATAACAAATCCTTGTAAAACGGGCATTGCAACGGTATTTAACATAATTGTCAGCGGGCGTTGACAGATTGCCAAGCATGGTTGGTAGAGCTTTTTATGGGCCTCCTTTACGATTGATATGTAAAAACAATTCTAAGGAGGAACCATCAATGAAAACACATGTTATTAATCTGCTGCCTTTTAATAACAGAACAGAAATGTCGAGAACGGAGTATGTCATTAAAAAAGTTCTCGCCTTTATCCTGATTTTTTTTGTGGCCGGAGTTTTAGGAGAGGCTGTTGTAATCGGATTGTATACAGGAATGGGTTATGATCCACTTCATGGAGTAATGCCTGAAGGGCAGATTGCCGGTCTGATTCCTTATTATGGATATATCCTGTTTTCTGTAATAGCGATACTGTATTGCAAATTAATAGAGAAGCGCAGCATGCGGGATATCGGATTTACGAAGCGGGGGACGGATTATCTGCTTGGGATCGGAGTTGCCGTAGCAATGCTTGTACTTGTCTTGTTCCTCTGCTTGGTAACAGGCTCCGTTTCTTTTTTGAGAATTAACGGAGACGTGAGCATTAGCGGGTTGCTGTTATGGGGGCTGGCCTTCATCATTCAGGGTTCTGAGGAAGAGATTCTTTGCAGGGGCTTTTTGATGAATACACTTAAAAAGAAGATACCTCTTCCGGCTGCCGTATTCATAAGTTCGACGGCATTTGTTATTCCTCACCTGATCATGACCCCGATCCTGGATTCGGGATTGGTATATGCACTGATCGGTATTGCGAATTTATACCTTATCTCTGTTTTATTCTCCATAATTGTTTTATGGCGTGGGAATATATGGGTTTCCTGCGGACTCCATGCAGCGTGGAATTATGTTTTGAACATAATCCTGGGACTTACGGTATCAGGAAATGATGCAAAGATGGACGGATTGTTTCTGATCGGGATAAACAAGCTTAACATTATCAATGGGTCAGAATATGGATTTGAGGCAGGAATAGCAACGACGGTTATAACAATAATAACGATTTGCGTTATTCTTTATATATGGAAAGTCAGGAGTGATAATAATGGAATTCAATAATAAACTGTATGAACTTCGTAAACAAAAGGGTCTTTCACAGGAAGAACTCGCAAATCGTTTGAACGTTTCCCGCCAAACAGTTTCCAAATGGGAGGTTGGAGAATCTTCACCGGACATGGAAAAGCTTGTTGCAATCAGTGAACTTTTTGACATCTCACTGGATGAACTTGTGCTTGATAAAGCTGTGAAAAAAGAGGAGGCTTCGGAACAGGTAGTAAAATCCGAGTTGTACAGTGATATAAAAGAGCATGTATTAACGGAAGATAATAAGAAAAAAGCAAAGAAAGGGCTTAAGATAGCAGGCATGGTGCTGGGAGTACTGTTGCTGATCGATCTTGTTTCGATGATTATATATTTCGCTCTTTTCGGAATTCCTCAATAAGCCTTATAGTTTTTTCGATGGCCAATTATCTCGGAATATAAATGAAAAGGATAACTTCCAGTTTTATAGACGATGACAGATCGTGTTTTTTGAATGGGGGATAATAATTTCATGGAAAAAATAAATGATTCAATAATCATAAAATCAGCTGAAACCGATGAGGAATTGTGCGGGAGAGGATATGTTCACTGTACTGCATGGAAGGAATCTTACAGAGGCATTGTATGTGACCACTATCTTGATACTATGACCGTAGAGGCTACAACAGCACGTGCGCGGAATTTCCCGGAAAATACTATTGTAGCTAAGGATAAAGATAAAGTTATAGGATTTGCAGTATATAGTCCGTCGAGAGATGAAGATTTGCCGGACGCTGGAGAAGTTGATGCAATCTATGTCCTTTCGGAGTATTACGACCGGAAAGTAGGATATAGATTAATGAATGAAGCAATTTCAAGGCTTAGCGAATACAATACATTTTTTGTGTGGGTATTCGAAAAGAATGAGAGGGCCATAAACTTTTATCACAAATACGGTTTTGAGTTTGACGGCTGCAAAAAGGAATGGACTCTCGGCACACCGGTTACAATAGTCAGAATGGTAATGAAAAGAGCGTAATATCTTTGTATGGATGATCTATTATTTCGATAAAGAAGGATTAAAAGAACTATAAGAAGAGATTCTTTTTCTTTTTCCGCAATCCGCGGGAAGGGGCTTTTTATGCGCCTTTTTTCATGGACTGTAATCCAGTTATGTGATATAATTTAGGCGCAGTCCGAAAAATCATCGATTTTATGAAAACATATTGTGCTTCTTGACCTGTGCAAGAGGTTTGGTTGGTAGGCTGATGATCAAACGAAAAAGGGAAAGTCTCACATGAAAGAATTAATATCCGCGATCAAACACTTTCATCTGCATAACAAACGCTATGCCGTCGCCTCTTATGTCTTCGGCCTGATCGACATCGCCTTCACCAGCATTATGGCGCTGGGCATGAAGTATCTCCTCGACGACGCCATCGGATCCGAGGATGAGAAACTCCTGCTGATGGTGATCCTGTGCATGCTTTTCGGGATCCTCTTGGCAAAATGCAGCGACATTTTCCGCCGCTATCTGACCGCAGTTTTCTCCTCGAGAACGGTGACGGAATCACGTCGCCAGTGCTTTACGCACCTTCAGGAGCTTTCCCTTCGGGATTTTTCTGACCTGCAGGTGGCATATTTCGTCGGGAGATTCGCCACGGACATGGGAGCCGTTCAGACGCTGACCAGCGTGACGATTCCCTCTTTGGTGACTGGGATCGCGAAGATCATCATCAACTTCGTTCTCATCTTCTCACTGGATTTCCGCCTCGCCATGATCAGCTTTGGCGCATTGTTGATCAGCGCCGCCGTGCTCCTTATCCTGAGCAGGAAATCCCGTGAAGCGGTAACGGCGCTCAAGGATCAGGCCGGCATCCTCATCAACAAGCTCATGGAGGACGTCAATAATCAGCCTTCCATAAAAGCATTTGACCTGCAGGAAAAAACACAGTCCGACTACGAACTCGAAAACAAAAAGAATGAAAAGCTTTCCCTTCGTTCCATGTTCATCAACGGTTGCCTGACCGTTGCCTCCGGTGGATTGATCGAGATCTTCAGCATTCTGATCCTTTGCCTTGGCGCCTTTTGGATCTTCTCCGGCTCCATGACGGTCGGCACGCTCGTTTCTTTTAACAGCCTTTTCTCCGCACTTAGCTCAGCGGTCATCGCACTCATTGCGATCATTCCATCGCTTGTGGAATGCAGAGTATGTATTTATAATCTCAATTTGTTCTTCGCAAAAGAACCGGGCATTACCACAGACCCGAATGCAGTGGCGGTCCCTGATCCTTTGATGGAGCTTTCCATGGATCACCTCACCTTTGGCTATCGCCTGGGGAACCCGGTTTTGAAGGACGTTCAGCTAAAGATCCCTGCCGGAAGATCCACGGCCATCGTTGGCCCGAGCGGCAGCGGTAAAAGTACGATCGCAAACCTTCTCATGCGTTATTATGACCCCGATGAGGGCATGGTCATGGCGGATGATAAGGATTACAAGCATCTGGATCTGAAATCGCTCCACAAGGCCGTCGGCATTGTTCCACAGGAGACCGTTTTCTTTAACGACACTATAACCAATAACCTTTTGGCGGCCAAGCCGAATGCCACATATGGTGAAATGGTGGAAGCTGTAAAGGCTGCCTCTGCAGACTTTATCATGAGCCTGCCCGGAGGATTCTCCTGTAAGGTGGAGAATGGCGGGAAATCGTTATCCGGCGGACAAAGACAGCGCCTGTCCCTTGCCAGAAGCCTTTTAAGGAACCCGCGATTCCTCATCCTCGACGAAGTAACCGCCTCCTTGGATCCTGCTGCCGAGCGGGCCGTAAATGAAGCCATTATGCGACTTCCACGCCTCGGGACCGCGATCGTCAACGTAACGCACAGACTTTCGGCCATCTCCGGCTATGACAACATTTACGTTCTCTCAGATGGCGGCATCGTTGAAAGCGGAACACACGCCTCCCTCATGGCGCAAAAGGGAGTCTATGCGCAGCTATTTGAAAAGCAAAGCGGCTTTACGGTCACGGACGACATGTCCAGCGCAACCATTACGCCTGAAAGACTTTCCAAGATCGACCTTTTCCGTGAATTCCCGGTAGATTCCCTTGCCGAGCTCTGTCAGAGCTTTAGCTCGGCCAATTATCAGCCTGGAAGCACGATCATATCCGAGGGAGATGAGGGCGACCTGTTCTATATCATCGTCCGCGGACGCGTTGAGATCCTTAAGCGGATTGATGATAAGGATAAGCGTGTTAAGATCCTTGAGGACGGCGACTTCTTCGGCGAGATCGCCCTTTTGTCAAACGTTCCTCGTACTGCCACGGTGCGCACGGTGGAGCCGACCCTTCTGATCTCACTGAAGCGTGCCCGGTTCTTAGAGCTCGTCGCCTCCGTGCCTGGCATGCACGACAAACTCGAAAAAACCATGGGCATCCGCCTCGGTGAACTCACCGAGCTCAGCCACCAGAAGCCCGGATCACATTGATGTTTGTAATGGAAAGGGACGCAGCCCTAACACGGGTGCGTCCCATTTTTTTGTTTTGTTTAGTGGTAGGTTTCGTATTTTTCGTTATCCCACACAAGGTTGCGGTCGGAGTCGAAGATCCGCTCGTAATCGTCATCTACATATTCAGGCGATGCCGTATAGGCTAAAACATGCTGAGTGCTGATCCTATATCCGTCCTTGGTGAGAATATCGACCTTTAAGGCCAGAGAGCTTGTTACCGTAGTGTCCTTGTCGAGACTGATCTTCGTGCCATTCTTTACCTCGGTCGTGGCGTCGAAGGCCTCCAGCTCCTTGCCATCGACGACATAAGCAATGGTGGCAAACTCTATTTTCTCAGGATTGTCAAAAGCAAGGCTGTACCATCCATTGCACTTGATCTTGCCGCGGGATTCCTTGGATTCCAGGTTGCACTCCAGTCGCGGCATCGGAAGGATGTTCCAGAAGAGATACTGCTGAAAATCCGAGGACTCTACTTTGGTAATGTTGTCTTCTGCGATGCTGACCTTGAGCTGATCGTAAAATCCGAAAAGATCCACGGTGATCTTGCCGCTAAAGGATCCAGGGGTGGTCTTTTTAAGCTGCGCTTCATGGTTGCCCAGGCTGATCGTAACCTTTGTATTCTCCGAGTACTGCTTCAGATTGAGGGAGAAATTAAGGTCAACGGTTTTCTTTTCCATGTCTTCGCCTGCAATCTCATAGGACAGATTGGAAACGAGATTGTCACTTTGTTCCACCGATTCCTTCAGCTCGAGCATGTCCATGCTCATCAAGTGCAATTGAGATTGCAGGCTATTGATCGTGTGATTCAGGCCATCGATCATGCCGTTCACCCTGCTGATGGTGAGAAGCGCGATGATCGACAGCACGATCAGAACGGCCTTGTAGGTGAAGCCGGCCGTCGCCTGCGGCTCAGGCACGTTGCTGTGGGCGTCCCGAACTTCACCCTTCGTGATCCGGTCTAACCTTTTGTTGTAGGCGATGATACTGATGACAGTAATAATGATTGCAACTACGATCAATAATATGATATAGACTGCGATTCTGGACATATGTTTCCTCCTTATGGACCAATGATTGTGTCTTTGTTATTAAATGTTGAAAAATCTTCTAAAATCATTGTAGTAGCTTCGGGTGACGTCCACCAATGTGCCGCCCGTAAGCGTCAGTACGTACTTCATGGACAGCGAGGCTCGGATCTTTTTTACGTGCTTTTTGGATATGATGACCGATTTGCTGACGCGAAGGAATTCCTGCGGATCCAGCAGTTCTTCCAACTGGTACATACGGTCTTGCGCGTAATAGATGCCATGGTCCGTATGGATCTCCACGTCTTTGCCAAAGGCCTCCACGTAGATCACCTCGTTTACCGACAGGCGCGCACGCTCTTTCTTGTCGTCGCGAACATTCAAGAAAGACGGATACATTGAGGACTCCGTGATCACATATTCGCCGTCCTCACTGATCTCAACCCCGTGCCCGGCCAGGTATTCTTTTACGAGGTTAAATTTTTCCTCCGAAACGGAGATTCGGATCTTCATTTAGGCACCTCCTTTTTCCTTACGATATCATCATAACAGATGTGTTGAAAATGTAAATGCTTTGGAAACAAGTTGCACCATAGCACGGAATGAGTTGCATGACGTACCCCCAAAACGGGCAGGAATTGACCAGAGTTTCCGTTTTTGCTATACTTAGATGATAAGAATTGCGTGGTCTTACAAATAAGAGTTAATTGGGGTATGCAAGGATGAGCGTGAGCAACGAGCAATTGCAGATCGAGCTTCAGGATAATGAGTGGCCGTTTGAATTCACGGACCATGACAGAAGGATCGCCAGAGCGATCGTAACGGATGACTTCGGATTTTATTATTTCGTCCGCGCCGAAAGGGACGATGATTTCGGAAGAGCGACTTTGATTGAGACCGCTGGCGGCGGAGCAGAAGCGGGCGAGGACCTGGACTGTGCGATCAAGCGCGAACTAAAAGAGGAATTGGGCGCGGAGGTGGAAGTGATCAGCAGGATAGGTGTCGTCAGTGATTATTACAATCTGATCCACAGGCACAATCTGAACAACTATTTTCTTTGCAAGGTCATTTCCTTTGGCGACAAGCATTTGACGCAGGATGAGATCGAGGACTTCCATCTGTCCACGCTGAAACTGACCTACGAAGAAGCGCTGGCGGAATATGAAAAAAGACGCGAGACAAAGATCGGAAGACTTGTTGCGAATCGCGAGGTGCCTATCCTGAAAAGGGCGAGAGAGATCCTCATGGCAACGAAAAGAAGCGATGAGGCTTCACAAAGCTGAAAAGAGGATGAAAGGTAAACATGGGGAAAACATGAAAAAGGGAAAATGGTGTAAAAGGACGGTTCTTTCGCTGTGGATGCTGGGAGTTTTACTGCTGACGGGGTGCCCGAGACGGGTTACGCAAGAGGAGCAGGACGCGATCAAGAAAAGGGCGGATGAAAGTTTGACGCAGGCGCTAGAGGAGAATTGCGGGTTGAAAGAAGGGGACTATGAGATCCTGTCTGGCGAGTTAACTTACTTAGGCTATCCGCATCCAATCCAGACATATCAGATTCGCGTGGGCGAGGAAACCTACAACGCCGTCGTAAACTGTGAAGGTTATGAGACCTATGTAAATTACAATTCGGAGGGCTTTGAAGAACAGCTCAAGAACTATGTCAAAGAAAAGATCAGTGAGGGATCCGAGCTGCAATCCGTTGATTTCGAGATTGCTTCTGTGGTTTACTGGCCGGCCGCAGTAGATTACTTTGACACGATGGTCAAGGAATGGAAGTTGCTTCCTGCGTCCGTAAAGCCGGAAGGATATGATGAATATCTGAAACTATGTCAGAAGCAAAGTGAGATCAAGATGGAGGTCAAGGCAGAATGCTTTGGAGAAATGGATCTGGAATCGCTTGACAGTACAAAGCTCTTTGGCGAACGCGTTGAGAAATTCTCATACGGAACCCTTCGGAAATTCACGATCGATCACTATGCCTGCTCCGCTGATGCCTCGCCGAAGCCTACGGATTTAGTGGAGACATGTGTTTTTGTGGGGGACTCAAGTGGCCAGATTTCTACAGAAAAGAAAATTTCAGTCTATGAATATCTTACGGTTGGAGACAGTTACCTGATAAGGGGCGTCAAGAAGGAAGGCGAGCAGATCAGCGCAACGCTTGAGGACGGACAGATCAAGATCCTGCCCGGAACAGACAAATATGACCTGTTCACGCAGGAAACAAAAGAAGGCCTTGCCATCAAGAACGGTATCACGCAGGATTGCACATTGGATCATGCCCAAAGGCGTACTTGGAAGAAGAGCCCCAAGTACGACTCCTGGTGGTACGTGGACCAGGTTGTAGGCTGGTATATCCTTCCGAATGAAGAATAAAGAATTTTTTCGTGGATTTTTGAATTTCGTTCGTATATACTAATAGATGAGATGATTGCTTGAAAAAGCATCGAGATTCTGCCAAACCATAACAGAGATGGAGGGAAAGAACATGAGTATGGAAAATAACAAGATTGATGAAAAGGCACTCGACCAGGTTAACGGCGGCGTGATCTTGCAAAGAAATGATGGGAGCTTGCAGGTGCACAGAGACAGCGATGGTGATTTAAAGGCGTATGGCTCCAGAAATAAGGACACTATGACAAGTACGGCATTCTTTTTGGGCCAAAGCACGGAGATCATCGATGAAAAAGAATTCCAAAAAAGGTATCCCGGAGTATCGATGAATCCTGAGGATTATAAATAATGATACTAATTCCATTTGCTTATGTTGCATTTATGGCATTAATTTTTGAAGTTGATTTTTCGTTTGCACTACGATAGGATTTAGTTCAGAGAAGAAAACATGCCGCGGCCGATCAAGGATCGATGCCGGCAAAGGAGGAAACTAGTATGAGTGAAAATGGAATGCAGAAAATAGATGAAAAAGAGCTGAGCGGCGTTGCCGGCGGAGCAGGTGATGGACTCCATACGGATTATGATTATGAGCCGAACGGAATTTGCTCGTGTGGGAAAACGAGATATTATGTTACCTCAACGACACGTGATGCGGATGGTAATATAATAGATATCCACAAATTTTACGAGTGCATCGCATGTGGCCCGCTGGAATTTATACAATAGCCCCATCAGGATGGAACTCATAAAGATTTGGCATTAGGACCGCTTCGGCGGTCCTTTTTCAACGGGTTTTTTCATTGCCCAGCGGAATGTTCAATGATATAATGGATCCAGAGAAAGGAGACCTTGTCATGGAAAAGAAAAAACGTAAGTTTCCGGTGAAATTGCCCTTATATTTGGGGATTGCATCCATCGTTTTGGTTCTGCTGTCATTAGTCGTGATTCGGTTTGAAGACAGATTTGAATTCCTACGGGAGATCATAACGCCAGGGATGATCATGTTTGCGGCGTATTTGCTCGGAGTGGTCTCGGCGTTCGTTGGATTTGTTTTGTCGATCATTGGAATGATCGTTTTGAAAAAAAAGAAGAACGGCACGAAAAAAGAAAAAGCATTCCTTGGCGTGGGCTGCGCCCTCTGCATACTTATATTTGTGATCGAAGTTACGATTGCTGTATGGTTTTTTATTATGCTGGTCAAGGCCTTAGAAAACTTGCTGTATAGTTGGCCTAATCCGTTCAGCCTCATGGAGGATAGCCTACCCAAGGGGTATTATGAGTAAAAAAATCTACAAGTGTTCTCGCAGACGTGATATAATATAACTTAGCACTTGGGTTATGGCAAGAATTCATTATTGGAGGAGGTATCAGCATGGCATTCAAGAAGTATGTTTACGATGGAACCAAGAAGTTTATGATCGCGAAGTCTTCAACGGACGAGACGAGTCTGTGCAAGGACCGCAAGGATGCGGAAGCGAAAATGCTAAAGAACGCGGAAGAAATCGACAAGCTGCAGGAAAAGCTCTATGCCGAGAAGAAGGAAGGCGTCATCTTCCTGTTCCAGGCGATGGATGCCGCTGGAAAAGACGGCACCATCCGCGCCGTGCTCTCCTCGCTTTCTCCTCATGGCGTTCATGAGGTTGCGTTCAAAGCGCCGAGTTCGGATGAGTTGGCTCATGACTATCTGTGGCGCGTAGCGTCAAAGACGCCTGCGAAGGGCGAGATCGCAATCTTCAACCGTTCCCATTATGAGGACGTCCTGATCGGCAAGGTGAAAAAGCTCTACGAATCCCAGGCCAACGCGAGACGCATCGACCTCGACAGAGTCATCGTGAATCGTTATGAGGACATTCGGAATTTTGAAGAATATCTCTACCGCAACAACGTGCGCACCGTAAAGATCTTCCTGCACGTGTCGAAGGAAGAACAGGCAAAGCGCTTCCTTTCCCGCATCGAGGAGCCGGAGAAGAACTGGAAATTCAGCGGCAGTGACTACGATGAGAGAGCATATTGGGATGCATATCAGGAAGCCTTCGAGAGTGCGATCAATGCGACGTCGACCAAGCATTGCCCTTGGTATGTCGTACCCGCAGACCACAAGTGGTACATGCGCTACGTGGTTTCCGAGATCATTCTCGCGACCCTCAAGGAGATGGATCCTCGCTTCCCTGAGGTGACGAAAGAGCGTCTGGCAACCTTCGCAACCTACAAAGAAGAGCTGCTAAAGCAACTCCCGAAGGAGGCAAAGGAGACCAAGAAGGCCGCGCCTAAGGAGGCCAAGAAGTCGAAGCAGGCAAAGTCGTCCAAGAAGGACACGACCAAGAAGGACACGACCAAGAAATCTAAGAAATAAGCCGGTGTGCCAGTGGGGACGGTTCTTTTTGGTGTGCCAGTGGCACACTCACTGGCACACCTTGACATTCCTGCGCGCAATGGCTATAATATGCACGACGCCCGTAGGTTACTGGATAAAGTGAAGGCAAAGCACATGCGCGTTAGGAATGATCAAAAAGCAAGAAGGATCACGGCCTGCATCATGATAGTCATGGTGCTTTTCATTATGCTGTTTTCCGAGTGCTTTATCGCTTCTCATGCCGATCATGATTGCTCCGGCGAAGACTGCCCGATTTGTGCCTGCATCCATCAGTGCGAGAGCATGCTGCGTGGCTTTGGAAGCACCTTATTGGGCTTCGTCGCGCTGATCTGCCCGCCCCTTTGCGTTCTGGCGTCCATTTTCCTTTTTGCGCGTTTCTGCGCAAGGATCACCCCTGTATCTCAAAAGGTTCGCATGAACAATTGAAACGCCCCGTCACTTTCTGATCTTATATGACATCGAAAAGTAACGGAGGTTTGTTTCGTAATGAAAAAAATAATCATAGTTCTTTTGTCTGCCATTCTAATGGCAGGCTGTCTTTCGGCGTGCAGCAAGGCAGGCGCATCAGATGGTGCCCGCAATGGAAAGCTGCAGATCGTCACGACCATTTTTCCTGAATATGACTGGGTCATGAACGTCCTTGGGGAGAATCCCGGGAACGCTGAAGTGACCATGCTGCTCGACACCGGCGTGGACCTGCACAATTATCAGCCGACGGCGGCCGACGTCCTGAAAATCTCTACCTGCGACATGTTCATCTACGTGGGCGGCGAGTCCGACGCCTGGGTGGAGGATGCGCTCAAGGAAGCGACAAATAAGAATATGTCCGTGATCAATCTTCTTGAAGTTCTTGGCGATTCCGTGAAGGAAGAGGAGATGGTCGAGGGCATGCAGGAAGACGAGCACGACCATGACCACGACCACGAAGACGCGGACCACGACCATGAAGATGCGGATCATGACCACGAAGACGCAGACCACGACCACGAAGACGCAAATCACGACCATGAGGACGAGGATCATGACCATGAGGACGCAGGTCATGATCACGAGCATCACCATGAGGACGGCGAGATCGAATATGACGAGCATGTTTGGCTGTCCCTTCGCAACGCTGCGACTTTGACGGAATATATCGCCGAAGAGCTTTCTCGCATCGACTCCGCAAACGCTGAGAACTACAAGAAGAATGCGGAAGAATATGCGGCAAAGCTGAAGGCACTTGATCAGCAGTATGCGGACGCCGTAGCCAAGGCGCCGGTAAAGACGGTTTTGTTTGGAGACCGCTTCCCGTTCCGCTATCTTGTGGATGATTATGGTCTGTCTTATTACGCCGCCTTTGTGGGGTGTTCAGCCGAGACGGAGGCAAGCTTTGAGACGATCACGTTCCTTGCAGGAAAAGTGGATGAGCTGAATCTTCATGCCGTCCTGAAGATCGAAGGAAAGGATCAAAGGATCGCGGAGACGATCGTTCGGACCACAAAAAGCAAGGATCAGGTGATCCTGACCATGGATTCCATGCAGGCCACCACGGCAAAGGACGTTAAGGCCGGAGTTACGTATCTGTCCATCATGGAGCAGAACCTGACGGCACTGACGCAGGCCCTTAAGTAGTAAGGAACCCCAGGCCCTGAAGTAACAACTTAAGACGCACGTGAGAGCATTGGCGCGTGCAATGAAGTACTGGCGCATCGCGCCTGAAAGGAGTAAAAATGGCTTTCATCACCGCAAAGGATCTGACGCTTGGATATGATGCACAGGTTGTTGCCCACGACTTGAATTTCGCCGTGGGAAAGGGCGATTACCTGTGCATCGTCGGGGAAAATGGCTCCGGAAAATCAACCCTTATGAAAACCTTATTAGGCCTAAAAGACCCGCTGGGCGGAAAGATCTGCTTCGGTGATGGCCTAAAAGCCACTGACATTGGCTATCTGCCGCAGCAAACGGTCGTCCAAAAGGACTTCCCGGCATCCGTGAAGGAGATCGTTCTTTCCGGATGCCAGAGCCGCTGCGGCCTGCGGCCGTTTTACAAAAAAGAGGAGAAAGACCTCGCAATGGAAAACATGGAGCGCATGGGAATTATGGAGCTGGAAAACCGCTGCTACAGGGAGCTTTCGGGCGGACAGCAGCAGCGCGTGCTCCTCGCGAGGGCCCTGTGCGCGGCAAAAGAGGTGCTGCTCCTCGATGAGCCCGTGGCGGGCCTCGACCCAATCGTCACGGAGCAGATGTATGACTTGATCGAAAAGCTCAACAATGAAGGGATCACAATTCTGATGATCTCCCACGACATTGGCGCGGCGCTAAGATATGCCAACAAGATCTTGCATTTGGGCGACAGCGTGTTTTTCGGGACCAAGGCGGAGTATTTGGAAAGCGAGTCGGGCAAGTCGTTTCTTGCCAGGCAGAAAGGCGGTGAGCATTGATGGACAAACTGATCTTGTATCTGCAATATCCTTTCGTCAGGTATGCGCTGATCGTCGGTGTTTTGATCGCGCTGTGTTCTTCGCTGCTTGGCGTGACGCTTGTGCTCAAACGCTTCTCGTTTATCGGCGACGGTCTGTCGCACGTGGCCTTCGGCGCCATGTCCATCGCGGCGGTGCTGCAATTCTCGAATGAGATGGTGCTTGTGCTTCCCCTTACTGTCGTCAGCGCGGTGTTGCTCCTTCGCACCGGGAAGAATGCGAAGATCAAAGGGGACGCCGCGATCGCCATGATCTCGGTGGGCGCGCTGGGCTTCGGGTATCTTATCATGAATATATTTTCGACTTCGTCAAACATAACCGGCGACGTTTGTTCCACGTTGTTTGGCTCCACGTCGATCCTGACGCTGACGCAGGCGGAGGTGTGGATCTGCATCCTGCTTTCCGTTGTCGTCGTAATGATATTCCTTCTCTTTTACAACAAAATCTTTGCGGTGACCTTCGATGAGGATTTTGCAAGGGCGACCGGGACGAAGGCGGGAGCATATAATCTGATGATCGCCATCGTGATCGCAGTCATTATCGTGCTTGCGATGAACCTTGTGGGATCGCTTCTGATCTCCGCGCTGATCATTTTTCCGGCGTTGTCGGCCATGCGACTTTTCCAGAGTTTCAAAGGCGTGACGATCTGTTCCGCGGTATTGTCAGTGCTCGGCGCGCTCAGCGGGATCGTGATCTCGATCCTGGCGGGAACACCCGTAGGTTCAACGATCGTGGCAGTGGACGTGGTGATCTTTGCAGTATGCTATGCGCTCGGCGCAGTCAAAGGAGGTATCAGATGATGAGAATGAAAAAGCTTGGCAGAGTTTTGGCAGGTGTCATGATGATCATGTTGCTGGCATGCTGCGGCAATGGCGCTAGTGACGGCAACGATGCGGCGCGCCGCACGCAAGGCACCGGGAACGTGCAGAGCGTTCTTGAGCAGGAGATGGCGAAGGCGGACAAGGCGGCGGAGGACAAAGGGAACGGCGAAGAGGCAGGAGGAACGAAGGATTCCAAGGAAGGCACTGGGACGGAGAGTTCTGAGGCACTAGGCGGTGAGACTTCGAGCTTGCAAGGTGCTGGCTCAGGAGATTCCCAAGGTACAGGCGCTGAAAGCTCTGGCTCCGACGGTGCTGGCTCACAAGGCACGGGCACTGGCGAGGCAGACTCCCAAGGCGCAGGCACCGAGGGCTCTGGCGCTGGTTTGCAAGGAACCGACGCAAGCCCCCAGCCTGCAGCCGCCATCGACGTTGACCTCACCAAACTTTCGTCGACGATGGTATATTCCGAGGTATACAACATGATGTACAACGCGCCGGACTATGTCGGCAAGGTCGTGAAAATGCGCGGACTCTACTCCCTCTACTACGACGAGGGCACGGGCAAGTATTATCACGCCTGCATCATCCAGGACGCCACCGCGTGCTGCGCGCAGGGAATCGAGTTCGAATTGACCGAAGATTATCGCTTCCCCGAGGACTACCCCGAGGTGAATGACGAGGTCTGCGTGACCGGCACCTTCGACATCTACTACGAAGGCCAATACCAGTATGTCACCCTGCGCGGCGCTACCCTTCAATAAGTCGGTGTGCCAGTGGGGACGGTTCTTTTTGGCGTGCCAGTGGGGACGGTTCTTTTTGGCACGTTTTCCCCATGGGAAAAACGTGCCAAAAAGAACCGTCCCCACTGGCACACCAGAACCGTCCCCACTGGCACACCAGAACCGTCCCCACTGGCACACCTTACAATTCTGTAAGGTTCTCGAAAGCTAATCCAATGGCATCTCCGCCAGTTTGATGGTATCGTATGATCAGATCAAACAGACGGAGGTGCGTCATGAAAAAGACAAATCAAGATAACATCCCAAACAATCAAGAAAAGGAAGCTAAGGCAAAGAAGAGCCGTCGCGTAACGTGGATTATCATTGCGGTCATCGTATTGATCCTCTTGGGTTCTCAGATGATCTCGAAGCTCATTAAGCCCGCCAAGATCGAGGGCTTTGAAGCGGCAGTGACCACCATCGAAGGCATCGAGATCCCTACGGGCGTTCGCATCGTGGCTCTGGGTGAGGCGACCCACGGAAACAAGGAATTCCAGGAGCTGAAGCTCGAAGTTTTCCAGCAGCTCGTGGCAAAGACCAACGTTCGCGCGCTGATCCTCGAGGGTGACGTCGGCGGATGCGAGCTGGCGAACAGATATATCCAAGGCGGAGAGGGCACGGCGGAAGAAGTGACGCGCCACCTCGGCTACGGGATCTACCGCACGAACCAGATGTGCGCGCTCGTGCAGTGGATGCATGACTACAACCAGACGGCCGCAGACGCTGACAAGGTTCGCCTCTACGGCATGGACATGCAATATGACGAGGACACGATAGCCGCGCTGAATGCGTTCTACGCAAAGGTTGATGAGAACAAAGAAGCGACCTACGCTGCCAAATTCACGGAATATCTCGGCGAAACCTACAAGGGTTATGATTCGAATAAATATGATGAGATCGTTGCTTTGATGGACGAAATCGAGAAAGACATTGAGGAAAACAAGGCCGCATATGCGCAGAAGACCAGCGCTGCCCAGACGCAGTACGCCGGACACCTTGCGGAGAACCTGAAATACTTCATCAGCTACTGCGTGAAGGAAGGGGAGACGAAGAAGGCCAGAGACACCTACATGAAGAAGAACGTAGACTGGATCCTTGCGGCAGAAGAAGCGGAGCGTAACGGCGCTGTCATGGTGTCCTGCCATAACGGCCACATGACCAAGAACCAGTCGACGGCATATACCTTCCTCGGCAAGTTCCTCTATGAGGAATACGGCGATGCTTACTTTGCGATCGGCACGGACTATTACAACACCGAAGACAACGTACCGAACGCCAGCTACACCGCGCGCATCACTGCAAAGCTTTGCTCCGACGACCCCTTGGCATATCAGGTTGGCGCCCTTCCGGAGAACAAGTACTTCCTCGACTTCTCCAAGGTGGATGAAAACAGCGCCCTTGGCAAAAAGATCCACTCCGCCATCCCGACCGGCTCCCTTAGCGAGGCCTATTCGCCCCTCTACAAAGTCGTGAAGTCCATGACTCAGCTTCGCCAGGCACCCTCCGACATGTTCGATGCGATGATCCTGGTTTACGACGCAACTCCCATCGAAATCTGGCCCCGCCAGTAATAAGGCGTGCCAGTGGGGACGGTTCTTTTTGGCACGTTTTCCCCAAGGGAAAAACGTGCCAAAAAGAACCGTCCCCACTGGCACGCCAAGACTTGCTTGCATCATTCGCGCACTCCATGATAGAATGAATTGGGAAGGTTATCAAATTCATTTTGGGGGTGCGTGAATGATCACACAATTTTTGGACAAGATCGACGGGGTAATGTATTACCCCATTCTCATCATTGTCATGTCTCTCGCGGGTATCTACTTCACGATACTCACGAAAGGCGTGCAGATCCGGCTGTTCCCGGAGTCACTTCGCCTTTTGGCGGAGCCGCCCGAGGACAAAAAGAACGTTTCCTCGCTGCAGGCGATGCTTGTGTCCACGGCGTCGCGCGTGGGCACGGGAAACATTGTCGGCGTTTCGACCGCAATCTGCCTTGGCGGCCCGGGCGCATGTTTTTGGATGTGGATCATGTGCATCATCGGTGCGTCCTCCGCGTTTGTGGAAAGTACGCTCGCACAGATCTACAAAAGGAAAAATGCTGACGGTGAGTGCTATGGTGGCCCTGCATATTACATCGAAAGGGCTTTGCACGCGCCGCTTTTGGCCGCAATCTTCTGCGTATTCTTGATCGCAACGTATGCGGTCGGCTTTAATCTCTTGTGTTCCTACAATCTGCAATCCACTTTTGAAACTTATTCCTTCTATGATCCTCGCGTCACGCCGCTTATCGTCGGCGTGATCCTGGCTGTCTGCACGGGCTATTGCCTGCTTGGCGGCGGCAAGAGGATCGTCAAGCTCACGGGGCTGATCGTGCCCTTTATGGGCGTTTCCTATGTTATCATTTCGCTGGTCGTGATCCTGTTTCACGTTCGCCTGGTACCAGCCATGTTTGGCCAGATCTTCGCGGATGCCTTTAATTTCAAGGCCATTTTCGGCGGCGTCGCAGGGTCCTGTATGGTTTACGGTATCAAAAGAGGCCTGTATTCGAACGAAGCAGGCGTGGGCTCCGCGCCGAACGCATCTGCGTCCGCAAAGGTGTCGCACCCTGCAAAGCAAGGCCTTGTTCAGACCCTTTCCGTGTACATCGACACGCTCCTTCTGTGCACCGCTACCGCGCTGATGTGCCTGGCTAGCGGCGTGGAGCGCAGCGAAGCCGTATCCGGCGCGCCCTATGTCCAGAATGCGATCTCTACGGTGTTTGGAAAGGTTGGCCCCCTGTTCATTACGGTTGCCATGACCCTGTTTGCGTTCACGACCCTTCTGGGGAATTTATATTACGTCGACAACGCGTTGATCTTCTTAAATCACAAGAAGGTGCCGTCGAAGACCTTCATGCGGATTTTCCACGTCTGCTGTGCCATCGTCGTATTTGTCGGCGCCGTGATCCCGATGGGCGCCGCATGGGCGCTTGCTGACATTACCATGGGCGGCATGACCCTCATCAACCTGCCGGCCTGCATGATCCTCGGAAAAGTCGCCATTGACGCTCTAAAAGACTATGAAAAACAAAAGAAAGCCGGCGCAAACCCCGCCTTCTTAGGCAAAAACATCGGCTTGGCAGAAGAAGAACTTGATTTCTGGAAGTAACGTGCCAATGGGGACGGTTCTTTTTGGCACGTTTTGGGAGACAACATGACTTTATTTCAGATGGCATTTGATTTTATATTATATTCCTTCGTCGGCTGGGTGATCGAGGTGATCTATCACGCGGTCACGCAAGGAAAAGTGGTCAACCGCGGCATGCTCAACGGCCCGGTCTGCCCGATCTACGGCTGTGGCGTGGTGGGCGCCTTCCTGATCGCAAAGCAAGGCGCGGAATATGCCTTCGCTTGCGAACCAAGTGAGCTGAACGGCTTCATCATATTCCTTGGCGGAATGCTTCTTTGTACGATGATCGAGCTTGTGACGGGAGCGCTGCTCGATACCATCTTCCACATGAGATGGTGGGATTATCGCGAAAAGCCCTTTAACCTCAACGGATATATCTGCCTGGAGTTCTCGATCATCTGGGGTCTCGCGATGGTGTTTGCGATCAAGGTTCTCTACCCGAGCCCTGGGCATGGATTCTTTGAGCTTGTGCCCAACATGCTGACGAACATCGTGCTGATCCTTTGCTACATTGCGCTGGCGGCAGATCTTGTGGTCACCGTCCTGATGATACGAAGGATGGAGCATCGCTTGGGAGAGCTTGATGAAGTGCAAAAGAAGATGCGCGCGGTCAGCGACAAGCTGAGTGTGATGATCGGCGAAGGAACCCTCGGAGAAATGCAACGCCTCGACGAAGGAAGACTGCAGGCAGCCCTCGCAAAGGCAGAACTTCGCGACGCCATCTCCGCCAGCGAAAAGGAGCGGATGGCCGACCTCGCCAAAAAGAAAAGAGACCTGGAACTCATGGCCGCCAAGCTTTCCAAGAGCTTCACCGAGCACAGGATTCTTGGCCTCGGCCGTTTTGTGAGCGCCTTCCCCGGCCTCAAACACGACCGCCTCGGCAACGTAAAGAAACTTATCGCCGGCTGGCTTGACGCCCGTCGCCCCGCCGATAACGCATAGTGTGCCACTGGGGACGGTTCTTTTTGGCACGTTTTCCCCATGGGAAAAACGTGCCAAAAAGAACCGTCCCCAGTGGCACACCTGCAGCAGCTATTCGTTCATCTTCTGGAACTCGGCCAGCTCGCGGTCCAAAGCCTTTGCGGATAGCAGGTTTCCGACCCAGGAGATGAGTGTCGCAGCCACGAAAACAAAGAATATGCTCCCCAAAAGCGTTGCGATCATGTGGGGCTGGTGCCAGTATTCGCCGGCGCCGTAAAGCGCCACGAACGTAACGCCTGCCTCGATCAAAAGAAGCTGCAAAACCTTTCGGAGCAAGAGTTCCTTCACCTTGAGCTCCCGCTTGGAGTACGTTACCAGATTGGGCACCGTGCCGACGAGAGCATATACTAACGGAGCGGAGAAGACTTGATATCCAAAGGTCTGCTCCGGCGCCAAGATCGGTCCGACCACAAGGAAGACCATTGTGATCAGAGTTGTCACCATAAAAAACGTTCTGACAAAATCAATCCAAAATTCTTTTCCCTGCATGGTCATGACCCTCCTCGCAGCGCTTTTTTCAGCTCCGCTACGTACTTTCTCGTGATGATGATCTCATCGCCGCTCTTTAGCACCGCCAGCATCCGCCCGTTCATGGCGGGCTTTATGGACTGCACCTTCATCAGATTCAAAAGCAAGGATTTCGAGACGCGCAGAAAATGCTTCTCGCGCAAAAGCTCTTCGAGTTCATATAACTTCTGACGCGTCTCATAAACCTGCTTTTGCGTATAGAGAAAGACCTTGTTGTCTACCGCTTCCACGTAAACGACGTCCGTCACTGCGATCTCGAACTGATTGCCCTCCTGAATGCCGGTGAGCTGCCCTTGCCGCGTCTTGACGAAGGCCACGATCTCCCGCACCTCGTCCGTCATTTCATGACAGTGGATCTCCACTTTTTCTGGCTTTTCTTTTCCAACCTTGAAAATCTTAATCTCCATGTTTTCTCCGTGCGTGTTAATTCAATCTTAAATCCGCAGCCCGCCCGTGCGTGTTAATGACAAGCTTAAATCTGCAGCCCGCCAATGCGCATTAATAACAATCCTAAATCTGCAGCCCGCCCATGCGCATTAAGTCACTTCTGGGCCTGCGCCGCGCCCGCTTCCTTGAGGTGGCAATCGCAGAAATGCAATATGATATCGTTCATGTCCTCGACGCATTGTTTGGCGTCAATGCTGCCCGTTCCGAGCTTCGACGCAAGGAAGGGCGAAAACAGCGGCAGGTCCGTGAAATTCATGTGGTCGCTGCCCTCAAAGTAAGTATACCCCGCGTCCTTTGCGTTTGCAAGCACCGCGCCGTTGACATATAATGCGCCGTATTTTTCAAGTTCCATTTGATGATGTTCGTTGTTGACCGCGAGCAATGGCACGGGATATGCTTCCGCCGGATATTGATATTCCCCCTTTTCATAAGAGAGCTGCTCGCCGAGCATGGTGCCGTCTAAGTCGATCACAAGGTCGACGACGTTGCTTTTTTGCCGACCGACCGTCACGCTTGTGGCGCCGCCCAAGGAATGCCCCATCAAGCCAATTTTATCGACGTCGACGCAGGAGAGTACTTTCTTTAAGGTTTGCGCGTCGGCATCGCTTTTGACGTACCAAGCGGGGCCAAAGTCGTTTGCGTTGTCAGCCGTGCCTTCGTCGCTGCCCGTCGTTTCTTTGCCGTCCGCTTCGGCGACGCCTTGCTCCGCGAATTCCGCCCCCTGCCTTCTCACTTCGTCGATCACAAAGCTCATGTCATCCATGCGAAGCTTCATCCATTCTCGCGTCGTCTGAAAGATCTCCTCCTCAGGAATGTCTCCGTCCTCCGCATTTCCGATGCGAAGCGCCGACTGAATGAATTCAGGATTCACGAGGATGGTCTTTCCTTCCGTATCCTTCGTGAAGAAAGAATGATAGGGGTGGTCCATGCTGATCACGACATAGCCGTGGCTCGCCAACTCCATGAAGGTAGAAGAGTTGCTCTGATAGTATCCAAAGGCCCCGTGAGAGAAGAATACGATCGGAGCTTTTTCCGTGGGCGCTTCGGGATAATATACATAGAGCGGCACTTCGCGATAGCTTCCGTCTTGCTCAAATTCTTCCAGCCTGCTCTCATCCGTGAGGATCGCGGACACCATTCCTACCTTATGTTTTCCGGTCGTCGGAAGCCCTTCGTATCCGGTGAAAACATATGCCGGGATCAGGGAGATCCAAAGCAGGATGCATGCCAGAAGCGTTGCCGCTATGGTGCGGCCAGTGCGAGACGCGCCCTGCTTCTTGCTGCGATTCCTCAAAAGAAACCGCACCCCGGCGATGATCAGCCGAATGCTCAGGATCACAAAGCATCCCGCAAACCGCAGCCCTTTATTTCCAACGGGCAGCAGCAGTATCAGTGCGATGAGCCCCCATTGAATCCCGCTAACAACCAGGCGGTTCCTCTTCCACAAAATTCGTTCCTTCTGCTTTGCCAGCGTCCACACGCCAAGCCCAATCTCCAAACCTGCCAAGATCAAAAAGAATGTCCATCCCATCATGTCATTTTCCTTCCTGCGATCATGCGCATCGCCGTTCACACTAGGCCTTCGGCCAACCTGTTACGGCAAGTATAAAAAGAACCTAGGGAAAGCGCAATACTTCCCTCGGTAAGATGCATTTTTCGCAGGTAAGATGCATAAATAGGCCTTGGCGTGCCCACTGGCACGCCCGTCAGGTATACGCCGCGAGGGCCTTCTCGTAGAAGGCGCGGACGGTGGCGTGGCATCTGGCGGGCGACTCGATGACTGCGTCCGTAAGACGAACCAACGCGCAAGGTCAACTCATTATATATCTAGAAATGATACATAAAAAGCCGTTAAATGCACAAAAAATGCAAAAATGAATTTTATATGTTGACGTCGAGATGCTTTGATGGTATATTTAACTCAGAAAGCAAGATAAGGGGGGCAAAGAAATCCTATGCTATTACAGTTTTCTGTGGAGAATTTTATGTCATTTAAGGAAAAAGCTATTCTTAGCTTGGAACCCTCTAGGGATAAGGAACACCCCGAGAATATATGTCAAAAAGGCGAACTCAAGGGATTGAACATTTTAGCAACCTATGGGGCGAATGCGTCTGGCAAAACGAATTTTTTTAAGGCAATTACAGTTGCTCTTTTAATGATTCGGACTTCGAATATTCGACAGGTAAATGAGAAGCTTCCCATTACTCCATTCAAGTTTTCGGCTGAGTGCGCGTTTATGCCGAGCAAATTTGAATTCCAGTTCATTGCAGGGGATGGTAAAAAGTATATTTATGGGTTTATCGCTGATAGTCAAAGTGTTTATGAAGAATACTTATTTAGATTTGGCTCGCGAAGACCTACAAAGATATTTGAACGGAAAATTGATGGCACATATGAATTCACGGCAAGGGAAAAGAATGCCCTTTTACCACTTACTCAATGGAATACGCCAAACAAGTTTTTTATAGCGACTGCTACTATGTGGAATGCTCAAAGTACCAAAATACCACTTGAATGGCTAACAAGTGGCATTGATACTTATACAGAATTGGGAGCCTTGACGCAGGATGCTATGATGCGTTATCAGGGTGAAAAGGCTGATGAATATATAAAGTTCACCGAAAAGATTATGAGTGAGACGGATATTAACATATCGAGGATAGATGTTAAGGTTAAGAAGACCCCAATCAATCCCAATATCATGCCACTCATTCCTGGTTTGATAATTAATGGTCAACTTATTCAACCACAAGAACAGACTCAACTTGAAATAAAAACATTTCATGAGGTGTCTGATGAGGATGGAAGCAATAGGAACGAATACTCCCTTCAATTAGGAGAGGAGTCGATCGGAACACAGATATTGTTTTCTTTTGCCCCGGTTCTGAAGAAGGCGTTGGAAGAGGGTAGAACAATCGTGATTGACGAGATTGATAAGAGCCTTCATCCGGCTATTGTTAAGTACGTGGTAAATCTTTTTAGAAATAGGGAAATAAACAAAGCAGGGGCACAACTTATTATAACCACACACGATACTTCATTGCTTTCACTGAGTATGTTTAGAAGAGACCAAATATATTTTGTGGAGAAAAACCGGGAGACGGCTGTGTCTAGATTATACTCAATGGATGAGTATCCTGTGAGAAAAGGTGAAAACATCGAAAAAGGATATCTTCTTGGACGTTATGGCGCTGTTCCAGAAATTCAAGGTGGTGATATCATTTGAATGATTTATGCAAGAAAAAGGAAAGAAATACTCGAGACAGAACAAGAAAGAACATCATTATAGTTGTTTCTGAAGACACTAGTAAAACGAAGAGAGATATAGCTGGAATACTGGAAATAGATACTAGTCGTACCGTGCTGCAGGTAATTAACACAAAATTAAAAGGCAAACACCTACAGAAAGCAATAACGGATTATATAAAAGATAACAGTATATGCGTGGAAAAAGGAGACAGGTTGATTTACCTGGATGAGAAAAAAGAGGGAGGTGATGTCTATGATTGTAGAACAATTGAACAATGAAAAACACTCAAATAATTGCGGCTAACAACTATTTGAGTGTTAATCTTCGGATGCGAGCACCCTATGTTTAGCAAAATCATTATGCCACATCCGAAGAAAAAAATCAATAATTTAAAAGGAGAAAGATTATGAAAACTCTAGTATTAAAAAGATTTTTTTCTAAAGGAGGTGGCTTAAACTATGGGCTCAGGTTACCATGGCGGGTTTGGCGATACTTTGGGAAGTAAAGAGAGAAACCGTATCGGGAATCCTGTTCCACCAACTGAAAGAAACTATGAGATGGCGTTGAATCCACATTATTATGCAACTGTAATCGCAAAAAAATATGGAATCAATCTAAAAGGGTCTGGTCGAACCATTCAAATTGTGTTTAATCCCAAATTACCTCCCGGGGTTGCAGGAAAAACAAGGGAAAACAACCCATACAGAATCGAAGTTGGTCCAAGTGCATTTTACAGCGAAATAGAATTGGCTAATACGATTGCCCATGAGTTAAATCATGCTCGCGATTATATTCGCGGTGGCCGTGCACCGGAAGATCCGGCTTATAATTCTGGTGATGCGTTGGAAGACTATATCAGAGGAAGGAGATGATTCATATGTGGTCTGATGAAAAAGATGAAATAATGAAACTATTTGAGGACACTGACGAACACTTTCCGCGTATGTGTCCATGCTGTGGGAAACAAACTGGACATGTATTCTTTTATAAGCATCATGACAAAAGGTTTGGTAGTGCGTGGGCGTGGTGTAGTGAATGTCAAGAGTTTTCGCATTCTCGATTCTTAGTACCCGATTGGTGGAAGAATATGAATACTATTAGACCTGACGAGCTTCATGGTCGCCCTGATGATTTGGACAAGGAATGTGAGGCAATCGATGATTGGGTTAATATGCTTTTGAGTCAAAGATCAAATCGGGATTTCGAGAGCGTCTAGTGGAGGTGGCATATGTCAAAAGAAAATGTTACCCGCAGAGGATGCAGAGATGTTTTTAATGCTTCGCTAGTTGTAGATGCAGAATATGATGGCATGTTTGAGTTTCCGCGAATTAACCCCACATATTTGATGCCAAACAGGCTGATTCCGTTCTCTAAGGCGCTATCATGTAGTGATTATGATCAATGGATACACTTCTACGAGGATGATTATTTGTTTGAAAGATTATGGAAAAACCCAGAGAAGTATTTGCCTGTTCTGAAAAAATTTAATGGCGTTATAACGCCGGATTTTAGTTTGTATAGAGATATGCCTTTGGCTATGCAGATCTGGAATATATATCGCAGCAGAGCTTTAGGCTATTGGCTTCAAAGAAATGGGGTAAGTGTTATTCCTAACATCAGATATGGGGATTGTCGCACTTATGGTATTTGCAGTGACGGAATTAGTAAACACTGTGTTATTGCTGTGGGATCTCATGGTAATCTTAGGTGTGTTGCGGATCGTGAAGTCTTTCTTGAAGGATTCGATTCTGTAGTGAGTAAACTTGAACCCCAAGCAGTAGTTATTTATGGCGCGGCTCCCGAAAGATTCTTTCAAAAGTATATTGATTCTGGAATGTGCCTTGTACAATTTGACAGTGATTATGCCGTTTCACACAGGAAAAAACCTAAACAAAGTAATTCTAATGGTGAATAGCCATCCGGCATTTAATTCTCATGTCATCGGAATTGGGACTAAGCCCTTGCGGTGTATGCCGCGAGGGCTTTTTCGTAGAAGGAGCGGACGGCGGCGTGGCTGCGGGCGGGGGCTTCAATGACCGCGTCCTGGCCGAAGCGCTGGAAATAATCCTCAAGCTGCTGGGCCGGCCAGTTGAAGTAATAAAGGTTTCCCTCCTTGCGCTCCACTTCCGGACGGTTCTTCACGATGACCTGAAACTTCTCGATGCCGCGGTCCGTAAGGCGCACGCGCGCGGCTACGTTCTTCGACGCGGACTGCGGATTGCGAAGCGCGATCTCCTGCAGCTCGCCGCGGATCTTCTCGTTCTCGGGGAAGGTCTTCGAAGTCTTGTAAAGCGTCTGGATCCTCGAAATACGGAAGGTCCGAAGAAGCCCACGGTGCGTGTCCGTGCAAAGAAGATAATTACACTGCTCCTCTTTTGATGCGGCGATGATATATGGCTCGATCTCGAAGAGGAGATTGCGGGCCGAAGCAGACTTGAACGTGACAATGCTATGATCTCGAATGGCCTCGTTCAGTGTGTCAAAGGTGTCGCGGAAGATGATGCGCTCGCGGCCGGAACGCGCGACGGAAAGATAGGATGCGAAAAGATCCCCCACAAATTGCGAGAGAGACTTGTCCGCAAGCAGATTGTTCTCGATCGTTCGCATGACGTCCAGCGACCGGCCACTTACCGTGAGCGTGACCGCGCAGGTCGGACTCTTGACGTCGTCATCTCTTTTCATGTAGATGTTTATGATCTTGTCGGCGATGGCCTCCGCGTCCCGCTTGGAGATCTTCGGGAATTCGCCAAGATCCGCAAGGATCGTGCGCTGCAGCGCTTCCTTCTTCGCAAGGTACTCGTCGAAATAATTCACCAAAAGCTCTTTCAGGAACGCGTTCAAATTCACGCTCCCGTCTTTCTTAAAGAATTCAAACAGCTCCGCGTCGTTCGCAAGGCGCGAGCGCAGATCCTCCGCCACGTAGACCTTATATTTCTCCGTCATCGCTACCTCCTTCACTTGCTATCTGGGGCGTGCCACTGGGGACGGTTCTTTTTGGCACAAACGTGCCAAAAAGAACCGTCCCCAGTGGCACGCCGCCAACTATTACCCCAGAATGGGGTTACCACTTAACATGAATATATCATAAAAACAAGCAAAATTCAAGCAAAATTGGGGTTGCGAGAAAGCGCAACACTGCTTCTTTACAACCCCGAATTCCTGGCGTATGATGAGAATCACAAAAGCACACACAGCAAATTCAATCTCACATCCTGTTAAGATGAACAAGAAAGTGTCCTGCCAAGGCAGGGGTAACCGGGAAACCGGCACTGAAAGTGCTTTGTGGGTAAGACACATACAGCAAAACCAAGGGCGGATTAGCTAAGGGGTAAAGCACCTGCCTTCGGGGCAGGGAGTCGCGGGTTCGAATCCCGTATCCATGGAAAAAGTGTCTTGTGTAAACCCAAACCTCGCGGGCGGCCAGACAATCATGACGGTTGCCCGCAACTCAAAAATTATGTATTATTTAGGAGTGAAGAAAAATGTTTCTGGATTTTTTGAAGAATGAAGTGAATATGACAACGACCGAAAACGGTGCCGCAACCTTCCGCACCACGCAGTCTGACTGTCTGGACCTGTTCGCAACCATCGGCGCGTTGCGCACGGCAGACGCCGCAGACGTCGTGCAGAGGTTCATCAAGGCCTATGCGGAAGACGCCGACCTTGCGATGAAGACCCTTTTCTTCGCAAGGGACGTGCGTGGCGGCCTTGGCGAGAGGAGAGTTTTCCGCACGATCCTTGCATATCTTGCAGCAAGCGAGCCGGAGTCCGTTCGCCGTAACCTGGCATATATCGCCGAATACGGTCGTTACGATGACTTGCTTGCGCTGCTTGGCACGCCTTGCGAGGCGGATATGCTTGCGCTTGTGAAGGCCCAGCTTGCCCGCGACGTGGAGGCCCTTGCAGCAACCCAGCCCGCATCCGTTTCCTTACTTGCTAAGTGGCTGCCTTCGGTCAACGCAAGCAACCGTGAAGCCTCAGCAAACGCGCGGAAGATCGCGCGCGCCCTGGGCATGACCGATGCACAGTACCGCAAGACATTGTCTGCACTGCGAGCGCATATAAAGATCATAGAGAATCACCTTCGCGAGAAGGACTTTACCTTCGACTACACAAAGCAGCCCTCGAAGGCGCTTTACAAGTACCGCCAGGCGTTCCTTCGCAGTGACGCCGAGCGCTACCAGGCCTTTCTTGCAAAGGCGGAGAGCGACCCGACCGTGCTGCACGCCGGCACCCTGACGCCTTACGACGTCATCGCCCCCGTAATCACGCGCATCGAGAATCGCGAGGCCTTTTCCGAGGCGGAGCGCCATTCCATGAACGTGACCTGGAAGTCCCTCGAGGACTTTGCGGGCGCGGAAAATGCCCTTGCCGTCGTTGACGGTTCCGGTTCCATGTACTGGGGCGGCCAGGGCTATATGCCCGCCGCCGTTGCGCAGTCCTTGGGCATTTACTTCGCAGAGCACAACCGCGGCGCATTCCGTGGCCACTTTATCACGTTTTCAAGGAACCCTCAGCTCGTTGAGGTGAAGGGCCGCGACATCGTGGAGAAGGTGCGCTACTGCATGAGCTTCAACGAGTGCGCGAACACCGATCTTGCAAAGACGTTCGAGCTGCTGCTGAAGGTGGCAGTCCGCAACAACCTGCGTCAGCAGGATATGCCTTCGAAGCTTTACGTCATCTCCGACATGGAGTTTGACACTTGCGCGCAAGGCGCAGAGATCACCAACTTTGAGCATGCGAAGGCGGAATATGCGCGCTTCGGTTATCAGCTTCCGCAGATCGTTTTCTGGAACGTGGCAAGCCGCCACAGGCAGCAGCCCGTGACCAAGAACGAGCAAGGCGTGGCGCTGGTTTCCGGCTGCAGCCCGCAGATCTTTTCCATGCTTTCGCAGAACCAGCTTGACCCTTACAGCTACATGCTGTCAATCCTTTCTTCCGACCGCTACGCCTGCATCGCAGCATAGCGGCCGGGCGCTCTGCAAAAAAGGAAGTGAATACAATGTTTGAGATCAAAGGAAAAATAAATACTGCGCTGTGCTACGCGACGGTGGTGGAAGATGAGGCGATCGAGCAGATCCGCAGAATGTGCGACTACGACTTCACGGAAGGCTCAAAGATCCGCATCATGCCCGACGTGCACGCCGGAAAAGGCAGCACCATCGGCACCACCATGACCGTGTGCGGCAAGGCCGTTCCCAACGTCGTAGGCGTTGACATCGGCTGCGGAATGTACACCGTAAACCTCGGCAAAGCAAGCATAGACCTCGAGAAGTTCGACGCGGCCGCCCATTATATACCTTCGGGGATGAACGTGTGGGAGGGGCGTCAGGAGAAGTTCGACCTGACCGGCCTTCGTTGCTATCGCGAGCTCAAGGACACCAAGCGCCTCGAGCGCTCCCTCGGTACCCTCGGCGGCGGCAACCACTTCATCGAGATCGACCGCGCGGAGGACGGCACGAACTATCTCGTGATCCACTCCGGAAGCCGCAACCTCGGCAAGCAGGTGGCTGAGCACTACCAGACTCTTGCAATCAACCTGAGCCGCGGCTACGGCGACTACCTCGCGCAGCGCGACGAGATCATCCGCACCTACAAGGAGCAAGGCCGCAAGAGCGAGATCCAGCAAGCTCTCAAGGACCTTCATTGGAAAGTATATCAGTCCGAAACGCCCATTCCCGAGGATCTTTGCTACCTTTCGGGTGCATACCTTGAGGACTATCTGCACGACGTGGAGATTTGCCAGCAGTTTGCGCGCAGAAGCCGCGAGAAGATGGCAGAGGTGCTCATGGAGCGCTCCGGGGCAGTGGGTGGCGAGGCATTCCACACCATTCACAATTATATAGACACGAACGAGATGATCTTGCGTAAGGGCGCCATCGCGGCGCACAAGGGCGAGAAGGTTCTCATCCCCATCAATATGCGTGACGGGAGCGTGCTTGCGATTGGCAAGGGCAATCTCGAGTGGAACTTTTCCGCGCCTCACGGCGCAGGCCGCGTGATGAGCCGCACCAAGGCAAAGAATACCCTCTCCATGGAAGAGTACCAAGAAACCATGAAGGGCATCTACACCACCTCGGTGAACGAGCACACCCTCGATGAGGCCCCCATGGCCTACAAGTCCCTCGCGGACATCATCGACGTCATCCGCGACTCCGTCGACGTCATCGACGTCATGAAACCCATCTACAACTTCAAGGCCTCCGACTAACGCCGGAGGTCTTTTTTAGTGCGTGACCTTCTGCCACTGGGGACGGTTCTTTTTGGCATGTTTGTGCCAAAAAGAACCGTCCCCAGTGGCACGCTATTGACACATTTTCCCTTTGGTAATATCGTAGTAATTAGGGGTTTCGTACCGCTTGGTGCGTGGGTGTGTACCGCTTGGTTTCGCACCTATTGCAAGGGCCAAAACGGCAGGTTATGATGTGACCATAAACCGAGAGGAGGTTACGTCATGAACAAGAAAAACGAAATCAAAAACACAACAGCTATGCAAACCGCAACCGCTGCGCAGGTAACGAACGACACGACAAAAGTGACGAGCAACACCCCGCGCATCGCGGCCCTGAATGAGCTGAAGAAGGAGGCCGGCGTTCTTCAAATGAACGGTCTGCCGTATATGCTTGCGTCCCTGGTCATCTGGCTCTTGATCCTGCTTTGGCAGTTTGTGATCAAGAACGTAGTGATCCAAAACTGGCTGACCTTTTTCAGCACCCCGATCCTGATGCCCGTCGCCTGCCTTGTATCCAAGCCGCTGGGCGCAGACATCTTCAAGAAAACTGACAATCCTGTCAGCAAACTGGCATTTCTTTGCACCATGAACCAGATGCTGTACATCCTGATTGTCATGTGGGCTTTCTCGGGAAGCCCGAAGGCAATGGTCATGCTGTTCGCGTGCATCTTTGGCGCGCACCTGCTGCCATTCGCCTGGACCTACAATTGCAAGTCCTACATGGTATGCTCCATCGTGGAAGCGATCGGCTCGATCTTCATCGGGTCATTCCTAGGAAATAAGATCCTCATCCCGTTTATGCTTGCGCTGCAGATCATTCTCTGCATCTCGCTGTGGCGCGGGATCAAGAAGTCAGAGTAATCCGCCCGCCAGGCCCGTGCAAGCGGAACCGCAAGCCCTGCCGTGAGGATCAGAAAGGCAGAATCCAAAATTGAGAGTTGAGATCAGGCAAGACACCACAGAACCCACATATGTTGAGATCCACTGCAAGGACGTCACGGACGAGGTGACGCGCCTCGAGCGCCATGTAAAGCGCTATCAGGCCGCCCTCACCGCGACGGAAGGTGACACGACCTATAACGTCGCCCTCGACGCGATCCTATATGCCGAATCCGTCGACAAAAAAACCTTCCTCTACACGGAGGGCAAGGTGCTCTTGACGGACAAGCGCCTCTACGAGCTTGAAGAAATGCTGGACAAGCGCGATTTCTTCCGCTGCTCGAAGAGCACGATCCTCAACTTGAACAAGGTGGTGAAACTCAAGCCCGAACTCACCCGGAATATCATGGCGACGCTGACGAACGGCGAAACGATCGTCGTCTCGCGCCGCTACGCCACGGAACTAAAGAGTTTAATCGGAATTAAGTGATATAAAGAATCGAGGTACGCCCATGAAAGATTTCCTGAAATATACTCGCGACGCCCTGTGTTATCTCTTCGCCTGGCTTGTGATCTGCGTAATGCTCACGAGCCTTATCAGCGGCAAAACCACGTTGGAATTTAGCTTCCTCTGGAAGCTCCTTGCCTTCTGCATCTGGGGCGCAGTCACCTTCACGTTCTGCTTCCTGACCAAGCGCATGCAGCGCCGCGGCTTCCTGTTTTCGCTGACCTGCTTTTACGTCCTGTTCATCCCCGTCGAAGTTATATTCTTCTATGTGACCGGCATCTTCGAAGAGGTCGGCAACGCGGCCATCTGGACGATTTTTTTTGTAATCATCGCGGCCCTCTACCTGGCCTCCGCACTCATCGATTTCTTCATCATGCGCAAGCGCGCGAAAGACTACACCAAACGCCTCGAAGAATACCGCATCGCCCGTTGACGAAATTACTAATATATTGGTAAAATATTGACATATTGGCCTAAAATTGCTAAAATATTAGTAGTAACAGGGGGCGATGGCATGGAAAATTATGATCAGTTTTTATATGCACCATCCGATGTCGCAAAAGAGTTGGCGCAGCGCTTGAAAAGGATACGAAAACGGAAAAAGATCACTCAAAAACAGCTCGCGGCGCGTTGCAACGTAAGCTATGCGTCCCTCTGCAGATTTGAACAAACCGGACTTATATCCCTTGAAGCATTCATAAAAATGACCATGGAGCTTGGAGTGATAAGCGAAGTAAGGGATCTGTTCACCCGCCCCGTTTACGCAAGCATAGAGGAGGTAGTAAATGACTCGCGCTAGAAGACTAGAAGTGCATTGCCACGGCGAATTGGTCGGTTTTCTTGCGGAAACGCCTGATCACATGATTGCATTTCAGTATGCGGACACATGGATCGAGAATGGTTTTTCAATCAGTCCATTATCCCTCCCGCTTGATGGCGGCGTTTTTGTTCCTCCCGAAAAATGTCGCGATCGGTTCGGCGGCCTCTTTGGCGTATTCGCGGACAGCCTTCCGGACAGCTGGGGGCAGCTTTTGCTGGATCGTCATCTTGCTTCCATGGGGCTTGACAGGGGCACCGTATCGACACTTGACAGACTGGCGTTCGTTGGCAGAAATGGCTGGGGAGCGCTGGAATATCATCCCGCAAACGAAACGGATTTCCGCATGGATGCAGCTGGGCTGGACTATGACCTAATTGCGAAAGAATGCGAAAAAGTCTTATCCTCAAAGACTTCCGACCAACTGGACATACTCTATCAATTGGGTGGATCCAGCGGCGGCACGAGGCCCAAGATACTCCTGCGCGAAAATGGCAAGGACTGGATCATCAAGTTTCCCGCAAACAGGGATCCCGCGATCAGCGGCAAGAGGGAATATGATTATTCCTTGTGCGCCAAGGAATGTGGGATTTTCATGACCGAGACCGCATTGGTAGCTTCAAACACCTGTGAAGGATATTTTAAGACCGAAAGGTTTGACCGCAAGGATAGCGAAAAGATATTCTGTATTACGTTTGCAGGTCTTCTTGAAGCAGATTTTCGCGCTCCGTCGTGTGACTATGAGACTTACCTAAAGCTTGTCCGCATGCTCACAAAAGACAATGCGCAGGACAAGGAGCAGATGTATCGCGTCATGTGCTTTAACTGCCTTACGCACAACCGAGACGACCACACGAAAAACTTCTCCTTCCTGTACACAAACGACAAGGGCTGGAGGCTGGCGCCCGCATATGACTTGACATATAGTGATACCTATTGGGGAGAACAGACGACTTCGGTAAACGGTAAAGGAAGCAACATTTCAGACCACGACCTCATAAAAACAGGCACCGATGCAGGATTGCCCAAGGACTTCTGCGTAAACTGCTTAGAAGAGATCAAAGAAAAAACGGCAGTTCTCGGGGAGTACTTTTAGGAGAAAAACTTTATAAAAGGACATAAAAAAGATACGTTTTTGTGGTAATATCGTATTATCGAGAACGTATCTTTTTTTGATGGGCGCGCCGCACCGCAGAAAACCGGCCAAGCGCGTGCCACACACATACAGAGGGGGACAAAGCAATGCAATATCATATTTTGATGGTGGAGGATGATGCGAAGATCCGGGAGGCCATCGAAGACTATTTTTCCGAAAAGGCACCGGACTGCGAGGTGGACGTGGCGCGCGACGGCGCGGAAGGACTTGAGAAAGTGGAGGAGAAGGCATATGACGTCGTGCTTCTCGACGTGATGCTCCCGCAGATGAGCGGCTTTGACATGCTTGTTCAGATCCGTCGCACCATGGACGTGCCCGTGATCTTCATGACGGCCCGCACCAGCGAGGACGATCGCCTTTACGGATATAAACTCGGCTGCGACGATTATGTCTGCAAGCCTTTCTCCATGGCGGAACTTCTTGCCAAGGTGAACGCGCTGATCAAGCGCTCGAAGGGCATGGTGCTGGACGACGTTCTGACCTGCGGAGAGATCGAACTTCACAGAAGAGCCTTGACCGTCAAGGCTTGCGGCAAGGAAGTGGACCTTCCGCCCAAGGAACTCGCCATCCTTTCGATCCTCATGGAACGGCCCGGCTGGACCTTCTCGCGCGACACGCTTCTTGACCGCGCCTGGGGCCGCGACTACTTTGGAAATGACAGAGTTGTCGACAATCACGTAAAGAAACTGCGCGCAAGCCTCGGCGACGCCGGCGCCCAGATCAAAACCGTGTTTGCGAAGGGATATAAAATCACAGAGTAACGGCCCTATTGAACCAAAGGAGACCCTTATGATTTACACAATCAAAGAATTATGGTACGCATATCTGAAAAAGCAATCTCAAAAACCCATACTGTTTTTGATCATACGGTATGTCATTGGATGGTTGCTCCTTTGCCTTGTGCTTACGAATGAGATGGGAGAGGCGTATTTTCTGCGCGAGGTGGAATACTTCCGCATGGTCCACACGGTGTATGTTCAGGAGTGCCTTAAGGACCTGAGAGAAAAGGCGCATGACGGCGTTTTTGGGAAAGAAAATGACGCCCTGCTGCGTTATGCACAGCTGTCCATGGGCGCTGAGTTCGCCGGCGAATTCCATACAAAAACGAAAACTGCTTCGGACACATATCCCGATACGGATGATCTGGAGAATTATGCATATTTGCGGATCGTGGGTGATGAAAAGCAGGGAATTTCAAACGAATATTACTATTGCCCGATTGACAAGCTTGCCAAGGTCAAGGAAGCGACGCTTGACGTTAAAAAGAATCCGACCTCCGCATGGGGAAGCATCTACACTCGCTTTTTGACTGGAATGGTCCCGGCTCGGGAAATCAGCCATCCCGGTTGGAACATTTCAATGATCGACGGGTATATAAGAAAAGAAACCATGGATTTTCGCCCTGGAAAGGTTCTTGTGAAATACATGGAGGACGGCGATGTCAAAGAATTTATTGTGGATTGTAACAGTGGAATTTACAAGGATTCTGCGTATATATATGTAACAGACTTGGGCAAGAACGAGATTCTGTTTCCGGAGGATACAGACACTTGGGAATGTGTTCCTAAAACTGAATTGATGTACATGGAAAATCCCACCGCCGGAAAAAGGTGGATAGCGCCGGTCTACTCGGTAAGTACGATATTTTACGACGACAGATTCGGTTCTTCCGCAATGCTTGTAGAGAAACAGTTTGTTTTTGGTAATAGGGTTTACAGAGTGCCGTTTTCTTTCCTTTCTGGCAATCTGGCGTTCGAATATAATGAAGACGTGATTGACTCGACGGGAGAGAGCAGGTATATCAGATTCGTTGCATATGCTCCGGGTGGCTTCAAGAAGTATGTCCCCGAATTCCTTGCCTATATGATCAGGTATTACTTCTTACTCGCCCTGATCATGGCTTTCCTGGCGTGGCTTCGGTACAATCAGTTGTACTCGCTGCGGGCGCGGACGGGCTTCCACAAATCGCTCATCAACTCGATGGCGCATGACCTCAAGACGCCGCTGATGGTGATGCAGGGTTTTGGCGAGAATCTGAAAGAAAACGTTCACACGGAGAAGCGAGAATATTATGCCGAACAGATCCTGGAAAACGTGGCCTATCTCAACGGGCTCGTCAACAAGAACCTTGATATCGCGAAGAAGCGCGAGAGCGAAGTCCTTGACATACAGCCCATGTACCTGATGGACCTTGTGGCTGAGGCGAAGGAACGCTATCAGGAAAAGCTTGATGACAAGAAGCTGACGCTAAATCTCAGGGGCGAGTGCTTCCTTCACGGTGATCCCAAGCTCCTGCGCGTCGTGATAGACAACTTGATCAGCAACGCGATCAAATATGCTCCGCAGGGCACTGCCATCAACGTATACGCGGCGCATGGAAGATTCCAGATCAGCAACAAGGCGGTCATTCACTACAAGAAGAACATCAACAGCCTTCTCGAGCCGCTTGAGATGGCGGATGAGAGCCGCACCAGCGGCATGGGCACGGGCCTCGGCCTTTCCATCGCGAACGGCATCATCGCCGAGCACGGCTGGAGGATGAGCCTCGCCTACAACAAGAAATTTCAAATCTTCACCGTTAAAGTTCGCCCGCATAGGTGACAAAATTATATAATCTGAATTATAATAATCTAAATTATAATAATCTAAATTATAATAATTTGGACTGAAAAGGAGGAACACAGATGGAACTCAACAAAGACCTGAAGAACAATGCAGAGCAAGAGGAAAAGGATGTCCTCGCTGAGGCAGGAAAGCGCCTTGACGACGATGAGATCAACGAAGTGGCCGGCGGCGTCATGAGAGGCTTTTATTGTAGTTTGTGCAAAAAATGGTTTATCCACGCAAGCGAGTATAATGAACACATGAAAACACATAATGCATAATGCTATGAGGAGGTTTCAAAAAAGGAATGTGAATATCATCAAACCCCAAAAGCTCTCCGCGCTTTAACGCGCGGGGAGCTTTTCGCATGCAAAAATAATCCGTCTAGCGACTAAAGATTGCATGAGAAAATACTTCTTCAGAAATCAATTTTGTGGTAATATCATATTATCGGGAACAGGTTTTTAAAGTGATGTCGCACCGTGGAATTCTGTCGGTGCGTCCGTATATAAAATATATGGGAGAAGCATTCCGACGCCAGACCATTTGCATTATTCGGTCGAAAAACGCAGACCCAACTGCATTATTCGGTCGAAAAACGCAAGCCTAACGTAAAAATGATACTTCTAGGAGGAATCAAAATGAACCAGAACGACGAATTGAAAAATAAGGCGGAAAGCAAACTTACCGACGACGAGGTCAGCAAAGCGGTAGGAGGATCGAACCTTAGAGGAATGCCCCCTAGGAAGACTGAACCAATTACATGTCCGTATTGCACTAGGCTTTTTCCATATGATCAGTATATAACTCATGTCGTAGCATGCAAAGCCCGTGAAAAGAATAAACAGGAAGAAAACAATGAGAGTCCGGATTTGGCAATCCCTGGAACGATAGATTTGTTTTAAATACAAGGAGGTAGCGAGATGAAACTTACCGATGATGAAGTTAGCAAGGCAAATGGAGGGATGGGCATGAACATGAGAACAATGAAGGTATGCCCATATTGCGACATGCATTTTATAGGATCTGAAAAAGCTTTTAATGACCATGTTGAATCCTGCAATAAGTTGCACTCTTCCAAGGGACATGAAGTAATTAAAGCCCCGATGTCTGTGGAAGAATATCAGAGCGCGCTAATGAGATGACATGCCTAGGCACCTAGTACAGAACCTCTTGGAGGAATCAAAATGGAAGATAGCAAAGAACAGAAAAATAATCTTGATCAGGCTGCAAACACGGAGGAAATCCAGGCCGAAAAGAAGCTAACCGACGACGAAGTCGGCGAGGTGGCTGGGGGTTACAGAGACGACGGACATGGTTTAAGTGTTTCGAAAAACTTAAATAGCGGAGGCCCCGTATCGACACCACCTAAATCGCAAAAAATGGTTCTTAAATGATGATAAAACGTCAGGCAAGACAGTTCCGGATTTAGCCTTTAAATATCCAAAGAAGTGGAGACAATAAGCAGCTTTCACCAACCACTCACTACAGGAGGTAACCCAATGAAACTAACCGACGATGAAGCCAGCAAGGCGACAGGCGGTTTTGGTGATCCGGCTTCAAAAGCATCTACAGAGTTGTATAATAATGTGGTACAGGCTGGCACGACTACGGCGCACCTAGAGGATTCGGGGAGAACTTTGTGGGAACAAAGGGTTTATGATACCGTAGGGTCAACTATTTTGCAATTGGAGGAACCTCATAGAGCGGGCCAATTTGAGATAAAGCATGCTAGGGACCAAGAATTTGGTGACACGCAGTAACTAACATATAATGCAAGGGGGCAATCAAATGAAACTCACCGGAGAATCGAAAGACAAAGTAGAACAGACCTCGAACCTTGAAGAAGCTAAGGATGTCATCGCGCAGGCAGGCATGCTCCTGACCGACGACGAAGTCGGCGAGGTGGCCGGGGGCGTCGGCGACTCTGCAGTAGACTTTGAGGGGAGGGCGGCTGGATCCAAAGATGATTCGGGCGGCATTCTCCTAAATGGTGGCGGCGGCCCCAGATTTTGTTGATATATCTGTGAGATGATATATCCTTGCGCTTCATGGCGATTCAAGTTTCACCAAACATAGGAACTGTAAGGACAGGAGGAGACAAAATGAAACCGAACAACGAAATGAAAAACAAAGTAGACCAGACCACAAACCTTGAAGAAGCCAGGGACGTCATCGCGCAGGCAGGCATGCTCCTGACCGACGACGAGGTCAGCGAGGTGGCAGGCGGATTCGGAGAAAGATCTGAGCATATGCCGCCAAAACCTTTTGCCTTAATGCCCACAGATCCCGCACTCAAATAGGAGCCATATCATTATTAGACTGATCCAGTTGAAGGAGACTGCGTTATGAAACACGACGATGAATTGAAAAACAAGAATGAACAGTCTCGAAAGCTTGAGGAAATCAAGGACGTCCAAGCTGCCATGCTCTTGACCGATGACGAGGTCAGCGAGGTGGCTGGAGGTGGGGGTAATGAACTGGAGTTTGACTCTTCAGAGACAACTGCAAAATCAAAATGGAAACCTATCAGGGGACAAATTCGTCCTGCAAAGGACTGGTAGCCGCATATTCTATACTCACAAACACAGGAGGAAACCAATGAAACTCACTGGAGAATTGAAAGACAAAGTAGACCAGACCGCAAACCTTGAGGAAGCCAAGGATGTCATCGCGAAGGCAGGAATGCTCCTGACCGACGACGAAGTCGGCGAGGCAACCGGGGGCGTGACGCTGCCCCAAAATCAGGAAAACGATCAGGCGTCACCGATCGATTTTTCAAACCCGTTTAGTAAACCCGGGCATATGATTTCGGACTTGATCCAAAAACAAACGTCATCGCTTAGGAATGAATGGCCTGACTATGATGAGCATGAAGACAAAACCCCGGTAATACATGGGCCAATCGGCTAAGAGAGAGGACTGTGACTCTATTCTCACCAAGCACAGAACCAGAAGAAGGAAAAATGGGAAATAGCAACGAACTGAAAAACAATCTTGATCAGACCACAAACATGGACGAAGTCCGGGACGAAAAGAAGCTTACTGACGACGAAGTCAGCGAGGTGGCTGGGGGTAATGCCATCGCTTTACTCGGTGATTTGGGAAACAAATTATCTGCCATATCACAAAGTACTGATGTGGTTGCGGGGACAGGCTTCGAAGTTCCTCGAGTAAGAGGTCCTCGACCATAGCCCAAGGAGGTAACAAAATGGAACTGAATGACGAAATGAGAATCACCGACGACGAAGTCAGCGAGGCAACCGGGGGTGCCAGACGACCTTCGAACTTATTGTATCAATCAACTCCAAAGGTTAATTTTGTGAACACATTATACAGTGGTCAAACAAACCTGCAGGGTAGGGAATTGCTTTACAAAGAATCGGAGAGTAAGGGGTGTTCAGAGCATACATTAGAAGGACTGCCCGATTTGTATGATGAGGAGGACCCCCATACGCTGCATGGGCCACTTGGCAGCTAAAGTATATATCGCCGCATTGTCAAACAGGAGGTAACCAATGAAACTCACCGGAGAATTAAAAGATAAAGTAGACCAGACCGCAAACCTTGAAGAAGCCAAGGATGTCATCGCCCAGGCAGGCATGCTCCTGACCGACGACGAAGTCAGTGAGGTGGCTGGAGGGGTTGGCATCACTAAATGCCCGGTCTGCGGGGCACTTTGTAGAAACATGGATGAAGAGAATTATCACTTTGCCGCATGTATTTTAGGGCAAAGAGATGTAGAACCCAATCGTATCGCGCCAAATGTGAATCCTACCGATGCCCCTATAAAACCTAAAGATGCCCCTGCAAAATAATATATCCCCGCCGTCCCATGGCGACATTATTCTCACCAAGCACAGAACCAGAAGGAGGGAAAATGGGAAATAGCAACGAACTGAAAAACAATCTTGATCAGACCACAAACATGGACGAAGTCCGGGACGAAAAGAAGCTTACTGACGACGAAGTCGGCGAGGTCGCTGGAGGTGCAAAGTATTGGCAAAAAGTTGCTGGCTTTGCAAAGAAAGCCGCTCCTCAGGTAGAACCGAACCTCACCCTATACGACTAAGCTTTCCCTGCGGCAATCTGGCAACAAACCGCTGCTTTTGCATGAGAAAAGGGCCTGATGGATCACTGATCAACAAACAGGAGGAAATCAATGAAACTCACCGGAGAATTAAAAGATAAAGTAGATCAGACCACAAACCTTGAAGAAGCCAAGGATGTCATCGCCAAGGCAGGCATGCTCCTTACCGACGATGAGGTCAGCGAGGTGGCTGGAGGAAGCCAAGCTGGTAACCTAATATTTGAAGGGAAAGGGGGTAAGCCAGTTCCGAGCACAATCAATGGGGGCAGAAAACGAGATAAACTTGACGTTTTATAGTCCGTTGACTAAATACTCCGTGCATATTTGACAAAGACAACATGACTGATGCCGCGCAGGCATTTCTGAGGAGGTAACCAATGAAACTCACCGGAGAATTGAAAGATAAAGTAGACCAGACTCAAAACCTTGAGGAAGCCAAGGATGTTATCGCGCAGGCAGGCATGCTCCTGACCGACGACGAAGTCAGTGAGGTGGCAGGAGGTGCTGGCTCTGCCGTGTTTTATTCACCCACCAAGGATACACCAGGTTCACTACCACCAACCATAGCAAGTGAATCACCGCATTATATGCACAGGTCCATACATGAATCTCAAACCGATGACCAATCGAATGTATAGACAATTCCCTGCGGCGGTCTGGCAACAGACCGTCGCTTTCGCATGAGAAAAGGGCCTGTTTTACAACAGACCCTTTATTGTTTACTCTACTACATTTTCTTTGCGTTGAGAGATGTGTTCTTTGGAGTGAATGTTATGTTTAGAACCATATCCATACCATCAGCCAGCCTTTGAAGAAGCTTGATGGACGGGTTGCGCGTGCCATTCTCAAGCTTGCTGATTTCAGTTTGGGCGATGCCAGTTCTTTCGGATAATTCCTTTTGAGTCAAGTTTTGTGACATCCGCGCATCAATCATGGCGCGGATCACATTCAATTCAGGTTGAATCTCAACATATGCCTGCTCGAAGGCGGGATCTTTCATTCTCTTATCTTTATACTCTTTAAGCGTCATCATTTTTCACCTCTTTTAAGTGGCTGCTTTTTCTTGACGAAACCGTTTGTCACTATGGTATGAGATATATCTCAATTCGTCAAGAGGATCAGAATAAAAACCTACAAATATCTTAAGCTTTTTATATCATTTCGAACAGATCATCACCCAAAACCCTACAAATCGCAAGTAACCACTTTCACAACGCAAGCCGCGCCCTTGAAAACCTCCTTCCCAAATGATAATATGGAATTACAGAGTCGACGCTGTAAGTGCCGCAAGGCAACCCGTAAGGAAAGGAGATTGCAATGCATATCGACGGATTGGACGAACTGGACAACAAGATCCTTAGCGTGATCAAAGACAATGCAAGGCAGAGCTTCTCAGACATCGGCGCGCAGGTGGGCCTCTCGCGCGTTGCCGTAAAGGCAAGAATGGAAGCGATGGAGAAGAAGGGCGTCATCGAAGGCTATCACACCAAGATCAATGCGGAAAGTGCCCCGGAAGGCCGCAGATTCTTCCTGGAAGTGATCGCGCAGCCAGACCAGTTTGACCAAGTCGTAGACCGCATCGCAAGCCAAGAGGTGATAAGGCGCGCATATGCCGTCACCGGCGACTGCCGCATCATTGCGGAAGGATATTGCACCAAAAAGATGCAGTATGAAAACTTCGCGCGCTACCTCAGAAACAACTCAAACGGCATCAAAAGTGCGGTCATCATGGACACGCTATATGCCATCAAAGATGTTTGCGGAGGCGTCGACTACGTAAGGTTGGAAGAAAAAGAAAGGCCATAAAGAACGAAACGCCTCCGCAGGGAGGAGATTATGAAAACGGAAAGGAAGTATCAATCAATTACCGAAATCTTGTCGGAGATCGAAGCGCTGGAACTAAGTGAGCGCCGCGGCGCAAAGTTTCGCTTCCCGATCTACATGACGGAATCACTTGCAAAGACTGACATCGAGGCACTGGAGCTCAGCGTGCGATCCGTGAACTGCCTAAGACGCGCTGGGATCATGACCATCGGAATGCTCTGTGAAACATTTCATTCCAGTACTGATCTAAAGAATATCCGCAATTGCGGCACCACCAGTGTCGCGGAGATCCTGGATCATCTTTTCGCCTATCAATACAACATACTTAGGCCCGAGCGCCGGAGCGATTATCTCGCGAGGGTTTTGGAACTCAACCTGCTGAAGCCGAAGGAATAGATGTGTAAGTAATGATGAAGCTAATGCTTTGTGTTATTTGAAGCCTTTAGCACTGAGCGGTAGCATGATGAAAATCAGGCTACCGCTTTCGCATTCACGCCCCATTTTTACTTGACAGAATTCGCCTAAAGGAATACAATATTATCATAAATGAAACACAAGAAATACGAATCAGCAAAGCACGGGAAACTATGCGACGCAAAGCTCCAGAGCCTGTAAAATGGTAGTCAGCTGCAAGGTATGAGAGTAGGCATCTAAAGATCCCGGAAGGGAACTTTGGGTGCTTTTTTATGTGAGGTAAAGGTTTATGATGAATGATTATTTGACCATTAAGGAAACCGCTGAGAAATGGGAACTTACACCCAGGCGTGTTCAAAAAATGTGTTCGGATGGAAAGATAGAAGGGGCAGTAAAGTTTGGCCGAGATTGGGCGATACCAAAAGATGCGCCAAGGCCGGCGGATGGAAGGATTACAACGGGAGCCTATAAGAATTGGAGAAAACCGAAGGACTGATCATTTTAGAAGAAGAGACAGGCAAGTAAGGAAAGGCGTAGCTATGGACAGATACTATACCTTGCCAGAGCTTTATGAAACAAAAGACATAGATGAAAGCTATTTGAAAGTCTTTAACAATCTTCATGAAAAAGCTAAGGCACGAGTTCTTGAAAAGAACATTTACCTAAATGCATATTTGAATAAACCTAGGGAAACAGCATACGATTCGCTGGATTTCAACCAAGAGAGAATCAATGTTGAATGCGTGTTTTTACGGCATATACTACATGCCATGAAATGCAGTGAAGGTCACGGGCTTGTAAGAAAATCCGTCACCGTTCGGATTGATGGACGCATTAAGGGAGTATTCTTACTGGCGTGTCCGAAATGCAAAAGGTTTTATTCTGAAATGACAGAAGACATAGAAAAACTGGAAAGTATTGGAATTCCTTACTACATTGTTGAAGAGGAGACTGACGATGATGAAAAATGAGGCGAGATTCTGGAGATGGGGTATCTGGGGTGTATTTATTCTCAGCGTAGTAATTGCATTGGTTTTTAAGTATGATCATGATGGTTCGTTTGCCTTGCGATGGGATGCGAACACTTATATTAATCTGGCTTTTTTTACATTTGTATTTGTTATATTTCTCATCGCCACGATTCTCTTGAGTAAAGGCGATGGCCTTGTTATGAAAATAAAAGCGATGAGAAAACAAATATTGACAATTAAAATGTCTGGTAGCAATTCTAAAGAATTGATTGACAAAATCCGGAGCGGAGACATCAGATTCAATGAGACTTCATTGGATGAGGCACTTGATCGTTATAAGATCGATGTGGAAGATATGTTGAAGGCTTCAGAAAACACATATCTGGAGATAGATTCATACATTAACAACGCGATCGTTGACAAGAGAATTCAGATTCATTTTCTAAATCAAATTGCAGGTACAATGACTGGCTTGGGTATCCTTGGAACATTCATTGGATTGTCGGTTGGATTAAATAGCTTTAGCCTCAGTGGCACTTCTGCAGATATAACCAATAAGATACAGCCCCTGATGGAGGGCATTAAAGTTGCATTTCACACTTCTATTTACGGTATTATTTATTCAATAGGTTTCAACTTCTTTTATAGGCAGGTATTGTCAAAATATCATGATGAGGTAAGCCTTTTCCTTTTAGCTTTTCACCAGTATGTAGTTCCGATTTCTGATAATGGTACAGAGAGTACTTTGATCAAGTACCTTCAGAAGATGGAAGAGTTGCTAAAAACGCAAATTGATGACAGAAGGTCTAAGAATGATGCTGATGCAGAAATGAACAAGACCTTAAATAGAAACCTCGAGAGCATTAATGATACGCTATCGCAAACACAAACGCTAGTTGGAAATATGAGCGAAGAGATTTCTGGGCGATTCACAAATATGATGAATGATGTGGTGGTTCCAGAAATCCGCAAGATGGGTCAGATAGTAGAAGAATTCGCAAAGAGCACTCAAAAGGATCAGGTAGAAGAATTATCCAGATTGGTGGATGCATTCATCCAAGATATGAATAATTCACTTGGAAGTAGCTTTGAACAGCTTGGATCCATCATTAAGGAAACCAATGAATGGCAAAAGAGATCGCTTGAGGAAATGCAAAATATCCTTGAAAAGGTCAATGATACAACTGTTGATTTGGTAACCATCGATGACATGGTTGAAAAGGCTATTGAGAATATTTCAAAGTATACGGACGAAGTTGAAAAAATGCAGGAGGCGGCTAATAGAAATCTCGAGAGCCTGAATGTTCAGGTGGATCTGAATAATGAAATAGTGCAGAGTCAGACGGAAAAACTGGCTGAAATCAATGAAAAACAAGCCACAATGCAAAATAGCGTAATTGAAGCCATGAAACAGGTTGAGGAGTGCTCCGAGAAGATTTCTGAAACAATTTCCAATATCGGTGAACTGTCTGATGAAGTAATTGGTAGAATCAATCAAAAGATCGATGAAGTTGATGAGTTTGATGGTCAAGTTCTGGAAGACATTTCGGAAGCTGCGGACAGATTGGGAAGCGCTGCCGCACAGATTAATGAGAACCTGCAGGAAAAGATAACAGAAACATTTGTAGGATTTGATCGAGAGCTTGCAAATATATGCTCGCATCTGGCAGGAGTTCTTTCTCAGATGGAGAGAGTTTCAAACAGAACAAAGACTTCATATGAAGGGATTTCTTTGGAAATTCAAGATATATTTAAGTCATTACAGGAGAAGCTGCAAGAGTATCTGGAGATAACGGATAAAATGCATCATGACCTTTCGACAAAATGGGATTATTATCGACAGATTTCATTGGAGGAAAAGTGATAAATGCGTAAATACAGAAATGATGCTAAAGAGCCAGAGGAATTGACATTCTGGCAGTCATATTCTGACATGATGGCTGCGTTGCTACTGGTATTCGTCTTGATCATTGCTTTTGCCATTAGCTTAACTAAATCGACATATGAGGAAAAACAAGCAGAGTTGGAAGCCCAGAATGAGGAAATAAGCAGATTCAAAGAGGAGCTTCAGCAACAGGCGCAGAAGTTAGAAGAACAGCAAGCCAAGATAGATGAGCAAAAGGTAGCATTTGAACAGCAACAGGAAAGATTGGACGCCATAGTTGGAATCAGAACGACAATCATAAAAAACCTAAAGGACGAATTTGAAGATACAGACATGAATATTGTTGTTGATTCTGAAACGGGCGCGATTTCATTTGATTCAAGCATTCTGTTTGATGTTGACAGTTCGGTGCTCAAACGAGAAGGTCGAGATTTCTTGAACGAGTTTTTTCCCATGTACTTTGAAACATTGTTAAGTGACAGCATCAAAGACTATGTTTCTGAAGTAATTATTGAAGGGCACACGGATGATGTGGGAACATATTTATACAATCTCGACCTTTCACAGAGAAGAGCATCCGCTGTGGTAAAGTATTGTCTGGCTGAAAATGGATCGATGTTTGATAAAGATCACTTGGAAATGATTCGTTCTTTGGTTACCGCGAATGGCCGATCTTTTGTTGATGTCATTCGCAAAGAGAATGGAGAAGTTGATCGTCAGGCTTCGCGACGAGTAGAAATAAAGTTTAGGCTTCGCGAAGATGAAATGATCCAAGAGATGAAAAGCATTCTGAGCAAATAAAAATTGAGGTGTGCCATGGAGAAGTTTTATATTCCTACACTGTTGCAAAACGAGAATGTAAAAATAGCTGCCATGTTTCCAACAAAGGCGCGCATTGTAAGGCCCGGCGAAATGAGCGAAACTCTAAAGCACTTGATTCTTACCTTAGTAGGATTAAGATCTTCACAGGTTAGTCGGTTTGGCAAGGAAAGAACGGAAGCAGAGGTATCATCACTTGCTGGATATGTTTGTACTAACACTCTAAGCGTTCAATGTGCAAATATCTATGCCCTTTTAGATGAATTTGCTTCGGCTGATGATTGGAAATTGTTGTTTGGTGATTGGCAAGATTATTCGGATAATCAAGAAGCGGCAACATTTTTGAAAAGTGGAGCAGAGCGAAATTCTAATTTTATATCATATTTGACGGCCAATGACATTCCAAGAGAAAACCTTTCATGGATAGATGAGAATAATAAGGTTCAGGCCATTTGCAACAATTGCAAAGCCCTTGATAGTTATGAAGAGTATAAAGAAGCTTTGATGAGAATGGGTTTGATTGATGATACATTGCTGATGACTACCTGCCAAGCCAAGTTTTATCTGAATTGTTCTGCAAAGGCTTATCGGGATGCGAATGAAACAGGCGTTTGCAGCGCATTCACCAAACTGGATTATTTAGACAGACTAGATATGATTGTAAACTTTATAAGAGTATTCTCAGTTGATGAACTCACAAAATATGTGACCGTTTATAAGCAATTTAAAACAGAAATAGAGAAAAATGCATTAGCTGAAACAGTTCTAATGGACCGATTAAAGAAAGCTGGTTTACAGGATAAATACTATAGTTGGGTAAGAAGGATGATGATCATTGTATCATTTTACAATGATCCATATAGAAGAGCTTTCTGGCTTCAATATTCTGGGGCGACTCAAGATATGGAAGTTAGGAGGTTCAGCGATCATAAAAGACAGAGTCCTAAAGAGATATTTATTATGGATTTCGGTGATTATGTTGTAACCGAATTCTTGGGGAAGGCGGAAGGCAAAGCGTATCTTTTTGCAAAAAGCAGTTTTGAATTCTATAAGAGTCGAATACCTGTGAATTCACGAAATGATTTTAAGGCTATCGTAAATAATCATTTCTTCACGGGTGTGCTCGAAAGAATGGCGCATTCAGGTGGCACGGATAAGTGGTGGCCAGATTTTAAATCCAAATTGGCAAAATACGGAATTAGGATGATTAGGGCATAATTATGGAAAGATGGAACTCGCAAAAGGAAGCATTGGAATTTGTAATCAAATACCTTGCCTTGGGTGATAAGAGCGTTAGCAGTCTTGACATCCGGGAAGCATTGGATTATTGTGCCGCGGAGAATAACGCTGATGCGCAGTATATTTCTTATGCATTGAATTATGATGATGCTAGAAGAAACCATACCGAGTTATCGCTCGATGATCTTAAGAGTGCAGCACATTTTGGAATCCCAGCAGCGCAGTATGATTTGGCACTTCATTTGTTTTATGGTGATTACATTGAAAAAGACTTAGTGCAGGCGCTTAACTTTATGGAGTTAGCTGCATTGAAGGGCTATTTAGAAGCGTGTAGAACATTGGTTAGGCTATTCTCTTTTGATAGCAGAATTAAAAGGAATCCAGAACGTGCTCTCTATTGGCGAGATAGGCTTGAAGGCGGGACTTTAGCGGATCGATTTGATCTTTATCCCATTACTGAGAATGATATCCAACATGATGTGCAGGATGCGAGCCATGGCGAAAGGAAAAAATTTGATATTGCTTTTGGAAAGCTTTTTTCAGTCGTAAAGCAGGAAGTGGTTATTACGGCTCCTTATCGAACAAATTTGATTATTAATGCGGGACCAGGAACTGGAAAAACATATACATTGATCAAAAGAATTGCGTACTTGATCAGAGAAGAAGGAATTGAACCTGACAAGATAGCCGTTTTTTCTTACACCAGAGCCGTGGTAAAAGAGTTGAAGACTAGACTTAAGATGGAATTCAAAGAGGAAAATGCCGCTTATGCGAATGTTGACATAAGCACATTTCATAAAAAGGCGTATGAGGCCTTGCAGGGGGCCAATAAATCTAATGAAATTCCAAAATCAGAGAAAAAGGACTTAACCATTTCGAGGATATATTACGATGATTGCATGATATATGGTGAAGATCTTTTAAGCAAACATCCAGAAATTATAAGCAGTTGGCAATATGTTGTTATTGATGAGATTCAGGACATAAATCATGCCAAGGCCCGTTTTGTGTTAAAATTGCTTGAGGCATGCAGAATAAACAATGTGCCTTACATGCTTTTAGGCGATTCGTGTCAAGCTATATATGATTATCTTGACAGTTATTCCGTGGACAGATATATGAATTCCTCTGAGTTCTATGAAAAAATCATTCAGGGAGCGATAGATGATACTGGATTTTATAGCTTTGATTTGCTAAAGAATTATCGCTCATCAGAGGCTGTAAAAGCGCAGGCGTTGCCAATAAGAAGAGCCATACTTGGCGATGATGAAGATAATCTGAGTTATGAAATAGGACAATACGAAGAAAAACTTAACTCACTGGATTTCGACGATATTGAACGGTTTATTAATGACCATCCGAATGATCGAGTTTGTCTCCTTGAGAGATCTAATATCAATACTCGGTTTGTTTCGTCAAGTTTAAAGGACAAGGGGATTCCAAATCGATGTATGATCTCAGGATTAAGAGATGCTTATCCCCAGTGGATTGGATCGGTTTTTGGAGGGTATACTGGAGAAAGCGTATCGATTGAAGTTATGATCACGTTGTTTTTGCAAGCTGGCAAAACCGTGGAAGATGCAATGACATGCTGGGATGCAATAGGGAAACTGGATGGTGTAAATAGCGAAATCATACCGATGAAGGTGCTGATATACAAATTATTAGCGCATTTGCTGGATGAGGTTTTCATTGAGGCACCTCAAAACAACTTTATGGTATCGAACATACATAGATCAAAAGGCCTAGAATATGATTATATTTTGCTTGACCAAAAAGTAATTGAGGACTCGGCGTCCGGGAACATTATAGAAGAACAATATGAAGAAGCACGAGTTCTTTATGTGGCAATTACTAGAGCAAAAAAAGAGACCATAAAGTTGATTAATTCAGATTTACCCAGCTGTGGTAGGTTCAAAAGTGGTCGTCACTTCATTGAGCGATCCGTTAGAAGAGGGATAAAAAGACTTTTTGCCATGGAGATCATGCAAGAGATAGGGAATATGGATGTTGATCCCGAATCCTTTGTGATTCCAGAGATGGCAGAGAAACAGAAGTTGATTAATCAATTGTCTACGGATGAAGAAATTGAACTGGTTTTTTCTGAAGAGAAACAGCGCTATCTCATAGTCGCCCGTGATAATGTCATTGGCATGATGAGAGAATCATTTACTAGACTTGTCAACCGAAATGATGAACTGCCAAAACGATTTGAAGGGCTACGGATAGATGGCACTTACACTTATATAGGACAACCATATGGGTATATAGGGTTTGAAAAGAAGGCAGAGGTTTATTCGCCAGAAATAGGAGTCTACAAAATCTGGAATTACATTTCTTTCTCCGGTTTGGCATATGCAGTTTACGATGATTAAAGGATAAGGTTATGGGATACGACGAGTATTATTTGGCAAGAAATCAAATAACACAGATCATGCAAGAGGATATCTTAGGTCCGATTGAAGAAGACGAAGTGTTGGAAGAAGCACCGGTCAGCTATTATCTGGTAGGCAAGCTTTATCCCCGCAGAGTCTCGATTTTTCGCAATAACGAGGAGGAAGAGTCTTCGTTTGTTGATGCCGAACTGCTGTCTATTGGAAGTGGCGAATACCCGTCAGCAATGGGCGTGACTTTTGCCGTAACGACCGAGACGAAAGGGTTTAAACTAGGCATTGAAATCGCGAAGTATGAGGCATTTGACGAAGAGAAAAAATGGCAAAGAATGCCAATTCAAAAAATCCTCACCGTTGATGTTTTGGAATTGCTCAAAGCTAGAAAGATTCAAGACATCCTAGATGACGAGTTGATTCTGCAAATTAGCGCTTACAATCACTCTACGGCAAATGACCTTAAAATTACCGTAACATTGATGAATGTGGCCGAGACAACGGAAGCGAATTATCGCGAAATCTCCAAGCATGCGTATTTTCAGCCCCAAATTATTGTTTCAGACGTGATGGATGGCAAATTCTGCCCTCTCTACAATGCAAATGTTACCGTTGACGATGAAGAAACAAAAGAGTTGGAACTTTTATACCATGAAGTCGAAAGCTTTGCCGTAGGACATGGTATTTCCGTGAATTGGGAAAAGGATTCATCTGGAGAAGTGTCAAAAGTTTTTTCAGAGGTTATACCGCATTATGATCTGCTTCAGATGATGCCGTCAAACTGCATGGATAAGCGATATTTATCTATGAAGTATCTTTCTCAGATTGAATCTGATGAAATGATGCAAGGCATTTCATCACTTGTAAGCGATTATGGCAATTGGATCCAGAAACAGGAAGAGAGGATAGATGGGCTAAGCGAAGAACTTAAGGTAACTGCAAAAGAGAATGTCACTAAATGTAGGGAGACTCTTCGTAGGCTTGAAAAAACAAAAGATCTGATGAGCGATGGGAAAGTACTTGAAGCATTCCGTTATGCGAATCAGACCATGCTAGAACAGAGAATCTGCTCTATAGGTCATGACAAAGTGATTGACGATACCACTATAACATGGTATCCATTTCAGCTTGCCTTTTTCCTGCTTGAATTGGAATCTATTGTGAATCCACACTGCGCCGACAGAAAAGTGGTTGACTTGCTTTGGTTCCCTACAGGTGGTGGAAAAACAGAGGCGTATCTAGGGATAGCTGCATTCACGATTTTCTACCGAAGAATGAGACTGCAAAGAAATGATATTGGTGTCGCAGTGTTTATGCGATATACCCTCAGGCTTCTGTCATTCCAGCAGTTTGAACGTGCTGCTGCAATGATCTGTGCGGCGGAAAAAGTGAGAAAAGAGCATGGCATTGGTGGCGATGAGTTTAGTATTGGATTATGGGCAGGTGGAAGTCTGACTCCTAATGCAATCTCCGATGCTGCGGATTACCTAAGGGGAAAAACGAGAGATGTTGCATCACCTTCGCAACTCAAGAAGTGCCCTTGGTGTCATACGCAGGTTTTTGAATCGGATTATGAAGTGGATGTAAGGAACAAGAGGATGTACATTCGCTGTCATAATGAGAAGTGCTATTTTCATCAGGGGTTACCGGTTCATCTGGTGGATGAAGACATTTATGAAACCAAGCCCTCGTTTGTCATTGGAACGATTGATAAATTCGCTCAGGTGGCATTCAAAGAAGAGGCAGGTTGTTTGTTGGGAGTTGATCCGCCAAATCCTCCGGAACTTATTATTCAGGATGAACTTCACCTGATCTCAGGTCCTCTTGGTACGATTACCGGTCTGTATGAAGCTGCCATCACGAAACTGTGCACCAGGGGATCAGTACAACCTAAAATCATCGCTTCAACTGCCACAATCAAAAATGCAAAAGAGCAGATTAAGGCTCTATACGGAATGGATTACTCACAATTTCCACCACAGGGGATTTCCATTAACGATTCCTTCTTTGCCTGTTTGTCGTCTGAAAAAGAAAAAGCATCCAGACGATATATGGGAATTTTGGCCGCTGGTACGTCAAGGGCACTTACATTTAATCGAATTATGGGCGCGATGCTGTTTGCCAGCAGGTATTTGATTGATGCTGGATATTCTGAAGAAGTAATTGATTCTTTTTGGACGGAAACAGGGTATTTTAATACGCTTCGTGAATTGGGATCAGCGCTTACGCGAATTGTTGATAGTGTTCAGGATAGATATCAGTATTTGAAGAATACAAAATTCAAAGACAGATATCCATTCAAGAGCGGAAGTGAAAGATATGATCGGTACTTTGAACTTACGAGCAGACAGAACAGTAATAACCTTGGCGAAGCCATTCAGAATAACCTGTTGATCTCTTACAAGGCTGATGCCTTGACTAGACCGTACGATTTTTTGGTGGCCTCCAACATGATTTCCGTAGGCGTCGATGTTTCAAGATTAAACTCCATGCTAGTTGTAGGACAACCCATCAAGACCTCGGAATACATTCAATCGTCAAGTCGAGTTGGAAGAAGCACTCCTGGACTTGTCATAGTTGAGTATCACCCTAGCATGGTTAGAGACCGCTCGTTCTACGAACAGTTCATCCAGTTCCATTCTTCTTTGTACAAGTTTGTGGAGGCGACAAGCATTACGCCTTTCTCAGACAGGGCGAGGGACAGGGGGCTGCAAGCATTGTATGTTGTGTTATGCAGATACTTTGTACCTGAATTACGAGGAAATAAAGACGCAAAGAATTACCGAAAGAATAATCCGAAACTGGAAGCAATACGCAGGTACATTTTGGACTATGTCTCCATTGTGGATCCAGATGAAGTGGAAAATGTTGCGCTGGAAATTGCTGAAATAGAGACGGTATGGGAAGAAAGGGCATCGCATTCCACAGAACTGATTTATTGGTCATATGTTGAAAAAGATACAGCGCTATTCAAGAAGGATTATCGTGAAGGAGACCGATTCAGAATGATGAACTCCATGCGTAGTGTGGAACCGTCGGTTAATGTATTTGTAGAAGAATAGTGGGGATGATTTATGGCTAGTTTTTCTTTTGGACAACAACATCAAAAAATAAAATATGTCGGGGAGATCAGGAAGTCTAAACTCACGAATTCCTCGGGTTGTGGAGCACTTGTGGAGTTTCCAGGGTTCTCTGGGATCATGGGAGGTCAGAACCTTTGGGACATGCGTGGAACAAAGAAGTTTCACATTCATGAGAAAACGCTTGAAGACTATTTGCAAAAGGATTATTTCCTTCAGGTATCATCTGAGACCCAAGACAAAAAGGTTTATGAAGAAGCGTACAAGATTCCGGTACTCCGATTCCCAGAGTACTATTTCTGCCCGTCATGCCACGAACTAGATTATGCAAGGCGATTATCGAAGAACTATTCTTCGAATAAGGATGTGGTAGAACCGTTATTGTGTAGCCGGTGTAGTAATGTCCAATTGATTCCGTCCAGATTTGTTATGGCATGTGAAGACGGACATATAGAGGAGTTCCCGTATCATTGGTGGGTGCACAGGGGAGAAAAATGTGATAACCCTAGGTTGATGTTGGAGTATAAAGGATATTCAGGTGGATTGGAGAGCATTGTTGTTACTTGTGCTACATGCAAACGATCAAACACTATGAAAAATGTGCTCAACAAAGAGGCGACGCGAAGCCTGCGCTGTAGTGGGAAAAGTCTCTGGTTAGGAAAAACTGTGTCATGCAAATGCGATAAGGAAATCAGAGTTCTTCTAAGAGGCGCAACGAATATGTATTTTCCGGAGATTGTATCTGCGTTGACCATTCCGCCGTGGAGTAATACTGTTCAAAAGGTCATTGGAGAGAACCTGGATGAACTAAGAGTTGCCTTTCTGCCCGGAATTCCAGATGAATCCAGAAAGGTGATCATAGATAGCTTCTATGCAAAGTATGACATCGGAAAAGTCTTGAAGTGTTCGGAAGATGAGTTTTATAAGCAAGTAGTCTTTCGATTTAGTGGAGTAAAAGCACATGTTAACGACACTTCCGAGTTTCAAAAGGACGAATACAAGGCATTTGTCGGTCCAGATGTGAATGATGAGATGTTTAAGACCGTCACGGCGGAGATAGATGAAGAGTTGGCACCATATATTAAAACGGTGAAACTTGTGAAACGCATTCGGAAAGTAAATGTATTGACTTCTTTCAAGCGGATTGACGCGTTTTCGCCTGTTGCTGCGCCATTGTCTGACAAACCCGAAAAATGGTTGCCAGCCACGGAGATGTTGGGAGAGGGGATTTTTATTGAGTTTTCAAGAGAATGCATCGAAAACTGGGAACGCCGCATAGGGACGCGTTATTTAAGGATGATGGCGAAATATAATGAGTGTCATCTGGGACCGAGATTCGGGAACTTTTCCAACAGAAAGGTGTTGGTTCATTCAATCTCGCATTTGGTCATGAGAGAATTGGCATATGCCTGCGGATACGATGCGGCTGCGATCAGTGAACGACTTTATGTTTCTGGGGACGAAAGTAATATGTGGATGGCCGGAGTGCTTATATACACTACTACTAGTTGCTCTGACGGGAGCTTGGGTGGTCTTGTAAGGTTAGGACAAAAGGATCGTCTCAAAAAAGTTTTCAGTTCCATGCTAAAGAAAGCGATATGGTGCTCTAATGATCCCATTTGCATCGAAACCGAGGAACAGATTGACAACTCAGTAAATTACTCGGCTTGTCATGCATGCATTTATGTGCCTGAGATTTCGTGTGAGTTGGCGAACAAGGTGCTTGACAGGGCAGCAGTTGTCGGAAAGCCGGGACATGAAGATCTTGGATATTTCTACGGACTTGAAAAATAGATATGCAACGATTTACATGCACGATGTCTCCTCGTAAAGTGTACCTTTGCAGTCTTTATCCCAACCACACATAATGCTAAAATAATCATAACAAGAAAATTCAGGCAGACAACTCGCAGACCATGATTCGCAGTTCCACGATAGCGGGGAGGTGCATTTATGAACGATTTTATGATTCATGGCAGTACCACAAACAACATGCAAAGAGGTGGCGGCGGAATGCTTGACGGCCTTGTGTTTCTCATCGGGGCTGCAATCGTTTTGTTTTGCCCGGGACTACTGCTCCTTATATTCTTCTGTTGTTTGATAGATGACATCTTTTAACACTACGCGGCAGCTTGACGAAAGTCAGGCTGCCGCTTGCTGGTTTGATGAGGGGACCGTTCAAAACCATTGAAATATAAGGCTTTCCACAACTGTCCGTACAATCGGACACTAAAATAATTTATAATGGAGGTACATGAGGGGGGCTTGAAACCTGTCGGCAGATCCATTTGGCGAAAAGGAGGAAAGTCTATGAGTACAAGCATTTGGAGACAATGCAAGAGTAAGAAACGATACAGAAATATCGGCGAAATGTACCGCAGTAAGAAAACTTGCGAACGCAACCGTGGCAAAAAGCTGGACTACTACTGGTGCGAAATCTGCGGTGGCTATCACCTGACCAGCGTGATTGCCACAGAGGAAAACGGGTATGTACTAAAAAGCGTGTAAAAGCACTAACACGAGCAACTGATCAATGATATGCTTCCGCGCACTGCGGAGAAAGGAAGGGACGCATGGGTTTTTTCGATCCTTTATTTGATTTTAACGGTGATGGCAAGGAAGATTTCGATGAGACGATGCTCGGCATGCAGATGATGGCGAGCAGCCGCCAGGAGGCCATTGACCTCACGGGCGACGCCACATTCTACACTGGTCCTGACGAGCTCGAGGAGGCGGAGGATGAACTCTCCGCGGCAGGCCTGAATTACTATGAACTCGCCGACATGGACGAGGACGAGCGCCGCGAAGCCCTTGAAGACGCAGGCCTCGATCCCGATGATTTCGAGGACGACTTCTAAAGTGGCAACACACTGACCAAGTGCAAAGGAGGGCATGACATGGCAAAGAAAGGATATAGTTCACCTGGTCTTTTTGGTGAGATCAATCATTATGACGAACGCGGCAGAAAGATTGGCGAGAGCCGCCCGGGTCTTTTCGGTGAGATGAACCATTACGACGCCAGCGGGAAAAAGGTTGGCTACAGTGACGTTGGCATCTTCGGTAGCATCAATCACCATGACGCCCGCGGCAACAATACCGGCCACAGCGATGTCGGTTTCTTTGGCGTCAACCACTACGACGAGAAGGGAAACAAGAAGGGATACTCAGACCAGGGATTCTTTGGGTGGAACCATCATGATAACAAATAGTGATGCACTTGTCGAAATTCACCAAATAAATCACTCGAAAAATACCAAATGAATTACTCGAAATTTCCCCAATAAAACTTGAAAAATGTATGTACGAAAGGAACGGACGCATGTCTACAAGAGATGAGCGAGTAGTAGTATTTAACGACACCCAGGACTGGATCCAACACGACCCGGAGCTTGCCGCGTCCATCCAGGCCGCAAAGCAGCGCACCACGGTCTTTTACGAGAATGATTATCCGGCGATTGCCTCCGCCGCGCCACGCGAAACACGCATCACGGTCACTCCCGATCGCAGCTTTGCGGCGGCAATGCGCCTGCACAAGGAAAACCCCGACGCAAAGATCGCGGTCATGAATTTTGCGAACGCATTCCATCCGGGCGGCGGCGTCGCATGGGGCGCCAGCGCGCAGGAAGAGTGCCTTTGCCGCACCTCCACGCTCTACCCCCTGCTCGACAACGAAATGCTTCTTGGCTCCTACTACAAGCACCACCGCGAACTCAGCAGCCCCATCGCGACGGATTCGCTGGTATATACCGAAGGCGTGGTCATTTGCAAGACGGATGAGGACCTGCCGCGCCGCATGCCCGCCGCCGATTGGGTGACCGTCGACGTCATCACCATCGCCGCGCCGGATCTTCGCGAAAAATCCCTTCCCGCATATGCCCTCGTCAGCCCCGAGCCCTATCTCACCGCCGACGAGCTCTACACCCTTCATGTCCGCCGCATCACCCACATGCTCGCCTGCGCCGCCGCCCACCACGCGGACATCCTCGTCCTCGGCGCCTTCGGCTGCGGCGCTTTCGAAAACCCGCCCCGCGTTGTCGCCAAGGCCTTCAAAAAGGCTTTAGATGACTTCCCCAAGGTGTTTGAGAAGATTAACTTCGCGATATATTGCAGCCCTGGGAAGGGAGAGAATTACGAGGCGTTTAAGGGGGAGTTGGGGTAATACTGACCATGGATGGTATAAAAAAATAATCGAAGAGAAGATTAGTGTTTTGGGGCATTGTAATGGATTTATCTTCTTTATTATGGTGAAAGAAAGACGGGGCAGTCATTATGACTGTCCCGTCGGAACGCATCCACTCTTTTAGTGCTTAAAGATTCTTATCTTTTGGTGGACATGAATCATTCCCGTAGCTATTGCAAACGCGGAAATGGCCATTTCTATCTTGCACACGAACTTCTGAATGTTGGTTCTGAGCGATAGTTATGGCAATGTCGATCGCCTCTCTTTGAGTCGAAACGACTCGAGTAGCCCTGGTATTATTGGCACCTATTACAGCCCATTCCGAACCATGGCGTACTACAAATTGATTTTTAGCCATGCTAGGTTCCTCCTTTCTACGAGATTTCAGCACTGGCAGAGTAATTAATTCTTTTATGCCAAGCTGATTTGTGTTGAAACTCGCGGAAGGATCTGATATACTAGATTTGTTATACTTTTAGTGGATGGTTCGTCAGACCCTTCGCTAGTTTCAGGGAGATATATGGTTGCACCCATATATCTCTCTTTTATGTTGGCAGCAATTGCTGTTAACACCTTGCATATTATATCAAGCTATGCCAGATTATTCAACTACATATTGCATGATGCACGCACATGATCGCAATATATTGTGTTTTATAATACTTTTTGCAAAGTCGACTCTGTTGCAAACAGTTTTCACCTTTTATTTCCCCAATGACTTTTTCGTTCTTATAGTATTGCAAATGACCATTTTTATTATAAACCCGCATGGGGCAAAAATGGAATGGAAAAAGCCAGAATTTTTCATGAACAATTAAAGAATAATTCGCTATTGATAGTATCTTTCTGCTGACTTAAGCAAGGTATTGTATTTTGATGATGAAGATAATGAAGGGTAATGCAAAGAGCCCGGCAAAATGCCGAGCCCCGAAATGTTTTATTAATGATTCAACCTATATCTCGGCATCTAGAAGAAGAACCCAAAACCAGACCGCGACATCTTCCTGATACCTCAGTGTTCAAAATACCCACATTCCAGAGTTAACCCTAAAACCTTGAATATCCTACTTATTGAACTGGCTAATTAATGAAATGGCGGATTCATCAGACATTGGAGTCAAATCAGAAACATCCATTTTGTAACTTAGATTGCTTATATCGCTTGGTAATACCGGAAATGGATTTATATCATTGGCATTAAAGAAAAGGATTTCATCTACCTTAAATCGAAGATTATCCGCATCATTTGCTGATACACGTTTAAGTTCTTTTTCAAGATTTATGCTAAAACCGATACTGTTGAAGGCACTCGGATTATTGTAGAAGGATGCTATTAACTCTTTAATAGTTTCACCATCATCGGTTTGATTGCACACAACTACTGCTAATGTACAGGAGGGTTCGCCAAATACTTGCTGATGTTTAATTGTTACATCATAATCTCCGGAGAGGATGGTTTTGACCTCAATATTTTGTTCACCATTGGTAAAATCATAATGGGAATAACTTCCGTTCTTGTGCCATGAATTTGAAATGTCAACATTCGCATGTTGTAATGCGAATTCCATGAATTTTAGTTCCCCATATAATCCGACTATATTCAAATAGCTTTGTTCTGCAGGTAGTTGAAAAAGAGTTATAAGCGAATAAAAGAACTCTTTAAAGTTTAAGTCGGAGGAATTGTTAGAATGAATCTCACATAGTTTTACAAAGGAAACTAGATTCGAATCATCGATTTTGCCTTTGAAAACTATTAGGTTGTAGTAATCATCCCGGAATGTCTGATTATTTTTTACAGCACTAATCCTCACATGTGTTTGCAGTTTCAAATAATCAGTTTCAATCCCCTCACAGGGATAATTAAATGTGTCTTTTGCAACATATAACAAGTTTCCGCCATTTGCGAAAAAACCTGCATTTTCGGAGAGAGGAACTAACAGAAAGATACTAGCCAAATCCGTTATATGTGATAATTGTTCCTTTATTGTTTCGATATTCAATCGGGATCCCCCTTAACGAAGTATTTTTTCTCTTTTGGTACATAAATTGCGAACATGTATTGAGTGAAGTCAGTCAATTCATTTGCTGTTCCGGTGGAGCCTTTTTTCATTGGCAATATCTTGTGGATTTGAATGTTGATTTGATCTTTATCAATTATTACTTGACTATCGCCAAGGAATGTAGCTTTTGAAATGTCTTTATTATCAGCACCCTGTTGAAGAGCGTAAATTTTATTGTCATTGTAAAAACTACGCTTTCTACCAGATCCTTCGCGATCTTTCATAAGAATTACAGGTATTTGACCAGAGCTTTCGAGTAGATCAATAAGAGGTTTACGTTCAAATGGCTCTAAATCAAAAACCGCCTGCATGTGATCAATTAGTTCAGACAGTGATTCCCGATCAATCATTGCATATTTTGCACTGGCAGCTCCGTCTGTTCGACCCGCGGTTGTATCTATAAGCGTATACGACGATAAAAGATTATCAACAAGTGCGTTGTTGGCTTTGACTTGTATCTTGTCAAATATCCCAACTCTCTGTTTAATCCATTTATTTCTGAATGAAACGGTGGTATAATTTGCAACATTTCTTCTAGTCGGTTTTTGCTTTGTGTTATCAGCACGGATGAGAATCTCATCAATTTGCATTTCACCAGATTGAATGGAATTGAATTGTTCCCATAAATCTGTTTCAATCTCAGAGAGATTTGTAAATTCGCGTGCTATTGTGTCTGAGGTGAATATTTTACAAAGATCAATCCACTTTACTCTGTAGCCAAACCAACGAGCTCGTTGTAAATTTGTATCCATATTTCCGCTGTCTTTGGCCCATCTGGAAAAATAGGTGGTAACTAGATTGTTAAATGTTACACCTCGTTGTAATAAATCGCCCCCGATGTAGATTTTATATTTGCGCAGCGCTTCGTTTGCTTGCGTTACTTGACCGGCAGAGTTTTTGAGGATTAAGTATACTCTTGAAATGAATTTTTTATTGCTGATAACCGACCAGATTTTTTCAAAGTCGAATTCTTCTCGAACATTGATGTCAAACAATGTGTCATAAATCATGGAGAATTCCAATTTCGAGAATGATAGGCCTTCAGTGTCCTCAAATTCCACTTGATTTTTGATGTCTTGAATGAACGAGTCTACCATTCGATAGATGGTATCATGATCACTTACATTTCGGTGCGTGTGAATAATCATTTCGCTAGATTTTAGACCGCGCAAGTACATGATGGCACTGGCTATTAGGTAATGACGTAGAGCTCTTTTTAACGATTCCGCAAAGATTCCATCGGTGAGATCCTGTTGATCTTCGCTATCGATTAATTCAATTTTACCGGAGTCATATAGATGATAGTAATCTGCTCCACAGTATCCACTGCCGGGCTCGATAAGGCGGATAGAATCAGGACGAAGTTTACTGTATTCGTCCTGAAAGATCAAAGCTTGCGGGGTGGCTGTTACGGAAAGATAAAGTGGGTCATTGAGGTATTTCTTCATGGCTACGATAGAAGCATATGTCGCCGATGCATCTACAGCTTTGTTTTTTTTCGTATTAAGGCTGGCTTGATCTCCTTCGTCGTCAATAATAAAGGCCTTAAGATTTGTTTTATCGATTCGACTTAGTAAGTCGTTGACTTTTTTCATTGCTGCAGGGCGCTTCATGGAAATAATAAATATTGGCTTATTTGCTTCGAGTAAATCTTCAATTATCTCGTCATCAACAGTCAGTAATTGAGCACTATCGTCAGATGAAAATATCACAGGGCTTTCATCTGCATAGGTCATTTCGTTAGGAATGTCAAATGTTTTGCGAAAACGACTGGTGGTTTGATTAAGCAAGGTGTTGTCATAACCGCCGTATATGACCACCAAATTATAGCCGTTATCGAATGCAATAGCAGTAAATAACTCTAGATTTGAAGTTTTACCTGACTGTACTTTTCCGACGAGAAGCATATTGTTGTTTTTTTGGGCAGTGTTGAACTGTAGCATTGCTTCTCTAAATGTACTTGTTATATTATCACGTATATTGGTTGCACCATACTCACCATAAGAATTGATATGTTTCATATGGATTTTTTCGTAGTATTTCCCCTGTATTACTGTTATGCCAGTAGTTTCAGAGGGAGATTTTCCGATTACGTATTGTTCCATTTTTCATCCTCCGCAAGTTTTTCGAGATACCGATTCATATGGTTGTTTATTGATGTCGCTTTAATATAGCCGTCTTTATCGGATGCGAGCTTTGCCTGCCTTTCTGCCAAAACAAAGGCAATGGCGAATTTTTCTAATACTTTCTGGAAACCATCTTCTTTTGAAAAGGGCATAAAGAAAGGATGATCAATATTAATTTTTACTTCGTAATCATCGTCACCAAGTTCCTCATAATCAATCCAAAACCGCCTGCTTCCGCGCGCCCATTGAACGGAAAAGTGGACTTTATTGATGTTTGTGACAGGTACCATGTATTCACGATTTGTGCTAATGCATTCTGTAAGGTCTTCTGCGTTTAGTATGGTGTCAATATACTCACTAATGTCAGAAGTGTTTTCTGCAGCATTCGCTGATGAATCGATCTCATTCTTGTCAGAAGAAGCAGAAGTGCTGTTCGCTGATGATTGATCGGGGTTTGCCTCGTTGCCAAACGCAGAAGAAATGGTCTCAGATACATTTTGTTGCAGTTCAGCTGAAGTTTGATCAGAGAATAGTAGTTCGCTTGCGCGCTCCTTGATTGATAATTCGGCGATATTTATGTATTCTTGGATATTATCTTTTAGAACATTTATAAAGGCGTCTTCCAGTCCGTCGTCCCATATAAATCCATCTTTAGCCTGATTAACAGGGAAGTCATTCATGTTTAACTCCCCGAACAGCTTTAGCGATTTTTGGCTTTGCGCTTGCCCAAAAATTTGAAAGGGTTTATAGTTGTTATCTGTGCCGCCGATAACGACTCGGTCTTGCCTAAACAACGCGAAGCCTGCTTTGGGAAAACTGCCTGGATTCATTATCGCGACAAAACCAGTTACATGATAAGTGTGGTTTTCGAATTCTACCGAAAAATCCAAGTCTTTCTTCCACGATTTTCCGCGAAAATTCGTGAGAACAGGGTACTCTTCAAAGACAATGGGTTCTCCGTTAAACCAGATTTCGATATTCTGGCTATTTATATCACGACGATACATACTAGAGAGAAGATCACGAATTTTCCCAATAGTACGTGATGCAGTGATCTTTTTGGTTACTTGTTCAATGAATATCTCAGTACCATGGCTATCTGATGCAACATGGTCACGGAAGATTGTTGTTCCCTGTAGATGTTGCTCATCGAGCAACGGGATGTCAATTGTTGCGGTATATTGGTTTTCGGAACCATATTGTGTACTTGTGACAGTCCATATTTTGCCAAACCACGACGCGGCTGTTTTTAAACCCATTCCGAATTCGTTTCTTCCGGTTTGAGTTTCGTTTCTTGAGTCAAGAAGAATTGCGTCTTTAAAACGATCAATTTCCATGCCGAAAGCGTTGTCTTTTACTGTTAGGGTGTTTTTTTGCGCATCGTATCGAACATCTACAATGAGTTTTTCAAAGCCAGGGGCAGACTCTAATTCAGCGCGATGCGACATATATGATTGTGTTGAGTTATCAACAAATTCTGCAATGGCATACCAAGGCTTGTAGCTCAGGCGAGAAAAAACATTAAGAATACTTGCAGGAGGCTGGATGTTTATCTCCATTACATCAGCTGTAATTGGCAGATTGTTAGGTGACATCTCCAACATCATTCGAGGCGACGAAGTTTGATTTTGTGTATGTGAAGGAAGCGGGGACTCACGATCAAACGACGGGGCTATCAATCTTTTTTTTAGGGATTCAATTTGCGCGTTATCACCATTTGCCCCGGGGACGCTGTTAGCGGCAGGGATTTCTTCAAAACTTATTTCAATGCCGCATGCGTGCAGGGAGTCTTCGCATGCACGTACCAGGGAGGGCTGTGTATTATTTACGCTCATTCGATACTCATAATTACCTTTTACAGCAGAGAGAGCATTGATGTAAGCGTCAAGCCCTGAATCTTGAAATATACTGTTCAGCAGATACTTTGTAAATGCTTCGCTTGTCCCCATTTTGTAGCACTTGGCATTTCGCATACATGCGTAAATTTCGAAGTACATGCACATGGAAGCGTTTGTTCCGCTAACTTTACCATTCAGAGAGCGAAGTGCATTGGCAACATTATATTTTCCTTCATAAATCTTTTTGGAAGCTTCATATATGGATCTCATTTCATTTTCATTTGAAAGCCCTCTGCTCATCCTTTTACCTCCATGCTTTTAGCACTTGAAATTCCTTGTGTCTCTAAATGGACTTTGTTCTCAAGTTAAGAAGATTTTTGCCAAGAATTTTCAGGATTCTTACATTTACAGAGTTTCCTAACTGACGGTAAATCTCTTTATCGGTTCCAGAAAACTTGTATCTCTGATTAAAGTTCTGGAGATTGGCGGCTTCACGTGGCGTTATGTGTCGATACGCGTTCATGGTTTCATCCCAAATGATGGGAGTGTTGACAATGGCAACTAAAGATGGGAAAAAGGTGGTTCTTTTTACCCTTATCCCCGATTGGCGGACTTGGATTATTCCATCATGGATATTTTGAACATCTTCACCGCAGTTCCATTCGAACTTTTGATAAAGCTTGATTCGCGCATTCATCTGGTATTTTTCAATCCAAGAATCTATAAATTCCTTATGTTCAAGGTAGAAGGCTCTGTTTTTGTTTACAAAGTTTTTCTTCCATACAGGCATATTGTCGTATCCCAAGGATTCTTTTAGAACTTCTGTGTCACTGATTCCTACACCAAAACAACTCATCCATATAGGAAAACCGATGGTTCTTATTCCAGTGTTAATTCTGAATTCATCCCACGCGGCAATCATTAATGCCTGTTCATCGGAAATCTTATAATCATCTGTCACATTGTTTTCCAGTATTGTCAAAGCATCTCCGTTTTTACATTTTTTCTTGTATTTATCAAGATTCAAGTCTTCAATTTCAATGAATCCCTTTTCCCGAATTCTTGGTATGCAGACCTCTTTTTTTATACCCAAGATGTAAACACGCTCTCTTATTTGTGGGATTCCGAAATCAGAGGGAGAGAGTATTAGTGGATCTTTAGTTATGATGAAATCGCGTTTTAACAATTCTTCGCGAATTATGTTCCAATTCTCGGTTTTGTCCGCAAGATTCCTTACATTTTCAAGAAACACGAATTTGCATTCGTCATGAGCATCAAGAATGTTCATGATTGAATAGAACAGGTTCCCTCTTGTTTTGTCATTGAATCCCTCTTGATTCCCGGCTTTGCTAAAGGGTTGACAAGGGAAGCCCGCACACAGTACATCAAACCAGCTGATGGACTTGGGATCAATTTTTTTCACATCGCCTCTCACTTTTCCTTCGAGAGTCTTGAAATTCAAATTATAGGTTTCTACGCATGCGGGATTTATTTCGGCGGCCATAAGACATTCGCCGCCTAAGTATCGCATAGCTTGATGAAATCCACCAATTCCGGAGAAGAGATCTATAAAGCGAAAACTCGCATTGCTTTCTGCGTTGATGTCTTTTCTGCGGCGATCAACAGGGTGCTCCGCATCCGCTGGTATCAACCAGCGTCCGTTTGCTTTCACCGCGCCTGGTATGCGACCGTTTGTACACATTATTGTAATCCATGTGGGCTTTACATCCCATTTTTCTGCCAGTTCCTTGGTCGTGATATAATTTGTCATTTCAGTTCCGCCTTCAAGAATTAGTATAATTAATAAAGATTTTGTTTATAATTTATCTGTTTGTGATTGGTGTAGTGGCAGATAAAAACTAATGATTTTCTGTCAGATAAAACTTGGCAATTTGGGGGTACACACTACCTCTATTATATTATAACACCCCATGTAAAACTTATCCACTCCGAAATGAGGAATTATTAATGAATCTAGTTCTTGAAAATGGATAATATAGTCTTTATAGAAGAGATTTATGGCTCCATTTAAGGTTGACATGTTTATTTGAGTACGTCAAAATTAGCATTAGAAAGTTCAAATTAAACTTCGAGAAGGAGGAGAGTATTCGTGTCTGATCGATACAATGTTAAGTGGTCAAGAGAAGAAACTATTTTGGCATATGATCTGTATTGTCACATACCCTTCTCAAAGATCTCTAAGTCAAACAAGGAGATTATAGCGTTGGCTGAGATTTTGGACAGGACTCCAAGTTCAGTTGGCCTAAAGCTTTCAAACCTTGCACATTATGATCCGGCGATGCGTGAAAGAAACATCAAAGGTATGTCAAATGCAAGCAAATTGGATAAGGAAATTGTTGAAGAGTTTTACAGTGACTGGCCAGGACTGTCTTATCAAGCAAAAGAGATTCTGGCAAAGTATAAAAATGTCCCGATTGAAAAGGTTATTCCTGAAATAGAATCTGTTCCATTACCGGAAGGCAAAGATAAAGAACGATTGATAAAAACAAGAGTTGGACAGAATTTTTTCAGAAGCACAGTTTTGTGTGCATATGGGAATTCATGTTGCGTTACGGGCATCAAAACGCCAGAATTACTGATTGCAAGCCACATTAAACCTTGGAAAGATAGTGATGAAAAAACGGAGAGAACAAATCCGGAGAACGGATTGTGCCTTAATGCATTGCATGACAAAGCATTCGACCAGGGACTTATCACAATAGACAAGAATTATCGCCTTATCGTATCAAGTAGTTTGAAAAAAGCCATAATGGATGAGAACACTAAGAATTGGTTCTTCTCATATGCTAATTCTAAAATTGCATTGCCGGACAAGTTCGTTCCAAGTCCTGATTTTTTGGAATATCACAATGATGTGATATTTCAGCACTGATTTAGAATTCTGTTTTGCACGGAGGAAGGGTTTTGCATGAAGACACAACTCGTTTTGGATTATGAAAAAAGCAAGGCTTTTCAATACTACTTTTCAGCGCTAGGGCAATTGCAATTGGATAATACAATTGATGAGCATAGTATTCTTGAATTTTTTGAGGTAAGGAATGAAAAAATCCCCGTAAAAGATGCTTTGAAAGTGTATTCTGATGGGATAAGAAAATGGCATGGAATTGACCAGATACTGACATCCATGACTCTTTTTGACAGCATTCGAATTTCCCCGTGCAACGATGATGTATTTATGGGTTATCCAGGGGTGAAAATCGAGGATGAAAAATTTGAGGAATTGGGACTTACATATGGGAAAAACAAGAGGACTATTTCCGACGAGATCGTTAAGGAAACGATAGATCTTTTGAAACTATACAAAAGTAGAATTGTCGATGCGGCATTGCATGATGATAGTTTCATTGGGCATTATGTAACAGATGAATGTACAGCATTTGATGACTATATCTATCGCAAGATGTACTTGGATGCGTTAAAAAATTATGATAAGAAACCCGTTAAAACCTTTCTGAAAAAACTTGATCCACTACCATCATTCGATGACTGGATGCAAGAAAGGGATTACTGGAATGGATCGTTATATAGGTATGAACTATATCTTGATAAGGCGTTTATGCATATATATAATTCCTTATCGTTAAAAGAGGGATATTCATTATCTGATAGATTTGACATTCCAAACGAAGGTCATAGCTTGAGTGTGGAAGATATAAAAAAATCCTGTGACAAAATCAATGTTTGCATGGCTTTACTTGAGTTTGGCGGGGAGGATATGATGATTCCGAAAGCCGAAACGCTTGAAGATGTTATCGAGTTGCGCAAAGACCCTAGAATGATTTCGTTTAGGCAAGAGTACGCGCAATGGGTATCATATTTGCGAGAAGGTGATGTCGTAGCAACATACAAAATGTGGAAGGATGTAATTAAGGCTAAAAAAGAAATTGACAAAATCACGAAATTTAAGAAAATTGACGGAAACATACTGACAAGAGGATTGTTCATGATAGGAAGTGAAATACCTGTGTTGGCTGAAATCCTCAATGGGTACGCATTTGTATCTGGAATAGTGGTTGATGGCTTGGAGAAAAAGTACCGGTGGTGTAATTTGCCCGGATTAACACGAACAAATGATTACTTCAAGAACAAATAAATTTGTTATTTGAATTCATAAAGATTTTGAGGTTCACATGGCAGCTAAGGAATCAGTTAGACATCACTATATATCGCGCTTTTTGATGCGTCCCTTCTCTTATGATACGGACCGTGTTTTCTATTTTGACAAAGCATCGAATGCCGTTAAAATGCGAGATATAAGTGGACTCTTTATGGGTAAAAATCTTTATCGTGACGAGACGCATTTTCCGGATGATCCAACAAAGATTGAAGATGATTTTTCGAAACTTGAAGACAAGGCGGCACGGATTATTCGGCAGTTTCGTGAGTCGGACGAAGTCATGATAACTGTCGAAGAAGCTGAGATCTTAAAGGTTTTTTTCGCACTGATGAGTCTTCGGGCAGAGCGTGTAAAAGACATGTTTTCTGAGAATATGAAACAAGAGAATAAGGCTTTTTACGCGCATTATCGTAAGGACGAAAGCTTTGTTGATATGTGGCGAAGAAACATTAGTGAGATTGTAAAATGTAAGTCACCCGCAGAGGTAATAAAGAATCCTAAAATTGATGAACCATTCAGGTTATTTATACACAGAGATTCTATAGGGATTGCAGGAACTTATTTCACAATAATCCAAAGTGGTGAGTCGAGAGAATTCATTTTAGGCGACGCTTATCCGACTGTAGTGGATGATGGATTTATCCCAATGTATGCCATATTCCCTATTTCACCCCAAAGGGCGATTATGCTGTGTTATGATGGCGTGACATTTGCTAAACTAGAGATGCTTGGTCTGAAAAAGAAATCTTTCTTTCAACATCCTAGAAAGCTAGAAGATGGTACGATGCGAATTCATACTGGAGTCATGGACGACGAGGATGTGAACAGGGTAAACAAAAGAATTTTTGACGCATCAGAGGAGGGAGTTTTGATTCATGAGCCTGGTAGACTGGATTTTGGATTCGATATTTGATGAGGCTTGGGTTGGGAAACGCGGAGAGAAGCTGACTGAGCGAGAGCTGAACTTGGTTTCTTTGTTTGGCCGCAAGGGTAGGATTCTAAAGAATGTTTATCTTCCCAAAGAAAATAGCGAGACTTCTGAGGTTGATGTCATATACATTACACAGAAGGGTATTTTTGTGTTTGAAAGCAAAAACTACTCAGGCTGGATATTTGGTGATGAAAAGGGCAAGTCGTGGACTGCATCGCTTCCGAATGGGCAGAAGAATCAGTTTTATAACCCGATCATGCAGAATCGCACGCACCTTAAGTGGATGAGGAAGTTTGTAGGGGAAGATGTTCCGCTGTTTTCAATCATTGTGTTTTCTGAACGGTGTGAACTGAAAAAAGTTACCGTTGTTTCAGAGAATGTAAAGGTTATCAAGCGGGATCGGACATATGCGACTGTGCGTAGCATTTGGGATAAGAATCCAGATGCGGTATCGGACGATAAGATAAACGAGCTTTATGAAAAGCTCAAGGAGCTTACGAATGTGGATGCTGCGGTGAAAGCGGCCCATATAAAGAACATTGAAGAAAAGTACAAATCTCCAGATGCGGCAACAGAAAAGGCGAAGGAGACAGAAGCGGCTAATAAAGCGGAAAAAACCGCTGAAGAAGTTACGGTGAAAAGGACTCCTCAAGAAACCGAAAAGCCTGATGCTGCTGAAAGCCCTGTGGAGAAAAAGATTTGTCCCAGATGTGGTAGTGAATTAGTTCTTCGCACTGCTAAGAAGGGCGAGAATGCGGGTAATCAGTTCTGGGGTTGCTCCGCATTTCCGAAGTGCAGGTATGTAGAGAATATCAAATAAGTTTTGACACAGGAAGTACCCACCATGACCCTATGTGACGCGTATAAAGAATTAAATATCACTCCAGTCCCTTATACCTCACTCGCGCATTTCTTTGTGGCGGAGTTTGAATTCGCGACGAATGAAACGCTGGACGCGGTGAAGGAGCGGTTTGAGCAGGTGGATTCGAAGGGGAGTCGGGTGTGGCTTTTGTTTGGATCAAAGAGAAAAGGGGCAAGGTGGGAGTGTCTGCAGGTGGCGCAGAGTAAAAAAGGGGCGCTGCAGGAAGTGGAATCGGCGATCGAGCTGGTATTCCGAAAGCTGAAGGTGAATTATGACGCGCTGGAGCGCACAAACAGTGTGTTTTACGAGCGGGTATGCCCAACGGCGACTGAAGATTTCACATATCGGGAATTGTTGTATTCCATGATAGGAAGGTCATATGAGAAGCTTAGGTTTTGCTTTTTGGACGTCGATAAGTATCTTGGGTTGAAGGCGATGGGGCAAGAAAAGTCGGATGTGGAGCGGATCGTGGAAATCTGCAAGAATCAATATGCGGAGGCGAAGATCGCGCGGCAGACGCTGGCGGTGTACTGGAGGCAGTATTCGCCAGGCATTGACGGGCAAACGATCAGTTATTTTGCGGAGCACCCTAAGGAACTGGAGTAAGAGCCGCAAAGCGGCGGGGGTAATAGGCGGAAATATATAGGGGGGAACATGGATAAGTTGCTGGAGAGGTTTAATCTGTTTGACGTGTTTACGATGCTGATCCCGGGGGTGATCATAACGACGCTGGCGTGGATTTCACTCTCGGAGCCGATGGCATATTATTTCGCGGATGTGGGAAATGAAAAGTATTTGTTTTTCATTGTGATCGGGTATTTCGTCGGGGTGATCTACCAGGAGATCGGGACGATCATGGACAGGCTCTTTTTGAGCAAATGCTTGTATGGCGGGACGCTTCGGGAGGTGTTCCTGTCCAAGGAGAAGAACGCCAGCGCGAAGTGGAAGAAGTTCGGGAATCCGGCGATCCTGAATGAGCCGGGGTTTTTCGAGGAAGTTAAGAAGCTTAAAGCTTCAGGTTGAGGATGCATATGAAGGGGAGCATTCGTCCTACAGAAGCAATCCGCTCATTGCATTGGGCTTCTTCAAGGCTGGTGAGATTGAAACATGGGGACAGGGTTTTGAGAAGATAAAGGATGCCTGTGAGCTGGCAGGAGCACCATTGCCGGAAATAAAGGCAACCCAGGGTAGCGTGACCATGGTTGTCAGGGGATCAGAGCATTACATGGAGCTTTTGAAAAACAACATAGGCACTAACATAGGCACTAACATAGGCACCAACATAGGCAGAAGTGCCTATGATGAGGAAGATATTGTTAAAGAAAAATTTCTTGCCTTTTGTGATGTCCCTAGGTCAAAGGCCGAAATTCAGGCATATTTAGGAATAAAGTCAGAGAGTTATACCAGACAGAAAATACTGCTTCCGCTTTTGGAGAGTGGTGAATTAGTTCGAACGATCCCAGAGAAGCCTAAAAGCAAAAATCAGAAATATATATCATCAAGGAGGTCATATGAACTATAGAGCATTGGGGAAGACGGGACTTATGGTCAGTGAGATCGGCTTTGGCGGGGAATGGCTGGAGCGGCATGATGAGGCGCATTCGGTGGAGCTGTTAGTATATGCGCACGAAAAGGGCATTAACGTGGTTGATTGCTGGATGGCGGATCCGAAGTCGCGGGATATCATCGGGAAGGCGATGGAAGGGTGCCGCGATTCGTGGTACGTGCAGGGGCATATAGGTTCGACGTATCAGAACGGGCAGTATGTGAGGACGAGGGACATGAAGTTCGTACGGCCCGCATTTGAGGACCTGCTCATAAGGCTGCGCACGGACTATATTGATCTCGGAATGATCCATTATGTCGATACGGTGGAAGACTGGAACAAGATCATGGACGGCGAGTTCATCGCCTATGTGCGCGAGCTGCGCGAGAAGGGCGCGATCAGGCATATCGGGCTGTCCACGCACAATCCCGTGATCGGGCAGATGGCGGTGGAGAGCGGTTTCATCGAGATGATCATGTTCAGCATCAATCCGGCGTTTGACATGCGGCCGGCCACGGAGGACATTGATGATTTGTTTGTGGGATATGACAAGGCTGCGTTTTCGGGGATTGATCCGGAGCGGGCGCGGCTTTACCGGATGTGCGAGGAAAAGGGCGTTGGCATTACGGTGATGAAGGGGTATTTCGGCGGCGCGCTGCTGGACAAGGAGCGCTCGCCCTTCGGCGTTGCGTTCACTCCCGCGCAGCTCATTCATTATGCGCTGACCCGCCCCGGCGTGTCGTCGATCCTGTGCGGATATGACACCAAGGAGCAGATTGACGTGGCGGTAGCATATGAATCCGCATCGGATGACGAGAAGGATTATGCTTCCGTGATCGCGAATGCGCCGCTGCATTCGTACCGCGGCCAGTGCACGTATTGCGGCCATTGCAAGCCCTGCCCCGTGGACATCGACATCGCCATGGTCAATAAGTTTTATGATCTTGCGACAGCGCAGTGCGATGGGGCGAAGGGTTCGGAGACGCAATGTTACAAGGCGAAGCCGCGCGTGCCAGAAAGCGTGCAACAACATTACAAGGCGTTGAAACACACTGCCGCCGAGTGCATCGGCTGCAGGTCGTGCGAGAGCAGATGCCCCTTTGGGGTGGCGATCGCCGAGAGGATGAAAAAGGCAGCGCAGCTGCTGGGGTAGTGTGGTGCTGGACGTGCCAATGGGGACGGTTCTTTTTGGCACGTTTGTGCCAAAAAGAACCGTCCCCAATGGCACACATGAGAAGACTACCTATGGAAGGCAACAAGGTTTGAGGGTAGTCATTTAGAAGCTACATTGCCTGAGATGACTACCTGCAGAGGGCAACAAGGCTTGTGGGTAGTCCTTTGGAAGCCATGTCGCCTGAGAAGACTACCTACGGAGGTTAAGAAGATTTGTGGGTAGTCCTTTGCTTGCTCCAAAAGCAACAAAGAGCAAGCGTTGAGGCCGGCTATGTTGCCGTTGGGGCAAATGAAGGAAGCTAAAAGCAACAAAGAGCAAGCGTTGAGGCTTGCGATGTTGCCTTTGGGGCAAATGAAGGAAGCTAAAAGCAACAAAGATCATGTGTTGAGGCCAGCCATGTTGCTTTTGCAGAAGCTCAAGTAATTGAAAGCAACAAAGAGCAGGCGTTGAGATGTACCATGTTGCCTTTGAAGCAAGCGGTGTGATGAAGGATTTAAAACTTGTTTATGTAATATGATATAAACAAGTTTGGCGTTAGTAGATGTAAAAAGCGAGGAATATTATGGGTAATGGTAGCAATGAGCAATTGAAAGAAGAATTGGAAGATAGGCCGATCCGGATGGCGATATGCTATGATTTCGACAAAACTTTGTCGCCGGACGACATGCAAACGTTCACGATCATTCCGTCCCTCGGAATGGAGAAGGAAGCGTTCTGGGCGCTGTCGGACAAGCTCGCGCACGAGAATTCCATGGACGGCAATCTGGCGTGGATGTACGAGCTGCTGGCGCGCTCGAAGGTGGAGCGGCAGCCGATCCGCAAGGAATATTTCCGCGAAGTCGGCAAGCACGTGCCTTTGTTTGACGGCGTCCGCGAGTGGTTTGGCCTGGTGAACGAGTACGGCAAGCGCTGCGGCGTGGAGGTGGAGCACTACATCATATCCTCCGGCCTGAAGGAAATCATTGAAGGCAGCGAGATCGCAGGAGAGTTTTCGAGGATATATGCGTCGTCATATCTTTACACGGTCGACGGCATCGCCGAGTGGCCCGCGCAGGCCGTGAATTACACCAACAAGACACAGTACATCTTCCGCATCGCAAAGGGCATTTTTGAGGTGTGCGACGAGCGCGTGAACGACAGCATGGCGGAGGAGGATCTGTACATTCCGTACGAGAACATCGTATATATCGGCGACAGCGCCACGGACATTCCGTGCATGCGCCTGGTGAAGAGCCGCGGCGGGTTCTCCATCGGCGTCTACGATCCGCAGAAGAACCAGACCGACAAGGTGAAGCGCCTCTTCGCGGACGGACGCCTGACCTTCTTCGCGCCCGCGGACTACCGCGCCGGCGGCGAGCTCATGCGCTTCATGCAGAAGGTCATCGACGAAGTCGCCGCGAAGGAAAGAGTGAAGCGAGAGCAAGGGAAACTCAAGGCGTGACGTGCCAGTGGGGACGGTTCTTTTTGGCACGTTTGTGCCACTGGGGACGGTTCCTGGTGGCACAAAGCAACACGGAGCAGGCGTCGAGCACTCCCTTGTTGCCTTTGAAGCAAGTGGAGGAAGCAAAAAGCAACAAAGAGCGGGCATTGAGGCCTGCCATGTTGCCTTTGGAGTAGGCCAGGAGGTTATGCGATGAAAACCATCAAGGTGGTTGCGGCGGTGATAAGAAAGGTGGATGCGAGCGGCAGGGACATGATCTTTGCGACGCAGCGCGGATATGGAGAGTTCAAGGATGGCTGGGAGTTTCCGGGCGGCAAGGTGGAGCCTGGCGAGTCCCCCGAGGAAGCTTTGAAGCGCGAGATCCGCGAGGAACTTGAGGCGGAGATCGAGGTCGGCGAGCTGATCGAGACGGTGGAATATGATTATCCTGCATTTCATCTTTCCATGGACTGCTTTTGGTGCAAATTGATTTCAGATGATCTGAAGCTAAAGGAGGCGGAGGCCGCGCGATGGCTCGCCGGTTCGGAGCTGCAAGGCGTCGCCTGGCTCCCCGCCGACCTGGAGTTGATCGAGCATATTATTGCAGCTTTGGGGTGAGCTGGCGTGCCACTGGGGACGGTTCTTTTTGGCACGTTTTTGCCTGGGGGCAAAACGTGCCAAAAAGAACCGTCCCCAGTGGCACGCAAATTTTTCTAGGAGGAGCATATGGAAACGTGGTATTATGAAGTGGTGAGCATTGACGGAGATTATGCGAATTTGCGCAGGACGGACATCGAGTCCGACGACTTGAAGCTTGTGGCGCGGGCGCTGCTCCCGCCGGAGATTACAGAAGGTAGCAAGCTCAAGTATGAGATGATGCAGTATGAAATGGAGATGTAAACATGATCATTGTGATCGAAGGTATTGTGCTTTGTGCGGCGTTTACGGCGACGGTATATGCCATGTCGCGAAATCCCATCAAAACTTTGTACAATTACCCGCCGAAGATCCAGGAGCGGGTGAAATCGCTGGAGGAATACAAGGACCAGATTCCGACGCGGAAGAACAAGCTGGCCGCGAAGGGCGTGGCGATGCTGGTTTTCGCGTTTTTGCTGAGCATGATCCTGCGGTATATCAATGGGTACACGACATTCCTCGAGGCGTTTGGCCTGGGCTTTCTGCTTTGGACGATCGTGAGCCTGTATGACGCCATCGTACTCGATATCATATGGTTTTGCCATGATCCGCACTTTGTTTTCAAGGGCACCGAGGACATGGTGGAGGAGTATCACAATTATTGGTTCCACATTAAGGGATTTTTTATCGGCGAAGGTTTGGCGCTGGTGGTCTGTGCGCTGGCCGGCCTCGTCGTGCAGTTCGTGTTTTAAAACGTGCCAAAAAGAACCGTCCAAGGCTTGGAATGCGCAGCATTCCATGATCCCGAAGCGAAGCGAGGGACGTGACGAAGGTCACGCCCAGTGGCACGCCCAATGGCTCATAAGGAGGATATCATGAAACGAAAAGGATTTTTACTAGTTGCAGTTGTGTCTGCTATGTTGGTGATTGCTTCCTGCAGCGGATTTGGCGGGAAGGCAAGTGAGAGCGGCGTAGAGTCAGCGCAGGAAAGTAGTGTGGAGTCTGCGGCGCAGCAGGGAAATGACGTGGCATCCGCAAGCGTACAGGAAAGCGCTGCGGAGTCAGCGGCCGTGCAAGAGAGCGGAGCTGAAAGTGTGCAGGAGAGCGCCACGAATTCACAGGAAAGCATAGAGGTGGCATCCTCGGAGAGTGAGGCGTCAGCGGCCTCTTCCGAAGCGAGCGAACCAGCAAAGCCGAGGTGGCCTTCTGAGAAAAGTATTCCTGGCGATCCATTCCCTGAGCCCGCACCGGATCCGACGCCGATCCCGAACGATCCCGTTTTGCATGGATATAACAGGATTGAGCTTAGCGGCAATCGCAACGATCACGTGATCACGGACAAGTACTGTTATCTGAGATCTGACAAATATGTCATGTTCTTTGAAGATAATCTTGATCTTCCGGGCGATCTGAAGAAAAACGTTGATCTGATCATGGACACCATCGAGGATGTGGTTGGAGTTCCGTTCAATGCGGAGAAATTTAAGCCCATCCCTGGAAATTATACGCACTTTGACCATGATCCATGGGAGGGCATTGAACTGAATAAGCGTGTGGCCATCCATGTTTACGTGGACCACGAGGACGTCGGTTACATCTGCAGTGCCGATGCGGAAAATGTTACCATCTTCATGTACGAGTTGTACACGGATAAGTTCTGGAATTCTGTTCCGTCCTACAGGGACAACGCTTGGCGCCGCTCAGATTATATTGATTATTACATCTTCGCCCACGAGCTGACACACGCTTTGACAACCCGTTACGCAACCATGTCGGAGATTATGACAGAGGGTATGGCCGATTACGTCGCCATGGAGGTCATGGAGCGTCTGAAGGATACGTCGTCGGACTTCCAGAAATCACTCGATCATATGTATTTCAATTTTGAGTACAGGATCGCGAAGGACGTGACCAAGGACACCATAGAGGAAATCTTTACGGATGACCTTTCCGAACTCGAATATGTCAACCGCACGGACAAATATACTTTGGGAAGAATGATCGGAAGTTACCTTTCCGAAAGCTACGGCGAGTCGTTCCTGCGGGATTACATGGACGCCGTGTCGAACCTCGGGGATCGTTTTGACTACTGTAACATGAGCCGCCCGCAGAAGGAAAAGTATACGCAGAAATTCAAGCAGCTCTTCGGAGACGATGTCTTCGTGGGCTTCGCCGAGTGGTACAAGAAAAACGCAAAAGAGACAATGAGGGAGTACATTTACTAAGGCTCGGCGTGCCATGAAAGCAAGCATGCAGCAGGGGCGTGACAGTTTTCAGTCAAGCATGAATCAGTTGAACAGGTCACTTAATGACACAGATGCTAACCTCAAAAAGGCACAGCAGGCGCGCAAGGAATATGAACAGCAGCAGAACGCCGGCAAGAAGGGCGGAAGCTTGGCCTTGCCAATTATCCTCGCAATTGTTGGCATGGTGATCATGCAAAATGCGGCGGGCCTCGTGATCGGCTTTATCATTGGCCTGATCATCAACGCCAGCAGCAAGAAAGAATGAAAAATTCCATTCTCTACCGAAGAAGATCTGTGTGTATGATTTGTGCGGTAATTGTTGAAAAGCTTGAGTTGAGGAGGTACCGCAAACTAAGAATTTCTTGCTTACTTGCGGTAGAGTGAAGCGAGCCTGAAAGTTTGTAGTACCGCATGCATTGAACATGATTTGAAAATACGGTAGTGATGCGAGGATGAATTCAAAATGAGTTACCGCATGGTAGAGACGATGGGAAGCGGTGCGGTAGTGAATGAAAAACGGGGAGATTTTGCATACCGCAAAAAGCTTGAAACATTGAGAATGCGGTAGAGATTGAAAATGTGGGCGAAAACAGGTACCGTAAAGAAACGCAAAAAGAAGAAATTGCGGTAAAGAAGACGGGAAAGCAACGAAAAACGGGCATGCAGACTGGCGCAAGTAAGAAAACAGGCTAGTGCGGAAGACAAGAAAGATAAAAAGGCAAAAAAGACACAAAAGGCAAGAAGGCAAAAAAGACACAAAAGACACAAAAGACACAAAAGGCACAAAAGGCAGGAAAGTTAAAATGATAGTTAGAAGTGCAACAAAGGCAGATGCCGCAAGGCTTCTGGAAATTTATGCATATTACGTCGAGCATACGGCGATTTCGTTTGAGTTGGTGGTTCCTTCGCTTTCGGAGTTCGAGGGGCGGATCGAGCACACGCTGGAGAAGTATCCGTACCTCGTGGTGGAAGAGGACGGCAAGATTATGGGATATTCCTACGCCAACCCTTTCAAGAATCGCGCGGCGTATGATCATTGCGTTGAGGTCACGATCTATATGGACAAGGACGCGAAGGGCCGGGGCTACGGCAAGGCTTTGTATGCAAGGCTTGAGGAGGAGCTCCGGGCGCGCGGCATCCGCAATCTGTACGCCTGCATTGGCGATCCCATAGAGGAAGATGAGTATCTGACAAAGGACAGCGAGCACTTTCACCAGCACATGGGCTACGTGAAGGTGGGCGATTTCCACAAGTGTGGCCGTAAGTTTGACCGCTGGTACAACATGATCTGGATGGAGAAGTTTGTCTAAGTTACCATTCGGTGTGCCACTGGGGACGGTTCTTTTTGGCACAAACGTGCCAAAAAGAACCGTCCCCAGTGGCACACCGACAACATAAGGAGGGGGATATGAGAAGGAAGTTTATTTTACTAGTTGCAATTGTTTCTGCGGTTGCTTTGGCGGCTTGCGATGGCCTGAGCGGATTGCAGGCTTCTGAGAGCGCGGCGCAGGTTTCTGAGAGCGCATCGGGCGAAGCAAACCAGACCGAAACAGGTACTGACGTCTCGGGGGCAGGCGAAGCAGGCACGGGTTCATCCGAAACTATTTCCGTCACGCCGGAGCCGGCAACCCCCGAGCCCGCTACGCCAGAGCCGGCCACGCCAGAACCGGCCACGCCCACGCCTGATCCATGGGCTTTGCCAGGACAGCCCTTCCGGGATCCAGGACCAGACCCCACGCCGATCCCCGATGATCCAGTGGCGCATGGTTATAACAAGATTGAGCTGAGCGGCAACCGCGACGACAGGTTCCTCACGACGGAATATTGTTATTTGAGATCTGACAAATATGTCATGTTTTTCGAAAAGGACCTTTCCATTCCAGGCGACTTCAAGGAGAAAGTGGACCTAGTCGTAGACGAAGTTGAGAAAACCGTGGGTCTTCCCTTCAACTATGCTTATTATGTGCCCGAGAAGATTTATTATGATTATTGGGGCTATAATCCCTGGCAGGGAATAGCGCTGTACAAGCGGATCGCCATATTTGTTCTTGTGGACCGCGAGGACGTGGCATATGTCAGCAGCGCGAATGGTGAGATCGTGAATGTGTTCGAGTATGATCTGTATTCGGACGAATTTTGGAATTCCGTTCCATCCTACAGGGACAACGCTTGGCGCCGCCGTGGTTTCTTCGATTATGAAGTTGTGGCGCATGAGTTGACACATGTTTTGACGGATCGATATGCCAACATGACGTGGGCGATGACAGAGGGTATGGCAGATTATGTCGCCGAGGTCATTATGGAGCGTCTGCAGGACACATCGGAAGATTTTAAGAAATCCTACGAGTACATGTATGTGCCAACCAAGATTGCTAAGAAGGTGACACCTGAAAATGCGGAGGCGATCTTCGTTGATGATTTTTCTGATTACGAGATGGTAGACCGCACGGATGTATATACCTTCGGAAGAATGTTCTGTGAGTTTCTTGGCGAAACCTATGGCGAAGGCTTCATGAGGGATTATATTCTGGCCACTGAGCGCGTCAGCAAGAACTTAAATTATGGCAATATGACCCAAGAGGATCGTCAAATGCTTGCGGACAAGATCAAGGAAATCTTTGGCGACGACGTGTTTACCAATTTTGGCGCATGGTACCAAACGCATGCGAAATAAAAGAGTTAGGCCGTGAGCGGCACAAAAAAATAAGGATGGCACTATGACGTATCTATATCCGTTGGATGAATTACCGAAGGAGTTGCAGGGGCTCGCGGGCGGCAAGGCTAGGTCGCTCGCGCATATGATGCAGAATACGAAGTTGCGTATCCCAAGTGGGTACGTGATCCTTGCGAGCGCGCTGGAGGCGAGTTCTGGGCAGGCAGGCCAGGCATTGGCAGGCGGCGAGCAGGCAGGTCTTGTTCTGTGCGCAGAGGCGCAGGCGGAGCTTGGCGCGCTTCTTGCGTCCTTGGACGACAAGGTGACTTACGCGGTTCGTTCTTCTGCGCTGAATGAGGACGGCGAGGTGGCTTCTTTTGCGGGGCAATATGAAACCGTCACGGACGTAAAGCGCGAGGACATTCCGGAGGACGTGCGCCAAGTCATCGCATCCGCCGGGAACGCAAACGTGCAGGCGTATGTGGCGCACCAAGCCGCAACTCAAATGACTGCTGGCGCCACGCAACCTGAGCATGGCACCGCTCAAACGACTGCTGGCGCCATGCATCCCAAGCCTGACACCGCTCAAACGACTGCTGGCGCCACGCAACCCGAGCCAAGCACTGGCCAGCAGCTGGCAAGCATCATGCCATCAGGCGAAGCTCAGCCAGCAGCGCTCTCAGAGCATGTCGGCGCGAGGGCCGGCATCTCCATCATCATCCAGCGCTTCATCCGCGCAGAGTTCGCGGGTGTCCTTTTCACGGCGGACGCCATCACCGGCAAGGACGAAGTCATGGTCGGCAATTACGTCCACGGCGCCGGTGAAAAACTCGTCTCCGGCACGGAGAATGCGCAAGTCTTTACCCTCGGGGCGATAGAATATTCCTACGACGGGCCGGCCGAATTCGCGCCCTACGCAAAACGTCTCACGGCTTACGGCAAGACCATCCGAAACCTTTATGGCATGCCCATGGACATCGAGTGGGCCGTGGCCGGCGGGAAGGTGTACATTCTTCAGGCGCGGCCCATCACGACGCTGCAGCGGGCAAACCTGGACACTTACGACGTGAACGGCACGCGCTCGTCGTGCAAGCTTCTCACGAGGACGAACGTCGGCGAGATCTTCATGAAACCCGTGTCGCCCATGACGTTCAGCGCCCTTGAGAAGATCAACGAAATCCTTGGAATGCCGCAGTGGCTCGACAACGTGGCGGGCCAGCCCTACATGAATATTTCCGTGATGTGCTCCATCGCGGTGGCCTTCGGCAAAGACCGGGCGAAGGCATATGAAAGCATGAAAGGCCTTGTGGGAAAAGCGCCGGAGGGTGTCGAAGTGCCCATCTCGCCCTTTGACAAAAAGGCCTTCCTGAAGCGCATCTGGACGCTGTTTTTCCCCAAACAAAAATCAAAACTGACAAAGCAGCAAAAGAAAGAAATGGTCGCGCGCCTTGCGGACATCGCACGCGAAATGATAGGCGAGATCCACGAGCTTGGAAGCCTTCAGGCGCTGAACGAATATTGGGAAAAGTCAATGCTACCAAGGCTTCGCGACGGCATGGCGTCGGTCATCGGCCAGTCCGGTACGAGCATGCTTCCGCTGTTCAACACGCGGTCGCAGATTGCGAAGATCGCGGGCGAGGAGATGGCCGAGCGACTTTGCGGCGGCTGTCTTGGCGTCATGGAAAGCATGAAACCGCTGTTTCTCATCGGCGACGTGATCCGCGGAAAGATCACGAAGGAAGAGTATGTCACCGCCTGCGGGCAGCGTTGTCCGAATGAGATGGAGCTTATGGCGGTGCATCCCTACGAGGACGAGGCGTATGTCGACAGGCTCATCGAGGAGCATCGCGGCGATCGCATAGACTTCTATGCATTGCAGGAGGCGCAGCACGCGGCATATGAAACCGCCCTCGCAGAATTTAAGTCGAAGTATCCCTCGAAGAAGCGTTGGATCGACAAGAAGATCGCGCGATTCGTGCAGGCGAATTCCTTCCGCGAGGACCTGCGCGGCAAGGGCGTTTGGATCTTTTGCGTGTTCCGCGAGTTTATCAAGCGCGCGGGCGAGCTGGGCGGCCTTGGCGAGGACGCTTTCATGATGACTTTTGATGAGTTGTTTGCGTACTTGAAGGGCGATGCGTCCGCCGCCGCACATGTGGCTGCGCGCCGCAAGACCTATGAAGAGTATCTGACCTACGAGCCTTTCCCGAATATCATTTTGGGCCGGTTTGACCCGAAGGCGTGGATGGCGGATCCGAACCGTCGGAGCGACGCGTTCGTGCAGGGCATGGAGCTTGAGGACGCGGGCGACGCGCAGGTGAAGGGCTTTCCCGGCGCGGCCGGCGTGGTGCGCGGGATCGTCCGCGTGATCAAGGACGTGGAGCAGATCGGCGAGGTGCAGGAAGGGGACATTCTTGTGACGGCCGCGACGAATGTGGGCTGGACGCCCGTGTTTTCTAAGGTCGCCGCGATCGTGACGGACATCGGCGCGCCGCTTTCGCACGCCGCGATCATTGCAAGAGAGTGCGGCATTCCCGCCGTGGTGGGCTGCGGCAATGCGACGACGGTGCTGCACACCGGCGACGAAGTCACCGTGGACGGCAGCGCAGGGGTGGTTAGAAAGTAAGTCTGGGCGTGCCACTGGGGACGGTTCGGTGTGCCATTGGGGACGGTTCTTTTTGGCACGTTTTGCCCCAAGGCAAAACGTGCCAAAAAGAACCGTCCCCAGTGGCACGCCAAAAAGAACCGTCCCCAGTGGCACACCCCAAAGGAGATAGAACGATGCAAGCAATTAATTTACTAGCCTTAACAGAAAAAGTAGACACGGAGTGGATGCCGCTTTATGAGCGTTCTCTTTCTGCGCGGGACAAGGAGCAGCGCATCCGGGCGGAGGAGATCGAGACGATCGACCTGTTCGTCAAGCAGCTCCCGAAAAGCTGCGTTTCCGAGCTCAATCACTGGTTTTATTCCTACACGATCCCGCGGATCTCGAAGGAGTTTGACCTGCTTCGGATCGGCAGCAATTTCATCGTGAACCTCGAGCTCAAAAGCCAGAAGATCAGCGACGAGGAGATCTATGCGCAGCTCGAAAAGAACCGCCGGTATCTTGGCCCCGTCGGCAGCAGGATCTATAGCTACACGCTTGTGAAAACGGGCGACACCGTGACGCTTTATCAGTACACGAAAAACGGCCTGCGCAGGGCCAAGATCGCAAAGCTCGCACAGCAGCTTGGCCAGATGAAAAACTGCATGGAGGAGGGCATCGAGCGCCTTTTTTCGCCGCGCAATTACCTGGTTTCGCCCTTCAACGACTGCGCGCGCTATGTCTCCGGTCGCTATTTCCTGACGGATCAGCAGGGCGGCTTTCAGCGTAAGGTCCTTAAGGGCATCCGCGAAGGGAAGCGCATTTGGTCCATCGCGGGCGGTCCTGGCACGGGCAAATCCCTTTTATTATATGACCTCGCCCGCAATCTTTCTAACGAACTGAATGTCCTTGTGATCCACGCGGCGCAGCTTTCCGAGGGCCACAGATTCCTTGACGAGCGCATGAAATTCAGCATCATTAGCGTGGAGGAACTTCGAGAAGATATGCTTCAGGGCGTGGATGCGATCTGCGTCGACGAGGCACAAAGAATGGGCGAGAGGGAATTCGGAATCATATCCCGCGCGGCCCGAAAGAAGAGTCTAAAGGCTTGCATTTTTTCCTATGATTTCGAGCAGGTGCTTTCGCTTGAGGAGCGTGCGCGGAACATTCCGGAGCGCATCGCGCAGCTGCCGGGCTGCCAGAAGGAGCTTCGCCTCACGAAGAATATCCGCTCGAATGAGTCGATCATGCGTTTTGTGGAGTGCATGATGGGCAAGCGGAGTCGGAAGTACAGCACGGATGATTTTGGTTGCATCGACGTGGTCAGCGCGGCGAACGAGGAGAGCGCGGCGCGCATCGTGCAATGCTTTGAGGCCGCGGGCTATGTGTTCCTCGAGGATTCCATGACCGCAATCGGCCAGGAATATGACAGGGTCGTCGTAAAATTGGACGGAACCTTCCCGCTTGAGAGCACGCCCGAGCTGGAGGAGGACCCCTCCGCGGCCGACTACGAACGACGCAAGCTCCTCTATCAGAACGTGACCCGCGCCCGCGAGCGCCTCTGCTTCGTGATCGTCGGCGACGAGGACCTCCTCGCCAAACTCCTCGCCATCAAAGAACACGCCTACGGCCACCGCTGACAACGCACGCCGCAGGCTAAAGCCGCACCAACATCGCACCAACACCAAGGCGCAGTCCAAAAAGGCTGCGCCTTTTTTATTTTCCCCATTGCATTTTCCCTGCGGACGTTATATAGTATGTTCAAAGGCAAACATATGTTCGATTTTTCCGAAGAGTAAGGCGTGGAAGAACGGAAGAGTAAGGCAGGTGAGGACGGTGGCTGGAAGAACCATATTGCATTCGGATGCGAACTGTTTCTATGCTTCCGTGGAGCTTTTGCATCATCCGGAACTGCGCGGGAAGCCGGTTGCCGTGGGCGGGGATCCGGAGGCGAGGCACGGGATCGTGCTCACGGCAGATTACGTGGCAAAACGCTGCGGCGTAAAGACGGGCATGGCGCTCTGGCAGGCAAGACAGGCCTGCCCGGAGGTCGTTTTCCTGCCGCCCAGAATGGACCTGTACCTGCGCTTTTCGCACATGGCGAGGGAAATCTATGCGGAATATACGGACTTACAGGAGCCCTTTGGCATTGACGAGTCGTGGCTGGACGTGACGGCCAGCGCATCGCTCAAGGGCGACGGCATGGCCATTGCGGAGGAGCTTCGCGAGCGCATGAAGCGTGAGCTTGGCATCACGGTCAGCGTCGGCGTCTCCTTCAACAAAATCTTTGCGAAACTTGGCTCGGATTACAAGAAGCCGGACGCCATCACGGGCATGCGCGAGTGGGAATTTCGCGAGAAGGCCTGGCCCCTGCCTGCCTCCGACCTATTGTACGTGGGACGCAGCACCCGCGCAAAGCTCTACAAGCTTGGCATCCTGACGATCGGCGACCTTGCCACGGCGCCGGAAGAGGTTTTGCACGCCCATCTCGGCAAGATGGGCAGCATCCTCTGGGCCTTTGCGAATGGATATGATGATTCGCCCGTCAAGGCGGAAGGGTTTCACGCGCCCATCAAGTCCATCGGCAATTCCACGACCTCGCCCCGGGACCTTGTCAATAATGAGGACGTGAAGATCGTGTTATATCTTCTCGCCGAGAGTGTCGCAAGGCGGCTTCGGGAGAACGGGTTCCGCTGCCGCGTGGTGGAGGTCAGCGTGCGCGACAATGACCTGTTTTGCTTTACGCGCCAGCGAAAGCTTGATTACGCGACGAACGTGACGGGAGAGATCGCGGGAGAAGCCTTTACGCTTTTTGTGGAAAATTATGACTGGGGGAAACCAATCCGCAGCGTTGGCGTGCGCGGGTCGGATCTTGTGACGGACAATTACTGGGAGCAACTTGATCTTTTTTCGAGCGTGGAACGCAGGGAGAAGCAGATGAAAGTGGACGCAGCGGTGGACGAAGTGCGCAAGCGCTTTGGCTTCTTTGCGGTGCAACGCGGCCTCATGCACTGCGACGAGCGCCTTTCCCACCTCGACGCCCGCGAGGAGCACACAGTCCACCCGCATGGGTACTTCGGATAGTGTGCCACTGGGGACGGTTCTTTTTGGCACGTTTTGACCTGTGTGACCTTCGTCATGTCCCGACAAAGGGTATAGGATAGAAAGATATGGATAGAGAAATTGGATTTTATGATCATGAATACGGCAGCAAGGCGCGGAGCGCGAAGGTTTACGTGGACGTGCGTGCCGTCTTTACAAAGGACGGGCAGCTTCGCCCCACCAGCATCATCTGGAAGGATGGCACGGAATATGAGATCCAGGCCATCAAGGACGTTCGACGCGCGGCCAGCCTGCGCGCCGGCGGCGCAGGCCTTCGCTACACCTGCGTGATCGCAGGCCGCGAAAGCCACCTGTACTACGAGGACAACAACCTTTGGTTCGTAGAGGAGAAGTAAGGTGCGCGCCCGTCCCTATTGCAAAAAAATGCGGAATCCGCAAAAATCCGCAATGGCGCCCCGCCTGAAGCGTTTGCAAAACTGCGTCCCGCATTGCACAAAATTGGGTTTTGGGTTATAATAGGCTGTAGTATTGTTTGTCGACCTGCCCAATTTTTCAAAGGAGGACGTAACATGCGCGAGTTTTTTTACGGTTATTATTATAAGTGCCAGTCGGAAACGCAGACGATCGCTTTGATCGCGGCGACGCACGGCGTGGGCGAGGACAGGACCTGCTCTTTGCAGGTGATCACGGATGACGGTGCCTGGGTGGCGGAGTTCCCGAAGGAAGATTATTTTCAAAAGGGGAGCCTGATCAAGATCGGGAAAAACCGCTTCAGCAGGAACGGGATCCGCGTGAACGTAAACACGGAAGATCTGCAGATCAGCGGCGAGCTGGTGTTCGGGCCCATAACGCTCCCTCGGTATGACATCATGGGACCGTTTTCCCTGATCCCGTTCATGGAGTGCCGTCACATGGTCGGCAGCATGGAACATACCGTGAACGGAACGCTCATGGTGAATGGCGTGGAATATACATTCGAAAACGCCCGCGGTTATTGGGAGGGCGACACGGGAAGGTCCTTCCCGAAGGAATATCTTTGGACGCATACCTTCCTTCCGGAGGAAGGGTCGCTCATGCTGAGCGTTGCGGACATTCCTTTTGGTGCCTTCCGTTTTACGGGCGTGATCTGCGAGATCATATGGCATGACACGGAATATCGCATCGCCACATATCTCGGCGCACGGCCGATCTGGATCGGGAACAATGCGGCGGTGATCAAGCAAGGTCCGTTCACGCTGAAGGTGCGCCTGATCAAATCGGCGGGGAAGGCCCTGCGCGCGCCGTCGCACGGCAGCATGGTGCGGACGATCCGCGAGAGCGCAACCTGCAAGGCGGCATATGAATTGTGGGTTGGGAACGACAAGCTCTTTGGCGTCGTGACCGATCAGGCCACTTTCGAGTACGAGTATCCGAGGTAGGCGAGACATCAATTCTTCCTGGCATCGGGCTGCAGAGGTGGTGCCGAGTCGCTGAAGGCCCAAAGAATAAGGAGAGGTGGTGCCGAGTCGCTGAAGGCCCAAAGAATAAGGAGATATAGCATCTATGAACGGTTCAAAGAAGGCGGTACTCGCCACGGTAGGGATCATAATTTCGCTTGCGCTCGTGTTTGTCGGGCTGTGCTTTCTGTTCCCTGACATGCTTGGCTTGGGGAAGCAGGACGAAACGGGCTCGGAAGCCATTGTGGGCAAGGCCTTAAGCGACTCGCAGACGGGCGGGAAAGAGAATGCTGAGATAGATCCCGAGGAGGATCCGGCGGCCATCGCATCCAGCGAGGCGGCGGAGGAAGCTTCCAGGGAAGCCTCCCTCGAGGCAGAGCGGCAGGAGGCCAGCAGGGCGTCTGAGGCAGCTTCCATTGCGGCGGCGGAGAAGGCATCCATAGAAGCCTCCATCGAGGCGTCCATCGAGGCGTCCATCGCGGCAAGTGAAGAGGCGGCAAAGGCATCGAGTGAGGCGGCAGCGAAGGCCTCCAGCGAAGCGGCGGCAAAAGCCTCCAGTGAGGCGGCGAAGGCCTCCAGCGAAGCAGCAGCAAAGGCTTCGAGCGAAGCGGTAAGCTCCAAGAGCGGCGGCGCAGGCACCGGATCGCCGGAAGGCATGGTGGACAAGTCGGCGCCGGTGTTCCTGTCCCTGAATTCAACGCCTTCGGTCAAGGTGGGATCGACCTTTAACGTGCACAATTACATTGGTTATGCGGACGACGTGGACCGCGACCTGGAGCTCGAGGTATCGGGCACGGTGGACACTTCCAAGGTCGGCACCTACAAGGTGAAGGTCACGATCAAGGATGACGCTGGTCATTCCACTTCGAAGACCCTTGAGGTGAAGGTGGTCGAATCCTCGTCCTCGGGCGGCTCCGGCGGCAGCAGCGGCAAGAAGGAAGCTTTTTCGGATTTCATCAAGAATTATAAGACCGACGAGACCATGCTGGGCATTGACGTGTCCAGATGGCAGGAATCCATTGACTGGGCCAAGTGTAAGGCTGCAGGCTGTGAATTTGCGTACATGCGTCTTGGCGGATATGACAACGGCGAACTCTATACGGACAAATATTTCAAGGCCAATATCGCAGGCGCGAAGGCAGCAGGCATGAAGATTGGCATTTATTGGCATGCAGAGGAAAGCACGGAGGAGGAGATCAAGGCCAGCGTGGCATATCTCGTCGATGTCCTTGGCGGCGAAGCGTTGGATTTCCCCATCGCATATGACTGGGAAGATTATAAGAATTTCGAAAACTATGGCATGAACCTGCAGGATCTGAACATGCTTCTGAAATACTTCGAGCGCGAGCTCGAGGCGAAGGGATATTCCGTTTGCCTTTACGGCAGTAAGAATTTCCAGGAAAACGTCTGGACGATCGAAAAGAATTCCCCGATCTGGCTGGCGCACTATACCTCCGCCACCTCGTACACCGGGAATTATTTCATGTGGCAGCATTCCTGCACCGGCAAGATCGACGGCATTAACGGCGACGTGGACCTGGACGTGTTCTATCCCGCGAAGCTCAAGTAGGCAGTGGACCTGGACGTGTTCTATCCGGCGAAGCTCAAGTAGGCAGTGGACCTGGACGTGTTCTATCCAGCGAAGCTCAAGTAGGCAGTGGACCTGGACGTGTTCTATCCGGCGAAGCTTAACTAAACGGAGGATCCGTAAGTGAAAATGTGTGAAAACTCAGAATCACCCAGATCATTTGGTGCCGCTCGGCACGGCCAAAGCCGCGGCGCGAGGGCCCGCATTAGTGCCCGCATCTGCTGCGCCTGCATTCGCGCCCGCATTAATGGCCGCGCCCGCATTAATGCCCGCGCTCGCATTAGCGTCCGCATGAGTGCCCGCGCCCTGATCCTGGCGATCACGTTGTTTCTTGGCGTGGTGCTTTCGGGCTGTGCGAAGGGCGCGGAGGCACCTTCTGAGACGAGCCTTCTTTTGGGCTTTAGTCAGATTGGTTCCGAGAGTGCATGGCGCATCGGCAACACGCGTGACATCGAGGAGCAGGCTGCAGACTTTGGCGTGAGCCTGATGCTCGAAAATGCGAACCAAAAGCAGGAAAACCAGATTGCGGCAATCCGCCGTTTCATCGCATATAAGGTCGACGTCATTGCCTTTTCTCCCATCGTGGAAGAGGGCTGGGACAATGTGCTTCTTGAGGCAAAGAGTGCGGGCATTCCCGTGATCCTGGTGGACCGTGACATTAGCACGCAGATCGAGGGGCTCACCACGTGTCTGATCGGCGCGGACTTTTACAAAGAAGGTGTCATGGCGGGAGAGTACCTGATCCGCAAGGCGGACAGCTTAAGCCTCGAGCACGTCAACATTGTTGAGATCACGGGCACGGAGAATTCCACGCCCATGCGTCAGCGCCAGGCAGGCTTTATGGATGCCATCGCAGGCGATGAGCGCATGACGGTGCTCGAGAGCATAGACGGCGATTTTATCAAGAGTCGCGGCGCCGAGTGCATGCGCGCACTCTTGGCAACCTATGGAGATCAGATCGACGTGGTGTACAGTCACAATGACGAGATGACGCTCGGAGCCCTTCCTGAGATCGAAAAGGCAGGGTTTGCACCTGGCAAGGACATGATCATCATCTCGATCGACGGCGGGCAGGAGGCCATCGACGTTTTGAAGGAAGGTCGGATCAACTGTGTCGTGGAGTGCACGCCGAAGCTTGGAAAGAAGCTGATGGAGACGGCGCTGAAGCTCAAGGAAGGTGAGAAGGTTGACACCCTGATCCATCCGGAGGAGCAGGTGTTCAGCGACGAGCAGGATCCTTCGCAGATCGCACCGAGAGGCTATTAAAGGAGCTTGCGGATGGAACAGGTGAAGAAAGAAAAAAGCATCCTTGGGCAGATCAATGATCTAAGTTACAGGCTGGTAATGATGTTGGTATTCCCCATCATCATCAGCCTGCTTCTTATGCTCTTTTATGCGTGGAAATATCATAGCTCCATCGAACGAATGAAAACGATCGCGGACCTAAAGACGGTGGTCGCGGAGGACGTTCCGGGAAGCACCTGGAACATAGTCAACGGGCGTCAGACCTTTGCCGAAAGCAATGTTTACGTCATGATCCGCGAAGTGAAGAACGTCATTGAAACTACCATGGAAAAGACCGGGCAGGAAAACCAGCTCTCATTGATGGTGGCTAGCCGGACCATGGAGACGCTTGAGAATTACGTGGACCGCATCAGCGAAAACATCAGGGTTCAAGTGCCCGTCGTGGAAAATGAAGCCGTGCTGGTGGAGGTCAGGGACGTGGCGGCCCTCGTGGACAGCATGCTCAATGATTACATTGCGCAGGAGATCGCAAGCACCGCGCGCATGAGTTTTAGCCTGATGATGGTCATCCTTGCCACGGCCTTTTTGGAAGTGCTGATCGTGGTGATGGCATTGCTCTTTAGAAACAAGACGGTGAAATCCACCGCGTCCTTTGTACGTCAGCCCATTGAGCGGCTTGAGGAAGTAACGGGCATGCTTGCACAGGGAACGCTCGACGCAAGGATCACTGACACGGAGGTGACGGAGCTTCGCAATTTGACGCAGCAGGTAAACACCATGGCGGATCACCTCGAAGACATGATGAAAAAGAGCGTGCAGGACGCAAGAAAGGTGCGCAAGGCGGAACTTCGAACGCTGCAGGCGCAGATCAATCCGCACTTTCTTTATAATACGCTCGATGCCATTGTCTGGAAGGCAGAGGCAGGGGAAAAGGATGAGGTCATTCATCTGACCAGCGCGCTGAGCGATTTCTTCCGCATCAGCCTTTCCTCCGGTGCGGACTGGATCCCGATCGAGCAGGAGAAGAAGCACATTGAAGGTTATCTGAAGATCCAGCAGACCAGATATCGTGACATCATGCAATATGAGATCGACATTCCGGATGAGATCGGCGATTATTATATCCTAAAGCTTTTGCTTCAGCCCTTGGTGGAAAATGCTTTGTATCACGGCATCAAGATCAAGCGCGGCGGCGGAACGATCAAGGTTTCCGGCAAGATGGAAAATGGTCTTTTGACTTTTAGCGTTAAGGACACGGGGCTTGGCATGACCGAGGAGCAGCTTCGTGACTTGAACGAGCGCATGGCCAAGGGTCAGCCCACTGTCAGCGAGGGCGGTGGCGGTTTTGGCCTCGTCAACGTGAATTTGCGACTTCGCCTGTACTACAATCAGACGGATGGTCTTACGATCAAGAGCAATGCAGATGGCACGGAGGTAAGCTTTATCGTGCCCTGCAGGACAAGAGAGGAGATTTACGAGAATGAAAGTGTTTCTGGTGGATGATGAGATCGTTGTCAGAGAGGGGATCCGAGAGTCCTTCCCCTGGGACGATACTCCTTATGCTCTGGTCGGCGAGGCGCCAGACGGTGAGATGGCGTTGCCCATGATACGCGACACCAACCCTGACATCGTGATCACGGACATCAAGATGCCGTTCATGGACGGGCTTGAGCTGTGCAGGATCCTGCGCGGTCAGATGCCATGGATCGGCATCATCGTCCTGAGCGGATATGATGAATTTGAATATGCGCGCAGGTGCATCCAGCTGGGTGTCCGGGAGTACCTCCTCAAGCCCATCAACGCTGAGGAACTGCGGGAAGTTTTGGACAAGGTGAGCAGGCAACTGCAGGAGGAGAGAAAATCCTTAGAGCATGCGGCCAGCCTTCGCGCACGCATGGAGAGTGGCGGGAAATTTTTGAAGGAGAAGCTGATCGGTTCTCTTTTTGCGGATGAGGCCGCAGAGGAGGATGCAGTCAATGTCCTAAAGCAGCTTGGCACCATGGGTTGTCCCGTGCCCGCGCCTTGTTACGCCGTGATCGACGCGCAGTTTACGCCGACGGGAACGGGCCAGGAGGCGGCAAGGGTTCTTGCGGAAGGGAGCAGCGGCATAGCGCACGTTTCCTCAAGCAGGGCTGGAACGAGAATGCTTGTTCTTGGCGATACCAGTGAGGATGCGGAGGAGCATGCATATGCTTTCGCCGCTTCGCTCGTTCGTGAACTTGAGCGGTGCGATTGCACTGAGGTCCGCGTGGGCATCGGTGAGATCGTCACGGAGCCGGAAAAGATCCTTTGCAGCTTTAAGTCGGCCAGGCATATCAGGCACTTGCTTTCCGAACGCTCCGATGAACAGACGATCATCCTGGGCGTTCGTGAGATGGGTGAGATGGCCGATGACAAGAAGGTGCCCTCCATCATCAGCGAGGCAAAGCTTTACATGGCGCAGCATTTCTCGAATCCAAACCTTATGCTGCAGGACGTGGCAAAGGCCGTGAACATGAGTAAGAGCCGTTTTTCCACCGTGTTCTCGCAGCAAAACGGTCAGACCTTCACGGAGTATCTGATCTTCCTTCGCCTGAACAAGGCAAAGGAGCTCCTTCGCGGCACCGACTTGAAGAGTTCGCAGGTGGCGCGTGAGGCGGGATATAATGATGCCCATTATTTCAGCTATATTTTCAAGAAAAACACGGGCTTAACACCCTCGGATTATCGCGCACAGTATCAAAATCAACCGGAATAAAATGAAAACGAACTTCTTCGAAAAATAGCACCTGCAATCCGAAATCATTTTCAACCAAGACGAAATCTGGCTTGATTTACCTTTGTTTCCGACTTTGTTATGATTTTTCCAGACGGTCGACGACGTCTAAAAAAAGGAGGAAAAAGGTATATGAGAAAGTTTAAGGCATTGTTATTGGTTGTTGTGCTGACTCTGACCATGGTGCTTGGTGCTTGCGGCAGTGCTGCAAATTCCGGTTCCGGTTCAGGCTCTGGTTCCCAGGGTGGAGATAAGGCACCTGCGAAGTCTTCTGACGGCCCGATCAAGGTTGGCGTGGTTAACAACCCCCCTTCCGAGTCCGGTTATCGTGAAGCAAACGTAAAAGACATGGAGGCAGTGTTCTCCGCAGCGAATGGATATGAATTAAAGACCTTCTACAACATCAAGAACGATGAGCAGCTTCAGGCAGCTCAGGGCTTCATCACTGAAGGCGTTGACTACCTTCTGATCTCTGCAGCAGAGACCACTGGTTGGGACGAAGTTCTTAAGAAGGCAAAGGAAGCCGGCATTAAGGTTTATCTCTTCGACCGTATGATCAACGTTGACGAGAGCCTTTATGAGGCAGCAGTTGTTTCTGACATGAGCAAGGAAGGCGAGACCGCAGTAAATTGGCTGCTCGCTCAGAATCTTCCTGAGTACAAGGTCATCCACATCCAGGGTGCCATGGGCTCCGACGCTCAGATCGGCCGTACTGGCGCGCTTGACGCACAGTTCGAATCCGGCAAGATGACGAAGGTTGTTCAGCAGACCGCTACTTGGGACGAGGCAGAGGCGAAGAAGATCGTTGAGTCCGTGATCAACAGCGGCGAAGATTTCAACGTAATTTACGCAGAGAACGATGGCATGGCAAAGGGCGCCGTTGCAGCACTTGACGAGCACGGCATCACCCACGGCGTTAACGGCAAGGTTATCGTTATGGGCTTTGACTGCAACAAGTGGGCACTCAGAGAGCTGAAGGCAGGCGCATGGAACTATGACGGACAGTGCTCTCCTTTCCAGGCTCAGATCATCAGCGACCTCATCAAGGGCGTGAAGACTGCTTCTTCCAAGATCATCATCAACGAGGAGAAGGGCTTTGACGCTAAGGAACTTACCGATGACGACATCAATACCTATGGCTTAGGTGAATAAGGCAAAAAGCTGACCAATGGCGCAGCTGAGCTGTTTGCTACGAGCAGCTCACGCTGCGCCTTTTTAGGAGGAAAACACGATGCAGAATATACTGCAGATGAAGGGTATTGTGAAAAGATTCCCCGGCGTGTTGGCTTTGAATGGCGTTGATTTCACCTTGCGTAAGGGCGAGATCCATGCCCTCATGGGAGAAAATGGTGCCGGAAAGTCCACGCTGATCAAGGTTTTGACCGGCGTCTATCAGATGGACGGCGGGGAGATTTATCTGGCGGGCAATAAGATTTCCATCGGATCGCCGCAGGATGCACAAAATAACGGCATCAGCACGGTGTATCAGGAGATCACGCTCTGCCCGAACCTGACCGTGGCCGAGAACATGTTCATCGGCCGTGAGAGCGGTTCGTGGGTACAACAGAAAGAATATGAAAAGCGTGCGGATGAGATCCTGCAAAAGCTGGGGATCCCTGCGAGAAGCGGACAACAGTTGGGGAACTGCTCCCTGGCCGTTCAGCAGATGGTTGCGATCGCTCGCGCCGTAGACATGGAATGTAAGGTGCTGATCCTGGATGAGCCCACGTCTTCCCTGGATGACAAGGAAGTGCAGATGCTCTTTGATCTCATGCGCAGTCTTCGAAGTGAAGGCGTTGGGATCATTTTCGTGACGCACTTTTTGGAGCAGGTATATGAAGTCAGCGACCGCATCACGGTGCTTCGAAACGGTGAGCTTGTAGGGGAATATCTGACCGCTGAGCTTCCGCAGGTGGAGCTGGTCGCAAAGATGATCGGTAAGGAACTGGACGAGCTGAGTTCCCTGCACGAGGTGGATGAGACCAAGGAAGAAAAGAAGGAAATCTTCTACGAGGCAAAGGATCTTTCCTCGAGTGAAGCCATGCCCTTTGATTTCAACATCCGAAAGGGTGAGGTCAATGGCTTTACGGGGCTTTTGGGCTCCGGAAGAAGCGAATCCGTGCGTGCGATCTTTGGCGCTGACAAGGTGAACGGCGGTACCGTCAAGATCAATGGACAGCAGGTGAAGATCACCAAGCCGATCGAGGCCATGAAGGCTGGCATAGGGTATCTTGCCGAGGACAGAAAGCGTGACGGCATCATCGCGGAGCTTTCCGTGCGGGAAAACATCATTCTTGCGCTGCAGGTCATGAACGGATTCTTTAAGCCTATCAGCCGCAGCGAATCGGAAGCGTTTGCGGACGAATATATCAAAGTATTGAACATCAAGACAGCCAGTCGCGAGACTCCCGTAGGGTCCCTCAGCGGCGGAAATCAGCAGAAGGTCATCCTTGCGAGGTGGCTTCTTACGCATCCGGATTACCTGATCCTGGATGAGCCCACCAGAGGCATTGACGTCGGCACCAAGCTCGAGATCCAAAAGCTTGTTCTGAAGCTTGCGGAGGAGGGCGTGAGCGTGACGTTCATTTCTTCTGAGGTGGAGGAGATGCTTCGCACCTGCTCAAGGCTCATTGTCATGCGTGATCGTCACGTGGTGGGTGAACTTACGGGCAAAGACCTAAATCAGGAGCAGGTCATGAAGACCATTGCCGGAGGGGAGGCTGCAGATGAGCAAGAAAAATGATAAAAAATTTAGTCTGAATCTTGGCCAGCTGACCATTCCGATCATTGCGATCCTGTTGCTTGTGCTCTTTAACCTTTTTCGCGATCCGAGCTTTTTCTATATTGGCATTGCGCATAACAACGACGGAAACATAGTGCTTTCGGGAAACCTTGTCAGCATCATCAACGGAGCGAGTGAGTTGGCGGTCCTTGCGATCGGCATGACGCTTGTAACGGCGGCCTGTGGCGGACAGGACATCAGCGTGGGCGCGGCAGCAGCCATTGCGGGCAGCGTTTTTGTAAAGATCCTGAAAAGTGTTCCGAGCATTAACGGTTTTACCGTGCTTGTCGCTTTCGTGAGTGCCTGCATCGTTGCCATGATCTTCGGATCCTTTAACGGAACATTGGTAGCCGTGTTTAAGATCCAGCCGATGATCGCGACGTTGATCCTTTACACCTGTGGCCGTTCCATCGCTTATTGGATCAATGGCGGCGCAACGCCGACCGTGGACAGCCCGATCATTACTGCGATCGGAAGCTTTATCCCTGGCATTCCCATTCCGACGCCCGTACTTATCGTCGTTGCCGTTGCGATCGCATTTAAGCTCTTGTTCCACTTTACTTCGTTGGAACTCTTTACACAATCCGTTGGCATTAACGGAAGCGCTGCGCGCCTTAACGGCATCAACGCAACGTTTATGAAACTCCTTTCGTTTATCCTGCTGGGCGTTTGCGTTGCCGTGGCAGGCAGCATCGGCGTAAGCCGCCTTGGACTGATCAACCATGAAACCCTCCTCCTCGACGTGGAAATGGATACGATCCTTGCGGTTGCCATTGGTGGAAACAACCTTGGCGGCGGTAAGTTCAAGATCAGTGGCAGTATCATAGGGGCTTACGTCATCCAGATGCTGACCATCACGCTCTATGCCATGAAGGTTTCGTCCACGGACGTAAAGGCCTACAAGGCAATCGTGATCATTCTGCTTGTCGTGATCGGATCTCCCGTGATCAAGGCAAAGTTTGCAAAGCTGACGGCGAAGAGCAAGTTCGGTCAGCCAAAACAACCTGCGAAAGGAGCGGACTGATCATGGACGAGAAGATGATAGAAAAATTAAAATCACAAAAGACCTATCGTAGGGAGCCCCTGACGGACACGCAGCTCCTTATGACGATCACGATCTGTATTTTCATGGCAATGTATGTTTTGGCCATGGTGTTCCTAAAGGGCGGTTTCCTGCATCCACAGCAGGTGTTTGACATGCTCAATGACAATGCAAGCCTGATCATTGTTTCCTGCGGCCTGACCATCGTCATGATCGGCGGCGGCATTGACATCAGCGTTGGCGCCGTGACCTCTCTTGTGGTCATGAGCTGCGTCATGTACCTCAATAATGGCGGGAACATTTTTGTGTCGATCCTTCTTGCACTCGGCATTGGTCTTGCGTTTGGTCTGGTGCAGGGGTTCCTGATCAGCTATCTGGAGATCCAGCCCTTCATCGTCACGCTGGCAGGAATGTTCTTCGCAAGAGGCATGACGACGATCCTTTCCGTGAACCCGCAGAAGGCGGCGCACGAAGGCTTTGCGAAGCTCCGTGAAGTGAAGATCGAGATCCCTTGGCTGGGATATTACGCAAAGAACGGCAATCTGGTGCCGGCCCGCATGGAGCTTGGCGTCGTGGTGGCCTTTGCATGTCTGATCGTGATCTTTATCCTGCTTGGTTTCATCCGCCTCGGTCGCAACTTCTATGCCATGGGCGGAAATCAGCAGAGCGCTCTGATGCTGGGCATCAACGTCAAGAAAACACGCTTTTTGAGCTATGTGATCAGCGGCGTTTTGAGTGGCATTTCCGGTTATGTGTTCATGATGCACACGGGCGCCGGCAATGCGACTAACGCAGCCGGCATGGAGATGAATGCAATTGCTTCCTCCATCATCGGCGGTACGCTTCTGACCGGCGGCGTGGGTAACGTGGCAGGAACCTTCTTTGGCACGCTGACCCTTACCACCATCAAGAAGATCGTGGTGTCAAGCGGTCTGAGGGAGCCCTGGTGGCAGAGCATCACCACGGGCGGAATGCTGTGCTTTTTCATTCTCCTGCAGAGCGTCGTGCTTGGGTATCGCGCCAAGAAGAAAAAAGCATAAGGGCTATTTATCACGACAAGAGAGCCACAACGGAGACGTTGCGGCTTTTTTGTTTTTGTGGTAAAATATGCTGGAAACGAAGTTTCCTGCACGTGAATTTGCGAAGCAAATTTGCGCTGAGCGGTCGAAAAAAACGAAAGCAAGTTATGGAAACAATTTTCTTGTTATGAAAAAATATATGAAACGATTTATGAATTTCATGAAGCTGATCCACATGCGCACGATCCTTCTGATCCTCGCGTTGTACTTTACCATGTGTTTCGTCTGCTTCATCGTGCTGAAGGTGAACGGTGAGAACACGCCGTTCTTCGACATTGTCGTGTTCAACCTCCTCGCGGTGATCGGCAACGATTACATGTACGTGGACAATGTTTGGACGAGGCTTGCCGGGATCTTCATCCTGGCGCTCGGCATGGTGGGGCTGTCCACCATCACCGGTTATGTTTCGTCGGCATTTGTCGCAAGAAGGTTGAACCTGGAGAGAGGGGTGAAGAAGATGCAGGGCATGAAGAATCACATTATCATCTGCGGATGGAAAAACGATATCAAGATCCTGATCCAAGGGATCCTTCGCAAGAACAAGGAGCTGAAGGTTTCGGACATCATTCTGGTGAGTAGCGTGGACGATTCCAAGACGGAGCCCCTTCGCGATGACAAAGAGCTGGCAGGCCTCAACATCCTGAAGGGCGATTACACGGAGGAGCAGACGCTCCTTAAGGCGAACGCGAAGGAGGCTTCCAAGGTGCTCATCATCGGCGAGAACCTGGAGAACCTGGATGAGGAGCTTGTGGACTCGCGTGTTTTCGTCGGTACGCTTTTGGTGCGCAAATTGAACCCGAAGTGCCACATCTGCGCGGAGATCAAGACGGAAAGATATAAAAACTATCTGGAGAGCCAAAACTGCGCGGAGGTCATCTACGTGGACGAGTACACGCGTTATATCTTAAGCACTTCCACGAATTACGGCGGCATGAGCAAGGTCATGAGTTCCTTCCTCGACAACGGCGACGGCGTGTCGGTGCAGATCGCGCCGATCAGCGACAAGTGGATCGGAAAGAAGTATGGCGAGCTCTTTGAGTGGTACAAGAAGGAGCAGAATATCCTCCTTTTGGGCGTCCTCGAGAACATGGGCGTGGAGCGTGAGCTGAAGCACCAGATCCTTTCGGAGGCGCAGAAATCCACCAATTACGGAGAGATCATCCAGAGGATAAAGTCCGTGAAATCCATGGAGACCAACTGTCCGCACCTGAACCCCGGCGATGATTACGTGCTCGACAAGAACATGGGCGCGATCATCCTTGGCGACGAGGTGTAACTGAAAACAGGCGCAGCTAGCAAAGCCACGCCGCAAAACAAGCACACCCTGGCAACCGGCGGCATGGCCGCAACATCAGGAGAACACCACATGGAATACGTAAAATACTTAAGGGCGTTCCCGCTTCTTTCGAAGATCGGGGATGAGGACCTAAAGGCCCTGGCAGGCCTTCTAAAAGAGCATAAAATCGCGGCCGGCGAGAACGTGATCACCGAGGGCGACGTGGGCGCGGAAATGTATATTCTCATCGAGGGCAGCGTAGATATAATAAAAACGACTGTTTTTGGCGATAAATTTGTTGTGGCCACTTTGAACGCGGATGACCACTGCGTTTTCGGCGAGATGGCCATGATCGACAATGACAAGCGTTCCGCGACGGTGCGCGCAAAGACGAACTGCAAAACGCTTTCCATCGATCACGCAAGCTTTGAGCGCTTTTGCGATGAAAGACCGCAAAGCGGCGTAGAGCTCCTTCGCCTTATCAGCATCAACCTGGTGCGGAACATTCGAACGGAGAACAACAATCTGCGGATGGTTTATCAGGCACTCATCGAAGAGATCGAGATGGGGTGACGTTCCAGCATTCGCAAGCATGACATAACACAGGATTGATCGGCAAAGAATGACATAACACAGAACCAATCAGCAAAAGGAGATGACGGCATGGCACACGTGGAAATGACCGACAAGGAAAAGGCACTTTTAGACCTCGCCTATACGGACGGGGAACGGATTTCGGAAGGCAAGCTTTTTGATTATCAGGAGAAGGCGCTCTCGGAGCTTCGCGCAATGACCTTTTACCTGAAGAAAAAATATCCCAATGAGGATCTGGAGATCATCTCGTTCCGTCCAGCTTCACAAAAGAGCGGCGCCGAGGCGCAGTTCATTCAGCCTGGCATTGACTCGACGGAATATCTTCTCAAATACGACAACGGCAATTACGTTGACAACTTCTACGACGTTCCGTTTGAGAGGGAATATGACGCCATCGTTGAGAAGCTCTTAAAGGAGGGCGGCATTGACGCGCGGGTTTACACCACGTTCCCGTTCCTCATCAGCGCTGACATCAAGTCCGGGCAGGAACTGATGGACCACAGGCCTTTCCTCGGCAGGACTTCCCAGCTTTATATCATCGTGGACGAGCTTCCGGATGATGAGCAGGCGGAGGCCGTGGCAGAAAAGGTGCAGGACATCTTTAACGAAAACAGCGTTTACGGCAGCGGCATGGTGTTCTTCCTGCTGAAGGATGCGGTTCCCGAGTGCAAGAGCGTGATCGAGCTCGATGCCTACGCAAGGAACAGAAAGAACCTTCGCAACATTGTGAGCGCGGCGTTCCGCTGCTTCCACGTGAAGTAAGCTTTGCCGCTTCCACGTGAAGCAAATCCTTGCTTTGCCTAAAGCAAAATTCTTTGAGGAGATCTGAGAAATTGGAAAAGAAATCGACGCTTTACAAGATGGATGAATTGCTCCTTTTGGAGCTTTTGACCTACCTTCCGGACGAGTCCCCCTTTGTTTCCGTGCTGAATGCGGATGACAAGACCGTCAGGGAGTACGTGAACGGCATTGACGTATCTCGTATCGATGACGATGCCGTATATAATTCCTGCATGGTAGGCTATGACTGGAAGAACATCGTCATGGCCCTTGAAAAGAATAAAAAGATCTTGGATGCATATATCGCCTTGCCGCATCTTGACACGGCTTACGGCGGTGGCGGCGGCATTTCCTGCGTGTTCCTGAATGAGAAGACGAAGGAGGCGGTGGTTGCCTTCCGCGGCACGGCCTCGAATGAGTGGGTGGACGATTTCGTCAGCGCAAACACGGTGGATTCCCTGCAGCAGATCAATGCACTGGAATGGTACAAGTCCGTGTACGAAAAGCTTGAGCTGGAAAACTACACCGTGACCGTGATCGGGCATTCCAAGGGCGGTAATAAGGCGAAGTACATCACCATTCTGAATGATACGCCTGCGCGCTGCGTGTCCTTTGACGGACAGGGTTTTTCGGATGAATTCATTGAGCATTACAAGCATAAGATCCTGCGTCGTCAGGAGCTCATCGAGAATCACAACATCGACTTTGATTACGTGAACATCTTGATGAACGACATCGGTAAGAAGACTTATTACATCGGCTATGATTACGGCAGATTTGGTTTTGCCGAGAGCCATGCGCCAAACACCTTCTTCGATTTTGGTGAAAACGGTGCGTACAAAATGCGCGTGAACCCCAACGGTCAGCGTCCGGAGATGCAGATCATGGATCAGTTCATCAACAGCATGATCCGTTCCGGCGTTTCACCGAAGGAGCAGGCGGAGACCAACCGTCTGATCGGTATTCTTGTGGAAAAGGCTTTTGCCATTGGCAAGGAAAACACGGTGGTCGAGTATATCAACCTGTTCTGCGACCTCGTGGGCGATCCGACCTACTCCGACAATACGGCGTATCTGCTCGCCTTCTGCATCAAGTATTCACGTCAGAACAAGGACTTTTTGAAGGCGCTGAAGGACATCCTTCTCAACTTCAAGATGGACGACATGGTGAAGATCGTCGACATGTTTGATGACCTTGTGAACTCAAGAAAGCTCGGCGCGATCATAGACTTGTCGAACTTCCTGATCACCCACGTAAACGGCGTGTTGGTAAAGCAGATCCAGCTGATCTGCAAGAAGAAGTACAGTATTGAGCTGACTGCGGATCAGGTACGCGGCGTTTTGCAGATTGTCTGCATGACGAAGGAAATGCTTAAGACCCTCGAGCTTGACATGGATGGCTCCGACATCGTCCTGACGGAGGAGGATGCCGCTCCCGAGGAGTTCGAGCTTCCTGAAAATCTCAACATCGTGGTGCTGGCGGGCGGTCTCTCCAACGAGAGAAACCTTTCGCTCAAGAGCGGCTACGTGGTGTCCAGCGTGCTTGCGGACAAGGGCCACAACGTGATCCTCCTCGATGCCTACATGGGCTATAACGAGGAAGAGGAGATCATTCCCAATGCCTTCGAGGATCCGGCGAAATATTCCCTCGAAATGACGGACATTCCGGATGACATTCCGGATCTGTGGGCCGTGCGCAAGAGAAGGAAGGATCAGTCGGGCGCATATTTTGGACCGAACGTGCTGCAGATCTGCCGTCAGGCGGACCTGGTGTTCATTGCGTTGCATGGCGCAAGCGGTGAGAACGGCAAGGTGCAGGCAACCTTTGACATGCTTGGCATCCAGTACACTGGTTGTGATTATTTCTCCTCCGCCATTTCTTCGAATAAGTCGGTGGCGAAGCAACTGCTGGAGGAGTCCGGCATTCCCGTGCCGAAGGGCTTCTGTGCCTTCAAGAACGAAAAGATCGGCGATCCCAAGGATTACGGCCTGTCCTATCCCGTGATCGTAAAGCCGAACAACGGCGGCATCGGCCTTGGCATATCCGTTGCCAATGACAAGAAGTCCTACGTAAAGGCTCTCACGGAGGCCTTCCGCTGGGAGAACGAGGTCATCGTGGAGGAATATGTCAAGGGTCATGAGTTTGCAGTTGGCTGTCTTGACGGCAAGGCGCTTCCCGTGATCGAGGTGCTTCCGCTTGAGACCCGCGACAAGAATGAGGGCATGTCGCTTCGCGGAGAACGCGTTCAAAAGTGCCCTGCGGAAATCCCGGAATATCTTTCCGACGAGTTCCAAAAGACCGCGGAGGAAGTTGTTTCGATCCTTGGCGTCAAGGCTTGCGGCAAGGTGGACATTATCCTCAAGGAGGATGAATCCTTTGTGGTTCTTGAGTGCGATTCCCTGCCTCAGCTCTATCAGGACGCACACCTTGTTCTGGAGGCAAATGCAGCCGGCATTGACTTCGTGGATCTTTGCGAAAAGATCATGGAGATGAGCCTTCGCAAGAAGAAATAAAAAAATTAGAGTTTTTGAAAGGTCGCCCGCAAGGCGACCTTTTTTTTCGTGCCATGTGGTAGGATGGTCTTACGAAGGAAGGAAACAGCAAACTTCCAAAAACACCGCCCCGCGAAAGGCAGGGGCCAACGAAAGCAACCCCTGGCGGGGAACACGAAAGGAGAACAAAGTTATGAAGAATCTTACCGAATTAGTTTTTATCTTGGACAGAAGCGGATCCATGAGTGGTCTTGAGAAGGACACCATCGGTGGCTTTAACGGAATGATCGAAAAGCAAAAGAAAGAGGACGGTGACATGCTGGTGTCCGCAGTGCTCTTTGACGATCGCACGGAAGTGCTTTACGACCGCGTTGACATTAAGGCAGTGAAGCCCATGACCGACAAGGAATACTATGTACGCGGCTGCACGGCTCTTCTCGATGCGGTGGGCGGTGCCATTGAGCACATTAAGGACGTTCGCAAGGAGGTGCCCAAGGAGGAGCGCCCCGAAAAGACCATCTTTATCATCACCACGGACGGCATGGAGAACGCCAGCAAAAAGTACACCTACGACAAGGTAAAGAGCCTGATCGAAAAGCGTAAGGCAAAGAATTGGGAGTTCATCTTCCTTGGCGCCAACATTGATGCGGCGAAGGAAGCCGGCAGAATGGGCATCGCGGCGAGCAGAGCCGTGAATTACAAGTGTGACGCAGTCGGCACGGCGCTGAACTTCTCCGTTCTCAACAAGGCAGTAGGCAAGATGAGAGCCTGCGAAGCGCCTGCCATGATGGCAAGTGTGTTTGAGGAAGAGGATTGCCTCGCGGAGATCCGTGAGGATTGCAAGGCACGCAGCTGATAACGTACGGTTCGCCTTGAAAGTGCCATGAAGTGATTTGCAAAAGTGCTTTGAAAGTGCCCTGTGGCAGTGCAGGAAGTGCCTTGAAAGAGCCCTGGGATTGCCCGGGGCTCTTCGCTTGAAATTTGCAGGAAAACGTGCTACCATGGTAGAGGATAATTTACCATGGAGGTAAACCATATGGCAGAGGATACCATGGAAATCGTGGCGACTGGAACAAGGATCCGCGAGGAGCTTTCCGCAAGGGGAATGCTGCAAAAAGAATTTGCACTGCGTATGGGTCTGACGGAGAAGCACGTCAGCAAATTGATCAACGGTGAGGTAATGCTCACGGCGGATGTTTCCGTGCGCCTTGAAACCGTGCTGGGCATCCCTGCAAGTGAATGGAATGCCATGGAGGCAAGGTATCGCGAGAGCCTTGTGCGCGAAAATACCTCCAAGGAAAGCAAGAGAGAAGCAGAATTGGCACAGGTTTTTCCCTATGCTGAGATGGCAAAGCTTGGCTGGGTCCCTGAGGCAAAGAGCCTTAATGAAAAGGTTCTTGCTTTACGGGACTTTTTTGGCGTGGTGGACCTGGAACTCATTGAGCAGGGCCAGCTTTGCAGCGCCGCCTGTCACGGCCTGTCGCTGGATCGTGAGGAAGATGCGACGGTGATCGCGTGGATGCAGGAAGCAAGACGCATGGCATGGCAGATCCCTTCGGAAGCCCTGAACGTCAAGGGCTATGAGGAATGGATCTATGTCATCCGCGAATGGACCAAGGAGCGTCCGGAGGTGTTCCTCCCCAAGCTCGATGAACTCCTTCGTGCCCATGGAGTCCTTTTTCTGGTGCTTCCAAGGCTTCGCGGTCTTGGCATCCCTTCCCTCGCTTTTCCCGTGGGCAATCGCATGGCCATCGCCATGACCGAAAAGCGCATGGATGACAATGAATTCTGGACGCGTCTTTTGCATGAGATGGGTCATATCATTTTGGAGCATGTCTGTCTCAAGGATGGCACCAATGATCAGGATGAGCGCGACGCCAACGTTTGGGCGAGGAACGTGCTCCTTTCCAGATCAGATTATGATGCCTTCAAGGAAAGCGCGATCTTCACGGAAAAAAGTGTCTGCGATTTTGCAAACATGCTGGGTATCGCACCCGGCGTTTTGGTGGGCAGACTGCAGCGTGACGGCCTGATCGGAGTCGCCGCCCTCAACCGTCTCAAACGAGGATATACGTTGCACAGTAATGGGTAAAAATGATATAATATGATAACTAGGGTACCAAAGTCAAAAGCGAGTCGTGCTTGCACGAACGAGATTTTGACCTTGGGACCCGCCCAAACATGAGGCAGTAGCGAAATGCGTACAAGCATTTCAGCGGATGCCGAATGGTTGGGAGGATTGCGAGAGTTGCAAAGCAACGGAGCAATCCGTGGAATCAAAATAACCCGGAGGAAAAGGAAAATGAGTGACTTTGGCTTTACTGATCTGTCAGCGTTCGGCAATGTTGGAAATTACACCTTGGAGGAGATCGAGGCGGCGCAGAAGCTGAAAAAGAAAAACGGCGGAACCCTGATGGAGAACCTGACGAAGGTTTCGGGCAAGACTGGTCCGAAGACCATGGATTTTGACAGCCTGACCAATGCCGCAAACGCTGCAACGGCGCAGCTCGAGGCAATGCTGAAGTCTGCAAGGGAGCGTTCCCAGAACTCCGCAAAGAAAATAGATGACGTGACTTCGCTCAATGATCAGCTCATCAAGAATCAGGAAGCGTTGAATCAAGAGATCGCAAGCCTTTCCAAGAACCTGAAGGATGATTTCGGGATCGGTGCGGCTGCTCAGAGCACGAGTGCACTGGACCGCATGGAGACTGCCGCAGCGCCTGAGCAGGCGGAAGCCAGCAGGGAGGAGATCCTTGAAAAGTTCAACGGCCTGGGAGATGAGATCCAGAAGACCGTCTTTGGTCAGGAAGAATTTGTGAAAAAGCTTGTGATCGCATTCAAGCGTCCCTTCGTAATGCCTCCCAAGGAGCCCAGGGCGCTCAACTGCGTGTTCCTTTCCGGTAAGGACGATACCGGTAAGCATTACGCTCTGTTTGCGGCGGCAAAGGAGCTGGCAAACCGCGGCGTATTCAAGAATTCCGACGTGCGCGTGATGGATCTTGGCATTTACACCGACGCATCGATGGAGAAGCTTTTCCTGCAGGATATGTATGCGGCCCTGTCGAGCAATTCCAAGGTGCTGCTTTTCGAAAACTTTGACGTATGTCATCCTTCGTTCCTGACCCATGTGGCATCTCTCGTGATCGACGGTCAGCTTCGTCTGTCCGAGCGTTACGTAATGCAGAAGGGTCAGCTGGTGAACGTTCAGAATTCCCTTGCTTCCGAGGTGGTGAGCACCTTTACGGCTTCCGGAAAGTACCTGATCTTCGTGACGGAGAAGTCCATCGACAAGGTGGCAGGCATCATGGGTGCGCCGTTTATCAATGCGCTGGGCGACGTTTGCGTGACTGCAAAGCTCGAGGATGATGCCATCCGCAAGATTGCTGAGGGTGAGCTTGCAGAGCTGAAGGAAAAGGCGAAGGAGCGTTGCTTCTTCAACGTTGAGGTTTCCGAGGACTTCCTGGATTACAGCGTTTCGAAGTCTGAAAAGCAGGCAGGCCTTAAGGGCGTTCGCGATTTCTATGACTGCGTGCTGCAGGCCCTTGCGCAGGCAAAGCTGGAGGGTGACTATCCCAAGGATGCGCAGATGAACCTCTGCCTCGAGGATGGCAAGGTGATGGCAAAGTACGGCGAGGAGCTGATCGACCTGTCCGCACTGCTTCCGGAAGGATATCGCGGCGAGATCGATGAGATCCGCAAGGAGATGGATGCCATCGTCGGCCTTGCAAAGGTGAAGGAATATATCTTCGGTCTGGAAGAATATTATAAAGTGCAAAAGAGAAGGTCGGAAGAGGGCCTGAAGGTCAGCGAGCTGTCCAAGCACATGATCTTCACGGGCAATCCCGGTACCGGTAAGACCACGATCGCACGTATCATCAGTAAGTACTTAAAGTCCATCGGCGTACTCACCGGCGGTCAGCTGGTTGAGGTTTCAAGAGCTGACCTTGTAGGCCGTTACGTGGGTCACACGGCGCCTCTGACCAATAAGGTGATCGCTTCTGCCATCGGCGGCGTTCTGTTCATCGACGAGGCTTACAGCCTGTACCGCGGCCGTGACGACAACTTCGGTCTTGAGGCCATTGACACGCTGGTAAAGGGCATTGAGGACAATCGTGACAACCTGATCGTGATCCTGGCAGGCTACTCTAAGGAGATGGAGCAGTTCCTGACTTCCAACTCAGGTCTGAAGAGCCGTTTCCCGAACGTGATCCATTTCCCGGATTACACGGGCGAAGAGCTTCTTCTCATAGCGAAGTCCATTGCGAAATCGAAGGGATATACCATCGATGAGGGCGCGGAGCCTGCACTCCTTGCATATTTCAACGCCGTACAGGGCGTGCGCGCTGCAGACGCGGGCAATGGCCGTCTTGCAAGAAACAAGATCGAGGATGCGATCCTGAATCAGTCCAGACGCCTTGTGGCAGAGCCCGACGCAGAGCTTTCCGCGCTGCTTTCACAGGACTTTGACTTGAACGACGTCATGAGCGGAGAGAAGTAAAATTTCGGATTGGAGCTTAGAAAGTAAGATGTGTAAGAAATTCTTAAAAGCCGCGCTGGCAGTGCTGGCGACGTGCCTTATGCTTGGCGGCTGTTCGGATAACACAACGGATCCCACCTCCGGATTTATAGAGGGTGAAGCGGAGATCCAAAGAAGCATCGAGGCTTCCAGGGCGGCCGAACAAACCGCATCGCAGGAGAGCACCTCGCTGGAGAGCACCTCGCTGGAAGAAACAAGCGTTGACGAGGACGCGGAGTTTCTTTTCGATTACGTAAACGGCTGGGAATTCTGCTTTTGCAGCGGCGCCGGCGCATGGGACACCACCTTGCGGGTGAATAAGGACGGGAGCTTCGAAGGAGTTTTCCACGACAGTGACATGGGCGACAGCGGAGAGGGCTATCCAAACGGCACCTTCTACTACAGCAAGTTCACCGGAAAGTTTACTGACGTGGAAAAGGTGTCGAAATATGTATATGAGGCGACGGTCACCGACCTGACCTATGAGAATACGCCGGATGAGAAGGAGATCATAGACGAAATGTTGTATGTCTACTCCGCCGCTTACGGCATCGCCGACACCGAAAAGGTGCAGTTTTACCTGCCTGGCGCGCAGACGGACGAGCTTCCGGAAGGCTACATGGAGTGGATCAGAATGTTGCATTTCTACGCCTACGTAGGTTCGGAGTTTTACAGGGACATACCTGAGGAACTTCCCTTCTGCGGGCTCTATAACATAGACGGCGAGGATGGGTTTTACTCTTACAATAATTCCGGGATCAATCGGGTTTACCTGACCAACAAGGCCGCATTCCCGGGACTTCGGAACACGCGTCTGGACCTAAATGATGATGGCACTTATTACTGCGTCGACAAGGATGAGGCGGGAGCATATTCCGTGATCAACATGTGCTTCAAGCCTCAGAAGAACCTGAATGCATACAGCGATACGGAAGAATTCGTGAACCACTGCATCTACAATCTGATGGAGGGTGCGACCTTCGACGACGTGTACTATCTGGACTATAGCTACCGCGATTCCACGCCGGACATGATCTACTTAAACGGCGAGACCACCTTTATGGCGGGCTGGAGGGACGGCACTGACGAGAACTCGCGTTACTATGTCGGAAGAATGATGCTGGACGGAGATTTTGCGTATGTATATGCTTACTCTGCCAGCCATGACGACGCACTGATGCACGGCGAAGCAGGATCGTTTTTCCTTTCCTCGCTGACCCGCACCGCTGATCCCGGCAAGATCTCTTGCGCAAACACTGAAAAGTTGGCGCACAAGATCACGGGCATTGTCATTGCCAACGGCGCAGATCCCACCTCGCTTCTTGTGGACGAGGTGAAATGGGTGACGTGGGGCGACAAGGAAATGATGGAAAAGTACGGCCTCACGGACGAGGACATGACGGATGATTATGCCATCGTTGAGGACGACGGAAATTATAAGGTTTATCAGATGAGCGAGCGTTGCCCGATCTACGTGCAGTTCCCGGAGGAGGGGCCGTTCCGTGAGTTTCAGACCAAGGCGGGCTTCCGCCAAAAGCTTTCGGGCAGGACCTACGGCTACCTGATGGAGCTTTACTTAGACGAGAACAATGTCATCACCTATGCATATGAGCCTTACACGCCTTAAGGAGGTAGGAACATGAAAAACAAGCATAAGTTTATCATCACGCTGAACGCACCGGTGGTTTTGGTGTTCGTATTCATCTGCTTTATCGTGACGCTGATCGGCGTGCTCACGAAGGGAAAGTCGACGGAGCTGCTCTTTATGACCTATCATTCGTCGCTCTTAAATCCCTTGACTTACTTACGTTTCTTCACGCACGTGTTTGGTCATTCCGGATGGGAGCACTTTATCAACAATGCAATGTATTTGTTGATCTTAGGCCCTATGCTTGAGGAAAAGCACGGCTCGGCAACGCTTGCGGAGATCATCGCGATCACTGCCGTGATCACGGGCATTCTCTCGTATATCTTCTTCCCGACCGTTGCACTTTGCGGCGCATCCGGCGTCGTGTTCGCGTTCATCATCCTTGCATCCTTTACGGGCTTTAAGGAGGGCGAGATCCCGCTGACGTTCATTCTGGTAGCCATTCTTTATATCGGCGGTCAGATGATCCAGGGTCTCACCGTCAGAGACAACATCTCGCAGATGGGCCATATCATTGGCGGTCTCGTGGGTGCCGCAGTTGGATTCCTGTTGAACAGGAAGAAGTAATAAAGCAAAAAATCTTGGCGAAAATCTTGGAGAATAAACTAGGGGGATCTGATCAGGGGTTACGAATAGTCACAAAATGGAACGAATCGTCTTCGCGTCAAAGGAGGGCATATTATGGACAGACAGGAAGAAAGGGCAAAAGCCAACACCAGGTCAGAAAACAATGAGATGACATGGATCATACTTCTGATCCTTTACGGATTTGCGCTTAACCTGATATGCAACAAGGTTGTAACCTTTTTGGGGCTTCCGCTTTACATGGACACGGTTGGAACGATCGCCGTCTCAAGTCTTGGCGGAGCGCTCCCAGGTTGCTTTGTGGCCCTCTTTACGAACGTGATCCGAGGCTTTGGTAAGCAGGATGCCATTTACTATGGCGTGCTCAACGTGCTGATCGCAGTGGTCACGGCCTTTTGGACGCAAAACAGAAAGCGCCGGAAAAAGGCGGGATACCTTGCCTTGTTCGCATTGATCCTTTCTTTGATCGGCGGTTGCATTGGTGCCATCCAGACTTGGGCGTTCTATGGTTTTTCCATGGACGGCTCCGACGGATTCCTCATTCGTTTCTTCTACGAAAACGTTGGCTGGTCGAAGTTTGCGTCACAGTTCACTGCGTCCTGGCTCCTTGACTTTGTGGACAAGGCCCTTTCCGTTTTGATCTGTGTTTTGATCCTGCATTACATGCCGGATGAAGCGAGAAGGAAGCTTCGCTTTACCAGCTGGCGCCAGAAGGCGTTGACGCCGGAAGAATATGCTACCGTCCGCAGCATGAAGGTCCGTACGCTATCGCTTGGAACAAAGATCATCACGATTTTGATGGTGGGCTTTGTCACCATAGCAGTTGTGGTTACCAGCATCAGTCTTGTGCTCTTCCGCAATTTCTCGAAGAAGCAGCATGCCATGCTCACCAAGGGCGTTGTGCAGATGGCTGCCAAGGAGATTGACGGCGACAGGGTGGAAGAGTTCCTGACCAAAGGTGAGGCGGCGGAAGGATATGCTGAGACCAAAGAGCTCCTGACCGAGATCCGCGACACTTATCCGGACGTGGAATATGTTTATGTTTACAAGATCATGCCGGACGGCTGTCACGTGGTCTTCGACCTTGACACGGAGGAGGTCCCGGGTGAAGCACCAGGCACCGTAGTCGAGTTTGATGAGGCCTTCATTCCTTACTTGGACACGCTCCTTGCCGGTGGCAGGATCGACACCATCGTCTCGGACGACAAGTACGGCTGGCTCCTTACGGAATATGAACCCGTCTACGATTCCACGGGAAAGTGCGTATGCTATGTAGCCGCCGACGTTTCCATGAACGACATCCGTGTTTATGAATATGATTTTTTTGTGAAGCTTGCATCTCTGTTCCTTGGCTTCTTTGCATTGCTTCTTGCGATCGGCCTTTGGCTTTCGCATTATCATTTGGTTTACCCGCTCAACACGATCTCTCATGCGGCCAGCGCGTTTGCATATAACAGCGAAGAGGCGCGTTCACAGAACGTAGAGCAGATCCGCGAGCTGAACATCCACACGGGCGATGAGCTTGAGAATTTGTACAATGCCTTCGTTAAGACGACGGAGGACAGTGAACATTACTTTTCGCAGATGCAGCAAAAGACGCAAATGCTTTCCATGCTGCAGAGCGGCCTGATCATGATGCTTGCGGACATCGTGGAGAACCGCGATCAGTCCACGGGCGATCACATCCGAAAGACGGCGGCATATACCAAGGTCATCCTGGAGAAGATGCGCGAGATGGGCTATCACAAAGATTTGCTGACGGACACTTACATTTCTCACGTCGTGAAGTCCGCGCCGCTCCATGACATCGGCAAGATCCAGATTCCCGATGCCATTTTGAACAAGCCCGGGAAGCTGACGGATGAAGAATTCGAGATCATGAAGAAGCATACGGTTGCCGGTAAGACCATCATCGAGCAGACGATCTCCACCATGCCGGAAGCAGATTATCTGCAGGAGGCCATGAACCTGACCACGTATCATCACGAGAAGTGGAATGGGAAGGGATATCCTTACGGACTTGCGGGAGAGAACATCCCGCTGTCTGCAAGAGTCATGGCCGTGGCGGACGTGTTCGACGCGCTGGTGTCGAGGCGTTGCTACAAGGAGCCGTTCTCCTTCGAGAAGGCCATGGAGATCATACAGAAGGATGCCGGAACGCATTTCGATCCCGACGTGGTGAAGGCGTTTTTGGAGTCGCAGGATCAGGTGCGCGCCATTGCGGAGCGCTTTGAGACCGTAAGCGGCAAGGATATGTTCGATTCGATCGCGTAAGACGTAAGATAGGTTACGAAAGGATTTACAAAAGTGTTAAAGAAGTACTCGTGGTATTATTTGCTGCAGATTCCCGTGTGGATCTTTCTATATGCGATCGTCGTGGAGCTTGGCCTGATCGTGGACGCATTGCTCTTTGGCGGCGCGGCGGCGGAGGGAGAAAAAAGGATCCCGTATCTTGGCCTTGCCATCTTCGTGCTTGCCACCATTGGCCTGATCGTCACGTGCATTCTTTCCATCGTGAAATTTGTTCGCACGTGGATGCATAATGCCAAGAAAAAGAAGGCGGCGAGGGAGGCACAGGCGACTGCCACGCAAGAAAGCACCGCAGTGAAAGTGAATAATTGACGTAAGGCAAATAAAAAGCCATGCAGTGTTCTCAACGGGGAGATGTCTGCATGGCTTGTTTAATTATTTGCGGTTGTTTGTTTCTGGCTGGTGTTTCCGTTTGCTTGCAATCAGCACTCGCATCCGAGGATGATGCCGCCCTGCTCGGCGTAATAGCCACAGAGGGCTCTGGCCGGCACGATCTGAAGATCGATCTCGCCGTAGATCTCGCGGATCTTTTCTGCGATCGTTTTGGCGAGGGGAAGGTTTTCCACGTGGCAGATGCGGATCTTTCCGCCATGATAGCCACATTCCTTGATCTCTTTGATGAGGCGCTCAAGCACGCTCTTGTCACCGCGGCACTTTGCGATGGGATCGATGGTGCCGGCAGCACTTGCCGTACCGAGAATGCGGATGCCCATAATGCCGATGGCGGAGGCGATCAGTTTGTTCACTCTGCCGTTCACTGCAAGGTTGTGCAGGGACTGTAATGCAAAGAAAAGGCGTAGGCTCTTTTGATATTCCACGATCTGCGTTGCCACTTCTTCAAAGGACTTGCCAGCTTCTTTCCACTCTGCGATCTTTTCGATGAGAAGAACAAGCCCGGGGCCGGTGGAAAGAGAGTCTACCACGCAGATTTTCTTTTCGGGATGCTCCGCAAGGAATTGATCCACTGCGAGGCAGGCGCTTGCATAGGTGCCGGAAAGACCGCTGGTGATGGTCACGACGTAAATCTCGTCTGCGCCGTCAAAAGCATCCGTCCAGGCCACGGTGGAGGGGCATGCCGTATAGGAGCGGCCGTGATAGGTTGAAAGGTAATGAAGGGCACCCGTTACGTCCAGATTGGTGTCGTCAACAAAAGTGGCCTCATCCGTGGAGAGGCTCAGCGGAACGGTTTCAAAGGGAGCGGAAGGGAAATCCTTCAGGTCACAGGAAGAATCAGCTACAATCTTATACATGGTTACTCCTCGATTTTGTTATTACATAGTATTGTATACCACGTGACATTGTTTTTCAAGTTATATTGTAATATAAGTTCAAGAGTGCTACAATAGACAAAAAGGCCGTTTTTGTCTATTTTGAAGTCAAAAATCTGAAAAATTACACAATTTCAGAGAGAAAAGAGGTAAAATCATGATCATTAGCACAAGCATGAATACCAAGACAAAATTCACAAGGACCTGCATCGGCGAGGCAATCCTTGCTCTTTTGCAGGATACGGATTTCACGAAGCTGAAGGTCTCAGATATCGTAAAGAAGGCAGGCGTTGCGAGGGCGAGTTTTTACAAGTATTATGATTCTCCTTATGCGGCGCTTACGGACTATCTGCAGATCATCATTTCCGAGTATGTGGAGGACAATCAGGGAACGCAGAAAAGGGATACCTACATGGAGCGAGATCATATTCTGTATTCGCTGGAGTTCTTTGATCAGTATCGCGAGCTCTTTTTGACCTTGGCGGAGCACGGCCTTCACGGGATCATGCTTGAGGGTGTGAACCAGTTCATGGAAGAGAACGTTAAGACCACGAAGAAGATCTCTGTCTATGAATTATATTCCTACGCCGGCGGTCTTCTGAACACGTTCCTTAAGTGGGAACAGGAGGGGAAGAAGGACAGCGCCGAGGACGTGGCGGACATGCTCTATGACCTTTATTCCCATTCGATGAGAAAAGACGCTTAGGAGGATGACATGGGTTTTGAAGATGAAGTGCGCGCATTGATCGAGAAAGGGCCCGGGGAGCTTGCGGACCCTGCATGGCGGTTTGACGCGTTTGAAAACGGTAAGGTGCTTCATGGAAAGCGCAAGAACCATTTGCCCGCCATGGGGTGGAACAGCTGGAATGCCTTTGGCAGCGGCAACACGGAGAAGTTGACGAAGGCCATGGCGGACAAGCTGGTGGAGCTGGGACTGGACAAGCTCGGCTATGTTTACGTGGTATTGGATGACGGTTGCTATCAGCCGTTCCGTAAGGACGGAAGGATCCAGAATGAGGAAGTGAAATTTCCTTCAGGATTCCGTGCGCTTGCGGATTACTTGCATGATAAAGGCCTAAAGTTTGGCATGTACAATGACATCGGAACGAACCTTTGTGCCGGCGCGGCCGTGGGTACCTGCGGCCATGAGAAGGTGGATGCGCAGTGCTATGCCGAGTGGGGCGTGGACTTCCTCAAGGTGGACAATTGCTATTATCTTTGGGACAACGCAACCTTTTCCGATGCGGCAAACGCAAGGTATGTTTATGCGCCGAACGTAAAGGGCATAAGGCTCTCCAAGGGTGCTTTTAGCGTGGAGCTTTCTGCGGTGAAGGATGGCATTCTTTGGGGCGAGCGCGCAGAGAAGAAGGACACTTACGTGACCTGCCTTGGCACCTTTGACGGCACGGGACCTTTTGCGTCACCGGTGGGCGCGCGCAGCGGCGAGCTTCGCTTTGCGGTAAATGTGCCTGAGGCTGGAGAATATGACCTTTCGGTGGAATATGCTACCGGAAAGGAAGAGGGCGTTGGCGCATGGCTTCAGGTGGCCGTGGGCGAGATCGGAAGTGCGGAGCTTTCCTTTGACGGATTTGTGCCCGAGACGGAAAGCCCTGAGAGCTTTGCTTTTTCGGCACCGATCAGGGTAAGTCTGAAGGCTGGTGAAAACCTGATCCGCATTATGAATCACAGACGCCAGGAAAACACGCTTCATTCCTATGCGGCAATGCTGGAGGGGTTAAACCTTGCGGCGCCGGAGCGTGACGTGATCCTTTCCATCTGCGAGTGGGGCAAGACGCATCCGCAGAACTGGGGCTATAAGGTCGGCGATTCCTGGAGGATTTTGAATGACATTACGTTCCAGGTGGGTTCGGACGGCGATGCCGGTCGGGCTTCTTGGGTTTCGGATTATACGACGGGCGTGACGGCGCAGTACGACAAGGCCGTGATCATGGATGAGTTCGCGGGGCTTGACAAGGGCTGGAACGATCCCGACATGATGATGATCGGCATGAATGGTCTGACGGAAGTGATGAACAAGACGCACTTTACCATGTGGTCCATGATGAATTCGCCGCTGATGCTGGGCATGGACCTTCGCAACATGGAAAAGGGCGACGCGCTTTATAACATCGTTTCGAACAAGGCCGTGATCGCTCTGAATCAGGACGCTCTTGGCGTGCAGGCGAAGCGTGTTTACGCGTCGAAGATGACGGATGCATACGGCAAGGAGGGCACACGGCCTGACAAGACCTACATTCGTGACAATGACCGCGTGGACATTCTTGCTAAGCCTCTTGCGGACGGGAGCGTTGCGCTTTCCTTCATCAACTTAAGCCAGGAAGAAAAGGCGGAAGGATATGGAGTCGACAAGGCGACGATCCTGGAATATATCGGCGACAAGATGGTTCGCAGGGATGCCTTTGAGAAGGCAAGTTCCTACGAAGTGACCGATCTTTGGACCGGAGAGAGCGCTCGGAACGAGAGTGGTAAGTTTGAAGTGAAGGCGCTTGCGGCATGCGACAATGTGACCGTCAAGGTGACCCCCTATGCATGAGGCCATCACGATAGGTGAATTTGTCGGACTTTTGTGGGAAGGGCTTACGCAGGGCCATCCTCGATCGGCAATGCTTTGGGCCAAGCAAGGCCAGGTGGGTGGCGAGACAGCAACGGACAAGCCGGCGCCGGGATTGGATGCACCGACAAGGGCAGCAGGGGATTTGGAGCTGCTTGAGATGGCTCGACTTCACGGTTGGGCGGAGCCGCAGGACGTAATGCTTGCAGGCGAGGTGCTCCGCAGAAATGATGCGGCAAGGCTCATCCACGAGTTCCTAAAATGCGAGCTTGGAGAGGCAGACGAGGAAAACTGGAACGCCGCCAAAAGCCTCGCAGATCTTTATGATTGTCATGCCTGCGTCCACCATGTGGCGCAGGCTTTTTGCAAAGGCATCATGACTGCTAAGGGACAAGCCTTTGGAATACGAGAGGGACAGGTCGTTGGCATGTCCAAGGGACAGGCCTTTGGCATGCGTGAGCCCGTGACTTATGAAGAGGCAAGAGAGGTCGCAGAGCGCGTATTTCATAAGGAATTGCGGCATGTTCCTGGGCCCCCCCAAGCTGGCCAGCAGGATTCTTCAAACCTTGACGACCGAGAATTGCAAGCAGAAAATGTGTCCGCCGGAAGTGCCGAGAACGCGACGCAAAATGCAGAGGCGCTCCCCCGCAGGCTTACTGAACAGGAGGCTGCGGAGTTCCTTGCGGAGCACCCAGATACCTTGCTTGTAGACGTACGTACGCGCGGAGAGTTTGACGCAGGCCACCCGGACGGTGCCGTGAACATACCGCTCTTAAAACTCCTTGAGGCGCCGCAAACTTTACTAGATAAGTGCGATGTGGCGCAATCCCTTTTGGACAAAGGCGATGTACCCATCCTTCTTACTTGCGACGCAGGCTATCGCGCCGAGATCGCAGCAACAAAACTCTTTGAAATGGGACACAGATACGTCTCCTACTACGGATTTGATGCATGATTCTCATCTTTTTTGCATGCCAAGTCTTGTGGGAGACGCTTTTTTTTGATATACTTATTTTTTAGGATTGCGAAGCAATGAGGCAATCCTGAATGGAAAATGTGACAAAACTTGGAAAAAAGAGAGCAGGGTGATCGAAGTGAGTGAACAAACATGGGAACAAAACGTCAGGAAATGCGTGCCCTACGTGGCAGGAGAGCAGCCTGAAAAACAAAGAATGATCAAGCTGAACACAAACGAATGTCCGTACCCTCCGGCGCCGGGCGTAAAGAAGGCTGAGGCAGAGATGAACCTCGGGAACCTTCGCCTTTACCCGGATCAGAACGTGACCTCGCTGGTGAATGCTTTGGCGGAATATTATCACGTAAGCCCCAAGCAGGTCTTTGTGGGCGTGGGTTCGGATGACGTTCTGGCGACTTCGTTTTTGACCTTCTTTAACAGCGACAAGCCCATTCTTTTCCCGGACGTGACCTATTCGTTTTACGACGTTTGGGCGAACCTTTATCGCATTCCGTTCAAGACCTGCCCTTTGGATGACGACTGGCGCATCAACCCCGAGGATTACAAGCAGCCAAACGGCGGCGTGATCTTCCCGAATCCCAATGCACCGACGGGCGTGTTTGAGCCCCTTACGAAGGTGGAGGAAATCATCAAGGCAAACCGCGACGTGGTTGTGATCGTGGATGAGGCATACGTTGATTTTGGCGGCGAGAGTGCACTTCCCCTGGTGGAGAAATATGACAACCTCCTGGTGGTGCAGACCTTCTCCAAGTCCCGTTCCATGGCCGGCCTTCGCATCGGTTTTTGCATCGGCAGCGAGAAGCTGATCAAGTACTTGAACGACGTAAAGTTCTCCATCAATTCCTACACCATGAACCGCCCCGCACTGGCGCTCGGCGTGGAAGCGGTGAAGGATGATGCATATTTCAAGATGGTGACGGGCAAGATCATCGCAACCCGTGAGCGAGTAAAGAAAGAGCTTGCAAAGCTGGGATTCACCTTCCCGGATTCCAAGACGAATTTCCTTTTTGCTTCGCACAAGACCGTTCCTGCAAAGGAGATTTTTGAAGCCCTTCGCGAAAAGGACATTTACGTGCGTCACTGGAACAAGCCGAGGATCGACAATTCCCTTCGCATCACCATTGGCACCGACGAGGAAATGGACGTGCTCATCGCCTTCCTGAAAGAATATCTGGCGAACAAATAAACTAGATTGGAGTTACTTTTATGTCTGAAACGTTATTGCATTATGTCATCGTGTTTTTCATCTCCATGGTGCCGCTCATCGAGCTTCGCGTGGCCGTGCCCATGGCAATCAATCTGTATCACCTTCCGGTGCTGACGTCTTACGTTGTCTGCATCATCGGCAACATGCTTCCCGTGCCCGTGATCTTTTTCTTCGCGAGAAAGGTGCTTGAGTGGGGGAAGGACAAGAAGGTGATCGGAAAGTTCTTTACCTTCTGTCTCGAGAAGGGTCACAAGGGTGGTGCAAAGCTTCAGGAAAAGACGGGCAGGGGCCTGTACGTGGCACTGTTCTTGTTCGTGGGCATTCCGATCCCTGGAACGGGTGCATGGACGGGAACGCTTGCGGCGAGCCTGCTTGACATGGACTTCAAAAAAAGCGTCGTGGCCGTGATGCTTGGCGTGGTCCTGGCCGGACTCATCATGGGCGCAGGCGTGACAAGCATTGTGGAGCTGATCAAACAGATCATTTAATTTCGGCTCGGGAGGATGTGCATGGCGGAAGCATATACTGATTTTGCGGATGTCTACGATGAACTTATGGATGACGTGCCCTACGAGGCGTGGAAGGATCGCATCGCTTGGCTCATTCAGGAATATGGCGTCTCCCAAAGGGTCTCAGGGGAAGAAAAAACGCTGGAAAGCCTTGAGGACGCACTTGCGTCGGAGCGTGACCTCATCGTGGACCTTGGGTGCGGCACGGGCACGCTGACGGAGCTTCTTGCCAAGGATGGGTTTGACTGCATTGGCGTGGACAATTCCGAGGCGATGCTGGCTAAGGCCATGGAGAAGAAGGAAGAGAGCGGGAGCGAGATCTTGTACCTTCTGCAGGACATGCGGGAACTTTCGCTGTACAGCACCGTCGGAACGGTGGTCAGCGTCTGCGATTCGCTGAATTACCTGCTCGAGGAAGAGGAGCTTTTGCAGGTCTTTTCGCTGGTGAACAATTACCTTTATCCGCGGGGCTTATTTATCTTTGATTTCAACACGGACTATAAATATCGCGAGGTCATCGGCGATGCCGTGATCGCGGAAAATCGCGAGGACTGCAGTTTTATCTGGGAGAATTTCTATGATCCCGAAGAAGGGATCAATGAGTATGATCTGACCATGTTTCTTAAGCGAGAGGGCGAGCTTTTCGAGCGCGTGTCGGAGACCCATTTTCAAAGGGGCTATGAAGCTGCACGGATTGAGGAACTTTTGAAGAAGGCAGGTTTAGAGGTGGTGCTCCTTCGGGATGCGGACACGGACGGAGAGGTCACGGAAACCACGGAGCGCGTATATGCCGTGGCAAGGGAGTGCCAAAAGGAGCCCCAAGGCTTGTAAGAGGAGAAATAGTAAAATGGCTGATTATTTTGTCAGGGCAACGGCGGGCGACGCACAGATCCGCGCCTTTGCCTGCACGACGAGAGATACGGTGGAGGCCGCACGGGCGGCGCATAATTCCAGCCCCGTGATGACGGCTGCCCTGGGAAGACTTCTTTCCGCGGGCGTCATGATGGGCTCCATGTTAAAGGGTGGCAAGGACCTTCTGACCTTGCAGATCAAGGGCGACGGACCTGCGCACGGACTGACCGTGACGGCGGATTCCATGGGCCACGTGAAGGGCTATCCCATCGTTCCCGGCGTGATCATTCCCGCAAAGCCAAGCGGTAAGCTGGATGTTTCCGGCGCCATCGGCTGCGGCACGCTGACGGTCATTAAGGACATGGGCTTAAAGGAGCCTTACTCTGGTCAGGTGCAGCTGCAGACAGGTGAGATCGCGGAGGACCTGACATATTATTTCGCCGCTTCCGAGCAGGTGCCTTCCTGCGTGGGGCTTGGCGTTCTGATGGAGAAGAACAATACCGTGAAGCAGGCGGGGGGCTTTATCGTGCAGCTTATGCCCTTTGCCAGCGAGGAAGTGATCTCGAAGCTCGAAGAGAATCTGAAGAACCTAAAGCCCGTGACGACGATGCTCGACGAAGGCAAAACGCCGGAAGAGCTTCTTCAGATCGTGTTAGACGGTATGGATGTCTGCGTGCTTGACACTGGGGCGTGTTCCTTCCGTTGTGACTGTAGCAGGCAGCGCGTGGAAAGGGCCTTGATCAGCATTGGAAGGACGGAGCTTCAGGACATGATCGACGACGGCAAGGAAATCGAAACATCCTGTCAGTTCTGTGGAAAGCAGTACAGGTTTTCAGTGGAGGAATTAAAAACCCTGTATGCTAAGGCGACAAGGGATTAAGACTTCATGTTTACATTGACAAAAAGGTTGTAAAAAGGCTATAATTTCAGTATCGGGGCTAGTTTTGTAAAACTAGAAAAAACGGAAGTGGAGGGTTAGACATGAGAAATCTATCGCAGGAAGATCTTGTGACAATGGTACAGGAGGAGGACGTCGAGTTTATCCGTCTGCAGTTTACGGATATGCTGGGAGACCTTAAGAACATGGCAGTGACTGCCAGCCAGCTTAGCAAGGTCCTGAAAAATGAGTGCAAATTTGACGGTTCGGCCATTACCGGTTATGTCAGTGCAACGGAGCCGGATCTGTATTTACATCCCATCGTGGGAACCTTTGAGACATTCCCTTGGAGACCTCAGCAGGGCAAGGTGGCAAGAATGATCTGTGACGTGTATCGTCAGGACGGTGAGCCTTTTGAAGGCGATCCCAGAAATGTTCTTCGCCGTGCAACGGATAACATGAGGGACATGGGCTATGGCGTTGAAGTTGGCCCTGAGTGCGAATTCTTCCTGTTCAACACGGATGACGACACGATGCCTACCACGAAGACCAGTGAGAAGGCAGGCTTCTTTGACGTAGGACCTTTGGACACCGGCGAGAATGCAAGACGTGACATCGTTCTTGCACTGGAGGACATGGGCTTTGTGGCAGAGAGTTCTCATCACGAGAAGGCTCCCGCGCAGCACGAGATCAGCTTCCGTTATGACGATCCGCTGAACACTGCTGACAACATCATGACCTTTAAGCTTGCGGTACGCACCATCGCCCGCAGACATGGTCTGCATGCGACGTTCATGCCCAAGCCCAAGGAGGACGTGGTTGGTTCCGGCATGCGCCTTAGCATCAACCTGACCAAGGACGGAAGAAACTTCTTCAGAGACGCGCAGGATCCCAACGGCATGACGAAGGAAGCATATTATTTCCTCGGCGGCCTGATGAAGCACATCAAGGGCATCTCCGCGATCGCAAATCCGCTGGTGAATTCCTACAGACGCCTTGCAAGTGATCAGGATGCGCCGGAGTATATTTCCTGGAGCAAGGCCAATCGCACGACGCTCTTTAGGATCCCTACCATCCGCAGAGGCGAGGGAACCAGGATCGAGCTTTGTAGCCCGGATTCCGCAGCGAACCCTTATCTGCTCATCGCACTGTGCTTAGAGGCTGGCATGGACGGCATGAGGAATCAGATCGAGCCGCCCGCTCCGATCGAGCAGAACCTTTACGAGTTGCCCATTGAGGCACTTACCGCAATGGGAATGGATCGTCTGCCCAAGACTTTGGATGAGGCGCTGGACGAGCTTGAGAAGGATCAGGTTCTGATGAATGCCCTTGGCGATCACATCGCAAAGCGTTACATCGCAGAGAAGCGCGATGAGTGTGCACGCTATGCAAAGAGCATCTCCCAGTGGGAGCTGAATGAATACCTCTACAAGTATTGATCAAAAGGACGCCCGGCTAACGGGAAACGGAGGTAAATTCAGTGGTAAACGTCATCGTTGCGCTTCCTAAGCTGGAAGAAGCGAAGATGATCAAAAACATATTGGTGCGAAGCGGTTTTCAGGTCAACGGCATCTGTGTCACGGGCGCGCAGGCGATCAGCCAGGCGGACGGCCTTCATGACGGCCTGGTGATCTGTGGATATAAGCTCGAAGACATGCTCTACGATGAGCTGATCGCGTTCCTTCCGCCAGGCTTTGAAGTGCTCCTTATGGGATCGCAAAGAGTCTTGGCTGAGGTTTACGGAGAAGGCGTGATGTGTCTTCCGATGCCTCTTCGGCTCAACGACTTTGTGAACACCGTCAGCATGTTGACGGACGACATAGAGCGGCGCAGAAAGAAGAAGGACCATGCTCCCGTTAAGAGGTCCTCACAGGAAGATGCGCTGGTCAAGGAAGCAAAGGAAGTGCTGATGGAGCGAAACAACATGTCGGAAGAGGAGGCCCACCGCTATCTGCAAAAGAGCAGCATGCAAAGTGGCACCGGCCTTGTTGAGACGGCACAAATGGTTTTGGTCATGCTTCGGCAATAATATAGACATAAAAGCAAGACAGAGAGGAATCATCATCATGGCAAAAGTAAATGACAATTATCTAAAGCTCCCCGGAAGCTATCTGTTCTCAACGGTGGCAAGAAAGGTGCGCGAGTTTCAGGAAGCAAACCCTGACAAGCAGGTGATCAAGCTTTCCATCGGCGACGTAACGCAGCCGCTGGCACCTGCGATCATCGAGAGCCTGCACAAGGCAGTGGATGAGATGGGCAAGGCGGAGACCTTCCGCGGCTATGCACCCGACCTTGGTTACGAGTTCCTGAGAAAGACCATCGCAGAGAAGGATTACAAGCCCAAGGGCTGCAATGTCAGCGCGGATGAGATCTTCATTTCCGACGGCGCAAAGTCCGATTCGGCAAACATCCAGGAGATCTTTAGTCTCGACAATAAGATCGCGGTTGGCGATCCCGTATATCCCGTATATGTGGATTCCAACGTAATGGCAGGCCGCACCGGCACCTATGACAAGGTGAAGGAGACCTGGAGCGACGTGATCTACATGCCGTGCCTCGCAGAGAACAATTTTGTTCCCGAGATCCCGAAGGAAGTGCCCGACCTGATCTACCTGTGCTTCCCGAACAACCCCACCGGCGCGACCATTAAGAAGGCTCAGTTGCAGGAGTGGGTGGATTACGCGAACAAGGTTGGCGCAGTGATCATTTACGATGCCGCTTATGAAGCATATATTTCCGAAGCGGACGTGCCTCATTCCATTTATGAGTGTGAGGGCGCAAGAACCTGTGCGATCGAGCTTCGCTCCTTCTCCAAGAATGCAGGGTTCACTGGCGTTCGTCTTGGCTTCACGGTAGTTCCCAAGGACCTTATGGTGGACGGCGTCGCCCTTCATGGTCTCTGGGCAAGAAGACATGGCACGAAGTATAACGGCGCACCTTACATCATCCAGCGCGCCGGCGAAGCAGTGTATTCGGATGCAGGACAGGCTCAGCTTCGCGAGCAGGTGGCATACTACATGAAGAATGCCGCTTACATCTACAATGGCTTAAAGGAAGCCGGATACAGCGTGTCCGGCGGCGTGAACGCACCTTACGTATGGCTGCGCACGCCTGGCAATATGACCAGCTGGGAGTTCTTTGATTATCTGCTGGAGAAGGCGAACGTGGTTGGTACGCCTGGTTCAGGCTTTGGCCCGAGCGGCGAGCATTATTTCCGCGTTAACGCATTTGGCAGCTACGAGAACACCGTGGAAGCGATCCGCAGGATCAAGGCCCTGTAATCAAAGGGCGTATGGATCCGCTCTAACCGTAAGATCGGGGGAGATCAGTGCTAAAAAGGGCATGAGATTTCCCCCTTTTTTCATCACTGGACATAGTACGGACCTTTGACGGGTTCGGAAAGGATAAGTTATGGATCACATATTACTTGACAGGACTTGCCGACTTGCAGAACTGGAACTTTCTGAGAGCGAAAAGGAGAACATGCTAAAGGATCTGGAAAACATGGTCACCCTTTTTGAGACGATCAGCGAGCTGGACACGGAGGGCGTTGCGCCGCTTTCGGGCGTTTTGGAAGATGGCGGGAACGTGCTGAGAGAAGATGTAGTGGCAGAAACGGCTGCGAAGGCAGAAGGCTTGGCTGCGGAGGCGGGCGCTGGTCTGGCGGCGAGCGCAGGGGCTGACGTCATGGCAAAGCGGGAGGCGCTTCTACGGAATGCGCCTGAGTTGCAAGATGGCCTCTTTGTCGTGCCGAAGACCTTTTCCTGAAAAGCGGAGGGACAAAATGGACAGTTCAAAAATCAGAACGGCACTGGCCCTCAGCGAGCGGATCCGAAAGAAGGAGATCAGCGTTCGGGAAGGCCTTGATGCCACGTTTGAGATCATCGATCAAAAAGAGAAGAGTCTCCACGCATTCCTTACGATTGACCGGGAGGGAGCATATAAAGAGGCAGACAGATTGCAGGAAAAGGTGGACGCCAGAGAGATGTTTGGGCCTTTATTTGGCGTGCCTGTTGCAGTCAAGGACAATCTTTGCACCAAGGGGATCCGTACCACCTGCGGCAGCAAAATGCTGGAGAATTTTGTGCCGCCTTATGATGCGACGGCAGTGCAAAGCTTGAAGGACGCAGGTATGATCATCGTCGGCAAGACCAATATGGATGAATTTGCCATGGGGAACACGACGGAGACATCGTATTTTGGATGCACGAAGAATCCCAGAAGCGAAGCCCATGTGCCGGGCGGTTCCTCAGGCGGAAGCGCCGCTGCCGTGGCGGCAGGCGAGTGCCTGGTAGCGCTTGGTACGGATACGGGTGGTTCGGTCCGTCAGCCCGCATCGCACTGCGGCGTGGTTGGCGTAAAGCCCACCTACGGAAGCATCTCACGCCATGGCCTGATCGCCTACTGTTCCTCGATGGACCAGGTGGGTCCCATCGCAGGGAACGTAACGGATTGCGCGGCCCTCATGGAGGCGCTCTGCACCTGGGATCCCAAGGATTCCACTAGCATAAAGCGCGGAAGTTTGGACAGCCTGACTGCCGTAAAGCAAGGACGCCTGGACGTCCCGACTTACGGAAAGCGAGGGCGCCTGGACATCCTGTCATCCCTTGAGGACGGCGTCCCCGGCATGAAGATCGGCCTGCCGAAGGAGTATTTCAGTGCGGGACTGGATCCGCAGGTTGCTGCGTCAGTCATGCGCGCCGCCGAAACGCTGGAAAGGCATGGCGCAATCCTAAAGGAGTTTTCCCTTCCGCTGTTTCAGTATTTTGTCCCGGATTATTATCTGATCGCCTGCGCTGAGGCAAGCTCGAACTTAGAGCGCTATGACGGCATGAAATATGGCCTTCGCGTGCCAGGAAGTGACTTGCATGACACTTATCGGAAAACGCGCACACAGGGCTTTGGTGAAGAGGTGCGGCGTCGCATCCTGCTTGGCACCTTTGCCCTCAGCGAAGGGTATTATGACGCATATTATCTGAAGGCCCTGAAGGTCCGCAGGCTCGTCGCAAACGCTTTTGACGATGCACTGAAGGAATTCGACCTGATCCTAGGCCCTACGGCGCCTACCACCGCGCCGCGCCTTGGAGAGGCCGATCAGGACCTTGTGAAGTCTTATTTGGCGGACGTATATACCGTGCCCGCGAACCTGACGGGACTTCCTGCCATCAGCCTGCCTTGCGGGGTGGGAGAGGGCGGCCTTCCCATTGGCGTGCAATTCATGGGAAGAAGGTTTGAAGAAGCGCTGTTATTCAAAGCCGCAAGGGTACTTGAGAAGGAGACTTGCCAGAATGGGTGAAGCAAGCATAAAAGCACAAGCGAAAACAGCATATGAAACCGCCATCGGGGTGGAGGTGCATATTGAGCTGGCCACCAAGACCAAGCTTTTTTGCGGGTGCGAAGCGTCCTTTGGCGCAAAGCCGAACACCCATGTCTGCCCGTATTGTCTTGGCATGCCTGGCACGCTGCCGGTACTGAACGAAAAGGCTTTGGAGCTTGCTCTTTCGGTCGGCATCGCGCTTCACTGCGACATTCCGGCGTGGTCGCGTTTTGACAGAAAGAATTACTTTTATCCGGACAATCCGCAGAATTACCAGGTATCGCAGTGGTTCTACCCGCTCTGCAAGGTAGGCTATGTCGAGATCGGAGAGGATGCGACAAAGCGCATTGGCATTTGGAACATTCACTTAGAGGAGGATGCAGGCAAGCTCTTTCATGACGAGAAAACGGATCAGACGCTTGTGGATGCAAACCGCGCCGGTGTTCCTCTGATCGAGATCGTGTCTGCGCCTGACATGCAAAGCGCCGAAGAGGTGTTGGCCTTTTTGGAGCAGCTTCGCACCAAGGTTTTGTACCTTCAGGCCAGCGACTGTAAGCTCCAGGAAGGCTCCATGCGGGTGGACGTCAATCTTTCCGTAAGGAAGGCGGGAAATAGCGGCCTTGGAACGCGTACGGAGATGAAGAACCTAAATTCCTTCCGCGCGATCACGCGTGCCATTAATGCAGAGCGTGAGCGCCAGATCGGCATTTTGGAAGCAGGCGGAGAGATCACGCTGGAGACGCGAAGATGGGATGACGCAAAGGGCGCTTCTTTCCCCATGCGCTCTAAGGAAGAGGCAATGGATTACAGGTATTTCCCGGATCCCGACCTGCCGCCCGTCTTTGTCACTGAAGACCAGGTGGAGGCTTTGAAAAAGGCACAGCCTGAAATGCGGGAGGCCAAGAGGAAACGCTTTGTCTCGCAGTTTGGCATCCCGGAATATGATTCCGAAATCCTCACGCAGTCCGTCCGGCTGGCAAACCTTTTTGAAGAGACGGCAAAGCTTGGGATCGCGCCCAAGAAGGTGAGCAATTTCCTTATGGGAGAAGGCCTTCGGATCCTTCGGGAAAAGGAGCTTGATCCTGCGGACGTGCAGGCAACGCCTGAGCATTTTGCGGCACTTCTGAAACTGCTCGAGGAAAACAAGATCACGAACACCGTGGCAAAGGAAGTGTTTGAAGAGGTGTTCGTAAGTGACGTGGATCCGGCAGAATATGTTGAAAGGAATGGGCTTTTGACTGTTCGGGAAGAAGGCGTTCTAAGGCAGACCGTGGAAAGCGTCATAAAAGAAAACGAGAAGTCCGCCTCGGATTATCTTGGCGGAAAGGAAAAGGCGTTGGGATTTTTGGTCGGACAAACAATGAAAGCCATGAGGGGGCAGGCAGATCCTGCGACCGTCACGGCTTTGCTAAAAGAGCTACTAAAAAAGTAAGCTTAGATCATTCCATGATGTAGTTTAGGAAAAGGTGGTTGAGCTCGGGGCGTTTGCTGTTCTGGAAAATGCAGAAGTACTGCTCATCGCCGAACAGATATGCTTCACGGAACTTTGGACAGTTCTCGAGGCGGATGCCGACGGGAATGGGTTCCGTCATCGTGCTCGGATCGGTAGGATCCTCCGGGAAGGTGTTGATCTCTACACGGTTTTCTTCTTCCGCTTGCTTGATCAATGCCTGATCCACGTAGAAGAAGTACGGCTCATATTTTTCCAGCTCTTCCTTGGTGAGGAAGGTCCGAAGGTCGAGGAGCACGTCATTGTAGGCATAGCGGTTCATGGCCGCGCGGTCGCCCAGCATGGTATCGAGATCGCCGGCGGAAAGATATACCATGATCTTTTGCGTCGTCGTGACCGTCTGCTCATCCATGGTGGAAAGATCAAAGTAGCAGTCAACGTCCCAGTAGACGGATTGCTTTTTTTGATCGATGCCGGTCTTTTCGATGAAGGCGTTTTTGTAATCCTTGGAGTTGTAGGTTTCCACCGTGTTGATGAAGATACAGTAATACGCCATCTCTTTTCTGGTAAGGAACGTGTGGATCAGGGAGACTGCGATAAAGATGATGACGGCGCCGCCGATCACGTGCCATTTGTAGTAGTCCCAGAAATATGACATTTTCTCTTTGAAGGTGCGAGTTTTGACCAACTCGCGCTCTTCTTTAAATTCATCCATTAAAGGCATAATCACACCACCCATTTCGTAGGTCGCAAACAGTCCGCGACCTTGATCATAGATATCATAATGAATTTTGGATCGAAAGTCAATGAAAGCTTTGTGACCAGATTCTAAAAAAACAATGAAAACCTTGAAACTTTGCATGCGTTGGGATATGATAGTTGATAAGGCAAAATGAATGTGCACGGAGGAAAAAACATGAGTGAATCATATGTGGAATGCCTTGTAAAGGCAAAGGGAAATTTCTTGTTCAAGGCGCTTAGGATCCTTTTTTATTTTCTTGGCGTATTTGGCTTGGTGAGCATCGTCTTTTTGGGCCTTGGCGTTTTTGGCATGATCATCGCTCTCGCCTTTGGCTTTGGCGGATATTTCATCGGCATGCTTGGCGAGGTGGAATACGAATATCTTTACATGGACAAGGAGCTGACGGTGGACCGCATCCTTGCGCAGAATTCCAGAAAGAGGGTTGCGACCTATTCCATGGATAAGGTGGAGATCATGGCGCCCATCCGTTCTTATCGTCTTGAGAACTACAAGAATCGTCAGACGAAGAACGTGGATTACAGCATCGGTTATGAAGATCAGCCGGATCGTAGATACGTGTTCTTCAACGAAGGTCAGGAGAAGGTGATCTTCAGCCCCTCGGAGGAGATGGTGAGGGTCATGAAAAATGCCAATCCCAGGAAGGTTTTTAGTGATTAAAATTTATTGAAAATGGGTGTTGACACGGGAGCAATTCTTTGCTATTATCTTCTGAAATCATTTAAAAAATAAGTATGAAGGAGGAAAGAAAATGGGTAAGATTATTGGTGAAGGCATTACCTTCGACGACGTGCTGCTGGTACCTGCTTATTCGCAAGTCATTCCCAACCAGGTAGACCTTACGACCTATCTGACGAAGACCATCAAGTTGAACATTCCGATGATGAGCGCAGGCATGGATACCGTAACGGAGCACCGCATGGCGATCGCCATGGCGAGACAGGGCGGTATCGGCATCATCCACAAAAACATGTCCATCGAGGCACAGGCAGATGAGGTGGACAAAGTAAAGCGTTCTGAGAACGGAGTCATCACGGATCCATTTTCTTTATCACCTGAACATACCCTGGCAGACGCAGACGCCCTCATGGCGAAGTTCCGCATCTCCGGCGTACCCGTAACGGAAGGTAAAAAGCTCGTAGGTATCATTACCAACCGCGATCTCAAATTCGAAACTGATTTCACCAAGAAGATCAAAGAGTCCATGACCAGCGAAGGTCTTATCACCGCTCCTGAAGGAACCACCCTGGAGGAGGCAAAGCAGATCCTTGCAAAGGCTCGTAAGGAAAAGCTTCCCATCGTTGACAAGGACTATAACTTAAAGGGTCTGATCACCATCAAGGACATTGAGAAGACCGTGAAGTATCCTTTGGCAGCAAAGGATTCCATGGGCAGACTTCTTTGCGGCGCCGCAGTCGGCATCACCGCAAACGTGCTTGACAGAGTGGCAGCACTTGTAAAGGCAAAGGTGGACGTGGTCGTGCTCGATTCCGCGCATGGCCATTCTCAGAACGTTATCAACTGCGTGAAGATGATCAAGGAAGCATATCCTGAGCTTCCCGTGATCGCAGGTAACGTAGCGACCGGCGAGGCAACGAGAGCACTGATCGAGGCTGGCGCAGACGCAGTTAAGGTCGGCATCGGACCTGGTTCCATTTGTACGACCCGCGTGGTTGCAGGTATCGGCGTTCCTCAGATCACCGCAGTCATGGATTGTTATGAAGTTGCGAAGGAATATGACATCCCCATCATCGCTGACGGCGGCATCAAGTATTCCGGAGACATCACCAAGGCGCTTGCGGCAGGCGGAAACGTTTGCATGATGGGCAGCATGTTCGCAGGATGCGAGGAGAGCCCTGGAGATTACGAGCTCTTCCAGGGAAGAAAGTATAAGGTTTACCGTGGCATGGGTTCCATTGCAGCCATGGAGAGCGGAAGCAAGGATCGTTACTTCCAGGAGAACGCAAAGAAGCTTGTTCCCGAAGGCGTGGAAGGACGCGTGGCATACAAGGGAAGCGTGGAAGATACCGTATTCCAGTTGATGGGCGGTCTTCGTTCCGGCATGGGCTATTGCGGAGCACACAACATTCAGGAGCTGAAGGACAACGGACGGTTCGTTAAGATCTCCGCTGCATCCCTGAAGGAGAGTCATCCTCACGACATTCACATCACCAAAGAAGCACCGAACTACAGTGTGGACGAGTAAAAGGATTTACAACGGGCAAAGTGAGAACTTTGCCCGTTTTTTCTTTGTTTTCTAGCATTTTTTAGTGTACAAGCCTTGAAAAGCGTGATATAATAAGGCTTGTGGGGTTGGGGCCTCACAAGTCTTATGGTGGAAAGCGGGGAATATGGATGGCGTTACAAAAATTGCTGGACAGGAATGAACTACAAAGACTGCAGGACGAGTTTTGTAACGTGTCCGGAGTCTCAGCATATTGTCTGGATCATGAAGGAGCAAAGCTCACTCGGATCTCAGGGGATGACAGGTATCTGCACAGTCTTCCGGAGCGCCTCGCGTTAGAGCGCGTGATCGGCGACGAATCCTTGGAGGACTTGGCGACGGAACCGCTTGACGGAAGAAAGCTCGTGACCGCCCTTGCGATCAAGGCAAGAGGCGAAAAGGAACTTTATTGGATCCTGTTCAAGCCCGAGGAGATGGACGAGAGCATCTACAATCAAGCCGTAGAATTACTTCGTGATGCCAGCATTTCTTTTTTACAGGGGAAATTACTTACGTTCGGTGCACAGGCAGACGCGATCCGCGATGAGGCGGAGAGTAAGCGCGGAAGCCGCAACGCAAAGATGATCCAGGCGATCGCAAGGATCATCCAGCTGCTTGACAGTCAGGATTCCATCGAGTCCCTGATGAATGAGTGGCTTGGCACCGTTGCAAGCTTTATGGAGCTTGACACGGCGCAGATCTTTAAGCTTCAGGAGCATGAGAAGTTCATGGACGTGATCTGTGAGTGGAGAAAGCAGGGGCTTTCCTCTTTCTTTGACCGTACCTCACGCGTTGCGACCTATTCCTTCCTGCGTCGCGAGGACCCCGTAGTCATCAACGCGGACACGGTGACGGATCCTGAGTTCCATGAAGTCTTTTCCATTGGCGTAAAGGCCATGATGCTTTATCCCGTAGGGCCGAGAGATTCTCATCTTGTGGTGGCGCTGAATCACCGCAGGGTGCATGTCTTCGACGAGGAAGAGGAAAAGTTTGCGGCAGACGCAGTGAAGATCCTGAACAACGTGCTTGTCCGCAGGATCCAGCGCAATTCCCTGACTAGCGCTTACGTTTCCATGGAGTCCGTGCTCGACGGCATCAACACCTGTATCATGGTGCGCGACGAAGCCCGCAGGAAGATGATCTACGTCAATCATATGTTTGAGAGCACCTTCCCCGTTGAGATGAAGGAAGAGGACTTTGACTGGCTGACCGAAAAGCCGAAGGAGAAGGCAGGCAAGGCCAAGAAGGCTCCTAAAAAGGCACAGGAAAAGGCGCGCGGCATCGATGAGATCTTTGAAGTGTATGAGCGCCGCGAGGTATATTACGAAAAGAAGGAGCGTTGGTACGACCTGACTGAGACCAATCTTCACTGGGTGGACGGCAATGTCGTGCGGATGTACTCCCTTTATGATATCACTGAGAAGAAGCAGTATCAGGGCAGGATCCAGCAACAGGCCTATACGGATTTCCTGACGGGCCTTTACAATCGCCTTTGCTGCGAGAGAGATCTTGCGGATCAGATCGAGCATGCCGTCAGCCAAAAGAAGACTGGTGCGCTTCTTTATCTTGATCTGGATGATTTCAAGCATATCAATGACGGCCTTGGCCATCAGTATGGCGATGCGCTTCTCAAGGCCATCGCGCATGCGTTCCAGAGAATCCCTGGCATTGAGAATTCCTGCTATCGCATGGGCGGCGATGAATTTGTGATCGTGGTGTCTCCGGAATCATATGACCGATTGGAGATCATTCTGCAGGACATTCAGCAGATCTTCAGCAAGCCTTGGTTCTTAAAGGATTCGGATTACTACTGCACCATGAGCATGGGCGCGGTAACATTCCCGGATAACGGCGACAGCGTGACGGATCTCGTAAAGAAGGCTGACATTGCAATGTATGCGGCAAAGAAAGCCGGAAAGAACCGCGTGCAGTTTTATAATAACGGCACCAAATCCACTGACCGCAGAAGGCTTGACATGGTCAAGAACATGCGTGAGGCCACTGCAAAGAACTTTGGTGAGTTTGAAGTGTATTACCAGCCCATCATGAGGGTGGACGGCGGCTCCGCGAAGTGTTCAGGCGCTGAGGCACTGATCCGCTGGAACAGCACGAGCCTTGGCTTCCTTTCCTCCACGGAATTCATTCCGCTGGCGGAGTACTTAGGACTCATCAATCCCATCGGCAACCACGTGTTGATCGAGGCCTGCAAGCAGTGTAAGGAATGGAACAAAAAGGGCTATGACTTTAGCGTGAACGTGAACCTTTCCGTGATCCAGCTGCTCCAGAATGATATCGTGGACATCGTGGAAAGCGCACTCAAGCAGACCAAGCTTGATCCTTCGCATCTGGTGCTGGAGGTGACGGAGAGCCTTGCGATCAATGACATGGAGCGCATGAAGCGGATCCTTGATCAGATCCGTAAGCTCGGCGTCAAGATTGCATTGGATGATTTCGGAACGGGATACTCTTCGCTGAATCACGTGCATGAGATCGCCTTTGACGTGATCAAGGTGGATCAGAGCTTTGTAAAGGATCTGACGGAGGATTCCTACTTCCAGAGCTTTATTAGGCTCGTGAGCGAACTGGCGGAGACGATCGGCGCGAGCATCTGCGTGGAGGGCGTTGAGAAGCTAAAGCAGTTTGACGTCTTAAAGTCGATGAAGGTGAAGTATATCCAAGGCTTTTACTTCGACAAGCCCATGACTGTCAAGGACTTTGAGGAAAAGTATTGTGTGGCCGACGCGAAGAAGGTGACCGAGAAGAAGCCGGAAGAGAAGAAGGCAGAGGCCGCAAAGGACAAAAAGGCTGAAGAAAAGAAGCCGGAGGTTACGAAGACCGAAGATAAGAAGTCTGACGATAAGAAGGCCGAAGTGAAAAAGCCAGAGGAGAAGAAGCCGGAAGCTTCGAAGAAGGATGAGAAGAAGCTTGACGATTTCGAGAATGACGATTGGGATGACGATGACTGGGGCTTTGATGACAAGAAGTCGTTGATCGCAAAGGCTGACGAAAAGAAGGTTGACGCAAAGAAGCCGGAAGAGAAGAAGACTGAGGGGAAGAAGGCCGACGAAAAGAAGCCGGCAGAGAAGCCAGACGATAAGAAGCCTGTAAGTACAGGGAAGTCGGCAAGCCAGGCAAAGCCTGCATCGAAAACAACAAGCACAAAAGGTACGAAGAAAAGATAAGCAAGTAACATGATTCTCCATGGGGGTGGGGGGCATCCAAAACTTTTGAATTTAAAAAGGCAGGATGCCCCTCTGTCGTCATCAGAAACCATTTTGGAGGATCACGCAACAAAAGGAAAGGAAGACAACATGGCGGAAGACTTTAGCATCCTTGACCTGCAGGAAAGCCCTCATACGGACGCTCCAAGGCCTGCCTTTTATCTGGATCTGAATCTCAATCAGATCATCGATAAGGTGTGCCAGCAGTGGAGCCCGCACGTAAAGCGGCTTTACCTTTATTTCCCCAGAAATGAAATGTGTGAGGCCTATCGCAGGGCCGTATATGGCGACGTAAAAAAGCCGGACTGTTATAAAGCGCTGAATGACTTCTTGGAGCACGCCTACAAGATGCAGGAGCACGAGAAGCAAAAGGAAGCGGTTCTTGGTAAGATGCAAAAGAACGTGTGGCATCTTTGGGCGATCAAGACCTATTGCGAGGCCTTTGACGAGCTGTATGAAAGGCTTGGAAAGCTCGAGCTTGCTTCGGAGGGCATGAAGGCACTCATGCAAAAGCTTGGCGAACATCTCGGTTCGGCGGAATATACCAAGATGAAGGAAGAAGTGAGCGGGGTCCTGAAGGAGCTCATGGAATTCCGCTTCGTGATCACCTATGAAAAGGACAGGATCATCGTTACGGAGGGCACCGTGGAAGGGACTTATGAAACCTTCCTCGACAAGGGCGGCGACCGTGACAGGGTGAAGCTTAAGAGTCCCTTCCTTCTGAGCCCGAACCTGTGCGATCTTGAGAACGAATGCATCTTCGTGCTTGCGTCAAAAAGACCGAAGCTCTTTCGGGCGATCGGTGAGGTGGCGGAGAAATATGCTACCTACGGCGAGGAATTCTGTTTCCGGTTTATCCGCGAGATCCCTTATTATCTTGCGTTCCGCGCATACGAGCTGGAGATGGAGGAGAAGGGCTTTACGTTCTGCGCACCGACGGTGGACAGGAATGCCGAAATGTCGGCGGATGGGCTTTATGATTTAGCACTTGCCTATGTGTGTCATAAGGAAGGCAGGAAGCTGATCAGCAACAAGTTTGCCTTCCATGAGGACGAGAGCTTTTTCGTACTGACGGGACCGAATCAGGGCGGCAAAACGACGTTTGCAAGAAGCCTTGGACAGCTGATCTTCTTTACGAAGATGGGGCTGGACGTGCCTGCGAGGGTGGCGAACGTTTGGTATTTCCAAAACATATTGACACATTTTTCCGTGGAGGAAAGCATTGAGACCGGGCGCGGCAAACTGAAGGAGGAACTCATCCGTCTTGCTCCGATGATGGAGGACACGGAGGAGAATGCGTTTGTGATCATCAACGAGCTCTTTACCACGGCGGCGACATATGACGCAAAGATCATGGGCAAGAAGGTGCTAGGGCACTTCATCGATCAGAAATGTAAGGGCATTTACGTGACGCACCTAAAGGAGCTTGCCGAGGCACATCCCAAGGTGGTAAGCCTGCGGGCCATGCTGAACGAGCAAAAGCTCCAGAGCTTTCTGATCGAAAGGAGCGAGGCGGAGGAATCTGCCTGCGCGGCGAACCAGGTAAACAAGTATCGACTGACGTATGAGCAACTAAAGGAGAGGCTATGAACAGCTACTTGCTTTATGAGAATTCCGACAAACTGACGGGGCAGCAGTATTTCGACGCAAAGAGCATCATTCAGGACCTGGGGCTGAAGGCACTTTTTGTTGCGGCCGCCAAGGCGGTGATCTACGAAAAGGACGGCTACAGCGTTAAAAAGATCGGGATGGAGGACGCATATATCTCCGACTGCATGCGTAAGGTGATGATGATCCCGTTGAAGACAAAGGCGGAGGTTTTGTATCGGCAGGAAGTCCTTAGGGATTTTGGCGAGAATCAGGATCTCATCCGTGATTTTTACGTGATCAGCAGCAAGGTGCTGAACCAGTGGAACAAGCTCGGGCGTGGCGTCATGGAACGGATGAGTAACGCGAACCCCGTGGCGAAGGTGATCTCGGACATCCGCATCATTTCGCTTTTCGCAGAGAATCTCCATCAGATCAAGGTGCTTCTTGCGGAGCATGACGAGAAGATCAAGTCAAAGGGGCTTCGGAGCTTTGCAAAGCGCCTTCGTGAAGAATTCTCGGATGAAAGGGAGGAATTCGTCCAGAAGCTTTTGGCGGACGTGCTGTTTTACACGGGCGACAAAGAAGGAGATGAGTATGTCTCCGTCATCCAAAAGCCGCGCATCGTTCTGGAGTGTGGACTGGAGGAGGGGCTGAAATTCAGTTCCTTAAAGCTTGAGGACGTTGCCACCGTGGACCAAAGGTTTTATAAGCCCGGCGGCGCAATGAGTAAGCTTCAGGACTTCAAGAATTCCAAGATCCCGGATTCCTTTTCAACGGTCAAGGAGACGGCGATCCGCGATCAGACGGCCCAGCTGGAGTATCAGATCGTATATTATCTCGCCGGCAGCATGGCAAGCTTTGTGAATGACTTTGGATCCTTCTTTGACAGTTTGCATCAGCAGGCAGCGTTTTATTTCGGCGCCGTCAATCTGACGCACCAGATGAAGCGTTTTAATCTGGCATGGTCCTTCCCGAAGGTGTGTGAGAAGGACAAGCTTGCGTTCACGGAACTCAAGGAATTCGTGATGTGCCTTGAGCAGCGTGTGGACGCCGTGGGCAATACCTGTAAGATGGAGCACAAGATGCTACTCATCGTGACGGGCGCGAACCAGGGCGGAAAGTCCACGTTCCTTCGCAGCATTGGCATTGCGCAGGTGATGATGCAAAGCGGCATGATGGTGACGGCAGAGCATTTTGAAAGTGACCTTTTCCCGGATCTGTTCACACATTTTACCAGACGTGAGGACAGCGAGATGAACAGCGGTCGACTTGACGAAGAGCTAAGCCGCATGAATCAGATCATAGAGCACCTGGGCGAAAAGCCACTCGTTCTCTTAAATGAGTCCTTTGCGACGACGACCGAAAAGGAAGGCTCCGTCATTGCCTATGACATCATCAGGGCCCTTGTGGAGCACGGCGTGAAGATCCTTACGGTAACGCATCTTTTGTCCTTCGCACAAAGGATGTACAAGGAAAGTCAGGAGAATCCTGAGACGACGGTGGAGTTTTTGTCCGCCGAAAGAAAACCGGGCGGCGTTCGGACGTTCAAGATGATCCAGCACGCACCGGAAATGACAAGTTTCGGCTTGGATCTCTATGAGGAGATCGTAGAGAAGAAAGAACTGTCTGGAGGAAAGTAGAATTGAATTTTGGAGTTTTGAAACGTAACAAGAGAAACATAAAGGCCGCAGGAAGGCGTACTCTTAGTGGTGTGCTTGCACTGCTCTTAGTGCTTTCCGTGGTCACCATTACAAGCCCTGTGAGCGCAAAGGCGGCAGAGGAGAACCTGATCAAGAACCCGAACTTTGAGAGCGAAGACCTTTCGGACTGGATGGACACGGGCGCAGTCATCACAAGGCAGACGCAAAATGACGCGATCTTTGACGACGTAAAAACCTATGCCGTGATCTCTGACAGAACCCAGAGCTATCAAGGCTTTTCCCAGGACGTCACCGATCGCGTGATCCCTGGCGAAGAGTATGAGATCTCATTCTATGCAAGGCTTTCGGAAGAATATGCTGAGCTTCCTTCCAATCAAAGACAGGTCTTCTTTGGACCCTATGTCGTGGAAAACGGTACCACAAAGTACATGAGCCAGTCTTACAGTCCTGAGATCCGCGGCGGACTCGTCAAGGAAATCCCTGCGGGGCAGTGGGTGAAGTTTGAAGGCACCTACACGGTGTCGGAAGAAGCCAGCCAGGTGGTGGTGCGTTTCCAGGAGGAGAGCAGCGTTAAGAAGTTTTCCTATGCCATTACGGGTGTTTCCATGACGCTGAAGGAGTCGGCAAAGCCTGCAGAGACGCAGGAGCAGACGCAGGACCTTCCGATCCTGCGCGACGCGATCACGGCGGAGCTCGGCGAGGACACCATCGTCGGCATGGTGACGCACCCCGTGAACAACAAAAAGGAATGGGCGCTCCTTACGAAGCATGCCAATGCGATGACCGCGGGCAATGAATTCAAGCCGGACGCACATTTTGGTTATTCCAACGGCAGGTGCCCCGGGACCGAGACCGTGACCTTAAACGGCAAGAAGCTCCTTGTGCCGAAAATTGATTATTCCCGCGGCGAGCAGGTGCTGAATGCCGTTCTGAAGTACAACGAGGCCAATCCGGACCATCCCATCAAGGTGCGCGGTCACGTGCTTGTATGGCATGCGCAGACGCCGGAATGGTTCTTCCACGAGGACTATGATCCCGCCAAGGATTACGTGTCCAAGGAAGTGATGGACCAGCGTCTGGAATGGTACGTCAAGAGTCTGTTCACGCATTACATGGGCAAGGACAGCAAATATAAGGATCTGTTCTATGGCTGGGACGTGGTGAACGAGGCTTGCTCCGACAGCACCTCCCAGATCTACCGTGACGATCAGGGCGGAAATGACAAGCTGACCGACTCGACGCACTCGAGCAAGTCCAGCTGGTGGCATATCTATCAGAGCAATGAATATATCATCAATGCGTTCAGATATGCCAATAAATATGCTCCCGCCGACGTGGAGCTTTATTACAACGATTACAATGACAGCTGGTCCGTCAAGGTTCCGAACATCTGCGCACTCCTTAAGGCAGTCAAGGAACAGGAGGGCGCCCCGGGCGTCGGCACCAGGATCGATGCCTTTGGCATGCAGGCGCATTACGGGCTGGACAGCTTTGACGTTACCGCATTTGAGTCTGCGGCGAGACAGTACCTCGACATCGTCGGCAAGATCCAGCTGACGGAGCTCGACATGGGCGCAAGCTCGAACTACGACGGCACGGAAGCGACCAAGGATCAGGAATATCAAGACCAGGCGCTGGTTTACCAGAGCATCTACGAGGTGCTTAAAAAATTGGATGCCGAGGAAGGATATGAAGTCGGCGGCATCACCTTCTGGGGTGTGACGGACCCGACCAGCTGGCTGCAGAACAAGAGCGATCTTGGCGGCGGCGCGGACGGCCTTAGGAGCCAGTGTCCGCTGCTCTTTGACGGGAATTATGAAGCAAAGCCCGCGTTCTGGGCCTTCGTGGATCCCTCGAAGATCAAGATCGTACAGAAGAAGGTAGAGGCCAGAAGAAGCTATGACGGGAAATCAACCGATGCCCTTTCCTATGTGGCGGAATCCGGTGCGATATCCGTAAAGATCACTCCCGTTTGGGATATGGAAGGCATTTCGCTGTTCCTCGAGGTGACGGACAAGACCTTGGATAAAGAGGCGGACAGTGTCACCGTTTATTGGACCGAGGACTTAGAGGGGCGCGAGGGCATCACGCCCAGCATCATCTCCCTAAAGCGCACGGAATGCGGTTCCATGGGAGGCGGCTACAAGACCACCGTAAAACTGCCCGTCAGTGAAATATGCTTTGGAAAGCAGATTCTCTTTGACGTCAAGGTGGTGGACGCAAGCTCCGTGACCATGGCCTACAATGACTTGCAGATGACGCAGGAAAAAAGCAGTCAGAATTATGCATTGTTGACGCTGAAGCCTGCTTTGCAGCGCGTCGCCCAGGGAACACCCACGATCGACGGTGAGTTGGATGAGGTCTGGAACACGACGCAGACAATGTGGCTCAACGTGAATACGGGCGCGGCAAAGTGCAGCGCTAAGGCCAAGGTGCTCTGGGATGCGAAAAAGCTTTACGTTTATGCATGGGTGGAGGATGCGGACGTCTCCGTAAAGGGCGCGGAGGCCTACGAGAAGGATTCCCTTGAGGTCTATATCGACGAAGACAACGCAGGCGGCATCGCCTATGCCAAGGATGATAAGAGATACCGCATCAATGCGGAGAATGAAGTGACCTGCCTTGGAAAGAAGGCTTCGGAAAAGAAGGTGGAGTCCAAGGTCAAAAAGACGGAGAAGGGATATTGCATCGAAGCCGCATTCGAGTGGACGGACTTAAAGCCGAAGGTGCACGCGCTGGTAGGGTTCGATCTTCGGATCAACGACGCGAACTCGGACGGAACAAGGATCGGGACACTAAGCTGGTGCGACGCGACAGGTGACGCAGGAACGATGCCTTCGTGCTTCGGAACCCTCAAGCTTGCAGCAGAAGGCGACGCGCTGGAGGAAGACGGCACCAATCCGGACCAGGCGATCAGCCAGGCCAAGGCGTTCTCGGCTGACGGGGCTTCGCAGAGCGGAGAGAGCGATGCGCAGGCTGAGCCCGGCGACGGAACAGAGACCGCTTTGGACGATGAGAAGGAGGTTCCAGACAATCCGAAGAAGACCCCTTGGACCGCGATCATCGGCATCTGCCTTTTGCTAGTGGCCGGAGGCGTCGGAATGTTCTTTTGCGGTAAGGAGCGGAAGAAAAAAGAGGACGAAGAGCCTTCCCAAAATGAAGAGAAAAAAGACGAAAAAAACGATGAAACGACGTGAATTTAGGGCTTGAAAAATACCGAGAAATCACGTAAGATAATTTCATGAGCTGCACGACTGGCGGAACAGTGGAGAACCACGAGGGAGTGCAGAAAAATGATAAGCCGACCGCCTGGGCAACGCTTGAACCTTTATGGGAAACGTGGCTCAGGCGGTTTTTGTAGCGAGGAAAGAAACCAAGCGACAGCGAAGCTGGCATTTGGTTTCAACCGAGCCAAGCGCATGGAAATCTTCGATTTCCAAGCTATGCACGAAATAAAATGAAAAGCTGCGAAGCAGCGCCGGATGCCGAAGGCAGCCGAATTTTATGAGTGAAGAGGAAAGAAACCAAGCGACAGCGAAGCTGGCATTTGGTTTCAACAAAAGCGACAGCGAAGGAGGAAAAAACATGTTTTCACTGAAACAGGAACTGGAAAGCAACACCTATCCCGGAAGAGGGATCGTCATCGGAAGGTCTGCAGACGGAAAGAAAGCCGTAACGGCATATTTCATCATGGGCAGAAGTTCCAACAGCCGTAACCGTGTGTTCATCAAGGAAGGGGAAGGGATCCGCACCCAGGCATTTGATCCTTCCAAGCTTGAGGATCCGAGCCTGATCATTTACGCTCCGGTACGTGTCCTTGGATATGACACGATCGTCACAAACGGTGATCAGACCGACACTATTTATGACGGCATGGCAAGCGGAGAAACCTTTGAACAGTCCTTAAGGTGCCGTGAGTTTGAGCCCGACGGCCCGAACTACACCCCCAGGATTTCCGGCTTGATGCACGTTGAGGGCGGGAAATATGATTTCGCAATGTCCATCTTAAAGAGCAATGACGGAGATCCGGATTGCTGCAACCGTTACACCTTTACCTATGACAATCCGAAGGCTGGTGAGGGAAGATTCATCCACACCTACGTCGGCGACGGCAACCCCCTGCCGAGCTTTATGGGCGAGCCCACCAAGGTAGATATCGCAGGCGACATTGATGCCTTCACCGAGATGGTCTGGAATGCGCTCAATGAGGAGAACAAGGTAAGCCTGTTCGTAAGATTCATTGACATTGAGACTGGAGAATATGAGACTAGGATCGTAAATAAGAATCAATAAGAAGAAGGAGAACGTCATGAACGAAATTCAGTTGAAATATGGTTGTAACCCCAATCAGAAGCCCTCAAGGATCTTTATGGAGGACGGCAGTGAGTTGCCTGTTACCGTGCTGAACGGTAAGCCTGGCTATATTAACTTTTTGGATGCCTTCAACGGCTGGCAGCTTGTAAAGGAGCTCAAGGAGGCAACCGGCCTTCCCGCAGCAACTTCCTTCAAGCACGTAAGCCCCGCAGGCGCTGCAGTAGGTCTTCCTCTTTCCGATACGCTTGCGAAGATCTACTGGGTAGATGATCTCGGTGAGCTTTCTCCCCTGGCGTGTGCATATGCAAGGGCAAGAGGCGCTGACAGAATGTCCTCCTTCGGCGATTTCATCGCGCTCTCTGACGTTTGCGACGCTGACACCGCAAGACTGATCAAGAGAGAGGTTTCCGACGGCGTGATCGCGCCCGGATATACCGAGGAAGCACTTGAGATGCTTAAGGCAAAGAAGAAGGGCAACTACAACGTGATCCAGATCGATCCTTCGTACGTGCCCGCACCCATCGAGAAGAAGCAGGTTTACGGCATCACCTTCGAGCAGGGCAGAAATGAGCTGGACGTCAACGGCGACCTTCTTTCCAACATCGTGACCGCAAACAAGGAGATCCCTGAGAGCGCTTTGATCGACATGAAGATCTCACTGATCACCCTAAAGTACACGCAGTCCAACTCCGTATGCTACGTGAAGGACGGCCAGGCCATCGGTATCGGCGCAGGGCAGCAGTCCAGAATTCATTGCACCAGACTTGCAGGTCAGAAGGCTGACAACTGGTTCCTTCGTCAGTCTCCCCAGGTGATGGGCCTTCAGTTTGTGGACGGCCTTGGCCGCGCAGACCGCGACAATGCGATCGACGTTTACATGGGCGATGAATATGAAGACGTGCTTGCAGACGGCGTTTGGGAGAAGAACTTTAAGGTAAAGCCCGCCGTGTTCACCAGAGAAGAAAAGAGAGCATGGCTTGACAAGATGCAGGGCGTAACCTGCGGCAGCGACGCATTCTTCCCGTTCTCCGACAATATCGAGAGAGCACACAAGAGCGGCGTTGCGTACATCGCACAGCCCGGCGGTTCCGTGCGTGACGATCTCGTAATCGAGTGCGCAGACAAGTACAACATGGTGATGGCATTTACCGGAATCAGACTGTTCCACCACTAAGGCTTACAAAAGAAGCAATGAAACGGTGCCATCTGCCGCGGCAGGTGGCATCCTTGTGAGGAAGTTACATGGAAGAGCATTCGGAAGCATATGAAACAGAATTGGAAGAACAAGAGGAGCAGGACGATAAGGAGCAGAAGTCCTATCAGTGGGTTTCAGTCTTGGGCATTGTCCTGATGATCGGCTCCGTTGTCGCCGTGCTTGCGCTTGCGATCTACTGTCTGCAAAAGGGCTATAAGGATTACTTGTTCTACGACGCGCAGCGTAAGGTCCTTGTGGCGCCCAAGCCCTATGGGGATTATTGCAGGATCCTTTTCTGGATCGGCTTTGCGGGCGGCGTTTTGGTGATCGCGCGGGAGTCCCTGCAGAAGGCACATCCCATCACGAAAGCAATCCGCACAGTCCTTGCGGCGACGGGCTTTGTGATCACGCTTTTTGCGAATGCCTTCTTCGCATCTTCCCTTTACGTGAACGAGGGCCTTGGCTTTCAGCCGACCTATGACATGATCCCGACGGAGTTCGCGCCTAAGGACGAGGTGTTCCTGGTGGTGAAGAACAAGTCCTGGCGGGTCGTTCAGGTGTATTATCTCGCACACTACCTGGATCAGGACCTGGCCTATTGGGTCGATGGATATGACCTCGCCGAGGCGGAGCGTTCCTACGAGGCGTTCTTAAATCCGGATGCGATCCTGTGGGAGGAGAGGCAGTACCATGTTTGGGAAAGCGGGGAGTCAGAGCCTCACACGGAGTACTTTTACCTTTCGGATTTCCCGGAAGAAATCTTAGAGAGAGAGCTTTTGTCAAACAAGAATTAAACGCTTCGGCGGAAAGAAGGATCAACATGGCAGAGTTTGAAAATAATATGGCAGAGGAAACGGAAGAAAAAGAGGTTGTCAGCCGCAACTTTATTGAGCAGGCCATCGACAAGGACCTTGCCGAGGGCGTATATGACACGGTCCACACCAGGTTTCCTCCGGAGCCCAATGGATATCTGCACATCGGACACGCGAAGTCCATACTGGTAAACTATGGGCTGGCGAAAGAATATGGCGGAAAATTCAACATGCGCTTTGACGACACCAACCCCACGAAGGAGGACGTTGAATTCGTGGAGTCCATCAAGGAGGACGTGCAGTGGCTTGGCGCGGATTATGAGGACAGGCTCTTTTTTGCATCCAATTATTTCGGCCAGATGTATGAGGCGGCCGTGAAGCTGATTAAGAAGGGCAAGGCATATGTTTCCGAGCTTTCCGCAGAAGAGATCAGGGCGACCAGAGGTTCCTTTACGGAGCCTGGGACCAATGATCCAAACCGCGAGCGGCCTATGGAAGAGAACCTGCGTCTTTTCGAGGAGATGAAGGAAGGAAAATATGCGGACGGAGAATTGGTGCTGCGCGCAAAGATCGACATGGCAAGCCCCAACATCAACATGCGTGACCCCGTCATTTACCGCGTGGCCCACATGACGCACCATAATACGGGAGATGCCTGGTGCATCTATCCCATGTATGATTTCGCACATCCCATTGAGGATGCGATCGAGGGCATCACCCATTCCATCTGTACGCTGGAATTTGAGGACCACAGGCCCTTGTATGATTGGGTGGTAAGGGAGCTGGAATACCCCCATCCGCCTCGTCAGATCGAGCAGGCGAAGATGTACTTAAAGAACGTGGTGACCGGTAAGAGATACATCAAAAAGCTTGTGCTGGAAGGCAAGGTGGACGGCTGGGACGATCCGAGGCTCGTATCAATTGCGGCACTTCGCAGAAGAGGCTTTACGCCACAGTCCATCAAGATGTTTGTGGAAATGTGCGGCGTGTCCAAGGCACAGTCCGTTGCGGATTATGCGGCATTGGAATACTGCATCCGCGAGGACTTAAAGCCCAAGGCGCCCAGATACATGGCGGTGCTCGATCCCGTAAAGCTTGTGATCGACAACTATCCGGAAGGGCAGACGGAGTGGCTTGACGCCGTGAACAACCCGGAGAATGAGGCCCTTGGCACCAGAAAGATCCCCTTCGGGAAGGTTCTCTACATTGAGCGCGAGGACTTCATGGAGGAGCCGCCGAAGAAATACTTCAGAATGTTCCCCGGAAATGAAGTGCGTCTGATGAATGCATATTTCGTCACCTGCACGGGTTGCGTGAAGGACGAGAACGGCAACGTGACGGAGATCCACTGCACCTACGATCCTGCGTCGAAGGGCGGCAACAGCCCGGACGGCAGAAAAGTCAAGGGCACCATCCACTTCGTGGAAGCGACCCATGCCATTCCCGCAAAGGTTCGCCTTTACGAAAACCTGATCGATGAGGAGAAGGCGGAGGCGGCAGGGAGCGTATATGACGAGGAAGGGAACGTGTTCCTGAATCCGAATTCGCTGACGGAGAAGGAAGCCTTCTTAGAGCCTGCTTTTGCCGGCGTCAAGGCATATGACAGATTCCAGTTTGTTCGACAGGGGTTCTTCAGCGTGGATCCCAAGGATTCCAAGGAAGGCGCGCTGGTGTTCAACCGCATCGTATCGCTGAAGAGTTCCTTTGTGCTTCCTAAGTAAAGATTAAAGATTTAAGACATGAAAAAGCCCCTTGGAGTACTCCAAGGGGCTTGCTTTGTCTTGTTTTACTTATTTCTTTTTGGATTTCTTTTCGGTAACTTCTTCCGCAGGTTCCTCGGCAGCAGCTTCAGCTTCCTCGGCAGCTTCAACGGCAGCCTCCTCAGCGGCCTCCACCTTTTCTGCTACGGCCTCGCCAGCCTCGTCAAGCTTGTCGGCAACGGCCTCAGCGGTTTCAGCAATGGTATCCTCTGCGGCATCAACCGCGTCAGCAACCTTTTCGCCAAGATCCTCGGCTGCATCAGCAACCTCCTCTGCGAAATCCTCGGCGCCGCCTTCTTCCTCAAAGAAGCCTTCCACCTTCTCGATCACGCGCTTGCCTTTTTCAGCAACCTTGTTTGCCATGTTGGTGATGGTAGCGGAAGCCTTGGATGCCATCTCTTCGATGTCAACCTTCTTCTTTGCGTCCTTGCCGTCCATGTCCAGCTCTACGTAGCCATGCTCAGCGTCATCTGCATCGCTAAGATCATCAAAATCGTCATCACAGGCACACTTGCATTCCTCTTTCTTTTTCTGTGAGAAATAATATCCTGCTGCAGCTGCGGTGGTCAGTGCTGCTGCGGTCAAAATGAACTTTCCTAATTTCTTTGCCATAATGGAGACTCCTTTCTGTAAATCAAATGATAAAATTATTCTAATACAGTTTTGCGGAAATGAAAAGAGAAAAACTATTATTTTTTTGTTAAAAAATTGTTTCCAATTTGGGAAACTGCTTTGGGATTTAAACTTGCAAGAGCCATAAGGGTGTGTTACACTTTAGGCACAGTAATGAATGGGAGCTTGGGATGAACGGTAAGTTTTTCGATCTGAAAAAGGATAAACAGGATAGAATGATAAGCGCCGCACTGAAGGTGTTTGCCATTAACGGTTACCGTCATGCCAGCACGGACGACATCGTGAAGGAGGCAAACATCAGTAAGGGTTTGCTCTTTCACTATTTTGAGAATAAGCTTGGAGTGTATCAGTTTGTATATGATTACGCCGTGCGATACATGACGCTTGAGCTGAACACGCACGTGGGCGCGCGGGAAAAGAACCTGTTTGAGATCGAGCGTCAGATCCAATCCGCAAGGCTCGATGCCATGAAGACCTATCAGTACATGCAGCAGTTCCTGACAAGGACGCAGAGTGAGGACGTGAACGAAGCCCTTGTGGTCATCGCACAGCGAAGGGACATCCTGATGGATGCCTACGCGGACATCTACCGCAGGATCAATTTCAACGCGTTGCCCCAGGGAACGGACGGAAGGCTCTTGTTCCAGATGATGGAGCACGCTGCGGACGGCCTGATCTTAGAGCGCCTGCAGGAGAACTCCTTCCAGGCCGACATGGTCCTCGAAGAGATCCTCCAATACATCAATTTCATGCAAAAGCTAGTGATGGGGAAATAACCCCCTTCAGAATACAAAAAGAGCAGAGGCGCGCGTCTCTGCTCTTTGATTTTGCGATATATGCTACAGGAATCTCTCGAACCAGATGCGGGAGAGTTCGGGCCACATGCTGACGTCCGCGAAGGGATTGCCGTTAAAGTGTGGCATCTCGGGCGGCGCCTGCTGAGGCTCGGGCTCGAGCGCGGGATCGAGATGGAACTGGAGAACCAGCTCTTTATGACGCTCGGGCGTCATGTTCACGGCCGTATTGTTCTTGATGCGCTCTAATGCAAAGCCAAGCTGCTCGGTGGCATATTCTCCGCCATGTCCGCCGGAGAACAGGTCCATCCCTGCGGTGGAGAGGCCGTGCCAGCCGAAGGGGAACACGTAATGGGCAAAGGGTACGCCCTTTTCACGCAGTGCCATTGCAAACAGGTAGGAATTCTCCACGGGGACAAGATTGTCCTCCGCGGTCTGCCATAGGAAGCACGGCGGCGTGTTTTCCGTAACCTGGGTTTCGCAGGAGAAATACTCCAGTTCTTCCGCTGAGGGCTCCTTGCCAAGGAGTGCCTGAATGGAGTAAACGTGCGTGTACTTGCCGGCGGTGATCACGGGATAGCCAAGGATGGCGCCGTCCGGACGATTGGAGATGGCATTCAGCTCCGCATCTGGATCGGAGACGTCTCCGAAATGTACGCAGAGGCTTGCGCAAACGTGACCGCCCGCGGAGAAGCCGCAGATTAGGAGCTTTGCGGGATCGATATGACATTCCGCCGCATTTTTTCGGATCAGGCGCACGGCGCGCGAAAGGTCCGACATGGGCTGCTTTTTCAGCGGCACGCACATGGTGATGTCATTGGTGTAGGTCAGAACGAAAGCGTTCAGGCCCATGCGATAATATGTCAGGGCAACCAGTTCGCCCTCATGCGGCGCGAGCATGCAGTAGCCGCCGCCGGGCACCACGATCATGCATTTGCGGGGCGTGTCGTCCTCGTCGTGAAGATATGCATGCAGGTTGGGCATGAAGCCGTAGGCGGCTTCGTAGGTATATTCCTCAGGTTTCCAAAGGTCTTGTCGAAAAGTTTTCATCGGTCGGTACTTCCTTTACTTTTTTGCTTTATAGGGTCCGTCAGCGGGATAACCGCCTTTGAGCTTTTGCATGCCGCGCTGGATGGCGTCTCTGGAATTTTTCCAGTCCGCGCCGGCGTTCTGATAATCAAACATTTCCACCATCCACGCCACGTCCTCAGAAACTCGCTCCAGGTTGTTTTCCATCAGGGGGATCACCATGGCAAAGAATTCGCTCTTTTCCTTATCGCCGAGCTTAAGCTCCGCGGCATCGCAAAGGTCGCCAAAATGGGAGAGGCAAAAGCCCTTGCTGTTTTTGATCTTGTCGCGGAACACGTCATCCTGCTTGTAAAGGTAAAAGAAGGTGTCCATATAGCGCTCGTAGGTGTCAGCGAAGTGTTTGCAGACATAGCAGGATTGCTCCTTGCGCTGCACCCAGGCACCAAAGGAGGAGACGGGAGCGTCGCCCTTCGGACGCATCAGCTTGTCCTTGAAGGAGAGCTTTCCCGGCGCAAAACCACGGGCCTGCTCTTTGAATTCCTGGATGATCCTGCGGTAGTGCGTCTTTAAGATCCAGGCATTGCCCAGGGTGTTGCCGTAATCAAACATTTTCTGGAAATGCGTGCGGCAAAAGCCTGCCTTGTCCGTCATGTCACGTACGTCCGCTTCCATGTAGGAGGCGCTGCTTCCCAGCACGAAATCGATCAGGTCCTGCTCCACTTCGCGTTCAATGAAGCAAAAGGGGCATTCGTCCTTTGCGTCCACGGCATCGTTTAGGGGAATGGTGTACAATTGTTCCTTCATTCGGATCCCTCCTTGGGAGGCTTTGCATTAAGTGACCTCCACGCTTTATTTTAATGGAAAATGACGGAAAAAGCAAGGAGAAGCGAACGGGCGCTTTAAGAATTGATTATCATTGTTTAAGATTTGTTTAAGGTGCTTGCGACGATGCATGGAGAGTATTAGAATAGAGCATGGGAGGGGTATCGTATGTATCATATTTTGCTGTGTGACGACGAAGAGGACATTCTTTACGCATTAAAAATTTATCTGAAAAATCCCGAATATCAATTCTTTGAAGCGCATACCGGAAAGGAAGCCGTGGATCTGGTGCGGAGCGAGACCATAGATCTTGTTCTTTTGGACATTATGATGCCTGTGATGGATGGGCTTACGGCGCTGGAGGAGATCCGAAAGATCAGTAACGTGCCGGTGCTTTTCCTGACGGCGAAGAGCGAGGACATGGACAAGATCGTTGGTCTTGGAGAGGGCGCGGATGATTACGTCACGAAGCCTTTCAATCCCATGGAGGTGGTGGCCAGAGTGAAGTCGCACCTTCGCAGGTACACGCTTCTTGGCGGCAGCATCATGCCAAATCACACGCTCCGCATTGGCGGGATCGAGTTGAATGATGACAGGCGGGAGGTCATTCTCGACGGCGACGTAGTGAATCTCACGCCGACGGAATATCAGATCTTAAAGCTTCTCATGAGTCATCCGGGGAAGGTGTTCTCGCCCGCGGAGATTTACGAGAACGTTTGGAAGGAAGATGCAGAATTTGGAAGCGAGGGAACCGTGGCCGTGCACATCCGGCACCTGCGGGAAAAAATCGAGATCGATCCCGCGCAGCCAAGGTACCTTAAGGTGATCTGGGGACAGGGGTATCGCATGGAGGAAAGCTAAGTGATGGCAGAAGAATTGATGGTATTGGAGCCGAAGGAACAGACGGAGGAGAATCCGAAGCCAAAGGAGCATAAATTGGCCAGGAAGCTCTTGTTTTGTGTGTTTTTGATCCTCTTGCTCGTAAGCATCACGACGGCCGCTTTTACAGGCGTTGGCATGACGTTCCTCGTAGGCGAAGGCGTGCCTTGGATGAATCAGGAGAGCGTCGAGAATCTGCTTGCCAAAATGATGACGGAAGGGGCGCTGGAGTCAAAACTCGCAAATTATGTTTCCATTTTGCAGGCGGAGGGAGAAGTCGTCGACAGCGAAGGCATGAAGAGTTTACTGGGTTCGTTCCTGGCGGACAAAATTTTGCATCTTGCCATCGATGAGAGCTTTGCGGCGGCCAATGAGTTTGCTGAAAAGTATGGGATAAAGTATTCCATCGTACACCCTTATGGAAGGCCACTAGGCGGAACGCTTGGCATGAGTGATCTGGCGGAGTCGGCGAAGTATTCCGTGGCATATACGGAAGAAGAAACAGGGGAGATGATCAGGTACAGCGTAACCTTAAGTTTTAACATGCAAAACTTTCAGTCCATTTTGACGGAGCCATACGAGGTGCAGAGCTTTTGGGTCTTGCATCGTGAAGCCATTCTGGTCGGTTTTATCATTTCGATCCTTCTTTCCTTATGCCTGCTTGTTGCGACCTGCAACATGGTCCGCAGAAAGGATCCGGAAGTAGGGCGCGTCTTGGACAAGCTTCCGATCGGATTGTTTGTTTTGATCTTTCTGGCCTTGGAATACCTTTTGTGGAGGTCATTTCAGACTTCCGTGCTCAAGTTTTTGACCTGGCATGAATATGATCTCGGGTTGCTGAAGGCAACTTGCGTCTGGATCCTTTTGGTGGCGCTTCCGCTCGGGATTATTTACTTCCTGGTCTGGAGACTGAAGCACTCTGGCTGGTATCGTGGAACTTTTTGTTATTGGATCTTTATGGCGCTGAAAAAGCTGGTGCTTGGCTGGGTGAACATCTTCCAAAACCTTGCGCTGGTCTGGAAGGCACTCCTGTTAGAACTTGTGATCACTGCCGCAGAGTGCGCGATCATTTTTGCGGCGCTTCCGCTGGGACTTAACTTGGTCCGGCTTCTTGTGGCCTTTGGGATCTTTAAGGTGATCTTGATCCCGTTCCTGCTTTGGTATTGCATCGCACTCGGCAAGGTCGAAAAGGGCCTACGCGAGATCGCGGGCGGGAATCTGGAAGCACACGTGGACGTGGAAAAACTGCCGGGTGCCTTGCAGAGCTTTGGAAAGGACATCAATTCCATGGCGGGTAGCGTTTCCGATGCCGTGGAGGAGCGGATGAAGAGCGAGAGGCTCAAGACTGAGCTGATCACCAACGTTTCCCATGACATCAAGACGCCGCTTACGTCGATCATCAATTTCTCGGATCTGATCGCGAAGGAGGAAACGGAAAATGAGAAGGTGAAGGAATATGCCGACCATTTGCATGCGCAGTCTTCCAAGCTAAAGAAACTGATCGAGGACTTGATCGAGGCATCCAAGGCCTCCACGGGAAACATGGAGGCGCATCTTGAGCCGTGCGATGCAAGCGTTCTTTTGGGACAATGCCTTGGAGAGTATGAGACGCGCCTTCGCGAAAAGGGCCTGGAGCTGATCTTAAAGCAAAGTAAAGAGCCTCTTCGGATCATGGCGGACACGCGGATGTTGTGGCGTGTTTTCGACAATCTGATGTCGAACGTGTGCAAGTATTCTCAAGAGAATACGAGGGTATATCTTTCCGCCGAGCGGCGTCAGGGAGCTGCAGTGATCACATTTAAGAATGTTTCAAAATATGCGCTCGACATGTCGCCGGAGGAACTGATGGAGCGGTTTGTGCGCGGTGACCTTTCCAGGCATACGGAAGGGCACGGCCTTGGGCTTTCCATTGCAAGGAGCCTGATGGAGCTGCAGGGCGGACAGATCACGCTGGACGTGGATGCGGACCTTTTTAAGGCGACGCTGGAATTTCCGCTGGTCAGTGAAGCATAGAAGGATTATAATAAAGCCATCAAGGCAGATTGCCTTGGTGGCTTTTTGATTAGGCAAGATGACGGAGGATGGAAGATGCTATACTGTGTGCCTGCAAAGGATCGAAGCATGAAGAGCGTGGAAAGAAAGGGCGATGCCCTTTTTGTGACGTTACAAAGCGGCTTGCAAAAGCTGACGCCGCTTAGCGACGGGATTATCCGCGTGCAATTTACGGGGAAGGAAAGCTTTTCAGACGCGGAAAAGCCTGGGATTGTAAAGCTTCCTGCATTTTCTGACTGGACCCATGAGGAGACGGCGGAGAAGTTGACTGTGCGCACAAAGGCGATCTCGCTGGTGATCCACAAGAAGAGCAACCGCTTTTGCTATTATGACGCCAAGGGAGAACTTCTGCTCGCAGAGAGTGAGGGGCGAAGCAAGGAACTGGAAGAGATCCCGACCTATCGCCTGGCGGATCAAGCCATGGAGAAGGTGTTTGTAGACACGCCGGACGGCAGGAAAGAGGTCGTTCGTGATGCCGCAAGGGTGCAGGTGGGGACGGCATATCATACAAGGCTTCATCTGATCTTTGGAGAGGAAGCGCTATTTGGTCTTGGCCAGCATGAGGAAGGCTATGGGTCGCTTCGCGGGAAGCGCATCTACCTGCATCAGGCGAACAGAAAGATCGCGGTACCGCTCCTTGTTTCCACGAAGGGCTACGGGCTCCTTTTGAACACTTATGCGCCCGCCATCTTTAATGATACGGAGGAGGGGACTTATCTTTATACGGAGACGGATCCGGAGATGGATTTCTTTTTCATTGCAGGCGCGGCGTTTGCCAGGGAGAAAGAAGTGGCGTTAGCAGGGAAGAAAGAAGCGGCATTTGCAGGAGAGAAAGAAGGTGCCTGGGAGTGCGGAACGTCCGCCATGGACGGCGTGGTCCGCGGGTATCGCTTCCTTACGGGAAAGGCTGCGATGTTGCCCAGGTGGGCTTTTGGTTACTGGCAGTCGCAGGAAAGATATGAAACCCAGGAGGAAATCCTTGGCGTTGCGAAAGAATATCGTGACAGAGGGATCGGGCTGGATTGCATCGTGCTGGACTGGTGCTCCTGGCCTGACGGACAGTGGGGTCAGAAAACCCTTGATCCGGAAAGATTTCCTGATCCGGACCTTATGACGAAAACGCTCCATGCAGAGCACGTGCACTTTATGATTTCCGTTTGGCCAAACCTCACGGAAGGGACGGAGAATTACGAAGAGTTTCAAAAAAAGGGCCTTTTGCTTCCTGGGATCAACAATTATAACCCGCTGGAGGCGGAGGGGAGAAAAACCTATTGGCAGCAGGCGGAAAAAGGGATCTTTTGCCACGGCGTGGATGCATGGTGGTGCGATAACAGCGAGCCCTTCACGCCGGAATGGAATACGCTGATCCGTCCAGAGAGCGCGAAAAGCTACGAAGAGTATTGCAAAACGGCATCGCTCCACCTTCCGCAGGATCGGATCAATGCCTATGGTTTTTATCATGCGCAGGCGCTTTATGAGGGCCAGAGGGGATATTACGAAAAGCTGCGCGAGCAGGGGGAGAATGTTCGGGAAAAGCGCGTGGTCAATCTGACCAGGAGCGGGTACGTTGGGCAGCAGCGTTTTGCAGCCGTGCTTTGGTCAGGGGACATTTCCGCGTCTTGGGAGACGCTTCGCCGTCAGATCGCGGCAGGCACAAATTTCTGCGCCAGCGGCCTTCCGTATTGGACCGTGGACATCGGCGCGTTCTTTGTGAAGAATGGCCTGCAATGGTTCTGGGACGGGCAATATGACGAGACGACCAAGAATCCGGCCTATTGTGAACTGTTTACGAGATGGTATCAGTGGGGCGCATTTCTTCCCGTTTTTCGCGGGCACGGGACCGACTGCAGACGGGAGCTTTGGGAGTTTGACCGGCCTGAAGCGCCGTTTTATCAGGCACTGCTCTTGGCAAATCGCACAAGATATGAACTAATGCCCTATTTATATTCCCTCGCAGGTCAGGTGACTCTAGAGGATGCAAGCTTTATGAAGCCCCTTTCCTTTGGCTTCTCGGAGGATCCCGAAACCTGGGAGATCACGGATCAGTACCTTGTAGGAAAGGAATTGATGGTCTGCCCGGTGACGGAAAGTCACTATTTTGGTAAGGACGAGGCGGAAAAGAGAGGCGCAAAGTGTGTGCGAAAGGTCTATCTGCCCGTGGGCTGCGGCTGGTATGATTTCTGGACGGAGCGCTATTACGAGGGAGGACAGTGGATCCTTGCGGATGCTCCGCTCGAGCATATCCCCGTGTTTGTCAGGGCGGGAAGCATTCTCCCGAAAACGGCATTTGCGCTTTCCACGGAGGAACAGACGGGGGAAATCTATTTCCAGGTCTATGACGGCAAGGATGGGAGTTTCCTTCTTTATGAAGATGAGGGAGACGGTTATGGTTATGAGAAGGGCGAATGCAAGGTGACGTTTCTTCGCTGGCTCTCCAAGGAACAAAAGCTTCTTTGCAAAGAAATAAACAAAGGAACGTGTGGCGGAGCAGCAGATGATGGATCTGGTGAGGACGCGGGCAACCAGGCAAAGGCCCTTGCAGATCGCATCCGCGTCGTAAGACCGCTATAAACACAGGCAGTGTTGTTTTTACACTCAGCCCTGCATGGTTCAATTCATGTCCGAACGGGGAGAAGTGCCTGCATATTTTACGTAAGCGCGGTAGAAGGAACTGTAATCCGTAAAGCCGCTCTGCAGGGCCGCGTCCATGGCGGAGGCCCCGTTCAGCATGGCCTGCTTTGCCAGGATGATGCGCTTGTTGCGCACGTAATCCATGGTGGTTGTGCCAAGGTATTTCTTGAAACTGGCATTTAGATAATTCTTACTGATAAAGAAGTGGGATGCAATGTCGTCCAAGGTCTGGTTCTCCGTGAGGTGACCGTTGACGTAATGAATGATCTCCAGCATTTTGTCAGGGAGGGCATTGACAAGGGTTGCAGGTTTTAACTCGCGCGCAAGGAGGTGGATCTGCGCGAGCAGTGCTTCCAAAAAGATCGGAGAAAGCATTTCGCGCACCTCTGCCGGCTGGTCGTCCAACCGATGTAATTGATAAAAAAAGTCATCGAGATGATATGCTTCCGTGTGTTCGTAAAGGACCTCCGGGGAGCGTTTTTTTTTGCCATTTGGCATGAGGTCAGTAAGGAGCTGCCTGCGCTCTGGCATCAGATTGTCCGGAGACAGGAACAGCACGTTGCGCACGTAATCCGCACGCGAATTGACCCGGATGCCGTGAAGGACGCCGGGGGAGATGAGAAAAAGCGTATGTGGTTTTAAGGGATAGATCTTTCCTTCCACCATGATATCTGCGTCGCCTGAAATGAAATAATAGATTTCGTAGACGGAGTGGAAATGACCATCCAGCTGGGAATAAACCTTTTTGTCTTTTTTATGATATTCCAAAACTGAGATTTCCATAAGCTCACCTCGAGGCTATTCTATACGATTTGTGTGATTTTTGCAATGTTTAAAAAACTTTTTACAAAGATTTGTAACTGCTTACGTGATATGATTGGATGGAAGGGCTTACATGGCAATAAATAATAGCATTTCGAAACTGAAGGAGGTATGTTCAGTGTCCGATGGAATGAAGAAGGGAATACGATCGAGGTCAAGTGTCCCTGTTGTAAAAAAGAAGGTTAGCTTCAAAGTCTACATGAAGCGTTACTGGCAGCTATATGTCTTACTCGCGCTGCCGCTGATCTATCTGCTCGTTTTTAAGTACATTCCCATGGCTTACGTGCAGATCGCATTTAAGAAGTATCAGCTGAACAAGAGCATTTGGGCAATGCCTCTCGCAAAGAAGAATGGTTTTGAGTATTATATCAAAGCTTTCAAGGACAGAGACTTTTTGTTCGCGTTACGTAACACCTTGCTCCTTAACTTAAAGGATCTGGTCTTTGGTTTCCCTGCACCGATCATCTTTGCGCTGGTTTTGAACGAGCTTCCTTTCAAGGGCTTTAAGAAGGTTGTGCAGACCATTGCTTACATGCCGCACTTCCTTTCCTGGGTCATCATCGGAAACCTTTCGCTTCAGCTGTTCGCAAAGGACACCGGTATGGTGAACATGCTCATCAAGAGCCTTGGCGGTTCGTCCATTCCTTTCATCGCAGAGAGTGCACATTGGGTAAGGACCTATATTGGATGGGGCATTTGGCAGAGCTTTGGTTGGAACTCGATCGTGTATCTGGCCGCCATCGCAGGCATCAGTCCGGATCTTTATGAAGCGGCGTCCATGGACGGTGCGGGCAGATTCCAGAAGATGTGGCACATTACGCTTCCCAGCTTAAAGCCCACCATCGTCGTGTTGCTGATCATGAACCTTGGATACATCATGGGCGGCGGCATGGAGCGTCCCATGGCACTTTACAACAACCTCGTTATGGACAAGGCAGACGTCATTGCAACTTATGTTTACAGAGTCGGCATAAAGGGCTTGCAGTTCTCCCTGACGACTGCAGTTGGCCTGTTCCAGTCCGTAGTTGGCGTGATCTTGATCCTGACGGCGAACTTTGTCTCCAGGAAGCTCGGCGAGCGCGGCATTTGGTAAGGAGGTTTGGGTAAATGAAAGTTAAGTCAGCAAAAGCAAAATTGGGCGACTGGGGATTTGTCGCAGTCTGCGTGATCGTCAGCCTGCTGTGCGTTCTTCCGATGATCAACCTCCTCGCGAAGTCGCTTTCCGGTTCTGACGCGTTGGTCAGAAACGAAGTTTACCTGCTTCCGAAGGGCCTGAACTTTGATGCCTACCTGCAGGTGTTCCGCAACGCAAAATATGTTAAGGCGTTCTTCTGGACCGTGTTCCTGACAGTGATCTGCACGCTCATCTCCTTGACGATGACGACGCTGTGCGCGTATCCGCTGATCTTCGAAAGACTCAAAGGCCGTTCCGTGATCAACGTATATATCACCGTGACCATGTTCTTCAACGCGGGTGCCATCCCGAATTACCTGCTGATGAAGTCGATCGGCTTTTTGGACAGGCCCTGGGTGTTGATCATTCCCAGCTGTCTGAGCATATACAACATGATCATCATGAGAAGTTTCTTTTATGGCATTCCGGACAGCCTTCGCGAATCGGCAGAGATCGACGGCGCAAGCTTCTTCCAGATCCTTTGGAGAATCTACGTGCCCCTGTCAAAGCCCGTGATGGCAACCTTGGCACTGTTCTATGCAGTAGGTCGTTGGAATGGTTACGGCGATGCGCTGATGTATATGAAGGAGGAAAGATTTTATCCTTTGCAGCTGTATCTGTACAACATCATGAACAACACCAACAAAATGGAAGTTGCAACGCAGGAAGGTTTCTCATCCCCTGGTCTTGCCGCATCCATGAAGGCAGCAGTCGTAATGTTCTCGACCGTGCCGATCCTTTGCATCTATCCTTGGCTGCAGCGCTTCTTTATCTCCGGCGTGACGCTTGGTGCCGTAAAGGAATGATTTAACTGGTAATTACGGGGCAACCCGCTAATTATAGAACCAAAACACATTTTTACAAAAAAAGGGAGGAAACAAGTAACATGAAGAAGAAGATTCTTTCAGTCCTTCTTGCGCTGACGATGGTTGCATCCCTTGCAGCATGCGACAATGGCGGCAAAGCAAGTGAGGAAAGCAGCAGCAGTTCTGGGGCTCCGTCCATCGATGCAAGCAAGATGGAGGAAGCAGAAAAGGCTGGCGCTGACTTCGAGAACGGCAAGTTCAAGGAGACCAAGAAGATCGTAGTCGAGATCTATGATCGTGGTAACGATGGCGGTTCCGATCCTGAGAACAACCTGTACACTGATTACATCAAGAAGGGTATGCTCGAGGATCACAACGTAGAGGTAACCTTCAAGAAGGTTCCCCGTTGGACCGAGGTTGATGAGATCAACAACCTGCTTGCAGCAGGTACCGCACCTGACGTATGCGTAACCTACAGCTATCCCACCATTCAGACCTATGCTAACATGGGCGGCGTGATCGATCTGGCTCCTTACATTGAGCAGTACAAGAGCGAAATCCCCAACCTTTGGAATTGGCTTGGCGAGACCAACATATACTGGGATCGCGATCCTAAGACCGGTACCCTTTGGTGCGTTGAGGCGAAGCTCGCAGTTTCTAACCGCGTAATCACCTTCGTTCGTCAGGACTGGCTGGACAAGCTTGGCCTGAAGGCTCCTACCACCAAGGCTGAGTTCGAGAGCATGCTCGTTGCTTTCAAGGACAACGCAAGCACTCTGCTTGGCTCTGACGCTTCCAAGATCGTTCCTTACTCCGTAAGCTACGACGTAGGTTGGAGAGCAGCAACCCTGATCGAGTCATTCCTTGATCCTGCAATGTCCGATAAGGAATACTACGTAAACGGTTTTGATGACAGAAAGCTTACCCAGAACGGTACCAAGGAAGGCGTTCGTCTTCTGAACAAGTGGTACAACATGGGCCTTATGTGGAATGACTTCGCTCAGTACGGCAGCGGCGACACCACTGAGGATGACATGATGAAGGCTGGTTTCGTAGGCGCATTCACCCACAACTGGGATTACCCTTACAGAAACGGTGATGACAGCATCAACGCAAACCTTCAGAGAAACGTTGGTCCTAACGCTAAGTTCGTAGCAATCGATCCTTTCGAGGATAAGAATGGAACTCATACCAAGTTCGTTTCCGGTCCTATCGACCGTAAGGTATTCTTCCCTGCAACGAACGACGAGCCTCTTGCATCCCTGCTGTATCTTGACTGGATCAGCGCTCCTGAGCACATCCAGTATCTGCAGATCGGTGATGAGGGCGTGACCCATGACGTAACCGCTGATGGTGCAATCCAGGTTAAGGCTGCTACCGGCAACGCAATCATGAACTCCGGTATGAACATTGACTACACCATTACCGTAAACGGACTGAAGCTGACCAGCGACGAGCTGACCAACAAGTCCAGAGCACTGAACTACCCTGGAATCCCTGCTGAAGACGTTGTAAATTCCCACAAGATCGCTAATACCGACCTGAGAGTTGGTAAGAACGTAAACGTTGGCGCGATCGAGGCAGAAGAGGGTATCGGTGACACCCTGAGCCAGAAGAGAGATATCGCTTACGATAAGGCAGTAGTTGCTTCTACCGCTGACTTCGACAAGGTTTGGGACGAGGAAATCAAGAACTATCTGAGCGCTGGCGGCCAGGCCATCATTGATGAGCGTACCGAGAAGTGGGAAGAGTTCTTTGGTAGCTCCGACATGCTCAAGTAAAATCGGGAACAACTCTTACTCTTTATTTTGTTTATTTCAAATGGAACGGCATTGGCCCCCTCGGCCAGTGCCGTTCTTTTGATTGCAGTTTTTCACCTTTTTTGGTATAATCATTTTAAGTATGGGGTAACGTCACTTGGGGAAGTGACAGAAAGGGGGGGTATTATGATAGTACTTGTGGTCTTATACGCTGTGGCAGTTTTGTTCGTGGCAGCGGTATCGTTTGGGATCGATGCTCTCATCATGTCGAACACTAACGTAACAGATCGCACAAATTATGTTTTTTGTGTGAATCTTTTTATGAGCGTTTTGGCACCGGTTAACTTCATGTTGGTCGATGAGAGTCTGATCGTTTACGTGATCTTTGCCGTCAACAGACTGATCCTTCGGCCAATGATCAAAACCTGTTTTTACGACAAGATCTCGATGGCACCGAAACGAAAGATCTGGCTGGTGTCGCTTATTTCGGAAGCGATCATGGGAGTGCTTGTTGTCATTATCGTTCGTTGTATAGCGTAGATAAAGGGGGAGAGAAAATATGGATTATTTTATGGTTTTAGATGCATTTCCGGGACTGCGTAACGTAAACTTTGGCGTTCTGCTTTTGATCCCGGTCATTGCAATTGTCATTGTGATCTTTACGATAGGCTTTATCGTGAAAGAAATTTCCGAGGTTAAGCGTAGCGGATACCATTATGATACGACGGGAGGTGGCGAGGAGAGCCCTGATGCGAATGCCCAGATCCTTGCGAATGGCGGATGGACATGCCCGCTGTGCGGAAACGTGCTGTCCGATAAGGTCATACAGTGTAGGTGTGGAGGCCGCAAAGGGGATGCGCCGAAGCAACCGAAGGATGAAGGGACGCAGTCATGAAAAAGGGTAACTTGACGGGCATATCGTATTTCATCGTCCATGCATGCGTTGAAATGATCTGCTTTTACGTGCTTCGCAGGCATTATCCTTTGTTCGTTATAGGCACCGTTGCGTTCTTTTATGATTTCTTTGCCTTTGTGCCCCAGGGCCTGATCGGCAATTTTATCATTAAGCACAAGAAGATCCCGTTTGAGACGATCGGACACGTGCTGCTCCTTCTCAGTGTCTTCATGGTTCCTTTTGATGCAACAGTGATCCACTATGGCGGCTTCCTTTCCATGGCGATCGGAAATGCGATCCTGCATGAGTGCGGGGCGATCGCGACCGTGGCGGACAGCGAAGGGAAGATTTTTCCAGCCGCGCTGTTTGTCTCCGGTGGTTCTTTTGGCCTGGTGATCGGCGGGACGCTGGGCACGCTTGGCGTAACGCAGTGGATCCTTGTGATCCCGTTTGCGTTGTCGGTAGCGTGCACACTCTATTCAAGAAAGTCCGTGCGAGAAAAGAGTTATCCGAGGTTTCACTGTACAAATGACAAGTACACGCCTGCGGTGATCTTACTGGTTGCCTTTTTGGTCACGACGGTAAGAAGCTATCTGGGCTATGCCATTCCGATCTCATGGAACAAGGAGGTTTGGCAGTCCTTTTTGCTCTTCTTTATCATGGGCTTTGGAAAGGCGATCGGAGGGTATTTCGCAGATCGTTTGGGCGCCCGCAAAACGGCGGTCTTTGCAACGCTTGCGTCCATTCCGTTTTTGGTCTTTGGAGATGAACTCATGGTGGTGTCCGTGATCGGCGTATGTCTGTTTTCCATGACGATGAGCATCACGTTTGAGATGTGCCTTAGCGTGCTTCCGGGGAATCCGGGACTTGCCTTTGGCGTGACGACCGCCGCATTGTTCTTCGGCTTGACGCCGCCGTTTTTCTTTGGGTTCGGACTTTTGACAAATGCGATCCTGATCGTAGTGTTCTCGCTTCTTTGCTGTTTTCTGCTGAGAAAAACGCTAAAGGAGTGAAGAAGCCATGGATTCTTTGAAGGAAATTGCCCTTCTTGCATTTGCGGTGGTGCTTACCGTTGCGGTGGAATTGCCAATCATCCGCATAGGGAAGGTTACGAAGCATAACGGGATCATCATCGCGATCAATGTCGTGACGAATCTGACGTTCAACGTCATATACCTGTTGCTTTATCACATGAGCTTTCTTTATCGCGACAGTTTCATAAGCAGAGAGGGCGTGACACTCGGATGGTATGTTTTCGCAGAGCTTTTATTGATCCCTCTGAGCGAGGCTTTTGTATATGGGAAGATATCGAAGGCTTCCAAAAAGCGGATCCTCGTCGTCACTTATCTCGCAAATTTTGCATCATGCCTGGCGGGCGAACTGTTCCAAAGGGTTTTTGATCTTATCATATGATTCAGATTTTGAGAACGGAAAATAGAGAGGCACCAAAGTACAAAGGAGATAACAAAATGCTGAACGTAACGAAGAATGTGGAAAACGGAAAGGCAGAGGTTTTCGCCGAAGGAAGGCTTGACACAAGCACGGCACCGGAAATGGAAGCCGCTTTGATGGAGATCATTGACGGCCTCACGGAGCTTACGTTGAATTTTGAAAAGCTTGAGTACATTTCATCGGCCGGACTGCGCGTTCTTCTCACGATGCAAAAGATCATGAAAAAGCAGGGCACTATGAAGGTGACGCACGTTAATCAGACCATCATGGAGATCTTTGAAGTGACTGGTTTCGAGGGCTTTCTGACCATTGAGTGACCGCTACGGCAGCTTGGAGGCGACGAGGAAGGGAAAGGAAGGAACGGCATGAAGGAACTTGTGATCACGGCCGAGACAAAGAATCTGGACGAAGTGATGACATTCGTGGACACATTCCTGGAGGAAGCGGAATGCTCCATGAAGGCACAGATGCAGATCGATCTTGCCGTGGAGGAGATTTTCGTCAACATAGCAAGTTACGCCTATGCTCCAGGGACAGGTCCGGCAACGATCCGCGTGGGGCTTACGGACGATGGGTCCGTTTTCGTGATCGAGCTGATCGATCAGGGCGTTCCCTATAATCCGCTGGCGAAGGAAGATCCTGACATTACGCTCTCCGCAGAGGAGCGGAAGATTGGCGGACTTGGGATTCTGCTCACGAAGAAGAGCATGGATGACGTGCAATATGAATATGCAAACGGCAGTAATATCTTAACGTTAAGAAAAAGCATTAGATAGAAAGGAGAACTGACATGTTAAACATCGAAAAGAAAGCAGAGGGAACAAATCTGGAGGTGAAGCTGACAGGCAGACTCGACACGGTGACGGCGCCGCAGCTGGAGGGTGCGATCAAGGAATCCATTGAGGGAGTGACCGACCTGTCCTTTGATTTTTCTGAACTGGAGTACATTTCGAGTGCAGGTCTTCGCGTTCTCCTCGCGGCACAGAAGATCATGAATAAGCAGGGTACCATGGCAGTCAGGAACGTGTCTGACGAAGTGAATGAGATTTTTGAGGTCACGGGATTTACTGACATTCTTTCGATCGAATAGGAAAGCGTTTTATGGATAACAAACGGGAAATCGTCTACGAAAACATCGTTGAGAATATTTCAGACGGACTTTTGGCGATCGATCAGAGTGGTACGATCCAGATCGCAAACCCTTCCGCAGTAAAGATCCTTGGGATCGAAGCGGATGGGCTTGTGGGCCACAAGCTCGTGGAATTCATGATGGCGGATGACGGAAATGATGATTTCTTTCAATGTCTGTTGGATGCGGTATATTCCAAAGGACTCATAAGCCAGATGGTTCCCTACGTGATCGGCGGAGAGGAAAAGCGACTTCGCGTTGTCAGTTCCATGCTGATGAATGGGAACGAAAGAGTCGGCCTCATCGTAACGTTCAGTGATCTGACGACCATGGTACGGCTGAGTGAGCGGAATGAAGCGCTGAACAAGGAATTGACGGAATTCATCGATCGCTTTACGCAGGTCATGATCGGTGCGATCGAAGCAAGAACGCCTTATAATGCCAATCATACCAAGAGTATGGTCCGTTATGGGTCGAACTTTCTTGATTGGGAAAAGGGGCGCGGCGTGGAGCGTGCGGAGGCCGTTCGAAAGCCTTTTTTGGCAAGCGTATGGCTTCATGACGTTGGAAAGCTTGTGGTTCCAAGAAGCGTCATGGACAAGGCAACACGTCTTGGAAGCAGGGAAAAGGACGTGTTTCACCGCATTGAGACGGCGATCCTTAGCGAAAAGCTTCGCATGGCAAAGGACCCTTCCGTGAGCGAGGAGGCGGGCGCAAAGATCAAGGTGCTGGAAGACGCAAGGGAAGTGATCCGAACGGCGAATACGATTGGATTCCTAAATGATGAACTGTTTTCGAAAGTGGAAGCACTGGGCAAGATGACTTGTCTTTCGGCGGAGGGGGAAGAGATTCCACTCCTTCAGGATTACGAATTGGAATCGCTGTGCGTTCGTCGCGGTACGTTGACCGCAGGAGAGCGCAAGATCATTGAATCCCACGTGGTACGCACCCGAGAAATGCTCGAGCAGATGGGCTTTACGAATATCTATGGCGACGTAAGCAATTGGGCAGGCAATCATCATGAATATCTGAATGGTTCCGGATATCCCCGCGGACTTCAAGGGGAAGAGATTCCCTGGGAGAGCAGGCTTCTTACCATTTTAGACATTTATGATTCGCTGACGGCGGATGACAGACCCTACAAGCCAGCAGCTTCGCCGGAGAAAGCATTTGAGATCCTGCGTTCCATGAGCAGGGAAGGAAAATTAGACGGCGACCTTGTTGAGGCATTTTTCGAAAGCCAGGCATGGAAGCGAGAGGAAGCATAAGATGCCAAGAAGCATCAAAGGAGGACGAGATGCAGACAAACACGATTGAGATCAGGAATTTGGAAGTTGGAAGAGCGCAGGCTCTTGAGGAGTCGGAGAAATATTCCGCTTATATGGGCCATGACCCCAAAACCGCGCTTCGCACGCGCCTTCTCGTAGAGGAGACGATCGGTATGATCAGCGCGATCACGGAAAAGTTTTGGGCTGATTTTTGGATGGAAGGAAAGAAAGATGGCACTTGCCTGATCCATCTTGTGGTCAGGACCAACATGGACGGCGAGAAGAAAAGGGAACTGATCGACGCAGCGAAAAGCAAGAAGAATGAGGCATATAAGGGCCTTACCGGAAAAATCAGGGAATTTCTTGACAAAAGCTTTGATCTTGCCTATGCGGACGGAGCTTATGATACAACAGGCTGCTTTATGTTAGGACTGATCGACGGGCCGATGTCGCCCGGCGCACCGATCATGATGGAGCCGGTGACCTGGTCCATGGACGTTTACCGCGAAGGCATTGAAAACGCCAAGGAGAAGGACGGCGCAGCGCAGGAAGCCTGGGATGAACTGGAAAAGTCCATCCTTGCAAACCTTGCAGATGACGTACGTGTTTCCATCAAAGGAAACGTGGCTGAGGTAGTTGTTGAAAAAAGAGGGTAATATAGGACATTGACGATCTGACGATGCTTTGCTTTGAGTACACGAAAAAGGATTAAGCCTTCGGCATTATGAAGATGGGAGATACAATGATACGGGCAGTTTTGTTTGACATGGACGGGACGCTAATCGACACGGAAAAGTATTACCGTGTCTTTTGGCCAAAGGCCATGGCGGAATTTGGATATCACATGACGGACGAGCAGGTGCTCTCCATGCGAAGCCTAGGCAGGCCCTTTGCGCCGGCAAGGCTCAAGGAATGGTTTGGCGAAGAACTGGATTATTACGCCGTTCGGGCGCGCAGAACGGAAATGATGGAAGCGCAGCTGGACGTGGACGGCATTCAGTTAAAGCCCGGAGCGGTGGAAATACTGGAAGAATTGCGGCGGCGAGGGATCCTTGCCGCCGTTGCCACGGCTACGCCGCCGGAGCGCACGGAGAAATATCTAGGGCTGACCGGGATCCGTCCCTATTTTAGCAAGATCATCAGTGCAACGCAGGTGAAGGAGGGGAAGCCCTCTCCTGACATTTATCTTTACGCCTGCGAGCAGCTTGGCCTTGCGCCGGAAGAATGCATGGCAGTGGAGGATGCGCCTAACGGGATCCTCGCGGCTTATCGAGCAGGCCTTAGGGTTGTGATGGTGCCGGATCAGACGCAGCCCACGGAGGAACTGCAAGGCATGCTATATACTAACGTTGACAGACTGGACGACCTGACAAGGTGTTTAGATTAAAAACACAAGGGAAGCGTGGTTTTGCTTGTGAACGTTGACTTTTCCCCCGCGGAATGATATGATTTCAAATAGCGTGCCGCAGAAAGGCGCGGCAGAAGAATAGTAAGGCAACGTGGCCGGGAAAAGACGTGAAAATGAGCCACTTGCAGGAAAGGAACGAGAGAGATGAAAAAGGGTTTTGACGAACTTGTGGCAAAGGTAAAAGAGTGCGGCATGAAGAAGGTTGCCATTTCCGTGGCACAGGACAGCGCCGTTCTTGAAGCAGTACGCGCGGCAAAGGATCGCGGCATCGCTGAAGCAGTGCTGGTAGGCGACGAGACAAAGATCAAGGAGATCGCAGCGCAGATCGGCGTGAAGATCGATGATTTCGAGATCATCAACGAGCCGGACATGATCCAGGCCTCCCTGATCGCAGTAAAGCTTGCGCATGACGGCAAGGTTGACATGTACATGAAGGGCCTGATCGACACGAAGAACTTCTTAAAGAGCGTGCTCGACAAAGAGGTTGGTCTTCGTACCGGTGGTCCTCTTTCCCACGTTGCAGTGTTTGACGTTCCCATGATCGATCATCTGCTTTTCCTCACTGACGTGGCATTCATGACCTATCCCACGCTGGAGGATAAGGTTAGCATCATCAAGAATACCGTGCCCGTATGTAATGCATGTGGCATTGACAATCCTAAGGTAGCTCCTCTTGCTGCAGTAGAAGTGGTAAATCCCAAGATGCCCGCGACCGTTGAGGCACAGCAGCTCACCGAGATGTGCGAAAACGGCGAGATCACCGGATGCATCGTGGACGGACCTTTGTCCCTCGACCTGGCGATCGACGCTGAGGCGGCAAAGCATAAGGGAGCAACCGGCCGTAAGATTCAGGGCGATGCAGACATCCTGCTCTTCCCTGACATTCATGCAGGCAACCTTGTTTACAAGGCACTGGTTCACACCGTACCTGGCGTTAAGAACGGATGCATCCTGACCGGAACCAAGGTTCCCGTGATCCTGACCAGCCGTTCCGACACCTTCGAGACCAAGGTGAACTCCATCGCACTGGCAGCAGTCGTGGCACACGAGATGAACAAATAAATTCCAGACGGCAGGCAATAAGATTGAAATCAGGAGGACAAATAAATGGGTATTAAGAGCTTAATTATCAACCCGGGTTCGACTTCCACGAAGATCGGCGTGTTCGAGGATGAGACCCTGTTGTTTGAAGAGACCCTTCGTCACACGACGGAAGAGATCTCACAGTTCGCTACGATCGTAGATCAGAAGGACTTTAGAAAGAAGATCATTACGGATCTTCTGGCAAGCAAGAATTTTGACATGAAGAGCCTTAACATGGTGGTTGGCCGCGGCGGTATGTTAAAGCCCATCCCCGGCGGTACCTACGCAGTAACGGATGACCTTCTGCATGACCTTGTGATCGGAAAGCAGGGACAGCATGCATCCAATCTCGGCGGCATCCTTGCGAGAGAGATCGGTGATTCCCTTGGGATCCCGTCCTTCATCGTTGACCCCGTGGTAGTAGATGAGCTTGCACCCGTTGCAAGATTCTCCGGCGTTCCTGAGCTTCCCAGAACCAGCGTGTTCCACGCACTGAACCAGAAGGCAGTGGCGAAGAGATTTGCAAAAGAAAACGGCAAGCCTTACGACAGCCTGCGTCTCATCGTGGTACACATGGGCGGCGGCGTGTCCGTAGGCGCACACCTTTACGGAAAGGTCGTTGACGTGTTCAACGCACTCGACGGAGACGGCGCGTTCTCGCCCGAGAGAGCCGGCGCGGTTCCCAGCGGCGCACTGATCAGAATGTGCTTTTCGGGAAAATATACTGAGAAGGAAGTATATTCCAAGATCGTCGGCAAGGGTGGCTTTAACGCATACCTTGGCACGAACGACATGCGCGAGGTAACGAGGCGCGCAAACGAAGGCGACGAGGCTGCCAAGGCGGCTAAGGAAGCATTCCTTTATCAGGTTTCCAAGAACATTGGCTCCATGGCCTGCGTTTTGGAAGGCAAGGTGGATCAGATCATCCTGACCGGTGGCATCGCTTACGGCAAGGACGTTTGCGAGTCCATCGAAAAGAGATGCGGCTTCATCGCTCCCTTCACGGTATATCCCGGCGAAGATGAGCTCCTTGCACTTGCGCAGGGCGGACTTCGAGTGCTCCGCGGCGAAGAGGAAGCAAAGCAGTACTAAAAAGATTTTGAATGCCCCGCTTTTGGCGGGGCATTTTTGCGCCCGAAAGAAACAAAAAAGGTGACAGAAATGAAGATTTCTGATATGATAAAAGATAGTGGATTTTTTCGTTTTCCATAAAGCGAAAGATAGGAGGGTCAGCAATATGTATTCTGAGGGTAAGATCTATATGGGACTTGCAAACGGCGAGAGAGTGTACTTGCCTCTTAGCATGTGTAACAGGCATGGTCTGATCGCCGGCGCCAGCGGTACCGGCAAGACGATCACGATGAAGGTGATGGCAGAGTCCTTTGCAGATGCGGGCGTTCCCGTGTTTTTGTGCGACATCAAGGGCGACGTGTCCGGGCTTGCGGTTGCGGGCGAGCAGAACGAGGGCATGGAAAAGAGGATCGATAAGTTTGGCATTCGCGGAGAATTCCAGTACAAGCCCTATTCCACCTGTTTCTGGGACGTATATGGCGAAAACGGCCATCCCGTGCGCGTTACGGTATCCGACATGGGTCCCGACCTTTTGAGCCGCATTTTGGGCCTTTCTGAAGCTCAGGAGGGCGTTCTGAATATCGCATTTAAGGTAGCGGACGACAAAGGCCTTCTTTTGATCGACTTAAAGGACCTCAAAGCGCTCCTGCAACACCTTTCTGATCATCGCGAAGAATATCTGACCACTTACGGCAACATCACGGCACAGTCCATCGGCGCGATCATCCGTGCGATCCTGCCGCTGGAGAGTCAGGGCGGTGATCAGTTCTTTGGCGAGCCGGATCTTGACATTTTCGACTGGATCCGTACGGACATGTACGGCAAGGGCATGATCAACCTGCTTGACTGCGTAAAGCTGGTGCACAGCCCGAAGCTTTATGCAAGCTTCCTGCTTTGGATGATGGCGGAGCTTTTCGAGAGACTTCCCGAGGCAGGTGACGGCGCAAAGCCGAAGCTTGTGTTCTTCTTTGACGAGGCACACTTGCTCTTTACGGATACCCCTAAGGTGCTTGTGCAGAAGATCGAACAGCTGGTGAAGCTGATCCGTTCGAAGGGCGTTGGCATCTACTTCGTGACCCAGAGCCCCAGCGACATTCCGGATTCCGTACTGGCGCAGCTCTCCAACAGAGTACAGCATGCACTTCGCGCGTACACGCCCGCAGAGCAGAAGGCCGTTCGCGCGGCCGCAACCTCCTTCCGTGCAAATCCTGCTTTCAAGACGGAGCAGGTGATCATGGAGCTTGGCGTGGGCGAAGCTTTGACTTCGTTCCTCGATGAGAAGGGTATTCCCACGATGGTGGAATATACCAAGATCATTTGCCCTCAGAGTTTGATGGCGCCTTGTGACGACAGCGTAAGACGCACCATGATGCGCGCTGACGGCATGAGCAAGTACGATCAGATGGTGGACAATGATTCCGCATATGAGATGCTGGCGAAGGCGAAGGAAAAGGAAGAAGAGGAAGCGAAGCTCGAGGCAGAGCGCGCTCAGCTGCAGAAGGAACGCGAAGAGTGGGAAAAGCAAAAGGCCAAGGAAGAAGAGGCCGCTCGCAAGCAGAAGGAAAAGGAAGAGGAAGCTGCACGTAAGAAGAAAGAGCGTGAGGAAGAGGCTGCCAGGAAGAAAAAGGAGCGTGAGGAAGAGGCTAAGAAGAGGAAAAAGGACGCAGCTGCAGAGCGCAGAAAGGCGAAGATCGAGACCCAGCTGATCTCCACCGGCGGGCAGATCTTAAAGCGCGGGCTTCTCAACACGCTGTTCAAGAAATAATTGTTCATATTTATTTAACATGATTTTTATTGAAACGGTCATGAAAATCTGTTAAAATAGCCTTTATGTTGTGAAAAAAATAAACGCTGCGGTCCTTCGGGGCCGCGGCGAACGGTAAGGAAAAGAAATGAAGATCGTTGAAAAGATTTTTGGAACGCACAGTGAAAGAGAATTAAAGAGGATCTATCCCATTGCGGACAAGATCGAAGCACTTCGCGATGACATGATGGCGCTCTCAGACGAGCAGCTCCGCGCAAAGACGGCGGAGTTCAAAAAGCGTCTGGCAGACGGGGAAACCCTGGACGACCTGTTGGTAGAGGCCTTTGCAGTGGTACGTGAGGCTTCCAGACGTGTGCTTGGCATTGAGCACTTCCGCGTACAGCTCATCGGTGGCGTGATCCTGCATCAGGGACGTATTTCCGAGATGAAGACCGGTGAAGGTAAGACCTTGGTGTCCACCGCTCCCGCGTACTTAAACGCACTGGAGGGGAAGGGCGTTCACATCGTTACGGTCAATGACTATCTGGCAAAGCGTGACGCGGAGTGGATGGGTCAGATCCATGAGTTCCTGGGCCTGAAGGTTGGCGTGGTGTTGAATTCCATGACGCAGGAGGAACGCCAGCAGGCATATAACTGCGACATCACTTACGTGACCAACAACGAGCTTGGTTTTGACTATCTGAGAGATAACATGGTGATCTACAAGGAGCAGCTGGTGCTCCGCGGATTACATTATGCCATCATCGATGAGGTGGACTCGGTGCTTATCGATGAAGCAAGAACCCCTCTGATCATTTCAGGTGAGAGCGGAAAGTCCACGTCCCTTTATGAGATGTGCGACATCCTTGCGCGCCAGATGAAGCGTGGCGCTGACATGAAGGACCTTTCCAAGCTGGATGCCATCATGGGCATTGAGCAGGAGGAGTCGGGCGACTTTATCGTAAACGAAAAGGATAAGGTCATCAACCTGACCGCAGAAGGCGTAAAGAAGGTGGAGCGTTTCTTCCACATCGAAAACTTTGCAGATCCCGAGAACCTTGAGATCCAGCACAACATCATCCTGGCACTGCGCGCACACAATCTGATGTTCCGCGACCAGGATTACGTGGTGAAGGACAATCAGGTGCTGATCGTCGATGAGTTCACTGGTCGTATCATGCCGGGCAGACGGTATTCCGACGGCCTGCATCAAGCGATCGAGGCAAAGGAAAAGGTGAAGGTGAAGCGTGAATCCAAGACGCTTGCAACCATTACGTTCCAGAACTTCTTCAACCTGTTCGAGAAAAAGTGCGGCATGACCGGTACGGCTCTGACGGAGGAGAACGAATTCCGTGAGATCTACGGCATGGACGTTATTGAAGTTCCGACCAATCGTCCCGTGATCCGTAAGGATCTGCAGGATGCAGTATATAAGACCCGTGCGGAAAAGCTGCATGCCATTTGTGATGCAGTGGAAGAGGCACATGCAAAGGGCCAGCCCGTACTGGTAGGTACCATCAACATTGATGCCAGTGAAGAGCTTTCGAGACGCCTTTCCAAGCGCGGCATCCCTCATAAGGTGCTGAATGCGAAGTTCCATGAGATGGAAGCTGAGATCGTTGCAGACGCAGGTCTGCACGGTTCCGTGACCATCGCGACCAACATGGCCGGCCGTGGTACCGATATTAAGCTGGATGAGGAAGCCAAGGCGGCAGGAGGCTTAAAGATCGTTGGTACGGAGCGTCATGAGTCCCGTCGTATCGACAATCAGCTGCGTGGTCGTTCCGGTCGTCAGGGAGACCCAGGTGAATCCAAGTTCTACATTTCCCTGGAAGATGATCTGATGAGACTCTTCGGTTCCGAGCACTTGATCAAGGTGTTCAACGCACTTGGCGTGCCCGAGGGACAGGAGATCGCGCATAAGTCCCTGACGAGTGCGATCGAATCCGCTCAGAAGAGAATTGAGAATAATAACTTTAGCGTCAGAAAGAACCTCTTGGAATATGACCGCGTCATGAGCGAACAGAGGCAGATCATTTACGAAGAGCGCCGCAGAGTGCTGGACGGCGAGAGCATGCGCGACGTGATCTACAAGATGATCACGGACATCGTTGAGAATTCCGTGGACATCTGCATCAACGATGACATGGGCGCAGAGGACTGGAATTACACTGAGCTGAATTCGCTCCTGTTGCCTACGATCCCGCTGGAGCCCGTAAGTATCGAGCGTCTCAAAAAGCGCAGAAAGAATGACTTAAAGCAGCAGCTGAAGGAAGAAGCCGTAAAGCTCTATGAGAGCAAGGAAGCAGAGTTCCCTGAGCCCGAAGCGATCCGTGAACTCGAGCGCGTGATCCTGCTCAAGGCGATCGACCGTAAGTGGATGGATCACATCGATGACATGGAACTCATGCGTCAGGGCATTGGCCTGCAGGCGCTTGGCCAAAAGGATCCTCTTGTGGAGTACAAGATGGCCGGCTATGAGATGTTTGACGAGATGACGCAGAACATCCGTGAGGAGACCGTTCGCATCCTCTTCCACGCTAAGGTGGAGCAGAAGGTGGAGCGTGAGCAGGTGGCTAAGGTGACTGGTACCAACAAGGATGAAAGCGTTGCGAAGGCGCCCAAGATGCGCCAGGCGGCGAAGGTATATCCCAACGATCCGTGCCCTTGCGGTTCCGGAAAGAAGTATAAGCAGTGCTGCGGACGCAAGGCCTAAGACAGGCCAAGGCGGCAAGTAAAGGCAGGTAAGATTTGTGGTTGAACTAGATCAAATGAAATCCGAGATCCTCACCTACGAAGAGCCCCTGGTTGAGGTAAAGGCCTCGCTGGACTTGGACAGTAAGGAGAAGAGGATCGAAGAGCTTCAGATGGACATGGAGGCGCCCGGCTTTTGGGATGATCCGGACCGTTCCAACCTGAAGATGAAGGAATTGAAAAACTTAAAGGACGTGGTGGAGGAATGCCAAAAGCTCACCACGCAGTATGACGACATCCTGACGCTGATCGAGATGGGCTATGAGGAAAATGATGCCTCCATGATCCCGGAGATCCGCGCGGAGCTGGATGAGTTTATTTCTGAGTATGAGGAGCTGCGGATCAGTACGTTGCTTTCGGGAGAATATGACAAGAACAACGCGATCCTGAAGCTCAATGCAGGCGCAGGCGGAACGGAGAGTTGCGACTGGTGTGGAATGCTTTATCGCATGTACACGCGTTGGGCAGAGCGCAAGGGCTTTTCCGTGGAAGTGCTTGATTTCCTGGACGGCGACGAGGCGGGCATCAAGTCCGTAACGTTCCAGGTGAACGGCATCAATGCCTATGGATATCTGAAGTCCGAAAAGGGTGTGCACAGACTGGTGCGCATCTCACCCTTCAATGCACAGGGAAAACGCCAGACCTCGTTTGTTTCCCTTGACGTCATGCCGGAGATCGAAGAGGACCTGGACGTTGACATCGACGAGAAGGACCTTCGCATCGACACCTATCGAAGCAGTGGCGCCGGCGGTCAGCACATTAATAAGACAAGCTCCGCCATCCGTATCACGCACATTCCGACGGGTACGGTGGTGACGTGTCAGAATGAGCGTAGCCAGTTCCAGAACAAGGACAAGGCCATGCAGATGCTGAAGGCAAAGCTGTTCCTCTTAAAGCAGGAAGCCAACGTGGAAAAGCTTTCGGACATTCGAGGGGAAGTCAAGGAGATCGGTTTTGGAAATCAGATCAGGTCCTACGTGTTACAGCCTTACAAGCTTGTAAAGGACCTGCGGACGGACGTGGAGACGGGAAACGTGGACGCAGTGTTAGACGGTGCGCTCGACCCCTTCATGAACGGGTATTTAAAATGGCTCAGCATGGGACAGCCAAAGTCGCAGTCCCAGGACGAATAAACTATATGGGTTTTGAGGTTACGGCTGGTAGGTCGGATCCGTCGGTTTCATGACGTCGAGATAAAAGAGAGTATAGGCGGTGTTCCTGTAGGGCAGCACCCAGAGCAGGCCAACGCCAAACGAAAGAATTGCGACGAGATATAAGGGTAAAAAGCTTAGCTGAAGGTAAAACAGTTGAAGCTTTTTGCCCTTCATTATTTTCATGCTGGTTTTTACGATGTCCGAGGCGGACAGGTCGGGATAATCCAGCATGAGGTAAAACACCTGGGACAAACTTAAGGAAACATAAAAATATGCGATCAGGAAGATGATCTGAAGCACGATGAGGACGAGAGACACCGGAAGTGCGAAAACGGCAAGCTTATATGTGCCGTAATAAGCCGAAGTCATGTCCAACAGAATGTTTACGGGAAGCGTGCACACAAAAGAGACCGTGGTCACGACCGCGGAGAGCTTGATCGATTTTTCAAAATCCCGGGAAAAGCCATAAAGAAGCTGGAAGGTAAAAATGGGATTTCCCGTGCAAAGGTTCAAGTAAAAGAAGCAAATGCCGACGGAAATAACGTTCAAAACGATGGAGAAAAGGTAAGGGATCAGGTAAGAAAGCACCAGGATCACGGCCCCACTCCTTGCAAACCCAAGGGAGTTGGCGCTCGCAAGCAACGCGAGGGCCAAACGATTGATCAGGAGCGAAAACATGGCAGCAAAGAACACGGCCATGATCACGGCGTAATATTTCCCCGCGAGGACCGTTTTTGCTTTGTTCTTCAGAATGGTGGTTTTTGCAGATGCTTTCATGACAGATCCGTCCCTTTCTATTGCACTTGCCAGAGATCATCAAGGCTGACGCCGTAATGGTTGATGTAGTAGGTGTTCATCTCCTGATAAAATGCAGGATCCGTCATCATGGGGATGACGTAATAGAGCACGACAAAGGTCAGGATCAGGGCGCCCATGAATATGCCGATGACGGAGAAAAAGATCCCCCACCAGCTCATCGTCGGGAAAGGTCGGTCTTCCCTGCGCGAGAGCACGGCAAACAGAATGCTAAGACCTCCGTTGACCAGCGGCAAAAACCCCGTAAAACAAGTGAGCGGGGAAAGGATGCCGAAGATCAGGGACGCCGTCGCGAAGGATTGTATGCTTTTGCTGTTCAGATCAGTCGTTGGCATGGTGAACCTCCTGTTTCTTTCTATACTCTAACATGATTTTGCCGTGAAATCAAACGAAAAGAAAATGAAATCATAATAAATTGATTTCTTGCGCGCGATTTGATATAATAGGGAATGGTTTTCGAGAGGAAACCGCACAGGAAACAAGAGGTCGTTGAAAGGAAAGAAACATGGACGTCATTGCTAAGATCACAGAAGAACTAAAAGTGCAAAAATGGCAGGTAGAAGCCGCAGTCAAACTGATCGATGAGGGGAACACGATTCCCTTTATTTCCAGATACCGTAAAGAGGTGACGGGATCGCTCAATGATGAGCAGCTGCGTAACTTACACGAGAGGCTCGTTTACCTTCGAAACCTCGAGGAGAAAAAGGAGCAGGTGCTCAGCAGTATCGCCGAGCAGGGCAAGCTTACCCCCGAACTGGAGGAGAAGATCAAGGCTGCACAGACCATGGTGGTCGTGGAGGATCTTTATCGCCCTTACCGCCCGAAGAGAAAGACCCGCGCAAGCGTGGCAAAGGAAAAGGGCCTGGATGGTCTCGCAGAGTTCTTGCTCGCGCAGAACGCAACGGAGGATCTTTCAGCAGAAGCCGCAAAGTATGTTACGGGCGATGACGTGCCTGAGGAGAAGCGCGTGAAGTCAGTGGCCGAGGCACTGCAGGGCGCTAAGGATATCATTGCGGAGTCCATTTCCGATGACGCGGAGCATCGTCTATACGTTCGTAATGCAACCTATGAAGAGGGCATCGTTACGAGCGTTGCGAAGGATGAAAAGCAAGAGAGCGTTTACGAGATGTATTATAACTTCAGCGAGCCCGTGAAGAAGCTCGCAGGACATCGTGTGCTTGCGTTGAACCGCGGCGAGGCGGAGAAGATGTTGGTGGTCAAGGTGGAGGCTCCCGAGGAGCGGATCCTTCGTTACCTTGAAAAGAAGGTGATCACCACTGAGAATGAGTTTACGACGCCGGTACTGAAGGAGGTTTGCCAGGACAGCTATGAGCGTCTGATCGCGCCCGCGATCGAGCGTGAGATCCGTAATGACCTGACGGAAAAGGCAGAGGACGGCGCCATCGACGTGTTTGGAAAGAACCTGGAACAGCTCCTCATGCAGCCTCCCATTGCAGGAAAGGTCGTGCTTGGCTGGGACCCTGCGTTCCGTACGGGCTGTAAGCTTGCCGTAGTGGACGCTACGGGCAAGGTTTTGGACACCAAGGTGATTTATCCTACCGCGCCGCAAAACAAGGTAGATGAGGCGAAATTCGAGCTGAAAAAGCTCATCAAGAAATATAACGTGGATCTGATCTCCGTGGGTAACGGAACGGCATCCCGTGAGTCAGAGCAGGTGATCGTGGAGCTCCTTAAGGAGCTGGATCGCCCCGTGCAGTACGTGATCGTAAACGAGGCCGGAGCGAGCGTATACTCCGCGAGCAAATTGGCAACGGAAGAGTTCCCGCAGTTTGACGTGGGACAAAGGAGCGCGGCTTCCATCGCAAGAAGACTGCAGGATCCCTTGGCAGAGCTTGTAAAGATCGATCCGAAGTCCATCGGCGTTGGGCAGTATCAGCACGACATGAACCAGAAAAAGCTCGATGAGGCGCTTGGCGGCGTCGTGGAGAGCAGCGTGAACAAGGTCGGCGTGGACGTGAACACGGCTTCCGCACCGCTTCTGGAGTATATTTCCGGCATTAACAAGACCATTGCAAAGAACATCGTGGATTATCGCGAGCAGAACGGAAAGTTCACAAACCGTCGTCAGCTCCTTAAGGTGCCGAAGCTCGGGCCGAAGGCTTTTGAGCAGTGCGCAGGCTTCATGAGGATCCTGGACGGGGAAAATCCTTTGGATGGAACCAGCGTGCATCCGGAATCATATGAAGCCGCTGAGAAGCTTCTGGATAAGCTGGGACTTACCATGGACGACGTTCGCGCCATGCAAAAGAAGGCCGCAGAGGATAAGAAGGCAGGACGCAGCGCAAAGGCTGAGGGCACACCTGCCGGCAAGAACGCACAGGGAAATGCAAATGGCAAGAATAAGCAGGGCAAGCAGCTTGTCGTAAAGAATACCAATACTTCCATGGGTAAGGCACTGGCAGCAGCCATGGGGAACCTCGTGATCGAAGCGCCCGAAGAGAAGGCTCCCGCGAAGGCAGCTGCGGCGCCTGTGGCAAACGCACAGGCCGTATCGGGACTGGAAAAGCGCGTGAAGGATAAGGCGGCGCTTGCAAAGGAGCTTGGCATCGGTGAGATCACGCTGACGGACATTCTTAAGGAGTTGGAGAAGCCTGCGCGTGACCCCAGAGAGGACATGCCCAAGCCCATCCTTCGCAGCGACGTGCTCGACCTGAAGGACCTGAAGCCTGGCATGATCCTAAAGGGCACGGTCCGCAACGTCATTGACTTTGGCGCATTCGTGGACATCGGCGTGCACCAGGACGGCCTGGTTCACGTATCACAGATGACCGACCGTTTCATCAAGCATCCCCTTGAGGCCGTGAGCGTTGGCGACATCGTGGACGTACAGGTCCTCACCGTGGATGTACCCAAGAAGAGAATTGGACTTACCATGAAGATCAAGCAGCAGTAATACGGCTGTGAAAGTAATGTGCCAGTGGGGACGGTTCTTTTTGGCACGTTTTGTCCTGGGACAAAACGTGCCAAAAAGAACCGTCCCCACTGGCACATTTGCATATAAGTCATTCTCACCCTGCGGGTTCTAATTCTTCGGGTTCGCGCAGGCCGGTGAGGTCGTAGGCGCTCTTTACGCTGTCGCCAAGGATCTCGCCGGTCCATTGCCACAGTTCATCCACGTAGAGGTTCTTGTGGCCCCAGCTGCGGATACCATGTTTGTCTGCAATGTCTTGCGTATATTCTTCCAAAAGGTAAATGTTCTTAAAGCGAAGCGGTCCTGAGGCATACTGGCAGACGATGGGGATGCTGCCGGTTTTTTCGCGGTCTATGATCACGCCGTCCGCGGTCTTTCTAAAGGTGACCCAGGCCATGTTTTCCAACATGGAGATGGGGTCTTGCTGCGTGGATACGTAATTGCCGAGAGAGAAGTAACAAAGGCATTCATTGCCGTTGTCGGCCGTGATCCATTCCACGGGCTGCGTTACGTGCGGGTGCGCGCCGATGATCAGGTCGGCACCGGCCTCCGTCATTTGCTGTGCAAATTTTCTTTGATATTTCGACGGCGTCGTTATATACTCTGCGCCCCAGTGGGGGAAGACAACGACCACGTCGGCTATCTCTTTTGCGGCTGCGATTTCTTCGAGCACCTGCGGATGAATGGTCGTAAAGTCCAGCGCCCCATTCTTTTCATTCCAGTTGCAGAGCACGTCGAACCTGCCCCTTGCATAGCCGGGAATGGTCTCAAAGTTCGGACCGTAGGTATAATTCAGCACGGCAAAAGTTATGCCGTTTCGTTCGATCAGGGGGATGCGCTCTGAAGCAGGGAGTTGATTTCCTTCTTCGTCTTCATAGCGTTCATGCAGGCCGATCATAAGGATTTCGGGGTGTTGTTTCCAATAGTTCAGGCAATGCTCAACGCCTGCCTGCTTTTGATCCAGCGTGTGGTTTGAAGCCTGTAGCACCACGTCAAAGCCTGCTTTGATGATGGCGTCGCCAACCTCCGTCGGAGAGTTGAAGTGGGGATATCCCGAAAAGCCAAGATCATTTCCGCCAAAGATCGTCTCCTGGTTGATCACGCTGATGTCTGCAAGGTCAAGAAAATCCTTGATGTCTTCAAAAAGAAAGTCATAATTGAGCGTGCCGTCCGATTGTTTTCCAGTGTTGACAATGCCCATGTGCATGAGGTTGTCGCCCACTGCCATCAAGGTGACCACGGGGTCAGGCGTAGGTTCCGGCGTGGGTTCCGGCGTCGGCTCAGGCGTTTTTATGGGCTCAGCCGTGACGATCGGATTGCTTTGCACTGCCTGTGACGTAGCCTCGGGGGACGGGGTTTGCGTGGCGTCGCCTCCCGAAATCGTACAGCCAGGTAGCAAAATGGCAAGCAAAACAAGGAGCGTGCACACATGGGGGATGTGTTTTTTTGTTAAGGTAAACATTTCTTTTTAGTCCTTTGAAAGTATTGTAGGTAGTATATTTATTCTTGGATCAGGATATTTGAATCCAGATTTCCAAAATTCTTGATGGAGCCCGCCGAATAGTAGACGTATTCCAATAAAGGCAAGTCCTCTAAGGGAGTAAGGTCCGTAACATTGCTTTCCGTGACGGCGATCGCGGAAAGATTCTTTAAGCTTTTCGCAAAGGAAAGATCCCTTACGTTGGTTCCGTCCAAATAGAGCGTTTCGAGCTCAGAAAGACTCCCGATCGGAGAATAGTCATTAATGTGTGTGTTATAGCTTAGGTCAAGGGCCGTAAGCTCTGTGCAATTCTTGATCGGCGAGATGTCAGTAAGCAAAGAAGAGTCGCTCCAGATCTGCAATGAATCTAAGTGCGGCAACCCCTCCAAAAAGGAAATGTCCGTAATGAACGGGCTGGTGAGGAAAAGGTATTCAAGAGACGTCATGGATTTCAAGAAGCTAAATCCCATCAGGCCGTTGGTCATAATGTCAAGGAATTGAAGTCTTTTTAAGGAAACGAGTTCTTCAGCGTTCATGATCGTATTGGCGTGAACCTTAAGATAATAAAGCTCGCTAAATTCATCAATCCCATGTAGGCTATAGCCCCCGTCTGCGAAAATCGAAAGTGCGCTGATCTGCATGGGATCGACAATCAGCTCTAGCTCCTCGAGCGTATTGGAACAGGTTAGATAATAAAGGTCTTTCATGCCGCCGAGGTCGCCTGGCTGGAAATGCAAGTCTATGGTTTCATCCGCATGCAATCCCTGCAGATAGCGAAAGATCTTGAACTCTGAAGTGTCGACGGAAGTATATTCCGTCGAAAAACCATCTGCATCGCCATTGTCGAGTTCATAGTAAACGTCGATGCCATTGTCGCCCTCATAGAATTCAATGTTAAGAAACTGATCGCAATCCTCTTGAGTGATCTCATCAATCTTATGGGAGGTCACGTGCACGAGCAACTCCTGGAGGATCGAATCGGGGGTCTCTTTTCTTTGAAAGCCTGAAAGAATCTCCTCGGCGCTGGGCGATTCGTAGATGACTTCCTTCACGGGCACGGCTGCCGGCTCTTTGCTGTTCGTGCCTGAGAAGTACTCATCGAATTTTTCAAAAAAGCCAGTTTTACCATTGCTGAAGAACCCTTCCGAGAACAGGGCGATCAGTCCGGCAACGACGATGATCAGGAAATAACACAGGACGATAATAAAAACAAACTTGCCGACGGAGAATTTCCTGGGATTTCCGGAAGCAGGGCGCTGCGGCTGAGAGTAAGTGGTCTTTTGTGTGTAGGTGCTTGACTGCGGCTGTGAGTAGGTGGTCTTCTGCGTGTAGGTGCTCGCCTGCGGCTGAGAGTAAGTGGTCTTTTGTGTGTAGGTGCCGGTCGTCGTGGTCTTGCCGGTGGAATAGGTCGTCTTTTGATTATATGACTGGTAGTCATTATGGTTGTGGTCGTCGTATGTATAGGGCTTGCGGCCTTCGCAATACTTATATCCGCACTCCGGGCAGACAAGGTCGTGTCCGACTTCATTCATCTTCGTGAAACACACGGGACAAGTGATCTTTTGTGCCATAATTTCCCCTTTCATTTTCAGCGTTCTTATGGTATCATACCAAACAGCGTCATTTCTATTTTATACCAAAATCCGCGTTTCGCCAATAGAAACGTGAAAAAATGAGAAGAAAGCGCGGAAAAACTTGCAAAATGACGTAAGTTTAGTCTTGACAGAAGGCACATCTTATCCTATAATATCCCAATGTGACGATGTATCAGAATGCCTAGCCAAAGCCCCGGCGAAGCATTTTACGATAGAAATCGACCGCTTTTCGAGCTTTACTTTCCGTGGCCGGACATCTGCGGGATGCAAATGCGAGGGAGCAAACAGTTCTGAGCAAAATAATGGAGGAAATCGCAATGAAGACTTTTATGGCAAGTCCTGCTACCATTGACAGAAAATGGTACGTGGTAGATGCTACCAATATGACTCTGGGCCGTCTGGCTTCAGAGGTTGCTAAGGTTCTTAGAGGTAAGAACAAGCCCATTTTTACACCTTTCATTGACACTGGCGATTACGTGATCGTGGTGAACGCTGAGAAGATCAAAGTTACTGGGAAGAAGCTTGACCAGAAGATCTACTACAGACACAGTGATTACGTTGGCGGCATGAAGGAGACGACCCTGAGAGAGCAGCTCGCAAAGAAGCCTGAATCCGTTGTTGAGATGGCAGTTAAGGGCATGCTTCCCAAGGGACCCCTTGGAAGACAGATGTACACCAAGCTGTTTGTATATGCAGGACCTGAGCACAAGCATCAAGCTCAGAAGCCTGAAGTACTGACTTTCTAAGGGATAGGAGGAGATAATAACAATGGCTAAATCTGAAAAGTACTACGGAACCGGCAGAAGAAAGAAGTCCATCGCAAGAGTTTACCTGGTACCTGGTAAGGGCGATGTAGTGATCAATAAGAGAAACATGGATGAGTACTTTGGTCTTGAGACCCTAAAGGTGATCGTTCGTCAGCCCCTGGTTGCGACCGAGACCGCAGACAAGTACGACGTAATGGTTAACGTAAAGGGTGGCGGATATACCGGCCAGGCTGGTGCCATCAGACATGGTATCGCAAGAGCACTCCTTCAGGTAGATGATGAGTTCAGACCTACCCTCAAGAAGGCAGGCTTCCTCACCAGAGACCCTCGTATGAAGGAAAGAAAGAAGTACGGCTTAAAGGCAGCAAGACGCGCACCTCAGTTTTCGAAGAGATAAGGATTACTGCGAATTGCAGTATGGAAAAAGAGTTCCCGAGTTTACTCGAGGAACTCTTTTTTTCATCTGCAATTCATTGGAATGCAAGATGCGAGTGAGGAAATGCGAAGCATTTTCGAACTTGAGTCTTGCATTCGCAGTAATCCGCAGAGGAGGACGCGCCAGCGCGAGATGAGCAAGGCACGAAGTGCCTGCGAATCGCATCGCGAAGAGTTCCCGAGTTTACTCGAGGAACTCTTTTTTTCATCTGCAATTCATTGGAATGCAAGATGCGAGTGAGGAAATGCGAAGCATTTTCGAACTTGAGTCTTGCATTCGCAGTAATCCGCGTAGGAGGATATGTCAAGCGCAAGATGAGCAAGGCACTAAGTGCCTGCGAATATCCTCTCTACAACGATCTGTGTCATCTCCTGCACCGACTCGGCATAACCGTTTCTTGCCCACTTCATAAATATGCCGAAAAGCCCATAGGCGAGATAGTAGCTTTCATAGGTATCCGAGCTCTGCTCGGTGTCACTGTCGGTCATGATGACCTCATAAGCTGACAAGATCGCTCCTTGGT